>Ga0308157_10000269_pt1 | contig 198507 bp, 178 predicted proteins | sample PhyBR1_FD_201035 | JGI IMG/M metagenome (GOLD analysis project Ga0308157, IMG submission 201035) | Phyllosphere microbial communities from UC Gill Tract Community Farm, Albany, California, United States - DLSLB.R1 | ecosystem: Host-associated > Plants > Phyllosphere > Unclassified | place... | reverse complement strand
GTAACTTTGCGCGAAGAACTCGAAAGGCTATTCAAAAAGAAAAATCTGAGCGAGGTTTCCCAACAGGATCTGGTGGAGAATATGCCGCTGCTGCAGAAGATCTACGACAAAGCCAAAGAGCTCAACCGCAAAAATGCATTGCTGAAAGCCAAATATGAAAACGATGAAAAATATACGCGGATTCACAAACGCCTCACCGAAAAAGGAACACTTAATGCCAAGGAAAGCCAGCTTCACCGCGCGCTGATGCAAGTAAAGAATCAGGTGGATGAAAAGCTCATCAATCAGGACGATTTACGGAAGAACGAAGCTTACTTCAAACGCTATCTTCTGCAGTTGGTGGTACAGGAGTTTAAAAAGAATGAAAATATCCCTTTGGATTTTGCCACCACAGAAACCATTAACAATATGATTGCAAATGAGTATTTAAATCAGTATCATTATGTGTGACGGTGACTTCGGCTCCGCATGTGACTTCGGCTCCGCTCAGTCACCGCCGATCCCGCTCAGTCACCGCCACCAGGAAGCTGAGCGAAGCCGAAGCTTCAGTCACCGTCACCGTCACCCGGAGGCTGAGCGAAGTCGAAGCCGAGGAGCCGAAGCAGAAAAAGTAAATTAAAATAAAACAAAAAAACATACATGACCCAAGACATACACTTCATTACCAAAACCAAGGCACTTATCGACAATCTGAAAAGTGTCTGCGCCAATTACGGTTTGGGAAATGATGGCAACGAGTTTAAAATCATTACCCAGGTTTTTCTATATAAATTCTTAAATGATAAATTTCGCTATGCGGTAAAACAGGAAATGCCCGCTCTGGACGACAGTGAAAACTTCTCCCAGGCTTTACGGGACCTGCCCGAGGACGACTACCAGTTTTTGCTGGCGGCTTTGGATCCCAATATTCCAAGATTACAGCCGGAACATTTAATTTCCCATCTGTTCTCCAAACAGAACGACGGCGATTTTGCCAAACTCTTTGATGATACCCTGCGACAGATCAGTATCCAGAATGCGGAAGTGTTTTCGGTGAAATCATTTACCGGGGCTAAGGATATTCTGTTTGATGAACTTAGCAATTTTATTTCCGACAGTTCACAGCGCGATGCCTTCTGCAAAGCCCTCATCAATAAACTCTTTGAATTCAGTTTCGAGGAAATGTTTAAGCAGAAATACGATTTCTTCGCAACCATTTTCGAATATTTGATTAAAGATTACAACACCGATTCGGGTGGCAAATATGCCGAATATTACACGCCGCATGCCGTGGCCAGAATTATGGCGCAGATCATGGTGCCGGAGCCGGTAAAAGGCGTGAAAGTGTACGATCCGAGTGCAGGATCGGGGACTTTGCTCATGAGCATCGCCCACCAAATCGGTGAGGAGAACTGCACCATTTACTCCGAAGATATTTCGCAGAAATCGAGCAATATGCTGAGGTTAAATCTAGTGCTGAATAACCTGACGCATTCCATCCCGAATATCATTAAGACCAATACGATTGCGCAGCCGTATTATCTGGAAACGAAGTTCGATTACATTGTTTCCAATCCGCCTTTTAAATTAGACTTCTCCGATTTTCATGCGGATCTGGACAAAGAGGTTTTTAAGAAAAGATTCTTTGCCGGAATTCCCAACATTCCCAAAAAAGAAAAGGAATCAATGGCTATTTACCTGATGTTCATTCAGCATATTATGCACAGTCTGAGCGATACCGGAAAAGGTGCTATTGTGGTTCCGACAGGTTTTATTACGGCTCAAAAAGGAATTGAAAAGAAAATTCGAGAACGCCTGATCGACAACGGTTGGCTTCGTGGTGTGGTGAGCATGCCGAGTAATATTTTCGCGAGTACCGGAACCAATGTATCGGTGCTGTTTCTGGATAAAAAAGCCGATAACCAGCATATTGTGCTGATGGATGCCTCCAAACTGGGCGAAACCATTAAAGAAGGCAAAAACCAGCGCACCGTGTTAACCACTGCGGAGGAAGATAAAATCATTTCGACTTTTAATGAAAAGAAGGCCGTTGAAGATCTGTCGGTGGTAGTTTCCAAGGAAGAGATTGCAGCGAAGAATTATTCTTTTTCGGCCGGACAGTATTTTGAGGTGAAGATTGAATATGTGGATATTACGCCTGAAGAATTTGCAGAAAAGATGTGTGGATTTGAAAGCCGTTTGGAAGATTTGTTTCAGCAGGGAAGTGTTTTGGATAAGGAAATTCAGAAACAATTGAAAGGATTGAAGTATGAATAAGGTTATTTTAAATGATATAATCCACGTAATAAGTGGTGGAACACCTAGAACCACATCTCAAGAATATTGGCAAGATGGTAAGATAGGTTGGTTGTCGATCAATGATTTTAATAATGGCAATCGGAAAGTTTATACTTCTGAAAAAAAAATTACCGCGAAAGGATTAAGAGAAAGTAGCACAAAGCTATTAAATATTGATGATTTAATAATTTCCGCACGTGGAACTGTCGGAGTTCTGGCGCAAATTGGACATCCGATGGCCTTTAATCAATCATGTTTTGGTTTGAGGGGTAAGGACAAAGTAATTGATAATACATACTTATATTATTGCCTAAAAAATTACGTTTCTAATATTCAAAAAAGAGGACAAGGTTCAGTATTTAACACTATTAATTTAGATAGTTTTAAACTGATGGAAATTGAGATTGCTGATTTTCCGAATCAACATAAAATCGCCGCCGTCCTTTCTGCTTTAGATGACAAAATAGAACTCAACAATCAAATTAATGCAGAGTTGGAGGCAATGGCCAAAACGCTTTATGATTACTGGTTTGTGCAATTTGATTTTCCCTTCGACTCCGCTCAGGAACGTGCGTCGCAGAACATAGCGGTAGCCGATGAACGCACACCCGTAGCCGAGCGGAGTCGTACGTTAGCCGAGCGGAGTCATACGTTAGCCGAGCGGAGTCGAGGCTACAAGTCCTCCGGCGGCAAAATGGTTTATAATGAGGTGCTGAAAAGGGAGATTCCTGAGGGTTGGGAGGTAACCGTTTTCAACGACTGGATTAATAAAACCAAAACAGGTGACTGGGGCAAAGAGGAACTAGAAGGAAACTACACAGAAAGAGTGCATTGTGTTCGTGGTGCAGATATTAACGGTTTGAACGGTAAAGGAGAAGTCAAGGCACCGGTTCGCTACATTCTAAAAAACAATTTATCAAAAGCACTCCAACCAAATGATTTTATTGTAGAAATCTCAGGCGGAAGTCCGGTTCAGTCAACTGGAAGAATCGCACTTTTGAGCAACGAGTCTCTCCAAAGATTTGACAGCCATGTTATCTGTTCGAATTTCTGTAAAGCGGTATCACTTAAGGATGAGAATTACGTGTTTAATTTCAAGAACGAATGGCAACGCTTATATGATGCCGGCGTTTTTTTTGGATACGAAGGCAAGACTAGTGGTATAAAGAATTTTCTCTTCGAATCATTTATGGACTCGTACCATATTGTAAAACCTCCGAAAGAACTAGCTCAAAAATATCATCGCTTCGCAACATCCCTTGAAAAGAAAAAACAGCTTAATCTTTTGCAAAACCAGGAGCTCGCCCAATTACGGGATTGGCTACTGCCAATGCTGATGAACGGGCAGGTTACGGTAGGTGAGGTAGAGGAAAAGATGGGTATGGTGGCGGAGGAGCCAACGCGCTATGAATAACTTTGCCAAAATTGAAACCGCACTCAACTTTGGCTAAGTAGTGTGACCGGCAATAACCTGTAGATTGCCCAATTCTTGGACTGCTGTGAACGTGCACAAAATATTTCCTCATAAACATTGCAACTAATAATTAAACTATGATTACTTCAATTTATATTCCCATTAATTCGTTTGATTTTCTATTTAACACTACAGTTGAGGGGATTACGCTTAATCTTGGCGGTAGATCGTTGTTCTATTTCAGTGAAGATGCCGAAAAAATACAAATTCGTCGAAGAATCAATGAGGATTATATTGAAAATTTTTGGAATGAAGGTATTTCAAACATTAGTGCAATAGTTGGAAAAAACGGAAGTGGGAAGACATCTCTCTTAAGAAGTATAAGTAACCTTGACACACTTCATAAACCTAGTATTTACATTTTTGAAAATCTCGAAGGTGAGATTAGAATTTTGAACCAAACCAAGAAAGTAATTCAATTTGAAGGTAAACATACATTAATAAAAAACTTAAACCGAATTGCAAATCTCTACTATTCGCCAGTTATTGATTTTGACTTAATTAGCACCAGATCTCCAATAACTTTAGTAAATTCTTTCAAACATGCCGCAGAAAATTACAGATTGAAATCTACTGCAAGGAATATCCGATTGATGAATTCGCCAATAGCTCATAAACTTCATCAAGTTTATCCTGATTTTCCTATCTATGATAAAGTAATTTTAACGATCGCGCCACTGTCCAAAGATTTTTTTCTCAACCCGTACTTGCAAGCAAATTTTGCTAACCCGCATACTGGTGATGTTGTAATTAATACTATCATTGACCCAGAACTGAACAGGTTAAAGGAAGATAATCAAGGATATTCTGCTGCAAATGCTATAAAATTACTTGAGTATATAAAAAATCGTTTACGGGCGGAAAGTTTTTCGCAGCATTTTAAAGACATTTGGGATCTAGAAATTTATAAGAATACTTCAAATAATAATATTCACAACACTCAAAATTTTGTTCGGAATCTAGAAGTTTCTATTTTAAGTTTCTTGATGCTTAATTCAGTATATGTATTGCGAGGTCTGGAGGGTAAACAGACGGATCTTAGTTTTATAAATAATGGCAGCGATTTTATAAAAATGCTGAATGGATTTACTGCGACCTACATAGACAATGTAAATGGAGTTTGGTACACTTTAATCAAGGAGAAGTTTGGAGATATAGACATAAAAGATATTGATAAATATATTGATTTCATCGAAGCTGACAAATTTATCAGTATCAGCGGCTTGAAGGTCAAAGATTTAAAAATTGATATTAAGAATCGACTCAATTTAATAAAATCCTTTTATAACTTGTACACAGTCTTATGTTCAGTTTTTGATGTTAAAGGCTTTGAAGGTTATATTGAATTAGACATTAAAAAAGATTTGGTTGTTTTCGAAACCATTATGAAAGAATATGAAACAGTAATTCAGTTCAGTAACAGTATTCCAGTAGAATTTTCCATGCTTAACTTTTTGCCTAATAAAATGCTTTCTAATGGTGAGAAATCATTAATAGATCTTTATTCTTCAATTTTTACTTATCTAAAGGATAATAGGCATAATACTCATCTTACTGGGGAGGGCGCACTATTGCTTCTGGATGAGGCAGAGTTAGGATATCATCCAGTTTGGAAAAGAAAGTTTATAGATGCCTTAAACGAAACTCTTCCAATTTTATTTAAGGATACTATCCCAAAAGTTTTCAATGAAGAAAGTAAGGATTATGAAATAATTGAAGGAATGTATCCAGTTCAAGTTATTTTTACGACTCATGACGCGTTAACACTTTCGGATATGCCGCAAGATAAGATTATCTATGTAAGCAAGAATGATCAAAACTCCGATGTAAACTTGGAAACATCAAGTAAAAAAACTTTCGGAGCTAACATATTTGATCTTTTTTCAGAATCTTTTTTTATTGACGATTTGTTAATTGGTGATTTCGCTGATAAAGTAATTAATGAGGCTATTCTGTGGATTAATGAAAATAAGGAGCCTGCGAAGAGGAGTGAGAAATTCCATACTGAGTTTGAGAGAAATAGAAAGATAATTAATCTAATAGATGAGCCGATACTCAAGACTAAATTACTAGAAATGATGGATGAGCTGAAAGATAGCAAAGAATTAGAAATTGAATTTCTAGAAGAGGAAGCAAGAAAGATTTGGGATAAAATCAATAAACTTAAACAATAATGCTTTATCTTAATTTCCAAGATACTAAAATAAGAACAGCTCTTAAAAAGCACATTGTCGGACTGCAAACCGAAGTGGAAAAAAGGCTTATTAAAAGATTACCAACCGCTTCGAAACCACAATTTATAACCACAATAATTAAACCCAATATAAAATCCCTTCTTTCCAGTAAGCCTAGTGATTTAGACACGCTAAATCAAATGATAAAAAACGAGACGGAATATAGGGAGAGTATAGAAGATATTAAGTACATTTTCAGATATGAAAAATGGTTTGATAATAAGAAAGATAAATATAATGCGTACGACCTCGCTACAAATCTAGATGTACAAAGCTGTGTATATTGCAATCGAATATATACAAAAACTGTGGCAAAACCTTCCAAAATTACTAGACCAAGTTTTGACCATTGGTTTGATAAAGGGGAAAATCCTTTGCTAGCATTATCTTTCTTTAATTTGATTCCTAGTTGTTCTATTTGCAACTCTGGAGTTAAGGGGTCCCACCCCTTTAAATTGCAAGAATATCTGCATCCATATGTTGACATTGATTGTGGATACCATTTCAGTTATTATAACAAGAAATTAAATAGTTACGAATTTAAAATTAAAGCTGACGACGGAAATGTAAAAGCTGAGAAGACGGTTGAAGCTTTTAAACTAGAGCAAATCTATGAATCTCATTTATCTGAAATTAAAGATCTCGTCAGGTTACGAAATGTTTATTCTCAAAATTATTTAATGAATTTACACAAGTTCTTAAATAAGGACAAGACGAATGTTTCAATGGACGAAATATATCGTTTGGCTTTTGGCACCTTTATAAACGAGGAAGATTTTGAAAAAAGACCGCTCAGCAAAATGAAACGTGATATTTTAACAGAACTAGGAATTATATAAGGACAATATCGGCTCATCAAGTATTAAAAATTAATAATAGATTAAAGATGAATGAAACGGAATTGAAAAAATTCAAAAATTTATTGGAATACTTTGTTTCACATTTGGATTATATTGAAAACAAGGATGTAAATGCACCTGGTTATGATGAATATATAAAGTCATATGTGGAAAGCCAAATGTTCAAAATGACCGGACAAGGCTACGATGGAGCCGCTATACAGAATCAAATAAAAGAATGGGATACATATGAAAGCGGGCAAATTTGTATAAATGTGCAGGGTAACTACGGTACATATAAATCAACAAAATGTTACCTCAACTGGATTCATACGGGTATCAATATTATAGCAAAATGGAAGGATACTAAAATAGTTGCTTTATACCAGGATGAATTTAATTATTGGGAGAAGCCTCCTAGACGTGTCAATACAGGCAAGGAATATAGTCTGTCAGACTTAGGTTTGTTTAGTAGTGCTTCTGCAACTGCGTTCTTAAGAACGTTTGCTGAATCCTATGTGGAAAGACATGAAAACTTGAAAAAAGCTGAAAAAATAAAATCGCAAATGAAGAACATTTACAAGGCCACGGATCTACTATTATACAAAAAACAAATAATCTTACAAGGACCTCCGGGAACGGGCAAAACAAGACTCGCAAAAGAAATCGCAGAAAATATAATAGTTAAGAAAGGAATTAATGATATTAACATTAAAAAATGGATTATTGTTGGTTCGATTATTCAAAGTGCCAAGGGCACGGCGCAATATAAAGTCAAGGATATTTCTGATCGTAAAGTCATTTTAGAAAGAGGTAATGAAACTTTAGGTGAAACTTCTTTCGATAAGATAATAGAATGCTTTAATGAAGAAGGGTGGAAAAATGAGATAAAAGACAATGATAGAAGAAGAACAGCTGCTATAGCAAAATTTATTCACGATAAAAATGATGTGACGAATAACGATCAAATTAAACTTCTCCAGTTTCATCCAAGCTACACCTATGAAGATTTTGTAAGAGGGATTGTTGCAAAATCTAACGGGAAAGAAATCGAATATAAGAATGTCAACAAGACGCTTGGATTATTTGCGAAAGATGCGCTCGCTAACTTCAACGCCAGTACAAGTGCTTCGCCCGAAGCCATGGCCGAAGCATGGGTAGATGAAAAATTTGAACTATTTAAAAAAGATATTGAAGCAAAACTTCCCGAAGAGGAACTTGTTCTTTCAGGAGATATCACAATTTTTCAAGTAAGTGATTCTCATTTCAAATATGCAGAAAAATGGAAAACACCAGGTTATTTAAATTACGAGGAATTTAAAAAGCTCGTAAAAGCGATACTGAATGGCGAATTAGATTTAGCAAACAAACAGGTGGATAAAGAGAAATTTATTCATGCACATTACCGCTACACTTATTACAATGCACTATTGAAATTATTTTTTGATGAATATAGTTTTGAAAAAGAAACTCCAAAATTAGACGCTAAAAATTATGTACTGGTCATTGATGAAATCAACCGTGCAAATCTTTCCTCCGTTCTAGGTGAACTTATTTATGCTTTGGAGTACAGAGGCGAAGAGGTAGAGAGTATGTATGAGGTGGATGGTTCTCAAAAATTAATACTTCCACCTAACCTCTACATCATCGGAACCATGAATACAGCAGACCGAAGCGTGGGTCATATAGACTATGCCATAAAACGACGCTTTGCATTTGTGGATGTACTGCCTAAGGTATTGGAGAATAGTGATGAAATGATATTCAACAAGGAATTATTTGAAAAAGTTAGCCGTCTGTTTATCACCAACCTTGAAGAGTATAAAGCGAATCCGAGCGAAAAATTAAAGAGGGCCAAAACTTTGTCGCCGGAATTCAGGCCGGAAGATATATGGTTGGGTCATTCCTACTTTATCCAGAAGAAGGAAAATAACGAAAATGGAAATGAGATTTTAGTTCCTCAAAATTTTTCTATGCGTCTGGAGTATGAAATAAAACCCATTTTACAGGAATATGTAAAAGATGGTGTATTAATTGGCTCAGTCACGATCACCGAAGGTGGCCAGGAGAGTGAAATCCCTGTTGATCAGTATATTCATTCTTTGTAATCATGAGAATACCTCTTTCAGAGCACTGCTCAGAAAAAATCTACCGGAAATCTGAGGCCCCGGCAGATGCTGCATATGTTCTGGACGATGATTTTTTCGACGGCCTCACAAACAGGAAAAGAGTTCCTTTCATTAAGAATGCATATCCTTTCAATTTAAGTCTGGAGTCGCATAAAAACTGTTATAAACTGACCGCGGATTATTATGTTGGCTTGGAATGGTTGGTGGAAGGCAAACAATACGTCCATGTAGAACCAAAAGTAAATGCTAAACTTTTGGAGATATTCAGTGCCACTCTCGAAAAAGATATAGAGGAGAATGCTGACTATTTGGCGCATGAAGAAGCCGCGGCGGAAAAAGAAGTGAAAAGCGCAGCGCTGAACAGCGCCGCCGTAAAGGTGGATTATCTCAAAATGCTTTTGGAGATCTATTCATCATCCATAACGGCAAAAGAGATTGGTGACCTCATAAAGATAGACTGGGAGGTTGCACCCATAAAAATTAAGCAGAAAGACGATCAGTTAACCCCTTTCTTGGTCGTACAGTTCCTGAAGATACTGCAGTCAATCGTAAGAAAAGGACTTAAAAAATCCTATTATAAAGTTCAGGAAAACCTGAACAACAGGATTAAAGGAAAAATACTCGTAGGCCAGCACATAAAACAAAATGTGTTTAAAAACAGACTGACCAACACCTGGTGCGAATACCAGATGTTCGGTGAAGACCATCTGGAAAACAGATTTCTTAAAAAGGTTTTTAGATTTTCAGTTAGTTACGTACAAAACAATAAGTTTCTACAGAAAGACATTAAGAAACAGCTAGATCATATCATAAACTACTGCAGACCCGCATTTGAGCATATAACAGATGATATACAGGATACAAAGCTGCGGCACATGAAAACCAATCCTTTTTTCAGGGAATACACCGAAGCTATTCAGTTAGGGAATTTTATTCTGCGCAGGTTTGCTTATAATATTTCATCAACAAGTGCTGCTGTAGTGGAAACGCCGCCTTTCTGGATTGATATGCCCCGCCTCTTTGAACTTTATGTGTATCGCAAACTTCTGGATGCAAATGAGAATGACACGGGGAAAATTCTGTACCAGTTCGGCACTTATGGTAACTACCTGGATCTGTTACTTAAAAACGGTGAAGATTCAATTATTGTTGATGCGAAATACAAACTTCATTATCAGAACAGCCATATCCACCAGGATATCCGTCAGGTAGCAGGATACGCCAGACTTAAAAGGGTGAGGAAGGAACTGAAAATTGACCCAGATGATGACCGAAACATCGCCTGTCTTATTATATTTCCAACATTATCTGACCAGTTTCCTAATTTATCATTAGCCAGTATAAAATGTAAGATGACCGATAAAAGCGGTTCATCACCTTTTGAAATTAAAGCATATCATAAAGTATATAAATTAGGGATTCCTCTCCCGGTTATTTGATCCACCATTGCACGAATTGTCCTCACTTTTCGGCATAACCCCCAATTCACGGCGCCAGAACGCCAAACTTCTGCAACGATGATCCGGTGGCTGAGCGCAGTCGAAGCCACCCCGCTGTCCGAAGTGTCCTCACGTCGGGCCCTTCCCATTGTCACGCTAGAATTCAAAAATGCCGGAAGAGTGCTTAAACCACCAGAAACCCGGCAACCAGCCATACAGCTTTTTTGTACTTATGATCAGCTCACCGTCAGAAAACTTTTGTTGCTTTTGTGATTACAGAAAAAGAGGACCAAGCAGCTGTAATCTCACTCTTCAACTAGTGTAATGCCTTTATTAATGCTGTCCGAAGTGTCCTCACTTCGGATCCTTCCGTTCCTCACGTTAGAATTCGAAACTGCCAGAAGAGTGCTTAACTAACAGAAACCAGCGGCAACCCGCATAAAACTTTTCTGCACTTTTAATTAGCTCACCGTAGAAAACTTTTGTCCCTTTTGTGGTTACAGAAAAAGCGGGCTACACGCCCGCTTCTCATCAATAAAAGTAAGTCCCTTATTCAATATGAACAATCTTCAGCGCGTTCATCTGCCCGCTTCGCAGTTCATACAGTTCCCCATTCACCTCCTGGAAGAACTCTACCAGAACGTAGAACATCTTCACGCCCGTCCCGGCGGGTAAAGAATCCAGCGTCACGGTAAGGTCCGCCACATCATCATTAATCACCAAAGGGGATGGGGTCGTGTAAATCGTCTCCGAAGCGTCGTTCTCAGCGTCCAGACTCACACACGCCAGTCCGAAATTCACATGCGTGGCAAACTCGGGCACCGCAAGATCGGTACTCGGTTTAAAACCTGTGATGCTCATGCTTCCTGCCACGGGGTCCAGCAACAGGTCTTTCTTAAGAATCATCTGAAGCGGAGCATATTTGTTGAAATCATACCCCGTCAGCAGTGATTTCCCCTCAGAAGTGCCGAAGCCATTTGCAAAGGTTCGCTGACCTCTCGGCGACACGGAGTCCAGATTCTTGATCTTCGAGACCGTGCTTACGAGCCGGCTGCTCGTCCTCATGTCTTTTGCCCTGCGAAGATACTCGCTCACACTGTTACGGATAAGTTTTCCCGCCCCGTTGATGTTGGCGAACTCGTTCATGTTTTCGCGCGTTCTCGCAAAATTTGCATCATTCAGGATGCGTTCTTTCTCTATTCCGCCTTTCGCACGTACATAGTGCCCTTCGGAATTCTTGTAAAAGCTCATGCCGTCAAGCACGCCTTTTAATTTCAGGATGGAGGTTTCTCTAGCCATTTTTCTTACATTTTTAAATTAAAATTAGATTAAAGTCGGTGAACCGTCCTTCTTGGTTTTAGAATGTTAAAACTGCTCCTTTTACCGTTTCGAACCGGTGAAAAAATACAGTTCCTTCAATCCTCCCTAGGTGTTTCGGTTCTGTGTAAAGAGGGTTGCAACGCTTTCACAGGTCAAATATACTCAGTTGGTAACGTCTTCGCAAACAGGAGGTTACGTTTTGTTTTTCTTAGTGCAAAGAATGGTAAATTGGTTGAAAAAGTGTTTTTGCATCCCAAATGTTAAGTCCTGCTTTTTTGAGTTGTTTTTGTGCGGTCTTGCCGATGGTAGCAAAGGAATGTCAAAGGAATGTCAAAGGAAAGTCAAAGGAAAGGGTAAAGCTAGTCTGCCTGTAATAGTAGGAATAAATAAGCAATTCGCAACAAAACGTGCAATATGTTACATCGGTTGTGTTTTTTATTGTCATCTATTGTTTATAATAAAATAAATTGATATATTTGTGGGTAAGAATGTTATTGAAATATTCTGTATTCGCTCATTAAGGTGCCGGTAAAAAGTAAGGAATAACCCTCGGAGATAACCTCTAAAAAACAGCAGGGCTTCGGCAAGTTGCGCAAACAACCTCTCCCGAAAATCCCTTTATGACACGTACTGCAAGCCTTAAAAACTGCAGAATACCAAAACACACTTTTTATAACATTGTCTCGGTACCACGATGCGGGTGCCATAAATCAATACTGATCGACAGTGCCGCCTGATTCTTGCGGCCCTAAACAGAATCAAAACGAAATAAACCAAGAAATTACCTATGAAAAAATCTAAATCTTTCTCTGTAGGTTATTCTTTTACTTTTTCCTCTCCTTTTTAGCTTTTACAGTTATTTTTTTGACATCGTGTGAATCAACATTATGTTTAATTAAAAACTTCTTTTCATGAAGCTAAAAAAATTATGTAAAAATGAGAGATAAAGTTATTATGGACGCCCACGACGTTCATGCCTTCACCCGTTACAGTATAGGCCACTGTAGAAGAATCATTAGAAAGATTAAAGAGTCTAATGCCAAACTCAAACACCAGAAAGTCACCGTAGAGGAGGTCTCAGAGTATTTTGGCATCCACCCCGAACAGGTCCGGAGTTTCTTCCGGCCTACCGGTTGAAAGTAAATCTGATAAAAAGGCATTCTGTGAATGTCTTTTTTTATTTACGCTAGGCACAGCCGTATATCTTTTCCTGTAAAGCATTCTTGCTTCACATTTATATTCCGCTCTGGTTTTCTTGCGGTGAATAAGCGCTATAATCACCGTAGAATATGCAATAATTGTTTTTGGCTTTACGCCGAATCTAGAGTGAACTGGTCTGTGGATTTTTAGTCAGATACCCTTTGCTGAGTGTTCCACCCCCTGCGGTCTTTTGCAGCAGGTTAAGTATAAAGACCGTTGCGTTCCCCGCGTTAGAAGGAGCCAAACGACCGTACAGCTTTTTTGCACTTTTGATCATCTGGCTTTCAGAAAACTTGTGTCCCCTTTTTGGTTTCATATTTAAGCACGGCGCGCACTGAGGTTTTTCCGGTGCACACAGAGGGTGCAATGTGAGTGCTTCCATACAGCTTTTGCAGGCTTTTAAACAGTCCGAAAAAACTTTTGTGCCTTTTGTGGTTTCATAGTTAACCACAGAGCGTACTGAGTTTTCTACGGTGCATACAGAGGGTGCAATGTGAGTGCTTCCATGTAGCTTATGTAAACTTATAAACAGCCTGAAAAACTTATGTGACTTTTGTGGTTTCATATTTAACCACGGCGCGCACTGAAGTTTCAACGGTTCACACAGAGGGTGCAATGTGAGTGCTTCCATGTAGCTTATGTAAACTTTTAAACAGCCTGAAAAACTTATGTGATTTTTGTGGTTTCATATTTAACCACGGAGCACACTGAGGTTTTTCCGGTACACACAGAGGGTGCAATGTGAGTGCTTCCATGCAGCTTATGTAAGCTTTTAAACAGCCTGAAAAACTTATGTGACTTTTGTGGTTCATAAGCCGTATGCCTTCTGCGCAAACAAAAAAACGCGCCGGTATGCGGCGCGTTCTGTAGATGAGGTCTTAAAATTACTTCACGATTTTCATTTCGTTAAGCAGCCATTTCGCATCAGCGTATTTATCAACGATAAAGAGGATGTATTTGGTGTCTACCATAATATTCCTGCTGAATCGCGGGTCGAAGTTAATGTCACTCATCGTTCCTTCCCACTGTCTGTCGAAGTTTAAACCGATCAGGTTTCCGTTCGCATCCAGCGCGGGACTTCCGGAGTTACCGCCAGTCGTGTGATTTGTTGCTGTGAAGTTTACAGGCACATCACCGGTGCTGTTTTTATAGATTCCGTAATCTTTTTTGTTATAAAGATCGATAAGTTTTTTAGGAACATCAAATTCGTAATCTCCCGGAACATATTTTTCCATAACTCCTGATAAATGGGTCTGATAACCGTAATACAGCGCATCTTTCGGGTTAGAACCTTTCACTTCACCGTAAGTTACCCGAAGGGTAGAGTTTGCGTCTGGATAAAATGTGCGGTTTTTGTCGGTTTCCATTTGCTGTGCCATGTATTTTTTCTGAAGCACATCAATCTGTTTCTGATACTCTGTGTATTTGCCATCAGTTTTGGTGAGGTACGATTCCCTCATTGACGTGAAAAGTTTCATCAATGGATCATTCTTTAGGTTTTGTACCAATGAATTTTGATCTTCGAAAACTTTGTCAATTCCGGAATACATTGTTGCGCCGTTCAAGGTTCCACGTCCTGTGATTACAGAATTTTTTGAAAGTTCTTCGATGGTCTGAAGATTTCGGTTGACGTCTTTATACTGCTCGAAACCGGAAGGCAGAAACTGTGGCTGAACCCTGTTTGCGTACAGTGCAAGTACCTTTGCAGTAACTTTTGCATCCAGTTCAGGATCATAATTTTTGTAGATTTCTTTCAGTCTGTTTTTGAAGTTTTCCAAAGTTTTTGCATCCATTTTTCCACTTTCTGCCGCATTGGCAAAATTGTAAAAATTATTAGCCAGGGAAAGAGTTTCTGCGTTTCGGATAACTTCACTATAATAAGCCCTGCTCAGGGCATAAGGCGATTGCTCGGTATAAAGACGGTTGAATTCATCCAGGGTAGTTTTCACTTCCGGATTTTTAGCGATTAGGGATTGCTCGTAACGCTGTTTTTTACCTACTGCATCAGATTTGGTAAGGCCTTCAACTTCGCCTTTCCATTTTTTCCAGTAATTGGCAACACTGGCATATTTCGAGGCATACTTAATTTTGGTCGCCTGGTCTGCACGCATTTTCTCGTCGAGTGTCTTCAAAGCAACATCACGTACATCAATCATCGCAGGATCGATTTCTGTACGGATTTTTTCTACCGCAATCGATGGTAAATATTCAGTAGTTCTGCCCGGGAACCCAAATACAAAAGTAAAGTCGCCTTCTTTTTTATCTTTTATAGAAACCGGAAGGAAATGTTTTGGCTTGTACGGAACGTTGTCTTTGCTGTATTCTGCAGGTTTGTTGTTTTTGTCCGCATAAATTCTGAACATCATAAAGTCTCCCGTATGTCTTGGAAAAACCCAGTTATCGGTATCTGAACCGAATTTCCCGATAGAGCTCGGCGGTGCGCCAACCATACGGATGTCTTTAAAGGTTTCAATGATGTAAGCGTAATATTTGTTGCCATAATACATTGGGCGGATGATTACTTTTTGGTGAGGCTCTGTTTTAAAGGATTTCGAAACCACATCAATATTGTTTTTAATCACCTGCTCGGCCTGTTTGGAATCAAGGTTTTTAGTGTTCCCCAAAATTTGTCCGGTAACATCTTTAATGTCGAGAACAAAATCAACCGTTACTCCGGGATTCGGAAGTTCTTCGCCCATGTTTTTTGCCCAGAAACCGTTCGCAAGAAGGTCGTTTTCTACCGTAGAGTGCGACTGGATATTATCATAACCGCAATGGTGGTTGGTTAAAAGAAGTCCTTTTGGTGAAATAATTTCAGCGGTACATCCACCATCGAACTGCACTACTGCATCTTTAATGGAAGGTTTTGCCGGGTCGAAAATCTGCTTGGCAGAAATTTTCATACCCATCGCTTTCATTTCTTTTTCATTGAGTTCTGTAGGAATCCACATTCCGCCATATTGCTGCCCAAAGGCCATTACTGCAGGAAATATCACTGCCGCAAGCAATATATTTTTCTTGTTTATCATAAATCTATTATTATATCTGAGAATTGAAATCAGTATTCAAAATTTCGCCTAAAAATAAGGAATTTTTGTGAACCTGGAAAAATGAAGTCCAGAGGTTGAAGTTCCCAAAAAGTTGTGAATGTTTATGCCTACTTTTTAATGAAATTCATATTCTGAATACGCACGGCATTTAGTATAGCTAAAAGTGCCACGCCCACATCGGCAAAAACCGCTTCCCACATTGTCGCGAGTCCGCCGGCACCGAGAATCAGGACAACCGCTTTTACCCCGAACGCTAGAATAACGTTCTGCCACACAATTTTTCGGGTTTCCCTACTGATTTTTATTGCCATCGGAATTTTTGAAGGCCTGTCGTCCTGGATTACCACATCGGCAGTTTCAATCGTGGCATCGCTGCCCAAGCCGCCCATGGCAATGCCTACATCGCTTAGTGCCACAACCGGCGCATCATTTACACCGTCGCCAATAAAAGCGACCGTCTCGTTTTGGGATTTAATTTCTTTTACTTTGTTCACCTTGTCTTCGGGCAGTAAATCTCCAAACGCATTGGTTATACCGATTTTATCAGCGACTTCCTTTACCACCGCCTGTTTGTCGCCACTCAGCATGGTCACTTTAATACCCATTTTTTGGAGCGCGGTAACTGCAGAAGATGAATCTTCTTTAATTTGATCTGATATGGTGACATAACCTGCAAATTGTCCGTCAACTGCCACAGCAATCAAGGTGTCTGAAACTTCTATATGGTTCACAGAATGTGGAATATCAAATTTTTCCATCAGTTTGAAGTTTCCTGCGAGCACTTCTTTCCCATCGATCGTACCTTTCAATCCGTGACCTGCGATTTCTTCAAAATCTTTGATCACAATATCATGGCTGATTTCGCCTGCATATTCATGAACCGCAGCGGCAATCGGGTGAGTCGATTTACTTTCGAGGATATTGAGCAAAACTAGAATTTCTTCTTTGTTGAATCCTTTTTCAATATGAACCTGCTGAACTTTAAAAACGCCTTCAGTCATGGTTCCGGTTTTATCCATCACCACATTTTTTACGCTGGCAAGAATATCAAGAAAGTTGCTGCCTTTAACGAGAATACCGTTGCGGCTTGCGGCACCAATTCCACCAAAATAACCCAGCGGAATAGAGATTACCAAAGCACAAGGGCATGAAATTACCAGAAAGACAAGTGCGCGGTAGAGCCAGTTTCGGAACTCGTATTCGTCGACAAAAAAGTAGGGGAGGAAAGTAATTGCAATGGCAAGGAACACCACGATAGGGGTATAAATTTTCGCAAACTTACGGATGAAAAGTTCGCTTTTTGCCTTCTGTGAACTGGCGTTTTGTACCAATTCGAGAATCCGCGAAAGTTTGGAATCTTCGTAAGCGGTATTGATTTTTACCAAAGACAAAGTGTTGAGGTTGATCATTCCCGCCAACACGCTGTCTCCTGTTTTTTTGGTGTCGGGTTTGCTTTCGCCTGTTAATGCAGAGGTGTTGAACGAAGCTGTTTCAGAGAGCAGTTCACCATCCAGTGCCAGTTTTTCACCCGGTTTCAGTTGTATGATTTCTCCGATGGCTGCATCTTTTGCTTTAATGGTTTTAGGAATATTGTTTTTCAGTATGGTTACTTCGTCCGGACGCTGATCAAGTAAAGTCTTAATGTTGAGTTTGGCTTTTTGAACGGCCAGCGTCTGAAAAACTTCACCTACAGAATAAAAAAGCATCACGGCCACGCCTTCGGGATATTCGCCAATGGCAAAAGCACCACCTGTGGCAATAGTCATAAGCAGGAATTCAGAGAAAAAATCACCTTTTTTAATGCTCGAGAAAGCTTCTTTAATCACGGGAAATCCTACAGGAATATAAGCCAGCAGATAAAGTGCCAGCCGAATCCAATCTGTAAACCAATCGGGTTTCAACCAATAATCGAGTAGAAGTCCTGCGGCAAGGAGGATGAAAGAAATTCCTGCAGGCAGAAAAAGTTGAAAAACCGTTTGGTCTGAATGATCATGTGAATGATCGTGACCTTCATGATCATGTTGAAGATTATTTTGTGGAACCGGAGAGACTGGTTTTGTGTGTTCGCCTGTAGTACAGCATTCTTTCGACATAAATTTGGGATATTTCATCTCAAATATACAAATTCAGCACCATAAATTGTGTGGCATTACTTTTGAAGTTTAGAAGAAAATTTCAGCATGAACTTTCTTTACGAACAGATTTTATGGCTTTTTATTCTCGCTGTTCCGGTAGCATGTATTGCGTGGACGGTAACGCATGAAGAGATTTTCAGAGAGCCCAGAGAGTACTGTGTCAGGAAATCGAAGGAATGCAAAAAGCTCTATCAGCGAAAATTTTTCTATCTCTTTACATGCGAATACTGTTTCAGTCACTATGTTACCGCATTTTTTATAATTATTACAAGCTACAAACTTCTTTTTGATGACTGGCGGGGCTATCTGATTTCATTTTTTGCAGTCGTGTTTATCGCCAATGTCTACATGAGTCTCTTCGCCTATTTAAGGCAAAGTCTTAAAGTCGAAAAAATAGAAGCCAAACTTAAAGATAACGAGTGGCACGAGGTAAAGGAAGAAATTACTGATAAAAAAGATCACTAACATTAAAAATTAAATAATTATGGACAAGAATGAAAGACTACAGCGCTACGAATATGATGAATATACCGTTGTAACCAATTTCGAAACGTATCAGGATATTCTGGATTATGCTGCGGAACACAACGGCGAACTTATTGAAGTAGGTTTTACCGATGGTTCAGATAATCCGATGCCGAATTCGGAAGCCAACCTTATTGCTGAAAAGAAAACCTTTAAAGTAGGTTTGGATCCGGAATATAAAGTACTGTATTCCTACGAGGAAGGTTTCCAGGAAATGGCGGAGGAAATTCTGGAAGAAATGAAAAAACTCGAAAATGATGTAGCTCCGGAAGACTGGCTTTCAGATCAGAATATCGCAACCGGAGACCGGATTATTGTGCTGAAAGACGGCGAAGTGAACACGGTTACTACCAGAGAAAGAATTAAATTCCTGATGCGTGGCAATGTTTACGAACTTGCCGTGAAAGTACCGAAAGCGAACGAAGCGTAAATTTCACTTTAATACTGTGGCGTTACAATGTTCTGGGATTTCTATATTGAGTGATGGTAATAAGGTTCAGTTGATATTTTCATGTATTTTTAGTGAAAATTCTTAGCGTTTAAATCAGTTTTAACAGATTTTTCCAAGCTTTTTACCGTAAATTTGGATATATTTGATGGATTAAAGTAAAGTTGTTTTATACTTACCATTCAAAAAACTGAAATCCCTGAAACCATGGAAAAAGTTATTCCTCATTCGTTGTTTACAGATCACGACATTTATCTTTTTCGAGAAGGCAAGCATTACAGACTTTACGATAAATTCGGCTCACACAGTGTAGAAGTTAACGGCAAACGCGGCGTTTATTTTGCAGTCTGGGCACCGTTTGCGAAAGAAGTTTCTGTAATAGGAAACTTTAATAATTGGCATTCAGAAACACACAAGCTGTTACCAAGATGGGATGAATCCGGTATTTGGGAAGGCTTTATTCCCGGCCTCAACTGGGGAAATCTCTACAAGTACGCCATCCGTTCAAACACGGGAGTTCTTCTGGAAAAAGGTGACCCGTTTGCACTGAGCTGGGAGCAGAATGTTCAGGCCAGTTCCATCATTTCAACAACATGGTACGAATGGAATGACAAAAAATGGATGGCAAACCGCTGGAAAAAGAATAATCTTGAAGCACCACTTTCGGTTTACGAAATGCATTTAGGCTCCTGGATGCGTGGCGTTGATGATCCCAACAGGTTTTTCAGTTACCGTGAAATTGCAGAACGGCTGGTGCCTTATTTAAAGGAAATGAATTTCACTCATGTGGAATTTATGCCGGTGATGGAATATCCTTACGATCCAAGTTGGGGCTATCAGGTGACCGGTTTTTTCGCGGCCACTTCACGTTTTGGTTCACCACAGGATCTCATGTTTTTAATTGACGAACTCCACAAAAACTCAATTGGCGTTATCCTCGACTGGGTTCCGTCACATTTCCCGGGCGATGCTAACGGTCTGCATTTTTTCGACGGTACTTACCTTTACGAACACGAAGATCCACGAAAAGGGTTCCATCCCGAATGGAAATCGCATATCTTTAATTACGGCAGACCTGAAGTGAAATCTTTCCTTATTTCCAACGCGATGTTCTGGCTCGACAGATATCATGCCGACGGGCTTCGCGTAGATGCAGTAACTTCGATGCTTTTTCTGGATTATGCCAGAAACGAAGGCGAATGGGAGCCGAATGCAGAAGGCGGAAACGTAAATCTCGAAGCGAAGCAGTTTTTGCAGGAATTCAACACTGCAGTTTACAAAGAGTTTCCCGATATCATGACCATTGCGGAAGAAAGTTCAGATTTTCCGATGCTTACAAAACCCGTGCATGATGGCGGAATCGGTTTCGGAATGAAATGGATGATGGGCTGGATGCATGATACTTTAAAATACTTCAAAGAAGACCCTATCAACAGAAAATATCAGCATAACAAGCTTACTTTCGCATCGATGTACATGTATAATGAAAATTATATGATGCCGCTTTCCCACGACGAGGTCGTACACGGTAAATCGAGTTTGATTTACAAAATGCCTGGAGACGAATGGCAGAAATTTGCGAATCTGCGGGCGTTGTACACTTATATGTACACTCATCCGGGAGCCAAACTTCTCTTTATGGGTAATGAATTTGCCCAAACCGCGGAATGGAATTATACCCAAAGTCTCGACTGGCATTTGCTGCAATATCCTGTTCACCAAGGCATGCACTATTATGTAAAAGATCTGAATGCCATTTATACCGCCGAAACTTCACTGTACCAAAACCAGTTTAAACCCGAAGGTTTCGAATGGGTTGAAGCCAATGATGGTGATAATTCAATCTTTATTTATCTGAGAAAAGGGAAGGAAGAGGATGATGTTACCATGACGGTTTTGAATCTTACTCCCAGAGTTTTCGATTATAAAATAGGCGTGAATGAAGGGACGAACTGGGAGGTAATTCTGAATTCTGATGATGAAAAATATGGTGGTAGCGGCGTAAAAGCTGAAGTTGTAGATGAAGAAGACGACGAGTGGATGTATCGCCCCAATGCCATCGTGCTGACATTGCCACCGCTTGCCGGAGTGATTTTAAAACAGAAAAAATCTGTTCAGAATCTAAAAAAAGCAAAATCTGCCTCTAAAAAGTAGGAAAAGAACTATTTAAATTCTAAATCTGCACTTACAACTTTCGTCTGAAAATCTTATATGAAAATCTTTAATCTTTCCATGGAATGTTACCCGGTTGCAAAAGTTGGCGGTCTGGGCGACGTGGTGGGTGCATTGCCTAAATATCTCAACAGAATTGAGGGAATTGAAGCCAGCGTAGTGATGCCGTGGTATAACAAAGCTTTTGTTCACGAACACGAGTTTGAGATTGTTTTCGACGGATGGATTCATCAGAGCCATCACACTTTTCAGGTACAGGTGATGAAAGAAAAAACCAAAGTTTTGGGTTTTGATCTTTATCTGGTGAAGATTCCCGGGCTTCTGGACCGCGACCATCCGTACGGATACTGGGACGAGAGTCAGCAGTTTCTCGCTTTCCAGCACGGCGTTCTTCACTGGCTTACCGCCATGCAGATCCGTCCGGATATTCTGCACTGTCACGATTATCATACAGGTCTCGTTCCATTCATGATTGAAAACTGTCCCGAATTCCGATTTCTGAAAGGCGTAAAAACGATCGGCACGATTCACAACGGCGAATACCAGGGACAGATGAATTGGGAAATGTCGGATTATTTTCCGTGGTTTTATGGCGAACAGTGGGGACTGCTCGATTGGAATGGGTTCATCAATCCTTTGGCGGCGATGATTAAGTGCTGCCACGCATTCAATGCGGTCTCCGAAGGTTACCTGCACGAACTTTTCGAAAGTTTCCGAGGTCTGGAAGGGCTCGTGCGTCAGGAACATGCAAAAGCTTATGGAATCATCAACGGAATTGATGTGGAGGTGTGGAATCCCGCTACCGATTCGTTCCTAGGTTTTAATTTTTCAGAAGAAAATGCGGTGACCGGCAAACAGAAGAATAAAATTGCCCTCTGTAAAGAATATAATCTGAATCCTGATCTGCCGCTGTTTGGGTTTATCGGAAGATTTGCCGGCGAAAAAGGCGCAGATTTACTTCCGGATATCGTCTGGAGAAGCATACAGGAGACTTATGGCGCACTGAATATCATTATTCTGGGGTCCGGTGACATAAATATCGAATATCAGCTAAAAGAACTTACCCAATCCTACTCAAATTTTGCGCTTGATTTGGGGTATAAAGAATATCTCTCTCATAAAATTTATGCTTCATCAGATTTCTTGCTGATGCCTTCGCGTGTAGAGCCCTGCGGGTTGAACCAAATGTATGCAATGCGTTACGGAACTGTGCCGATCGTGCGTTATACCGGAGGTCTGCGCGATACCGTAGAAGATGTTTCAAGTGGCGGCAGCGGAATTAATTTCGGTGCGGCTACGGCCAAAGATGCGGTACACGCTATTCATCGTGCGCTTCATATTTATCACAATAAAGAACTGATGCAGCGCCTGGTACACTCGAACATGAATTATGACTTTTCCTGGGAAAAATCTGCGGAAAGATATCTGGAAATGTACAAAAGGTAAATACAGATCGCTCTTCTTTGCCTTAAGTGTTCAAGAAATCCTTTGTTCTTGGTACTGTTCTTGCAAAGTTCACCCGAAACCGATAAATTATGCCTGCAGACCTTATGAAGCACTTCAGATTTTTAAATTTATTTTTTGCAATAATTATTCTTGCAGTTCTTGTACAGTGTAAAAAAGACAATCAGATTTCAGGGAATGCGAAGAATCCTTCTTCCGAAACCATTAAAAAAGACACCGTAGAGAAGGTTGAAGAAATTAAACCTCAAATTACCTTTAGCGCTTTCATTTTTCCCACAAAAAAGAAAGATTCCGCCATGGCGGCTTTCAATAAAGAGTTTTCTGAGGAGGAACGCTATACAATTCTTGCGCTAAACCGTCTTGATTCCAAAAATAAATGGCGTGCCGATACGCTTGCTGTTCCTGATATATTCGACCATACTTTAATCGCTTATTCGCCATTTCCGAAAAATATCGAAACTCTGAAAGAGGTGAAGAAATTGGTGTTTTTTTCTTATCCCATTCAGGCTTATGCATTGTATGAAAGCGGTAAGCTGATTAAATGGGGACCTACCAGTATGGGAAAGAAATCTGCCCAAACCAAACGGGGGCTCATGTTTGCCAACTGGAAAAAAGAACTGGCGATTTCTACTGTTGACAGTGACTGGAAACTCCCGTTTAATGTAAATGTGCACAACACGCTTGGGATTGGGTGGCACCAGTATGACCTGCCAGGTTTCCCGGCATCGCATTCCTGTCTCAGGCTGCTGATGGATGACGCAAAATACCTGTACAGCTGGGTGGATACGTGGATTCTGAACAAAGGCGGTGCAACGCTGAAAGCAAACGGCACGCCGGTGATTGTATTTGGTGATTACCAATGGGGCGGCAAAAAACCGTGGAAAAATTTGATCAACAATCCTGTGTCTAATAATATTTCTCTGGAGGAAATGAATGAAATCATAAAGCCGCATCTCGACAAAATTCTCAGGGAACAGAAAAATAGGGAAGAAGTCGAAGCCGGTTCGGTGGTGGAAGAGTAGCCTGCTAGTTTTCGAATTCGGTGATTGATTCTTCGGCGAATTTTCTCAGTTTCTGCATTTCGGTTTTGGCTTTCTGCTGGCCGAGTCTTGTAGCCAGGTATGTTCCCAGGAGCAAGAAGAGCATGATAAAGGAAACGGGCAGCGCCCAAGGAAAATCGTTGCTTTTAATCTGTTTTTCCACAAACCAAATCGTGATAAAAACCATCCATAAAATCGCAAAAATAAAATAAAGAAACATAAAGAAAGTCCACACTGCAGAACTTGGCCCTAAAACACCGTGGATCACTGTTTTATTTTCTTCGGTTTCTGTACGCAGCGCCAGGCAGGGTTTCCAATAATCGTCTTGGCCGGTTTTTACGGTAATCACGGCAGTTTCCGCATTGATATTTCCGGAAAACTCATCAGATTTCGAAGCAAGGAAATGTTTAAGAAATGTGGTGTAATTTTCTCTGCTTATTTCAGTAAAAATTTTAAATCTCGGTCTTGCCCGGATATGGTCGATAGTGGTTTCTTCAATTTTCATCTTGATACGGAATTGGATCTTTTAATATGATTTGAAAATTCAGGATCTGGCTGTTTCTTTCCACTTCAAAATTTACTTTGGTGCCGTCTTCATTTCTCAGCAAATTATTAATGCGCTGCAATGTGAAACTTCCAGCATTTTTTCTGTTGATGCTGATGATTTTGTCGTTTTTTCTGAGACCTGCGACGAAGCAGGGTGAATCGGGCCTGCAACCCGCGACGGAATATTTCGGTTTCAGCACAAAACTGTACTGGAAGCCTTCTTTCGCATCATAAACGTTTGTTCCATCGCTGCTACTGTAACTTTTTTGGGTTTCTACCTTTACCAACTTACTTTCCCAGGTCATGCCATCGTGCTGGATATCAAGACCGCTTTTATTAAAGAGAAACGGATCTTTAAAGTTGGCGTTTTTTCTGAAATAAATCTTTTTCTCCGGATAATTGAAAAGTACAGTAAACCTCCGCAAAACATCGCTCCCGATAGAACCTTTCCGATCGGGAACCAGCTTTAAATTCTGAATAGAATATTCGTCAGGCATTGCGGTTAAAGGTTTTTCGAAAACGAAATCGCCAATATACAAACGGTGAATCCGGCTTCGTTTCCCAAAAATGTCGCCATTAAAACCTTGTCCCAAGTAATCATCAATATTCGGGCGGTTGTACACAAAATCTTTAATCAGTTTCGGGAAAAGCCAGATCGCGTCGCTGTTTCCCAAATCTACAAGAAGTTTAGAATCAACTTTCTGACTTGTCATTTCTACGCCGGCGATGAGGTAGGGTTTGTTACCTTCAATGGTAATGGGAAATGGTACGAATTTTTTACTTCTTTTTCTGAAAGTTTCATCATCGCTGTAAACTGTAATTTTTTTGCGGATGTAATCAATTTCAACCGGATGATTTTTAAAAAAATGATAACCGATAATCCCATTGACCGGAATCCCGACATGCGAAGAAAAATTAATGCTTTCATCCAGAATTATAAAAACGGTGTGCTTGAAATCTTTATAATCCTTGCCGATATTCACAATATTGTTGTCGGATCGTAAACCTTCGATGTCCTTACTTTCGCCAAGGCCCGAAAATTTTATTTTTTCAATGTCATTAAAGTTTACATCCTTGTTCTCTAAACTGAAAAGAATGGTTTCGTTAACCCCGGAATCGAGCAGAAAGGTAAGGTCAGCACCGTTGATGTTGAGCGGAACAAAAATTAAATTGTTGATGAGCTGGAAAGGAATTACTGTTTTCTTGTGGTCTGAAATTTCAAATCCCTTCTGCGCTGAGATCAACGAGAATACAAAAAGTAATAAAACAGCTGCAAATTTCATAACATGAAGATACAATTTTTCCGTTTTGCTTTGTTTAATTTAAAGAATCTTAAGGCAAATAAATTTCAAAAAGAACTAAATTTGTTTATGCAAAACGAAGAAAAAACCGAAAAATTCCGACAGCTCGTCGAAAACAAGTTTCAGATTTATAACTCACTTTTCATGAGTTTGCCGTACGACAAAATGACCAATATCGGCATGTTGCTGCCTTTTCTGTATGAAGAAAGCAAAAATGGTTATGAAAAAGGGAAAAGTCCTGAAGAAATTCTAGAAGAGTTTTTTGCCAAACACACCGAACTAGAAACCGAAGAGCAGAAAACCGAACTGCTCTTTAAAATCATTCAGTATATCGAAAGACAGGTGGTGCTTTTCGACAGTATTGAAGATGCGGCTTTCTGCGAACTCCATCCTCCGAGCGAAACGGGAACACTGCATCAGCTTCACGAGCGGGCATTGCAGGAACATCTTGTAACGGCTACCCGCGATAAGATGAGGGATTTTGCGGTACGGGTTGTATTTACGGCGCATCCAACCCAGTTTTATCCCAATTCCGTACAGCGGATTCTTCACGATCTGCGGTCAGCCATTATGAAAGATTCAGTGACGGAAATCGATATGCTTTTGCAGCAACTTGGTAAAACACCATTCCTGAACCGCGAAAAACCCACGCCGCTCGACGAAGCGATGAGTATTATTTTTTACCTTCGGTACGTTTATTATGATTCTCTTGGTGAATTGTACAGAAAGATTAAAAATTCCTTTGGAACTCAAGATTTCAAGCTGCCTCACGATATTTTCCAGTTAGGCTTCTGGCCCGGCGGCGACCGCGACGGAAATCCTTTCGTTACTGCGGAGATCACCCAGAAAGTCGCACAGGAACTGCATTTCTCAATCCTTAAATCCTATTACGAACACCTGAAAAATTTAAGAAGAAGATTAAGCTTCAGAGGAGTTTCCGAGGTGTTGGAACAATTGAGCCATGAACTTTATGATGCGATTTTCAAGAACCAAAACATTACAACCCGGCATATTTTGAGCAGAATCAGCGAAGCTGAAAAAATTCTTACAGAACAGCATAACGGACTTTTCCACAATCTGCTGGAGGATTACAAAGACCGTGTACAGATATTCGGCACCCACTTCGCAACGCTGGATGTGCGCCAGGACAGCAGGATCCATCAGCAGGTGATCGACGAAATCATCGGTGAAAAATCCGGTCTTGATCTGAAAAATATCACCACAGAAGATAAACTGAAATGGCTGCTGGAAACGGAAACTGTTTTAAATCCCGATGATTTCAGCGGAATTACAAAAGACACTCTTCAGAATATTTGCAATATCAGAAGTATTCAGGAAAAAAACGGAGAAAGAGGTTTAAACCGGTACATTATTTCAAATTCTGATGAGGTGAAAGATGTGCTGAATGTGTTTGGAATGTTCAGGCTTTGCGGGTACAGCGAGGAGGAAATCAGTATCGATATCGTTCCGCTTTTTGAAACCATGGAAGGTCTTGATGCGGGCGAAAAGGTGATGAAGGAACTGTATGAACTTCCCATCTACCGCAAACATCTGGAAAGACGCGGGAATGCACAGACGATTATGCTCGGTTTTTCCGATGGAACTAAAGACGGCGGTTATCTGAAGGCCAACTGGGAAATTTATGAAACCAAAGAACAGCTCACCAGAATTTCAGATGAGAATAATATTAAAGTCATTTTCTTCGACGGACGCGGTGGCCCGCCGGCACGTGGTGGCGGCAAAACCCACGATTTCTATGCTTCCCAAGGAAAAACAATTGCCAATAATAAAATTGAACTTACCATTCAGGGACAAACGATAACGAGTGTTTTCGGGAACAAAGACCAGGCAAAATACAACTTCGAACAGCTTTTAACTGCCGGAATTGAAAATGATGTCTTTAAAAATTCAAAAAAAGATTTAACGGTAAAAGAAAGGCAGCTCATCGAAGAACTGGCGGATATCAGTTTTAAAAAATATTCGGATTTAAAGGCGCACCCCATGTTTGTGCCGTATCTGCAGGAAATGAGCACGCTGGAATATTACGGACGTACCAATATCGGAAGCCGGCCAAGCAAAAGGGGCGGTACCAACGAGCTGAAGTTTGGGGATTTGCGCGCCATTCCGTTTGTAGGTTCGTGGAGTCAGCTGAAACAGAATGTTCCCGGGTTTTTCGGATTCGGTTTTGCGCTGAATGAACTTAAAAATCAGGGAAGATTTGCAGAGTTGAAATCGCTTTACAAAGGATCAGATTTCTTTAAAACTTTAGTGCTGAATTCCATGATGAGCATGAACAAGTCTTATTTTCCGCTCACGTATTACATGAAAAATAACAGAAAGTTCGGCAGTTTCTGGAATATTCTTTTTGATGAATTTGAACTTTCAAAATCATTAATGCTAGAATTAACGGGCTTTAAAATGCTGATGGAAGAAGAGCCGCTTTCGAGAAAATCGGTGAAAATCCGCGAGAAAATTGTGTTGCCGCTGCTCAGTATCCAGCAATATGCGCTGATGAAAATCCAGAAGGATGAGGGCAACCGGGAAGATTACGAAAAACTCGTAATGCGCTCGCTGTTTGGGAATATTAATGCAAGCAGAAATTCAGCGTAACTCAATAATAAAAGACCATCGTGTGAAGGTCTTTTTTATTTACTGTTTGATGAGTTTCTCGATGTACTCGTTCTTTTCGGTTTTTATTTTGACAAAGTAAATGCCTTTGCCGAATTTTTCAATATTGTTTGTTTTGGTATTCTGCAGTTGCTGAACTTTTCTTCCTAAAACATCATACATTTCCACCGAAACTATTTTTTCCGAAGTCTCAATGCTAAAATCAGTAATCACAGGATTCGGATAGATTTTAATTTTAGATTTCAGATTGTTTTCTGCAGTGGCCAGAACTGCATCAGCAAGGGTTTCGTTAAAATTCAGGATGCCGTAACCCATCTGTGGAGTAGTGTTGGGATAAAGCGACGCATTTTCACGAAGCAAATCCTTTAAAACAGGCAAAGATTTGGAAGGAACTGCCTGAATCAGACATGCCACACCACCCGCGGCAAGCGGAGTTGCAAAGGAAGTTCCGCTTCCCGAAGTCGCTCCGTTATTATATCCCATCGCAGTGCCGGTTCCCCGGGCGCTGGCATCAGGTTTTATCACGCCTGCAGCATTGGGCCCGTAAGACGAAAAAGAAGAACTTGCACCTGTTGAAGTTACTCCTCCTATGGTGAAAACTTTTTCATTGTCCGCGGGAGTAATGATATATTTCCAGGGTTTCTGGGCTTCATTTCCTGCCGCTGCCAAAACAAAAATTCCTTTTTCTGAAGCAATCTGGGCGGCTCTTGCAATGAAGGAAGTGGTACCGTTCATATCTGAATACAGAAGATTATACCGGCTGTCGTCAAAATCATAATATCCCAGTGAAGTCGAAATAACATCTACCCCTTTTCTGTCGGCTTCTTCGGCGGCTTCTGTCCAGTAAATCATTTCCTCGGGAATTTCATTATACGCATCTTCGGTGGCATAAAGGTAGAAATCGGCATCGGGCGCTGAACCTACATACTGGTTCTGAACATATCCTGCAATTACACCAAGACAGTAAGAGCCATGATTGTTCAAAGAAGTGCTGTAGATATCGTTGTTTTTGCTGATGAAATTGTAGCCGCCTTTTATTTGCCCATTGTTTCGGATTCTTGCGTAGGCGGTTCCTGTATTTACGGTCGGAAATCCGGTGTCAATTACCGCGATGGTAACGCCGGTCCCGGTATATCCTGCCACATGAAGCGGCCTTAGATTAATCTGGTTAATCTGTGCAAGCCCGGTGCCGTAATTGAAATCTGTTTTCCCGATCGTATTATTGAATTCTTCAAACTTATTCACCTTTTTAATATCGGTTTTCCCACCGTCTCCAGGATGTTTAATAAAACGTTCCACCGACTGAACATAAGTCTGAGCCTGAAGCGTTGTGATTTGCGCCGGCGTTGCGTTGACCGCGACTCCGTTCATCCACTTCGAGTAATCGGTTACCGTAAAGCCAAGATTCCTGATATTCTGCACGTAGGACTGTTCCAGGGGCGCATCCTGATCATTCAGGGCGATGCCGTATCTTGCTCTTCTGTCCAGCGATTTCTGTGAAAGCTCGCTCAGCGGATTTGCGTAAAACGCCGCTTTGTTCGGTTTGTCTTTAAAGAAAACAAAAACCAGTTCGGTCTGCCCGCTGGCAAAAGTAAAAACGATAAGAACAAGAACCGAAAGTATTTTTTTAATCATTTTCTATCTTATTAAATTCAGACAAAATTAATAAAAATGATGAAAATTTCGTCTTTATTGTTGATTTAAATTTTAATTGACGTAATTTTTTAAGGTTTTCTTAATGAATGATGTTTTTTAACGAAATCTTTCCTGAAAACATATTGACTTTTCCTTCTGTCCAAAATTTAATTTTCTTAAATTTGAGCAAATATTCTGTTGGTAATATTCTTTTCGCAACTGGCTTAAATCTTAATTTTTAACAGTTGCTAAATCAGAACGTTGAAGCAGGAAAAAAATATAGTATATATGAAAAAGATTCAAATGGTTGACCTTCAAAGTCAGTATTACAAAATAAAATCTGATGTAGATAATGCGGTGCTTAATGTGCTGGATTCTGCCGCCTTTATAAACGGGCCCGAAGTAAAATCTTTTCAAACTGAGCTTGAAACGTATTTGGATGTAAAACACGTAATTCCCTGCGCAAATGGTACCGATGCTCTGCAGATTGCACTCATGGCACTGGATTTACAGGAAGGCGACGAAGTGATTACCGCCGATTTTACCTTTGCAGCTACTGTAGAAGTGATTCATTTATTGAAACTGAAATCTGTTTTGGTTGATGTAGATTACGAAACCTTCACGATGGATGTGGAAAAACTGAAAGCAGCCATCACGCCGAAAACCAGGGCCATAATTCCTGTGCATCTTTTCGGGCAGTGTGCGAACATGGAAGAAATTTTAAAAGTAGCGAAACAGCATAATCTTGCTGTGATTGAAGACAATGCGCAGGCCATTGGCGCAGATTTTACTTTTTCAGACGGAACGGTAAAGAAATCCGGAACCATGGGAATCCTCGGAACGACTTCATTTTTCCCTTCAAAAAATCTCGGTTGTTATGGTGATGGTGGTGCAATTTTCACCAATGATGATGAACTGGCGCACAAAATCCGCGGGATTGTAAACCACGGTATGTACGAAAGATATTACCACGATGAAGTGGGAGTGAATTCGCGCTTAGACAGTATTCAGGCGACAGTTTTAAGAAAGAAACTTCCGCTTTTGGACACGTATAACGAAGCCAGAAGAAAAGCTGCAGATTATTATGATGAGGCATTTGCCGGTCATTCCAATATTTTAACGCCGAAAAGAGCAGAAAATTCAACCCACGTTTTTCACCAGTACACATTAAGAATTCTGAACGGTAAACGAAACGAGCTTCAGCAGTTTTTAGCCGAAAAAGAAATCCCGGCTATGATTTATTATCCGGTGGCTTTAAGAAAACAGAAGGCTTATTTTCAGGAAAGTGATGATAAAGATTTTGCAAATACTGACAGACTTTTAAATGAAGTAATCTCGCTTCCGATGCATACAGAACTTGATGAGGAACAGTTGAAATATATCACTGATGCCGTTCTGGAATTTATGAGTGCTGAATCTTAATACCCACTTTAATCAAATTCAATGACAATACTCGTTACCGGCGGACTCGGTTATATCGGTTCCCACACTGTTGTAGAACTTTTAAAAAATAATTTTCAGGTCATCATTGTTGATGACCTATCGAACTCAGAAAAGTTTATCTTAGACAATATTGAGAAAGTAGCCGGCAAAAGACCGGTGTTTTTTCCCTTTGATCTGAAAAGAAAAGAACTCCTTACCCAGGTTTTTGATGCCTATGAAATCGATGGCTGCATTAACTTTGCTGCTTACAAAGCAGTGGGCGAAAGCCAGGAAAAACCGCTTGATTATTATGAAAACAATCTGTTCTCTTTGATCAATATTCTGCAGGAATTCAAGGCCAGAAATATTTCGAACTTTATCTTCAGCTCTTCTTGTACAGTTTACGGACAGGCAGACCAGCAGCCGATTGATGAAAATATGCCGCTGAAAACTCCGGAATCCTCTTACGGCAAGACCAAACAGATGGGTGAGGAAATTCTGAAGGATTTCGCAACGGCGCACCAAAGAAAGATTTCATTATTAAGATATTTTAATCCAATTGGTGCACATCCAACAGCTTTGCTGGGCGAATTGCCTATCGGAATTCCTAATAATTTGGTGCCTTATGTTACCCAAACAGCATCCGGAATCCGCGAAAAACTCAGCATTTGGGGTAATGATTATCCTACGGAAGACGGTACTGCCATCCGAGACTATATTTATGTGGTTGATTTGGCAAAAGCCCATGTGAAAGCATTACAGAAACTCATTTCTTCTGAAGAGGAAACAGTAATCGACATTTACAATTTAGGAACCGGTAAAGGATCATCGGTCCTTGAAGTGGTGCAGGCCTTTGAAAACGCAAATCAGGTTGAAGTTCCTTACCAGATCTGTGAAAGAAGGGCAGGAGACATTACCATTGCTTATGCCAATGCCGATAAAGCGGAGAAGGAACTCGGCTGGAAAGCTGATACAAGTTTAGAGGAAGCTTTGCGCACCACCTGGGAATGGCAGAAGTATCTGGAATCCAGAAACAATTAATGGAATAATATTATTTAAGCTATAAACAAAACAGTCCCGTTCATTAGCGAACGGGACTGTTTTATAATAAAACTAACACTTTTTTTTACATTGGTCCTTGCTGCTCATCGTCGCCTTGCGAATTGCTGTTGATGTCTTTCTTACGTTTTGGCTGATCTACTTTCTCGCCTTGTTTAAAACGGTAGGTTAGTGATACGTTGAAAGATCTTGGATTCCATCTCATAAGGGATTCTTTCTCGAAATTGTTTCCGAAACTTGTCATTTCACGGCCTCTGGTTCCTAAGATATCCTGGATGTTGAAGGCAAGAGTTCCGTTTCCTTTCCAGATGGTTTTATTAGCACCAAAATTAAGAACGTACATTGGTTTACTTTCGCTGGAAGCTGTCTTCTGACCTCCACGGTAGAATCCCTGAACCTGCATTCCCAAAGTCTTATCAATTTTAAAACTGTTGGTAAGTCTAAATCTTGTTGAGAAACCTGAACCGTCGAAAGAAAGTGGTTTGGTCATGGTTGCAGCATCGAAAAATTCACCCTCGGTTTTATATCCGAACAGATCTGCGCTGGCCATAATCTTCCACCACGAGAACAGATCTGCAGTAGCATTCAGATCAAGACCGTACTGCTGATCGCTGCCGATATTGTACGGACGGGTAATCAGTACGTTCGATCCCGGACTCTCACTCATAACTACAAACTGAGTTTCGTCCTGTGTAGATCGGTAGTACAGGGTAGGGTTAATGGTAAGTTTTTTCTTCTGGATGGCATAACCCAATTCGAAAGAGTCGATGTATTCAGGGTTCAGGTCTTCGTTACCACGGAATAAATTCTGGCGGTTTGCCAGGGAAGTCGGGTAAGGAATCATAAACCATGAACGCGGACGGTTGATTCTTCTTGAATAGTTCAGTAAAAGCTGATTGTTGGTGCTTCCTAAATCATAGCTCAGGAATACACTTGGGAAAAATCCTGTATAATTTTTGTCCTTACGCGAAACGTTGCCGCTTAAACTTCTGTAGTCGATCCCGATATCAGAATTTTCAGCACGCAAGCCAAGTTGGTAACCGAATTTATCGATTTTGCTTTTAAACTGTGCGTACGCCGCGTTGATGGTTTCGCTGTAAACAGTGTTTCCGCTGTATGCGTCTACCGTTCCATAATTCAGGAAGGTATCGGTTTCGCGGTTAAGGAAGTCGTAATCGTTTTTATTGCTGTCGATACGGTAACCGGCTTCTAATTTTGAAGCTTCACCGATTGGCAATTCATAATCAATTTTACCGATTACAGATGTATTTATTGTATTGTTTGCACCCATTGATCCATACTGAAATACCGCGTTGTCAAATTCGCGCGAATCTTCATTGGATTTATTGTCGCTTTTCTGTAAACTTAAAGAGAGATAAATATTATGCCCGTTAGTATTAAATTTGTGATCCAAACCTAAATCACCCTGAAGTGAAAGGTTTTTACTGTTACCTAAAGCAAGGGTCTGGGAATAGGAATCAACAACTCTTGCAGCATTATATGCGAAATTATCTACTGTATTGTTGTTTTCACTTTCGAAGGTACGAACCATTCCCGACATGTTGAATGATGTTTTCTCTGAAAGATCTACTGTAAAACCTGCGTTGGCATTGTAATTTTTATTTTCACTGGCGTTAAGCGAGTTCTGCTCGAAGTATGATGTAGTCGCCCCAGTTGCAGGATCAAAAAATCTTGTATCGCTATCGTTTTTGCCTTCACTTTCACGGTAACCACCGCCGCCGTTCAGAAACCAGGTCCAGTTGCCTTTTTTCCAGCTCAGGTTGGTGTTGAGGTTGGTACTTGGTAAATAGCCTACACTGCCTGTAACACTTCCGTTGAAGCCCATTCCTTTGGTTTTCTTCAGAATAATATTCAGAATTCCTGCAGTTCCTGAAGCTTCAAATTTAGAAGAAGGATTGGTAATTACCTCAATTCTCTCGATCTGGTCTGCCGGGATCGACTGTAAAGCATTCGCGCCACTGTCGATTCCGAGTAAGGCTGAAGGTTTTCCGTTGATAAGGAATCTTACGTTTGAGTTCCCCCTCATCGATACCGTCCCGTCAGTTTCTACAGAAACCGAAGGCACGTTGGTCAATACATCCTGCAGGTTACCGCCTTTACTGATGAGGTCGGTGGAAGGATCGTATACTTTTTTATCGAGTTCAACACGGTATGGTTTTGTTGCCGCAGCGGTGATGGTCACGCCCTGAATATCCTGGGTTTTTGTATTGGTTAAAGAACCTTCTGGTTCTACAGAAAAATTACCCAGACTGCCCGGTTTTGATATTTGTTTGTTGAGCGTAGATTTTTTAAAGTCGATTGCTTCAATAGTTATGTCGTAATTTCCGGGAACCAGTGCCACCTGGTAGGTTCCTTTCTCATCTGTGAGTGTGGCGTCGCTGAAAAGTTTATTTGCTTTGTTGCTGAAGCTTACCGAAGCATAAGGAACCGGCTGGTTCTGTTTGTCGACGATCTGGCCGCTTACATTCATTTTTTCCTGTGCAAATGCAAACGCCGCAGCGGAGAGCATAAAGGTTAAGCCTAAAGTTTTTCTGGTTAAATTTTGAGTAATTTCAGTTCTAATCATGTTAGTCGTTTTGTAATCGCTCCGCAACCTTACCGGGATGGCAGGTACATACGATTAGATGGCAATTTTTTTAATGTAACAGTTAATTAGACGCTGTTTTCGCGGAAATGTTAAACCAGAAGATGTTAAATAATGTTAAACATTTATTTAATATTTTTGGAATTGAGCCATTCCTGGTAGTCCCGCGCATTTTTAGCATGCTCTGTATCGCTTGCAGTAAAGCGGTGAAACCCGAATTTATCCGGATCAGCAGCCATGAAGATGTAATTATGCTCCGCAGGATTCAGAACCGCATCCACGGAGTTTTTATCAGTAATACAGATAGGTCCCGGCGGAATTCCCGCGTTGGCATACGTATTATAGGGAGAAGGGTGTTTCAGGTGCTTGTAGAAAACCCTTTTGATTGGCGTTGTAAAGTTGCTGTCTTTGTTAATGGCATAGATTACCGTAGGATCACTCTGCAGTTTCATGCCCTTTCTGTAACGGTTCAGGTAGAGCCCTGCAATGGTTTTCTGCTCATCAGGTTTACCGCCGGATTCTTTGTACACGATGGAAGCCAGGGCGTAAATCTGGTCACGGGTTAAGCCGCTTTGTGCTTCTTTGGCTTTTCTTTCCGCAGTCCAGAAGTCATTATACTGGTCTTCGAATTTCTTGAAAAACTGTTCCGGTGTTACCGTCCAGAAGAAATTATAGGTGTCGATAAAGAAGTATTTCTTCAGGTCTTCCGCGTTGCTGTAGCCTTTTTTAACAGCAATGGTGTTAAGATCTTTAACAAATCTCAGAGAATCCAGTTCGGTTTTCTTAGTAACGCGCCCCACCATTTGGTACACATCACCAAAATCACCAATCCTGTACGTATTTTCAGTTTGGTTGCCGGCTTTAATCATGTTCACGAGATCGGTGTTGCTCGTTCCTGATTTAATGCGGTAACGACCCGCATTGAAGTGTTTGCCCAGGTTTTTGTCTTTAGCTACCGCTTCAAAACTTTCTTTGTTTTTAATATAAGGAGCAATGGAATCCAGAATAGAATTCATACTGGCCGAATGCGGAATCAGGATGTAGCCTTCTTTTTCCACATTGTTTCCGAAAAACTTCTGGTAATACCGGAACCCGAAATATCCACCGATTAAAAGAATGGCCAGTGCGATAACGGCAACAGCCGAATTTCCTTTTTTCATATGCTTCTTACTGTTTTTTTTATTCTGATTGTTGTTCTGATCAGAGATCTATTTTTCCTCTGAAAACCTGTTTTGCCGGACCTTCGAGCCATACCTCCGTAAATGAACCACCGTGCTGTTCGGAATATACTTTAAGGTTTCCGCCAAGAACTTTTACGTTCACCATGTTTTCTTTTCTGTCTTTCATGTACACCAGTGCAGCGGCAGTAGCGCCGGTTCCGCAGCTGTAGGTTTCGTCTTCAACCCCGCGTTCGTAGGTTCTTACGAAGATTTCGTTTTCACCTATCTCTTCCACAAAGTTTACGTTAATTCCTTCATTTCTGTAAGTCGCCGAATTCCGGATTTTGTTACCCTGATCATAGACCTTAAAATGCTCCAGATCTTCCACATACTGTACGAAATGGGGCGAACCGGTGTTCAGAACACTGTGGTCTCCATCTTTATTGATGCCTGCCACATCAATCATTTTGAGTTTTACGATGCCGTTGTGGATTTCGGCTTCGTGTAGGCCGTCCACCGCTTCAAACGTAGCAGTGTTCTCAAATATATCCAGAAAATGAGCGAAGGCTATGATGCATCTTCCGCCGTTTCCGCACATGGTGCTTTCGTTACCGTCGGAATTATAATACACCATTCTGAAGTCTGAATTTTCATCATCTTCCAAAAGGATAAGCCCATCGCCACCAATTCCGAACCGGCGGTCGCAAAGTCTTTCGATCAACTCTTTTTCTTTGGGAAACTGCAGGTCGCGGTTATCAATCATCACGAAATCGTTGCCTGTTCCCTGGTATTTATAAAATTCTATGGTTTTCTGCATAATAAACCGAAATGGTTATAAAATATGGCAGCAAAGATACTTAAAACCGGTAATTTCATTTTAAGTTGCTGCGTTAAAGTTTTTACAAAATATGGGTTCATCTTTAAGGGTTCGGAACCCTGCTCTTTTTCCATTCCAGATACCCGATCACCGCCATCACCGTAAAAACCAGATACTGAACAGAGGTAATGCCGAGCCCTTTGTAAAGCATCATGGGTACACAGATGAGGTCGCCGATGATCCAGAAAATCCAGTTCTCGGTCTTTCTTTTCGCCATGAGCCACATCCCGACAAGGAAAATAGCAGTGGTGAAGATGTCGAGCCAGTTGGCCCAGTCGAGGTGATACAGTCCGAAGTTTACATTTTCAGTAGAAAACTGATTGTCAATTAATGGTTTATAATAATACACCACCATAACAAAAACAAGACTTAGGGCAAATAAAACCGCCGCTACCAGCCAGTCTTTTTTGGTGGCTCCAGAAACTTCTACATGTACATGGTCTTCAGCGTTTTTTGCCCACAAAATCCAGCCGTAAATGCTCATTACCGTGTAGTAGAAATTAATCATCATGTCGCCCAGTAAACCGAATTTGAAGAGTATATAAACATAAAGTGCCGTAGAAACAATCCCGGTCGGATAGACCCAGATGTTTTTTTTAATCGAGAAATACACGCTCAGCAGGCCGAAGACCGCCGCAGTAATTTCCAGAATAATCTGATAGGTTTCGTAGGATTCGTAAGGTTTCAGGAAGAGATCGTAGAAATTCATGACTCAAAGATAATTTTTTTGGCTGACTATCGTGCGCAGTCGGACAGCATTTCCAGATAAGAATTCAGCAAAAGAAAAACCCCGATAATACCGGGGTTCTGTCATTTTCAATTTTCTGCTTTAACATTCGACTACAATCTTCGGAGTCATCGTAATTTTTGAATTTACTGAATTCGAGATTAGGCAGTTGGCTTCAGCTTTCTGAAGAACACGTTCTGCTTTTTCACGGTCTTCTTCGTTCAGAATCACTACGGTAGGTTCCAGCATTACTTCCGTCATCAGAAACTTACCCTCAACCCGGTCGAGCTTGCCGCCCGATTTGCAGGTAAACTGTTTGAACTGGAGTTTAGAATTTTCCGCGATCGCTAGAAAAGTTGTCATCAGGCAGCTTGCCACGGCGGCGGTAAAAAGATGTTCCGGCGACCAGATTCCCTCCACACCGTTCGGGAACTGAGGTGGGGTAGCCACTTCTACTGCGGTGGTAAGTTCGGGAGAAGTCATTTCGCCGGTGCGCCCGCTTTTCCAGTTAATGTCTACATTGTAAAAATGTGCATCCATGATATTAAATTTTATTGTTTAAACTCATCCAGCCGCCACCGTTGTAAACTTTGGTATAGCCGGCATTTTTCAGAATCGTCAGGGCCGAAGAACTTCTCATTCCCGACGCGCAGCAGGTAATGATGGGTTTGTTTTTATCTTTAAGTCTTGCCAGGTTTGCGGCCAGCTGGTCTACTGGGATATTAATGGAATTCTTAATATGGCCGCCGGCATATTCGCCTTTGCTTCTTACATCTACTACGGTGGCGCCCTGTTTTACCAGTGCAGCGAAATCGGTGGTTTCCATCCCGAACAAATTTTTAATCGAATCGAACATAGCTCTTTATTTTTACTGTTATTTAATGTCGCAAAGGTAGGGCAAGCCTGAATGGTGTTCGGTAACAGAAGTTACATTGCATAATGTGATCTGCTTCGGAATAAAAATGAACAGTTGAATTATCTTTTTCCTTTCAAAATCAGTGAATAAGCCAATAAAAGCCATTAAAACCCAAATAAAATCACCAGAAAATAATTATATCTCAAAATATTTTATATTTTTGGAAATCTTTAAAAAAAATTAAAAACGTATGGCAAATATTTGGATTAAGAAACCCATGGAAGCGTATGAAGCAGACATTAAAAAAAGCGAGCTGAAACGTGTATTGGGGAAATGGAGTTTGACAGCAATTGGTATCGGTGCCATCATTGGCGGCGGTATTTTTGTTTTAACGGGTACCGGAGCATATTATCATGCAGGCCCGGCGCTTGCGCTTTCTTTTGTTATTGCAGGCATTGCGTGTGTTTTTGCTGCTTTGTGTTATGCAGAATTTGCCTCCATATTGCCGGTGGAAGGATCGGCTTATGCTTATGCTTACGGAACCGTAGGCGAGGTTTTCGCGTGGATTATCGGGTGGGGGCTCATCCTGGAATATGCCATGGGATCCATGACGGTCGCCGTATCCTGGTCGGGTTACTTTACCAAATTCCTGCACATGTTTGGGATTCATTTGCCAAACTGGCTTACGACCGATCCGCAAACCTTTGCAGCAGCGGGCGGAACAGGATTCTCCATGAACCTGCCGGCACTGCTGATTGTACTTTTCGTTATTTCTATTTTGGTGAGAGGTACCAAAGGTGCCGCGAAGGCAAATAACTTTATAGTTATCTTAAAGGTTTCAGCGATTATTTTCGTGATTATCGCCGGTTTATTCTTCATCAATGTGGACAACTGGACGCCTTTTATTCCTGAGCCTACTGTGATTACAGAAAACGGAGTCTCACATGAGGCCTACGGATATGCAGGTATTGTAGCCGGAGCTTCTGCTATTTTCTTTGCGTATGTAGGTTTCGACGCCGTTTCTACGCAGGCCGGTGAAGCCATTAATCCTAAGAAAGATGTACCGTTTGCGATTATTACCTCTTTGGTGATCTGTACCATTCTTTATATATTGGTATCTCTGGTGCTTACCGGGATGATGCATTACACCGATTTCAATCCGCTGGGGAAATATCCTGATGCGATTAAGGCGCCTGTAGCGTATGCTTTCGATATTGCAGGGCAGGCCTGGGCAGGGTATATTATTACCATTGCTGCGACGGTAGGATTAATTTCTGTATTAATGGTGATGATCATGGGACAGTCAAGAATTTTCCTTGGCATGTCGAAGGACGGTTTAATTCCTAAAACCTTCTCTAAAGTAAACGCTGCGAGCGGGGTACCGAGAAAAAACCTGATGATTCTGGGCGCTGTAATTTCTGTGGTTGCGGCTTTTACCCCGATCAATGACCTGGCGCACATGACCAGTTTCGGAACTTTGTTCGCGTTCACCATGGTGTGTGTAGCGGTTTGGATGCTGCGGGTGAAGCAGCCTAATCTGCCAAGAAGCTTCCGTGTGCCATTTTTACCGGTGATCGCTACATTGGGAATCCTCATCAATGTTTACCTGATCATTAACCTGAGTATTGAAGCCCAGACGTACTCGTTCATCTGGCTGCTCATTGGTATTGTGATTTATTTCCTTTACAGTAAAAAACATTCGAACCTTCAGAACGGCGGTTTTGGTGAGACTTTCAAAGCCGAGCAGGAGCCTCTGGAAAAAGTAGATATCGACATCGATAACAAAGATTAAATAATTTCCAAAGTCCGCAGTGATGCGGACTTTTTTTTACTATGCTTATGAAAAAATCAGCTTTAATTATTCTGTGCCTGTTCAGCCAAATCATCTTTTCACAAAAGCTGGAAACAAAAATTCTTCTGAAAGATAAAATCTCCATCCGTGCCCTGCAGCTGTATGACGGTAAAGTTTGGTACTCCGGTACCGATTCCAAATTCGGCTATGTAAGTCTGAAGGATACAGCGGATAAAAAACAGATTAAACTTTCTGAAAAGAACTTACAGTTCAGAACGCTGGGGCAGGATCAAAATGCTTTTTACGCTATTAATATTGAAAGTCCGGCTTATTTTTTTAAGATTGACAAAAAGTCTTTAACCTCAAAAATTGTTTTTACAGATACTGCGAAAACCGCTTTTTATGACGCACTGCATTTTGGCAAAGACGGATTTGGATTTGCTTTAAGTGACCCAAACGGAAAAGAAGCAGCAACTTCTTCCTTAAAAGCCGGCAGTAAACTCTGGCAAAAATGTCCTGCGAGCTGTTTGCCGGAATTTAAAACTGGTGAAGCTGCATTTGCAGCCAGTAATACTAATATTGCTTCATCAAAAAAACAGATGTGGTTTGCAACCGGCGGGCTGTCTTCGAGAATTTTCAGACAAAATATTAAATCTTGCGGCTGGGAAGTTTTCGATACCCCTTTCATCCAGGGCACTTCTTCGCAGGGCATTTATTCCATTGATTTTTATGATGATAAATTCGGTATCGCAGTGGGTGGAGATTACACCAAACAAGCCGAAAACATCAACAACATCGCGACCACCCATGACGGCGGCGAAACCTGGCAGATTCAGGCTTCAGGGAAAAATGCCGGGTATAAAACCTGTGTAAAAATCCGGCCGAAATCCAAAGGAAAAGACATCATTGCCGTTGGGGACCAGAATATTGAATTCTCCAGTGATTACGGGAAAACCTGGACGAAGATTTCCGATGAGAAAGGCTTGTATGTGTGCGAATGGCTTGACAAAAACACCTTGATTTTTGCGGGCAAAGACAGAATTGTGAAAATGACCCTGCGCTGACCAGACTTCTCACTCAATAAAAACTTAATCTTCAAGCGTGCTGAGCCGAGAATTCATCCGTATACAGACCGAATGTTACTCACCCTGCATGCCCGCCCACAGATTCGCTGCAGAAAACAATTTGGAATAATATAGTTCAACAGTGTATTGGCAAAAGACGAAGTTGATAATTGTCTTTGGGAATTGAGATAATAAAACACTCAAAAATGCTTTCATCTTTCAGTTCCGGTAATTTAAAAATTTGAAAAACAATTTTTCTCCAGCCTGTTTTTCTTTCCACTTTTGGTTTGCAGTAGCCCGTACTTTGCAAATACTTTTTCCATTAGTTGCAATGCCATCGTCGACCAAGTCCAAATTAACAGTGTGACACTTCACAAATTCATCAGTATTTTATCGATACAATTTCAAATTGCTTTTCCGTTTTGCCCAATTTCAATGTCACGCGATCGCCGACCTTTTTTTCCATAAAGATTTTCGCAATAGGAGAGGTAAACGCTATTTTTCCTTCTGCAACATTTGCCTCATCCACGCCCACGATTTGATAGTGCTGGATTTTGGGATCGGAGTCAACTTTAAAGTACACTTCAGCACCGAACCTAACGATATTTTTGGGTTGTTTGGCAAGGTTAACAATTTTCGCAGACGAAATTCGATCGAGTAACAGTTGCAGTTTCGCATTGATTAAATTTACGGCAATGCGATTTTCATTCTCGTCCGAAATCGAGGTATTGTCGCGCTCGTGAATCATTTGATCACGTTCGGCGAGTAACTGACCATATCCGAACTCGGTAACGAAGTTTACCGTACCGGGCGGTAAATAGGCACGGGGCGGGATCATCGGGAATTCCTCCTGATCACCCTCTTTCACAAATCCTCTACTCATATACTCCAGTCTTACATTTATTCTGTTACACTTACAATTATTGATACGTGCTGAGTTTAAAACTACGAGATAAACATAACCGTTTAAAGGCTATAAAGTTTGCAAACCTGTTTCGAAAAGCACTTAACTACGAAGCACTCACTGCAGGCAACAGTCGCTTAACCGCAATTGTTTCATCGTCTGCAATGTAAAGATACATTTTTTAATAATAAGAATAGTAGAGTCCTTTGTTGATCGATTTGCAACACAAATAGGATGATTTTAAAAATACTGAAGAGACCTATAGAATGGTCTCTTTTTTGTAAGTCAGTTGTAGCCTTATTTAATAGATCTTTACAAAGTAGTGCGAGTAGTTAAGATCCCAAAAATTAAGTTTGTTATTTTTTGCACTATGGGAAATCACCTTCAACGATAACAGCTGTTTTTCGATGGAAATTTATTCTTATCTCAAAAATAATTACTTCAAATTTTAATACTTCTCAAGACTTAAATCTGTATTTTAGAATCAATAATTAGGTCATCAAACATTTTAAATTAATCAAAAAAAAATAATGAACACATTTAAATTTTTAACCGTAGCAGCACTAACCACCATTTTTGTTTCTTGCAGCGACAGTAAATCAACCGTTGAAACTGCAAATAAAGATCAGACAAAAACAGAGGCACAACAGAATAATGATTTTTCTACAAGAATCTACACTGCAACGTTGCCTTGCGCAGATTGTATGGGAATCGAAACCTATATTACCTTTCAAAAAGACAACAAAGCGGTTAAAAGTACATCATATTTAGACAGCGACGGTACTTCTGAAAACGAGTATGGTACCTGGACCAAGAATGATGACATTATTGAAGTATCCATCCCAAATTCGCCCAAAGAATATTATCTGGTAAAACCAAACAAAACCTTGGTAAGATTGGATGCTGATAAGAAAGAAGTAAGCGGAGAATTAGCCAAAAATTATATTTTTAAAGAAGTAAAAGCATATACGCCGGCTCAGTTGAACGGTACCTATAACACCAATACCAGTGGGAAAGGATACAACCAAATTCTGGAATTGAAATCTGAAAATGACAGTATTTATTCAGTTAAAATTTCATTTACCGGTGCTGCGAAAGGTTGTACGTTTGAAGGCAAAGGGAAGTTAGTGAATAATCAGATTGATGTTGATTTAAAAACCATCAATAAAGATTTAAAAGGTACGATGACGATTTTATTTAAGGATAAAACAGCTGAAGTATTTACTTCGAAATTTGAAGATAGATTGGCATTAAATTACTTTTGTGGCGGCGGTGTAAGTTTAGCCGGAGATTATTATAAAAAATAATACTAAAGGAATCGTCTGAACTACTTTCTGATGAACAAATTGGAGGTGGGCAGAACAAATGAGGCTGATTTTCGATGTTCAACATTAACGTTGTTTAACATCTTTTGTATTTTTAGTTTGATAATGAAGACTTATTTTTGTTATAAAGAGTTGAAGAACACTCTAATAACATTAAAATTTTAAATTATGGAAAAGTTTGCAATATTAGCAAGAGTAGAAGCAAAACCGGGTAAAGAAAATGAAGTATTGGAATTCCTAAAGTCAGCTTTGCCGCTTGCCGAAGGTGAGCCAGGAACTGTAAGATGGTATGCTTTACAAATTGGCCCTTCTACTTTTGGTATATTCGATACTTTCGGAACTACAGATGCAAGAGATGCTCACTTGAATGGTGAGATTGCGAAGGCTTTAATGGCCAACGCTTCTGAACTACTTGCTAAAGAACCTGTACTTGAAATGGTAGATCTACTTGCAGTAAAGTAAGCAATCGAACACAAATTTTTAATACAGTTAAATGGAGCCAGGCATTTCCCCGGCTCCATTTTTTTATATCATTTTGTGAAAGGTTGAACCTTTGCTATGTATACAAGATTTATCTTGATTATTCGAATAAATTTTCAATTTAGCACAAAAAAAAAGAGACTGAAAACAGTCTCTTTTCTATTCTTAATTATTAGAGTTTTTTAAGTTCTTCTAAAACAGCTTCGCCAACTGCATGAGCAGATTGAGGATTTTGTCCTGTTACCACTCTTTCGTCTACAGTAACGTGAGTTTGCCATAAACCAGATTTTTCAAACTTGGCTCCGCGTTCTATTAATTTAGATTCTAATCTAAATGGAACCACTTCATCTAATTTCACAGCAGCTTCTTCTTCGTTGGTGAAAGCATTGATTTTTTTGCCATCTACCAAATATTTTCCATTGCTGAGTTTAATATTCACCAATCCAGCAGGACCGTGACAAACTGCACTTACGATTCCATTTTTTTCGTAGATTTTTTGTGCGATTACTGCCAATTCTTCATTATCTGCAAAATCCCACATTGTACCGTGACCTCCAGCATAAAGAATCCCCACATATTCATCAGGATTTACTTCTGAAGGCGTCATGGTGTTCTGAATTTTATTTTGATAATATTCATCTGCCAAAAATCTTTCATTAACCTTATCATCTGGAGTATTTCCATAATACGGCGGGTTTCCACCTTTTGGACTCACGAAATCTATTTCGTAACCAGCATCTACTAATACAGCCCAGGGATGCGTAACTTCACCTAAATAATAACCGGTAGATTCGCCAGTGTTTCCTAATTCGCTGTGGCTCGTAACCACGAATAATACTTTTTTGCTCATTTTGTTAGATTTTATTGTTTGTGCATTTATCATATTAATCCCTAAAAAAAGAATACAACCCGCTAAGAAAATAATCTTGGATAAAAACTTGTTGTGATTCATTTTATTGTTGATTTTTAATGATTTGATAGTGCAAAGGTAAATGCAGCTCCCCACAAACAACAGGACCTACCTCACAACTTTTTTGTGACCTACATCACATTACACCGAAAGCCGACTCAAGGTTTCTCTGGAAACACCTAAATATGAAGCGATTAATGTTTTGGGCAATCGTTGTAAAAGTGTGGGATATTGAGAAATAAATTGTTCATAGCGTTCTTTGGCATTGCTGTTCAGCAGAGACAAAATCCTTCTTTGGAGCGCTATATAACCATTATTAGACTTTTTCCTGAAAAAATGTTCTATTTTATGCATATCTGCACAGAGTTTCTCCCGGTTATAGAGAGACAAAGTAAGTACTTCGGTAGATTCTAATGCATCAATGGTAAAAGTAGCTTCCGTTTGATTAAAATACGCTTGATAATCGGTAATCCACCAATCTTCCGTTGCAAATTGCATGATGTGCTCTTTCCCTTCTTTATTCAGGTAAGAAGCTTTTAACAAACCATTAATCACAAAATAATCATTTTGTACGGTATCTCCTTCTTGAATTAAAATCTGATGCTTTTTAAATTTTTTCAAGGTAAAATGAGACACGATGTACTCAAACTCCTGGTCAGTTAATGGCGTTATTTTCTCAATTTGACGTCTTAAAATCTCACTCATATTTTTATCATTCTTAATTGCAAACAAAAGAATCGTTCACTCCAAATGTAAACTATTGCAAGCAAAAAATCCATCGCTCTTTATGGGTTTTTTAAATATGGTAGATGGAATTCTTATGGATTGGTGGAGAAAATAGAATCTATAGCATCATATCAATTCCGGTAACGAATGAATTACCAATCAACGGTTGCATCATCAAAATAAAACGATGAGCTAAAGCCCATCGAGTAAAATCTTATAGCTTGTTCGTTTTAATGAAAGGCAATTTTTCAGTTGACATTAATCAGTGAAACAAAGGAAATAAATTTCCTACTTTTGCACCATGAATACTTCTCTGATCAACAAATATAATATTCCCGGACCGCGTTACACTTCTTATCCTACCGTTCCTTTTTGGGACGAAGCGGCTTTTACCGCGGATTTGTGGCAGCAATCTGTCATCCGATCTTTCAATGAAAGCAACGATGCTGAGGGAATTTCCATCTATATTCACTTGCCGTTTTGCGAGCAACTTTGCACGTTTTGCGCTTGTCATAAACGCATTACCAAACAACATTCTGTGGAAACACCTTATTTGGAAAGCGTGCTGAAGGAATGGCAATTATACCTTCAATTATTTGGTAAAAAACCGAAAATCAAAGAACTTCATTTAGGTGGCGGCACGCCAACATTTTTCTCGCCCGAGAATCTCAAAATTTTATTGGAAGGAATATTCGCGCACGCAGAAATTGCTGAAAATCCAGAATTTTCATTTGAAGGACATCCTAATAATACCACGAAAGCGCATTTGCAAACTTTATACGATTTAGGTTTTAGGCGATGTAGTTTTGGGGTGCAGGATTATGATCCGCAAGTTCAGAAAGCGATCAACCGAATTCAGCCTTTCGAAAATGTAGAAAGAGTGACCAATTGGGCTAGAGAAATCGGTTATAAAAGCGTTTCTCACGATTTGGTTTTCGGACTTCCTTTTCATAATTGGGAAAAAATGGAATATACCATCCGCAAGACTTTGCAGCTGAAACCTGACCGTCTGGCGTTTTATTCTTATGCGCATGTGCCGTGGATTAAAGGCGTAGGCCAGCGAGGTTTTGATGAAAACGACTTACCAAGCGGCGAAGAAAAGCGTAAACTCTACGAAAACGGAAAAAAACTGCTCGAAGAACTGGGCTATATTGAAGTAGGGATGGATCATTTCTCCCTGGAGCATGACGATCTGTACCAGTCGATGGTTTCAGGAGATATTCACCGGAATTTCATGGGCTACTCCTCCAGCAAAACCCAACTGATGGTGGGATTGGGAATGAGCGCGATTTCAGATTCGTGGTACGCCTTTGGCCAGAATGAAAAAACAGTGGAAGGTTATCAGAAAATGGTGGAAGAGGGAATTCTTCCTGTGGTTAAAGGCCATATCCTGAACGAAGAAGACCTGAATATCCGCAGACACATCCTGAATTTAATGTGCCGTCTGGAAACTTCATGGGATCTTCAGAATTCTTTCCCTGAGCTTGAAAACGCGCTGGAAGCTTTAAAGGAGATGGAAGCCGACGGTTTGGTGGAACTGCACGATAATTCCATAAAGATCACCGAGAAAGGACGGGCCTTTACCAGAAATGTAGCCATGACGTTCGATCTCAGAATGATGCGCAACAAACCGGAAACAAGAATATTTTCGATGACGATATAATAGGGAAGCGGCCATTGAGCCGCTTTTTATATTTCAGTCGGGAAACCCGCAAAACGCCGTTGGTTTAGCAATGTTTTGAGAGTTTTTATCCATTTATAATTCAATCTAAATTATTTTGTTAAAAATTCTTAATTCTATTGAAAATCATTATATTTGCCGACTATAATTTTAATGTTGTAAACTATTAACAATGCAAGGAAAAGGACTTATTACGCTGGTTGCGATAATTCTGGGACTTATTTGTCTTAATGAATTGTTACCAACCTGGTATGCAGGCAAAATTGAAAAACAGGCCACTGAACTCGCCGGTAACAACCCCGAAAAGTATCAGAAAGAGATGGCCAGACTTTCTAAAGACACCCTGAATCTCGGTTTTACAAAACTTTATTACTCACAGGCGAAAGAAAAGGAAATGAAGCTTGGTCTGGATCTGAAAGGCGGGATTAACGTACTTTTGGAGATCAACCAAAGAGATCTGGTAAATAACTTAACCAATTATTCTACCAATCCGGTTCTTCTGGAGGCGCTGGACCGTACCGACCAGATGCAGAAAAACTCTACCAATCCTTATATCAAGGATTTCTTTACCCAGTTCGATCTGGTAAATAAAGAGAAAGGGACCAACCTGAAACTTGCAGACGCTGAAATCTTCGGGAATACCAATCTTTCTGAGATTAAATTCAATACGCCCGATGAGCAGGTTAAAAAAATTATAGAGAACAGAATTGAGCTTTCTACAGGGACTGCCTACGAAGTAATCAGAACCCGTATCGATAAAATGGGGGTTACGCAGCCAAACGTGCAGCGTGTACCAAGAACAGGAAGAATTTCTGTGGAAATGCCTGGCGTGAAAGACATCGACCGGGTGAAGAAAATGCTTCAGACTTCTGCGAAACTACAGTTTTGGGAAGTTCAGCAGCTTCAGGAAGTGTATCCTTACCTGGAACAGCTTAATGCTGTAATCGCTACCAAAGGTGATTCTATGGGTGTTGCCAAAAACACCAACCTCATAAACCTTTTACAATTAAATTCGTTAAGATCTAACGGTGTTGCGAATGTAAAACTTTCCGATACTGCTGCGATTAATAAAATCATCAACAGCAAAATTGCTCGCGATTTAAGACCGCAGAATATTAAATATACCCAGTTTATGTGGGGATATAAGCCGGAAGCAGGTGACGTGAACAATCTTGTACTTTACGCCATCCGTGGAAACATCAACCAAAAAGCTCCTGTAGACGGTGCGGTGGAATCTGCAAGGGTAAACTATGATGACCTTGGAAGAATCGTGGTCGACATGCAGATGGACTCTAAAGGTTCTAAAGACTGGAAAACACTGACCGGTAAGAACGTAAACAAACCCGTTGCCGTAACTTTGGATAATGTGGTTTATACCGCACCGAACGTTGTAAACGAAATCCCTAACGGTAGAACACAGATTTCCGGAAGTTTCTCTCAGGAAGAAGCTCAGGACCTGGTAAACGTTCTTGGAGCAGGTAAACTGCCTGCAGGTGCAAAAATTGTACAGGCAGAAGTGGTAGGGCCATCACTGGGAGCAGAATCGGTAAATGCCGGGATGTATTCCTTCATCATCGCATTTGTAATCATTATTCTTTATATGCTGTTCTATTACGGTGGAGCAGGGATTTATGCTGTAATCGCGATTTCTTTCAACTTGTTTTACCTGATGGGAATCATGGATTCTGTAGATGCTACGCTTACGCTTCCTGGTATCGCGGGTATCGTACTTTCCATGGCAATGTCGATTGATGCGAACGTAATCGTATATGAAAGAACCAAAGAAGAGCTCTTTGCCGGTAAAAATATCCGTGAAGCATACAACGAAGGTTTCAACTTCTCGCTTTCGGCGATTATCGACGGTAACATTACTTCACTTCTTACAGCGGTGGTGCTTTATATCTTCGGTACAGGGCCAATTCAGGGTTTTGCGGTAACATTGGGTATCGGTATTATCCTTTCGATGTTTACCTGTGTACTTTTAACGAGAGTACTTATTTTCAGCAGACTTGAAAAAGGAAAGGGACTTTCTGTATGGACTAAATTCAGTAAAAACATCTTCAGAAATACCTGGATTGATTTCATTGGAAAAAGAAAATATGCTTATATCATTTCCGGAATTATTACCATCATCTGTCTTGCTTCCATCTTAACTTCAGGATTTAAATTCGGGGTCGACTTTAAAGGAGGCAGAAGTTATGTGGTACGTTTTGAGAAACCTGTAGTGGCAAATGACGCTGCCGATAATCTTGAAAAACAGTTCGTTAACAAAGAAGGCCAGAAAAACGCAGTGGATGTGAAGACCTTCGGAAGCGATAACCAGCTTAAAATAACAACAGATTACCGAATTGATGAAGAAAGTGTAGAAGCCGATCAGGATGTTGAAAGCAAACTATTTAACGGACTGAAGCCTTATCTTCCTGCAGATGCACAGCTTTCAGGGTTTAAAGATTCAGGAAGCAGTTACGGAATTGTAAGCTCTGTAAAAGTAGGACCTACGGTAGCGGATGATATTAAATCAGGCGGTGTTATTGCGTTGCTTATTGCACTGGCCGGGATTTTCCTTTACATTTTGGTACGGTTCAAGAAATGGCAGTTTTCAACCGGCGCTGTGGCTTCGTTAGTGCATGACGCCATTGTAATTCTGGGTGCTTACTCGATCCTGAAGAATGTTATGCCTTTCAATATGGAGATCAACCAGGATTTTATTGCGGCAATTCTTACGGTGCTGGGGTATTCCATCAACGATACAGTAATCATCTTCGACAGAATCCGTGAATATCTAAACGAGAAAAAAGCCATAACTCTGGAAGGATTATTCAATGACTCCATTTCAAGTACCTTGGGAAGAACGTTCAATACCGCATTTATGACCTTCCTTGTAATTCTTGCCATCTTTATCTTCGGTGGTGAAAACTTAAGAGGATTTATGTTTGCCCTGCTTATCGGGGTTGGTTTTGGTACGTATTCTACCTGGTTTATCGCATCAGCAGTATCTTATGATTTGCTGAAGAAGAAAGGGGTGGAAGGAACCAAGAAAAGTTTAGCTGCTAAGAAAGAAGCTACGCCTGAAGAAGCTTAATCTTATTTAATATAAATAGAATGTCCTTTGAAAAAAGGGCATTTTTTTTGGCTTTGTAATAAAACTTGCTTTTACAAAAACTATCTTTGCATTCTGTCATGAAAAAGAATCAGAAATCCGCAGCCATCGGTTTTATATTTATCACATTGCTCATCGATATTACAGGATGGGGAATTGTAATTCCTGTGGTACCCAAGCTTATTCAGGAGTTAATTCATAATCCGGATCTCAGTGTGGCTTCTCAATACGGAGGCTGGCTGAGTTTTGTGTACGCCGCAATGCAGTTTGTCTTTGCATCGGTTCTGGGAGGATTAAGCGACCGGTTTGGCCGGAGACCGATTATTCTTTTTTCACTGCTTGGGTTTTCGATTAACTTTATGATTCAGGCTTTAGCGCCGACTATTTTCTGGCTTTTTGTAGGCCGGCTGTTCTCCGGAGTTACGGGAGCCAGTATTACAACGGCCAGTGCCTATATTGCCGATATTTCTACCGATGAAGACCGCGCTAAAAACTTTGGAATGATTGGAGCGGCTTTCGGATTGGGCTTCATCATCGGACCGGTGATCGGTGGTGTTTTGGGGCAGTATGGCGCACGGGTTCCGTTTTACGCAGCATCAATTCTCTGTCTTGTCAATTTTCTCTATGGCTGGTTTATTCTCCCTGAAAGTCTTGATAAAGAACACCGCCGTCCCTTTAACTGGAGGCGTGCAAATCCCATAGGTTCGCTTTTGCAGTTGAAAAAATACCCGAAAATCCTTGGACTTATCGCAGCTTTAATTTTTGTATATATTGCAGGACATGCGGTACAGACCAACTGGACATTCTTCACGATGTATAAATTCAAATGGACTGAAACTTTGGTAGGAATTTCTTTAGGAGTTTCCGGTTTTATGGCGGCTTTGGTTCAGGGCTACTTAATTCGCTTCATTCAACCTAAAATCGGAAACGAAAAAAGTATTTTCTACGGTCTTTCGCTGTATGCCGTCGGGATGATTTTATTTGCATTTGCCAGTGAAAGCTGGATGATGTTCGCGTTTCTGGTGCCTTACGGTCTGGGCGGAATTGCAGGTCCGGCGCTGCAGTCGGTCATTTCTTCGGAAGTGCCAAAAAGTGAACAGGGCGAACTTCAGGGCGCGCTGGCAAGTCTGGTTAGTCTTACCGCCATTGTAGGTCCACCGCTCATGACCAATACTTTTTATTATTTTACGCACGATTCAGCACCATTTATATTTCCGGGAGCGCCGTTTTTCCTTGGATTTTTGCTGATGGCCATCAGTGCGGTAATCGTATATTATGTTTTTCGGGAGAAAAGGAGTCATTAACTTCCCCTCGAAGATTTAAATTTTTAAAAATGAAAATTGATTTCATAAACTTTCGTAATTTTACGCCATGGAATTAAGTATAGGAGAAATGCTTTTGATTGCCGTTGCAATCGTCGTTTTATTCGGTCCAGATAAATTACCGCAGATTGCACGAGATTTGGGAGAGGGTGTGCGTAAGATGCGCGGTGCTATGGAGGACGTGAAAACTGAGATTTTAAAAGAAACCGATAATCCTGTATCTGAAATAAAGCGTGAAATCGACAAAGTAAAGCAGGCCGCCAAAGATTATAATCCACTTGCTGAGGCACAGCATAAGGAAGCACTCGCTGAAAACGTACAACCTAAAGTTAATCTTGCTGACGACGACCAGCACGAAGGACCTGTAAGCCGTTAATATGCACGAAATTATTCAGGAAGACCAACAAACCTTTCTTTACCTCAATAATCTTGGGAGCCAGCCGTTCGACCAGTTTTGGATTATGGTTTCTGCAACCTGGATCTGGGTTCCGCTTTATGTTATTTTTCTTTATTTACTGTACAAAGAATACAGGGTCCGGAATTTAATTTTCATTTTGATCTTCATTGCACTGGGCGTTACGGTTTCCGATCAGCTTGCCGGGATTTTCAAAACCGGGATTGCCAGGCTCAGACCGTGTCATGACCCAACTTTGGAAGGTTTGGTAAGAGAGGTGAAATGTGGCGGGCAATTCGGTTTTTATTCCAGCCATGCTTCCAATACTTTTTTTATTGCCACGTTAATGAGCATCCTGCTTCGGAAAACCCACAAATATTTGCCCTATTTATTATTCTTCTGGGCGGCAATGGTTTCTTACAGCCGTATCTATCTGGGCGTACATTTCCCGATGGATCTTATCATGGGAGCTTTAATGGGCTTTTTTCTGGGCGGTTTTTTTGCGACACTTTCATTAAAAGTGATCTACAAAAGAGAGAGATCATATCTCTGACAGCCGGAGTTTTCACTGATTTTATTGCTACACTTTTTTGCGCTCGCTTCGCTCGCGCCAAAACTTCTGTTTTCGTCCCCCGCTTACAGCCAAAAATATTATCTTTGCTTTTATGTCACACAACAACGATAAACGGCTTTTCCTCATCGATGCGTATGCGATGATTTTTCGTGGATATTACGCCCTAATCCGCAGTCCACGGATTACGAGCGACGGAAAAGACACGTCTGCCATTTTTGGGTTTACCAATTCTTTAATCGAGCTCATCCGCAGGGAAAAACCTACGCATCTAGCCGTAGTTTTCGACGTTGGGGAAGCCAGCGTGAGGACTGCTGATTTTTCAGATTATAAAGCCAACAGGAGCGAAACCCCGGAAGCCATTAAGATAGCAATTCCTTACATTCACAGGATTCTGGAGGCGATGCATGTTCCCATTCTTGGAGTTGAAGGTTATGAAGCCGATGATGTTATCGGAACCATTGCCTGCAAAGCAGAAGAAGAAGGGTACACGACCTATATGGTAACGCCGGACAAAGATTTTGCGCAGTTGGTGACCGATAAAATTAAAATTTACAAACCCGGATTAAAGGGAGCGGAATTTGAAATTTTAGGCGTTGAAGAAGTAAAAGCCAAATACGAAATTGATGACCCGAAACAGGTGATCGATTTCCTTGCCATGATGGGAGATTCAGTAGATAATATTCCGGGACTGGACGGTGTAGGCGAAAAAACTGCAAAAAAATTCCTGAAAGAATACGGAAGCATCGAAAACCTTCTGGCAAACACGCACGAAATTAAAGGGAAACTGCGCGAAAAGGTAGAAGCCAGTGCCGAACGCGGTATTTTATCAAAAAAACTCGCCACGATTATTTGTGATTCACCAATAGAATTTCATCAGGAACAGTACGATCTGGAAACTCCCGATTTCGAAAAAGTGAAAACAGTTTTCGACGAGATCGAATTCCGCAGACTTTACGAAAATCTTTACCGGGCTTTTGCGCCAGCAACGGAAATTCAGGCTCAAAGTCCGGATAAAATTTCCCGTTATGATAAAGTTGAAAATGCTGCACCTTTAGGAAATCTTGGCGCGGCACCGGTTCAGCTCGATCTGTTTGCCAGCTATGAAGAACTCGATCAGGCGACCAATACCAAATCTAATATTGCCGAAAACGATCATCTTTACCAATACATCGATTCGCCAAAAGCGCAGAAGATTCTCGTTAAAAACCTGCTTCAGCAGAACGCGGTGTGTTTTGATACCGAAACCACTTCCTTAAATGAGCTGGAAGCCGAATTAATCGGGATGAGTTTTTCCTATAAAAAAGGTTTGGCCTATTACATTCCACTTTCTGAAAACAGGGAGGAAGTTTTGGAAACGCTCGAAATTTTCAGGCCCTTATTTGAAAAAGAAGAAATCCTGAAGGTAGCGCATAACCTTAAATTTGATTATAAAATCCTGAAGCGCTACGGAATCGAGGTTCAGGGTGCAATTTTCGATACGATGATTGCCCATTATCTGCTGAATCCCGATGGGCGGCATGGCATGGATTATCTTTCTGAAATCTATCTGAATTACAAACCGGTATCGATCGAAACACTTATCGGTAAAGGAAAAAATCAGGTCACTTTGCGTGAAGTTTCCGTAGAAGAACAAACGAATTATGCCGCTGAAGATGCCGATATTACCTGGCAACTTTACGAACTTTTTGCGCCACAGCTTCACAAAGAAAATCTTCAGGATTTATTTTATAAAGTTGAAATGCCGTTAATGAAAGTTCTGGCCAAGATGGAACTTGAGGGTGTTTCACTCGATAAAAAATGGCTTGAACAAGAAAGTAAAGACCTCGAAAATAATTTGCGAGAGCTTGAAAAGAGTATTTTTGAACTCTCCGGTGAAGAATTCAATATGAATTCCCCAAGACAGCTGGGCGAAATTCTTTTCGAAAAAATGCAGCTCGACCCGAAAGCTAAAAAGACTAAAACCGGTCAGTACGCCACTTCCGAAGATATATTGCAGAAGCTTTCCGGCAAGCATGAAATTATTAAATATATCCTAGAATACAGAACCTATCAGAAACTGAAATCAACGTATGTTGATGCATTACCTCTGCAGATCGACAAAAATGATCAACGGGTTCATACCAATTTTTCGCAGACAACGGCAGCGACAGGCCGTTTGGCTTCGGTAAATCCGAATCTTCAGAATATTCCAATCCGTACTTTAAGAGGTCAGCAGATTCGCGGGGCTTTCGTTGCAGGTGAAGGGAAAAAAATTATTTCTGCAGATTATTCACAAATCGAATTGCGTCTAATTGCAGAAATTTCCAATGAGGAGAATATGATTCTGGCATTCCAGAACGGAGAAGATATTCACGCTTCCACAGCTTCGAAATTATTTAATATTCCACTCGAAGAAGTAAGTAAAACCCAGCGCTCTCAGGCGAAAACGGTGAACTTCGGGATTATCTACGGTCAGGGCGCTTTTGCTTTGGCTGAACAGACCGGACTTTCACGAACAGAAGCCAAACAGATGATTGAAGCGTATTTTGAAACCTATCCAAGACTTAAAAAGTATATGGCAGAGCAGGTGCAAAAAGCGCAGGAACTGGGTTATGTGGAAACAATTCTTCACCGGAAGCGCCACTTAAAAGACATCAATTCCGCTAACTTTGTGGTGAAAGCGCATGCAGAAAGAAACGCAGTGAATGCACCAATCCAGGGAAGTGCTGCCGATGTGATTAAACTGGCGATGATTAAAATCGACGAGAAACTGACGGAAATGAATTTAAAAACCAAAATGCTTCTCCAGGTTCATGACGAACTTTTGTTTGAAGCTCCGATAGACGAAGTTGAGGTCGCCCAAAATTTAATCAAAACCGAAATGGAATCGGCATTTGAAACCAAAGTACCATTGCTGGTTGAAGTTGGCGTTGGCGATAACTGGCTAGAAGCGCATTAGCAAACGGAAATAAACGGTTGTAAACTATGAAATTCCTCATCATTATTCCTACGCACAACGAAGAAAAGAACATTCTTTTCTGCCTCGAATCTTTGAAAAACCAGACTTTCAAAGACTATAAAATTGTGATCGTGAATGATGGATCTACTGATCAAACTCAAACTATTGTGAATGAATTCGTAGCAGATCATCCAGATTTTGAAATAAAAAATTTAGAAAAATCGGAACATCAGCCTGGCGCAAAAGTGGTCCGTACTTTCAACAAAGGTTTTAAAATGGTTGGTCTGAATGACTTTGATATCATCTGTAAATTCGATGCCGACATTATTTTTCCTGAAAATTATCTGAAAAAAATTAATGACGTTTACGAAAAGAACCCAAAAGCCGGAATGGTTTCGGGAATCGTGAAGATCAAGAAATCGGTTTTTGAAAAGAATCTGGCTTTTGATTTTAAAGATGAAAAAAGACAGTGGATTTTCGAGAATATTTCCTCAAAAAATCATGTTCGCGGACCGATAAAATCTTACCGTAAAGAATGTTTCCAGGACATGAACGGTTTGCGGCCCGTTCTCGGTTGGGATAATATCGACGTGATGCTGGCAAAAAAACACGGTTGGGAAGTGGTGACGGTTAAAAATTTGTGGGTGAAGCACCTACGGCCAACCGCCTACAAATACAAAAATCAAAAAGCCGTAAAACTTGGTGAATATTTTTACAATATCGGTTTGAGTTTACCTTTGGCTGTAATTTCCTCAGGGAAATCTTCATTAAAAAACAGATCATTTTCTGAATTTATTCTCACAATGAAATCGTTCCTTAAGCAGAAAGGTGAAAGTTCATTGACGAAAGAAGAACTTCAGTTCATCCGCAATTTGCGCTGGCGCGAAATGCTTAAAAATAAATAAAATCATGAAATACATTTTTGGAATTTTTTCTATCCTTTTTGCAGTCGGATTATCCGCGCAAAAAAGTGCTGATCTAATTATTACGAACGCGAAAATTTATACCGTGAACCAGAATTTCGATATTGTGGAATCGATGGCGGTTTCCAATGGAAAAATTCTGGCAGTAGGAAAAAGCAAAGATATTCTGAAGAAATATAAATCTGAAAATATTCAGAATCTTGACGGAAAATCTGTTTTTCCTGGATTTATCGATGCGCACTGCCATTTCACTGGTTATGCAACTGATAAGTGGAAATGCGAATTGTGGGGCACAAAATCCTGGGACGAAATTATCTCGCGGCTTACAGCATATTCTAAAAATGCACCCATGGAATGGCTTTACGGCAGAAGTTGGGATCAAAACGACTGGCCGGTAAAGGAATTTCCGACGAAGGAAAAACTTGATCAGCTGTTTCCGGACCGTCCGGTTTATTTAAAAAGAATCGACGGACACGCCGCGGTTGCGAATCAGAAAGCGCTGGATATAGCAGGAATCAATGCAAATTCAAAAATTAATGGTGGCGAAATCGAAGTGAAAAACGGTAAACTCACCGGAGTTCTAATTGATAATGCCATGCTGTTTGTAGAAAAACACATTCCCGAAATCAGCAGCGAAATGGCAATCAACTACTTTGCAGATCTTCAAAAAGAGTGTTTTTCTTACGGTCTTACTTCACTTCACGACTGCGGAATTTCAACGCATGCTTTTTCGCTTCTGGAAGAAATGCAGAAGCAGAACAGACTTCAGATGAAGATTTTTGCCTTGCTTGAGGACAATCCTTCAAGTTACGACGAATGGATTAAAAAGGGCAGATTCACCAATGGTAACATCACTTTTGGTGGTTATAAAGTCTATTCAGACGGTGCTTTGGGAAGTCGTGGCGCGTGTCTGCTTCATGATTATTCGGATAAAAAAGGCTGGAAAGGTTTTCTTCTGAGCGATCAGAAACATTTTGAAAACTTAGCAAAAAGACTCAAAAGCAGCGATCTTCAGATGTGTACGCATGCGATCGGCGATTCCGCCAACCGTACGATTCTGAAAATTTATGGCGATGTGTTAGGTATAAAAAACGACAGGAGATGGCGTATAGAACACGCTCAGATTGTAGAAAAGTCCGATTTTGATCTTTTCGGTAAATATTCAATAATTCCATCGGTTCAGCCTACCCATGCTACTTCGGATATGTACTGGGCAGAAGAAAGAATAGGAAAAGACCGGCTGAAATATGCTTATGCGTATGAAGATCTGCTTCAACAGAACGGCTGGCTTCCTTTGGGAACCGATTTTCCTGTGGAAGAAATCAATCCGATAAAAACTTTCTATGCTGCGGTGGCAAGAAAAGACGCGAAGAATTTCCCGGCAAACGGTTTCCAGAAAGAAAACGCGCTGACAAGAGAACAGGCGCTGCGCGGAATGACGATCTGGGCTGCAAAAGCTGCTTTTCAGGAAAAAGAAATAGGAAGTCTTGAAGTCGGGAAATCTGCTGATTTTGTGGTTTTGAATCAGGATTTGATGAAAGTGGAAGAAAACAATATTTTGAATACAAAAGTGAGTGCAACCTATTCCAACGGTAAAAAAGTCCATTAACCGTTGAAGAAAATCGCCTACATCGAGCTCGACACGCACGCAGAGATTGCGGCCAATTTTATGGAACTGATGAATGATTCCGGCCAATTTTCTGTGGATTATTATTTCAGTGAAAAGGTTGCAAAACAAATCAACCGAATCGGTGAAAGCATTTTTGTAACCAAAAGTTCTGAAATTTTCAACCTGTTGAAAGATAAGGATTACGAACTTGTTATCATTGGAACCGTTCACCGGTATTTCGATACATTTTTAGAAATTACGGAACATTTTGATACATCGGTGATTGTTCATAATTTAAATTTCACAAAGATATCCAGGTTTCAACTTCTGAAAAATATCTTTAAAAAAGATTTCAAGTACCGTTTAAAACTTTTGGCAAAAGAAGGTTTGCTTTCTGCTCCCAAAGTTTTCGAAAAAGCAAGCAATCTTTTGGTTTTAGATGAAAGTTTAATTAATAAAAATCCGGATTTAAGCCTCAAATTCCTGCCGGTTTTTTATTTGCTTAAGTACGAAAAACCACGAAAATCAATTATTACGATCGTGATTCCTGGCGCGGTTTCTCAGCAAAGACGGGATTACCTGCATGTTTTAAACTCCTTAAAAAATTTTCAGCGAAAAAGTCATTATCAGTTTGTTTTTCTGGGAAAAGCTTTGGGTAATGAACTATCATGGATAAAGAAATTTGAAAAAAGCAAATCACAGAATATTTCTGTTAAATATTTTACCGAAAAAGTTCCGCAATTGCTTTTCGACGAATGGATGCAGAGAGCCGATCTTTTATGGTGTCCGCTTCAGAAAGAAACTGAATTTTTCAGCCAGAAGGAATTTTACGGAATTACCAAAATGAGCGGAAATGTGGGCGACGCCATTAAATATGGAAAAGTGGCGGTTTTTCCTGCCGATTATCCGAATTCATATCCTTTCATTATTCCCGAAAATGAAAATATTGAGGAGGAAATTTACACTTATCACAAATGGATGGAATATGATTTTGAACAAAATTTCACTAAAGAAAAAGTGCTGGAATCTCTAGAAAGAACACTTGCTGAACTTCTTAAAATTTAAAAAGACTTTTCAGGAAATTCCGGTTGATGTATTCTTCCAGCGGGAAGATTTTCAGGAAATAATTACCGACAAAAAACATCAGCAGAACAATACCTGGTTTATAGAATAAATTCACGAAACTGCTTTCAAATTCCGGCAGAATTACTGCTACAGTAATTCCTAAAGTCCCTATGATCAGGGCATAAATCATTTCAATCGTCAGCGGGAAAACCCCAAATTTAATATAATTGAAAACGATTTTTGCGATATTGAAAAGCGTAAGCGATATTGCTGTTGCAATCGCGACTCCGAAAAGTTCAAGGTTGGTATTATTTAGGAAATACAGGTTCAGTGTTACCGTGGTTACCGCTAAAAACAGCATCACCACAATATTAAAACGGTAATATTTCGACAGCGAAATAATATGTCCGTTGAACCCGGTTGCCAGATCGAAAAGCATGGCAAATCCCAGCACCCAGATCACAGGTTCCGACTGGCGTAAAAGTTCACCGTTTTTTATAAAATGCGTCAGATACGGAAAGCCGACCAAAACGCAGGAAAGCAGCACAAATCCTAAGAAAAACAGAACAAGGGAAGATTTTTTATGCAGCCTGTCGAGTTCTTCGAACTTATTCCCAGCTAAGTGTTTATTGATAATCGGCGCCGAAATACTGTACAAACCCATGGCCGGAACGGTAATGAGCGAAATGATAGAGTACAGTGTGTTGTAAACGCCGTTCGGCTCGAAACCAAGAAATTCCCCAATCATCACGCTGTCGATCCTTACAGCGACGAAGTTCCCGATATTTCCTAGGAAACCGTAGAAACTGTAATTCAGCACTTCTTTCCATAGATTGTCTTTTTTAATATAATCTGTGGAAAAATCAGGCTTTAATTTTTCGAGGCGGTTCGTGTAATACACATAGCCGAAAAGCCCTAAAACAAACATGAAGATAAAAAACAGGTACGCTGCTTTTTCGGGGAATCCCAGGAAAAAGAAAATACAGAAGGCACCGAGATTGGCAAGCTTTGGCAGAAGGTTTTCAAAAACATTCGGAATGGCAATCCTCTTAAAGTTTGATAAATATTTATTAAAAACGGCACTGAATGCCAGCACGAGAATCAGCGGCAAAATCAGGCGCTTCATTTGCCACATTTCAGTTTCCTGAAGTTTTGGAAAAATTAGGTTTACCGCAAAATAACCGATGAGGAAGATGATGAAATTCAGCAGAATTCCCACTAAAGACAACGACAGAAAATTCTGGTGTTTACCGTCTTCGCGGCTTTGGGTGTAAAATTTTACATTTGAAAAAGAAAGGCCGAAAACCACAACCGGAAGAAGCATTTCTGCTGTAGGAAGTACGTAACGGAGTTTTCCGTAAAATTCCATATCGTGCGGAAATACGAAAATTGCCGAAAATGTTCCGAGTAAAAAACCCAGATACCCAATAATCGAATATTTAAAACCCTGTCTTGCTACAACACTCATCCGTGGGTGTTTTTTAGAGGTTTCGGAATAAATATGAGGTTGTTGATATACGTCTCTTTGCTGCCTACACTGTTTCCGGAAAGTCCGGCAATAATATTTTCAGTAAGTTTTTCGAGTTCGAATGTGGTGCGGTTCAGGAAAAAAGCGCCGTAACCCCAGTTTTCAATTTCACGGATTAATTGCTGAAGCGGTTCCGCATGATGGCGTTGTTCCATTTCTACCATTAAAGTTGGTCGGTAATCTTCAATCACTTTTTTTGCGCCGCGCAGGGTGTTCATTTCGTTTCCTTCCACATCAATTTTAATGAAATCGATTTTTTTAAGGTTTTCAAGGCCTGCCCAATCATCGAGTTTTATCACTTTCACCTGCTGCAGAAAATGTTTCGATTCTTCATTTTCGCGGTAATCGAGTTTCAGTGTTCCCCGTGAAGTGTAGGTTTTTCCCTTGATGACCGGAATTTTAAACTCTGCAGTTTCATTTCGGTCGGAAAGCGCCAGTGGATAAACATGAGCCTGAGGGAAAATTCTTTTAAGACGCATGTAAAGTTTTTTGTTCGGTTCGAAGGCGTAAATATTCTGTGGCGAAAGTTTCTGTTCAAGCTGATAAATGAAACTTCCTACGTTAGCACCAATGTCGATCATTACCGCATTTTTTGGTAAAAAATCTTTAATCCAGATCAGTTCCGGTTCGATATTGCGTGCGGAATAATTTACTTTAGAAATATTTTTTAAGTGTTTAAAATATCTTTCCTTGTAAAAAGCCGGCGCAAAAAACTGTAATTTTTCAGTAATTCGGTGGTATAAAGACATACGTTTTTTCGATTGCAGCAAACAAAGATAGTAAATTATGTTAAATAAATGTTAAAACTAAGTTTGAAGATGAAATTGTTTCCTCTAAAAACTGCTTTTCACTACCTTTAGCCTTCTAACAGTTTTTTATGAAAAAGATATTTCTCCTCGCCGGATTTGCGCTTCTTACATCGTGTGCAACAGTGCAAAACGCCAATAAACCGCCGTTCTCCTGGGAGGGCGCCAATATATATTTTCTGTTGACCGACCGCTTCAAGAATGGTGACCAAACCAATGATTTAAACTTCGGAAGAACTGAAAAAGCAGCAGTTTTAAGGGGTTTTGAAGGAGGCGATCTCCGCGGAATCATTCAGAAAATTGATGACAATTATTTTTCAGATTTGGGAATCAATGCGATTTGGATGACGCCAATTGTGGAACAAATCCACGGAGCCACTGACGAGGGAACCGGTAAAACATACGGATTCCACGGCTACTGGACGAAAGACTGGACGGCGCTGGATCCCAATTTCGGTACGAAACAAGATCTAAAGGAACTCGTAGAAAAAGCCCACGCCAAAGGAATCCGAATTGTTTTGGATGCAGTAATTAATCACACCGGTCCGGTAACGCCAATTGATACGGTATACCCGAATTCCTGGGTCCGCACTTCCCCGCAATGTACTTATAACAGCTACCAAAATACCACGGCGTGTACGTTGGTTGCCAATCTTCCGGACGTTCTTACGGAATCGGATGCTGAAGCACAGCTGCCGCAAATGTTGGTAGACAAATGGAAAAAAGAAGGCAGATACGACGCGGAGATGAAATCGCTCAACGATTTTTTTGCGAGAACAGGTTATCCGAAAGCTCCCAAATATTACATCATGAAATGGCTCGCAGATTATGTGGAAACTTTCGGAATAGACGGTTATCGCGTGGATACAGTAAAACATACGAATGAGGATGTTTGGAAAGACTTCCAGAAAGTTTGTCAGGAAGCTTTCGATATTTATAAACGGAATAATCCTACAAAAGTTCTGGATAATAATATGTTTTTCACCGTGGGCGAGGTTTACGGTTACGGGATTTCCCAAAAACAGGATTACAATTTTAGTGACCGAAAAGTAAATTATTACCAAAACGGTTTCAAATCTTTAATTAATTTCGATTTTAAAGGTGACGCAAATAAATCGTATGAAGAACTGTTTTCTGACTATTCAAAACTTCTTCATGGAGATCTGAACGGGAAAACCGTGATGAATTATCTGACTTCCCACGACGACGGTTCACCTTTCGATAAAGGCAGAACAAGAACTTTTGAGGCCGGAACCAAACTTTTGCTCGCGCCGGGAATTTCACAAGTTTATTATGGCGACGAATCTGCACGCAATTTAACGATTGAAGACGCAACTGGCGATGCAACGCTTCGCAGCAATATGAACTGGAACGATGTTCAGAATAATGCTGAGACGAAAAAACTGTTAGTACATTACCAGAAATTAGGGAAATTCCGTGCAGATCATCCTGCAGTCGGAGCGGGGGTTCATCTGATGGTTTCGTCGTCGCCTTATTGGTTTACAAGAACTTTCAATACCGACAAAGTTTTGATTGGTTTGGATTTAAATACAGGAAGCAAAGAAGTTTCTGTAACAGGTATTTTCGAAAATGGCACAAAACTCCGCGATGCGTATTCCGGCAAAACGGTAAAAGTTGAAAACGGAAAAGCAATAATCAATACTGAATTTTCGTTGGTTTTGTTTGAACAGATTTAAATATGAAAAAAATATTCAGTTTAGTCATTATATTCATTTCGTGTACGGTTTTTTCACAGAAAGTTCCGGCAGTAAACAAAACATCGTTTTCTAAGGAAGCCTTAGCACAAAAAATTACCTCGCAAAACGGTACAAAGCTTTCGGTTTCAGAAGTTCTGAAACAGCATGAAGGCAAAATTTTAATCATCGATTTCTGGGCAAGCTGGTGCCGCGACTGTATTCTCGCGCTGCCTTCCACAAAAGAACTGAAAGAGAAAAATCTTGAAATTGAATTTGTTTATTTTTCACTCGACCGCTCGCACGAGCAATGGAAAAAAGGTTTGGAAAAATACCAGATTGCTGAAAATGAAAATTACTGGTTTGATGAAGGCTGGAAAAATAATTTCAATAACTATATCGATCTGAACTGGGTGCCAAGGTTTATTATTGTAGACCAGAAAGGCGGAATCGCAAAATATTATGCAATCAGTCCAACCGATCCCGAAATGCAGAAAACGATTGATCAGCTGAAAAACAAAAGTCTTTAGAAAAAATATTTAAAGGAAAGGCGCACTCAAAAAATCATTGAGCGGTTTAATGCTTTTATAAATCTGAGCGAAATTTTTAGCGGCATTTTCTTTCATCAGCGCTTCGTTGGAAACCGGATGTACAACAATAAAACTTTTCAGTTTTAAAAATTCGGCCATGGGATCATCTTTTTCGAAGCCGACCGGAACCCGCTGCAGCTTATTTTCGACACTTAATCCCCGAAAGTTATTTCGGAATTCATCCTGCTGTAAAATACTCAGGAATTCTTTGCCGTTCATGGATATTTCTTTGCGTATTTCCTTTAAAACCGAAGGTTCGGGCTGGTAAACACCGCCTGCTAAAAAAGATTTTCCTGGCTCGATATGAAAATAGTAGCCTGAAATTCTGTTTCCTTTTCCCATTCCTAAACCTGCACCGAAATTGGTTTTGTAAGGTGATTTGTCTTTGGAAAATCTTACATCGCGGTAAATGCGGAACAGTGCTTTTTTAGCATCTGTCTTTAAGATTTCTTCATCAAATTCTCCGATTTTTTCAATCAGCGTTTCGACAAAATCTGCCACATTGGTATTTGCGGCGGTATAACGGACTTTGTTTTCATTAAACCATTCGCGGTTATTGTTTTTATGAAGATCTTTAAGAAAGAGTAAAGTTGAATTTTTGATGACAGCAGACATGTTTCTGGTATTTTTATTCAAATTTAGAGAAAATTTATAAAGCTGCAGAACGGAAGACTGCTTTAACAAAAGTTTAATAAAACAATGTAAATTTTATCAATTCAAAAAAGTGTATCTTTGCAGAATATTTTAAAATACTTAATGAATTTATTTACGGAAACCAATCTAAGTCCTGAAATTTTGAAGGCAATTGGCGAAATGGGCTTCGAAAGCCCCACAGAAATCCAAAAACAGACCATTCCTTTTATCTCTACAGATATACGCGACATGATCGCACTAGCGCAGACGGGGACGGGCAAAACAGCAGCATTTTCGCTTCCGATTTTGGATATGATTGACGAGGGTAGTCGCAAAATCCAATTTTTGGTGCTTTGTCCGACAAGAGAACTGTGTCTTCAGATTACGAAAGACATTAAAAATTATTCGAAATACATGCCGAGCGTGAAAACCACAGCGGTTTACGGGGGCAGCAGTATTATGGATCAAATCCGGTCACTCCGCGAAAAACCACAGATTATTGTGGGTACGCCAGGTCGTGTGATCGATTTGATTAACAGAAAAGCTTTGGATTTTTCAGAAATTCAGTGGTTGGTTTTAGATGAAGCCGACGAAATGCTTTCCATGGGTTTCAAAGATGATTTAGAAACCATTTTAAGAGAAACTCCCGAGACCAAACAAACTTACCTGTTCTCTGCAACGATGAACAAAGAGGTTGAAAGAATTTCTAAAAACTATTTAACTTCACCACACCGTATTTCCGTAGGATCGATTAACGAGGTGAAGAAAAACATCAAGCACGAATTTTATGTGGTAGGTTACCGTCATAAAAAAGAAGCTTTGAAAAGACTGATCGACGCAAACCCCAACCAGTACTCGATTATTTTCTGCCGTACCCGTATGGAAACGCAGGAAGTTGCAGACTTTTTGATGCAGAATGGTTATGCTGCAGATGCGCTTCACGGCGATTTGTCTCAGGCTCAGCGTGATACGGTTATGAAAAAATTCCGTCTAAAAAATATCGATATTCTGGTTGCGACCGACGTTGCTGCACGTGGATTGGATGTAAATTCATTGACGCACGTTATTCATTATTCATTGCCGGATGATCCTGAAGTATTTGTTCACCGAAGCGGTAGAACGGGTAGAGCGGGCAAAGACGGGATTTCGATGTCTTTGATTAAGCCTGAGGAATCAAGAAAATTAAAGCAGATTAAATCGTCAACTAAAATTGACATTGTTGAAAAGAAAATCCCAACCGGTGAGGCGATTATCAAAGCTCAGGTAGGCGGTGTTTTCGAGAAATTATTTACCGAACACGAAGAGTTTTTTACTTTTGATGATTCTTTGATCCCGGATTTATCTGAATTTTCGAAAGAAGAATTGGTTCACAAATTACTGCAGCTTCAGTTGAGAGATTTGGCCATGTTCTATAAAGACAAAAATGATCTTGCTGACCAGAAATTTAATGCTGATGACCGTGGCGACAGCCGAAGAGACCGTGACAGAGGAAGAGATCGTGACCGTGGCAGAGACCGCGACAGAGGTGACAGAAGAGACAACTTCCGAGACGGTGGACGCGACCGCGACAGAAAGCCTAGAAAAAGCAACAGTGATATGGTGCGTTTCTTCTTTAACTTAGGAAAAAAAGACCAGCTTAAGAAAATGGATATGCTCGAGATTATTAACAAATCTACCGCAAAATCCAAGAAGAGACCTGATATCGGTGAAATCGAGATTCTGGAAAAATTCTCGTTCTTTGAAGTTGAGAAATCATTTAAAGATGAAGTGATAAAAGGTTTACAAACCCAAAAATTTAAAGGAAAAGAAATGAGAGCCGAAGTGGCAAACTAATTTCCTTTCTCAATTAATTAATAAGTCCCGATATTATTTCGGGACTTCTTTTTTGTAATTTTGTGGATAGATATTTCTCAATGTTACGAAAAATTAATATTAAAACGGCTAAGTTAAAACGCTTTTTCGGAAATTTGCACCACTAATTTTAAATCAAAAAAAATGGGAATCGGCAATATTTTTAAAGCGTTCCAACCAAAAGACAAGGTGTTTTTTGTACTGTTTGAAAAAGTAGCAGCAACTTTGACTGAGATGTCTAAAGAATTTCATGAAGGGCTTCTGGATTTCGATATCAATGATGATACGATGCTTACCAATATGAGCGATTACGAGCACAAGCTCGATGATCTTACCCATGAGATTTTTGTACAGTTAGGCGAAAACTTCATTACGCCATTCGACAGAGAAGACATCAGCCATCTAGCGAGCGGGCTGGATGATATTGCAGATTACATGTATGCTTCTGCAAAATACATCTACCTTTATAAAACACCGCTTGATCCTGCTTATACCGAATTCAGCTTATTGATTTACAAATCTTGTATTGAAATCCAAACTGCAATGGAAAACCTGAAGGATTTCAAAAACGGAAAAGCTGTGAAAGAATCGTGTATTAAAATTAACTCCTACGAGAATATTGCTGATGATGTCTTAAGTCAGGCTACCGTAAAACTTTTCGAGACCAATGATGCGATTAACATCATCAAAATTAAATCTGTTCTGGAATATCTTGAAATCGTAACCGATAAGGCTGAAGATGTAGCAAACACGATGGACAGTATCGTAATTAAATATGCTTAATCCTGGGCACTAACCTTAAATGTTTAGAATGGAATTACCAGTATTATTAATAATCATTATAGCTCTAGCACTAATATTTGATTATATCAACGGGTTTCACGATGCGGCCAACTCCATTGCTACCATTGTTTCAACAAAAGTTCTTACGCCTTTTCAGGCAGTTCTTTGGGCAGCATTATGGAATTTTGCAGCTTTCTTTGTGGCGATGTACATCATCGGTGAATTTAAAATTGGTAACACCATTGCCAAAACCGTAAACGAAGATTATATTAACCTTGAAGTTATATTTTCTGGGCTTATCGCAGCAATCGCATGGAATCTCCTTACCTGGTGGTTCGGGATTCCTTCATCATCCTCACATACGCTGATTGGCGGCTTTCTTGGCGCAGCTTTGATGCATGCCTTGGTGATGGATTATCATCACGTTGCCCTGGCGAATCCTGATCTGGGTATTTTCGAGAAACTGAAATTGGCCTTCCAGCAGCTGTTTACCCAAAACGTGGTAAAATATGAAAAGGTGATTCCTATCTTCCTCTTCATCTTTATGGCGCCGTTTATCGGGATGTTGGTTTCTGTAATCATTACGCTGATTATTGTAAATGTTGCAAAAAACAGCAATCCCCGTAAAGCCGATGCGCATTTTAAAAAATGGCAGCTTGCTTCTTCTGCACTTTTCAGTTTGGGCCACGGTCTTAACGATGCGCAGAAAGTAATGGGAATCATTGGTGCCGCGGTAATCTACTATCACGTAACTTTGATTGGTGGAACCGACGAGTACGCATTGATGGATTCAGCAGACCGGTTTAAGCATTTCACTACAGATTACATTTGGGTGCCTTTTGTATCTTTCCTCGCGATCGGTTTGGGAACCATGAGCGGCGGATGGAAGATTGTAAAAACAATGGGAACAAAGATTACCAAAGTTACTCCTTTGGAAGGGGTAAGTGCGGAATCTGCCGGAGCGATCACTTTATTCATTACCGATCACCTTGGAATCCCTGTTTCTACTACCCACACCATTACCGGTGCAATCATCGGGGTAGGGTTAACAAAAAGAGTTTCCGCAGTACGCTGGGGAATCACCGTAAGTCTTCTTTGGGCGTGGGTTTTAACCATCCCAATTTCGGCGATCGTAGCAGGAGTTACTTACCTGCTTGTTATTGCAGTTAGATAAAAACATTCAGAAAAAACCTGAAACCACTTGTAACAAAGTGGTTTTTTTATGCCCAACTGTGAGGGAGAAAAGTTTTTAAAATCGTAATTTTGTACAAACAAGAAAATTTATGCAGTTTTTAGAAGAATATCAGGAAATCGTCTCGAAAGCAATCGACAAATATAGGTTCAAAGACAAGCCCGAGGAGCTTTATGCGCCCATGAATTACATTATTTCACACGGCGGAAAAAGGCTTCGTCCGATTATGGTTTTAATGGCGAACGATATGTTTGGCGGCGATCTTCAAAAAGCGATAAAACCGGCCTTAGCGATTGAGTTTTTCCACAATTTTACGCTGATTCATGATGATATTATGGATGAGGCACCCTTGCGGAGAAATAAACCTACTATTCATACTTTACATGGAATTAATGCCGGGATTCTGTCGGGAGACGGACTGCTGCTGAAAGCCTATAAATTTTTCGATGACCTGGAGCCGGAACTGTTCAAAGCCTGCATCAGAGTATTTACCCATACCGGTCTTTTACTTTGCGAAGGACAACAGTACGACATTAATTTTGAAACCCAGGAAGATGTAACTTTCAATGATTACATCCGCATGATCACTTATAAAACCGGGGTTTTAAGTGCTTCTTCTTTTGAAATTGGTGCGCTGATCGCCGGTGCGGATTTTAAAGACGCGAAAGCGATATTTAACTTCGGTAAAAATGTAGGAATTGCCTTCCAGATTATGGATGATTATCTGGATGTGTTCGGCAATCAGGAACATTTCGGTAAAAAACATGCCGGTGATATTTACGAAAACAAGAAAACCGTTCTATATCTTTTAGCCAAAGAACACGGAACCGAAGAAGAAAAGAAAGAACTCGATTACTGGTACGCGAAAAAAACCGATAATGTCGACAAAGTGTACAGTGTTGAGAAGATCTTCCGCCGTACAAAAGTTGATGAAAAAACCCTTCTTCTTATTCAAAAGTATAACGAAATCGCCCAGGAATACCTTAACCAGATTAATGTGCCGGATGAGAAAAAGAAGCCGTTTATCGAACTTGCAAATTATCTTCTTCGACGCGAAAGTTAATTCTTAATCCCACCAATGAAATTCCGTACCGAAGTACAAATACCAGTTTCAGATACAGCGCTGGAAATTGATGACCGCGTGTTTTCAATCGGCTCATGTTTTGCGTCTGAAATATCAGATTTGCTGAAAACTGGGCAAATTCAGACATTAAATAATCCATTCGGAACAATATTTAACCCCTTTTCAATCAATCAGGCGGTTAAAAGGCTGTACCATTCCGAATTTTATGCTGAAGACGATTTAATAAAGTTCAATGAAGAAGTAATTTCCCTAGATCATCACAGCAAATTCAATTCCCGGTTTCTTCATCAGACTTTGGAAAAAATAAATGCTGAAATTGAGTTGGGAAACCGTTTTCTGCAGGAAACCAATTGGGTGATTATCACGTACGGAACTTCATTTGTTTATGAATTTCTGCCCAAGAAAAAACTGGTGGCAAACTGTCATAAAATCCCCGGAAAATATTTTGAAAAAAGGCTTTTAGCACATCTGGAAATCACAGATGCTGTTTACGAAACAGTAACCTTGCTGAAAGATATCTGCAAAGAGAATGTTCAGATTCTGTTCACGGTTTCGCCGGTGCGTCATACCAAAGACGGAATGGTTGAAAATAATCTGAGTAAAGCCAAATTAATTGCAGCAATTCATGAAATCCTGCCACAGTTCGAAAACTGCCACTATCTGCCGGTTTACGAGATTTTGATGGATGATTTACGCGATTACCGTTTCTATAAAGAAGATTTAATTCATCCCAGCAGGCAGGCTCTTCAGTACATTTGGGAAAAATTTGGGAGCGCTTATTTTTCTGATGAAGCCATGGATTTTGTTGAGGAAAACTTTAAGATCGCAAAAGCTTTAGAGCACAAATCTGCAGATGAAAAAAACCCGAAACATCAGGAATTTCTCTCAACTATTGAAAAACGAATTGCAGCACAGCAAACGAAAGTGAAACATAAAATTTTTTAAATTGATTTGGGCAGCTTTTCCGCCTTCCACTCCCGCTTTTTTGTTCCGCTTTGCTTCACAAAAAGAGCTCCGTTCAAGTCGGGCTGCAACCTAAAAACAAATGTAATGATCGATACGCACACCCATTTATACTCAGAAGAATTCGATGAAGACCGAAAGGAAATGATCGAAAGAGCTCTTAAAAAAGGCGTTTCCAAATTTTACCTTCCGGCGATCGACTCCGAAACTCACGAAAAAATGATTACCCTGGAAAGTGAATATCCAGGACAGATTTTTGCGATGATGGGACTTCATCCATGCTACGTAAAACCTGAATCGTGGGAAAAAGAACTTAAAATTGTAGAGGATTACCTAAATCAAAGAAGTTTTCCTGCAATCGGGGAGATTGGGATCGATCTTTACTGGGATAAATCTACCCTGGATATTCAGGTGAAAGCCTTCGAGCAGCAAATCGACTGGGCAATTCAGAAGGATTTACCGATCGTGATTCACACACGCGAAAGTTTCGATGAAGTTTTCGAGGTTTTAGAAAGGAAGAAACACCCGAAACTTCGTGGGATTTTCCATTGCTTTTCCGGAAATCTCGACCAGGCAAAACATGCCGTGAATTTGAATTTTCTGTTAGGAATTGGTGGAGTAGTAACATTCAAAAACGGTAAAATCGACCAGTTTCTTCATGAAATTCCTTTGGAAAAAATCGTGTTGGAAACCGATTCTCCTTATCTAGCACCGGTTCCGCACCGCGGGAAGAGAAACGAAAGTTCCTATCTGGATTTGGTTGCCGGAAAGCTTGTGAACATTTACGGCAAAGATTTTTCTGAGATCGACCGGATTACCACCGAAAATGCTGAAAGGCTATTCAAATGATTGTTTCAACCGATAAATTCCGAATACAAAATCACTTTTATTAGTCTTTAAAAAGTCATCTTCCACGTTGAAGATATTTTCTAGAATCTCTTTTTTCTCCCTGTCCGTATTTACAAAATGATGCGCAAGGTCCTTCAGTGCGCTCTGCAGAATATTGTTCCCGTACGGCTTCTCTTCAATCACGTCAAAATAACGGTGAATTGCAGGTAAAATACTGATGGAATCGACACATTCTGACGGATCCGCAGCAATCATCCTTAGAATTCCGGAGCCGGAATAATGGTTTTTATAAAGGCCGGTTTTAAAAATCTTTCTGAATTTTCTGGGGATAAGATCAATGGCTTTATTAATGTGTTTTATCTGTTCCCGGGAATACTGCAGGCGGTTGCTTCCTACAAATTCATTAATAATGAGATGGCCTCCGGGTTTTAAACATTTTACGACAATACTTTTAAGAAAATCATCGATTTTGTCAAAATGATGAAGCGACGCATGGAAAAAAACGATGTCGTACTTTTCAGGTTCAAAGTTGTATGTAAGTATGTTTTCAGCGAAAAAAGAAATATTAGTAAGTTTTTTTTCCTCAGCGGATTTGGCTGCGATTTGCAGTAATTTGTCTGAAAAATCGAAACAGTGTACTTCCCAGTCGGGCCTAAGTTCCGCTAATCTCAGTTCATGACTGCAAACGCCGGACCCCAGCGAAAGGAGTTTCAGGTTCGATTTGTCCTTGAAGTAAGTATTGGTGAGATAATCTTCATAAGGTTGGTTTTCGTCTCCTGTGATCAGTTTGTTCCATCTTTTACGGACTTCAGGAATTATCCAAAAATTCGCAGTCTGTAAATCGCTGTCATTAAAGGCAGACTGAGTTCTTTTAAAAGCATTGATGTTGAATTTTGAAACTACGAAAGCAAATCCCCGCTGGTGGATTTTTATATAAAGATCCCTGAAATCTTCTGAAGTAATGATTCTCATTATAATTTTTTTTGGAAACGTAAGTTATCGATTTAAATGTAACCTTCAAAAAAACCTTTCAAAAATTTGAAAGGTTCAGCGTTTTACTTATTTCTGGAAAAATTGCTTTTGTTTTTCGGTTTCTTATAACCAATATTTTCTTTGCTCTGTGGCTTCGGCCTTGGGGTGAAAGGTTTGTTGTTCGAATCTCGTTTCTGTGGAACCAAACTGTCCGTATGATACGGGTGATCAGTTTCGACAGGGATTTTCTTCCCAATCAGTTTTTCTGTGTTTTTTAAATTCAATAAGTCGAGGCTGTCAACAAACGAAATGGAACTTCCATCAGCCCCGGCTCTTCCGGTTCTTCCAATGCGGTGAACATACGTTTCCGAAACATCAGATAGTTCAAAATTCACCACATATTTCAGTTCATCAATGTCGATACCGCGCGCTGCAATGTCGGTGGCCACAAGGATTCTTGTCTTGCCGGATTTAAAGTTATTTAAAGCGTTCTGTCTTTGGTTTTGAGATTTGTTTCCGTGAATCGCTTCCGCCGAAATTTTTTGTGACTGCAGTTTTCTTGCAATTTTATCTGCACCGTGCTTCGTTCTCGAAAATACCAGAACAGAATCCGAGATGTCGTTTTTAAGGATGTGCGTCAGCAAATCAAGTTTGTTTTCTTTGTCAACAAAATATACTTTTTGCTTAATGGTATCTGCCGTTGCCGAAACCGGTGCTACCTCTACTTTTACAGGATTTGTAAGCATTGAGTTGGCCAGTTTGCTGATTTCGTCAGGAAAAGTTGCTGAGAAGAAAAGCGTCTGTCTTTTGGGTGGAAGCAGTTTTGTAATTCGTTTCACATCGTGAACAAAACCCATATCAAGCATTCTGTCGGCTTCATCCAGAACGAAGATTTCAAGATTTTTGAGGGAAATAATTCCCTGCGAGATAAAATCGAGAAGTCTGCCCGGTGTGGCTACTAAAATATCTACGCCTCTTTTGAGCGCAGCTTCTTGGGCGCCCTGTTTTACTCCGCCGAATACGACAAGGTTTCTGAGTTTTAAATGTCTCCCGTAAGCATTAAAGCTTTCTTCAATCTGTATCGCCAATTCTCTTGTAGGCGTTAATATCAAAGCTTTAATCTGATTGTTTCGGATATTTTTTTCTGTCAGATTCTGTAGAATCGGAATGGCAAATGCTGCGGTTTTTCCGGTTCCTGTCTGTGCGGTTCCCAAAAGGTCTCTGCCCTGTAAAATATTTGGGATTGCTTTTGCCTGAATGGGTGTGGGTTGGGTATAACCTTCTTCCTGTAGCGCTTTTGCGATAGGATCGATTAAATTTAGGTCGGTAAAATTCAAATGAAATGTTTTTAATTAAAATAAAATGAGCTGCGTCATTCTTTTATAATGTAACGAAGGAATGAATTAGAAAATCCGTAAAATTTTCAGGGTTCCGCAGGTCGCGGATTCATCAAGAATGACCTCGTTCATAAAAAATCCTTCCGGCTAGGAAGGAGTTTTGTGCTGCAAAGATAGTGTAAAATTATTTAGCAATTTTCACTTCCTATTTTGCCACTCTCGTCCAGGTTTGGGTTTTTCGTAAATCTTCGATGAAGGTATAAAGTTCATCAAGTTTTTCAGTGCCGCCTTTTCCGTAATCTTCTATATGTTTTGAGCTTCCGTCAGTAAAAGTAACTCGTAAATGTGCCGTTGGTAAATCGGTAATATTTTTATTTCCATAATATCCTTTCAGATTTTTTAAATCCAAATCATCCAGAAGTGAAGTAAGTTTATGGTAATCGGCCTGTTTAATGGTGGTTTTAAAAATGCCTTCTTTCGGCCCGCTGAAATCATCTTTTGTCCGACCTTCTGTAAAAGTAAATCTTTCAGCATCAATAACCGCTGTTCGGTCCGGATTAACCGTTATTTTAAAAATCGGGCAGAACCCAAAACAGGCTTCCGCATTGTATTCAATTTTGGTATAGTTGGAAGTTGCGGGCGTTGCACATGAAGCGAGAAAAACGAGTGACAGGAGAACGAGGAAATATTTCATAATTTAATTTTAAACAGTTGGCGGCAACTTTTATTCCAAAAAAAATAGATTTGAGTACTCAAATCTATTTTATATATCAGGATATTATCCGTGAAGTTTCTTCCAGATGGCGTCTTTCAGTTCCATAAGGCCTTCCTGGGTTATCGACGAAAAGAAAATGGGTTTTCTGTTTTCAGGGAATTTGTTTGAGATTTCTTCTTTCAGTTCTTCATCCAGCATATCGGATTTCGAAATCGAAATAATATAATCTTTATCCAAAAGTTCAGGATTGAATTTTTTAAGTTCATTTTCCAGAATCTCGAACTCGTTATAATAATCTTCGGCATCCGCGGGAATTAAGAAGAGAAGAATTGAATTCCGTTCGATGTGTCTCAAAAACCGGTGTCCTAAACCTTTTCCTTCTGCTGCACCTTCAATAATTCCGGGAATATCGGCCATTACAAAAGATTTGTAATTCCGGTAATCTACAATTCCTAAATTGGGAGTAAGCGTGGTAAACGCATAATCTGCAATTTTTGGTTTCGCTGCGGAAACTGCGGCTAAAAGGGTAGATTTTCCTGCATTTGGGAAACCTACAAGGCCCACATCGGCCAAAAGTTTCAACTCGAAAGTAACAAAACCTTCTTCACCCGGAAGTCCAGGCTGCGCATATCGTGGTGTCTGGTTGGTTGCAGATTTGAAATGTTCGTTTCCAAGACCGCCTTTTCCACCATGCATAATGATGATTTCCTGGCCGTCTTCCATAATTTCGCCAATAATTTCGCCTTCTTCATTTCTCGCAATGGTGCCGATAGGAACTTCAATGTAAACATCGGCTCCGTAGGCACCTGTAAGCTGGTTTTTACCACCGTTTTCGCCGCGTTCCGCTTTGATGTGTCGGGTGAAACGTAAAGGTAGAAGCGTCCATTCATGAGCGTTTCCTTTCATGATTACGTGGCCGCCTCTTCCGCCATCACCACCATCGGGACCGCCTTTGGGTATATATTTTTCACGGCGGAGATGTGCAGAGCCTGCGCCGCCATGACCACTTTTACAATGGATTTTTACGTAATCTACGAAATTTGACATATTTTTAAAATTCTGATTTCAGCTACAAAACTTTTAAGTTCTTCCTGAATCGGTTGATCTGCCTTAGTAAAGTTAAGTTTTAGGAAAAATTCTGCGTCTTAGTTTACTGGCTTTTATTTAATCTTCTCTACTTCTGCAAAGAGTTTTTCGGAAATTTCATCAATTCCGCCTACGCCGTTTATTTCAACGTATTTGCCTTGCTGCTTGTAAAGTTCTGCAACTTCTGCAGTTTTTGTATAATATTCTTTAATTCTTGCCCGGATGATTTCTTCATTCGAATCATCTGTTCTTCCGCTGGTTTCTCCTCTTTTCAAAAGTCTTTCCACCAAAATTTCATCGTTTACGATCAAAGAAAGGCAAACGGAAATTTCACCATTCAGAATTTCTTTCACGATTTTTTCTAACGCTTCCGTTTGATTTGCAGTTCTTGGATAGCCGTCGAAAATAAAACCGCTAGTATCAGTCGGTTTTTTTACTTCATCAATCAGCATATCGGTGGTTACCTGATCGGGTACCAGTTCGCCTTTATCGATATAGGATTTAGCGAGTTTGCCAAGTTCTGTGCCGTTTTTCATGTTGTAACGGAACAGGTCACCGGTAGAGATTTGTTTCAGATTGAATTTTTCAATCAGATTTTGTGCTTGCGTACCTTTTCCACTTCCCGGAGGACCGAAGAGAACGATGTTTATCATTTTATTAGATTTATATTTTGAATTTGAGTGTTGATACTCAATTTTTACTTATTCGTTTATCCTGCCTTCTTCAAGTTGGTACAAATCTCTGAGGTTTCTGCCCAGTTCATCATAATCCAAACCGTAACCTAAAACAAATTTGTTCGGGATTTCTTTGCCGATGTAATCAAGTTTAAATTCTTTCTGATAAACATCAGGTTTCAGAAGGAAAGAGGCTAATTTTACCGATTTGGGACGCTGGGTTTCTGTGAAATACTGAAATAGGCTTTCTACTGTGTTTCCGGTGTCTACAATGTCTTCAACTAAAATAATATGGCGGTCTTTGATGTCTTTTGTAAGTTCCATTTTCTGGTATACGATTCCCGTAGATTGGGTTCCGGCGTAAGAACTCATCTGGATGAAAGCGATTTCGCATTTCCCGGGATAGTGTTTCAGCAGGTCAGAAAAAAACATGATCACGCCGTTTAAAACACCAATAAATACTGGGGTTTCATCTTTGTAATCTTCATAGATTTTTAGCGCGGTTGCTTTTACGATTTCCTGGATTTCAGCATCTTTAAGATACGGAACAAAAGTTTTGTCGTGAATTTGAATGGACTCCATATATATTTACAAAATGCAAATTTAAGGTTTTTTAAGGAATTTTTTTAAATTATAAATTACAGACCATTCAAATTGATCCATTTACAGAGGTTGATGGTATTATTTAGAGTTAAAACTTTTGCGCAAAACCTTAATTAAATCTATTTTTGTAGAAATCTAAAAAAAAGTAAAATATGTCAACTTATGTAGTTGTAGGTCTTCAGTATGGGGACGAAGGTAAAGGTAAAATAACAGACGTGCTGTCGGCAAAATCCGATTACGTGGTACGCTTTCAGGGCGGTGATAATGCAGGACATACAGTGTATGCGGGCGAAGAAAAATTTGTATTGCATCTTCTTCCATCCGGTGTTCTGCAGTGTAAAGGGAAATGTATCATTGCAAACGGCGTTGTTGTTAATCCTAAGGCTTTCCTGAAAGAAATCGGGCAAATTGAAGAAAAAGGGATGAAAACGGATCACGTTTTTATCAGCCGAAGAGCACATGTGATCATGCCTTACCATATTTTACTTGACACCTACCGCGAAGAAGAAGCAGGTGGAACGCATATCGGCACAACAAAGAAAGGAATCGGACCCTGTTATGAAGATAAAATTGCCAGAGTAGGAATCCGAATGGTGGATTTGCTGAATCCCGAAGTACTGGAAGAAAAAATACGCAAGAATCTTAAAATCAAAAACTCCCTGTTTGAGAAGTATTTTGAAAAACCGATATTGGAATTTGATGAAATTTATAAAGAATTTCTGGAACTCGGTGAAAAACTGAAAGACAGAATTGTAGATACCGAAGTTGAACTCAATCAAGCCATTCATGACGGGAAAAACATTCTTTTTGAAGGTGCCCAGGCTGCGATGCTCGATATTGATTTCGGAACGTACCCTTATGTAACTTCGTCTTCGCCTACTACCGGTGGAGTTTGTTCCGGTGCGGGTGTTCCCCCGACAAGTCTGCGGAATTTAATCGGCGTTGCAAAAGCTTACACCACCAGAGTAGGTGAAGGACCTTTCCCAACAGAACTCGATAATGAGCTTGGCGAAAACATCCGACAGATTGGATTCGAATTTGGGGCAACTACCGGAAGACCAAGAAGAACCGGCTGGCTCGATCTGGTTTCGCTGAAACATGCTACAATGATCAATGGAATCAATAATCTGGTAATCACTAAATTAGATGTGCTTTCCGGTATACCGACACTGAAAATTGCAACTAAATATAAAACTGAGGACGGAAAAATCATCGATTATTTCACTTCATCCACAACAAAACTCTATAATTACGAGCCGATTTATGAAGAATTGGAAGGCTGGACTGAAGATATTACGAAAGTAAGAAGCTACGATGAGCTTCCGCAAAACGCCAAAAAGTATATTGAATTTATCGAAAGCTATTTAGGAATCAATGTTTATTTGGTTTCTGTTGGACCGGAACGAAGTCAGAACATCATTCGTAAAGAATTGTTTTAAAGATATTTAAAATATAAAAAAGCTGCGGTAAGAAATTATTGCAGCTTTTTTTATTGTATTTTTTAATATGTTAAAAATTTATTTTAAATATTTTTAACCATAAACATATTATTAAAGAATTATTTAAATCAATTCGTCTTGGTTCGTCATCAATTTCAGTTTGAATTAGTTTAAAATTTTCATATTGTTATGGATAGAATATTTTTTAATTTTAATTGTTAAAAATTTGGTTTATTTTTTGATGATTAGTTAAAAGTATTAAAAATTTAATTCAAATTAGATAATTTAATACTGCTATATTTAACATTTAAATTACAGGATCATGAAAAATTTTTTAACTTCTGACAGAGAATCTCGGTTTAATGAGATTCTTTTCGAAAACCGGAACAAGAGTTATGGTGCCTACGTGCTGCGAAACGAAGAAGGCTTGATTATGAAAAAGTCACTCTTTATCGGCGTAGCATTCTTTGCTGCCATTGCTTTAACTCCTTTATTAATTAATGCTTTAATGGTGAAAGAAACAGTGCTTCCGGCGCCGCCAGTTATTCATGATTTAACACCGATCCCAATTATCAGAGATAAAGAGCCTGATGTTATTAAACCTGCGCCTCCAGTTGCGCCAAAAATAAATACTTATGATTCCAGGGTTGCTACACCGACAAAAAACGCCCGTGAAGCCAAGCCTGTAACTCCGGATCAAAAACAAAATGCGATTCCGGGAACAGAAACAAGTTTGGACAATCCGCCGGTACTTACTCCGCCGGTTGTAGAAACTCCGCAAATCACTTCTCCAATTGTACCTGAACTTCCGAAAAAAGTGGATAATACTCCGGTTGATAGGGTAGATGTTGAAGCGGGTTTCAATGGAGGAATTAATTCCTTTCGGGCGCAGGTCGTGCAGAATTTTAACTCAGAGGATTTCGACGACTCTTTTGGGCTTATGAAAACTACAGTCACTTTTATTGTGGAAAAAGACGGTACCATCTCGAACATCAAAGCAAATGGAAGCAATAAGGCTTTTAATGCAGAAGCAGAAAAATCCATCAAAAAAATCAAAGGAAAATGGACGCCTGCAAAACTCAATGGGGCGTATGTGAGAAGTTATTTTAAATTCCCAATTTCTATGCAGTTTGAGTAAAAGCTCAGCATGAATTTCTTAATTTTCAGTTATCCACAAAATATCAGGTTTTGTGGATAATTTTTTTCCGCTATAAAGCTTTAATTAACAATACTTTAACTTAAACCAAGTTATTAACAATCATCCGAAAATAATAAAAAAGTGTATTTTTGGTGATTAAAATTTAACTAATGGCTAAAATTATAGGGGTTGCAAATCAGAAAGGCGGCGTTGGTAAAACAACTACTGCGGTTAATTTGGCAGCCGCACTCGGAGTTCTGGAAAAGAAAATCCTTTTGATTGATGCAGATCCTCAGGCTAATGCAACATCAGGACTGGGGATTGATGAAGCTAATTTCTCAACCTACAATTTATTGGAGCACAGTACAGATGCGAAAAACTGTATTCAGAAAACCGCTTCTCCAAATCTGGATATTATTCCTTCCCACATCGATTTGGTGGCAGCAGAAATCGAACTTGTTGACCGCGAAAACCGTGAATACATGCTGAAAGAAGCTTTGCAGTCGGTAAAAGAAGATTACGATTATATCATTATTGACTGTGCACCAAGTTTGGGATTAATCACAATTAATGCTTTAACTGCGGCAGATTCCGTAATTATTCCGATTCAGTGTGAGTATTTTGCCCTTGAAGGTTTGGGGAAACTGCTCAATACCATTAAGAATGTGCAGAAAATTCATAATAAAGATCTGGATATTGAAGGATTATTGTTGACGATGTTTGATTCACGTCTAAGACTTTCTAACCAGGTGGTGGAGGAAGTGAATTCGCATTTCCCGGAAATGGTTTTCGAAACCATCATCAGCAGAAATGTGCGTTTAAGCGAGGCACCAAGTTTCGGCGAAAGTATCCTGAATTACGATGCAGAAAGCAAAGGAGCGATACAGTATCTTCAGCTGGCTGAAGAGGTTTTGTTGAAAAACGAGAACTTAGTAAAAAATTAAACTGGATTTTTAATACGGATCGCTATAATAAAAAATCATCATTCATAAAAAATGAAAGACAAGAAAAGAGCAATGGGACGTGGTTTGGGCGCTATTTTAAGTGCCGAATCCAAAGCTACGGTAAACTCCGCTACCGATGAAGGAGCTGATAAGTTTGTGGGAAATATCGTACAGGTTTCTATTGATGATATTTACGCGAATACCTCGCAGCCGCGAACATATTTCGATGAAAAAGCCCTGAATGATTTAGCGCAGTCGATTAAAAATTTAGGCATTATTCAGCCCATCACTTTAAGGAAAGACGGCAGTAAATTCGAAATTATTTCCGGCGAAAGAAGATTCCGTGCAAGTAAAATTGCAGGTTTGGAAACTATTCCTGCCTACATCCGTTTGGTTAATGATCAGGAACTGCTCGAAATGGCTTTGGTTGAAAACATCCAGAGAGAAGATCTCGACGCCATTGAAATTGCTTTAACTTATCAGAGACTTCTGGAAGAAATCGGGATGACTCAGGAAAATTTGAGTCAGCGTGTGGGGAAGGAACGAAGTACCATCACCAACTCCATCCGTCTTTTAAGGCTGAATCCGGACGTGCAGAACGCGATCCGCAGCGGAGAAATTTCGGCAGGCCATGGCCGTGCAATCATCAGTCTTGATGATGCTGAAAAACAGGAAGAACTTTTTAATAAAATCATTAAAAATAATTTAAGCGTTCGCCAAGCAGAAGAAGAATCGAACAAGCTTAAAAATCCAGATAATTCCCCAAAAAGACAGAAAGCTGCCGTCCCGAATCATTTTAAAAAAGCCGAGAAAAATCTTGCCGATATTTTAGACGTAAAAGTTGAAATTAAAGCTGCTGCAAACGGAAAAAAGGGAAAAATTGTTCTCGATTTCAAAAACGAAGAAGAGCTCGAAAATATTCTTTCACATTTCAGATAAATGAAGAAACTAACGGTACTTTTCGTCCTACTGTTTTCAATGAAAATCTTCGCACAAGTAAGTCCGAAAGATACAATTCGTGTAGAAAATTATCCAACGGATTCTATATCTGCAGTAACCCCAAAATCTGAAATCGAAGTTTATACCGAAATTCAGGAATCCAACGCTGCGACAACTGTGGCAAAATTCAATCCCACAAAAGCAGGATTATATTCGGCTGTTTTACCTGGACTCGGCCAGTATTACAACAAAAAATACTGGAAAATCCCAATCGTTTGGGGCGGAATTGGTACCGGTGTTGGTGTAGTGCTTTGGAATCAGAAACAGTACAACCGTTACAGAGGTGCATTCATCGCACAACTCAATGGTCAGCCTCACGAGTTTTCAGATATTCCCGGAATCACCGCGGAAGCCTTGGGAAGAACGCAGGACAAAGCAAAGCGGCAGCGAGATTACGCTATTGCAATTACCGGCCTGGTTTACATCCTTAATATTGTAGACGCGGTAGTGGACGCACACCTTTATGAAGGCCGAAAGGATCCCGATCTTGCTTTGCAGCCTACCGTAATTTATGATGAATTCGGAAAACAGAATTCAAAAGCGGGCCTCAGTTTAAGTTATAATTTTTAAAGCAAAATCAACGGAAAGTATGAAAATAGCACTGGTAGGATACGGAAAAATGGGTAAAATTATTGATGAAATAGCGACCCAAAGAAATCATGAAATCGTTGCAAAACTTAATGAGTCTCCAAATTCAGAAAACCTGAATAATGCTGATGTAGTCATCGAATTTTCGAATCCTGAAGTGGCTTTTAACAATATTAAAACCTGCCTGGAGAATAAAATTCCGGTGATTTGCGGAACGACAGGCTGGCTCGACCAAAAACCCGAAATCGAAAAAATCGCAGCTGAAAATAATACCTCTTTTTTATATGGCTCGAATTTCAGCTTGGGAGTAAATCTTTTCTTTGCGCTGAATGAAAAACTGGCTAATCTGATGAAAAATTTTCCTGACTATAATATTCAGCTTGAAGAAATTCATCATATTCACAAAAAAGATGCTCCAAGCGGAACGGCGATTTCTCTTGCAGAAGGAATCATAAAAAATGACAATAGATTTGAAGGTTGGAAGCTCGATGAAACCAGAGATAAGGAACTGGGAATTTTTGCAATCCGTGAGGATGAGGTTCCCGGTACGCACAGCGTTTTTTACAGAAGTGAGGTCGATGAAATCGAGATAAAACATACAGCGTACTCCAGAAACGGCTTTGCGCTGGGCGCTGTAATTGCTGCAGAGTGGATTCAGGGAAAAACAGGTAACTTTTCCATGAAAGATGTTCTTTTCTCTTAGTAAAAATTTTTTTTGTAACAGTTACACTATCCTGCTAACTAATAAGCCATTAAAACAACCACCAACACCACATTATGAATTATTTTCTCACTTATACAGTTTATGTTTTAATCCTCTCAGCTCTGATGGGGATTTCAACCTGGAAACTCTATAAAAAAATGGGTTACAATCCGCTTTTTGCTTTTGTACCTTTTTATAATTATTATATCATTCAGAAAGAAACCGGCCACCCGAAATGGTGGGTCGCAATGGCTTATCTTCCGATTGTAGGGCCTATTATGATGACCGTTTTCCATTTGTTTCTGATGAAACATTTCGGTAAAAGCACCTTCTCGCAGCGGTTACTTACTGTGATTCTTCCTTTCATTTATATGGCTTTCATCAATTATTCGAAAGATCCAGAGATAGAAACTGAGGACGAACTGTATTTAACTGAAGACGAGAAAAGTGAGAAAAAGAAAGAGTCTTTCGCTGGTTCCATCACTTTCGCGGTGGTATTTGCCACGATTGTTCATGTATTTATGACCCAGCCTTTCGGTATTCCGACAGGTTCCATGGAGCGAACGCTTTTGGTAGGCGATTTTCTATTTGTGAATAAATGGAGCTATGGATTCAGAATGCCAATGCGTCCTGTGGCAATTCCGTTCTTACAGGGAACCATTATGGATACGGGCGAGAAAGGTAACCCGAAAGACGATCCGAAATCGTATGTGGAAGCGGTGAAATTACCTTACGCAAGAATTTTTCAGTTTAGCAAACCTGAGCGAAATGATATTGTAGTTTTTAATTATCCTCAGGATTCGGTTCATAAAGCAATCGACAGAAAAGATCCTTACGTAAAACGTTGTGTTGCAGTAGCCGGAGATATTATTGAAATTAAAGCCGGAAGACTTTTCGTAAACGGAAAACCGGAAACGATCTTAGGAGATCAGAAGAAACAGCACAAATTTATTGCAACTACAGGGAGCCAATTAGATATTCCGGCGCTTTACAGACAGTACGGTTTTTTGCCTGTGCAGGAAATACAAACAGAAACAGGTTATTTGTACGATTTTCAAGGTCTGACCGATCAAACGGCTAAAGAAATAAAAGAATTGCCACAGGTTATCGAGCTTAAAGAACACATCTGGCCAAAAGATTCGGCAGCGCTTTCCTATAAAGTGAATACCGCAAGAGACAGCTATACGAAGAATTTAGATACGACTCAGTCTATTTTCCCAATTAATAAAAAATGGAATCAGGATTGGTATGGACCATTGAAAATTCCTAAAAAAGGAGATGTGGTAACTTTAAATCAGGAAACTTTACCGGAATACCAATGGATTATTTCTGAATACGAACATAATAAACTTGAAAACAGAAACGGAAAAATCTTTGTAAATGGCCAGGAAACCAATCAATATACCATCAAACAGGATTATTATATGATGATTGGGGACAACCGCGATGCTTCACTCGATGCAAGGTTTTTCGGGTTCGTGCCGGAAGAAAATATTGTCGGCAGCCCGATGTTTACCTGGATGAGTGTGGAAGGTCTGTTTTCTGATAAAAGCTCATCTTACCAACCGGACGGTAAAAAAATCCGTTGGGACCGTATGTTCAAAGCCACCAACACCGGCGAAGCAAACAAGACATCTTACTGGTGGGTAGCGGTGATACTTTTAGTACTGTTTTTTGGCTGGGATTACTTTGCTAAACTCTTCAAAAAGAAGAATAACGAAGACTAATAATCTATCCTGATATAACCACAATCCCTCTCCATCGGAGGGGGATTTTTATTAAACCGATTATGAAAATTTTATTACCCATATTTTATCTGCCGCCCATTTCGTGGTTTGCGTTTTTTTTGAAGGATGAAAACGAGGTGGTTTTAGAACAATTCGAAAACTTTCCGAAACAAACCTACCGGAACAGGGCCAATATTTATGGTGCCAACGGAAGACTGTCTTTAATCATTCCCACGCGGCACACCGGAAAACGCGTAATGAAGGAAACCGAAATTTCTCACCGCGAAAACTGGCAGCAACTTCACTGGAAATCGGTCAAAACTGCGTATCAGCGCTCTCCTTATTTTGAATTTTATGAGGAAAAACTTGAAAAAATATTTGAATTTAAAACCGATTCTTTGATTGAGTTTAATCTGAATGCCTTAAAAATTATTCAGGATATTCTGAAGACCGAAAAGGCATACTCTTTGAATAATGAATACGTTAAAATTCCTTTGGAAGAGAATTATCGTGAGAAATTTTCAGCCAAAAAGGAAACAGCATTTGAAATGGAAGAATATTACCAAACCTTCAGTGATAAGCTGGGTTTCGAGAAAGACCTTTCAATTCTGGATCTAATTTGTAACAAAGGACCGGAAACTTTGACTTATTTAAAGAATATTCAGACCAAATAAAAATTTATAATGAAAAGAATACTTATTGCAGCGGCCTTCCTTTCAGGAGTTGCTTCTTTTGCCCAAAGTACCGAAGTTGCTTTGGATCCCATGAAGGACAAAGATTTAATGACCTGGTATCACAAAGATTTTTCTTCTTCAAATACTTACGGAGTTAATACACAAAATGCTTATAAATATCTTGAATCCAAAGGTTTAAAACCAAAGCCTGTAATTGTGGGCGTTCTTGATAGTGGGGTAGAAGTTGATCATCCGGGTTTAATTAAAAACATGTGGAAAAATCCTAACGAAGTCCCAAACAACGGAAAAGATGACGACGGAAACGGTTATGTCGATGATGTCTACGGTTGGAATTTCATTGGTGGAAAAAACGGTGATATCGATATTGATAACATGGAAGTGACCAGAGTGGTAAAAAAATACCAATCACTTTTTGAAGGTGCAAATTCTGCCACAAACAAAGCAAATCAGGCGAAAATGCCCGAAGAATTTGCAATGTACATGAAATCCAAAGAAATCTTCACCAAGAAAAGCATCGAAGCAAAGCAGGGTTACGAAACTTATTCCAGAATTCAGAAAATGATTCCGGATATGGTTAAGTTGTTGAATGGCCAGAATCTGACTCCAGAGGCGGTGGCAGCAATAAGACCAACGACCCAGGAGCAGGCAATGGCAGCATCAGTGCTTGGTCAGGTCGCTCAGGATCCTTCTGTTAAAGGAAAATCTCCTGCTGATGTTCAGAAGTTTTTGGAGGCGCAAATGAAAGAAGCTTTAGATTATTACACACCGCAGGCGACACAGCAGTATAACCTTGATTTCGATCCAAGAGCATCTGTGGTTGGTGATAATTACGAAGATTATACTCAGAAATATTACGGCAACAATCATTATGAAGGTCCCGATGCCCAGCACGGAACCCACGTTGCGGGAATCATTGCAGGTTATCCGCAAGGTACAGAAACGCAGTACGGCGTTGGTTACAAAACGGCTAAAATTATGACCGTAAGAACTGTTCCGAATGGTGATGAGCGGGATAAAGATGTTGCAAATGCCATAAGATATGCTGTAGATAATGGTGCTAAAATTCTGAATATGAGTTTTGGCAAGCCTGTTTCTCCGGGTAAAACTGTAGTTTGGGATGCGTTTAAGTACGCTCAGGACAAAGGCGTTCTTTTGGTTAAAGCTGCAGGCAACGAAAATGAAAATATTGCTGAAAATGTCTATTATCCAACAAATTTTAAAGAGGTAACAGATGCTAAACCCTTCATCAATAATATGCTTGTAGTGGGAGCTTCTACGAATAATAATGAATTCCTGCGGGCAGATTTTTCCAACTATAACCAAAAAATGGTGAATGTGTTTGCTCCCGGAGATAAAATATATTCCACCGTTCCGGATGGTAAATATGAATATCTGCAGGGAACTTCAATGGCATCGCCTGTAGTTGCCGGTGCAGCCTCTGTTCTTTGGGCATATATGCCGAATTTAAAACCGCAACAGATCATTGAAGCATTGGTGAAAACATCCAACAAATCTTCTGTTAATGCAATGATCAACTCCAATACAAACAACAGATTCGATTTAATCTCTGAAGCTGGCGGTGTAATTGACCTTCGTAAGGCTGCAGAATACGCGTTCACGAATTTCTATAAAGCAGGAACACCTGTACCGACAGCAAAACCAAAAGCGGTGAAGAAAACGCCAAAGAAAACGGTGAAGAAAACCGTCAGACGAAAATAATGATCACTTGACTATCTATAAAAAGCCCGAATTATTCGGGCTTTTCTCGTTTAGTATAAAACTTGGCACGGTTTTTTGTAACTAGTAGTTATAATTTTACTACTATGAAAAATATACTACTTACAGGAATTCTAGGTGCTGCAATCAGCATTTCCTGTTCCACAGCAAAAACTGCTCAGGCTAATAGAGCAGAATTTCTTCAGCTAAAAGGAGATTGGGAAATTACAAGTGTCGATTACGACAGAAATTACAGTGTAAAGCCTTTTGATGAAGGTGCAGATGCACAGTGCTTCGTTGGCAGCCACTGGAGATTAATTCCAAATAACTGGAGCGGATCATATACCCTGGATGGCGGCGGCGCTTGCCCAAGCGTTATTCAGCCAATTAAGTTTGAAGTGGTGAACGGTAACGAATTTAAATTCAAAAAATTACTGGAAGATACTAAAGCTAAAGCGGTAACCCAAGGTTATTCTTTAAACTTAATCAGCCAGACGACAGATTCTTTCAGTTTAGAACAAAACGTTCCTTCAGGTGGTCAAAACGTGAGAATTGTATATAACTTTGCAAGAACAGGAATGAAATAATTTAAAATTATAATAATGAAAATTTTTAATACAACAAACATCGCAGCTTTTTTTATTACATCTACCCTGATGTTAACCAGTTGCGAAGCAGTAAAAAACGCCAATAACCAACAGAAAGGTACTGTAATCGGTACCGCAGCAGGAGCTGTAATTGGCGGAGTTCTTGGAAACAACTTAGGAAAAGGTAAAAATGCACCAGCAGGAGCAGTTCTTGGCGGAATCGTAGGTGGTGTTGCAGGTAATGTTATCGGTAGAAATATGGATAAACAGGCCAAAGAGATTAAAGAAACTTTGCCGGGTGCAGAAGTTGAAAGAGTAGGAGAAGGTATTAAAGTGACCATGAAAGAAAATATGGTAAACTTTGGTTTCGATTCATCAGATTTAACACCAGCAGCTAAAGCAAACTTAGACAAGCTGGCTCAGGTTCTTAAAAATAACATGGATACTAACATTAATATCTATGGACACACCGACAGTAAGGGGACAGATGCTTATAACCTTTCTTTATCTGAAAGAAGAGCCGCAGCAGTGAAAAACTATTTGGTTTCTCAGGGTGTTTCTGCTGGCAGAATGTTTACAATGGGGGTTGGTGAAAAAGAACCTGTCGCTTCTAATGATACAGATGCAGGCAGAGCAGAAAATCGACGTGTTGAATTTGCGATCACTGCAAATGAAGAAATGATCAACGATGCACAAACCGGTCAGTAAGTAAGGCCAAATCACAATCATTATATTTTTAAATCCGCTTCGGCGGATTTTTTTATTTTAAAATCACTAATTTTGTGATACTCTTTAATACGAATGACGAAATATTTAAAACTGCTTCGCGTTGAACAATGGGTAAAAAACCTTTTCGTTTTTGCGCCACTTTTCTTTTCCGGAAATATCACCAATCCCGATTTGCTGATCAAAAGTTTCTTTGCTTTTGCAGTATTTTCGCTTGCGGCCAGTACAGTTTATATTTTAAATGATTATTCAGATATTGAATCCGACAAAAAACATCCGGAAAAAAGCAAAAGACCACTCGCAAGCGGAGCGATTTCAAAGCCAACAGCGGTGGTGTTTTTTATCGGGCTGATCCTTTTAATTTCTGTCATGATTTTTTTTGGCGCACAGTATTTTCAGCATAATATCTGGAAGGTTGCTGCAATAATTGTATTTTATGTGTTGATGAATGTTGCGTACACTTTCAAACTGAAACATGTCGCCATTATCGATGTGACCATTATTGCCATCGGTTTTGTACTGAGGGTTTTGGCAGGCGGATATGCCACAGGTATTTATATTTCTCAGTGGGCAATTCTGCTAACATTCGTTCTGGCGCTGGTTCTGGCAATCGGGAAAAGAAGAGGCGAACTCATCAATGCCCAGATTTCCGGAAAAACCCGTCGGGCACTGGATGGTTACAATGTTCAGTTTGCCGATATCGCGCTTTCAATAAGCTGTACCCTTGCAATCGTTTGTTATTTAATGTTTACGCTTTCACCGGAAGTTCAGCAGAAATTCCATTCCAGGGTTTTTTATACTGTAATTTTTGTTGTATTTGCGTTTTTAAGATATCTGCAGCAAACGCTCGTGTATAATAAAACTGAATCGCCAACAAAAATAGTATACCGCGACAGATATATTCAGGTCACTTTGGTGCTTTGGCTCGCTGCATTTTTACTTCAAATTTATTTCAAATAATGAAACCGAATTTTATACAGAAAGTAACAAATTGGGGGAATTTCCCTGTGGTGGAAAAGGAAATAAAGTCAGAAGATTCTATTGAAAAAATAAAAGATTTCGTTAGAAACAATAATGAAGTCATTGCACGCGGCAACGGCAGATGTTATGGCGACGCTTCCCTTTCAGAACATATATTTTCAACCAAGCGGCTTAATAAATTCATCAGTTTCGACCGTTTAAACGGTGTCATTGAATGCGAGTCAGGGGTTTTACTTTCTGAAATTTTAGAAGTAATTGTGCCGCAGGGGTATTTCCTGTACGTAACTCCGGGAACCAAATTTATCTCTGTCGGCGGAGCCATAGCTTCGGACGTGCATGGCAAAAATCATCATGCCGAAGGTTGTTTTTCCGAGTATTTAGAAACGTTCTCCTTGCTCAATGAAAACTGCGAAGTCATTACGTGTTCAAGAACTCAAAATGAGGATAAATTCTGGGCAACAATTGGCGGAATGGGACTTACGGGAATTATTCTCTCTGCAAAATTCAAATTAAAGAATATTGAGACTGCCTATATCCGCCAGGAATCCATCAAGGCAGAAAATCTCGATGAGATTTTTAAACTTTTTGATGAAAGCGAGTCCTGGACGTATAATGTTGCGTGGATTGATTGCCTGCAAACCGGAAAAAATATCGGCAGAAGTATCATGATGCGTGGCGAACATGCTTTTAAACATGAACTTCCTAAGAAATTGCAGCAGAATCCACTGAGGCTAAAACAGAAATTCATTCCAAAAGTGCCTTTCTATTTTCCTGATTTTATGCTTAACAAATGGAGTGTAAAGTTATTCAACTATCTGTATTACAGTAAGCAACAAAAAAAAGAGGTGAAGAATTTTGTGGATTATGAAACCTTTTTTTATCCTTTGGATGTGGTGAATGACTGGAATAAAATCTACGGAAAGAAAGGGTTTATCCAGTACCAAATGGTAATTCCGAAAGAGAAAGGAAAAGCGGGCATGAAAAAAATCCTTGAAACCATCGCCAAAAGCGGAAACGGGTCTTTCCTCGCTGTCCTGAAACTTTTCGGCAAAGAAAATCCTTCGGCTTACAATTCTTTCCCTCTGGAAGGGTATACTTTGGCGTTGGATTTTAAAGTAAATCCGAAGCTTGCAAAATTGGTTTCAGATTTAGATGAAATTGTAGAAGAATTTGGCGGCAGGATTTATTTAACCAAAGACAGCATGAGCAAATCATCACTTACCAATTATCTTCGAAACGTTCAGAATCCTAAATTTGTGTCGGTGCAACACAAGAGAATCCTCAGCAACAGCAATTAAATCTACAAAATATGATCGTTCTCGGCAGCAATTCAGAAATCGCCCAGGCCTTTGTAGAAAAGGTTTTAGAAGCTGGTGAAAAATATCCGGTCATCTATCTTCTCACATCAAATCACGAAACTGCAGAAAAGTTTGCCCGCCATCTTGATGTGAAGTTTTTTCAGCGTACCGAAATCATCGAACTTGATCTGATGAGGGAAATCGACTATACTCAGCTTGATGAGATCAATTCCGACTTACTGTTTTGCGCTACAGGATACTTGGGCGAAAACACGGAAGAAGGCCTGTATAACAATAAAAATACTGAAATAATTATTGATATAAATTACGCAAAACTAATTCCTGTTCTCAACTTTTTTGCCGGTAAAATGGAAAGACAGCGCTCCGGAACCTTAATTGTGCTTTCGTCTGTTGCAGGAGACCGCGGGAGGGAGAGCAACTTTATTTATGGCAGCGCAAAAGCAGGATTATCGGCTTATTTAAGCGGTTTAAGGAATTATCTCTTTAGTAGAAAAGTTCATGTTCTTACCATAAAACCTGGTTTTGTGGACACCAAAATGACAGAAGGTTTACCGTTGAATCCTGCACTTACCGCAACGCCAAAACAGGCTGCAGAAGAAATTTATAAAGCTTTTAGAAAGAAAAAAAACACAGCATATGTTTTGCCGGTTTGGGAAATTATTATGTTGATTATTAAGAATATACCGGAGTTTATATTTAAAAAATTAAAACTTTAATGAACTGGAAATGAAAAAACTGTATCTCTTCGATTTTGATGGTACTTTAACCTACAAAGACACCATGTTTCTGTATCTTAAATTCTATAATCCGTCGAAATTTTATTTACAGTTTCTGAAACATATTCCGCTTTTTGTGCTTTTGAAACTGAAGCTCGCGGATGCTGAAAAAGTGAAAAAAAGTTTTATTGCCTCAATCCTCAAAGGCCAAAGCCGTACGAAAATTGAAAAAAAATCGCAGGCTTTTTTTGAAAAATACCAACACGAGATTTTTCGTGAAAATGCTTTAGAATTCATTACCAATATCGACAGAAACCAAACTGAATGCTATATCGTTACCGCTTCCCTGGACATGTGGGCGAAACCATTCGCGAAAAAACTCAGGATGAATCTATTGTCAACCCGGGCAGAGTTTAAAAATGATATTTTTACAGGGAATTTTATAGGAAAAAACTGCAACGGCCCGGAAAAAGTGAACAGGATTAATGAAGCATTGCAAGGCAGAAAATTCGATAAAACAATAGCTTTTGGCGACACATCCGGCGATACTGAAATGTTGGCTTGGGCAGATGAAAGCCAGTTTGAATTTTTTCACTAATTTTATACCCGCTATACCGCTAAAAAGAAAGTTAAGAAAATGGATAAAATATATTTGGATAATGCTGCTACCACGCCACTTGCCGAAGAAGTAATCGATGCAATGGTAAATGTAATGAAAGTAAATTACGGTAACCCATCATCCACCCACAGTCTCGGCCAGGAAGCGAAAATTCTCATCGAAAATGTAAGGCGCGAAGTGGCTGACTATCTCCATGTATCGCCTTCTGAAATTATTTTTACCTCCTGCGGAACCGAATCCAACAACATGATTATTAAATCCTGCATCAATCATTTGGGTGTAGAGCGCATCATAACTTCACCAATGGAGCACAAATGCGTTGCTGAAACGGTTTTGGATATGAAGAAAAGGAAAGGAGTTGAAGTGGTTTATCTTCGTCCCGACCGTAAAGGAGATTTCAACCATAATGAATTAGAGGAATTGCTTAAAGCTTCAGAAAAGAAAACACTGGTAAGTTTAATACATGCCAATAATGAAATCGGAAATCTTCTGGATATTAAAAAAGTAGCGAAGATTTGTAAAGAAAGCGGTGCGTTGTTCCATTCGGATACCGTACAGTCGATGGCACATATGGAATTGGATTTTTCGGAGATTCCGCTGGATTTTGCATCTTGCAGTGCCCATAAATTTCATGGTCCAAAAGGAAGCGGATTTGCTTTTGTAAGAAAATCTTCAGGATTAAAGGGCATTATCACAGGAGGACCTCAGGAACGGGCTTTACGTGCGGGCACAGAAAACGTGTGCGGAATCGTAGGCCTTGGTAAAGCGCTGGAGCTTTCTCTGAAAAATATGACGGAATATGCCACTCATATTAAAGGGATAAAAAGTTACACAGTGGAAAGACTTTCTGCTGAAATTGAAGGCGTTAAATTCAACGGAAGAAGTGCCGAGGATGACAAAAGCTTATATACGGTTTTAAGCGTGCTTTTACCCTTTAAAGATCCAATGATCGGCCTCAAACTCGACATGAAAGGAATTGCAATCTCGCAGGGTAGTGCATGTTCATCAGGGGCTTCAAAACCTTCGATGGTGATGATGATGATTCTAGATGAGGAGGAAATGGAGAATTCTACACCTTTAAGAGTTTCTTTCAGTCATCTTACGACCAGAGAAGAAATTGATGCTTTGGTCACAGCCCTGAAGGAAATTGCCGCATCATTTAAGATAGAAAATACAAATGTTTCACATAGATAGAGGATTAGCCAAAGTCGCTGAAAAGTTGTAATTTTGTATCGAAAAAGTAATTTAATTATAAAAATATAGAAAAATGGCATTAGAAATAACAGATCAGTCATTCCAGGAAATGGTTTTAAATTCCGATAAACCGGTTTTAGTAGATTTTTGGGCAGTTTGGTGCGGACCATGCAGAATGCTGGGGCCAATTGTAGAAGAAATTGCAACAGATTTTGAAGGAAAAGCTGTAGTGGGAAAAGTGGATGTTGACAACAATCAGCAGGTTTCTGTAGACTACGGAATCCGAAATATCCCAACAGTTTTGATTTTCAAAAACGGACAGGTGGTTGATAAAATCGTAGGTGTGGCATCAAAAGAGGTAATTGCAGAAAAATTATCAGCACATCTATAAAAAATAATCCCGTGAAAATGAATGCTTTCTGAAAAAGAAAGCATTTTTTGTGAGAAAACATTTTGTAGATAGCCAGAAAGTTGTATTTTTGCACTCACCAAAACGAAAGAAGTTCTTTAGTTATCAATGATCCGGTAGTTCAGCTGGTTAGAATGCCGCCCTGTCACGGCGGAGGTCGCGGGTTCGAGTCCCGTCCGGATCGCAAAAAGTTTACAATTACTTTATAAAAAATTGATCCGGTAGTTCAGCTGGTTAGAATGCCGCCCTGTCACGGCGGAGGTCGCGGGTTCGAGTCCCGTCCGGATCGCCAAAATCTCTCAATGATATGAGAGATTTTTTTTTGTTATATACCGAGTCCTGTATTTCTATTGCGCGACATTAACATTGGGTTTTCAGTTAGAATGCCGGAATTTAATATTTCCTAAATTTTTTTATCATGTCTCAGATTAAATTATCTTAATCAAAACATGATTTAAGTCTTTGTATTTTGAATAGTGCTTAAAAATCACTAATATTGTTAGGCATCAATCTTGCTGGCAAACACAAAAATTTAATCCTATGAAACCAAGTGTCATCTCAATAGTTCTCGGCGGTGGACGCGGAACACGGTTGTTTCCTTTAACTTATTCGCGCTCTAAACCGGCGGTTCCCATAGCCGGAAAATACAGATTGGTGGATATTCCGATTTCCAACTGCCTGAATTCGGGATTCAACAGGATTTTGGTTTTAACGCAGTTTAATTCGGCTTCTTTAAATTCTCACATCAAAAATTCTTACCATTTTGATATCTTCAGTAAGGGTTTTGTAGATATTTTGGCTGCAGAACAGAATGTGGAAAACGACCAGTGGTATCAGGGTACAGCTGATGCGGTGCGACAGTCGATGAAGCATCTCGATAAGTATGAATATGATTATATTCTGATACTTTCCGGCGATCAGCTTTATCAGATGGATTTTCGTGCGATGATCGATTTTCACTGCAGTAAGGAAGCGGATATTACCATTGCAACGATTCCTGTGAACTGTCAGGATGCGCCGGGATTTGGTATCTTAAAAGCGGATGACGACGGTAATATTACCTCGTTTATCGAAAAACCGTCCCATGAGGTTTTGGATGAATGGAAATCTGAAGTTTCTGAAAAAAGCAGATCCGAAGGTAAAGAATTCCTTGCATCAATGGGTATTTATGTCTTCAGTAAAAATATGCTGAAAAAAATGTTTGATAATGATCCGGGAGATGATTTCGGTGGCGAACTTATTCCTAACGGGATTGGAACCTTTAAAATGATCAGTTATCAATATGACGGATACTGGACAGATATCGGAACGATACAGTCGTTTTTTGATGCCAATTTGGAGCTCACGCAGGATTTCCCGAAATTTAATTTATTCAGTCATTCGCCGATTTATACCCGCGCGAGAATGCTTCCACCATCCAAAATTCTGGGTTCATACGTGAGTAAAGCTATTTTTGGTGACGGTTGTGTGGTAATGGCAGATAAAATTGAAAACTCAATTGTGGGAAACAGAAGCCGTATCGATAAAGGAAGTACACTTATAAATACCTATATGATGGGTGCCGACTATTACCAGGATACCAAAGAAATTGTAATCAACGACCAGCACGGTGCTGCAAATCTGGGCGTAGGAAAATACTGCTACATTGAACGCGCGATTTTGGATAAAAACTGCAGGATTGGTGATAATGTGAGAATTATTGGCGGTAAGCACCTCCAGGATGGTGATTACGATACCCATTCGATAAAAGACGGTATTGTAGTCGTGAAGAAGAATGCGGTTATACACCCCGGAACAATTATCCCTTAAAATAGAAACACCTATACAACGCGGCAATATTTATACTGCCGCGTTTTTTGTGTGAGAGATTTTTGTATTTTTGCCCATGCGTTGGTTAAAATTCGGAACTTTAATTATCATCTTTTTATTGGCAGTGTACGCCGTCTCTATGACTTTCGTGGCAGAAAGCAAGAGTTTCACCGTTGAAAAAGAAATCAATTATCCTGTCGATAAAGTTTTTCCACAGTTTAATAATCTCCAGAATTTCAGCCGCTGGAGTGGCTTCTTTGCCAGGAACAAAAATCTTACTTTCGATTTTTTTACCCCTTATGAAGGTCAGGGAAGTTCAATGAGTTACCACGATAAAAAAAACGAAGAGGTTTTTGGTGACTTGTTTATCCGTTACGAAAATCCAAACAAAACACTTCGTTATCAGTTATTCGAAGGCCGAAACCGCAATCCTTATCTTATCGATTTAAAATTTATTCCGGAAAATGGAAAGACCAGAGTCATTTGGTATGTTCATACTCCGAAGCAGCCTTTCCTCAAGCGTTCACTTAATTTAATTTCAGAAGACGATATCAACCAGAATATTGAAAGCGGAATGATTACGCTCTTTAACATCTTAGGCAACAAAGTCAATAAAGAACAGGCGCGCGAAAATTTGAAATTCGACAGTTTGATGGTGGAAGAAAAAGAAGGCCAGCTTCTCTTAGGTGTGAATGTAAATTCCAAGAATACCAAAGACGCGCTTTTCAAGAATATCGTGATGAACCATAACAAAACCCTCAACTTTATAACAATGGATTTGGGGAAGAGAGAAGACGAGTACGGCGAGCCGGTTTTAATCACTAATGCCAACAATTTTAAAGATAAAGAAGTTTCTTATTACTACGGAATACCGCTTTCAAAAAGAATTGGTGTATCCGATAACAACTTCACCTTCAGAACGGTGAATGCCTCCAGAAACTATATCATATATTACCGCGGCAGTTATGCAGGCAGAATTAGTGCAATACAGCAACTCCTTCAGCAGGCCAAAAAAGATACGATGCGTACCGGCGATCTGCAGCAAACCTTCCTCGAAGAACCGGCTGTGGAAAGTAATACAGTGATGAAATTATCTTTGCCGGTTTACAGATGATTTGTTTAATTGGTTTTTAAAATTTTTCAGCTTTATTAGTTCACTTATTTTGCTTAAATTTGTAGTAAAATAAATCAACAACAGTTAATCTGTAAATAATGGACAAATTTTCATTCCTGAACGCTGCTCATTCGCAGTTAATCGAAGACTTATACCAACAATATTTAAGATATCCCGATAGTCTGGAGCCTTCCTGGAAAGCATTTTTCCAGGGATTTGATTTTGCGCTCGAAAATTACGGTGACGAATCTTCTGAAAATACTTCAGTTTCAGCAAATTCATCTGAAAAAGTAGTGCAGTTTGCCAATCAGTCTGCATCAAGTGGTCAAATTCCGGATGATATTCAGAGAGAATTCAAAGTTTTAAATTTAATTGAGGCTTACAGACACAGAGGGCATTTGTTTACCAATACCAACCCTGTTCGCCAGAGAAGACATTATGAGCCTACATTGGCCATCGAAAATTTCGGACTTACGCAGGCCGACCTTACCCGTAAATTCAATTCCGCTACAGAAATCGGAATGCCGGGCGCAGCAACACTTCAGGATATTGTAAAACGTTTAGAAAATATCTATTGCGAATCTATCGGGGTAGAGTATATGCACATTAATAATACGGATGAAAAACTGTATATCAGAAAATGGCTTCAGGTAAACGAAAACCGTGCTCAGCTTAATGCTTCTGAGAAAACTGAAATTTTAGGCAAGCTGAACCAGGCGGTTGCTTTTGAAAATTATCTGCACACCAAATTCGTTGGGCAGAAGAGATTTTCACTTGAAGGAGGTGAATCGCTAATTCCTGCGCTTGATCAGCTCATCACGCGTTCTTCGCAACACGGAGTTGATGAAGTGGTGTTAGGAATGGCTCACCGTGGAAGATTAAATGTACTCACCAATATTTTCGGGAAATCTTACAAACAGATTTTCTCAGAATTTGAAGGAAAAGAATTTGAGGAGGATGTATTTTCAGGTGACGTAAAATATCACTTGGGTTCATCCAAAAAAATAAAAACAGCCAACGGAGAAGAAGTTTCAATCAACCTTACCCCGAATCCCTCGCATCTGGAAACCGTTGCAGCTTTGGTTGAAGGTATTTGCCGTGCGAAAGTAGATGATACCTACCACGACTACAAAAAAGTTTTACCGATCGTAATTCACGGTGACGGTGCAATTGCCGGCCAGGGAATTGTATACGAAGTTGCGCAGATGATGACCCTCGAAGGTTACAAAACCGGCGGTACAGTTCATATTGTTGTAAACAATCAGGTTTCATTTACAACCAATTACCTGGATGCACGTTCTTCCATTTACTGTACAGATATTGCTAAAGTTACCGAATCTCCGGTGATGCACGTAAATGCTGATGATGTGGAAGCTGTAGTACATGCCATCAGATTTGCAGCAGATTTCCGTGCTCAGTTTGGTAAAGACGTGTACATCGATTTATTAGGCTACAGAAAATACGGCCACAACGAAGGTGATGAGCCTCGTTTTACCCAGCCGAATCTTTATAAAGCGATTTCAAAACATCCAAATCCACGCGAGATTTACAAAGAAGTGCTTATTAAGGAAGGAATTGTTTCTGATGAGGTGCTGAAAAAAATGGAAAGCGAATTCAAAAATCTATTGGATGCAGATTATGACGCATCTAAGGAAATTGAAAAAAATGCCATGGCTATCTTTATGGAAGATGCCTGGAAAGATTTCCCGCTTTGTCCGCGCGGCGCTATGCAGAACAGCGTAGATACCGGATTCGACTTAAAAATGCTGAAAGAGCTGGCAGTGAAAATGACTACTTTACCAGCTGATAAAAAATTCATTTCGAAAATTACCAGACTTTTCGAGAACCGTTTGAAAATGATCGAGAGCAATTCACTCGATTGGGCACTTGGGGAGTGGCTTGCTTATGCAACCTTACTTACTGAAGGTAAAAATGTACGTATTTCCGGGGAAGACGTGGAAAGAGGAACTTTCTCTCACCGTCACGCAATGGTAAAAACAGAAGATACAGAAGAAGAATACATCCCGTTAAGACATATTTCCGAGAGCCGTTTCGATATTTATAATTCGCATCTTTCAGAATATGGAGTTCTTGGTTTCGATTATGGTTATGCCATGGCTTCACCAAATACACTTACAATCTGGGAAGCACAGTTTGGGGATTTCGTCAATGGAGCTCAGATTATCATCGACCAGTATTTAGCAGCCGCTGAAGAAAAATGGAAAATCCAGAATGGGTTGGTGATGCTCTTGCCTCACGGTTTTGAAGGTCAGGGTGCTGAACACTCATCTGCGAGACTCGAAAGATTTTTAGGACTTTGCGCCAACGAAAATATGACTGTAGCCAATGCAACTACGCCGGCAAACTATTTTCACTTGTTGAGAAGGCAGCTGAAGTGGAATTTCAGAAAACCTCTGGTTGTAATGACTCCGAAATCACTGTTGCGTCATCCAAAAGTAGTATCTCCGTTAGAAGATTTTGCGACCGGAACTTTCCAGCCAATTATTGATGATGCTGTTGCAAATCCGAAGAAAATTGAAAAACTAATCCTGTGTTCAGGTAAGATTTACTATGAGCTTTTAGCCAAAAAAGAAGAACTGAACTGCGAAAATATTGCATTGGTAAGATTAGAACAGCTTTACCCTCTTCAACAAGATAAGATCGAAGAGATCTTAAGCAAATACAGCAGCAGAACGCAATTGGTTTGGGTTCAGGAAGAGCCTGAAAATATGGGAGCCTGGGCTTATATCCTGCGTAATTTCAGAGATACAGGGATTCAGGTGATTGCACCGGTTGCCAGTGGATCACCGGCTCCGGGTAGTCACAAAATGTTCGAAAGAAACCAAAATAATGTAATCAACAGAGTTTTCGACCGTGATGATGCACCTGCAAAAAGACCGGTTACAGCATAATTAATTTTTAAATAATAAACAAAAATAAACCCGATGTCAATATTAGAAATGAAAGTCCCTTCTCCGGGAGAATCTATTACAGAAGTTGAAATCGCATCTTGGTTGGTTAAGGACGGCGATTATGTTGAAAAAGACCAGCCAATTGCTGAAGTTGATTCTGACAAAGCAACCCTTGAACTGCCTGCAGAACAAAGCGGTGTAATTACTTTGAAAGCCGAAGAAGGTGAAGTTGTACAAGTTGGTCAGGTAGTGTGCCTTATTGATATGGATGCTGCCAAACCTGAAGGAACAGCTTCAGAAGCACCTAAAACTCAAAATGCAGAAGCTCCGAAAGCAGAACAGAAAGTTGTAGAACAGGCTGCTGTTGTTCAGGAGGCTAAAAAAGAAGAGAAACCTGCTGCTACAAGTTATGCTACAGGAACTCCTTCACCTGCTGCAAAGAAAATCCTTGATGAAAAAGGGGTAGATGCTGCTCAGGTTTCAGGTTCAGGTAGAGGTGGAAGAATCACAAAACAGGACGCTGAAACTGCTTCGGTACCTGCAATGGGTGCCGCATCATCAACTGGCGGATCAAGATCTTCAAGCACCACAAAACTTTCAGTTCTCAGAAGAAAATTGGCAGCAAGATTGGTTTCTGTGAAAAACGAAACTGCAATGTTGACTACCTTCAACGAAGTTGATATGTCTGAAATCTTCAGATTAAGAAAACAGTACAAAGAAGAATTTGCTGCGAAGCACGGGGTAGGTTTAGGATTTATGTCATTCTTCACCAAAGCGGTTACCAGAGCACTTCAAATGTATCCTGATGTAAATGCTTCAATTGATGGAGATTACAAAATTAATTACGATTTCTGCGATATTTCAATTGCGGTTTCTGGACCTAAAGGCTTAATGGTTCCGGTTTTAAGAAATGCTGAAAACATGACCTTCCGTGGAGTAGAAGCCAGCATCAAATCTTTGGCAGAAAGAGTAAGAGACGGTAAAATTACTGTTGATGAAATGACTGGCGGTACATTTACGGTAACTAACGGCGGAACTTTCGGATCTATGATGTCAACGCCGATTATCAACCCGCCTCAGTCTGCAATTCTGGGAATGCACAATATCCTGCAAAGACCTATGGCGATTGACGGGCAGGTAGTAATTCGTCCGATGATGTATGTTGCACTTTCGTACGACCATAGAATTATCGATGGTAAAGAATCTGTTGGTTTCCTGGTTGCAGTAAAAGAAGCAATCGACAATCCTGTTGAATTCTTAATGGGAGGCGACGAAAGAAAAGCGCTTGAATTATAAATTTATCCGATCGATTATAAAATAAATGAAATCCCGTACTGAAAAGGCGGGATTTTTGCATTTGCCTTAAAAAACCTACTGAAATGTTTTCTACAACTACCTTTGATATTAAAGTTTCTGTAATTCCCGAATATGATATTAAAAACAGTTTTCCGTCTGAAAACCGTTTTGTATTCAGGTATCATGTAACCATCGAAAATCTTGGCGACCATCCGGTTCAGCTTTTGAAAAGGAAATGGTTGATTTATGATGTAGGTTTCGGTTACACTGAAGTGGAAGGCGATGGTGTCATAGGTCTTACTCCCGAAATCAACCCTGGAGAAACATTCAAATATTTTTCTAATGTTGTGCTGCGGTCGGGAGTTGGCAGTATGAGCGGTGTTTATTTTTGCATCAATCTTCACAACAGCGAAAATTTAGCGATTGATATTCCCAAATTTAACCTGATGGCAGAGGTTTTAAGCAATTAAGAAATGATTCAAAATATAATTTAAACGGTGCAGCTTACTGCTGATGCCGTTTTTTTTGTTTAAAAGTTTGAGAACTTAGAGCAATTTCATGTTCTTCTTCAATACTTCCTGAACTTCGTCGTTCGAGGTAACCATCAGTTTATCGAAAGCCAGCAGCGAAATTTTAGCGCAAACTTCCGCATCGTCCCCGGCACGGTGATGGTTGAACGAGAGTTGGTGATGTTCTGCCAAACTTTTCAGTCCGTATTTCGGCAGGTTTTTCCAGGATTTCTTCGCGACCGAAATACTGCAGAGGTAATTAATTTTTGGCTTGAAAAAACCGTAATAATCCAGACAACTCCGCAGTACACCCGCATCAAAGGCTGCATTGTGCGCAATCATAAGATTTCCATACATCAGGTTTTCCGCTTCATGCCAAATATCTTCAAAGGTAGGTGCATCCTGCACATCTTCAGGAACAATTCCATGCACATCAATATTCCGGGGATGGAAGTAGGGGAAACTCGGCGGTTTTATAAACCAGGTCTGGGTTTTTACAATCTCTCCGTTTTCCACAACGCAGATTCCCATTTCGCAGGCAGAGTTGCGTTCGTGGGTGGCTGTTTCGAAATCGATGGCGCAGAAGTCTATCATGAATTGCTTTAGGTTATTGAATTAAATCTAATTTGATGATTTGTAAGTTATTTTAAAATTTCTCTTATTTGGTCAGTGTATTGCTGAAATTTCGCCAGATCATCATGAGTTCCGCCTTCAATTTCTATAAATTTTTTTGGAAGAGAAGGATGGTGATCAGCAAATACTTTGAAAAGTTTTTTTCCTGAATTTATCGGAACTATTTTGTCCTTGGTTCCATGAAAATGGTAAAGAGCGGTGTTGATATTGAGAATATTTTCGTTGGAAAGAAAATGATATGTCATTTTGGTGGAAACTTGATCAGTTACTTTAACAGGAAGCCAACGGTTGGCGATATCCTGCAGATTATAAAATGTAGCTTCAAGTATAACCACTTTTGGATTGTTATCGGCAGCCATTTTTACGGCAAATGCGCCGCCAAGACTTCTTCCGTAAACTACAATATTTTCTTCGCCATAATGCTGTTTTGCGAAATCATACACAAACTGTGCGTCAGAATATAGAAATCTTTCGTTTCTTGAACCTGAGCTTTTCCCATAGCCACGGTAATCCATTACCAGAACATCATAACCGAAATTTGTAAATTCTGCGGCAATTTTTCCCCAACGGTGAAGGTTATCGGCGTTCCCATGAAAATACAGGATTATGCCTTTAGGATTTTTAATTTTAAAGTGCAGCACATTTATTATGCCTTCAAAAGGAGTTTCCCATAAATATTCTTCAAAATCAACTTCAAAGTTGAATTCATGTTTTGGGTGCAATGGAACGGGAAGAAACACCACCTTTTCCTGAAAATATTGAAGGATTTTTGCCATGATTACTAAGGCTTAGTTCTTGTAATGAGGATTTTATCTACACGCTGGCCATCTTTATCCAGAATTTCGAGTTCAAGATCCTCAATATTGATTTTATCACCAACCTGTGTCACGCCGTGATGTTGGTTCAGGAAAAAGCCAACCAAGGTGGTGTAATTATCTTTGTTATCGAACTCATAATCAATGTCAAAATACTTCAGGAATTCTACAATCGGAACCTGCCCGTCAGCAAGCCAGGAATTTTCGTTCCGTTCGGTGATTCGGTAATCGAAGTTATCTTCGGTCGTGGTGTCACCAACCAAAGCATCCAGCAAATCACCCAAAGTAATCATTCCCACCGTGTTTCCGTACTCGTCGATTACAATTCCGTAGTGGTTTTTCTCTTTTTTAAAAACTTCAAGAGCTTTGTAGGCATAACTGTTTTCGTTGAAATAAAGAGGCTGTTTTACATATTTTTTAATATCGAATTTTTCGGATTCTTCAATGGGAAAAAGGTCTTTCAATAAAACGATTCCAAGAATGTCATCTAGGTTATTTTTTTTGGTTACCGGATAGGCGGTATGTTTATCGTTTTTAATTTTCGCGAGAATTTCCGGTAGCGAATCTTCAGTACTGAAAAAAGTCATTGCAGTTCTGTGCGTAAGCAATGTGTTGATTTTTCGGTCACCAAGTTCGAAAACGCGCTCTACAATATTGTGTTCTATGATATCGATTTCACCTTCCTGGGCGCTTTCTTTTATGATCGATTTTATTTCCTCTTCGGTCACAATACTGTCGGAACTACTTTTAATTCCCAATAATTTTAGGATTAAATTATTTGAAGTACTGAGCAGCCATACAAACGGGGAAGTGATTTTTGACAGAATATCCATTGGTTTTGCTACCGCCGTGATTACAGTTTCCGGATACGTCATGGCAATTCTCTTCGGCAGAAGTTCGCCCAGCAGTATCGACAGATAGGTAATGAATATTACAATACCGGCCGTGGCTAACGTTTTAGAATAGGGTTCAATAACAGAAAACCTGCTCAGAAAATGCTGCAAATCTTTTGTCAGATTTTCACCTGAATATACACCGAGTAATATTCCGATAAGCGTGATTCCTATCTGTACCGTTGAAAGGAATTTTGTTGGATGTTCCGAAAGTTCAAGCGCTTTTTTAGCTCCTGAACTGCCTTTTTTGCCAGCATTTTCGAGTTTAAATTTTCTGGAAGACACCAGTGACATTTCAGACATGGAAAAAATCCCGTTAAGCAGCACCAGAAATATAATGATAATAAGTTCCATTAAGAATAAAAATTTACAGCAAAGATAAATGAATTGTGAAAAGCAGAAGCAATTTTAGTTTCTATGTCTCACGTTTAAACTGGATTTTTCTTTATCGATTACTGTTTTCCGTTCATCGAAAATTTCTTCCATCACATGGTGATATTCTTCAAAATGATGCACATTTATATGACCTGCACCCAAAATCACGTAGAGTCTTGTAAGTTTAGGATTAATTTCTGAAAGGTCTACGGCGGTTTTGATAGGAACCAGTCGGTCATCGCTGCCATGAATAATTTTAACAGGACATTTTACATTTTTTAGATACTGAAATGTGGGTATGTTGTACCGCAGAAAAGGTTTTGCCGGCATAAACGGCAAATACCTGTGAATGGTCCGCAAAAGAGAATAGAGTGGTGAGGTTAAAATCAGAAGGCGTGGATTATTTTTTGCTGCCAGTCTTGCTGCGAATCCCGAGCCAAGTGAGCGGCCGTATACGACAATTTTTTCCTCAGAAAATTCGTTTTTTACAATATCATAAATAAATTGGGAGTCTCTTTTCATGGCTTCCACCGTGCGTTTTCCGGTACTTTTTCCGAAACCGCGGTAATCCATCATGATCACTTCATAACCGAGTCTTGTGAAATCAATCGCAAATTTTCCCCAACCTTTGATGCTTTTGGTGTTTCCTTTCAGGTAAATTACGACGCCTTTCGGTTCGTCAACCTGAAAATGAAGATAATTTATTTTTGCGCCAGGTTCAGGCTCAACCGTTTTTTCATCAGCTTTTAAATGTTCGTAAGCGAATTTGAAATCTGGTGGAAGTTTTTCCGGCTGAAAGAAAAATTTATGCTGAAAAAAATAAATCAGCAACCCGATCGCCAGAATTACGATAACAATGATCGTTACGATGAAATATAAATCTACATTCATTTATATAAATGTAATGCAATTTATTTGATTTCAAGAGAATGTAAGAAAATTTTCAATAAGGAAAATATTGAAAATACGACTGATTAATTAAATAAAGTGTTTAAAAATCAGCCATTTAGATTGATAGTAATTTCTTATCTGATTTTTACCGCGTAATTTTATAGTTTCCGGCAACTGCGCATAAAAGCTGAAATGAGCCCGCAAAACTGCCCAAAGATGAGGGAATCCGTTTTTGAATGCAAAATATAAAGCTGCCGCGCCATCCAATACCAATCGGGAAAAAATAATCCAAACCACATCCGAGGAAGGAAGATTCTTTACCAACATGGAAAGGTTGTTGCGCATATTAAGGAAGGTTTTTTGGGCGCTTTGCTTGTTCAAAGTTCCGCCTCCTACATGATAAACTGTAGATTTTCCGGTGTAGAAAATTTTCTTTCCGTCGTTTTTAAGCCGCCAGCATAGATCGATTTCTTCCTGATGCGCAAAAAATCTCGCATCGAAACCGTTCTGTTTCCAGAAATCTTCAGAACGTATAAATATACAGCAGCCGGAAGCCCAGAAAATTTCGGTTTCGTCATCGAATTGGCCTTTGTCTTCTTCAATATTTTCAAAAACTCTTCCACGGCAGTACGGATAACCCAGGTTATCGATGAAACCACCGGCAGCACCGGCAAATTCGAAGAAATTCTTGCGGTTGTAATCTAAAATTTTGGGTTGAACCGCCGCGATCTTTAAATCCTTTTGAAATAAATCTAAAACCGGCTTCAGCCAGTTTTCGGTAACCTCCACGTCCGAATTCAGCAGGCAGTAAATCTCCGCCCCAATTTTTTTCAATCCTTCGTTATATCCGCCTGCAAATCCTTGATTTTCAGTATTCTGTATAATTTTTACCTGCGGAAAGTTCAGTTTCAAAAACACTACAGAATCATCCGTTGAAGCGTTATCAATCACGTAAACTTCGGTATTTTCTGAATGCAAAATTACACTGGGAAGAAATTTTTCTAACCAGTTTTTTCCGTTCCAGTTCAATATGGCAATGGCTAAATTCAAGGATTTTGATTTTTAGTTTGCGTTATCCATGACTTTTATGGCGTGCTGGTATTTCCATCTGCGGTGGGACCAAAGATAGTTGTCTGGCCTTTTATTGATAGTGTTTTCAAGAAGTTTATGAAATTTCTTTACCACTTCATGTTCTACAAACTGCTCGCCGTCGGGATAAATTCTGTAATAATTGATCTGATAATAGCCGCGCTTCACTTTTTTCATTTCACAGAAAACAAAAGCCAGATCCATTCTTGTAGAAAGCTTATCGTATCCGATGAAAGCTGGAGTTTTCTGGTTCAGGAAGTTTAATCCGAAAGAAACTTCTGATACATGCGGTGACTGATCTGCTACAAACATATACACCGATTTTCCGTCATTAGGATTGCGGAGAATATGCCGAATCACTTCTTTTGCTTCGAGCGCGGTATTGCCGAAACGGTTGCGGATACCTTTGATTTTTTCTTCCCAAAAACTGTTCTGAACCTTGCGGTAAACCGGGAAGCAGTTTTCTTGCGGAATAATTGTTGCCAAAGCATTAAACCATTCCCAGTTAAAAACATGGCCAGTAAGCAGAATTACGTTTTTGTTTTCAGCATTTGCCTTATGAAAAACATCCTGATTAAGATGCTGAACCCTTACACGAAGTTCTTTGGAAGAAATGGTAAAAGCTTTTAGGGTTTCTACGATATAATCAGAAAAATTCCGGTAAAAACTTTTACGGATTTTGTCAATTTCTGACTCAGATTTTTTTGGGAATGAATTTTTGAGGTTTTCGGTTACCACTTCTTTTCTGTAGCCCACCAGACTGTACATCAGAAAAAAAATAACATCTGACAGTACATATAAAACCCGAAGTGGGAGCTTCGAAAAAAGAATGATAATTTTAAATAAAAAATTCACAGTTTGCAAATTTAGCAATTATTAACGTGAATGGTCCCGCTAATTTTGTTAATTTGCAAATCAAAATCAAAAATCAATGAAAATTAATATTTTAAAAATATTTGCGTTCGCATCGTTCTTTATTTCAGGAATAGGATGTGCACAAAAATCTGATACAAAATCGGCTGAAAAATCTTCCGGAGCAACTGTTGTCGTAGATCAGGATTCCGCCGCAATTGCTGAAGCAAAAAAGAAAGCTGCAGCTGAGGAGAAAGCTAAACTTCCGAAACCTTATGACGCAACAGAAAATGCTGAAGCTAAAATCTCCGAATTGGTAAAAAAGGCAAAAGCTGAGAATAAAAATATCATTTTACAAGCCGGAGGAAACTGGTGTATTTGGTGTCTAAGGTTCAATAATTTTGTTCAAACAACGCCGGAATTGAAAGAAATTGTGGATGCCAATTACCTTTATTACCACTTGAATTATTCGCCGGAGAACAAAAACGAGAAAGTTTTTGCGAAATATGACAATCCGGGAGCGAAATTCGGATACCCGGTTTTTGTCGTTCTGGACCAAAACGGAAAGATGATTCATACCCAAGATAGCGCGGTGCTAGAAGAGGGTAAAGGGTATAGCAAAGAAAAAGTGAAAGCGTTTTTCGAGAAGTGGGCTCCAAAATCATAAATCAAAAAAGTTCCGGAAATTTCCGGAACTTTTTTTATAGCAGTTTCTTAATCCAATTCATTTTTTTCTCCGTGTATGGAGGATATTTCAAATCGGGCTCGCCCCAATTTACACGCTCGAGAACGGCTTTTTGATGGGAAAAAGTTTCAAAGCCAAATTTTCCGTGGTAATTTCCAATTCCCGAATTACCAACACCTCCGAATGGTAAATTTTCATTGCTCAAGTGCATCACTACATCGTTAATACATCCACCACCAAAGGAAATTTTCGAAATAAAACTCTCTTTTTCTTCGGAATTATTGGTGAAAAGATAAGCAGCCAAGGGTTTTTCTTTTTCTGAGATTTTAAGCAAAGCTTCATTAAAATTATTAAAAGTGAGAACCGGCAAAATCGGACCAAAAATTTCTTCCTGCATTACAGCGTCTTCCCAACTGATTTCATGCAAAATCGTGGGTTCGATATAAAGCTTTTGAGAATCGTAGTTTCCACCGAAATAGATCTTATCTTTTTCAATATAATTTACCAATCTGTCGAAATTTCTTCGGTTGATTATTTTTGTATAATGTTCCGAATCCGGTTGGTAATTGAATTTTTGAATATAAGATTTTAATGTATCCAGAAAACTGTCTTTCACTTTTTCATCCACCAAAATATAATCCGGAGCCACACACGTTTGTCCGGCGTTAAGGAATTTTCCCCAAACAATTCTTTTCGCTGCGACCTCAAAATCAGCATTTGCAGTTACAATAGCTGGACTTTTTCCACCCAATTCCAAGGTTACTGGTGTTAAATTTTTCGCAGCAGCTTCATATACGATTTGTCCAACTTTTGTGCTTCCCGTGAAAAATATTTTATCGAATTTCAGTTTTAGGATTTCCGTAACTTCTTCCACAGCGCCTTCTGCCACGAAAATATAATCATTAGGAAAGTTTTCATTGATGATTTTTGCCATTGCTTTCATGGTGTTTTCAGCAACTTCGCTGGGTTTTACAATACAGGTGTTTCCTGCTGCCATAGAAGTAACCAGAGGAGAAAGCGAAAGTTGGTACGGATAATTCCACGCACCGATCACCAGTGTACAACCGAGTGGTTCGCTATGGATTTTACTCGTTCCAAGTTGATTCGCAAGGTTGGTTTTGACTTTCTTTGGCTTTGATAGGGTACTGAGGTTTTTCAGGTAAAAATCGATGTCTTTCAAAATGAAAGAAATTTCTGTCGTAAAAGTATCAAATCTCGATTTTCCGAAGTCTTTGTAAATGGCCTCATACAGTGATTCTTCATTTTTAATGATCAAATCTCGCAGTTTTTCCAGATACATTTTTCTGAACTTGATGCTTTTGGTTTTCTGGCTGTTAAAAAAGGTACGCTGATCAGCTAATATCTTTTCAAAATTCATTACATTTATTCTATAATTCAAACAAATTTACTCCAAATTAAATAGATAGAAAGCAAAATGGATTTCAGAAATAAAAAAATTCTAATTACCGGTGGATGTTCCGGAATTGGAAAAATTATGGCAAGAAAATCTCTGGAAAAAGGAGTCAATAAACTGGTAATATGGGATATTAATGAAGAAGCTTTATCTGCTACAAAACAGGAATTTGCAAAACTTGGCGGCGAAATTTTCACCTATAATGTGAATGTTTCGAATTTGGATGAAATTAAAGTTGCTGCGCAGAAAGTACGTACAGAAGTAGGAAAGATTGATATTCTGATTAATAATGCAGGAATTGTAGTCGGAAAATATTTTCATGAACATACCCACGACGAGATTCAGAAAAGCATGCTCATCAATTCCAATGCTTTTATGCATATTGGGCTTGAATTTCTTCCCGGAATGATTGCGGATAATTCAGGAGCGATTTGCAATATTGCTTCGTCTGCCGGATTAATTTCTAATCCCAAAATGTCGGTTTATGCCGCTTCAAAATGGGCAGTTGTCGGGTGGAGCGACAGTTTAAGATTGGAAATGGAACAACTCGGAAAGAATATTTCCTTCACCACCATCATGCCTTTTTATATTAATACAGGAATGTTTGATGGTGTAAAATCGAAACTGCTTCCTATTCTCGAACCTGAAAAAACTTCAGAAAGAATCATAAAAGCAATTGAGAACGAAACCAAAATGCTTGCAATGCCAATGCCGTATTGGTTTATTCGACTTTCTCAAGGGCTTTTGCCACTGCCAATATTCGATTGGGTGATGAAAAATGTTTTCGGAGTTTACGATACGATGAAAGATTTCAAAGGCAGAAAATAACCCACAGGATTTGTTGATTTTAGCACTAAAAAATGCAAATGCAAGTCCTCAGATTCTTATAATTTTCTTAAATTTGTGCATCTAAAAAAGTAAAAAGAAAGAATGAATTCCTACAAAAATCCTCTTGAAGAACGCTATTCAAGTGAGGAAATGCTCTATAATTTTTCGCCGAACAATAAGTTCAGAAACTGGCGAAAATTGTGGATCGCCCTTGCCGAAATCCAAAAAGATCTTGGTTTGGATATTTCCGATGAACAAATCGCAGAACTCAAAAATAATGCAGAAGATATTGATTATGTGAAAGCTGCTGAATACGAAAAAAAATTCCGCCACGATGTGATGGCGCATGTGCACACTTATGGCGATGCAGCTCCTTCCGCGAAAGGAATTATCCATTTGGGCGCGACGTCTGCTTTTGTGGGCGATAATACGGATTTAATTCAAATGCGCGATGGATTGCTGATTTTGAGAAAGCAATTGGTGAATGTCATTAAAAATTTGTCGGATTTCGCTTTGAAATATAAAGATTTGCCGACTTTAGGATTTACGCACTATCAGCCAGCGCAATTGACGACTGTGGGGAAACGTGCTACACTTTGGCTACAATCATTAATTTTGGATTTTGAGGAACTCGAATTTTTCCTCGAAACTTTAAGATTCCGCGGTGTGAAAGGAACTACCGGAACCGCAGCAAGTTTTCTTGAACTTTTCAACGGCGATTATTCCAAAGTAAAACATTTGGACAAAGAACTTTCAAAACGTTTCGGTTTTGATAAAGTTTTTGGTGTTTCCGGACAAACATACGACCGAAAAATTGATGCGAAAGTTTTGGCTTTATTGTCGAATATTGCGCAATCTGCTCATAAATTCACGAATGATTTACGACTATTGCAGAATTTAAAGGAAATCGAAGAGCCTTTCGAAAAAAATCAAATCGGTTCCTCAGCGATGGCGTATAAAAGAAATCCGATGCGTTCCGAAAGAATCGGCTCGTTAGCGAAATTCGTGATGTCACTTTCCTCAAGTTCCGCAATGGTGGCGGCAACGCAATGGTTTGAAAGAACTTTGGATGATTCAGCGAACAAAAGACTCGCAATTCCGCAATCTTTCCTTGCCGTCGATGCTATTTTGTTGATTTGGAATAACATTATGAACGGAATAGTGGTTTACGAAAACCGTATCAAAAAACATATCATGGACGAACTTCCTTTCATGGCGACAGAATATATCATTATGGAAGAAGTAAAAGCTGGAGGCGATCGTCAGGAAATCCACGAAACTATCCGCGTGCACTCCATGGAAGCTTCTAAAAAAGTAAAAATCGAAGGCAAAGAAAACGACCTGATCGAAAGGATTTTGAACGATGACTCCCTGAAAATGGATAAATCCAAATTTATGGAAATGCTCGACCCGAAAAATTTCATCGGATTCGCTCCGATTCAAACCGAGGAATTTGTCCAGAATGAAGCACAACCTATCCTTGATAAATATTCCGATTTAATTGGCTTAGAAGCTGACCTTAAAGTATAAAGTGATGCAGGCAATTTTGTCTGCAATTTTTTTTGTAAAAATGAAAAATCATTTACCAAATCTATATGTATTTTCAGCTGCACTAATCCTAAGTATCAGCTTGGGATTAGTTGGTTTGGCAAGTAGTGAATTTTATAATGTTGCAGTTCTGCAAGAAACTGACTCTTATCCTTTTGGGTCGGAAGGTCCAGTAGCAGGAGATTGGAAATATCAGAGCAAAGAAAATTATATAATCTTTTTTATAATAAGTGCGGTCTTGTATTCTGCTAGTGCTTTACTTTTGACAGTAGCATTATTTAGAAAAGATGCAACGCTTATAAAATGGTCAATAAGCTTATTCGCATTAATTATTTTGGTTTTGTTTATGCTGCAGGGGAATTATTATAATCTCTGGTAGGTTTATATTAAATTATTAATAGAAACGGGCTTTAGCCCGTTTATTAAAGGAAAATCATCTGGCTTTAGCCAAAAATTATAACTCTAAATCTGACATCTAATGTCTAATAAAAAAAGAATATTCGTAGAAAAACGCGGCATTTTCGATGTGGAAAGTCCTAAGATTTTCAGTGAAGTAAAAACCATCGTTCCTCATATTCAGGATGTGAAAGTTTATAACATCTATGATTTGTTCGGTATCGAAGAACACGATCTTAACAAAGTAATTTTCAATACTTTTGTAGATCCTGTGGTTGATATTCTTCACACCGAAAATCCTGCTAAAGACCTTCATTTTGCCACCGAATTTTTACCTGGTCAATATGATCAAAGAGCAGATTCTGCACAACAATGTATCGCTTTGCTCACAGAAAATGAAAATTCAAAAGTGAGAAGCGGAAAGTTGATCGAACTTTTTGGCGTTACAGAAAATGAAATACAAAAAATAAAAAATCATTTAATTAACAAAATCGAAAGTCAGGAAAAAGATTTGTCCAAGCTCGAAATTCCGTTGGAAGAAACCCCAGATCCGGTTATGATCCATAAGGGTTTTATTGATTTTTCTACGGAAGAACTTAAGGAGTTTTATCATCAACACGGTTTTGCTTTGGGATTCGATGATTTAGAATTTATTCAGAAATATTTTAAATCTGAAAACCGAAATCCGTCGGAAACCGAACTCAAAGTGCTCGATACCTATTGGAGCGATCATTGTCGACATACCACTTTCGAAACGGAATTAACTGATATTCAGTTTAATGATTCTTTTAAAGATACTTTAGAAAGAATTTTTAATGATTATTTAGAGAAAAGAAAATTTCTCGGAAGAGAAGCAAAACCGATTTCTTTGATGGATTTGGCGACGGTCTGTGCAAGATATTTCCACAAAACCGGTAAGCTGGAAAACCTCGTTGTTTCTGATGAAATCAATGCGTGTACCATAGAAATTGAAGCCGAATTTGATGGCAAAAAAGAACCTTGGTACCTCTTATTTAAAAATGAAACACACAATCACCCAACAGAGATAGAACCTTTTGGCGGTGCTTCCACGTGTTTGGGTGGCGCAATTCGCGATCCATTGTCCGGAAGAGCGTTTGTTTATCAGGCGATGCGACTTTCCGGAGCTGCAGATGTTTTAGAACCGATTAGCGAGACTTTACCTGGAAAACTTCCCCAAAGAACTATTTCTAAACAAGCTGCAAACGGTTATTCTTCTTACGGTAACCAAATTGGTTTGGCGACAACTTTAGTGAATGAGGTTTACCATGAAGGTTACAAAGCAAAACGAATGGAAGTGGGTTTTGTAGTGGGAGCGGTGAAAAAAGATTGGGTTCGACGGGAGAAACCACAACCTGGAGATTTGGTGATTCTCCTTGGTGGAGCAACCGGCCGCGATGGAGTTGGAGGAGCAACTGGAAGTTCAAAAGAACAGGATGAAACCTCTATTCATACGCTCTCCACTGAAGTCCAGAAAGGAAATGCGGTGGAAGAACGTAAAATTCAGCGTTTATTCAGAAATCCTGAAGTCACTACTTTAATTAAAAAATCAAACGATTTTGGAGCCGGCGGCGTTTCTGTCGCTATCGGCGAGATTGCTGATTCGTTGGAAATTAACCTTGATATTTTGCCTTTGAAATATGAAGGGTTAAACGGGACCGAACTCGCTATTTCTGAATCTCAGGAAAGAATGGCGGTGGTAATTGAAGCGGATCACAAAGATAAATTCATCAAATTCTGCGAAATGGAAAATATCAAAGCTGTAGAAGTGGCGAAAGTAACCGATTCCGGAAGAATGCAGATGCTTTGGCAAGGTAATAAAATTGTGGATTTAAGCCGCAAATTTTTAGATACTAACGGTTGTGCAAAATCTCAACGTGCAGAAATTTCACATTTGCAAAAAGTTGATAATCAAAATATCAAATTTACTGAGGAGAATTTCTTGAAGGCAATTTCGAGTAAAAATAATGCTTCGCAGAAAGGTTTGGCAGAAATGTTTGACGCATCCGTTGGCGGAACTTCCGTTGCGATGCCTTTCGGAGGGAAATATCAGGAAACTGAGATGGAAGGGAGCGTACAAACGCTTCCGGTTTTAAACGCAGAAAATATCGAAACTGTTTCTTTGGCAAGTTGGGGTTTTGATGCGGAAATTTCTTCGCAAAACTCGATGATTGGAGCTGCAAATGCGGTGGTCGAAAGCGTTGCCAAAATCGTGGCAATGGGAGGGAAATATCAAAATATCCGTTTGAGTTTCCAGGAGTATTTCGAAAAACTGGGAAATCAACCTGAAAAATGGGGAAAACCTTTGGCGTCGCTTCTCGGCGCATACGATGCACAAATGAATTTGGAACTCGCTGCAATTGGCGGAAAAGATTCGATGAGTGGAAGTTACCAGGATATCAATGTACCACCAACGCTGATTTCTTTCGCTTGTGCAAATGGCGAAAAGAAAAATATCATTTCTCCGGAACTAAAGAAAGCGGGAAATAAATTGTATTTTTTCCAACATGTTCCTCAGGAAAATGGTTTGCCGGATTATGAAAATTTGAAGAAAGTTTTCGATGATATTCACCAAAATATTCAGTCGGGAAATATCGTTTCTGTTAAAACTGTGAAAGATGGAGGAGTAGCAGTGGCCTTGGCAAAAATGTGTTTTGGAAATCAATTAGGATCTGCAATTTCTTTGGATGAGAGTTTACTTTTAAATAAAAATATTGGAAGTTTAATTATTGAAACTACCTCAGATTTTAAAAATAAGTTGTTTCAATTGATTGGTGAGGTAAAAGCAGATAAAAATGTAATTATTAATGATTTAAAGATTTCTATCTCAAGTTTATTTGAGGATTGGAAAGGAACTTTTGAAGAACTATTTCCGACGGTAGAGAAAGAAAAAATTGTGGTAGAATTGGACGAAAAATTCAATCCTACAAAAGCAGAAACCATAATAATTCGAAAACACGGAATTGCAAAACCTCGCGTTTTTGCACCAATTTTTCCGGGAACCAATTGTGAATATGAAACTCAAAATGCTTTCAGAAAAGAAGGTGCAGAAGTATCAAGTTTGCCGTTGATCAATTTGAATCATCAGCTTCTCAATGAAAGTTTGGATGCGTGGATTTCGCAAATCAATCAGTCTCAGATTTTGGTGTTTTCCGGAGGTTTCTCTGCCGGTGATGAGCCGGATGGTTCCGCAAAGTTCATTGTCAATGTTTTGAAAAACGAGAAAATGAAAAATGCCGTTCACGAATTATTGAACCGTGACGGAATGATTCTCGGGATTTGCAACGGGTTCCAGGCGTTGGTAAAATCCGGGCTTTTGCCTTATGGTGAGATTCGCGATTTAGATGAAAATTCGCCTACTTTGGCGCACAATGCGATCGGAAGACATATTTCTCAAATGGTTGATGTGAAAGTTGTCAGTGATCAATCGCCTTGGTTAAAAGGGATGAAAGATCAGGTTTTTACCATTCCGATCTCTCACGGGGAAGGAAGATTTATGGCTTCTGAAGAAGTGATTAAAGAATTATATGAAAACGGACAAATTGCGACGCAATACATTGATTTTGAAGGAAATATTGCGCATGGAATGCCTTTTAATCCAAATAATTCTTTATTCGGAATTGAAGGTATTGCAAGTGAATCAGGGAAAATTTTTGGTAGAATGGGGCATCCGGAAAGATTTTCGCAAGGTTTGCTGAAGAATATTCCGACCGCCAATTATCATAATATTTTCAAAAACGGTGTAGAATACTTCAAGTAATCAGTTTTTTTTGATTTATGAGGATTTTAAAATTTAAAAATAAATTATAAGTAAATTTCCTTATAAAATAAATTTATTAGCGATTTAGCTTATATTTGTGTTTTATAAGGGTAATTGCTTATATTTGTGAAATGATTGCCATTGTTACCGGAGATATTATCAATTCTCAAAATACCGATTCCGAATTGTGGCTTCCTAAGTTGAAAAATTTATTAGGAAGTTGGTCTGCAACTCCCGAAAACTGGGAAGTATATCGTGGCGACGAATTTCAGGTAAAATGCAGTGTAGATGAAGTTTTTTCAAAATCAATGATGATTAAATCACTAATCAAAACTTTTGAGAATCTGGACGTAAGATTAGCAATCGGTATCGGAAACGAAGTTTTTCTGTCTGAAAAAATTACCGAATCCAATGGCTCTGCCTACGTAAATTCCGGGCGACTTTTAAATGATATCACGACCGAAGGACGCACCCTGGCAATAAATACCGATAATGATAAAGTGAACCGCGATTTAAATATTCTTTTTAAATGGACCTCGATAGATTTCGACAGTTGGTCCATTGCTACAGCGGAAATTATTCACCGCTTGCTGGTCAATCCGGAGCTTACGCAAGAAGAATTAGCAAAGGAATTAAATATTACTCAATCATCAGTAAGTCAGAGAATTAAGCGATCTCATTTCGATTTGATTCAGGAAACCGATTTGTTTTTCAGAAAAAAAATAGCAGAACTCTAATGATTTTTATTCCTCTCATATTGGCACATTTGTTAGGAGATTTTCTTCTACAGCCCCATTCGTGGGTTACTGATAAAGAGCGGAAAAAAGCCGGAAGTGTTTATTTGTATTTGCATATTTTGCTTCACACGGTTTTGGCTTTTGTTTTTTTATGGAATATTGAACTTTGGTGGATCGCTGCAACCATCGGCTTTTCGCATTTTTTGATCGATTGGGCAAAACTCAGTTTTCAAAATGCAAAAACCAAACGGACCTGGTTTTTTGTCGATCAGTTGCTTCATGTTTTAGTTATTGCCGCGCTATCGATGTTGTATTTTCCATATTTTATATGGGAAGATTTCTTTAATTCTGAATCTTTAAAACTTATCACGGCCGTGGTTTTTTTAACGGTTCCATCTTCTATTTTTATCAAAACATTAATCTCGATTTGGACTCCAGTTACCGTAGAACACAGCAAACTACAAACGGAATCCTTAGTGAATGCAGGGAAATACATCGGAATCCTCGAAAGACTTTTGGTTTTTGTATTCATTCTTGTCGACCATTGGGAAGGCGTGGGTTTTATGATTGCCGCAAAATCGGTTTTCAGATTTAGTGATCTGGCAGAAGCAAAGCAAAGAAAACTGACCGAATACGTATTGATAGGAACTTTACTAAGTTTCGGAATCGCTGTATTGACAGGGATTTTAGTTAAAATTTAAATTAAAAAAAACAGTTGAAATAATCAAATAAAAAATAAAAATGACAAAAGGAGCAATGCTTTATGAAGGAAAAGCAAAACAAGTTTTCGAAACCGATCAGCCAAATGAAGTGATTGTTCGTTTCAAGGATGATGCAACCGCTTTTAACGCACAAAAAAGAGGAAGTGTAGATTTAAAAGGCGAGATGAATAACGCCATCACCACTTTGATTTTCGAATATTTGAATGAGAAAGGAATTCCGACACACTTTATAAAAAAAATCGATGAAAGAGAGCAGTTGGTTAAGAAAGTGAACATTATTCCCTTAGAAATGGTGGTACGTAACTATTCTGCCGGAAGTATGGCCCAAAGACTGGGCGTGGAAGAAGGCATCAAATCGCCGGTTACCATTTTCGATATTTGCTATAAAAAAGATGAATTGGGAGATCCGCTTATCAATGATCATCATGCAGTTTTCTTGGGGGCAGCAACGTACGAAGAACTCGATGAAATGTATGAACTTACTTCAGATATCAACGAGATTTTGATCGACCTTTTCGATAAAATGAATATTATCCTGGTAGATTTTAAAATCGAATTGGGCAAAACGGCAGACGGAAAAATTGTTCTTGCCGACGAAATTTCACCCGATACTTGCAGACTTTGGGATAAAGATACCATGAAAAAATTGGATAAAGACCGTTTCAGAAGAGATTTGGGCGAGGTTACAGAAGCTTACGTTGAAATTTACCAAAGATTGAAAAAGGTACTGAACAAATAATTTTTTGGGAGAAAAGTAAAAAATGAAAGATTTACAACATTATAAAGTAAATTATTTAAACCAGTTCAAAGAAAGAACATACGGAAGAAATTTGCTGAAATCAGAAGACCTTTTTGATGCACCCTCTGAAGAATGCGGAATCTTCGGGCTGTACTCCGATAAGGATTTAGATACTTTTTCACTTTCACAGTTCGGCCTTTTTGCGTTGCAGCATCGCGGTCAGGAAGCTTGCGGTATTTCAGTAATGAAAAGCGGGAAAATTTTCAATATTAAAGATGAAGGTCTCGTGCTCGATGTGTACAAAAACATCCGTGAACCCGAAACTTTTATGGGAAATTCAGCCATTGGGCACACGAGATATACCACCGCGGGAGACAAGAAAAAATACAATTTTCAGCCTTTCTTTGCTAAAAACGAATACGACCAAATTATCCTCTCGATCGCTCATAATGGTAATTTGACCAACGCTGAGGAACTCAAAAAAGAACTTGAAGCAGAAGGAGTTGTTTTCAAGGCAACTTCCGATTCTGAGGTAATTTTAAGACTTATTCAGAAAAACTTGGATCTCGGGTTGCGAGGAGCCATCAAAGCTACGATGGAAAAAATTCAAGGTGCTTATTCAGTGGTGGGAATGACACGAAATAAATTTTTTGCTTTCCGGGATTTTCACGGTATCCGTCCTCTGATTTTGGGAGCGATTGATGAGAAAACTTTCGTTGCAGCTTCGGAATCTGTCGCCTTAGACGCGGTTGGTGCGCAATATGTCCGCGATATTTTACCCGGCGAAATCGTTTATACGAGTGAAAACGAAAAAGGACTGAAATCGTTTTTGGTTAAAGAAAATTGCGAAAATAGAATCTGTGCTTTCGAATATATTTATTTTGCAAGACCCGATTCTGTGCTAGAAAATATAAATGTTCATGAAATTCGCGAAAAATCTGGGATGAAAATTTGGGAGCAAGCTCCTGTGGAAGCTGATATTGTGATTGGGGTTCCCGATTCGGGAGTTCCGGCAGCGATTGGTTTTTCCACTGCATCGGGAATTCCGTTCCGTCCGGTTCTAATTAAAAACAGGTACATCGGGAGAAGCTTCATCGTTCCGACGCAAGAAATGCGGGAAAGAATTGTGAATTTAAAACTCAATCCCATTTTGTCCGAAATTAAAGGGAAAAGGGTGGTAATCATCGATGATTCTATTGTACGTGGAACAACTTCAAAGCGCTTGGTGAAAATTTTGAAAGATGCGGGAGTTAAAGAAATCCATTTCCGCAGCGTTTCACCACCGATTATTGCGCCGTGTTATCTTGGGATCGATACGCCTTCGAAAGATGATTTAATTTCCGCCAATATGACCGTAGAGGAATTGCGTAATTATTTGGGTGTAGATTCGTTGGAGTTTTTAAGTATGGATAACCTGAAAGTTATCCTGGGAAGTTCCAACCATTGTTTCGGTTGTTTTACCGAAGAATATCCGGTTCCGGCGGGGCCAAACCCAGATTATACTGATGAATAAATAAAAAAGGTTGGGAAATTTCCCAACCTTAGTAATATTAAGTGTAATATGACTGTTGTCTTAGAATTTATAAGCTAAACCAACTTGGAATACGTTGTTTTTTACAGCGTCAGAACCACTTGGTCTATCTTTCGCGATATCAGTAAAGCCAGCCACGTATCTTGCGGTTAATCCTACGTTAGGAGTGAAATAATAACCTGCACCAAGACCAACACCTAAGTTGAATTTATTAAAATCATCAGTATTAAGGTCGTTAGTTGCTACGTTCTGTGGAGTTCCATTTTGAGTGCTTTTATATTTATCTTTTGCACTTACCAAAAACCCAAACTCTGGACCTGCTTCTAAATAGAATGAAGGTGTTGCATTGTACTGGAACATTACCGGTACAGATAAATAATCTAAGTGTCTTGCATATTCTGCAGTGTACGTAGTTCCATTCACTGTTGTAGATCTAGTAACTTTAGAACCTAAATTGTTGTACAATAGCTCTGGCTGGATACTGAAGTTTTCAGCTATTGGAGCATTCATAAATAAACCTGCATTGAAACCAATTTTCGATGCTTGATCACTTAATTCAGAATCTGTAGAAAGTGAAGAAACGTTCATACCTGCTTTAATACCAAACTGCTGTGCGAATGTTAATGAACTCATTGCGATTGCTGCACCTAAAAATAACTTTTTCATAATTTCTAAATTTTAATTAATTTTTTGAGAATTTGATAATCACTTGATTGAGTTGGTAAAATTCTATAGTTAAAAATTTAATTCGACTCAAATGCTTATCAATTCACATTTTAAATTTTGTTTTACGCTTGGTTATTCACAAACGCTGTGCCAAAAATCTTTCAAAATATTAAAATTTAAACAATGGTTTAAAAATAATATAACGTAATATACTGATTAACAAATAATTACCTAATCTATATTTTGTTTAAAGCGTGTTGTTTTTTTTAGATGATATTATGTAGTAAATAGTAGTAAAATAGCTGTTTAATTCAAGTTTCGATAATAATGGAGGGCAGAAATTAGCGTTGTTTCTGAGATCGCACATTCGAAATTTCCCTCGCCTATAGTGTTGAGAAGCGAGAAACTGATATTCCCGCCTAAATTCTTCTTGTCGTTCATCATTAAAGACAATATTTGTTCATCAGAAAACTGACTGATGGATATATAAGGATAAAATTTCGTGATGTTTTTGATAATATTTTCTGCGGATTCTTCAGAAATTAAATTGATCAGAAACGCCAGTCTGGTTTCGCAAATCATTCCCAAAGCAACCGCTTCGCCATGCGGGATCGCAGTTCCGTTCTGTAAAAAAAGACTTTCAACGGCATGCCCAACCGTGTGTCCGAAATTAAGCTTTTTTCTGATGTGTTGCTCTTTAAAATCCTGCGCTACAATGCTTTCTTTAATCTTCATTGATGTTTCGATAAAAGGAAAAATAGCTTCCGCATTCAGGTGTTCTATTGTAATAAGATCATTCCAGTGTTTATGATCTGCAATTAAACCGTGTTTCAGCATCTCTCCAAAACCGCTTCTCAGCTGAGCAAAAGGCAATGTATTTAAAAAATCCCGGAAGACAAAAATCTTTTCGGGCTCCGCAAAAGTTCCGATAATATTTTTCAGAAAGTGGTGATCAATCCCTGTTTTACCGCCAATTGACGCATCACACATGCCCAGAAGCGTGGTGGGAAGATTAATAAACCGAATGCCTCTTTTGTAGGTAGAAGCTACGAAACCGCCCAAATCTGTAATCACGCCACCGCCCAGATTTATCATCAACGATTTACGGTCGGCTTCAAATTCCGCAAGGATTTCCCACAGTTGGGTAGCGGTTTCTATGGTTTTTAAATCTTCACCAGCTTCAATTTCGATGATTTCGAAAGGAATTTGAGTTTCCAGATTTCCCAATAAAACCGGAAGGCAGAATTCATGGGTGTTTTCATCAACCAGAATAATGATCTTTGAAGGTTTTGATTCCTGGATAAAAAGGTTCAGCTGAGAAAAATCGGCGTCTAAAAATAAGGTCATTTCATGAAATTTGTCACAAAATTAAACTTTAAATTCGTTTTTTCAATCCATATAGTATCGTTAAATTTGCTTAATTTAAATTTACTCATGAGCATTTTCAATAATACACAAATTGCCTTTGCAGACAAGACTGATGCACAACTCCGCAAAGCATACTGGATGTTTAAAGCGATCGAACAGCCCGTTGTTACAAAATTAGGTATCTCGGCCCTGAATTTTACAGTAGAGAAAGATTTTCCTTTTGTTACGGATATTGTGAAGAAAACCCTTTTTGAACAGTTTTGTGGCGGCGAAACGCGCGAGCAGAGCATGAAGGTGGTGAAGCAAATGTTTAAACGTCACGTAGGCAGCATTTTCGATTATGCAATTGAAGGGAAAGCAGAAGAAAGTGTTTTTGATGAAACCTGCGAAGAGATTAAGCAGAACATTAAGTTCGCTGAAGGAAATCCGGCAATTCCTTTTGTAGTATTTAAACCTACAGGTTTTGGCAGAATTGAAATTTATGAAGAAGTAGGAAAAAAAGTGGAATTAACCACATCTCAAAAAGAAGAATGGGCCAGAGTGGTAAAAAGATATGAGGAGGTTTGCCAAATGGCATTCGACAGAAATGTGGTCCTGATGATCGATGCTGAAGAAACCTGGATGCAGGACGCAACCGATGATTTGGTAAACCAGATGATGGAGAAATTCAACAGAGAAAAAGCAATCGTCTGGAATACCATCCAAATGTACCGCACCGGCCGAATGGAATATCTTGCTGAAGATTTAGAAAGAGCCAAAGCAAGAAACTATTTCCTGGGTTATAAATTCGTCCGCGGCGCTTATATGGAAAAAGAACGCGAGCGTGCAGCTGAAATGAATTATCCAGATCCGATCCAGCCCACAAAACAGGCTTCAGATGATAACTACAATGCCGCGATCAATTTCGTACTGAATAATTTAGACCGCGTTTCCGCGTTTTTTGGTACCCACAACGAAAAATCTACCGAACTTGTTATGGATAAGATGCGCGCCATGAATCTTCCGCATGATCATCCGCAGATTCATTTCGGTCAGCTTTATGGAATGAGCGATAATATCACTTATTATTTGGGGGAAGAAAAATACAATGTCTGCAAATATCTTCCGTACGGTCCCGTGAAGGACGTAGTGCCTTACCTAACCCGTAGAGCACAGGAAAACACTTCAGTCGCAGGACAAACAGGTAGAGAATTAGGACTCATCAATAAAGAACTGAAACGTAGAAAAAACAAATAATCTCATAAAAGAAATTAATATCGAACGGGCTTTAGCCCGTTTTTTTATTTAAAAAGTTCCGTGGCTTTAGCCAAAATTATTTCTAAATTTGTCAACCTTACCCATACAAACTTTTACCCAATTAAACCGATCATCTTGAATTTCGCCCAAATTATTTTACCGCTTAATCTTAAAGGAACATTTACCTATAAAGTTCCGGATGAATTATTTGGAAATTTTGAAATTGGGATGCGGGTTCTGGTTTCCTTCCGCGGAAAGAAAATTTATACGGGAATTGTTGCTGAAATTCATCAGAACGATCCCGAAACTTTTGTTCCCAAAGAAATCATCAGCATTCTCGATGATTCGCCGATTCTTCCAAAAGAACAGATTGATTTTTGGCACTGGATTTCAGAATATTATATGTGTAATCTCGGCGAAATTTATCGTTTAGCTTTCCCGTCTTCTTTGAAACTTGAAAGTGAAACGTACCTGAAACTGAAACCAAATGTAAAGATAGATTTCGAAAATCTGGATGTGAATGAAATGTATCTCATCCAGGCTTTGGAGGTCCGCCAGCTCATCAATGTTACTGAAATTGAAGCTTTTATCCCTAAAAAAGATATTGTAAAGACCGTAAAATCATTAATCGATCTGCAGTATATTGAAATCGATGAAAAGATTGCAGAAAAATACAAAGCTAAAGAAATCGCGTACCTGCGCGTAAACGAAGAAGAACTTGCCGGCAACAGTCTTCCGCAAATCCTTCTTTCGCTGAAACGGTCGCCCAAGCAGCAGGAAATGTTTCTCGCGATTCTCGAGAAACAGACTGAAAATCCCGAAAAACCCATCAGGAAATCTGAAATTTTAGATGAAGGAAATTTTTCCCATTCACAACTGAAATCTTTGATTGATAGAAATTTGGTCCAGGAATATTTTCTTCAAAAAGATAGATTAGAAGCGTATCAGGGCGAAATTGAAGAGATCGAAAAATTAACGCATGAACAGTTAATTGCTAAAAAAGAAATTGATGAAGCCTTTGATGAAGGAAGAAATGTGCTCCTTCACGGTGTAACCTCTTCCGGCAAAACGCATATCTATCTTGAGAAAATTGAAGAAGCTGTGGAATCCGGAAAAAATGTTCTGTTTCTGCTTCCTGAAATTTCACTCACCAAGCAAATTGTGCAGCGTTTAGAAAAAAAATACGGCAAAGAGCTGGGTTTTTATCACCAGAAACTTACCGATTTCGAAAGGGTAGAAGTTTGGCGCAGAATTAAGAACAATGATATAAAAATCCTCATCGGAACACGCATTGCCTTATTTTTACCTTACCAAAATCTGGGATTGATTGTGGTGGATGAGGAACACGATTCCGCTTACAAACCGCGGGAAGTTTCTCCCTTTTTCAATGCCAAGGATGCCACGCAAATGCTATCAAAATTTTATGCTGCGAATTTGATCCTCGGTTCTGCAACACCGTCTGTAGAATCTTATTATCTCGCGAAAAAAGATAAATTGAAGTATGTCTTTCTCGGCGAACGTTTCGGAAAAGTAAAACTTCCGGAGTTTGAACTCATCAACTTTAAAGAAGAGCAGGATTCCAAGAAAATTATCGGTAATTTTTCTTTAAAACTGATTGACGAAATTAAAAAAGAGCTGGAAAGAAAAAAACAGACCATGATTCTCCACAACCGTCGCGGTTATGCCAATGTGATTGAGTGCGAAACCTGTGGCTATGTAAATTATTGCTCAAATTGTGATGTGGTAATGACGTATCACAAATATTCGAACGAAATGAAATGTCATTATTGTGGGCAAAAGGCTTCAAAACCAAAGGTTTGCCCTAAATGTCATTCCGAAAACCTTAACGAAAGAGGAGTCGGTGTTGAACAGATTCATGAAGAAATTTCGCGGCTTTTTCCAGATTCAGAGGTTGACCGGATGGACGTAGACTCCATGCGGAAAAAGTTTGCCTACGAAAAATTATACGAAAAAATTGAGGAAGGAGAAACCGATATTATCGTTGGAACTCAGATGATTTCGAAAGGGCTGGATTTCGATAATATCGAACTGGTGGCGATTCCCCGAGCAGATTCTATGCTTTATGTACAGGATTTTCGCGCAGAAGAACGCGCATACCAACTCATCACGCAGGTTTCCGGTCGTGCAGGCAGAATTTCTGGAGAAGGAAAAGTTCTTATTCAGACCTATAATCCTCAACATTCAGTTTTTCAGTTGATTAAAGGGAATAATTCTGATAAAATTTATAAACATTTTCTCGAAGAAAGAAAGAAATTTCTTTATCCGCCTTTTGTAAAACTGATTATGATTGAACTGAAACACCGCAAAGAAGACAAGGTAAACCGTTCTGCTCAGTTTTTGGGATCGGTTTTAAGAAAATATCTGCCTGAAGAATGTATTTTAGGTCCCGAAAAATCGCCTATCGGAAAACTTAATCTGATGTACCAATATCAGATTTTACTCAAACTTCCAAGAGGGAAAAAATATTCGGAGATGAAAAATTTAGTTTTACAAAGTTTGGAAGAGTTTGATGAAATTACTGCTTACCAAAGCATCAAAAAGATGATTTTTGTCGATTTTTAACGATTTTTAACATAATTTACCTGCTTTTGGGATTGTTAAATCCTTGTGTTTCAACAATAATGTATATTTTTGACCGTTGAAAATATGTTTTGCATTTCATGTTTTCAATTTTTAAACTAAAAGAGTTTTCAGATAATCAAATAAATATATTAAATGATTAGACTTAAAAATATCTTTCTTGCCCAGGCATTAGCGTTTTCAGCAATTGCATTCGGGCAGGGAACATTCGCGTCAAATTACCCCCAAACTTACGATAACCGACCAAGCAGCACCGTTAAAGATTTCAGTTCTCCTGAAAAATTAATGTCTGCGAAGGAACTTGTTGACATCAACATCAACGCGATGATGAATGATCCTGTACTTCGTAATGCGAACTGGGGATTTGTAATTTATGACCCCAAAACGAAGAAAGTCGTAAGTTCCTATAACGAAAATGCCTCATTAATTCCTGCTTCTACCACAAAACTGCTTACCACTGATACTGCGGTAAGTTTGCTGGGTGAAAACTTCCGTTGGATTACACAATTGGAATATTCGGGGGAAATTGATGAGAACGGGCATTTGCACGGGAATTTGTATATCGTGGGAAGTGGTGACCCATCTTTGGGAACCAACAAAGCTGGGGCTTCATCTTATTCAGCAATTGTGTCTGATTTTATCGCTGCAATCTCGGAAAAGGGTATTAAAAAAGTAAACGGTGATATCATCATTCAGACCGGAATATTCAAAATAAATAAAACACAGACACTCCCGGAAAATATCGTGTGGCTGGAGAATGGTAATTATTACTTACCGGCAGGTTCTACATACGAAATCAATCCGCAGAATGAAAGACTCATTGCAAAGCCTTCAAATCCATTTGCTGAGAATAAGAATTTCTATTACATCTCTCCTTATATAAAGCAGATGGTATATGCCGATAAATTCGATGGGCTTTCATTAACAACGAAAGTTGCAGATCCACCGGCATACCTTGCAAATTCACTAAGAACTTCAATGATTAAAAAAGGTGTGGGTGTTACAGGAAAAGTAATCACCAAAATCACAGACAGTAATCCCGAAAAAAGAGTGGCTATTACTGCTTACCAATCACCAACTTTAGCTGATATTATATACTACACCAACCAGAGAAGCGATAATAATTTAGCCGAGGCTACGCTGAGGATGGTAGGTTTTCAGAAAAAGGGAGATCAAACTTTGGAGTCGGGTAGAAGTGTTGTTGTGGAGCATTTAAAAGCTAATGCATTCGAAACCGAAGGGTTGAATTTTATGGATGGCAGCGGACTTTCCCGAAATAATCTGGTGACTCCAATTTCGCAGGTGAAGTTTTTAACCAACATTATGGAGGAGAAATATTACAAAACTTATTTCAATTCTTTACCAATCGCAGGACAGACCGGAACGTTAAAAAGTATGTTCAACGGTGAAGGAAACGGCCAGATTTTCGCCAAAACCGGAACATTAAACAAAGTAAAGACCTTAGCAGGTTATATGAAAACCCATACCGGAAAAACATTGGTTTTCTCATTACTCATCAACAATTATGCAGGATCAGTAGATCAGGTAAAAGGCAGGATGGAACAGATTCTACAGCCTGCGCTGAATCTTTAATCTTTAAATAAATCGCTAATTTATTAACCTTTCAATAATTATTGAAAGGTTTTTTTTAACTTTATCGCAAAATAGTATTAAATGAAAAAAATTTATGTAATGCTGCTTGGATTGATTTTTGTGCAGATTTATGCTCAAAAAAATGAAGAAGCAGAACGCAAGAGCATGATCAACAAGGAGCTGCTAAAGTATTCTAAAATGGTCGATTACAATGTAAATCCAAATACGCTGAATTATGATTTAAGATATCAGCGTTTGGAACTTGATTTAGATCCTGCACAACAGTTTGTGAGTGGCACCGTAACAAGTCATTTTGTTCCGAATCAAAATATATCGAGTATTTATTTTGATTTATCTGATGCACTTACTGTTTCGGAGGTTAAGTATCATGGTGCCATTCTGCCTTTTACGCAACTTGCAACGAAAGAACTTAAAATTGATTTTCCTGCCGTAATTCCCTCGTCTTCTCTGGATTCACTATCTATAAAATATTCCGGAGCTCCGGATACCGGAGGAAGTGCAGGTGATGCCTTTACTGTTTCCACACAAAACGGAACTCCTGTTCTGTATACGCTTTCAGAGCCTTATGGAGCTCAGGAATGGTTTCCTACAAAGCAAAGTTTGAATGATAAGATCGAAAAAGTTGATCTAAAAATTAATACCCCTTCACAATATAATGTTGCATCAAACGGAAAATTATATTCAGAAACAATGCTGCCCGGCAACAGAAAACTTACTTTTTGGCAAACCAATTATCCTATTCCAGCTTATTTAATAGCTTTAGGTATTACAAATTATACAAAACTCAACGACACAATGGGAAGTCCTGCATTCCCTTTTGTTAATTATCTTTACCCATCCACCACATCGAATTCTACGGTAATGTCTAATATTGAATGGACGAAAACCGTGATGAATACTTTTGAGCAGTATTTCGGGCCATATCCCTACAGGAATGAAAAATACGGCCATATGCAGTTCGGATGGGGTGGTGGTATGGAGCACGCTACCATGTCATCAATGGGATCCTGGGGAAGAGGAATTATTGCACACGAACTGGCACACCAGTGGTTTGGCGATAAGGTAACCTGTGGAGCATGGAACGACATTTGGCTTAACGAAGGTTTTGCAACATTTGGTGAACATCTGGCTAACGAAAAATTATTGATGACCAATTCTCAGTTTATGAGCTATCTGAGTTCCGAAATGAACTATATAACAAGCTCTTCTGGTGGCAGTGTTTATGTTTCCGATACTAATCTCGGGAACACGGGAGCCATTTTCAGTGGGAGGTTAAGTTATTCTAAAGGTGGCTATGTGGTAAGAATGATCAAGTGGATTTTAGGTGACGATGTATTTTATTCTGCATTGAAGGATTATCACTCAAGACCCGAACTGGCGTACGGCTATGCAAAAACTGCCGATCTCAAAAACTCGCTTTTAATGTCAACGGGAAAGGATTTCACTGAGTTTTTTAATGATTGGATTTACGGGCAGGGACATCCAACATATCAGATTCGCTGGAACCAAACGTCTGATCAAATGCTGAGATTCAAGGTCAGTCAAACAACCAGTCACTCATCGGTAAATTTCTTCGAAATGCCTTTGCCTATTAAAGTAAACGGTACTGGCGGACAGGTTGCCTACCTTGTTCTTAATCATACAACTAAAAATCAAAATTTTGCGGAACAGATTGATTTCCCCGTGTCCTCTGTTCAGTTTAATTATGAAAACCAAATTCTGCAGAGGAATTCTACAGTAACAAAAGATACCACTATTCTTGCAGTAAATGATTCCGGGAAAGATCCGGTAAAAGTTTATCCCAATCCCGTGAAAAATTCCCTTTCGGTATCCGGAATTACAAAAGACCAACAATATGAAATTTACAGTATGGACGGTAAAATGATTAAAACCGGCACCTATTCCTCCGGCAAAACAATTGATGTAAATACATTAACAAAAGGTGTTTACCTTCTTAAGATCGAGAACCAGAATCTCAAATTTATTAAAGAATAAAAACAAAAGCCTTCAGAAATGAGGGCTTTTTTATTAAATTAGCGTTTCTTAAAAAATTCAACTATGATTTCTAAAAATTTTCTGGAAAACCTCCAGAGCGAATTACAAAATATAAAAAACGAAGGGCTCTTTAAAACAGAAAGAATCATTACTTCCCAGCAGTCTGCTGAGATTGAAGCGAACGGGAAAAAACTCTTAAATTTTTGCGCTAACAATTATTTAGGACTTTCCAACCATCCCGAAGTGATGAAAGCTTCGCAGGATATGATTGAAAGCCACGGTTACGGAATGTCGTCTGTCCGTTTTATCTGTGGAACTCAGGATATTCATAAAGAACTGGAGGCTAAAATATCCAAATTTTTAGGAATGGAAGATACCATTCTTTACGCGGCTTGTTTCGATGCAAATGGCGGTGTTTTCGAACCCTTATTTTCAGAAGAAGACGCCATTATTTCTGATGAACTGAATCACGCTTCCATTATAGATGGAGTTCGTCTTTGCAAAGCTGCGAGGTACCGCTACAAAAACAATAATATGCAAGATCTGGAAGCACAGTTAAAAGCTGCTTCCGAGAAAAATCATCGTTTCAAAATCATCGTGACCGACGGAGTTTTCTCTATGGATGGAATTGTTGCCGATTTAAAAGGTGTTTGCGATCTGGCTGAAAAATACGACTGTCTGGTGATGGTCGACGATTCCCACGCTACCGGATTTATCGGTAAAACCGGCCGTGGAACTCACGAAGCCAATGAGGTGATGGGAAGAGTTGATCTTATTACCTCAACTTTAGGAAAAGCTTTGGGTGGTGCACTTGGCGGATTTACCTCAGGAAAAAAAGAAATTATTGATATGCTGAGACAGCGTTCGCGACCGTATTTGTTTTCAAATTCACTGGCTCCGGGAATTGTAGGTGCTGCGATGAAAGTTCTGGATATGATTTCCGAAGATACATCTCTCAGAGACAAAGTCATGGAAAATGCTGAATATTTCAGAAAAGAAATGAAAGCCAAAGGTTTCGATATTCCTGACGGAGATGCAGCGATTGTTCCGGTGATGCTTTACGACGCTCCTTTAGCCCAAAAAATGGCTGAAAAACTGATGGATGAAGGAATTTACGTCATCGGATTTTTCTATCCTGTGGTACCGAAAGGTAAAGCCAGAATCCGCGTTCAGCTTTCGGCTGCCCATACAAAAGAACAGCTGGATAAAGCGATTGCAGCTTTCGAGAAAGTTGGAAAAGAGTTAGAGGTAATCTGATTTCAGTCAGAATTCAAATAATATAAAAACCTTCCGTTTGGGAGGTTTTTTGGTTTAAAAGAAGATTTTGTACAGATTTCTCGCACTCGAAACAATAAGCAGAAACGCAACCAATATCAGTGCGGTTTTACGCGGCATTTTCCCTGCTAATCTTGCAGCAAACGGAGCGGCCAGCACTCCGCCGATAATTAATCCCAAAATAATTTCTATATTAGAAACGCCTAAACTGGAAAAGAAGACAATCGCAGCGGCCAGCGTGACAAAAAATTCAGCCATGCTTACAGTTCCAATTACGTAATTGGTTTTTCTGCCTTTGGAAAGAAGGGTAGAAGTAACAATTGGTCCCCAGCCTCCGCCTCCGAAAGCGTCCATCATTCCGCCCAGGAAACCAAGTCTTCCGATGTGGGTTTTCTGTTTCACCACAATTTTTTTGAAAGCCAGACGCGTAATTCTGTAACCCATTAGCAGCGTGTAGGTCGCCATTAAGCCTTTTGCGAGGTTTTCATATTCATTGCCCAGATAAATAAGGAGCAATGATCCACAAACAGCACCGATAATCCCCGGAACCGCAAGATAAAGCAACATTCTTTTGTTCACGTTTCCGTATTTGTAGTGTGAATAGCCGCTCATGGCGCTCGAAAACATTTCTGCAGTGTGAATGGATCCGGAGATGGAAGGCAGTTTAATTCCCATCCCAAGCATTAGGGTTGAACTCGTTAAACCGTAACCCATTCCTAAAGCACCATCCACCATTTGAGCAAAAAATCCGATGGCAAGCATCCAATAAAATTCTTTCGGAATTTCGTAAACAAAATCTTTTGCCTGTGCGTAGGAGAAGTATTGATCGAAGGCTATTCCAAGAAAAAAAGCCGCAAAAGAGAGCGAAAGATAAATCACCAGTCTTCTGTATTTTTTAGCGTCTTTGGAATATTGCCATTTCGATTTCTGTTCTTCCGGTGGAAGTTTATTTTTATCTGAAATAAAACTTTCCAGCTGAAAATCACTTAATTCCGGCTTGTTGGCGATGCTGATCAGGATGTTTTTCTTCTGAACGATATCAATGATTTCTGTGTAAAAATCGACTCCGCAATCGGTAATTAAAGCGATATGGGAATTGTAAAAATCGTCTTCAAAGAAGCGTCTTTCATGAAGTCTTATATTCTCATGATTTTTTGCAAAGTCTTTAATTTTCTCTGAAATATTTTCACAAACAAGATTAATCTGGGTGTTCGGAAAACTTTCAATAAGTAAATTCAGGTTTTTCAGCGCCTGGTTGCCACCGCCTACAATAAGTACTTTCAGGTTTTCCAGATTCAGGAAAACGCTGAGTGATTTGTTATGTATTTTACTTTCGATAGACATTAAAAAGATGCGGTGAGGTATTCACAAGAAAATTTTTTCAACTTTTTAAAATCTAAAGAAGCATTACTGCACCTACAGTAGAATTACTGGTTTCATCTACCAGAATTGCGCTGCCGGTGGCGCTGTTTTTTTCAAAAGAATCAAAAACCAGTGGTGATGCGGTTTTTAGTCTTACTTTTACAATTTCATTCAGTTTTACTGAATCTGTTGCAGGGATTTGTTGTAAAGTGTTGACATCAATTTTATATTCAATTTCCTTTACAATAGTTTTTAGAAGTCGGCTTTTGTGCTGAATAAAATATCTGTTTCCTTCGTTCAGTTCACGTTTGTCGAGCCAGCAAACCAAAGCTTCGAACTCATTTTCAACTTTTGGCTGGTTATCGGTTTTAACGAAAAAATCTCCGCGGCTCACATCAATATCGTCTTCAAGATGCAGAACTGCAGGTTGCAGCGCGAAAACTTCTTCCACTTCTTTTCCGCCTGTTTCTACTTTTGAAATGGTAGTTTCTATATTTTCCGGAAGAATGGTGATTCTGTCGCCTTTTTTATAAGTTCCGCATATAACCTGCCCTGCATATCCGCGGTAATCATGAAGTTCCTCTGTCTGTGGACGAATGACATACTGAACCTGGAATCTTGAACTTTCATAATCTACGTCATCGCTCACTTCAACATTTTCGAGAAATGACAAAAGAGGTTCTTCTTTAAACCAAGGCATTTTTTCCGATCTTTCCACAATATTATCGCCATTGAAAGCTGAAATAGGGAAGTAGGATACGTTTTTAAGGCCTAAACTTTCCGCCGCTGTTGCGTAATCTTTTTTGATATTGTTGAAAACTTCTTCGGAATAATCAACCAAATCCATTTTGTTTACTGCGACTACAACATGCTTCATCTTCAGCAGCGATGCAATGATGGAATGGCGTTTTGTCTGTTCAATGACTCCCTGCCGCGCATCTATTAGAATGATGATAAGCTGAGAATTGGAGGCACCTGTAATCATGTTTCTGGTGTACTGAACATGGCCGGGAGCGTCTGCTATAATAAATTTTCGTTTTGGGGTAGAAAAATAGCGGTAAGCCACATCAATAGTGATTCCCTGCTCTCTTTCTGCCCGTAGACCATCGGTGAGAATCGCCAGATCGATACCGTCGGCATTTTTGTTTTTAGACTGTTTTTCGAGGGCTTCAAGCTGGTCAACCAAAATGCTTTTGCTGTCGTAAAGCAGTCTTCCGATTAAGGTGCTTTTTCCGTCATCAACGCTTCCGGCGGTAATAAATCTTAAGATATCCATGTTTAGTATAAGTAATAATTGAGAAAGAACGGTGAGATTTTTTGGCGAATTAATTTAGAAATAACCGCCTTTTTTTCGGTCTTCCATGGCGGCTTCGGTTACTTTGTCGTCAATTCTTGTTTCGCCACGCTCTGAAATTCTGGAAGCTGTAATCTCGTTTACCACTTCATCCAGCGTTGCTGCATTGCTTTCTACAGCGGCTGTGCAGGTCATGTCGCCAACGGTTCTGTACCGCACTTTTTTATTGGTGATGGTATCATTTTCGTCTATCTGAATGAAATCTGAAACGGCAATTAGCTGTCCTTCATGTTCAATCACATCGCGGTGATGAGCGAAATAAATTGAAGGAAGCTGAATTTTTTCCTTTCTGATGTAATTCCATACATCAAGTTCGGTCCAGTTAGAAATGGGAAAAACCCTTACATTTTCACCTTTGTGAATTCTTCCGTTATAGATGTTCCACAATTCAGGTCGCTGCAGTTTAGGTTCCCACTGACCGAATTCGTCGCGCACCGAAAAAAACCTTTCTTTAGCTCTGGCTTTTTCTTCATCACGCCGCGCGCCGCCGATACAGGCGTCGAACTTAAATTCTTCAATCGTATCCAGAAGAGTATGGGTTTGAAGCCAGTTTCGGGAAGCAAATTTACCTTTTGGTTCGGTGAGCTTTTTCTCGCGAATCGTATCTTCAACTTTTCTTACAATAAGTTCAGCACCGATTTCTTGGGCTAAATGATCGCGATATGCTAATGCTTCCGGGAAATTGTGTCCGGTGTCAATATGAACCAACGGAAAGGGGATTTTCATCGGCGCAAAGGCTTTTTTAGCAAGATGCACGAGGGTGATTGAATCTTTTCCGCCGCTGAAAAGTAATGCAGGTTTCTCGAACTGTGCCGCTACTTCTCGCATGATGAAAATGCTTTCGGCTTCTAACTGTTCCAGATAGTCTAATTTATATTTGCTCATAAAATCAACTGTAAAAGTTTGTTGTAAAAATTCTGATAAAAACTGAAAGAATTATTTTGAATGCAATCCGCATTCTTTTTGTGATTCTTCCCAATACCACCGGCCGGCTCTCGGGTTTTCACCATCAGTAATGGCTCTGGTGCAGGGTTTGCAACCCACGCTGATAAAACCTTTTTTATGAAGTGGAAGATCCTGAACATTATGGGTTTCAATATAATTTAAAACATCCTGATAGGTCCAGTGAATAAGCGGATTGAATTTGAACAGCATTTTTTCGGTGTCATATTCCAGCATTTTCATGTTTTCACGGTTTTCGGACTGTTCGCTCCGTAAACCCGTGATCCAAATTTTAGCACCTTCCAAAGCGCGGTTCAGGGGTTTTACTTTGCGGATGTAGCAGCATTCTTTCCGGTTTTCTACGGAATGAAAAAATGCATTGATTCCTTTTTCGTTCACATATTTTTCCACATCCTGCGCATCGGGAAAATAGACTTCCGTTTTGGTTTTATAGCGGGCATTATTTTGTGAAAGCAGTTCGTAATGTTCATAAAAAAGCCTTCCGGTATCCAAAGTGAACACTTTAATATTCATCTGATTTCTAAAGATAATGTCGGTAATAACCTGGTCTTCCTGACCTAAAGAAGTGGAGAAAACTGCGCCTTGAGTAAATTTTTCGGAAATAAAACGCAGGCTTTCTTCGGCGGATAAATTTTCGATGTGCTGAAGATCTTCTTGTGAAAGCATATAGTAGTATAAGTTGCCACAAATTTACTTTATAATTATTAACCTACAAAATTGGTAGACTATTAAAGCAAAAAAAGCTAATCTTTTAATTCGATAAGCGTTTTTTTCTCCAAAATAGCCAAAGTAGCATCTCGCACTTCAATTAAAACATCGTGTAGGGCGCAGTGATTTTCATTACAGTTCAGGCAGTTTTCGTAGAAATTCAGGCTTACACAAGGCAGCATAGCGATGGGTCCGTTGAGCAGACGAATAACTCGGGCTAGAGAAATATCCTGAGGATTTACATTCAGAAAATAACCGCCACCTTTTCCTTTTTTACTGTCGAGAATTTCGGCTTTTTTTAATTCAAGAAGAATATTTTCGAGAAACTTAAGCGGAATTTTTTTCTTTTCCGAAATTTCTGAAATCAGAATTGGGCCTTCCTGCTGTTTTTCAACAAGATAAGAAAGCGCTTTCAAAGCGTATTGCGATTTTTTGGATAGCATACAGCAAAAGTAATAAAAACCTGAGAGATAAAATTCTGAGGTAAAATTTGAAAAAATAGTTTAAGTTCGCATAAATTTAGTTTCAATATGTTCAGTAAACACGAGGCGCAGCAGCTTAAAAAAGATTTTTGGATTGCTTTTGGGAAAAGTTTCCCCAGAAAATGGCTTTTATATGACACTAAAATTAAAGATTTTTCATTGAAATTTTACGCAGACAACAAAAAAGCAGAGGTTTCTATCGATATTGAAATGAAAGATGAACTCTTTCGCAATGCTTATTACGAAAAGATTTGGTCTTTGGAAGAAATGCTGAAAGAAGAAGTGGGCGACATTCAAAAAGATGAATTTTACACGATGGAGAACGGGAAAATTATTTCCCGAATTTGGGTAACGAAAGAAAATGTATCCATATTTAATAAAAATACTTGGCAGGAAATTTTCGACTTTTTTGTAGAAATGATGGACGGTTTTGAACGGTTTTATTACGAATACGAGGACTTTATTAAAGATGTTTAAAAGAGAAAACGGTTTCAAATCCTGAAACCGTTTTTTTATTTTTTTAAATGAAAATTTATCCGAATTTCTTTTTTCTGAACCAGAAGAAAAACCCTCCCAAAAGACCTATAATTCCAATGGGAATCAGCAGATTGATCCATTGCCATTTGGATCTTTCTTCATCAATTCTTTGTCTGTCGAGCAGGCGCGCTTCGATATTTCGGTTTCTGAGTTCCATTAAATTAGAGTCATCCAAGAGAAAATCCAGTGCATTTCTCAGAAACTGCTCGTTGCCGTAAGTTTGTTTCGTCAGCAGATCTTCTCCCAAAGGTAAAGGTTTTCCTTTATAAACCTGGTTTCGTCCAATATCACCGTCTGCAACCACGATCATTTTATTGTCAATGCTTTGCGCTTTGAAACCGGGATAAGCGTTTCTTTCACTCCGGGATGCATACGCGGAGGTGAATTTTCCTTCTAAACTTACTGCAAATATTTTAGGTGTAGTAGGTTTGTCGAATTCACTTAAAGAATCTGCCCGCACAATTTCACCCAACGCAACGTAGTTCGGGACCTGTTTTACATTTGTTCTTTCGCTGGATTCAAAAAGTACGCGGGTTTTAATGTTTTTTCTTCCCAAAGTATCAATCGAAGTAGGAAATTCAAATTTCACCGGATTGATGTTTTTGGTAATGGGATTTTTGGTTTCGGCAATTCCGAGCGGGAAATAAGGCCAGAGAAAACTGCTGAACTGTGGATTGCCGGCAACTTCACCGGAAACAATTCGGATGAGTGCAGATTTTTTCATGTCCTTCACCAACCCCGGATTTATGCGGATTCCGTAGTTGAAAAAGAAATCTGTGAGGTTGGTATCCATCGGGTAAGCCATGATTTTTTTTGACTGAAAAAGCGTATCCATTTCCGCATTCACGGCATCGATCATCCACAGGGTTTTTCCGCCGTTCATGATATATTGATCGAGGATAACTTTTTCGTTTTCAGTGAAAGCTTTCCTTGGTTTTGCGATGACCAAGGCGTGCATTTGTTTCAGTTTAGGAACATCGGCTAAAGAAAGCTCGGTTTGGTTTTGGGGAATAATTGGACCCGCGTTGTAACTTTCGAGCGCCATTTCCATAAAACCCTGAAACTGCTCAGGCCCTAATTCGTCCTGATTGATGAGAATTCCGATATTTTTCTTCTCTTCTTCAGTAATAGCTTTAATATTTGAGGCGAAATTATATTCCAGATTTTCAATAGATCTGCTTAACTGCTCCGAAGCATCGATTCCGCTTTGGTTAATGATGAGCGGAATTGAACTTCCGTAGGAGTTGTATTTAAGCGTGGCAAACGGAAACATAACGATTTCTGAGATTTTGCCGTCTTTAATATCCGGAAGAATCGAAGGCTGCATACCCATTGCCGCAAGCGTATCCTGCGATATTTTGGTTTTAATGGGATCGATAAATTTATAATCGATTTTGGGATTGATTTTTCTGAATTCCTCCAGCATAAATTTGGTCTCGTTCTGCAGCTGACGGAAGCTTGCCGGAAAATCGCCTTCCAGATAAACATCTACTATTAAAGGTTTTTTAACCGATTCGAGGATTTTTACCGTAGATTCAGATAAAGTGTAGCGTTTTTCCTGAGTGAGATCGAACCTTTTTGAGAAAACTCCTAAAATCCCAAGAAGCAGTACTAAAACCGTGATGATGTATATGATATATTTTTTGTTCATTTTTTTCTAAAAACGCTTTTATTTTTTCTTTTCAACAAAAATTTTAGCTGAAACAAGGCAGATCCCGATAACGAAGACGAAATAAAAAATATCTCTGGTATCTATCAGGCCTCTTGTAAAGGCCAGAAAATGCTTGTAAAATCCAAGGTTTGATAGGATATAATCTGTACCTCCCAATAATTTGTAACTGGCCAATTGCTCGATCCCGAAATAAAGAATAAAACACATGAAAACGCCTAATAAATAAGCCATAATCTGGTTTTGAGAGAGCGACGAGGCTAAAATTCCTACAGCAGAGAAGGCGGCTGTTAAAATGATTAAACCAAAATAGCTTCCGAAAGTAGCGCCTAAATCAATGTTTCCTGCGGGAACGCCCAAAGTGTAAACAGTGTAAAGGTAGATAAGCGAGGGAAGAAGGCAAAGAATTCCAACGAACCACACTGCAAAAAATTTCCCCAGTATAATTTCAGAAATTTTTACAGGCTGCGAAAAGAGCCAGTTCAGTGTTCCCGACTGCTGCTCTTCAGCAACTGTTTTCATTGATATTGCTGGAATAATAAACATTAGTAGCCATGGTACAAGCACGAAGTAGCTTTGTAAAGAAGCGGTTCCGATGTCGAAAATATTAGAATCGTTTTCAAAGAAAAACAAGAACAGGGTTCCTATTAAACTGAAAGCGGCGATAATGAGCCAGGCACTCCAGTTGCCAAAATAACTCCAAAGTTCTTTTTTAAAAATTGCTGTCATCCTTTTTTGAATGTAAAAAGTGTTATTTTTTCGCTTTATTAACCAATTTTACGGTAAGCATAATTGCAACCACCAAAACGAAAAATCCGGTGATTAATTGCCACCAGTATTCCAGTACCCAGGATTTCAAAATCACGGTAAAAACGACAAGGAATAAAATAAACGTCGCAATTTCATTGGCTTGCCTAAGTTTGATATTTTTAATGGGTAAAATATCTCCTTTTAAATTTTTCATCTGGAGGACTTTTTTCCAACACCAGTAATGATAAAATGCAAGTCCGATTAAGAATGTCAGTTTTAGATGAAACCAAGGTGTTTTCATCAATCCAAAATTCAGATAGATAAGTGAAAGACCTGTTACCAACATAATAACACCCGCAGGAACGGTGATGATATTCCATAATCTTCTGGCCATAAAAACGTACTGTTCGCGGAGGATTGCTTTCTTTTCAACCTCAAACTCATCGGTATCTTTATAGTAAACAAACAGCCGCACGAGATAGAAAATCCCTGCAAAATAACTGACCATAAAAATGATGTGAAAAGCTTTGAGAATGGTATAAAGCATCTGAAAAATTTAGCTGCAAAGATAACGGATTAAAACGATTACCAAAAGCCAACAGAACATAAGTATAAATTATTGTGTTAAAATTATTTTTTATCTATCCTATCTCATTAATTTTTAGTTTTTTTGTATATTAAAATTATATATCCTAATAATTATGAAAAGAATTTTCCAATTGTGTTTCAGTTTGGTATTTTTCTCTTTAGGTTTTTCTCAGAATTTAAAACCTATTGCCGAGAAGGTTAAAAATGTGCAAGCTGCAAACAAAACGTTTGTGAAGTACAACTTGTTTACAGTAGATCCCTCTGCTCAAAAACAGGCCATGTACCAATCTGCTGCTGACGGCATTACCGTGATGGAGCTTAATAAAACAGAGGTGCAAAGAATTAACTCTGAAAGACCTGAAGCAATAGAAATGAGTTTTCCTTTCGAAGGAAAAAACATTACTGTAGAACTGGTGAGAAACAATTTCTTTACTCACGATTTTAAAATCAATACAGATAAAGGTTATGCAAATTATACTCCGGGTGCCTACTATCACGGGATTGTAAAGGGTGATAATGAGTCTCTCGTGGCTTTAAGCTTCTTTAATGATGATGTAGTTGGGGTAACTTCGGTTAAAAATATCGGTAACATTGTTATCGGTAAAGCGAAAAACAGTGAAGATTTCGTTTCCTATAATGATCAGAAGTTGAAGGAAGAAAATCCGTTTACCTGTTCTGCAGATGAACTTCTTGAAAATCAAAAAATGGCCGGTCCTTCTTACAATCCTAAAACGATGACGGATAAAAAAACCGATAACTGCGTGAGAATTTACTACGAAGCAGGATTCGGTCCTTATTCACTGAATGGATCTAGTGTCTCACAGACTACAAACTGGGTTACAGCAATGCATAACAATGTTTCTACACTTTATGCAAACGACGGCATTACTGTAGCATTAAGCGAGGTTTTTGTATGGACCACTACCGACCCTTATACCGGTACACCGTCTGAAATTTTAAATAAGTTCAGAACTGGCCGCCCGACATTCAATGGGGATATTGCGCAGCTATTAAGAAATCCTGCGACAACAAGTATTGCTTGGGTAAATGCACTTTGTACCACCTATAAATATTCTTATTCCGGTGTGAACCTGAGTTACCAGAATGTTCCAACTTATTCATGGAATATTGAAGCGATGACTCACGAAATTGGTCATAATCTTGGTTCACCTCATACACACGCCTGCAGATGGAACGGTAACGATACAGCGATCGATGGCTGTGGTCCGGCTTCTGGAAATAACGAAGGTTGCGAAGGTCCGCTTCCTACAGGTACAGGAGGAACAATTATGAGTTATTGTCATCTTGTTCCGTCAGTGGGAATTAATTTTGCTAACGGATTTGGGGAACAGCCTGGTGCACTCATCAGATATACGGTAAATTCGAAAGGATGCTTGGGTACTAACTGTGTAACATCTTGCGACCTTACGATTACCGGCCTTACAGTCTCTAATCTTACGACAAACTCGGTGACTGCAACGATTGTTGATAACACCGGCAGCAGCTGGAAGTATAGGCTGGCTAAAATGGATGGAACGGTGATTCAATCCGGAACAACCAATACCAAAGTTTTGAATTTCACCAATCTTGAGCCGGGGATTTATTATAAAATTTCTGTAGGTACAGATTGTTCAGGACCTCAGGCGTTTTCTTTCGAACAGTTAATACTAACTGATGCTAACTGGTGTTCGGGAGTACTGTTTACAGATCCGGGTGGACCAAATGCGAATTATGGGGATAACCAAACAATCATTAAAACTTTCTATCCGACCAATCCATCAGATAAGGTTAAAATTACATTTACAGAATTCGATTTGGAAACTGGATATGACTTTATGAATATTTACAACGGACCAAACACGGGTTCTCCACGATTCACTGGTGCAACTCAGATTACGGGCAACACCATTCCTGGACCGTTCCAATCTACGCATGCAAGCGGAGCAATTACAGTGAGATTTATTTCTGATGCCGGTGCTACTGGAACAGGATGGAGTGCCACACTGGATTGTGTTAATGTTTTAGCGACCGGAGAAGTTTCTGCTACAGACGGTGTAAGTATTGCCCAAACTTCTGTTAAAGGAATCTTCACTGTAAAGTCTAAAGACAAAATAGAGTCTTATTCTGTCTTTGATGCCTCTGGAAAACTGGTAAAAACTTCAGGGAAACTAAATGCAGGCGAAGAGAAAATCAATCTTTCAGCCAGCCCGAAGGGTGGTTATGTAATCAGCGTTAAAACGTCGAAAGAAACAGTGACCAAGAAAGTAATCAGATAATTACATAGTATAATGATATAAATAGCCGGCTGCAAAAGCCGGCTATTTTTGTATCATCATGATTCGGGATCTTTAGTAAAATTCGATATAAATACTTTCGCCTACTTTCATTCCGAACAGGGTTTTGGCTCCGTTATCTTTATTTCCTTTGTAGATGGTAAGTTCAAGCAAGCCGGCATCGTTAAAAATCGCTGCAGATTTGCCGTGATATTCGTGTTCCAACTCCCAATCTGTTATAAAATCAGTGTACTGGTTGTAAATTTTGGTAAGCGCAAGATTTCTGAATTTTAAGATAAAACCATTAAAACCTACACTGTGCTTATCAAATAACTTTTTACTGATATTGGAAACCATATTTCCGAAATTATCAATATACATGATTTCTCCGATAATCATTTTTTCGTTTTCACTGAATACCGGTCTGGGGAACGAAAGTTGTTTAGGAGATTTAAATTTTCTACCAATTACCTCTGGCAATCCACCTTTTTGGAGATGAACCGCAACTGGCGCAAAAATATCAGTAGAAGTAAATTTCACTTCATCATCAAACCTGTTGTTGAAGGTGATTTCGTAAACTGCTTCCGGTTTAATGTCATAAAAAATTAAGCTCAGCACCCCGTTGTCTGCAGCAATAAAATAATGTCCGTCGGCTTTATAAAGAATGCATTTTCGGTCTTTGGTATAAAAACTGTCTACGGAAATAATATGTACGGTACCTTCAGGGAAAAAAGAGTAGGCGTTCCTTACGATATAGGCGGTCTGCAACAGGTTGTAGGCCTGTATTTCGTGGGAAATATCAACAATTTTAGCGTCTTCTTTTAAGCTCAGGATTTTTCCTTTCACAGCGGGAACTCTGTGATCGACTAATCCGTAATCTGAGGTGAAAGTAATAACCGGCATTTGTATTTATTCGGGAATGGCAAATTTAGGGCAAAAAAAAATATTTTGGCCCGATAATCAAAAACAAAAACCGCTATTTTTAAAATATATTTGATATTTTTAGAGAAAATAATTAACACCAAACAAGAGATAAATGTTCGAACTCAATTATGAAATCAAAGGCATTGACGCCAAGACTTTTTACGGAGTCAACAACCAATATTTTAATTTACTAAGATCCACTTTTCCAACCCTGAAAATTACTGGGCGCGATCATTTCATTTTTGCGATTGGGAACAATGAAACACTGGATGTACTGAGAAATAAGCTGGATGATATTGTGAGTTTTATTTCCAGAAATAATTCACTCACTTTAAAGGATATTGAAAACATTCTGAATATTAAAGATGAAACCGAAAAACAGCTTGTTTTCGATCAGGATATCATTGTAAAAGGCGTAAACGGTAAAATTATTAAAGCGAAGACCACCAATTTGAAGAAACTGGTAAAAGAGTCTGAGAAAAAAGACATGGTGTTCGCGATTGGACCGGCCGGAACGGGAAAGACGTATACCAGTGTAGCATTGGCAGCAAGGGCTTTGCGTGATAAGGAAGTAAAAAGGATTATTTTAACACGTCCTGCGGTAGAAGCCGGCGAAAGTTTGGGATTCCTTCCGGGGGACCTGAAAGAAAAACTCGATCCATATTTACAGCCTTTGTATGACGCGTTGCGTGATATGATTCCTCACGAAAAACTTGAGGGTTTTATCGAAAAGAAAGTTATTGAAGTCGCACCACTGGCATTTATGCGTGGGCGGACTTTAGACGAAGCTTTTGTTATTCTGGATGAAGCGCAAAATACCACCCATTCGCAGATGAAAATGTTTCTTACCAGGATGGGAATGAACGCAAAGTTCATCATTACAGGCGATCCAAGTCAGGTCGATTTACCATTAAGGCAAAAATCTGGCTTGAAGGAAGCGATGAGAATCTTGAAAGATGTGCAGGAAATTGGGTTTGTACACCTTACCGAAGAAGATGTGGTAAGACATCCGGTAGTGCGGAAAATTATTACCGCTTACGGAAACGAAGAGAAAAGGCAGAGAGAAGAGTAATTCATGATAAAAGTCATGTTAAAGGAATGTTAAATAAACTTATCTTTGCAGCCAAATTAAATTAAAAATTATGAAAAAATTATTGCTAGTTGGTGCATTAGCACTTTTCGCGGCTGTAAATGCACAAACTGAAAAAGGATCTTGGATGGTTTCTGGTAAGTCCGAAATCGCTTTTAATTCCACAAATACTAAATTAAAGTATGACGGAAATGAAATCAGCGAAAACAAAACTTCTTCATTTGCATTTACACCAGCTGCTAGCTATTTTGTAATCAATAACTTGGCAATTGGTTTAGGATTAAGCTACAACCACACAAAAGCAGGAGATTCTAAATCTGATACTTTCACTGTTATTCCTCAAGCAACTTACTTTTTCCCTGTTGCAGGAGTAGTAAAACCTTATATTGAAGCAGGTATTGGATATGCCACTAACAAAACTACCGAAGGTAATGAAGACTTTAAACTAAACGGTCTTGCGTACGGTTTCGGTGGTGGAATTGCGTATTTTGTAACGCCAAATGTTGCTTTTAATTTAGGATTAAATTATACAGCAGCTAATTTGAAATATAGTGAAGATAATGATTTAGAAAGCAATACCAATAACCTTGGTGCTGGTGTTGGAATTTCAGTTTTCTTTAAATAAGAAAAATTTCCAATCTAAACATTCCCGTTTCGCAAGAAGCGGGATTTTTTTTATTTTAAAATTAATATTACTGGAAAAATCGGAATTATCTTTTGTAGTCGATGTTTTAATTGATATTTTTGATGAAAATTAAAAATTTATGAAAAGAGTAGTACTGGCGTTCGCCATGATGATGTTTGGGCTTATGAATGCTCAGGTAAAATTTGGGATCAACGGTGGATTTTCGTCGGCTGTAGTTTCTGATGATTTTGATGAGCTTACTGCAGGTTATTATGCGGGAGTTTTTACAGAATTTGGAATTCCTGGATTTGCCAAAATGCAACCGGCCGTTAATTATGTGAAATTTAAAGATGATTCTTATCTGCAGATTCCGGTGATGATGAAATTTTATTTCCTGCCGAAAGTAAACGTGCAGTTGGGTCCGCAATTCGCTTTTAGATTAGATGATGTTCCAGATACCATCAACAAAACGAATTTTGGAGCCGCCGTTGGTTTGGGAGCAGATTTGTTTTCAGGACTTCTTATTGAAGCACGGTACGCTTTTCAATTGAATAATGCTTTTAAAAGCCCGGCGACAGGCGAAAAGCTTCATTTTAATCTCTTCAATGTAGGTTTAGGTTTACGGCTTTAATGATTAAAAAATAGCTCACAAAAAATCCCGAATCATTTAATTCGGGATTTTTATTTTGAAATTCTGGAAATTTAAAGTTTATCTTCCGAAGAGGTTGCCACCCATTCCTGGCATTTTCGGCATTCCTTTGCTCATCATTTCCATCATCTGTTTGCCTTGTGGTCCCTGCATCATCTTCATCATTTTGCCCATTTGGTCAAATTGTTTCATTAACGCATTTACGTCTTCAATTTTTCTTCCGGCACCTCTGGCGATACGGTTTTTTCTCTGGGTGTTGATAATCGACGGTCTTCTTCGTTCTTCCGGCGTCATCGAGTGGATAATGGCTTCGATGTGTTTAAAGGCATCATCATTAATATCTACGTCCTTAATGGCTTTCCCAACGCCCGGAATCATGCCCATTAAATCCTTCATATTTCCCATTTTCTTGATCTGGTTGATCTGTTTCAGGAAATCATCGAAACCAAATTCGTTTTTGGCAATTTTTTTATGAAGTTTTTTAGCTTCCTCTTCATCAAACTGTTCCTGAGCTCTTTCAACAAGGGAAACCACGTCACCCATTCCCAGGATTCGGTCTGCCATTCTTTCCGGATAGAAAACATCCAGCGCTTCCATTTTTTCACCGGTTGAAATAAACTTAATAGGTTTTTCAACAACGGAACGGATGGTAAGAGCCGCTCCACCTCGTGTATCACCATCTAATTTTGTAAGAACAACTCCATCAAAATTCAATGCTTCGTTAAAGGTCTTAGCAGTATTTACGGCATCCTGACCCGTCATGGAATCTACCACGAATAAAGTTTCATTAGGCTTGATGAAATAATGAACCGATTTAATTTCGTTCATCATCTGCTCATCCACGGCCAAACGTCCTGCGGTATCCACAATCACTACGTCGTGATTGTTTTCTTTAGCGAATTTTACGGCATTTTCAGCGATAGAAGACGGGTTTACAGCACCTTCTTCGGTATAAACGGGAATTCCGGTCTGCTGACCAAGAATTTTCAGCTGTTCAATTGCCGCAGGTCGGTAAACGTCGCAGGCAACCAATAAAGGTTTTTTGTTCTTTTTTAATTTTAAATAATTGGCAAGCTTGCCGGAAAAAGTTGTTTTACCGGAACCCTGAAGACCTGCAATCAGGATGACGCTGGGTTTGCCCGAAAGATTAATTCCTTCCTGCGTACCACCCATGAGTTCCACAAGTTCGTCGTGAACGATTTTGGTCATCAGCTGCCCGGGAGTTAAACTTGTAAGAACGTTTTGTCCTAAAGCTTTGTCCTGAACTCTTTTGGTTAAATCTTTCGCAACTTTATAGTTAACATCGGCATCTACCAAAGCACGGCGGATTTCTTTTACCGTTTCCGCAACGTTGATTTCGGTGATTTTTCCGCGCCCTGATATATTATGAAGCGCTTTATCTAACTTATCCTGTAAACTGTTGAACATCGTTTTTTTATTTAAGAGTTGCAAAAATACAGAAATTAGATGATATTTAAAATTCAAAATTTTTCAATTGGTCGATAATGGTTAGATTTGCAAAAAACTAGAATGTCTGAGGAGAAACCAACACAGCAGGAATTCAGCCAGGAAGATGAGAAAAAATTCCGGAGAAACGGGCTTCGGCAATACGGTGTTTATTCAGCCATCGTTTTTCAGATGCTTGCTACCATGGGATTAGGATTTTGGGGTGGCAAAAAAATTAATGATCATTTCGGGTTTGAAACCAATCTTTTAACTGTTGGGATTGGATTTTTAGGGATGTTTCTCGCTTTCTACAATTTGCTGCAGCAACTGAAGAGCGTGCAGCGTGATGACAAATCCGACAATTCAAAAAAATAAAATTCAGTAAATAATTCAACACAATTTAAATCCTTAGAATATCTATAATGAAAATTAAGAAAACCACCATTTATATCATTCTTTTTTTTACAATGTTTTTTCTGCATTTTGGGATCTGGCAGTATTTGAAAGTCGGTTTCGAAACAACTTTTATCCGGTATTATCTTTTTCTTACGTTGCTTTTCACGATTGTAATTACAATTTTGTCGATTATTAAAAAAATATACCCTAATTATATAGGTTTCGGATTCATGGGATTGGTGATGTTAAAGCTCATGATTATGTTTTTGGTAATGAAAAAGCTCAATTTAAATGAAGTTCCTAATTATAAAGTTCATTTTGTTATTCCTTATTTAATTTCGTTGGTGCTGGAAACCTTGTATGCCGTAAAATTGATACAGACCGAAGAGGTTACAGAATCCCCCGAAGATGAAAAAAATCAGTAAAAATTGATTTTTATATTATGATTATTTGTTCTATTTTTGCAAAACTTTAAAATAAGATATAACAATGCTGAAAAGAGTAGTTCTTGTACTAGGTTTTTTATCGACATTTTCAACATCGTTTGCACAGCACGACGCTGTTGTAGTAAGCGAAACACCTGTTGCTACGGCTCCTGCACAGGCGGCAGAAGTACCTGCAGCGGTTACTGAAAAAGACAAAATCAAGAAAGAAAACAAGGACTTTATCACCCATCACCTTCTCGACGCACACAGCTTTGATATTATGGTGACGAAAGAAGGCAAACATATTGGTTTTCCGCTTCCGGTAATTTTCTACGACAGTGCCAATGGTCTTCATACAATGATGAGCTCCGCATTTCACCACGGCGAAGAAGTAGTGGAAAGCAAAGGTGGTTATTATAAACTCTTCCACGAAAAAATTTATAAAACGGATGCTTCAGGAACAATTAATCTTGATGAACATCAGCACGCAACCAACGAAAAAGTGATGGATTTTTCGATCACCAAAACAGTTCTAATGGTTGTAGTTACTGCATTACTTATGATCTTTATTTTCGGTGGAATTGCAAAAAGCTACAAAAACTCTTTGGTTCCTACAGGCGCAGGAAAAATTCTGGAACCATTGATTCTTTTCATCAGAGACGATATTGCTAAACCAAACATTGGTGCGAAGTATCAGAAATACATGAGCTATTTGCTTACAATCTTCTTTTTTATCCTTTTCCTTAATGTCTTCGGGCTGTTACCTTTTGGTATTAATGTAACAGGAAATATTGCAATTACAGCAGCGTTGGCGATTTTTACTTTCCTCATCACGCAATTTACTGCAAACAAGAATTATTGGCAGCATATTTTCTGGATGCCAGGTTTGCCTTTGCCAATGAAGATTGTAATGATGCCAATTGAAATTATCGGGATGTTCATTAAACCATTTGCGCTTCTTATCCGTCTTTTTGCGAACATGACTGCGGGTCACATTGTAATTATGTCGCTTATCGCAATGATCTACGTTTTCAAAAATGTAATCGCGGGTGTTGCGTTCCCATTCTTAACTTTTGTACTTTATCTTCTTGAAATATTAGTTGCATTCCTTCAGGCTTATATCTTTACCATGCTTTCTGCGGTGTATTTTGGTATGGCCAACGAAGAGCACCATCACGAAGGTGAAGAAGGAATGGTACATCATTAATAAAACCTTTTAAATTTTTATATTATGGATCTTAAATTAGTAGGTGCAGGTTTAGTAGTAATCGGAGCAGGATTAGGTATCGGTAAAATTGGTGCTGCTGCTCTTGAGGGTATGGCTCGTCAACCAGAGCAAGCCGGTAAACTTCAAACAGCGATGCTTATCGCTGCTGCACTTGTTGAAGGTCTTGCTTTTGCTGCATTATTCGCAGTTTAATCAAGCTTTTCAGCCCAAGAATTTTCATCTGCCGGGAACGGTTGGTTACGGCAGATGATTTTTAAAAAAAATTAAAAACAACTACATATATATCATAACTCATTATGGGATTATTAGAAAATTTTTCATCAGGTTTATTCATCATCCAGTCGGTGGTATTCATCATCCTGCTATTAGTTTTAAGAAAATTTGCATGGAAGCCGATTATGGATGCGGTGAACGAAAGAGAAGTAACTATTATCGACTCTCTGAACCAGGCGAAACTTGCGAAGCAGGAAGTACAGAACTTAAAAGCTGAGAACGAAAACATCATTCGTGAAGCAAAAGTAGAGCGAGATAATATCCTGAAAGAAGCCAGAGAAATTAAAGACAGAATTGTAGGTGAAGCAAAAGATCTTGCCAAAGCAGAAGGCGACAAAATGATTGAGCAGGCAAGACAGTCTATACAGGCTGAAAAAGCTGCAGCAATGTCGGAAATTAAAAACCAGATTGGGATACTGTCAGTTACGATCGCTGAATCGATCCTGAAGCAGAAATTAGACAACGATGGTGCGCAAAACGCTTTAGTTGAAAATATTCTTAACAAATCTAACCTGAACTAAAATGCTTACAAGTAAAGTAGCAAAAAGATACGCGCAAGGTTTACTCAATTTCACTCAGGAGTCGGGAAATACTGATTCTGTTTTTACTGAAATGGGTGACATTGTGAAAACCATCGAAAAGTCGAAGGAACTTCAGAGTTTTTTCGCTTCTCCGATTATTGATGTGAAGAAAAAAGTAAGCATTGCCTTAGAAATTTTCAAAGATTTTTCCCCGGTTACAAAAAGCATGCTTCAACTTATCATAAAACAAGGCCGTGAGAGCCAGATGCAGAACATTGCCCAGGAGTTCATTAATAAAGTGGAGGACATGAATGGGGTACAGCGAATTACGATTACGTCTGCATCAACACTTTCTTCAGAAAACATCAGCAATATTCTGAAATCATCAGAACTTGTGAATCACGGTAATAAGTTCGATGTAAAATCCATCATCAATCCAGAGATTTTGGGAGGTTATATTCTGCGTGTTGGTGATCAGCAGGTAGACGCCTCAGTAAAATCGAAACTGAGCAAGCTTAAAAAAGAATTTCAATTAAATTAAGACAAAAACAACCATAAAATGGCAGAAATAAATCCGGCAGAAGTATCTGCAATTCTTAAACAGCAGTTAGCCAACTTCGACACCCAGTCGAATATTGAAGAAGTAGGAACTGTATTGACCATCGGTGATGGTATCGCTTTAGTATACGGTTTAGAAAATGTTCAGTACGGTGAATTGGTAAAATTCGAAAGCGGTATTGAAGGAATTGTTCTTAACCTTGCAGAAGACAACGTGGGTGTTGCACTTCTTGGTGAATCTAAGATGGTTAAAGAAGGAGATACGGTAAACAGAACCAACAGAATTTCGTCAATTAAAGTTGGTGAAGGTATGTTAGGCAGAGTAGTAGATACTCTTGGTAACCCTATCGACGGAAAAGGACCTATCGGCGGAGATTTATTTGAAATGCCGCTCGAGAGAAAAGCTCCGGGAGTAATCTTCCGTCAGCCGGTAACTGAACCACTTCAAACTGGTATCGTAGCAATCGATTCTATGATTCCTGTAGGTAGAGGCCAGAGAGAGCTTATTATTGGTGACCGCCAGACAGGTAAAACTACCGTAGCGATCGACACCATTCTTAACCAAAAGGAATTTTATGATGCAGGTCAACCTGTATACTGTATTTATGTGGCCGTAGGACAGAAAGCTTCTACCGTTGCACAGATCGTTAAAACATTAGAAGATAAAGGTGCTTTAGCTTACACAGTGGTTGTAGCTGCAAACGCATCAGACCCAACTCCAATGCAGGTATATGCTCCAATGGCAGGTGCTTCAATCGGAGAATATTTCCGTGATACCGGTAGACCGGCTTTAATTATCTATGATGATTTATCAAAACAGGCTGTTGCTTACCGTGAACTTTCTCTTCTTTTAAGAAGACCACCGGGACGTGAGGCTTATCCAGGTGACGTTTTCTACCTTCACTCCAGACTCTTGGAGCGTTCAGCTAAAGTTATTGCTGATGATACCATCGCAGCTCAGATGAACGACTTACCGGATTCTTTGAAACCAATCGTAAAAGGTGGCGGGTCATTAACAGCGCTTCCGATCATTGAAACTCAGGCGGGTGACGTTTCTGCGTATATCCCAACGAACGTAATTTCAATTACAGACGGACAGATCTTCTTGGAGTCAGATTTATTCAACTCTGGGGTTCGTCCGGCAATTAACGTAGGTATTTCTGTATCGCGTGTGGGTGGTAATGCCCAGATCAAATCAATGAAGAAAGTTTCTGGAACACTGAAATTAGATCAGGCTCAGTACAAAGAACTTGAGGCATTCGCGAAATTCGGTTCAGACTTAGATGCTTCTACACTTGGAGTTATTTCTAAAGGCGAAAGAAACGTAGAAATCCTTAAGCAACCGGTAAACTCACCACTTCCTGTAGATTCTCAGGTAGCGATGATTTATGCAGGAACAGAAAACTTACTGAGAAACATCCCGATCAGAAAAGTAAAAGAATTCCAGAAAGAGTATGTAGAATTCCTTAGATCAAAACACCCTGATACTATGGCAGCCATCAAAGCAGGTAAAATTGATGACAGCATTACAGGAGTTTTGAAGCAGGCTGCTACAGAACTGGCTTCTAAATACAACTAAAATTAATTCAATATTCAATATTCAGATGAAATATTCTGAATATTGAATTTTAAATTTTCAATCCATAGAATGGCTAACTTAAAGGAAATACGCGGAAGAATTACTTCAATCTCTTCTACAATGCAAATCACGAGTGCGATGAAAATGGTTTCGGCAGCGAAACTGAAGAAAGCAACCGATGCTATTGTCATGTTGAGACCATACTCCGAAAAATTGCAGGAAATTATTGCAAATGTGAGTGCGACTACCGAGCTGGAGGGTATTTCTACCTTCACTGCAGAGAGAGAAGTTAAAAAAGTTCTTTATATCGTGGTAACATCCAACAAAGGTCTTGCAGGTGCTTTTAACTCGTCAGTAATCAAAGAACTGAACAACGTAATTGGAAATACCAAGCACGAAGTTGAAATTCTTTCTGTAGGTAAAAAAGTATACGATGCAGTTAGAAGAACACGAACAGTTTACGATAACCAGAGTGCGATTTTCGACGGAATGAGTTTTCAGGTGGTTTCCAATTTTATGGAACACGTGATGAAGGATTATAAAGAAGAAAAATTCGATAAAGTTTTTGTGATTTATAATAAGTTCATCAACGCTGCAACGCAGGAAGTAAAAACCGAGCAGGTATTACCAATTGCAATGGCTGAAAAAGATGAAACGGTAAACACCGATTATATTTTTGAACCAAACGCTGCAGAAATCCTGAATGTTTTGATACCAAAATCCATCAAAACTCAGGTTTATAAGGCAATTCTCGATTCAATTGCCTCAGAGCACGGAGCAAGGATGACAGCGATGCACAAAGCTACCGACAATGCTGAAGCATTAAGAAACGAACTGAAAATTTTCTACAATAAAGCAAGACAGGCAGCAATTACCAATGAAATTCTGGAGATTGTGTCCGGAGCAGAAGCTTTGAAGAATTCGTAATAGCAGCGTAGTAAGATATTAAAAGCATCAGAGAGTTCTGGTGCTTTTTTTGTTATGATGAAAAATCTTAAAATGGGTATTCAATTTTCGGAACTTTATTATAATTTAATTTTGTATATCTTTGCATCAAATATTTTTAAAAATTTAAATGGACTCAGACGTCGTCAAGCTTTTATTAGCTTTATTCTTAGTATTACTCAATGGTTTTTTCGTAGCCGCAGAATTCTCTATCGTTAAAGTTCGTTACTCCCAAATCCAGCTCAAAGCCGCCGAAGGAAACTCAATGGCGAAACAGGCAGAGCACATCATCAAACATCTCGACGAATATCTTTCTGCTACGCAGCTGGGGATTACGTTAGCCTCACTTGGTTTAGGTTTTGTCGGCGAAAGCGCGCTGCACCATATTATCGAAAATCTTTTTCATTATTTCGGATTTGCAGTTGCAGATGCTACCGTTACTACGGTGTCGCTGGTGACAAGTTTCTTAATCATTACCATTATGCACATCGTTTTTGGAGAATTAATTCCTAAATCGATTGCTATCCGGAAAGCAGAACCCACTACAATGTTCATTGCAGTACCGCTGAGAGCATTTTACACCATCTTTAAACCTTTTATCTGGACGATGAACCAAATGTCGAACGGAGTTTTAAGGTTAATGAAGATTCACCCGGCATCAGAGCACGAAATTCACTCCACGGAAGAACTTCAGCTATTGGTAAAACAGTCTGCAGATTCGGGTGAAATTGAAGAAGAGAATTACGAGATTATTAAAAATGCCTTCGATTTTACAGATCATTCTGCCAAGCAAATCATGGTGCCGCGCCAAAATATTGCGTCGATTGATATTGATGATTCTGTTGAGGAAATTATTTCAAAAATAATGGATGGAGGTTATTCCAGAGTTCCTGTGTACAGCGGTTCTATTGATAATATTATCGGGATTTTTTATGCTAAAGAAATTATCCGAGAATACATTAAAAGGAAAGGAATCATCGATCACGAAGTTTTAAAAGAACTGATGCGCGAACCGTTTTTCGTAGTGGGAAGTAAAAAGATTTCGGACCTTTTGAAGGTTTTTCAGCAGAAAAAACAGCATCTTGCAGTTGTAATTGATGAATTTGGCGGTACAGAAGGGATTATCACGCTCGAAGATATTTTGGAAGAATTGGTAGGCGAAATTCAGGATGAAGAAGACGACGAGGATAAAATTGTAGAGAAAGTTGGCGAGAATGTGTTTTGGGTTCAGGCAACACAGCCTTTGGATGAAATTAACGAACATTTGCCGAAATCATTCCCACTTTCAGAAGATGGGGAGTATAATACACTGGCAGGTTTTATTTTGCATGAACTTGAAGATATTCCGGAAGAAAACCAGGAATTCAGCATCAATGATTATCACGTAAAAATTCTGAAAATGCAGAACAAGAGCGTTGATTTGGTAGAACTTACCTTCGAAGAACCCAATATTCTGAGTGATTTGGCAGATGAACTTGGTGAAATTTAAGAAAATGAGCAGATTTTATACATATAATTCAGTTCACGATTACGAAAAACCACAGCGCGAGTACGACGAAGAAGTTGCGCTGCTGGAAAAAGAAGATGAAGTTTATAAACTCGTTCTGTGGAATGATGATGTAAATACTTTCGATTTTGTAATCGAAGCGCTCATCGAAATATGCGGACACACGCTTGAGCAGGCTGAGCAATGCACAATTCTGGTTCATTATAAAGGAAAATGTACGGTTAAAACCGGCAGTATGGACGTTTTGAAACCCATGCACGAAAAATTAATCGCAAGAAGTTTAACTTCAGAAATAGTATAAACAAAGTTTCGGTTCATCGAGACTTTTTTATTGTAAATTTATTATGAACACATTATTAATCGTTATAATCGCGGTAACTGCCATTTTCAGTTATTTCGGATTCAGTAATCAACAAATGTTCGACAAATATAAATTCAATGTTGGCGCAATTCGTGGTAACAAAGAATATATACGCTTAATTTCTGCAGGTTTTCTGCATGGCGACTTAATGCATCTCCTGTTCAATATGATGACGCTGTACTTCTTCGGCCCAATTGTGTTGCAGGCTTTCGGCGAAATAGGATTTTTGGTAGTGTATCTCGGTTCCATTCTTTTAGGAAATTTTTTCTCTCTGTATCTGTACCAAAAGCAGTCATGGTATTCGGCAATCGGAGCAAGTGGTGGCGTTTCCGGGATTCTGTTTGCGTCGATTGCGATGATTCCGGACCTTGGAATTTACTTTTTCTTTATTCCTATACCAATTCCCGGCTATATTTTCGGACTTTTATACTTCGGCTATTCTGTTTACAGCATGCTGAATCCGCGTCAACATGACAATATTGGTCATGCAGCTCACATGGGCGGAGCTTTTTTCGGATTGGTTTACGCGGTCGCATTACAGCCTGAACGAGCGATTCAGAACGCATTGTTTCTCGGAATTATGGCGCTGCCGCTGATTTATATGACGTATATGGTTTTCGTGAAGAAGAAAATCGGATAGTCTTTTTAGGAGCAACAAAAGCATTTTCTCTCTTCAAACTGAAGACCCGTTTTCCATTACAATCTTTTTTTCACTCGCTTCGCTCGCGCAAAAAAGGATTTCCACTTCAACCGGGGCTAGAATTTCTGTCGGGTTTTATACAGAAGATTTATAATTACACTTTTTGGCGCTCGCTTCGCTCGCGCCCGATTAGGTCACTTCACTTCCTGCCGAAAACAAACCGGTCATTGCCGGAAATATCCTTGATGAGATGTACTTCAGATAGAACGTTAGTGAAAAGAGCTTTGGTTTCCTCACCTAATTTCTGATTAATTTCCAGGAACAACATTCCGTTTTCTGTCAGGTGATTATTGCAGTCTTCAGCAATTTTTTCGTAAAATATCAGGGCATTTGAAGTAGGAGAGAACAATGCCATTTTGGGTTCAAATTCCTTTACCGAATCAGCAATTTCTTTTTCCTCATCAATGCCAATGTAAGGCGGATTCGAAATAATAATATCGTAAACTTCTGATAAATATTCTTCAAGATAATTCTGGTGGATGAAATTAATATTGGCCTCGTGAAAATCCGCATTTTTCTTCGCGGTTTTCAGGGCTTTTTCAGAAAAATCTATTGCTGAAACCTTGGCTTCAGGAAATTTCTTTTTCAAAATAATGGGAATAATCCCACTTCCGGTACCAATGTCAAGAATTTTCAAATCTGTTACATTATTTTTGTGAATTTCGTTGATTGCAAGTTCCAAAAGCTCCTCAGTTTCCGGTCTTGGAATCAGTACATTTTCATCCACAAAAAATTTTAATCCATAAAATTCGGTTTCACCCAGGATTTGCTGGTATGGTTTTCCTGCTTTTAATTCAGTGATTATTTTTATAAAAACGCTGTTTTGTTCGTCAGAAATAATGTGGTCCTGAGAGTTCCTTAATTCAAATTTATTGATTCCTAAAATTTGGCTGCAAAAAATTGAAAACAGTTCGCGGATTTCGGAACGGGTGTAAATTCCAGATATTTGATTTTCAAAAAATTCTTTTAATTCAGAAATAATCATTTTTCTTAATTGGGATTTAAATATAATTCCTTTTTTTGAAAATGAATGGATGGAGACAGTCAAATCTTCAAAAATACCCGAAAACAAAGGGAATTTCTGGGATTTTTTTGCAAAAGTGTAAATAATTTTACTATTTTTGAACAACCCTCACTGTTAAAAATGAAAAACGTTCTATTTGCAATTCTTGCATTATTTTTTGTAGTTTCCTGTGGAACTTCAACCCCAGTAGTTAAAAGAAGTGTACCTACCAAAACTGTTAAAAAAACTGCGGATCTTAAACCGCTGGAGTCTAATTTTTCTGGGAAAGTAAATGCGCAGATTCAGGAGATTCTAAAAGATGCGCAAAAATATCTTGGTGCTCCGTACAAATATGCGGGCAATACTTCAGCTGGTTTCGACTGTTCTGGTTTGGTTACCAAGGTTTTCAATGAAAACAATACAAAGCTTCCGCGCCGGTCCGAAGATCAGTCTACGGTTGGTAAACAGATCAATATTCGTGATACAAAACCGGGAGATCTGGTGTTTTTCGCTACAGCGGGCGGCAGCAGGGTTTCTCATGTAGGAATTGTACACGATATCGGAAGCAATGGCGAAGTGAAATTTATCCATGCATCTACATCTAAAGGCGTGATTATTTCTTCACTTAACGAAAAATATTGGAACAAAGCTTATCTATTCGCCCGAAGAGTTTTGTAAATTTGCGCCAATTAAATTCTTATAAACCAATCAAAATTATGTTACAGCAAACCATTGAGAATATCTGGGATAACCGCGAACTTTTAAAAGATGAAGACAGCCAAAAATCCATCCGTGAAGTCATCCGTCAGCTGGATCTGGGCGATCTGCGTGTTGCGGAGCCTACAGAAAATGGCTGGAAAGTTAATGAATGGGTGAAAAAAGCAGTCGTGATGTATTTCCCTATTCAAAAAATGGAAACTATTGAAGTGGGTCCTTTTGAGTTCCACGATAAAATGCCGTTGAAAAGAAATTATGCCGAAAAAGGTGTTCGCGTAGTGCCGCATGCCGTGGCACGTGAAGGAGCTTTTATTGCTTCAGGAGTAATTTTAATGCCTTCTTACGTAAATATCGGTGCTTATGTAGATTCCGGAACGATGGTCGATACCTGGGCAACTGTTGGCAGCTGCGCACAGATCGGGAAAAACGTTCACTTGAGCGGTGGAGTGGGAATTGGCGGAGTTTTGGAACCACTTCAGGCTGCACCCGTAATTATTGAAGATGATGTTTTTGTGGGTTCAAGATGTATCGTGGTAGAAGGAGTTCACGTAGAAAAAGAAGCTGTTTTGGGAGCAAATGTTGTCCTTACCGCTTCTACAAAAATCATCGATGTAACCGGTTCCGAACCTGTTGAAATTAAAGGAAGAGTTCCGGCCCGTTCCGTTGTAATTCCAGGAAGTTATACAAAACAGTTTCCTGCTGGTGAATATCAGGTTCCTTGTGCTTTAATTATCGGACAGCGTAAAGAATCTACTGACAAAAAAACTTCTCTTAACGACGCTTTAAGGGAGAATAATGTTGCTGTTTAAAGAATATGGCGATTCCAAAACAAATATTTCAAACCTTTAAGTCAGCAAAATTACCATGGCTTACTCGGATGCATATCAAAAGGATGCTACGAAGAAATCGGGAATATACTTATCATTTTTACGACGATGAGCGTATTGAAAAATTTTTGCTAGAAGAATTTCCACGTGAATATTATGTGGCGTATAAAAGTCTTACCGTTGGAGCGGCTAAAGCAGACTTTTTCCGCTACGCAATTTTGTATAAAAAAGGTGGGATTTATTTGGATATAGATTGTAAATTGATTTCCAGATTTCGGGATTTTATTAAAGATTTTGATGAGGCAATTATTTCAATCGAAAACAATGGCCATCATTATACGCAATGGGCGCTAATTTTTGATGTCGGTCATCCTTTCTTGAAAAGAACATTGGAATTGTGCCTGATCAACATTTTTGAACACCGGTATCCTCATGATGTTCATCAAACAACAGGTCCGACTGTTTTCACACACGCTATCAAGGAGGTTTTGCAGCAGGCTCCAAATACACCCTACCGAGAAATGGGAATGGAGTACGAAGGTCATATCGATGATAAATACAAGCTTGCAAAGTTCTTCCTTTATAAAGACAGGAAAGAGCATTGGAAAAAGCAACAATTGTCGCAGGATATTATAAAACCGTTTGAGTAATGAAAATCGCTTTCGACGGAAAACGTTTTTTCAATAACGGTTCGGGTTTAGGAAATTATTCGAGAGATTTGGTGAGGATGTTGGCGACTTATCATCCTGATAATCAATATTTGCTATTAAATAACAAAAAATCTGAGCGCGGAAAAGAAATTCTGGCACTGCCGAGTGTTTCGTTTATAGAAACTTCGAAAGGAAAACTTTCCCGACAGTTCAAAATGGGAAAAGATGCACAGAATGCCGAATGCGATATTTTCCACGGACTTTCCGGTGAATTGCCTTTAAAATGGAACGAAAAACCGATTAAAAAGATCGTTACCATTCACGATTTAATTTTCTTAAGATACCCGGAATATTACAGTTTTTTTGATCGAAAAATTCACTTTTGGAAGTTTAAAAATGCTGCGAAACAAGCAGATTTGATCATTGCCATTTCAGAACAGACGAAGAAAGATATCATCAAATTTTTGAATATTCCGGAAAGTAAAATTAGGGTTGTTTATCAGGGTTGTCATCATTTTTTTAAAGAAAATCAAACCCAGGATTTTTTAAATTCTGTGCGGGAAAAATTCAATCTTCCTGAGAAATTTATTTTAAATGTCGGAACAATCGAAGAGCGAAAAAGTCTTTTAAACATTGTAAAAGCAATCAAAAATACTGAAATTCCTTTGGTTGTTGTTGGCAAAAAAAAGGATAAATATTTCAATAAAATAGAGCGTTTCATCGAAAAAAATAAGCTTGAAAATCAAGTTTATTTCTTGGAAAATGTTTCGATGGAAGAATTGGCTGCGATTTATAAATTGGCTGAAATTTTTGTTTATCCGAGCGTTTTCGAAGGTTTCGGAATCCCTGTAATTGAAGCGCTTTTTTCGGGAACTGCCGTCATTACGAGTAATTTAAGTTCGCTTCCGGAAGCCGGTGGAAAAAATTCTCTTTACATAAATCCGAACAACATTGACGATTTAAAGTCTAAAATTCTATTTCTTTGGAACAATGAATCCGAGCGAAAACGTCGAGTAGAAAAGGGTTTGCTTTACGCACAAAAATTCAGTGACGAGAATATTTCGAATGAACTGATGAAGGTTTACAAGGAAACGATTTCGATTTTGTGAATTTTTATATATTTAGAAAAAAAAATCATGAGAATCTTATTAACTCTGTCATTTTCACTTTTCTTTTCCTTGTCATTTTCGCAATCTGCAAATGAAGCAAATGCAGTCGTCAATGAACAAAGATATAGAAGCCAACTTTCAAACGAAGCTTATGAAAAGGCAATAACCGAAATGCGACGAAACGCCAATGAAAGTTCTACAGTAAAATTGAAACAATTAGATGAACTTTTTGAATTAAACTTTGCCCAAAACGACCGGTTTCAATCTAAATTAAAATCATTAAATGAGAAGAAAAAAGGGTTTGAATCAAAAATAGTTACTACAAAATCTGCTGAACAAAAGGAAAGTTTGCAAAAAAAAATTGCCGATGTAAATTCAGAAATCAACAAGTTAAATGAGAAAATCAAGGCCAACGAAAGTGAATTGGCGTTTCTTCAAGAAGCTTATAGAAAGCAAATGAAATAAAAAAGTTGCGATCTTGCAGCCTTTTTTCTATTTTGAAATAATGATTTTCTTGGTGAGTTTTCGGTCTTCGACATTCATCGTTCCGAAATAAATTCCCGGCGATAGTTTTGAAATATCTATTTTTTTGTTATTCTGAGTTTTAATTAAAACTTTTCCGGATAAATCGGTAATGATGAAAGAATAATCTCTAAAATTCGAGTTCAACATTTCCATATTGATAAAATTAGACGCCGGATTTGGAAAAATTCGTAAAGATTCCAACATTTTTTCCGGTGGGCAATCTGCTACCGACAAACTACTTGTTTCGGCAGTTGCAAAGTGCTGAACCGCACCTAGAGCCGCTTTAGCAACATTGTAAACAAAAACAGGATCCATATTGGCATAAGTGTCGCCGGAAGAATGCGGTTGCGAACTTTCATTATATTCATAAAATCCTGTGATGACTTCGCCATTCGATTGAAACGGCATATAATCCGATCCGTAAGCATAAGATAAATTAGTTTGCAGTGGTGAATACAGTGAAACACAATTCATCAGTTGCTGTGTAATAGTGCTAGATGCTGAATTATTTGTAGAAGGTGAATTATTGGTGTCGCGTTCGCAGGTTATCGTACTGTTCACCTCGCCAGCAACGCCGCCAACTTGATCAATGTTGAATACTACTTTAATATCCATTTTAGGATTGGTGCCGTTTACAACGGTATTTACGTAATTCTGACTCCCACGAAATCCCTGTTCTTCACCTGTGAAATTGATAAATTTAATGGAATATTCGGTGGGAATATCTTTCAGGATTCTGGCGATTTCAAGAATTACCGAAGTCCCGCTGCCGTTGTCGTTTACGCCAGGACCCGCGATGGTATCATAATGACCGCACACAATAACATAAGTGTTTGGATATTTGGTTCCTGTCTTGGTAAGAATAAGATTTTTTGTAGTATTCCCGTTATAAGTAAACGCGTTTTCTGAAATCTGAGTGCTGGTGTAACCAAAACCAAGATATTTATTTTTCAGCCAGTTAAATGTATTGTTGTTGTTAATACTTCCAGTGGTCTTCACTCCAAAACCAGCAAACTCGGTAAGATAAGTATTGATGTTGGTTTGTGTAATTTGCTCAACCCTGTTTTGATAAGCCTGTATAAATGTTTGGGCTGAAGAGAATATAGAAATGTAAAGGGCGGAAACGATAAAAAGTTTTTTCATTTTTTATTAGCAATTCATCAAAAATAATAAAAAAATCTCATACAAATTTGTATGAGATTTAATATTGATAACAAAAAATTTTACATTTATTTAATTTGATCTACAACTGCTTTGAAAGCTTCAGGGTGATTCATTGCTAAATCTGCTAAAACTTTTCTGTTCAGTTCGATATTGTTGCTTTTCAGAGCGCCCATAAATTGGGAGTAAGACATTCCGTGTTCTCTTGCACCAGCGTTGATACGCGTGATCCAAAGGCTTCGGAAATTTCTTTTCTTCTCTTTTCTGCCGCGGTAAGCATATTGCATTGCTTTTTCTACGGCGTTTTTAGCTACAGTCCAAACATTTTTTCTTCTACCGAAAAAACCTTTAGCCTGCTTCATTACTTTTTTTCTGCGAGCTCTGGAAGCTACTGCATTTACTGATCTTGGCATAATTTAAATTGTTTTTTTTGAAAAGGGCGGTAATTTATTTCATTACACTTTTTTGCTCCGTTTCAGGGTTAAAATTTCTGAATTTTTTGAATTCTTATAAACCGGTTGATTTATAAAAAACTACTTAATGGCTAATTGACGTAAAACGCTTTTCTCATCCACAGTAGCAACGTAAGAAGTTTGCGTAAGATTTCTCTTCTGCTTCGTTTCTTTTTTCGTCAAGATGTGGCTTTTGAAAGCATTTTTTCTTTTAATCTTCCCGGTTCCGGTAAGCTTAAAACGCTTCTTAGCACCTGATTTAGTTTTTAATTTTGGCATTTTGCTTAATTTTATCTGTTTGTTATCAATATCTTTTGTGAGTTTAAATTTAAACGAATTAAATTTAAATTCTGTAATTCCTATTTTGCCGGTTTCTTCGGGCTCATCATCATAATCATTCTCTTACCTTCAAGTTTTGGCAGCTGATCAACTTTTCCAACATGTTCCAGTTCCTGCGCCAACTTTAGAAGAAGTATTTCTCCCTGGTCTTTAAAGATAATCGAACGGCCTTTGAAGAAAACATAGGTTTTAAGTTTTGAACCTTCTTCCAGGAATTTTTCAGCATGCTTTTTCTTGAATTCGTAGTCGTGCTCATCAGTCTGTGGACCAAATCTAATTTCTTTTACAACTACTTTTACCTGCTTGGCTTTAAGTTCTTTGGTTTTCTTTTTCTGTTCGTAAAGGAATTTTTTATAATCCAGAATTCTGGTAATATAAGGCTCCGCTTTATCAGAAATTACAACCAAATCCAGTTCCTGGTCTTTTGCTATTTCTAATGCTTTTGCTAAGGGATAAACTCCCGGCTCTACGTTATCACCGACCAAACGTACTTCTTTTGCACGGATTTTTTCATTAATCTGGTGCAAATCTTCCTGTACACGGCGCTGTGGGCCTCTACCTCGGTAATTGAATTTCTGTGCTATGGTATTAAATTTTAAAGTTAATTTTAAATTTTTGATTCTTTTTTAAAGTAAGAAATAAAGTCTTCGATGCTCATTGCGCCCAAATCTCCTTCGCCTCTTCTTCTTACAGAAATTGTGTTATTAAGTTCCTCATTCTCACCTACAATAAGCATGAAAGGGAGTTTTTTCAACTCTGCATCACGGATTTTTTTACCCGTTTTCTCATTTCTGTCGTCAATCAAGCCGCAAATATCGTGATTTTCCAGCAATTGTGAAACTTTTTTTGCATAATCCACATATTTTTCACTGATCGGTAAAATGGTAAACTGATCCGGAGCGAGCCAAAGTGGGAAATCTCCTGCTGTATTTTCGAGCAAAATAGCGATAAACCTTTCCATAGAACCAAATGGCGCACGGTGAATCATCACGGGTCTGTGTTTTTCATTGTCGCTTCCCGTGTACCAAAGATCGAATCTTTCCGGTAAATTATAATCTACCTGAATGGTTCCCAACTGCCAGCTTCTCCCCAGCGCATCTTTCACCATGAAATCCAGTTTAGGACCGTAGAACGCGGCTTCACCATATTCTACTTTTGTTTTCAGGCCTTTTTTCTCAGCTGCCTGGATAATGGCGTCTTCCGCTTTTTTCCAGTTTTCATCGGAGCCGATATATTTTTCTTTGTTATCGGGATCTCTTAAAGAAATTTGAGTAACGAAATCTTCAAATCCTAATGATTTGAAGACGTAAAGTGTAAGATCAATTACGTTTTCAAATTCTGCCAAAAGCTGGTCTGGTGTACAGAATAAGTGCGCATCATCCTGCGTAAATCCACGAACTCTTGTTAAACCATGAAGTTCACCGGATTGCTCGTATCGGTAAACAGTCCCGAATTCTGCAAAACGTTTCGGCAAATCTTTGTAAGACCATTGCCCAACTTTATAGATTTCGCAATGATGTGGGCAGTTCATTGGTTTCAGCATAAATTCTTCACCTTCGTTAGGCGTTTTTATAGGCTGAAAGCTATCTGCACCGTATTTATCCCAATGTCCGGAAGTTACGTATAATTCTTTCGCACCGATATGCGGAGTCATTACAAATTCGTATCCGGATTTTTTCTGTGCGTCAGATAAAAAGTTTTCGAGTTTTTTTCTCAGGGCGGTTCCTTTTGGTAACCAAAGCGGAAGACCGGCGCCTACTTTTTCAGAAAAAGCATAAATTCCCAGTTCTTTACCCAATTTACGGTGGTCGCGGCGTTTTGCTTCCTCAAGTCTTTCCAAATATTCGGTGAGTTCTTTCTGTTTAGGAAAAGAGATACCATAAACTCTTGTAAGCTGTTTGTTTTTCTCATCGCCTCTCCAGTAAGCTCCTGCAGCGTTAAGGATTTTAACAGCCTTCACAATTCCGGTTGAGGGAATGTGGCCGCCACGACATAAATCTGTAAAATTATCGTGGGAGCAGAAGGTAATCTCACCATCGTTAAGGTTAGAAATTAGTTCTGTTTTGTATGGATTGTCTGCGTATTCTTTCAAAGCATCAGCTTTGGAAACCGGATATAATTTGAAGGTTGCGTCTTTCTTCGCGTTTTCAAGCATTTTCTTTTCGATTTTCTCGAAGTCTTTTTCAGAAAGACTTTCGTCACCGAAATCTACGTCATAATAAAATCCGCTGTCGATTGCCGGACCAATAGTTAATTTTGCATTGGGATAAAATTCCATAATTGCCTGCGCCAACAAGTGAGCGGAGGAGTGCCAGAAGGCTTTTTTACCCATATCATCATTCCACGTAAGAAGCTGAATCGTAGAATCGGTGGTGATTGGCGTGTTGATTTCAACCTGTGTTCCGTTTACAATTGCAGAAATGGTGTTTCTGGCCAGGCCTTCGCTTATCGATTTTGCTACCTCCAGTGCGCTTACGGCACTTTCAAATTCTTTGATGCTTCCGTCGGGAAGAGTAATTTTTACCATTGTGAACTATGAATTTAATTTGCAAAAGTACGGATTTTCTGTGAATTTTTATTTTATACTTTTCAAGAAATTTGTGTGTTTTAAAGTGAATTTGCATGAATTTTTCAGAAGGGATAGAGAAAGAGTTTTAGCCTCGATTGAAATGGAAATCCTTTTTTTGCGTCGCCAGAAAAGTTTAAAAGGGAAATCCAGGTCTTTTCTTAGGAAGTATAAATTGTTGTTACTTATAAAAAAAAAGTCCGGCTTCAGAATAACTGAAACCGGACGGGTAAAATTATGAAACTTGGTTTAGAAGGTATCCCGGCTGCCCAGGGAATCCATTTCGTTCGTCATTCCACGGTTTCTTAAGTTGTAAGTTCGGTAATCATCAGTTAAATAAAGGTTGTTTTTTGCTTTGCTGATGATTCTGGCGCGTTCATCGGAAGTTAAATTGTTGTCTGGTGAACTAAATTCTTCGGTTGTATATCGGTCTTTAGTAAAATCATTTACATCCAACGCGCCCTCTTCGTTTAAAATTTCCCGGGCTCTTTCTGCACGGTCTGCATCATCGGTGTATACGGTTATCAGGTTGCTTTTAGTAGCTGCATAGCTGTATTTGTTTTTGCTGGAATCATCGTCTCCGAAAAGCCAGTTCCAAAATCCCGTTGTTTTTTCATCTTCTTCATAATCGTACCCAAATTCCGGATCGTAATCGCCGGTAGTGGAGTAGCGCGAAACTTTGTAATCTTCTTTTTCGAAACCTGCATTATCGAGTTTATGCGATGCTTTATCGGCTGCTTCAGTGGTTGGGAACATTCCCACGATAGTATAAGACATAATGTTTAATTTTTTAGTATTAATATTTGTGATCTTTAAAGGACGAATCAAAAATTATGACAGAATTGTTTAATTAAAATAACTTTAAATTTAATTAACATAATATACGGAATATTGATTTGTGTTTAACATTAATTAACGCTCACTATTTTTCCATAAAAAAAGCGAAAAATTAATTTTCGCTTTGGTCTGTGTTGTCGGTTTTGCCGTCTTTGTGAAGTATTGATGTTTCCTTAATTTCTTTTTCGGCAGTTTCTCCGGATTTAATTTTTTCTGAAGATGCCGGAATATTGGGTAAATCCTGATTTTGTTTCTTAATTTCGGCCTTATTTGTTTTGGGGTCGTTATTTTCTTTGTTCATGATTTTTTGGGTTTTTAAAATTTCGAAGTATCAATGAGACCTGTTTGGTCTTCAATTGTATAGTTCAAAGCCTTTGCCAAAACAAAAATATTATCCAAATTTTCTAAAAGCTGTTTGCGGCCTTCATCGCGAAGCCGGTTCTGATTAACCGTTTTATATGCATTGTCTTTTGCAGATTTGGTGATTTTCTGAAGGTCTTTTTCATTAAAACGATCAATAAAAGAATCATCCATCGACTGTATTTCGACGCTGGGAATAATTCTTATTTCCGCGTTCGGAAGTTCTTTTATTATCAGCTTTTTATTCACAGAATCAACTTCGAGTTTCATTTTATTTAAATCGTAAGAAACCTGAGCATTTGTTTTGGTGAAGGTAATGAGCTCTTTTTCGATGTCCGGCAGCATTCCGCCAAAAAGTTCGGAAGTGATTTTGGTTTTCTGCATGCTTGAGAAATCCTGTTCCATCACCACCATTTTGTTCATTTTACGAATTTGGTTGGTGATGATGTAGAAATCGTTCTGAACTTTATCCTCTGGTTTTTTTGTCAGCGCATTCCAAAGTAAAACAATGAACAGCACCAGCGCGGCTCCCAGGATAAACGGCAGTATTTTAGAGTTTCTTTTCAATTATTTCAGTAAATCTTTAAATGAAGTGTTGTCTTTGCGCACGATTTCGAGTAAATCTCTTTCAAGATAACCCGACGTAGGATATTCGATAATTCTGCCAATTTCTTTGCCATACTTCTGTACAATAATTGTTGGTACGCGCTGTATATTATAAACGCCTTCTTCGCCGCCGGGAGCCTCCTTTTTACGGTTTACCGCTATAATGGTGAGTTTTTGCTCGGGGAAATTCACGTTTTCCAGGATTTTCATCAGTCTCGGAACTTCGCGGTGGCTATCTTCGCACCAGGTCCCCAAAACAACGATGATGTTGTAAGAACTTAATTTTTCTTTTTTAAGTTCTGCCACAGCTTTCTGATCGATGGTGTATTGATCGTGCTCTTTAGAATACCAATCGCTGTAAGGTAATTTCAGGAGCTGGTCTTTAGTCTGAATTCCCAACAGCATTTTACCGTCGTTGGTTGTTTCAACTTCACGGTTTACCACCACTTTTTGAGCGTTACAGGATTGAAGCGAAAAAAACAAGATAGCGGATAGAAGTATAGATTTGGTTAATTTATTCATATTTTAGTTTTAATTCTTCTCTAAAATGGTTTCGAGGTCGGCAGGGGAATAATATTTGTTTTTCAGAACTTTGTAATCGCTTTTGCGGTGAACATTAATTTTGTTGCCGGAAATTTCAGCAAAAGCTTCCTCACCTTTTTCCTGATAGAATGCGATGGTTTCATCGGCTTCCTGCTGGTTTGCACAAGCCTTCGACATATTCGACCGCTGAACTTCGTTAAAAAGTTCTACAAATTTTTCGCCCAAACCAAATTCCAGCACCGCACCACTTAAAACATACTGCAGATCACAAAGTGCGTCAGCAATTTCCACAATATTGTTGTCTGCGATTGCATCTTTTAATTCATTTAATTCTTCCTGTAGTAAAGAAATTCTTAATTCACATCTTTCTTTGGATGGGATTTGCGGGGTATCTAAAATGGGCGCATTAAAGGTTTTGTGAAATTCTGCAACTTGGTTTAGTGCATCAATTTTATCCATTTACAGTTTAATTTGAACAAATATAAAAATTATAATGTCAAAACCCTGAAAGTTCAAGTCTTATTAAGATAAAAAAAGCATCCATATCGGATGCTTTATCTTTGAATATTGTTGAATTTATTTCGAAATTTCTCTGCCTATTACAAGACGCTGAATTTCGGAAGTTCCTTCGCCAATGGTACATAATTTTGAATCTCTGTAGAATTTTTCTACCGGAAAATCTTTCGTATAGCCATATCCGCCGAAAACCTGGACTGCATTATTCGCAATTCTAACACAAGCTTCCGAAGCGTAAAGTTTGGCCATAGCGCCTTCTTTGGTCATGGGTTGCTTGGCATTTTTTAAATTAGAAGCACGCTGGATGAGTAATTCTGCAGCATCAATTTCCGTTGCCATATCTGCAAGCATGAAGTTAATTGCCTGAAACTGGTTAATTGCTTTGCCAAACTGGTGTCTTTCCAAAGAATATTTCAAAGCGGCTTTGTAAGCGCCACGAGCAATACCTAAGCTTAATGCTGCGATCGAGATTCTTCCGCCATCAAGGATTTTCATTGCCTGTTTGAATCCAGATCCAACTTCACCTAATCTGTTGGCATCGGGAACTCTTACGTTGTCGAAAATTAATTCTGCGGTCTCGGAGGCGCGCATTCCTAATTTGTTTTCTTTTTTTCCAGAACTGAAACCTGGCATTCCTTTTTTCAAAACGAAAGCTGTAGAGTTATTTTTTGCTCCTTTTTCGCCGGTTCTGGTCATTACAACAGCAATGTCGCCGGAAATTGCATGGGTAATGAAGTTTTTAGCCCCGTTAAGAATCCACTCGTCACCATCTTTTACCGCTGTAGTGCTCATCCCTCCGGAATCTGATCCTGTATTATGTTCTGTTAATCCCCATGCTCCGATAACTTTACCAGAAGCAAGTTGTGGGAGCCATTTGTGGCGCTGTTCTTCGTTTCCGAATTCGTAAATGTGATTGGTACACAATGAGTTGTGGGCAGCAACGGATAGTCCGATGGAAGGATCAACCTGTGAAATTTCATCAAGAATGGCCACGTACTCGTGATAACCAAGACCTGAACCACCGTATTCTTCGGGAATTACAATTCCCATAAACCCCATTTCACCCATTTGGTGAAAAAGTTCAACCGGAAAAGTCTGGCTTTCGTCCCAGTCCATAATATTCGGTCGGATATTTTTTTCTGCAAACTCTTTTGCAGTTTCAGCAATCATATTGATGTTGTGTAAAGTGTCACTGTTCATAGATAGTATTTGCTTTCAAAGATAATTAAATTGGTGAAGCCTGAAAATATTTTTTTAAAATTAGGTTTAATTCCTGATTTTGCGAAAGTTAAATGCGTAATTTTGCAATCTTTAAAATGATATCAATGAAAAGAATTCTACTTCTGTGCTTTCTATTGCCAGCTTTGGTTTTTTCACAAATTCCTGCGGGTTATTATGACGGAACTTCAAATTTAAGCGGATATGCGCTTAAAACGAAACTTCACGAGATTATTTCTTCTAAAAATATTAATTGGCATTACGGAGATTTAAGTGAATTTTACAATAAAACGGATTTAGATAAATATTACGATCATGATGCAAGTAATACTACCATCCTGCTGGATATTTATTCTGAAATCCCAAACGGTCCGGATGTTTATGAATATACCGTCGCCAATCTTACCGGATCTGCAAATGCAGAAGGACAGGGTTGGAACAGAGAGCATATGATGCCTCAAAGTACATTCAATAGTAATTATCCGATGTATTCGGATCTGTTTTACGTAATTCCTACGGATGCACGTATTAATCAGCTGAGGAGCAACTATCCTTATGGTATTGCTAAAACTACAACCGCTCCTTTTTATACTTTTACAAACGGATCGCGGATTAGTGCCAACGGAACGCCTGGCTCCGGTTATACCGGACGTGTTTACGAACCCGTTGATGAATTTAAAGGAGATATTGCAAGAAGTTTACTTTATTTTGCGGTGAGATACGAAGGGAAATTAGGTCTTTTCAATTATTATAACGGTACTTCAGCGGCAAACGACCGAAGCCCGCTGGACGGAACCGAAGAGAAAGCTTTTGAAGACTGGTATCTTGCCATGCTTCTTCAGTGGCATAATCAGGATCCGATTTCACAAAGAGAGATCGACAGGAATAATGAGGTTTATGCATTACAGAAAAACCGAAATCCTTTTATCGATTATCCACAATGGGTAAATACTATCTGGAATCAGACCGCAAATTCTTTAGAACCTGAGGCTCCCACGAACTTAAGTATTACGCAAACAAGTGCTTATTTTGTAAATTTAAGCTGGACGCCAAGTCCCGATGCTGATGTAATCGGATACAAAATCTATCAGAATGATGTGCTGATTGCCTATACTAAAGATACGTCAATTTCAATTGATCATTTGGAGCCTTCCACCTTTTATAATTTCAAAGTTCAGGCTTATGATAATAGTTATTATCAGTCGATGTACAGCAATACGGTTTCTGCAACAACTTTAGCGACCGATATTTATGCAAAGGATCTGATGATTACAAAATATCTGGAAGGAAGTGAGAATAATAGAGCAATTGAAATAACCAACAAAACCGGGCATCCTGTTAATCTCAATAAATACCGTCTCAGTACTCAGTTTTATAACAACACTGCAGGTAATTATTATTTTCCCGATGCGTATGAACTCGAAGGACTGGTACAGCACAACGAAACATTTGTTGTGCTCAATCCATATTCCAATTTCAGCTGTATTACCAATGATGAGGCGAGATTTGTAACGGCTGCGCCTCAGCTCACTTTTTCGGGGAGCCAATATCTTGAACTTCGTTATGCTTCGACAACGGTAGATGCGGTAGGAATTAAAGACATGAGTAATTCATCAGTTTTGGGCGATGTTTCGCTGTACAGACTGAGTTCTGTAACGCAACCGTCAAATACATTTACCCTTTCCGAGTGGGAAGCATTTCCTGCTGATTATTGCGAGAATCTGGGCGTTTTGGCCACCTCTGATGTTGGGTTTTATTCTGAAAATAACTGGTCTGTTTATCCGAATCCTGTCGTTGGAAACATCCTGTATGTAGAAGGGAAACAACTGGAGAACGTGCAGGAAATTTCTGTTTTTGATCTTTCGGGAAAATTGGTGCAGCAAGAAAGTCGGCCGTTTAAAAACAAAAATTCGGTAAATGTTCAAAATCTGAAGCCGGGAGTTTATATTCTGAATATCGATCATAAATCACTGAAGTTTATCAAAAAATAAATCTTTACAGTCATTAAAATCTCCTCAAAAAATTTATTTGAGGAGATTTTTTATTACCCTATAATTAAACTATTTCAAATACAATTTCATTTTTGCTTCGTATTCCGGTTTTACTTTAATCAGCTTCCATATTTTTCTGTCTTCAGGATTTGTAATCCGGTGATAAATAATTTTATCGGCAGAATACTTAAAGTAAGGATGTGTTTTCAGCCAATCTTCAGGAGCGTCGGCGAGCGTATATTTCGCGATTTTCGAATCATCAAGATAAGCAGTGGAAATTAATTTCTGAGCTAAATTTTTATCGATATCATAAGTGTCGATAATTTGCTGTCGGTTGACAAACCCACCAAGTTTTTTGCGGTAACTGAGCATCATGGCGGCACTTTTTTCGTCAAAACCAAATTCTATAAGCTGCTTGAACGTAATTTGGTTGATGTCAACTTTTGAAAAATCGGTTTTGGGTTCAGATTCATTTGCAGCTTTTGTAACCAAGGATTCGCTGAAACTCTTTTTAGATAAAGTTGTTTTAAAATTTTCGGGATTCAGTAGAATGTAAGGTTTCATTTCTTCAAACTTTTCTTCAGAAATTACAAAACAACGTGCAATATCATCCAGAGTTTTAAAACTGCCTTTTAGATTCCGGTCTCGGTAATTAATGATGACCTGCGCCTGTTTCTCGGAGAAGCCTAGCTTTTGCCAACCTTCCAGATCAATAAGGTTTGGATCGAAATTCTGGTAAGCGATTTTGGCTTTTTCCGGAGAATTTGATCTGTGATTATTTTTAACTGAAAAATTTTCAGGTGTTTTCTCTGGAAGAAGAAGATAAGATTCCATTTTGCGGTACTGCTCTTCGTTGATGATGAAGCAGTCTTTGAATTTTTCTTTGCTGATGAAGCTTCCACCGAGATAAACTTTGTATTTTAATATTGAACTTGCCTGCTTTTCAGTAAAACCCATTTTTACAAAATCATCTGCGGTAAAATGATCTGGATTAAATTTTCCAGGAATCGTGAGCGATTTTTTCTCGTAAGCGCGGTATGGATAATTGCTGCCACCTTTCGATGGGTAATTTGTAAATCTCTGGTAAGAATCAGAAGGTGATTTTTCAGGAAGTAAAATATAAGGTTCGAGCTCTGAATATTTTTCTTCCGATATGGAATAACATTTTTTCAGCTGTTCTTTTGAAGTAAATTCGCCGCCTACAACGTTCTTATATTTTAAGATGGTAGCCACTTGTCTTTCAGAGAATCCTAAATTCTTCCAGTCACTTTCCGATAAATCATTGGGATTAAATTCTGAGAGTTCTTTCTTCTCTGTTTTTGTATAATTTACAGTTTCAAGAGAATCAGGTAGTCGCTCATCCGTTTTTGCAGAATTAAAATAAAAAAGACCGCCCAACATGATTGCTCCCGATGTGGCCAGTCCTAAAAAATAATTTTTTGCGGCGGAAATTTGTAGAGGTAAGCGCATGATAATTCATTTTGTGCAAACATAAAACGAATTATACCAACAAGTTACAGTGAAAACACCTGTTTTATTGCGTTGAAAACACCCTTTTTTATTCCGGTTTGTCTACCAGGGAATCCTTCAGTTTTTGTAACTCAGCTTTTACAAACTCCAGACGGTCGATCATGCTGATGGTTTCCGATATTTTCGAATTGGTAGCGAGTGCGATCCGGGCTCCGTCTAACGTGTATCCTTTTTCTTTAACCAAATGGTAAATAATCTGCAGGTTTTTGAGGTCTTCAGGAGTGAAGTACCGGTTTCCTTTTTTATTTTTCTTAGGTTTAATAATCGGGAATTCCTGTTCCCAATATCTTATTAATGAAGTGTTTACATTAAAAGCCTTGGCTACTTCGCCTATCGAATAATACAGTTTATCGGGTAAATTAAGTTTCATAAAAAAGGAATGTAGGTTGGTAAAGGTAGAAATTTTTAGGCTTATTTAGTAAGCAACTTCCATTTTTACTTTTTTGCCTTTTAGTTTTTCGGTAGATAATTTTTTCAGCAAATCTTTTACCTTATTACGGTCAACCGCAACGTAGGAAGTGGTGTCTTTTACTTCAATTAAACCGATATCTTCTTTGCTGAGTTCCCCTTTTTTGATGAGATAGCCTACAATATCTACTTTATTTACTTTGTCTTTTTTTCCAGCGCTGATGTAAATGGTTTGGAAAGGCGTTTTTCCCGGAACTCTGTTGCTTTCCGAAACATTTTCTTCCGGAGTATTATTTTTGATGAAAGGGAAATTTTCGTCTTCAGTCATTATTAAGTAAGCAAAACCTTTGGCGTTCATTCTTGCGGTACGGCCGTTTCTGTGAATGAATGCATCTTCTTTCGGCGGTAACTGGTAGTGAACGATCGATTCAACCTCGGGCACATCTAATCCGCGGGAAGCCAAATCTGTGGTAATTAAAATCCGCGAAGAATCATTTCTGAACTTCAGCAGGGCGCGTTCTCTTTCGTCCTGTTCCATGCCGCCGTGGAAGGTTTCGCGTTCGATTCCTTTTTCTCTTAAAAGCTCAGAAATTCGGTCCACGGCATCGCGGTGGTTGCAGAAAACGAGTGTCCTTTTATTTCCGATTTTACAGATTAAATGAAATAAAGTATCTAATTTTTCTTCCGAAGTTGTAATTACCTTTCTCAATTGAATGTCAGGTTTTGAATCATGAATTTTTAGAAAATTAATGATTTTTTCATCCTTTAAACCAACAAACGACGGAATTTTATCCATCGCAGTTGCCGAGGTTAGGATTCGTTGCGAACAGTTTTCCAAAGCCTGAATTATGTAATTCATATCTTCTTCAAAACCCAGTTCCAACGCTTTGTCGAACTCATCTAAAATCAAAGTTTTAATGGTTGAAGGATCAAAATTTTCATTTCTTAAATGATAAGCGATTCTTCCCGGAGTTCCTATCAGTAAGGCAGGTGCTTCGCGAAAGTTGTTGATTTCTATCTTTTTATCGTGACCTCCGTAACAGATAGAAACTTTGAAATCGGTACCCATTTGTTTGAAAACCTGCTCAATCTGCAGAGCAAGTTCCCTTGCCGGAACTAAAATCATCGCCTGAACTCCCGATGAATTTTTCTTTAAATTTCTTAGCAGCGGAAATAAAAAAGCCAGCGTTTTTCCTGATCCTGTTGGAGAAAGCAGAATGACATCGTTTTCGTTTTCTGAGGCAGTATAGGTAGATTTCTGCATCTGATTCATGTCCTGAATCTGCAGTTTTTGATAGATGGTTTCTAAATTCATTTTGCAAAGGTAAAAGAAAACGCTTGGGTTTGAAAATGAGACCGGTAAGATTTTAAAAATATACTCCCGAATCCTATTGCATTTACCAAATAAATTCTTAATTTTGCACCACTTTTTGTGGGAACATTTGGCTAAGTTAAATCATTAACAATTAACATCTTCCGTATTTTTCATTAACCACATTAAGCCAAAGATTGAAAAAGAAGGAATACAAATTATTTTATTATGTCAGAAACGACAGACAAAGCAGAGGTTCTTTTGAACCAAAACGTAGCACCAGAACAGTTTGATTGGGATTCTTTCGAATCAGGATTAGATGCTGATGCAAGAAAAGAGAAAAGCGATTTAGAGGAAATCTATAACGGTTCTCTTAACAACCTTCAGGATAACGATGTTCTTGTTGGTAAAGTTGTAAGACTTACTGATAAAGAAGCAATTGTTGATATCAACTTCAAATCTGAAGGGGTTATTTCTCTTAACGAATTCCGTTACAACCAAGGATTAAAAGTTGGTGATGAAGTAGAGGTAATGGTTGACAGAAGAGAAGACAAATCTGGGCAGTTACAGCTTTCTCATAAAAAAGCAAGAACGCTTAAGGCTTGGGACAAAGTTAACGAACTTCACGAAACTGGAGAAATCGTTAATGGTTTCGTAAAATCAAGAACTAAAGGCGGTATGATCGTTGACGTTCATGGTATCGAAGCATTCTTACCAGGTTCTCAAATCGATGTGAAGCCTATTAAAGATTACGATCAGTTCGTAGGTAAAACGATGGAGTTCAAAGTTGTGAAAATCAACCCTGAGTTCAAAAACGTTGTTGTATCTCACAAAGCGCTTATCGAAGCAGATCTTGAAGGTCAGAAGAGAGAAATCATCGGTCAGCTTGAAAAAGGTCAGGTTCTTGAAGGAACTGTTAAGAATATCACTTCTTACGGTGTATTCGTTGATCTTGGAGGTGTTGACGGACTTATCCACATTACAGACCTTTCTTGGTCTAGAGTTAACCACCCATCAGAAATTCTGTCAGACGGTGAAACTGTAAAAGTGGTAATCCTTGATTTCGATGACGAGAAAACAAGAATCCAGTTAGGTATGAAGCAATTAGAAGCTCATCCTTGGGACGCACTTTCTGCTGACTTAAAAGTAGGAGACAGAGTAAAAGGAAAAGTAGTGGTTCTTGCTGATTACGGTGCATTCGTAGAGGTTGCTCCAGGTGTAGAAGGATTAATCCACGTTTCAGAAATGTCTTGGTCTACTCATTTGAGAAGTGCAGGAGATTTCGTAAAAGTTGGTGACGAGGTAGAAGCAGAAGTTTTAACCCTTGACAGAGAAGACAGAAAAATCTCTTTAGGAATGAAGCAGCTTAGCCAGGATCCTTGGTCAAATATCGAATCTAAATATCCAGTAGGTTCTAAGCACGTTGGAACAGTAAGAAACTTTACTAATTTCGGTGTGTTTGTAGAATTGGAAGAAGGTATCGACGGATTAATCTACATCTCTGATCTTTCTTGGACTAAGAAAATCAAACACCCATCAGAATTCTGTGCGGTTGGCGATAAATTAGACGTAATCGTTCTTGAATTGGATACAGCTGCAAGAAGACTTTCTTTAGGCCACAAACAACTTCTTGAAAATCCTTGGGATAAATTCGAAACTAAATATGCTGAAGGTACTGTACACGCAGGAAAAGCTACTGAAGTTTTCGATAAAGGAGCACAGGTTCAGTTCGAAGATGCTGAAGTTGAAGCTTTCTGCCCATCAAGATTATTAGAAAAAGAAGACGGTTCTAAAATCAAGAAAGGTGAAGAAGCACAGTTCAAAGTGATCGAATTCAACAAAGAATTCAAGAGAGTAGTAGTATCTCACACAGGAATCTTCAGAGACGAAGAAAAGAAAAACGTGAGAGAATCTTCTTCATCTAACAAGCCAATGAGTTCTTCAGGTAGCGAAGAAAAATCAACTCTAGGTGATTTAGATGTATTAGCAGAATTGAAAAAGAAAATGGAAGGTGGTAATTAATCCCTTCTAGATCTTAATAAAATGACGCCTCCATAACCGGAGGCGTTTTTTTGTGAAAAAAAACTAAAACATGTTGATATTTTTTATATTTTCGAACCCAATTAATCAAAATATATGAAAAATAGAAATTTACCTTTTAAAATTGCTGCGGTATTTTTGATGTTTTCTTTCGGAAATGTGGGCGCACAGGACTTTAAGTCTATCATTCAGAACCATCTTTCAGCAAAGAATACATTTTTAAAAGCCGATCTTAAGAATTTCGAAATCATCAATCAGGATTTTTCCAAATCCATGAATTCGGATGTGGTTAAAATCCAGCAGTCTTATAACGGAATCCCTGTTTACAATGCAGTGGGTACCGCTTTGATTAAAGATCAGAAAATTAATTTTTTTAATGACAGTTTTGCAAAAAACTATTCAAAAGCAATGCAGGCGTCTGAAGCTGCAAACAATAAATCAGTTTTCGATAATGTCGCGCAGGCGTTGGGGTTAAAAAATAAAGCAGATTATCAGATTATTGGAATCCATGATGCCGATCTAGACGCACCTTTCGTCAAAAGCCGTCTAATCTATTTTCAGACAGAAAACAATGATTTAAGGCTATGCCACGAGTATATTTTTGAAGAAAAAGGTACTTCAAATTATTGGGATGTTCTTGCCGATGCTAAAACAGGTGAGATTTTGAGCAAAGTGAACCTTACGCTTTCCTGTACCTTTAATCATGATGCTTATCATCATGATTATACCGCACATCTTCCGGAAGGTTTCAGCAGTGATTTCAGTGATTCCTTAAAACCAGCAACGGCATTAGCGCCATTAAATGCAAGTTATAGAGTGTTTGCTCTGCCAATCGAGAGTCCTGGTCATGGCGACAGAACGCTGGAAGTAAATCCCTGGTTTGCAGATGCATCCCCAGAAGGTTGGCATACCATTCCCGGAGGCACTTACACTGGAACTTTCACTACAACAAGAGGAAATAATGTAATGGCTTATGAGGATAAGGCAAATACCAATGCACCGGGAGCTTACGCCGAAGGTGGAGTCAACCGTGTGTTCGATTTTCCATTTATCGTAAATAATACACCTGCGAATTTAAATGCTTCAACCACCAATCTGTTTTATGTTAACAACAAGATTCACGATATTTTTTACCGTTTAGGATTTACCGAAACTGCAAGAAATTTCCAGGCGTGGAATTTTGGTAAAGGTGGTGGCCAGAACGATTACGTGCAGGCTGAATCACAAGATGGCGGCGGTACAGATAATGCAAATTTTTCAACACCTATCGATGGATCAAGACCTAGAATGCAGATGTATTTATGGAATCCTTCGGTTTTGGAGCGGGTGTTCTACAACGCTCCTGCAGAAGCGGTAGGAAGAGTGGTTCAGAATTACATTTCTACCACTTTTGGGCCTGCACTTACACCTACAGGCATTACAGCAGATGTGAAACTTGCTCCCGTGCTTGATGCCTGTACTGCTTTGCCAGCTGGTTCGCTTACTGGAATGATCGGTTTAATCGAAAGAGGGTCATGTGATTTTGTGGTTAAAGTGAAAAATGCACAGAATGCCGGTGCGCTCGCTGCAATTATTTACAGTTTACCAACCTCTACGCCAACCTCTGGAATGGCGGGAGTTGATGCTACGATTACAATTCCGGCGGTATTGGTAGAGAACTCCGAAGGTGTATATATGAAAAATTTACTGGCAACAAAAACTGTAAATATAACCTTGAAATATGACCCTGCAACACAAAAAATTAGAGACGGAAGTTTTGATAACGGAATTGTAATTCACGAATATGGTCACGGAATTTCCAACAGAAATACAGGAAGCGGTTATTCATGTCTGTCCTCGTCCAACTCAAAAGAACAAATGGGTGAAGGCTGGTCGGATTTCTTTGCCTTGATGCTTACTAACAGGCCTGGTGATAACGCTTCTGTTCCAAGAGGAATCGGTACTTATGCAATTACGGAAGATATCACAGGTCTTGGAATCAGACCGGCACAGTACTCACCGGATTTTGGAATTAATAACTATGCTTACGGCGATACGAATGGAATGGAATATACCAATACCAGTGGTCAGTTGGTACCCAATGTTCACTCAATTGGTTTCGTTTGGGCATCTATGTTATGGGACCTTCACTGGAAATATGTTGAAAAATACGGTTACTCATCAGATGTAATGGCAAATACAACCAACGGAAGTACTAGAGTGCTGCAGCTTGTGACCGACGCACTGAAACTTCAGGAATGTAGCCCTACCTTTGTGAGCGGCAGAAATGCAATTTTAGCAGCAGAACAAGCAACTACTGGCGGTCAAGACAAATGTATGATTTGGGACGTTTTTGCAAGAAGAGGTCTGGGTGCAAATGCATCTGCAGGATCAAAAACAAATATTAACGATCAGGTTGAAAGTTTTGATGTGCCTGCAGAATGTGTACTGGCAACTAGTGATGTGAATGCAGGTAAAGCCTTAAGCATCTATCCTAATCCGGCGAAAAACGAATTCTTCCTGAAATCTGGTAAAAATATCTTAGGAAAAGTAAATGTTGAGATTTTTGATGCAACAGGAAAACTGGTTTCCAGCCAGAAGATTTCAGGTGCTGATGCGGTAAATACTCAATCGCTCGTAAACGGAGTTTATGTGGTGAAAGTAACAGGTTTAGGAGTGAATTATTCATCTAAACTGATGATCAAGAAATAATTAATAATTATATTTTTCAGCCGCTCTGCAATTTTTGTGGAGCGGTTTTTTTCACGAAGGTTTTAATTATTAATTGCGTTTTCTTCAAAGCTGTAAAGGCAGGATTAAAAAAACGCACTAAAAAACCCATCAAATAAAATGTGATGGGTTTTTTTATGGTTGTTGTCTGAATTACTTTTTGTAAGCAGCGTCTTTAATTCTCGCTTTTTTACCTCTAAGGTTTCTGAAATAGTAGATTCTCGCTCTTTTCACTTTACCTCTTCTGTCAACCTCAATTTTCTGAAGTGCTGGTAAATTGATAGGGAAAACTCTTTCTACACCTACATCACCACTCATTTTTCTGATGGTAAATGTTTTGGTAAGACCGGTTCCTCTCAACTGAATTACAGTTCCTTTAAAGAACTGAGTTCTAGTTTTAGCGCCTTCTTTAATTTCGTAATACACAGTGATGGTGTCACCGGCTTTGAATTCTGGGAATTCTTTTTTAGCAATGTACTTGTCTTGTACGTACTTTAATAAATCCATTTTTATAATAAAAATTTTTTGTAAAGCTAAGCAACATTCACGTCCTTCGTCAGAGGTTGATTAACAGGTTGCAAAAATAACATAATTTTTTCTGTCTGCCAATATTTTAAAAGATATTTTTTAAAAATCTGCCATTCAATAATGATTTTAAAATATTTAAAAAAAGCTTTTGCAAATTTACAAAAAACGGAAATAGAATTTTATTAAAAAAAATTGTAATTTCAAGCCACAAAATTTCAATATAATAATGATCGATAAAAGAGTAAAAAATGCCAAAGAAGCCATCCAGGGAATTACCGATGGAATGACTTTGATTGTAGGTGGTTTCGGATTATCCGGAATTCCCGAAAATTCAATCGCTGAGCTGGTTGCAAGTAATATTTCCGGACTTACCTGTATTTCCAATAATGCCGGAGTCGATGATTTTGGACTTGGTTTGCTTCTTCAAAAAAAACAGATTAAAAAAATGATCGCATCCTACGTTGGAGAAAACGCAGAATTCGAAAGACAAATGCTTTCCGGTGAACTGGAGGTGGAACTCACGCCACAGGGAACTTTAGCGGAAAAATGTCGCGCTGCGCAACATGGAATTCCGGCTTTTTATACTCCCGCAGGTTACGGAACTGAAGTTGCGGAAGGTAAGGAAACTAAAGAATTCAATGGTAAAATGCATATTCTCGAGTATGCCTACGAAGCAGATTTTTCTATCGTAAAAGCCTGGAAAGGTGATCACGCAGGGAATTTAATCTTCAGAGGAACTGCACGAAATTTCAATGCGCCAATGGCTGGAGCCGGGAAAATTACCATTGCCGAGGTAGAAGAATTGGTAGAGCCTGGAGAACTTGATCCTAACCAGATTCATATCCCGGGAATTATGGTACAGCGGATTTTCCAGGGCGAAAAATTCGAAAAAAGAATAGAGCAGCGTACAACCAGAAAAAGAGAAGCATAATGTTGACAAAAGAACAAATCGCACAGCGAATTTCAAAGGAAGTTAAAGACCGTTATTATGTAAATCTCGGCATCGGAATTCCAACCTTGGTCGCAAACTACGTTCCGCAGGATATTTCTGTGGAATTCCAAAGTGAGAACGGAGTGCTTGGCATGGGACCTTTTCCTTACGAAGGCGAAGAGGATCCGGATTTAATTAATGCTGGAAAACAAACCATAACAACGCTTCCGGGTGCTTCATTTTTTGATTCTGCTTTCAGTTTCGGGATGATCCGCAGCAAAAAAGTTGATCTCACCATTCTTGGAGCCATGGAAGTTTCAGAAAACGGAGACATCGCCAACTGGAAAATCCCCGGTAAAATGGTGAAGGGCATGGGCGGCGCAATGGATTTGGTTGCTTCAGCTGAGAATATTATTGTAGCGATGATGCACGTAAACAAAGCCGGCGAAAGTAAAATTCTTAAAAAATGTACACTTCCACTTACCGGTGTTGGATGTGTAAAAAAAGTAGTGACAGAACTTGCCGTGATGGATGTTACGCCAAAAGGTTTTAAACTTCTCGAGCGCGCTCCCGGAGTTTCCGTGGAAGATATCATCAAAGCAACCGAAGCTGAACTTATTATCGAAGGTGATATTCCGGAAATGCAGTTTTAAATCAAATACTTAACAGATAGAGTCCCTTTCAAATTTTGAAAGGGATTTTTTTTTAATAGCCAGGTGAACAGCGATTTTCAGCTGACCAAAGAAATTATTTTCCCTGGAATTCAGGATTTAAAAGACTGTTTAAGTATTTATGAATTCATGCTGAAACATATCAATGTGAAAGAAGATATTTTAAAGGACGAAAAATATGATTATCTTTTCAGCATCGAAAAAATCAATGAGTTGGTAATGAATGGGGCGAGTTTTCGGGAATCCTACCGCGAGGTCGGAAATTCCATTGAAAACGGTACTTATCATTACCGGAACGATGATTTAAAGCACACCCACAAAGGAAGTATTGGGAATTTGTGCCTCGATGAGATTTCTGCTCAGTTTGAAGAAATCTTCCAGAAATTTAAATAATTTATGAAAACTTTAGACAGTACAGACCACAAAATTCTCAATTTCCTGCAGGAAGATTCCACCGTTTCCGTGAAAGATTTGGCGGAAAAAATCGGACTTTCGTTCACCGCGACTTATGAAAGAATAAAATCCCTCAAACATCACGGCATCATCCGGAAAAATGTGGTGCTGATTGACGCTGAACTCGCCGGATTTGAAATTATGGCGTACTGTAATATAGTTTTGAAAGAGCAGTCGAACAATAAACTTCAGGAATTCGAACGGAAAATAAAGTCTGAACCTCAGGTTCTGGAAGTGGTGAGTCTTTCCGGGCAGTACGATTATATGATTAAAGTGGTTGCCAAAAACATCAAGGAATACAATAATTTTATGACGACGGTAGTGGCAAATATCCCTAACATCGGCCAGTATCACAGCAATATTGTGCTTTCGGTGATAAAAAATGACACCAAATTTACTTTTTAAAATCAGGAAATTTCCCTGATTTTTTCTTTAATTTTGAATACATTAAACTCTCAAAAAATTCATCATGTCGAAATATAAAATTCAGAAAAATCCCTTCATTGTCCCAACTACTGATGGCAAACTAATTGAGGAAATCTGGGGAAATTCTACCGGAAATACTGATGTTTCCATTGCGCACATGGTGGCGCCGCCAAACTGGAGCGAGCCGCATCAAACGCCCGAATTTGATGAATATACTTACATCATCAAAGGTAAAAAACAGTTTGAAATTGACGGTGAAATCGTTGTACTGGAAGCCGGAGAAAGTATAAGAATTAATAAAGGTACCCGGATCCGTTACAGCAATCCGTTTTCAGAATCCTGCGAGTATCTCGCCATTTGTCTGCCAGCTTTTTCGATGGAGTTGGTGAACCGTGAGGATTAAAATATCAGACCCAAACTCTTCAATTCTTTTTCCAGGCTGATTTCTTCGATAATGTGTACAGTTGCGAATCCTAAAGATTTTGCGACTTCAATATTTTTCGGGTTATCGTCGATGAAAACAGATTCTTCAGCCTTCAGATTATACCTTTCGAGGAGTACTTGCCAGATTTTCGGATCGGGTTTAATGAGTTTCTCAGTACCTGAAACAACAATTTTACCTTCGAAAATGTCGAAGAAATCATAATTTTCGAGTGCGTAAGGGAAGGTTTCGGCCGACCAGTTCGTGAGCCCGAACAATTCATAATCCGAATGCTGCAATTTTCTTAAAACTTCTACATTTTCAGGGATATCTGCTCTCAGCATCCTGGTCCAGTTGTCGTAATAAGCACGGAGTTCCTTTTCCCATTCGGGAAATTTCTGAACCTGTATTTCGGTTCCTTCTGATAAACTTCTTCCGCGGTCCTGCTCGGCATTCCATTCATCGTGAGCAATGTATTTCAGGAAATATTCCATCCGCTCATCATCATTGAAATAATCTTTGAAGAAATAGCGCGGATTCCAGTCCATCACCACGCCTCCAAAATCGAAAATAATATTTTTTATCGTTAAATTTTGCTGCATTTTTTGTTGATTACTTTTTACCAAACAGAATACTTATCAGTGTGAAAATTAAGAGAATGTGGAGATAAAATGAATACTGTACGAGTTCGACATAATTCATTTTAAAACTGCTGAGAGAAATCAGAATAAGAATCTGCGCGCCGTAAGGAATCAGTCCCTGTACATAACAAGAAAAAATATCAAGTACCGAAGCGCTTTGCTGGGGTTTCAAACCATATTTATCGTTGATTTCTTTGGCAACTTTCCCGGAGATAATAATTGAAATCGTGTTGTTGGCGACACAAAGATTTGCTGCTGTTACCAATCCACCGATTCCAAGTAATGCTGTTTTTTTTGAACTGATAACTTTGCTGATTTTTGCGATAAGAAACGAAATTCCACCGGCTTTTTCAACCAACGCGGCTAAACCGCCTGTAAGAAGCGAGAGCAGGAAAATTTCGGTCATGCTGGTAAAACCTTCGTAAGTTTTCTTTGCGAAACCAAGAAAATCAAAACTTCCGTAACCGAAACCCAAAAGTCCCGCAAAAATAAGCCCTGCGAACAGTACTACAAATACATTTAAACCCAATAAAGAAAGCACAATTACCAAAATATAGGGCAGAACCAACATCAGATTAAAGTCTTTTGCTGTGGCGGCTGCAGCAGCTGTGTTATCCTGACTGAAGCCCATTACCGTTAAAATTATAATGGCTGCAACCGCTGCAGGAATAGCGATTTTCGAGTTAAAACGGAATTTGTCTTTCATCTGGCAGCCTAAAGTTTGCGTAGCGGCAATTGTGGTATCGGAAATCAGAGAAAGATTATCGCCAAACATGGCACCGGAAAGAAGACACGCACCAATTAACCCTAAAGGTGAGCCGCTTTTTTCAGCCAAAGCAATCACAATCGGACCTAAAGTAACAATGGAGCCCACTGAAGTTCCCGACGCAAAAGAAAGAAACGAAGCAATAACAAAAACTCCCACAGGAAAATATGCGGGTGAAATATAGGTGAGTCCGAGATTAACGATAGAATCGACACTTCCGGTGGCGGCTGTTACCGTTGCAAAAGCTCCTGCCAGAAGGTAAATTATACACATTGTGAGGATTTTCCCGTCGCCGCAACCTTTCAGGAATGTATCGACTTTGCTGTTGATGCTGCCTTTTAAAAGTACAAATGCTGAGGTGATTCCTAATAGTGCAGCAATGGGAGAAGGCAGCGAGTAAAAATCATCGTAGTAAATCCCGAAACCAAGAAATACAAAAACGAAAATCAACAGCGGAAAAATTGCTACGAGATTCGGGTTAAGTTTAATCATGATGCAAAATTACTCTTCAAAACGCGAAAACACATAATGATTGTCTGAAAATTTCGCATACACGTGATGCAAACCGTTACTCAGAATAATTTCTTCAGCCCCGATAATGGAATTGTATCTTGCGGTCTGTTCGAATGTTTTTTGGGTAAGCTTTATTTTGGGAGCTTTACATTCGACCAAGATTTTGGGGACAGTTTTTTCGGTTACCAAAAGATCGATTCGCTTGGTGGTTCCGTTAAGTTCCAGTTTTTTTTCTAAAATCAGCGACGAGAGATTACGGCGTTTTTTTACATGAAAATAATGCACCCAATGTTGCCTTACCCATTCTTCAGGCGTAAGGAGAAGCCAGTTTTTCCGCACCAAATCATAAATAAAAAACTTATCTTTGTCTCTCTTGATTTGCAAATCAAAAGTATCCTCAAAATTCAGTTCCGGAAGTTGCATTTATGAAAGAATTAGATTTAATCCTCAAAAATATTAAAAATAAAGAGTTTCAGCCGATTTATTTTTTTCATGGCGAAGAACCTTTTTTTATGGATATGGCTGTAAAAGCTTTTGAAAACGACGTTCTGGAAGAAGACGAAAAAGCTTTCAACCAAACGGTGGTTTATGGCAAAGATACTACCTTCAGCGAGGTACTTTCTCTGGGCCGACAGTTTCCGATGATGGGCGACAGGCAGGTAATTATCCTTAAAGAAGCTCAGGAAATCCGCATGACAGAAAAAGAAGCAGATGCTTTAAAAATTTATGCAGAAAATCCTGTAGAATCTACACTTTTGGTCATCGCTCACAAATATAAAAAAGTTGATTCGCGGAAAAGTTTTGCCAAGATACTTTCCAAAAACAAGATGCTTTTCGAAAGTCCAAAAATGAAGGATTATGAAGTCCCGAAATGGATCGAGCAGGAGCTTCGCAATGTCGGTCTGAAAACAAAACCAGATATTCCTTTATTACTCTCCGAATACCTCGGAACCGATTTGTCAAGGATTTCCAACGAACTCAGTAAACTCAAAATGATTCTGAAAAACGATGAATTTCTCGACGAAAAAATCATCGAAACCCACATCGGAATCAGCAAAGATTTTAATGTTTTCGAACTCATCAAAGCTCTTGGTAAAAAAGATGAAAGCAACGCGCTGAGGATCGCACATTTCATGGGGAAATCGCCAAAAAACAATTCGTTCCCAATGGTAATCGGTAATTTATACAACTTTTTCTCGAATCTGGTGATTTGCCACACCATGGCAGGACAATCGCAGCAGGCGATGGCATCCGCAATGGGCGTAAATCCTTATTTTGTCAAAAATTATACTGAATCTGCACGTTTTTACAACCTCAAACACTGTACGAGAATCATCTCCATACTGCGCGAAATGGACTTGAAAAACAAAGGTTTAGGTGCCGTAAATATGGAAGAAAGCGAGTTGCTGAGAGAAATGGTATACAAAATTATGCATGTGGACCGCTTAAAGGTGAAAGTGTGATTTTGGGCGACTGATTCCGCCCTCCGTTCCCGCTTTTTTGCTTCACTTTGTTACGCAAAAAGAGCTCCACTCAGGTCGGGTCGCGGGATATTTTTTAAAGCAAAAAGCAGATAATCATTACAGAAGAATTTAAAATAATAATACACCAGATTTCTGCAATCGAAAAAATTCATCATAACATATACTTCAACCCAAAATAAATAACGATTTTTGAAAACTCAAAATCATAAACATTAAGTAAATAATGGAACAGAATATTTTAGACTGCGTGATCGTAGGTTCCGGACCTTCCGGATTTACCGCAGCAATTTATGCCGCTAGAGCCGATTTGAAACCCGAATTATACACCGGCCTGGAACCTGGCGGACAATTAACCACAACCACTGAAGTCGATAATTTTCCCGGATATCCCGATGGGGTTACCGGTCCCCAGATGATGATGGATCTGCAGAAACAGGCAGAAAGATTCGATACAAAAGTTCATTACGAACTCATCACAAAAGCAGAATTTTCTACAGAAGTAGGCGGGATTCATAAACTCTGGGCCGGCAATAAAGAGATTTTGGCAAAATCTGTAATTATTTCCACAGGTGCTACGGCAAAATATTTAGGTCTTGATGATGAAAAAAAATATTCAGGAGGAGGCGTTTCGGCGTGTGCAACCTGCGACGGATTTTTCTACAAAGGTAAAGATGTAATCGTGGTAGGAGCGGGCGATACCGCAGCTGAAGAAGCTACATATCTTGCGAAACTCACGAATAAAGTTACGATGTTGGTAAGAAAAGATACCTTCCGCGCCTCGAAGGCGATGATTCACAGGGTAGAAAACACACCGAACATCGAAGTGAAATTCAACCACGAATTAATCGGAATTGAAGGTGAAAATGCTTTGGTCGAAAGAGCAGTGGTGATTAATAATCAAACTCAGGAAATTTCAAAAATAGACGTGCACGGAATTTTTATCGCAATCGGACACAAGCCGAATACGGATATTTTTGCAGGCCAAATCCATTTGGATGAAAACGGATACATTAAAACAGTTCCAGGTTCCACCTTGACCAATTTGCCAGGAGTTTTCGCGGCGGGCGATGTTCAGGATCACAGATATCGCCAGGCGATTACTGCAGCAGGAAGTGGTTGTATGGCTGCCATGGATGCAGAAAAATATCTGGCAGAATTATCACAGTAAAAATACTTTTAAAAAAGGATGAGAAACTTGGTCTATATATTTCTTGGCGGTGGTTTCGGAAGTGTTTTGCGCTTTGTTGTTTCCAATTACACCCAGAAATTATGGAACATCAACTCTTTTCCGATGGGAACATTTGTGGTAAACATTATTGGTTGTTTCTTGATCGGAGTCTTCAGTTCTTATTTCATTAAGATCGATAGTTATCTGAAGTTTCTTTTGATCACAGGTTTTTGCGGCGGATTTACCACATTTTCTACCTTTTCGGCGGAAAATATTTCGCTTTGGGAAAATGAAAATTATACCATGCTGATTTGTTATATTCTTTTGAGTGTAATTGTGGGATTTGGCGCAGTTTATTTAGGATTAAATATTTCTAAGAATTAAATTTTTCCCTTTGAATATTAGGTTTTTAGGATATTTATCAAAGAAATATTTGGTCGGTATAGAAAAGCTTTTTATATTTGCACCACTGAAAATGAGAATTCATTTTACTGGAGGAATGGCAGAGTGGTCGATTGCGGCAGTCTTGAAAACTGTTGACTGTAACAGGTCCCGGGGTTCGAATCCCTGTTCCTCCGCCTTGTAAATTTCACGGTTTACATTTAAACCCTTTAAAACTTAAGTTTTAAAGGGTTTTTTATTTGATTTTTATTTTAGTTTTTAGGATGGTGTTCCCAGCAAATCCAGAAATTGCTGCTCATCCAGAATTTCGATGGTACCGATGTCCTGGGCTTTTTTAAGTTTACTTCCGGCTTTTTCACCAACAACAAGATAATTAAGGTTTTTAGAAACCGCAGAAATGTTTTTCCCGCCGTGTTTTTCAACCATTGCTTCAGCATCGTCGCGTGTGAAAAGTGATAGTTTTCCTGTGAATAGAAAAGTTTTGTTTTCCAGAACATTGCTTAAAACCTCATTCGTGTTTTCGCCTTTTTCCAATTGAACTCCGTAAGATTTCAATCTTTCAATCAACAAAATATTTTCGGGATTTTGGAAGAAAGCAATAATACTGTCCGCAATTTTTCCGCCGATGTCTTCTACTTGGGTGAGTTCTTCAACAGTGGCATTTTTTAACGCCTCAATCGATTCAAAATTTTTTGCCAGTTTTTTGGCTACCGTTTCTCCAACGTGCTTAATTCCAATGCCGTAAAGGACTTTCTCGAAAGGTATTTCTTTTGACTTTTCGATGCCGGAAATAATATTCTGTGCCGATTTTTCTGCCATTCTTTCTAAAGGAAGCAGTTGTTCTTTGGTTAAAGCATAAAAATCTGCCGGATTTTCTACCAGTTTTTCGCGATACAATTGTTCGATCGTTTCGCTACCAAGATTTTCAATATTTAAAGCTTTTCTCGATACATAATGTATCATTCGACCGACAACTTGTGGCGGACAATGCAACTCGTTCGGACAAAAATGTATCGCCTGATCTTCAATTTTCACCAGTTCAGTTCCACATTCAGGGCAAGTTTTGATGTATTGAATTTCCGGATTTTCAGGATCTCTTTTCTCTAAATTAACGCCGACAATCTTTGGAATAATCTCACCGCCTTTTTCCACAAATACAAAGTCATGTTCGTGGAGATCCAATTTTTTGATGATGTCTTCGTTGTGCAAACTCGCCCTTTTCACCACAGTTCCTGCCAATAAAACAGGTTTTAGATTGGCGACCGGAGTTATTGCGCCGGTTCTTCCAACTTGGTAAGTTACTTTCTCTAATTCAGTTTCGACTTTTTCGGCTTTGAATTTATACGCCATCGCCCAACGTGGAGATTTCGCCGTGTAGCCCAATTGCTGTTGCTGTTTGATGGAATTTACCTTTAAAACAATTCCGTCAATTTCAAATGGAAGTTGGTGTCGTTTTTCATCCCAAAAGCTGATGAATTCTTTCACTTCATCCATGTTTGAACACAATTTTGCCTGTTCCGAAATTTTGAAGCCCCAACTTTTTGCTTTGTGAATAAGTTCCCAATGAGTCGCTGCGGGAACTTCATTCGAAATAAACTGATACAGAACCGCTGAAAGTCCACGTTTTCGTACTTCGCCCGAATCTTGAATTTTCAAACTTCCGGATGCGGTATTTCTTGGATTCATGAACGGATCCAGACCTTCTTCCTCGCGTCTTTTGTTGATTTTATCGAAATTTTTTCTCGTTAAATAAATTTCGCCCCGGATGAAAAACCGATCCGGATAATCACCGTGAAGCTGCATCGGAATTTCTGAAATCGTTTTTACGTTTGGTGTAATTTCATCACCCTGAAAACCGTCGCCACGGGTTACGGCTTCTTTAAGTTTTCCGTTTTCGTATAAGATTGAAATTGAAGCGCCGTCGTATTTCAGTTCTGCGACAAACTCTACAGGCTCATTTAAGGCTTTCTGAACGCGTTTTTCCCAGTCTTCCAGATCATTGAAATCGTAAGAATTATCAAGGGAATACATCCGAAACTGATGCTGAACCGTCGGAAAATTTTTGGTGATTTCGCCGCCAACACGTGAAGTAGGAGAGTTACTGTCGTAAAATTCCGGGTGTTTTTCTTCCAGCTCCTGAAGTTCTTTCAGTTTCAGATCGAATTCGAAATCTGAAATTGTAGGTTCATCTAAGGTGTAATAATTATAGTTATGTTGATGAAGTTCTTCGCGCAGATCTTCTATTTTTTTTTGAATATTTTCCGACATTTTGAAGGTAGATTTTTACAAAAATACTAATTCTATAGAAACAATAACTTCAATAGCTTATTTTAAATAAAAACATATAAAATTAAATTTACTCCTAATTTTTATAAGGGTTGTCTTTATAAAATTGTATTAATTTTAAAAATAAATACTAATTTAGCAGGGGTAAAAATAAAAAACTATGAAAATTGAGAAAAGATGGATTGCTTCTTTTGTTGTAATTACAATGATTTCAATCGCGGCATTATTCTGGAAAACTGAAATTCCTGTCCCAAACTCCGGCGAATTCCTTAGCGAAGACAAAATTGTAGGCGCTGATGTTGCCTGGATTTTAGCCGCAGCTGGATTGGTTTTATTGATGACTCCCGGCCTTTCGTTTTTCTACGGCGGAATGGTCGGTAGCAAAAACGTGATTTCCACGATGTTGCAGAGTTTTATTGCACTAGGAGTAATTTCCATTCTTTGGGTGGTTGTTGGTTTCAGTCTTTCCTTTGGTGAAAGTTTAGGTTTTACTTTCCATGGCATTCACTACGGAATCATCGGAAATCCTTTGAGTTACCCTTTTTTCAGTGGGGTAGGTACACTTCCGCATCATTTAATGGCGCCCACAATTCCTTTTATTTTGTTCGCATTGTTTCAAATGAAATTTGCGGTAATTACGCCGGCTTTAATCACTGGTTCGTTTGCTGAAAGGGTTCGTTTTATTTCCTATCTACTATTTATGGTACTATTCAGTTTGCTTATTTATACGCCACTTTGCCACATGGTTTGGCATCCGGAAGGTTTGCTGAATAAATTTTTCGGAGTAAAAGATTTCGCCGGAGGAACGGTAGTTCACATGAGTGCAGGCTTCGCAGCACTTGCCGGCGCGATTGTTTTGGGAAGAAGAAAAAATCCACATCATCAACCTTCGAATATTCCATTTGTTTTATTAGGTACCGGAATGCTTTGGTTCGGATGGTTTGGTTTCAACGCCGGTTCTGCATTGGCGGCTAATGCAAGGGCAGCGATGGCTTTTGGTACTACTACGATAGCATCGGCTTCCGCAATGATCACCTGGATATTTTTCAATCGAATTAATGGAAGAAAAGTTTCTGCCTTAGGCGCCTCCATCGGTGCGGTTGTCGGTTTGGTAGCAATTACCCCAGCTGCGGGATTTGTAACAATTGCTGAAAGTCTGTTCATCGGGTTTATCTCTGCAATTGTTTCTAATTCAATGATGCACTGGAAAAAACTCAAAGAAATAGACGACACTTTGGATGTCTTTGCCTGTCATGGCGTAGGAGGAATTATGGGAATGATTCTTACCGCAATTTTTGCGCATGGCGAAAATGCAAGTTTGTTGCACGGCGGCTGGTCGGTTTTTGGGCATCACATGCTGGCTTTGGTTCTGGTTTCGGTGTTCACATTTTTTGGAGCCATGCTGCTTTACAAAATCACCGATTTCATCATTCTACTAAGGGTTTCAGAAGAATCAGAGCAACTTGGTCTTGATCTTTCTCAGCACGATGAATCCATTGGTTTTTAATTTTAATGAAAAAAGCACCGTTTCAATCACGGTGCTTTTAGTTTTTTACTGACTTAACATTTCCTTTATTTTCTCAGAAACCTTTTCCGCATTGGGAAGCATCTCTTTTTCAAGGACCAAATTGATCGGAACGGCAGGTAAATTGCGCGAACCCAGCGTTTCTACTGGAGCATCAAGATTTCTGAAACAGTTTTTGGAAATTCGGTGTGCAAAAGCTTCAGCAAAAGAATTATTGAGCTGCTCTTCGGTAAGAACCAGGCATTTGCTGTGGATTTTTACGCTTTCGAATACTAATTTTTCATCGAGTGGAATTAAGGTTCTCAGGTCGATAATTTCTACTCTGCCTGGGAAATTTGCTGCGGCTTCTTTTGCCCAGTAAACGCCCATTCCGTAGGTGACAATGACCATGGTTCGGCCTTTTTCGGTTTCGGTTTTATCGGCTTCTAAAAGGATATTGGCTTTCCCGAATGGTAAAACGTAATCTTCCGCAGGCTCAATGGTCTTCGCATCTTCGGTTCCCGGAACTTTGCTCCAGTAAAGCCCTTTATGTTCCAGCATTACCACGGGATTGGGATCATAATAAGCTGCTTTCAGCAAACCTTTGAAATCTGCAGCGTTGCTCGGATAAGCGATTTTGATTCCTTTGATATTTGCGAGAATGCTTTCTACACTTCCGCTGTGATACGGCCCGCCCCCGCCGTAAGCGCCAATGGGAACGCGAATAATATTGCTCACCGGAAATTTTCCGTTGGATAAATAATTTGATTTTGAAATCTCTGTAATGAGTTGGTTAATTCCGGGATAAATATAGTCGGCAAACTGTACTTCGACAATAGGTTTTAGGCCAACAGCACTCATCCCAACTGTGGATCCGATAATATATGCTTCCTGAATCGCGGTATTGAAAACTCTTTTATTACCGAATTTCTTGCCTAAAGTTACTGCTTCACGGAACACTCCGCCGATTCTTTCACCTACATCCTGTCCGTAAAGCAATGCTTCGGGATGTTTCCACATAATTTCCTGAATGGCATGGATGGCCGCATCTACCATAACAATTTTTTCCTGTCCTTTTGGTTCTCTTTCGCCGGATTCTTCAGTAATCGGGGTCGGAGCAAAAATGTGGTCTGTAACAGTTTCCGGTTTCGGATCTTCAGCTGCAATTGCCTTTTCAAATGCGTGTTCCGCTTCTGTCCTGGCGTTTTTTTCAATCTTGTTCAAAAGATCTTCGCTGATGCCGTCTTCGATTAATCTGTTTCTTAAAATCTTTCCCGGATCTTTTGCACGGTGTTTTGCCAGATCATCCTCATCTCTGTAAAATTCACGCCGAACGCCTGAAGTGTGGTGACCAATGAGAACAGTTTTCGCACAAACAAGAATCGGCTTTCTTTCTGACCGCACAAAATCGACGGCTTTTTTCATGGCTTCGAAACTTTCCATAAAATCGGTGCCATCAACACGCATTCTGTTTAATCCCACAAAACCCGCAGCATAATCGTACGCATCTGAAGTTCTTGCTTCTTCTTTGGTCACCGAAATTCCCCATTCGTTATCCTGAACAAGAAATATAACGGGCAGCTGATGCAGAGCCGCAAACTGAAATGCTTCAGCAACTTCACCCTCGGTCACAGAATTGTCGCCTAAACTGCAGACAACAACAGGATTTTGTTTATAAGTTTTAAGATTGAATTCCTGAATATATTTAATTCCCTGGGCAATTCCGGTGGTAGGAATCGCCTGCATACCGGTGGCGGAACTTTGGTGAATTATTTTTGGTAAATCTTCTTCGCGACTCGAAGGGTGTGAATAATAGGAGCGGCCGCCGGAAAAAGGATCATCGGCTTTAGCTAAAAGCTGGAGCATTAAGCGGTAGGGCTCAAAACCAATTCCAAGCAGTAAACTTTCGTCGCGGTAGTATGGCGAAACCCAGTCGTCCTTTGTTAGCTGGTAAGCTGTAGCCAACTGAATGGCTTCGTGTCCGCGTGAGGTGCTGTGAACATACTTGGTGATATTCCTATTTTCTTCATAAATGTCGGCCATTGCTTTTGCCAGCATCATGTGATTAAAGGCTTTTAATAAAATCTCCTCTGATACGTGTTTTTTTGTGCCTATTTCCATATAAAACAAATATAAATAATTTTCTCTGCATTGCCTTACTTTTCGCTCAAATAGTGATGAATAGGGTTTTTTTATTATTCTATTATGTATTCTGAAGTAATTGAAAGTATTGTAATTAAGAGTTTGTTGTACCACTTGTTATACCTTTCAAGTAGATTTTGCCGCCAGAAATCAGCCCTATTTTTCCTAGATGATGCGAAAGATTTGAAACAATTTTTCGTAAAAAATAACTCTTAAATTTTATTACAATGGCATCATTAAAACTTATCTTAAAGACTCAAAGCGAGGACAAAGCTGGGAATTCCCCCTTGTACATCAGAGTAATCCAGAATCGTAAAACAAAATTTATTTTTACTGGAATCAAGCTTAATAGAAACCAATGGGATCAGGACCGGCAGAAGGTTCGAAAAAACTATCCAAATTCAACCAGGATGAATGCGGTTTTGGCTCAGAAAATTGCGGATGCAAGCATTATGGCTTTGGAAATTGAGAAGAAGACTAAAAATGTTACCGCACACGAAATAAAAAAAGCTTTAAAGGGAGAAAACGGTACAAAATTTTTCCCATATAAAGACAAGGTTTTTAAACAACAATGTAGTAAGTGGTCTGAAGACACACTATACAATTACATACAATGGATAGAAAAGTTTTCTAATTTCGTTCAAAATGAAAATCTTTTGATAAACGAAATTGATGTTCCCCTTATTAAAGATTACGTTCATTATATGGAGTCAGTACTTAAAAATAGTGGTGTAACTGTTAAGTCGTGTTTGACGCCTTTATCTATGATTTTTAATTCTGCTATTGACGAACAGTTGGTAGATAAAAATTCATATCCCTTTAATAAAATCAAAATTAAAATGGAAAGCGCACCTAGAAGATCCCTCAATATGGACGAATTCGAACGCTTGAAAAACTATTCTCACTCACATGGTAAGAAGGGCCAATTATTTCAGAATATGTTTGTGTTTGCAGTTTCGGCAGCAGGTTTTCGATACAGGGATTGTGTTTGTTTGAGATGGAGTGAAATTAATTTGACTGAGGGAATTATTGAAAGAAAAATTAATAAGACTGGTAGAGTACATCGCGTAAAAATTGGTCCTACCGCAATATCGATATTAATGAAGTATTATGATGTAAGCGGCAAAAAGGACTCTTTAGTATTTCCGGTTATTTCAACTGAAATTTTTGATAGATCATCAGCAGAAGGGAAACGAAAATTAATTTGTAATTCTAACGTCCTCTGTAATATCCACCTTCGCCAGATAGGAAAAAATCTCGGTTTTCCATTTAATCTTCATTTTCATTTAAGCCGCCACACTTTCGCAACTCATGCATTGAATAATGGGATGCGTATAGAATATGTGAGCAAGCTTATGGATCATACAAAAATTTCAACCACTCAGATTTATGCTAAAGTCATGAATGAGGAACTCGATAAGGCGGTAGATCAGTACATTATTTAAAAATTCACAGCTTAAAAATTAATCATTTGATTATCAACAAAGTACTTAAAAATAGCACTTCTATAAAGGAAGTGCTTTCTTTTATATGCAGTAAATTGCTTATATTCGTTTTAACACAATTTTGATGAAATTAATATGAATATTTGGCTATGTTTAGGGAGATTTTTGCCAATTATAAAATCATAATTGGAAACTGTTTAATCATTAACAAATTCAACCTGAAAAAACAATTAACTGTATGGCGCATCCCCACAAGCTCCTCGAAACGGTAAATTTTCCACATTTAACTACGCATAATACTTCTAAGGCCTTCAATGTACAATTTGATATCAGAGCTGATGATACTCCAGATTGTAAAGAATACTGTCAGCAGTTAGTAAATAAAGTGTTTGCTCTCAAACACTCAGAATTTTGTGATTTCCTTACCCATCATTGCAATCTTGCTGAAGATAGCATGACCTGGATTAATAAATTCGAAAAACTCCTCACGGTCAATGCGGAGCTTTTTGACGGTAAAGGAGCTGAAATGCGTCTTATTAAATTAATTAGTTGTCTGGAAGGTAAAAGAAATTCGCTAAAATCAAAGAATGAAAACCAAGGTCTTTTTGGACTTAACAAGATTCATATTAATGCATTATCTGAAGATCGTCACTTTTCTTTCATGGAGACTAAGCAAAGTGTTGAAAGAATGCAATCCGAAAACGCTAAAATTCTTTTCCTTACCTCTGAGGTTCTTGAATATCAGGAAGCAGATATCATTATGCATAACAAAAAACTGTGTGATTACGACACCTCCTGTGAGAAACTGATTAAAAAAATCAGAACCCTGTCTCAGCTTAAAAGTGAATTGCAGGTAGAGATTTCGAATACTCATAAACCACATGTAGTGAAAGATAAAATAAGACTACATGGTCCCCAGAACATTCTAACAAATGCAATTAAGCAGATGATGTTTGAACTAAAACCAACAGGTCACGCATACTTGCAGGGTAAGATAGGGGACATGGCAACATTCATTTGCGATAACTTCGAAGATGAGAATGGCAATTCCCTTTCTTTTGATACGATTAGAACCTACCTTTCACCAACACGCAACGATAAAAATCCAAACTTTGAGAATCAGGTAAAGTTCTAGTCTCATTTTAAAACAGTTGTTTTAATTTTAAAATACCGTATTAAAAGCCGTTTGTTGATAAAATGGTCTCATGAGACTAAATGAGACCAATGCGACTTTATGCTTCTTTTTTCCTTTGCTCCATAATCTTAAAACATAAAATATTATGGAAGCAATGACATTCACTTCAGTTCAGATCGAAGAGCTGATTGCAAAAATCGAAACCCTTTTGTTGCAGCTCGAGAAGAAAACTGCATCCCCCCAACAATCGTTTATAGACAACAAAACCTTTCTCCAAATTATGGGCGTTTCTCAGAGAACCGGTCAGGCGTGGCGCGATGAGGGTAAAGTGGCCTTCTCCCAGGTAGGTAATAAGATCTACTATAAAATGGAAGATATTGAGAAATTTCTTGCGGAGTACCATAACAAAGCATTTGCTAAGTAATATTCTTCTTTTTCCTTTCAATTGTTCCCAGAGAGCCCATGCTTATGCTTTGGGCTCTTTTCGAAAACTTAAAAAATCCTTGCTGCCACCCAGCACCTAACATCTAACATCCAACACTCATGAAATCCACCATATTCAAAAACTTCAATGAAGTTATCGAACAAAAAGACATTCTCAAAATCCTTGACGATATCAAAACCGGAACCTACCGCAACGCCATCACTTACCTTCGGAAATCTCTTACCGAAGATAAAAAAGAAGCTGCAGAAAGAGCCAAAAAATCACTTCCGGCATTCACACCCTCAGCAACCTTTAAAGGAGGAAGAAAAATGGAATTCCTCACCAACTACAACGCTTTGGTAGTTCTCGACATCGATAAGATCACTAAAGAAAAACTCACTGAATCCAAAGAAAAACTCGCAGAAAACGAGTTTGTATTTGCAGCCTTCACCAGTCCATCTGGAAACGGTCTAAAAGTGTTTGTAAAAGTCAGTACCGACAAAACTGAACACAAAGAAACATTTTTGAAACTGCAGGAATATTTCGAAAACCTCCTTCAGCTCGAAATCGACAAATCAGGCAAAGATATCACCCGGCTTTGCTTCTTTTCCTATGATCCGGAACTTTATCTGAATGAGAATTCAAAAGAATTTTCGGTGATTGAAACACAAGAACAGCCTGAAATAAAAGCGCCGGCATCCACACCTAGCACCAATCATCCAACACCAATCAATTACGATGTTTTGTACGCCCACTGCATCCAGTTCACCGAAAAGAAATACCAGTTCGTTGAAGGCAGCAGAAATTATTTTGTCTTTACATTAGCCAATAACCTGAATCGAAAAGGGGTACCGGAAACGCTGGCTTTGGGTTATATTCTGGCTGATTATAATTATGATCAGAACGAAGTAATGACCGCTGTAAAAAGCGCATACTCAAATACCTCTGAACACGGCACCGACGATTACCAACCACCAAAAAAATCTGCAAAATCTGCGCAATCTACGAGCGTAAAAAGAAATTCAGGTGAATCATCCGTGACAACAAGCCACGATGGTACCATGACCTTAGATGATGAAGAAGAACTCGCTCAAATCGACAAGCTTGAAAACTTTTTAAATAACCGATACAAATTCCGGTACAATGAAGTCTTGTGCAAGCTGGAATACAGAAGAATCAATGGTAAAGTTTGGAAAAACATTACAGACTTTAAAGAAAACTCCATCCTTCGTGAAATCCAGAAAGCTAAAGTCCGCTGCAGCATCAATTCGCTCCGTAATCTGCTGCACTCAGACTTCTGCGAAACGTATGACCCTTTCAAAGATTACTTTGAAAATTTGGTGGAATATGTCGGACCGAGAGACTACATCGAAGAATTGGCAATGACGGTCACCACAACAGAACAGGAACTCTGGAAGGAATGTTTTAAAAAATGGTTTGTTGCGATGGTAGCTTGCGTGCTAAATGAGAAAATAGTTAATCAGACTGTCTTAACCTTTATCGGCAAACAGGGAGTCGGTAAGACCACATGGATAGAAAATCTCATGCCTCCTGAACTCAAGCAGTATATCTTCTCTGGTACGGTAAATCCTAATAATAAAGATACACTGATCAATTTAGCGGAATGTATGCTGATCAACTTGGACGAGCTTGAAAACTTAAACAGAACTGAAATTGGTTCCCTGAAAGAACTCATTACCAAAACGCATATTCGCATGAGAAAAGTCTATGGTCGCAATAACGAAATTATGCCACGCCGTGCCAGCTTTGCGGGTAATGTGAACAAAGGTCAGTTCCTAAACGACCCAACCGGTTCCCGGCGTTTCCTCTGCTTTGAGGCGGATGGTATACAATATCAGCACGAAGTAGATATTAATCTCTGTTATGCCCAGGCTTACAAACTCTATCAGGATGGCTTCCGCCATTGGTTCAACCAGGAAGAAATTAAGGATATCAACGCGAACAACGAACAGTACCAGTTAATGAGCCCTGAAGAAGAGCTGTTGCTTACATGGTTTGAACCAGCGACTAGAGAAACAGCAAATGCTTTCCTTAATGCTTCTCAAATCGCAGTCCGACTGGCTACAGTGGCGAATATAAATGTAACAGACGGCACAGTCAATAAATTAGGTAAAGCCTTAAAGAAACATGGCTTCATCCGCATCGTAAGAAATAAAAGCTACGTCTATGTTGTGAATGTTCTCGATGTTGATGAAGTAGACAGAAGAGCACGCAAGAAAGAACATAATGAAACCGATAATTCCGAGGTCGGAAAGTTACCGTACAGGTTTCCAAATTAGTAATCATTTTCTTTGAAATCAGCCATAAAATTTACCTTTCAAAAAAGCGGTGTCAAAAGCATCGCTTTTCCTTATTTTGTGGCAGTAAGGGCAGTAACCACTTTTGGGCAAAAAACTTTTTTTTATTTTTTCTTGAAAAAAAACATATTACTTCGACCACTTCCGACGCAAACTAAAATAGCCGTTTCTTTATTCTGCATTCTACTTTATAAAATTAATAGGTAAATTTTTCATTTAAAAAATAAAATTTTTCTTTTGCTAAAGTTTGCTTACGTCCTTACTCCCATTACTTCCCTCATTCAATTACGCTGTATTGAAAACTGTCTTTCCTCTTACCAATTTCTAAACGGTTAATCTCTGGGATTTGTGAAATGACATACTATGGTAATAAACACGAAGAAAATAGAACTTCAAAAATAATTTCCTACATTTGTACTGTTTTACTTTATAATGCACGTTAATTTAAAAATACTATTCCTTTCCTTTACACTCGCGTTATTTCTAGTGCCGGGAATTTCATTGGCTTGTAGCAAAAAGGAGAAGCAGCTTTTTAAAAACGGGGCACATACTGAAACTTTCATAAAGCAGTCATTCGCGACTATCCAGCCATCTTGCGACAGTGGCAATTGCAAAGACGAATGCTGTCACCCCAAATCACACAATTGTCAAACCGAAGGATGCACAGGGAACTGCAGCGGAAATCTTTGTGGATCATTTCAGTATACCGTGATAGCGGAGAGTAAATTTTTAGAAGATTCTAAAAATGAAGCATCTGCTTACAATAGCAATAATTCTAATTTCTACTATCAAAATCCCAGCTATTCCGGGGGATTTCATACCATTTGGCAACCGCCAAAAATAGGTTAACACCTCTTTTTTACAGCCTGTATTATGTCTTGTCGTGAAGTGTTGTTGACGCTTTATCCCTGATGACTTATCAGCGCTGTATATTCCTTTGAACATCAACTTTTCCTTTAAAAGTAAATCTTTCATAAAAGATTTTCCTTTTGGAGCAAGGACAATTTGAAGATCAGGATACCCGTAATCAGTTTCTAAACACTGAGACTCAAAATTAACCTATAATCTAAAATTTAATGAAGAATATTCTTTTGGGAATACTCGCTTTTATAGCGGTGTTCCTTGTTTCCTGCAACAATTCAAAAGCTGAAAACACACAAATCGCGGTCGCAAAGTTCACCACCGGCGACATTGTTCCAAACGAGCAGGTATGTATGGTAAACAACGCCTATATGGGCAAAAAACAACTCGAAGTCAAACATGACGGCAAAACCTACTATGGTTGCTGTGAAAACTGCAAACTGAGAATCCCGCAGGAAGAAAATGCGCGCATGGCGTACGATCCGATATCTCATCAACTCATCGATAAAGCAAACGCAATTATTGCGATATCTGATAAAAATGATAACGTCGTGTACTTTGAAAATAAAGCAAACTACGAAGCCTTTTTTAATAAAAAATAAATAACCTTTAAACTTATAAAATAATGAAAACATTAGTATTCAGCCTTTTAGCAATTGGCACACTTGCACTCACTTCTTGTAAAGAAAACAAAGAACAGAAAAGCACCACTGAAACATCCATGCAGCATGATATGAGCATGATGTCTGACAGTTCAGCGATGGACAATATGGCAATGGATGCTAAGGTAACCGTGACCGCCGCCAAAAAAACTACCGCTGACCTTACGGAGCTTTATTCTCATTACACCCACCTTACTTTCGCGTTGTCCGGTGATGATGATAAAGAAGCGGTGAGTGCGGCCAAAGGGATCCTCGCTTCTTTTCCCAAAATAGACAAAAACGGTTTTTCTGCTGAACAGAAAAAAGAATTTGCTGATCTCGAATCAAGCATCAGTGAACACGCCGAGCACATTGCAGATAACGCCGGAAAGATTGATCATCAGCGCGAACATCTGGATTTAATGAGCGCAGATTTTTACGACCTGCTGAAAGATTTCGGAACTC
>Ga0308157_10000268_pt1 | contig 198800 bp, 169 predicted proteins | sample PhyBR1_FD_201035 | JGI IMG/M metagenome (GOLD analysis project Ga0308157, IMG submission 201035) | Phyllosphere microbial communities from UC Gill Tract Community Farm, Albany, California, United States - DLSLB.R1 | ecosystem: Host-associated > Plants > Phyllosphere > Unclassified | place... | reverse complement strand
CCGGCGGCAGGTGCAGGCTGTGCAGGGTCAGCTGGGTCGCCTCGTCCAGGGCATTGTCATAGCTGTGGCCGAAGGTCAGGCCAGCAGCATTGAAACGGCTTGCGCCGTAGCGGATCAGATCGACGATCGTTTGGAGTTCAGCGGCCGCTTCGGCAGTCATGGCAATACGGAAATACTTGAAAGGTCTGCGATTATAGGCACCTGGCCGGTATATTGATTGCCAAGTTGCAGCCGAAACTTCGGCAATGGCCCTCCAAAGGGGCGCAAACGCCCGCCAAACGGCCGGGGTGTACGCCTGCAATCCCCTACACTCCCGTATCCCGCCCGCGGCGGACCTCCCGTCCCGCCGCCGTATCCGAACGGAAGCCCGCGCGCATGTTCAATCGAAATACCGGCATCATCCTGGCCATCGCCCTGGCCGCCGGCCTCGGCCTGCTGCTGGCGCAGAAGGTCTTCGGCCCCTCCAACAAGGGCACGGACGGCACCAGCAGCATCATTTTCTATGGCACCCCGCGCACCCTGCCCGACTTCGACCTGGCCCAGTCCGACGGCACCCGCCTGATCCCGGGTGAGCTGCGCGGCCATTGGACCCTGATGTTCCTGGGCTTCACCTCCTGCCCGGACGTCTGCCCGACCACCCTGACCGAGCTGGCCCAGGCCCAGAAGCAATGGGAGACCATCCCCGACAGCCTGCGCCCACGCGTGGTGCTGGTGTCGGTGGACCCCGAGCACGACACCCCGAACCGCCTGGGCGAGTACGCCCATGCCTTCCATAAGGACACCATTGCCGCCACCGCCGACGTGCCGTCGCTGGAGCGTTTTGCCACCTCGCTTGGCATGGTGTTCCAGAAGGCACCGGGCAAGCACTTCGAGCAGAACCCGGACGACTACAGCATGGACCACTCCGCCAGCATCGCCGTGCTCGACCCGCAGGGTCGCCTGGCCGGCCTGATGCGCCCCCCGTTCAATCCGCAGGCAATCGCCAGCGACCTGAAGAAGCTCACCGAGAAAACCGCACCATGAGTCTGGTTACAAGCCTCACCTACGTATTGCCGCACCGCCTGCTGTCGTCGATGGCCCGCTCGCTGGCCTATTCGCAGAACCCGCGCATCTCGCGCTGGCTGATCGACACCGTATCGAGCAAGTTCAACGTCAACCTGGCTGAAGCCGCCAACCCCGACCCGCGCAGCTACCCCAGCTTCAACAGCTTCTTCACCCGCGCCCTGAAGCCCGGTGCGCGCGTGGCCGCAGCCGACCCGCGCACGCTGACCATGCCGGCCGACGGCCGCATCAGCCAGCTCGGCCCGATCGAGGATGGTCGCATTTTCCAGGCCAAGGGCCAGTCGTTCACCGCCGCCGAGCTGCTGGGCGACGACGCCGACGCGATCCCGTTCAACAACGGCCTGTACGCCACCGTGTACCTGTCGCCGCGCGACTACCACCGCGTGCACATGCCGTGGACCGGCACCCTGCGCGAGACCGTGCATGTGCCGGGCCGACTGTTCAGCGTGGGCACCGATGCGGTGGCCAATGTGCCGCGCCTGTTTGCCCGCAACGAACGACTGGTCTGCCACTTCGACACCGATTTCGGGCCGATGGTGCAGGTGATGGTCGGCGCGCTGTTGGTCAGCGGCGTGGAGACGGTATGGAGCGGCGAGGAAATCCCCGCCTACGGCGACCGCATCACCCGCAAGGACTGGCGCGGCAAGGGCATCACCCTGGAACGCTTCGCCGAGATGGCACGTTTCAATTACGGCTCGACGGTGATCGTACTGTTGCCGCCAGGCGTGGCCGACTTCGATCCCTCGCTGACGGCCGAGAGCCCGGTGCAGCTGGGGCAGGCGCTGGCGAAGCTGCGCTGACAGCAGCGCATCCGATTGTAGGAGCGGCGTAAGCCGCGAAGCAGATAGACCCTCGGATTGCAGAAGCTCTGATCGCTGGAATCATCCCAGCTTCGCGGCTTACGCCGCTCCTACAAAACCAAACAAGAAGGGCGCCTCTCGGCGCCCTTTCTGCTTCAACGGCCGCAGCCTTCCAACTTCAGGCTTTGCCCGGGCTTGAGCGCGTAAGCCGGCGCGCGCAGGCCATTGGCGCGCGCCAAAGCCGGCACTTCGCATTGGAAGCGGTTGGCGATGGCGCCCAGCGTGTCTCCGCGGACAACCTTGTAGCTGCGCGCTGCCCGTCGTGCCGGCGCTGCCGGGCGCGATGGCGGCGCGACAACAGGTGCAGCGGCCTGCGCTGCCTGCATCGCCTGCACATCACCTACCGCGACGCTACCGGTAACCGTCGCCGCCGATGGCCGCTTGATCGCCGCATTCAGATCGGCCGTGATCAGCGCGCGGGCCAGGTCGGCACGCGGGCCACTGACGCAGTAGCGGTTGTACAGGCCAGCAATGCGGGTGGTGACATTGATGGTGGTGCCGCCCGGAATCCAGCCATCGGCCTCGTAACGCGGGTTGAGGTTGCGCAGCGCACGCATGTAACCGTCGCGGGTACCGGTACTGCCCAGGCAGATGGTCAACTCATAGATGGTGGTCGACTTCGCCAAACGCAGGGTTGCCGGCTGTGCGTTGAGCTTGGGGAACTCGACGCCGTACTGCTGCGGGTGCAGGAAGATCCACGCCGCGGCGATCACCATCGGCACGTAATCCTTGGTCTCGCCCGGGAACTGGTTGTACGAGGTATCGGTCCAGAAGCTCTGTCCGCCAGTTTCGCGGTAAATACGCGCAGCACGGCCTTCGCCACCGTTGTAGGCAGCCAATGCGTACTCGATGTTCTTGTTGAGCCCACGCATGCGCTCATTCATGTAATCGGCGCTGGCACTGGCAGCGCTGCGCGGATCAAAGCGGGTATCGAAGCCGGTGCCATCCGGGCCCAGGCCGAAACGGCGGCCGGTGGCCGGCATGAACTGCATCAGCCCCGCCGCACCCACACGCGAGGATGCATGCACGCGGCCATTGGATTCCTTGGCCATGATGCCGAACAGCAGCGCTTCGGGCAGGCCGTCCTTCTCCCACTCCGGCCACATGATCCCGCGCAGGTTCATGTAGTTCTCGTAGCTGGTCAGCAGCGAGGGACGCATATCGGTGAGCCAGCGGCGGATGCCGGCCTGGATCGCCGGGTTGTACTCGACCATGTCGTCGAAGGCGTGCCGGTGGTCATTGAGCAATGCCGCTGCACGGGCGGCTTCGGGCACATCGGCCACCAGCGGCGCGATGTGGTCCGGATCGGCCTCCAACGGGCCACCGTCCTCCTCCTGCGCCTCGCCGTTGGCATCGGTCCGCTGCTTGAGCAGGCGTTTGTAGGTCGCCAGCAGATTGCTGACCTGGCAGCCCTTCTGTGCGATGCAGGCGCTGATCACGTCTTCCATGTCTTCCAGCGCGGCGTCGCCCTCGGCCGTGCCCTTGGGGTCGGCATTGGCAACCAGCACCAAGGCATCGCTGTAGCGCTTCTCGGCCGCCGTCATCCGCGCCTCGATGGCATCAACCTTGACCTTGTCACGGGCGGAGATCGCCTGGGCGGCCGGAACCACGGTCAACAGCGAAGTCGCAACCAACATCGACCAGGCACGAGCAGAAAACAGGGATACGGGCATCAGCAGCACTGCATGACAAAGGTGAGGCAGGGTAGCTGGCGGACAGACCCGGGGGCAACATTGCCACCGCCGCGATACAGTCGGCCGTTAGAATCCTTCCTTCATTCATCAATGAGTGCCTCCATGGACCCGATCCTGCTCGGCAAAGGCGTCACCGACGACATCGCCGTCACCCTGCTCCCGCGCTTCGGCAACCGTCACGGCCTGGTGGCAGGCGCCACCGGTACCGGCAAGACGGTGACCTTGATGACGCTGGCCGAGGGTTTCTCGCGACTGGGCGTGCCGGTGTTCATGGCCGACGTGAAAGGCGACGTGGCCGGTCTTGCAGTTGCCGGCGAAGGCGGCGAGAAGCTGGCCCAACGCGCCGCCGAGATTGGCGTCGACGGCTTCGCCCCGGCTGCCAGCCCGGTGGTGTTCTGGGACCTGTACGGCAAGCTCGGCCATCCGGTGCGCACCACCGTCAGCGAAATGGGTCCCACCCTGCTGGCCCGCATCCTCGAACTCAACGACACCCAGTCCGGCGTGCTCGACATCGTGTTCAAGCTGGCCGACGACCGTGGCCTGCTGTTGCTGGACCTGGATGACCTGCGCGCCCTGCTCGGCCTGGTGGCCGAGGAGCGCAAGGACATCTCCACCGAATATGGGCTGGTCAGCGCGCAGTCGGTGGCGGCCATCCAGCGCTCGCTGCTGCGCCTGTCGCAGGACGGCGGCGAAGCCTTCTTCGGCGAGCCGGCACTGGAGCTGGCCGACATCATGCGGGTCAACCATGACGGCCGTGGCGTGGTCGGCATCCTTGCCGCCGCGCAGCTGATCCTCAAGCCGCGCCTGTATTCCACCTTCCTGCTGTGGCTGCTGTCCGAGCTGTTCGAGCAGCTGCCGGAAGTGGGCGACCTGGAGAAACCCAAGCTGGTCTTCATCTTCGACGAAGCCCACCTGTTGTTCGACGATGCGCCACCGGCACTGGTGCAGCGTATCGAGCAGGTGGTGCGCCTGATCCGCTCCAAGGGCGTGGGCGTGTATTTCTGCTCGCAGTTCCCGGATGACGTGCCCGGCAACATCCTTGGCCAGCTCGGCAATCGCGTGCAGCACGCACTGCGCGCTTTCACCCCACGCGACCAGAAAGCGGTCAAGACGGCGGCCGAGACCTTCGTGCAGAACCCCAAACTCGACGTGGTCGCCACCTTGTCGCAGCTGGGCACCGGCGAAGCACTGGTGTCCACGCTGCAGGACAAGGGCATTCCCTCGCCGGTGCAGAAGACCCTGATCGCACCGCCGCGCTGCCGGATGGGCTCGATCACCGACGCCGAACGCAGCCAGGTACGCGCAGGCAGCCCGGTCGGCACCCACTACGACACCGCCGTCAATCGCGAATCAGCAGCGGAGCTGCTGGCACAGCGCGCGGAGAAAGCGACCGCACAGGCACAGGCCCCGGCCGCACGCACCCGCCAGCAGGATGAAGAACAGGAAGGCGGCTTCGGCCAAAGCATCAAGGACGCCATCTTCGGCACCAAGCGCCGCCAGGGCATGATCGAAACCATGGCCAAGCAGACCACCCGCACCGTCGGCACCAAGCTGGGCAACCAGATCGTACGCGGCATCCTGGGCAGCATCTTCGGCGGCAAGCGCTGAGTGTCCCAACCGGGCCGGCCCATTCCCGGCCCGCTATCGCAGCAGCCACAATCAGGTTCTGATTCACGGGGGAATGTCATGGAAGACCGCAAGCGCGACGCGAAAGCGCAACGCCTACAACCGTTCTGGCAACGACTGCCTGCGATCACGCTCTATCCTGTGCGTGGTCCGGCACTGTATTCGCTGATCGCACTCACGCTATGCACCTTGCTGACCTGGCTGCCAGGCATTGGCTGGCTGCTTGGCATCGTCACCTGGGTGGCGATCTACCGCTACGCCTTCGAGATCCTGCGCGAAACCGCAAACGGACGCATGGCCTCGCCGGAAAACACCCTCAACAGCAGTGATGGCACCGTCATCCGGCTATTGGGGTTGATGATATTGATGGGTATCTTCGTGGTGACGGTGACGATCTTCACCGGCCCCGTGATCGGTCTGCTGACACTCGGCGCGGTCGTCCTGCTGCAACCCGGCTGCGTGATCTCGCTGGCGATGGATGGCAGCCTGCGCCACGCTGCCAATCCAGTCACTTCGATCACCATCGCCTTCCGCATCGGCTGGCCCTACCTGGCCGCCTTCCTGCTGCTGTTCGTCATCCAGGCCAGCGCATTGACCGCTGGCCAATGGCTGCACACCTTCATGCCGCCCGTCGTTGGCGAGCTGGTGCTCAACCTCTTCAGCATCTGGGGCTTGTTCAGCGCCTTCCATCTGCTCGGCTATCTGGTCTACCAGTACCACGATGCGCTGGGCTTCGAACCGGAAGGTACACACGACGCCTTTGCACGGCATGACCCGGACCAGAAACTGCTGGATGAAGCCGAACACTTCATCCGCGAAGGTCACCCGGATGCCGCGCTGGATGCGCTACGCGGCTCAGTGCGCTCGCGTGCAGTCAGCCTGCCGGTACACGAGCTGTACCAGCGCCTGCTTCGCCGCAAAGGCGCATCGGATGCCTTGCGCGACCATGCCCGCCAGTACATCAGCCGCCTGCTGATCGAGAAGCAGGAGCGCGAGGCGATGAACGTGTTGCGTGACATGCTCGAGGTCGACCCGGACTTTACCCCTGCCGATCCGCAGCAGGCAGCGCATCTGGCCGAACGCGCCCGCCTCGGCGGCCAGCTGCAACTGCAGATGGATACCTTGCGTGCGATGTTCAAGGCATGGCCGCGCGCACCTGATGCACCACAGTGGGCCTTGCAGGCCGCCTTGTTGCTGGGCGAACGTTACAACCGCGATGCCGAAGCACTGCAACTGATCGAAGATGCGCTGCAACGCTGCGAAGACGATGAGCAACGCCGCAAGCTCGAGGCCGCCAAGCGGGCACTGCAGACCAGTCCAGCCTGAAACACCGCGTAATCGCGCCACCTCATGCAGCGCCCGTAGCCCGGATGGTCACAGCGCAGCCGGGACCGCTGGCGACCGACCAGATGTTCCTGGCCCCCTTGCCTCCCGGGTGCGCTGCGCTTACCCGGGCTACGGGCGGAGCCGCCGCGCGGGCTCGCAGCGGCAGACACCTGCCACACGCCGTTCCGCCCGGAAAACGAACCCTGCAGGTCGCTTATTCGTTCTCCAGCAGGAACCGAGCCTTGCCAGCTTGTGGCGTGGTGGAGAAGCGCTGCCGCAGCAGCTCCAGCAAGCGCCGGCGCTGTGCATGCGCATGGGCCTCGCCGTGCTGCAATGCCAGCCGCAACCAACCCTGCGCCTGCATCTCACCGGACAATTGGATGGCCTGCTCCCACACGGCTTCTGCCTCCAGCAGCCAGCCGGCCTTGAGGCAGCGCTCGAACGCGGGCTGCGCAAGCTCGGCAACCCCGCCCTCGGCCAGCAGCTGCTTCACGATGCCGCGCTGTGCAGCGAGGGCTGACGCATCATCCGCATCCAGCCGCAATACATCGGCAGCACGCGCCCGCGCCTCGGCGCTATTGCCGGCATTGGCAGCCACCCGGTAGCGCGCCAGCGCAATATCCAACCGTTGTGGTTGTTCGACCGCCAGTGCACTCAATACGCGCTCGGCAGCCGCATTTTCAAGACGACCCATGTAGTACTGGGCCTGCTCCCAACGCTGATCGTCGACCGCCACCTCGCTGTCGTCCGCCATATAGTCCTCGCGGGTCTGCCGGCTCAGCACCAGCACGCCACCCAGCAGCGCACCGCAGATCAGTCCACCAGCGTGCGCGTCGAAGCCAATGCCTGCTTCATCATTGGTCAGCAGGTTGAACACCTCCCAGCCCAACCACAACGGCAACAGCCAGATCGCCGGCGCGCGCACATAGTCGAAGATCACCCCGAACCAATAGAAGAAGCGCACCGGGCGCATACCCCAGACCACGCAGAACGCCCCCATCACCGCTGCGATTGCGCCGGATGCGCCGAGCCCGCCACCGACTTCGCCCCAACGCCACAACACGCTGGCCACACTGGAACCCATCGCCCCCAACAGATACAGGCCGAGAAAGCGCCAGCCCCCGAGCGCGCCTTCCAGCAACAGGCCCAGCACCACCAGGAACAGCATGTTGCCCAGCAGATGCATCACGCTGCCATGCAGGAAGGCAGCTGACAGCAATCGCCGCGGCGACCACTCCGAACTGCGCAGGATATGCCGCAGGGTGAATACCTGGTCCAGCTGCGCCTGGTACTCGCGGCGCAATGGCACCCATGCCGCCTGTTCGTCTTCCGACCCGAACAGGCCACCGCTCTCCAGCGCCCGCTGGAACGCAACATCGCTCAACGTCGCCATGCCAACGTAGCGGCCCCGCTGCTCTGCCGGAATTGATTCCAATTCGGCCAAGACATCGCCCTGCGCAGTCATACGCAGATGCTTCTCGTAGGCGGGCAGCTCGTATTCGGCCAGCCCGGACTGCTGGTACCAGTCCTGCGCCGTCTGCACCTTCTGCTCATCACCAGCCTGCCAGGCGAAAAACACGTAGATATTGATCAGCACCAGCAACACGGTCACCAAGGGCAGCGTGCTCAGGTTGAGCGGTTTGTGCAGCGGCAGGATCAACATCGGCCGGACTTCCTTGTCAGAGAACGCAGAGCTTCAGCCATGGATTGGCCTTGCGCAAGCAAGCCCGGCTACCATGCCGGCATCCACGCAACGCAAGACCGCAATGAGCCGCTGGCGTCCCCCTGCAGAAAAAAGCACCGCCCTGATCACCGCCCAGGGCCATGCCCGGCTCAAGGCCGAGCTGGATGAACTGTGGCGGCAGCGTCGGCCGGAAGTGGTCAAGGCGCTGGCGGCCGCGGCCGCTGAAGGCGACCGTTCGGAGAACGCCGAGTACACCTACCGCAAGAAGCAGCTGGGCGAGATCGACCGTCGCGTACGCTACCTCAGCAAACGGCTCGAAGTCCTGCGTGTGGTCGACACCACACCCAGCGATCCGGAAGCCGTGTTCTTCGGCGCAACGGTGGAGCTGGAGAACGTCGACTCCGGCCAGACCGTCACCTACCGGATCGTCGGCCCCGATGAGACCGATGCACCGGCTGGTTGGATCAGCATCGATTCGCCATTGGCGCGGGCATTGCTGAAAAAGCGCATCGACGATGAGTTCGCGGTGGAGCTGCCCAGCGGCCTGACCCGCTTCGCGATCATCGACGTCAACTACGGCTGAGCCTGAGCGGCACCGGATAGGCGCGACCTTCGCGTAACGGACGGAAGTAGTCGGTCAATTGGTAAAAGGCCGCATCCTGGGACACATGCCAACCAGGGATGCCGGCCAGCGGCAATGGACGCAGCTCGGCGGGGTCCACAAGCAAGCTGGCGTCTTCGATTGCTGCAGCCACTGCGGCCACGCAGGCCACGTCGTCATCACCAACGACCACCAGGCACTTTCCGACGAGAAGGCGTTCGGGCAGCAACGCCTGCTCCATCAGCGCATGGCCAATCACCGCGCAGACCGCGATATCGCCTGCGTGCCACCCATCCGGATTGAACAGCGCTGACCAGTCATGCCGATCCCATGCCGCCAGCACGCCCGCATCGCGCACACGCACGATCACCCCGGTTTCATCGAACTGGGTCAATGCAGCCTGCGCGCGATTGCGCTGGCTTGCCCCCATCACTGCGATATGCTGGCACTGCTGCGCGTTGAGCGCGCGTTTGATAGCGAAGTGGCGCGCCCACACCATCGCGTTGAACAGGTCATGCCAGTTCTGCTCGCGGGTGGCGATACGGCCCTGTGCAATACGCTGCTCGTAGTGCAGGCCGTCAGCCAGCAACGCCTCGTCCTGGGCGACAAAGCGCTTGCCTTGCACGGGTAACTGCACAGTGAGTGCATCGATGCCCGGCCAATCGGCAGCCCGCATCAACGCCTCGAAATCACGGAAGTCCGCGAACAGCGGATGATCAAAGCACTGCGATTCAACCTGCCCGCGCAATGGCGCTACAAAACGACGCCGGCTCACGCCGGCATCGTTTGCGGCCGCTGCGGTGGTCACAGCACCTTGAGGTCGAACGGTGCGGCCTTGGTTTCGATCAGCGCGTCGCCGAACAGATCGTGCTCGTCGCTGTCGGTGATCTCTACGTTGACGAAATCGCCGACGCGCAGCTTGGCCTCAACAGCATTCTGGATATGCACCAGACCATCGATTTCCGGGGCATCGGCCTTGGAGCGGGCAACGGCGATGCCGTCTTCGATGGCATCGACCAGACATTGCTGCACGCTGCCGATCTTGGCTTCGAGCTTGGCGGAGGAAATAGCTGCCTGCTTCTCCATGAAACGGGCAAGACGCTCCTGCTTCACTTCTTCAGGCACCGGGTCCGGCAGCTGGTTGGCGGTTGCACCTTCCACCGGCGAGTAGGCGAAGGCGCCAACGCGGTCAAGCTGGGCGGTATCGAGGAAGTCCAGCAACTGCTCGAACTCGGCATCGGTTTCGCCCGGGAAGCCGACAATGAAGGTCGAACGCACGGTGATGTCCGGCGCGATCTCGCGCCAGCGCAGCACGCGCTCCAGGGTCTTGTCGACCGCACCCGGGCGCTTCATCAGCTTGAGGATGCGCGGGCTGGCGTGCTGGAACGGGATGTCCAGGTACGGCAGGATCTTGCCCTCTGCCATCAACGGCACCACGTCGTCGACGTGCGGGTACGGATAGACGTAGTGCAGGCGGGTCCAGGCATCGAGCTCGGACAGGCCTTCGCACAGCGCCTTCATGCGCGTGGCGTATTCCTTGCCGCGCCAGGTACCCGGCGCGTACTTGCGGTCCACGCCATAGGCCGAGGTGTCCTGCGACACCACCAGCAACTCGCGCACGCCGCCCTTGACCAGGCGCTCGGCCTCGCGCAGCACCTCATCAACCGGGCGCGAGACCAGATCGCCACGCATCGAGGGAATGATGCAGAAGCTGCAACGGTGGTTGCAGCCTTCGGAAATCTTCAGATAGGCGTAGTGGCGCGGGGTCAGCTTGATGCCGTAGTCCGGCACCAGATCCACGAACGGATCGTGCTTGGGCGGCAGCGCGGCATGCACCGCCTCCATCACCGTGGTGTAGTCCTGCGGACCGGACACCGACAGCACGTCCGGGTAGTGCTCGCGGATCATGTCGCCCTTCTTGCCCAGGCAGCCGGTGACGATGACCTTGCCGTTCTCATTCATCGCCTCGCCGATCGCGTCCAGCGATTCAGCCACGGCCGAGTCGATGAAGCCGCAGGTATTGACCACCACCACATCGGCCGAATCATAGGACGGTACGATGCTGTAGCCCTCAACCCGCAACTGGGTGAGGATGCGCTCGGAATCGACTAGGGCTTTCGGGCAGCCAAGGCTGACGAAGCCGACTTTGGGGTTCAGCTGGGACATGATCTGGAAATCCTGGGGCCGGGCCGGAATGGCAGCGAGGCCGGAAAGCCGGGCAGTATACCGGGCCGAAGGCGCGACGCCCTGCGGCTGGCTTAATACGCGAGAGAGCTGATAATCAGTCTCATCGCGGGAACTCCTAGCCGACAAACCCGCTTAAGCCCCTCTCCCGCCTGCGGGAGAGGGGTTGGGGTGAGGGGAAGCTCCTGGCAAGGAAACCTAAAGGCTATTAAAGCTCCCCTCATCCGCCCCTTCGGGGCACCTTCTCCCGCAGGCGGGAGAAGGAACACCGCCTTTCGCCGTATCAATCCGGAGCCTCCCCCATGCCCAACTGGATCCCCCTCCCCACCCCACTCGGCCCGGTCCGCGCCTGGCAGGCCCTGCCCTCCGGCAGCCCACGCGCCGGCCTGGTGGTCATACAGGAAATCTTCGGCGCCAATGCGCATATCCGCCATGTCGCCGAGCAGTACGCCGCCGAGGGCTATGCGGTGCTGGCGCCCTCCTTCTTCGACCTGATCGAACCGGACCTGCAGCTGGACTATGACGCGGCCGGCGTCAGCCGCGGCAAGGCGCTGGTCGACGAGCTGGGCGTGGCCCGCGCGGTAACCGTGGTCGAAGCCGCCGCTGCCGTGCTGGCGCCCTACGGCAAGGTCGGCACGGTCGGCTATTGCTGGGGCGGCACCATCGCCATGTTGGCTGCGCAACAGCTGGGCTTGCCCTCGGCCAGCTACTACGGCGCACGCAACGTGCCGTTCCTGGATACAGCGTTCAAAGCCCCGGCCATCTTCCACTTTGGCGACCAGGACGCTTCGATCCCGGCAGCCGCCGTTGCAGCGCACCGTGAAAAGCAACCCGACTTGCCTGTATATGTCTATCCAGCCGACCACGCCTTCAACCGCGAGGTCGGCATGCACTACCACCCAGCCAGCGCCGACCTGGCGCGCGAACGCACCTTGGCCTTCTTCAGCGAGAACCTGCGATGACCGAAGCTGTGACGTCCGATTTCGTCCTTGATACCCGCCTTGCCGCCGACAGCGTATTGATTGCCGATGGCCCCCTGTCGCAGATCCGCTTGATGAACGACGACCGCTTCCCCTGGGTCGTGCTGGTGCCGCGTGTGCCCAATGCCAGCGAATGGATCGACCTGGACGGTGCCCAGCAACGCCTGCTGCTGGCAGAGATCAACCAGATCTCCCAGCACCTCAAGCACAAGCCCAATGTCAGCAAGATCAACATCGGTGCGCTCGGCAATATCGTGCGCCAGCTGCACGTGCATCTGATCGGCCGCAACGAGAACGACGCCGCGTGGCCGGGCCCGGTCTGGGGCAGCGGCAAGGCACAGCGTTTCGATCCGGAGGTGCTGGCCCAACGTGTCGAAATCTGGCGCCAGCGGCTACGATAAGCACCTTCTCCCTTACGGACTCCGCAAGCCGATGCGCTCCAATCTGATCGCCGCCCTGATCCTGATCATCGTTGGCCTGTTCTTCCTGGCCAAGAACCTCGGCTGGATCAACGGCAACATCGGCAGCATGCTCGCCACCTGGTGGCCTGCCATCCTGGTGGCTGTCGGTATCGGCATGTTGTTCGGACGCGGCAAATAAGCCGCACCGCCGGATCCTGCACAAAGAAAAAGGCGCCTCACGGCGCCTTTTTCATTTCAGCCCAGGCCGCACTCAGGTGCGCGGGAGAGTGACGCCGGTCTGGCCCTGGTACTTGCCGCCACGATCCTTGTACGAGGTCTCGCAGATGTCGTCCTTGTCGGCCTGGAAGAACAGCATCTGCGCCACGCCCTCGTTGGCATAGATACGTGCCGGCAGCGGCGTGGTGTTGGAGAATTCCAGCGTCACGTGGCCTTCCCATTCCGGCTCCAGCGGGGTCACGTTGACGATGATGCCGCAGCGCGCATAGGTGCTCTTGCCCAGGCACACCACCAGGGTGTCGCGCGGGATGCGGAAGAACTCCACCGTGCGTGCCAGCGCGAACGAATTCGGCGGGATGATGCACTCATCGGCCTCGATGTCGACGAAGCTCTTCGGGTCGAAGTGCTTGGGGTCGACGATGGTCGAGTTGATGTTGGTGAACACCTTGAACTCACGCGAGCAACGCACGTCGTAGCCATAGCTGGAGGTGCCGTAACTGACGATGCGCTGGCCATCCACCTGCTTGACCTGGCCGGCTTCGTACGGCGCGATCATGCCGTGCTGTTCGGACATTTGGCGGATCCAACGGTCGCTCTTGATGCTCATTCAGTGATCCTGTTCACGTTGTGCCGCAGCATGCCTGCGGCCGGGGGTGGTCGATTCTAGCCTAGAGCCGGCAAGCAATCGCCTGCCAGCAATTTCTGCACACTCTATATAAGGCAAGGCCCGCTGAGCGGGCCTTGCTTGCTACCGAGCTGGCGACTGCCTCAGATCAACGAGGACAGGATCGGAATGCTGGCGCGTGGGCGTTTGGCCAATTCTTCCGCCATCCGCTGCGCCGCCGCCATATAGGCCTTGGCCGCCGCCGACTCGGGCTGCGCAACCACAATAGGCGCACCCACATCGCCCTGCTCGCGGATGCCGATATCCAGTGGCAGCGAGCCCAGCAACGGCACCCCGTACTGCTCGGCCATGCGCTGACCACCGCCCTCGCCGAACAGATGCTCGATGTGACCGCAGTTGCTGCAGGTGTGGACGGCCATGTTTTCAACGATCCCGAGCACCGGAACCTCGACCTTTTCGAACATATTCAAGGCCTTGCGCGCATCCAGCGTGGCAATGTCCTGCGGCGTGGTAACGATCACCGCGCCGGCCACCGGGATCTTCTGCGACAGCGTCAGCTGGATGTCGCCAGTGCCCGGCGGCAGATCGATCAGCAGGAAATCCAGGTCGCCCCACAGCGTGTCGTTGAACAGCTGGGTCAACGCCGAGGTGGCCATCGGCCCACGCCAGATCATCGGTGAGTCCGGCTCGATCAGGAAACCGATCGACATCGCCTCGACCCCGAACGCCCGCAGCGGCTCGATGGACTTGTTGTCCGGACTCTCCGGCCGCCCGCTCAGGCCCAGCATGGCCGGCACGCTGGGGCCGTAGATATCGGCGTCCAACACGCCGACCTTGGCACCCAATGCCTTCAGCGCCAACGCCAGGTTCACCGCAGTCGTGGACTTACCTACCCCACCTTTGCCCGAGCCAACCGCAATGACATTGCGGATACGTGAATGGGGGGAGAGCCCCTTCTGCACCTTGTGGGCGCCGCCCAGCGAAATCGACCTACTCACTTGCAACCTCTGCTTTATTTCAGATGCGAACTATAGCGCGAGGTACTGAGCTGTCTCTTTCTTACGCTGTTTCAGCGTAAACAACCATGAGTCCGCATCCCTGACAAACTCAGTGCCCGCAAGGCAAGGCAAGGCAAGGCAAGGCAAGGCAAATATGCACCGTGCCCCCGCTTTGTTGAGTTCTACCGGCCCTGAAGGGCTATGCCTGTTTCCTTGAAAGCCAACGAGGATCCATGGCCTGCCAGTCGGCCGCTCGACCCAGCCGCGCAACTCCCGCCCATTGAGGCGCCCAACCACACACGCCAATTAAGTTGCAAGTGAAATCATTTGCCAAATGCGGCGGAAACTGCGCAATTAACGTTAAAGTCATGTTACGTTAACCTTACTCACTGCGCTGTAACACACTAAAATTGACGCCAGTGACAGGGAAAAGTCTTTAAATTTCAAGGGGATTCATCCACGTGCACATCAACAAAATTACTTCCGCAAAGCGTTCAGCCTTGGCCGTCGCACTGTTGACAGTACTGGCTGCACCTGCCGTCTCGTACGCCCAAGATCAGGGCGCGGCGACACCGAGTGCCCAGCGCGCCACCACGCTCGATCGCGTTTCAGTCACAGGCTCCCGCATCAAGAAGAGCGACGTAGAAGGCCCCACTCCAGTCGTCGTCATTACCGCTGCAGATATCGAGAAGGAAGGCTTCAATACGGTCTACGAAGCACTCACCACGCTAAGCCAGGTGACCGGCGACGTACAGAACGAATTGACGCAGAGTGGCTTCACTCCAAACGCCCAGTTCCTGAATATGCGCGGCATGGGCCCGGGCTACACCCTGATCTTGATCAACGGCAAGCGCATGGCTGACTACCCGCAGCCGTACAACAGCAGGTCCAACGCGGTCAGTCTGAGCAGCATTCCCGCCGCAGCGGTCGAACGCATCGAGGTTCTGACCGGCGGCGCGTCAGCTATTTACGGTTCCGACGCGGTGGCTGGCGTTGTCAACATCATTACCAAAACCAATTTCGAAGGGAATGCGATCAAGATCCGCGCGGGTACTACTACCCGTGGTGGTGGCGATACTGGCTTGTTCCAGTTCACCGGCGGCAAGAGCGGCGACAACTGGAGCGTCACCTACTCGGCGGAATACCTCAATCGTGAGGAAATCTTGGCATCGCAGCGCGATTTCATGGATTCCTACTACGACAACCCCGACTTCAAGGGCAAACCGGATTTCACCACCGCGACCAGTGGCGTCTATCTGTATCGAAACACTGGGGCCCAGTATGTGTGGAAGGGCAACGATGGCAGCCTGAACAATTCGGTAGCCAACCTGCGTGAGGCCTGCGCGGCCACATCGTCGGAGTTCACCCCGTATAACTCCTCTGCTTCGGTGTCAAACAGCACACCGAATCGCTGCGGTTATTTCGGTTATCCGGCAACCCAGTCCATCCAGAACGCCTACGACAAGACCTCTGGCTACATCGCTGGCAACTATGACTTCAGCAATGGGATCCAGGCTTACGCCCAGGCGCTGTTCACCGACAGCAGCAACAAGGGCTATAGCTCCACCCAGTTCTGGCAGACACCTGGCTATGTGTACGACCCGACCCTCGGCTACGTACAGGCCCAGCGCATCTTCACTCCAGAGGAAGTTGGCGGCGCACAGGCAACGACATATGACGAAACCTCGATCAACGTGGTTGCTGGCCTGCGAGGTTCGTTCGCAAACAATCGCTTTGATTGGGATGCGAGCATTTCGCACTCCAAGTTCGACTACGACACCACCCGCCCCCGCTTCTTGACCAATAAGATCAACGACTATTTCCTCGGCCCGCAGCTCGGTACCGTCGGCACCTATAGCGTTTACAACGTTGATGTTGACCGCCTGTTCAGCCCGATGACGCCTGATGTGTATCGCTCGTTGATCACCAACGTGCGCAACAGTGGCTCTTCCAAGAACACAACCGGAAGCTTCACCATCAGCGGTGACTTGTTCGACCTGCCAGCTGGCCCGCTGGGCGCAGCATTGGTGTTTGAGGCCGCAAGCCAGGAATACACGCTTGATCCCGACGTGCGCTCCACCGTCACGTATACCGGAGCTGACAAGATCTACAACCTCACAGCAACCGGCGGTGGCGGTGAGCGCGACCGCTATGCGGCTGGCCTTGAATTGAGCATTCCGATCTTCGATTCGCTGAAAGCCAGCTTGGCAGGTCGATTCGACAAATACGACGACGTGACCAACGTTGATGGCGCGTCGACTTGGTCCGCCGGCCTGGAATGGCGTCCGTTTGAGAGCCTGCTGTTGCGCGGCAACTACGCAACCAGCTTCCGTGCCCCCGACATGCATTACGTCTTTGCCGGCCAATCCGGCTCGTACTCTTACATTGTCGACCAACTGCGCTGCCGTGAGGCCGGCTTGGATCCGAAGAGCACCGCCTGCACGAATGACACCGACTACTACTACCAGGCTTTTTCTACCCGCCAAGGCAGCAAGGAACTGGAAGAAGAAACCGGCAAGTCGTTCACCGTTGGTTTCGTCTGGGACATCATCGACGACCTGGCGCTGACGGTGGATTACTACAACATCAAGCTTGAAGGCGCAGTCGCTGACATCGACAGCGACTACCTGTATCGCAATGAAGCCGATTGCCGCCTGGGTGTTACGACCTCTGGTTCGGTCGTCGACGGCAACTCGGCCGCTTGCCAGTACTTCAAGAGCCTGGTGACCCGCGACGATACCGCCCTGGGCGAGAACAAGGTTACTGGCTTCACCTCGATCCCATACAACCAAGCCATGACCCGCACCTCGGGTATCGACGCAGCATTGGACTACAAGTTCGATACTGATCGTTGGGGCCGTTTCGGCGTCCAGATGAAGTACACCCATGTGCTCAAGTTGGAAGATCAGGATTTCCCGGGTGGCGATATCGTCAACACCCGAGACCACCTGCAGTACTTCAACTACCGCAGCAAGGCCAGCCTGACCACTTCATGGAGCAAGGATGACTGGAGCGCAACTGTGTACGGCACTCGTACGGGTTCGCTGCCAAACTGGGCTGAAACCGGCCGTATTGCGCCGTACCTGGTGTGGAACCTCACCCTGAACAAGAAGATCACGAACAAAGCCTCCGTTGGCCTGCAAGTGCTCAATGTGTTCGACAAGCTGCACCCGGCGGACGATACCTACAATTCCTACCCGTACTTCTTCCGCTCGTACTCTCCGGTAGGCCGCCAGATCTCTGCTGAACTGAACTATAAGTTCTGATCAGATAGTTCTGGAGAATCAAGAAGAAGCCCGGTTTCTGCCGGGCTTCTTTCTGAAAGGATATTGAATATGCCCCCCAAAATGGGGCTGAGCGCCACCACTGCGCGCTAAAAAGCAAGGAGCTGACAATGAAGAAAGTTATTGGCCTGACGCTGGCCCTATCCATTGGCGCAGCCTGTTCCCCAGTGTTTGCTGCCCAGGACATCCAGGACTTCATCGGCCGTCCAACCTACGGAACAGCAAAAATCTCACCCGATGGCCGCTACCTGGCAATCACCGTGGACAAGGGCGATCAGGACGTCCTGGTTGTATTGAACGCTGCTGACCTCAAGCCACTGAAAATAAACCAATTGCCCGATAAGAAAAGCATAGGCAGTTTTTATTGGGTCAGCCCAGAGCGCCTGATGTTCGATGCTGTCAAGAAATTGGGGGGCTACGCCGCTCCATTCAGCATCGGAGAATGGTACGCAGTGAACGCGGACGGCACCCAACCGCGACCACTCATCTTCCAGGGGACGCGCGACGCTACCCAGCAAGCCAAGAGCATCGGCAACGAACGTTACTCGTTGGTCGACACCCTGCGTAACGACGACGACAACGTGATCATGCAGGCGACCTCAGCACGGTCCAGCGAAGGCGTTGGGACCGAGCTTTTCAAGGTCGACGTAGTCAGTGGGCGCCGCACGTCTTTGGGCCGAGCCCCCAAGGAAAACTGCAGCATTACTCTTGACGAAACCAAACAGCCGCGATTTGCCGTCTGCAGCTCTTCACGTGATGAAAGTGGCGAGTACGCCGAACGTTCCGAACTTTACCGCCGTGATGCGCAGAGCTGGACACTGATCAATTCCTCAAAAGCCGAAGGCAAACACTTATCCGTTGAACGCACCACCGAAAGCGGAACCGTCTATGCCTCTTTGGATGATGGCAAGACGCCAGCTGCTATCGGAACGCTCGACACCAGCAGTGGCGAGTTCAAACAGCTATTCTCCGACCCCATCGCCGAAATCTCCGGAAACATCTGGTCGACCGATCTGAACACGCTGATCGGCGTCATCACCGAGGCCGGGGCACCGGCGGTAACGATGCTCGATGAAGCACATCCGGATGCCCAGCTTTATACCTCCCTCGCATCTGCTTTTGACGGCCAAATGGTGGGTTTCTCCAGCTTCACCAATGATGGCAAGAAGATTCTCGTGTCGGTCTACAGCGACAGTAACCCCGGAGAGCTATATCTGTACGACAGGGATACCGGTAAAGCTCGCTTCCTGATGTCGCGCAGGACCCAACTCGACCCGAAGAAGATGGCAACCACTCGCCCCTTCTCCTTCACCGCGCGAGATGGCCGTACGGTTCATGCTTACTTGACCATCCCTAATGGCAGCGACGGCAAGAATCTACCGTTGATTGTCAATCCCCATGGAGGTCCTATTGGTCCTCGCGATGATTGGGCTTTCAACCCTGAGGCGCAGCTGTTCGCCAGCCGAGGCTATGCAACCCTGCAGGTCAACTTCCGCGGCTCAGGCGGCTACGGCAAGGAGTTCCAGAACGCAGGTCACCGCCAATGGGACCAGAACATACAGAACGATATCCTCGATGCCACACACTGGGCACTGGACAACGGCTACGTGGATAGGAGTCGCATCTGCATTTATGGCGGTAGCTTTGGTGGCTACTCGTCGATGATGGCACCGATCCGCGAGCCAGGCCTATTCCAATGCGCTTTTGGCTATGTCGGCGTCTACGACGTTGACATGCTTTTCAAGAAAGGTGACATCCCGCAAAGTGATTCCGGGCTTCGCTATCTTCGCCGCACCCACGGTAGCGACCGCGCTGACTGGCAGCGTGCATCCCCAGCCCTTCGGGCGAGCGAAGTCAAGATTCCGGTGTACCTTGCAGCCGGCGCTCGCGATGCTCGCGCCGTACCCGAGCAAACCGAGCTGATGAACAAAGCACTTATTGCGGCGGGTAACCGCCCTGAAGGAATGATCATCCAGTCCGGCGAAATGCATGGCTTCTATGGTGACGAAGCACGCCTCAAGCTCTATACCGAGATGTTGAATTTCTTCGATCGCCACATCGGCACGAAACAATAGAAATGGATACCCTGTCATCGGCTTTTGCCGATGACAGGGATATCATCAACATCGACAAGATCTCGCCCATAGCACTGACTCGCCCGTCACCGAGCCATCATGAAGATAAAACTGTTCCTTGCCGCGCCAGTACTGGCACTTTCACTATTATCCAGCGCTGTTACGATCGCCACGGAGAAGCTACCCGCCGACCCAACAATGGACCCCCTGATGAGGTCTGCCGGCTTTCTTTCCAGCCACCCAGACCTCAGATTCCGGCTACTGGGCCTGGAGAAACTAAAGAACAATGAACCAGAAAAGGCTTTCACTTACTTCAAGCGTGCTGCTTATTATTCGGACAAGCCGTCCCAAGGTATGGTTGCCGAAATGCTTTGGAACGGCCAAGGTGTAACCGCCGACCGCAGCTTGGCCTATGCATGGATGGATCTTGCGGCGGAGCGCGGCTACGCCGGTTTTGCTGGTTTGCGAGAGCGCTACTGGGCTCAACTCGACGACATCGAACGTGAGCGTGCGGTGGAACTGGGGCAAGAGGTCTACGCTCATTACGGTGATGAAGCGGCATCGCCCCGCTTGGCGCGCGTCCTGCATCGTGGCCAGCAAGGTGTGACCGGCAGTCGCTTGGGTTCGGCTGGTGCACTGACCATCTACGTCCCAGGTCCGGATGGAGAGGGCATGCAGATCTCGGGCTCCAAATTCTATGACCGCCGCTATTGGGATCCACAGCTATATCAGCAATGGCATGATCAGGTGTGGATGAAGCCGCGCATTGGTTCGGTGAATGTCGGCGCAGCCAGCCAGATTCCGCCCAGCATCAATGAGCACCGCATACCCAAAGTGCAGCCACAAATTGATGCCGAGGAACCCGCTACCGACGACGCAATGCCTAATCTGCAGGGCGGCAATACAAAGCCTTGAATTCCATGCTTAGAGCGAAAAAAGCAACGGCCGCTTTTGCGGCCGTTGTCTTTTTGGCCCCTGCCTCACACCTTCAGGCCTTGCACAATCTACCCAAAGAAAACTCATGCAGCTGGAAACAGAGCTCTTGGCGACCATTGCCTTCACAACTAACGGGGACTCTGGAATGGAGGATTCGCGTTTGAATAACTCGCTTCGGCTAAAAATATCGCTCATTGAGATTTGCGAAGAAATAGCTCAAACCCATGTCTTCCAAAAATTTTGGGCCCTAAATACGCAATTTGGCTGACACCGGATTTCCATTCCCCATCGAATTACCACTCGTAGAATCTACTAAAACCGGGTCTTCTGCATCCAAACCCGCTCGGCTCCAATGATTTCGCTCATCAACCGACCAGGTCCGCCATAATCACGTTTGCCGCATTGTGCCCCGGCGCACCAGTAACCCCACCCCCAGGATGTGCGCCCGATCCGCAGAGATACAAACCAGGCAGCGCCCCCTTGTACCCCGCCTGCCCCAGCATCGGCCGCGCACTGAACAACTGGTTCAAGCTCAGCGCGCCATGGAAGATATCGCCGCCGATCAAGCCGAAGGTCCGCTCGAGATCCAGCGGGCTCATGATCTGCCTGCCGAGCACCGACGCAGCAAAACCCGACGCATGCTTGTCGACGGTGGCGACCATCAGATCCGCGACTTCCTCACGATGATCGTCCCAGCTGCGTCCATCCGGCAGCTGCGGGGCCACGTGCTGGCAGAACAGGCTGGCAACGTGCTGTCCCGGCGGTGCGAGTGAATCATCCAGCGTGCTGGGGATCAGCATCTCGACGATGGGCTCGCGTGACCACCCGTATTGACGCGCATCCAGATAGGCGCGATCCATGTAGTCCAGGCTCGGTGCGATGATGATGCCGGCGGTCAGGTGATCACCGACTCCCGGCAGCACGCTGAAATCAGGCAGTTTCGACAAAGCCACATTCATGCGGAATGTCCCGGAGCCGCAGCGCCAGTTGGCCATGCGCTCCAATGTAGCCGGCGGCACATCGACAGGATCGAACAATCGCTCGTAGAGCAGCTTCGGATTGACGTTGGCAACGATGGCAGAGCCGCGCAGCACTTCGCCGCCGGCCAATACAACGCCGACCGCACGCCCCTGCTCCACCAGCACCTTCTCGACGGCGGCATCGGTACGGATTTCAACGCCGGCCTCAACCGCCGATCGCGCCATCGCCTGGGTGATCGCGCCCATGCCGCCGATCGCGTGCCCCCAGGCGCCTTTGACACCGTTGCTTTCACCAAACACGTGATGCAACAACACGTAGGCGGTGCCCGGCGCATAAGGACTGGCGTAGTTGCCGACGATGCCATCGAAACCGAACAAGGCCTTGATCGGTGCGCTCTCGAACCAGCGGTCCAGGTATTCGGCAGCGGAGATGGTGAACAGATCCATCAATTCCTGCTGCAAGCCCGGATCCAGGCGCTGCAGCTGTCGACCCAATTGACCGGCCTTCCACAGCTCCGGCAGCGCGCGCAACCAACTCGCACCGCTGATGTTCGGCGGCGCCTGCAGGGCCTGCGCACGCAGCACATCGGCAAAAATCTCCAAGCGCTGTTCGTACTCGGGCAGGCGTGCTGCATCGTGTGCGGAGAAGCGCGCAACCTGTTCGGCAGTGCGCCCACCCCCGGCCAACAGATACTCGCCATTGCCCAAGGGCAGGAAGTTGTTGAGCTTGCGCGGCACCACCCGCAGGCCGTGCCGCTCCAGCTCCAGCTCGGCAATCACCTTGGGTTGCAGCAGCGACACCGTATAAGAGGCCACCGAGTTGCGGAAACCGGGATGGAACTCCTCGGTGACGGCTGCGCCTCCGACTACTGATCGTCGCTCCAATACCAGTACGCGCTTGCCGGCCCTCGCCAGATAGGCCGCGCACACCAGCCCGTTATGGCCGCCGCCGATCAGGATCGCGTCCCACTGCTTGCTTGATGTCTTGGTCATTCCCGCTGTATAGCACCGGCCAGCCGTCGCCGCCCATAGGAATACGCCCGCCGCGACCCATGACCTTCTACACCCCTTCCTCATCGGTTTCAGGCGTATCTTCCTGCTTCGGCCCCGGACTCCGTGGCCTCACTCATGCTTTGAAACCGGCCTGGAGGCCTTTCCCGTGATCGTTCGCAAACCCCAGATTCTCCTGCTGTCGCTGGCTGTCGCCGCCGTGCTGACCGGTTGCCCCAAGCAGGAAGAGCAGTCCCCGCCGGCAGCCACCGCCGCTGCCCCGGCCGCCACTGAGCTGAAGCTGGACGAGTCCAAGCTGCCGGCCTACAACGCCTTCACCGCTGCCGACATCGACGCCAGCAAGGACGCATGTACCGACTTCAACGGTTACGTGAACGAAAAGTGGCTCAACGCCAACGAAATTCCGGCTGACCGCACCAGCTGGGGCGCCTTCACCATCCTCGACGAGCGCTCGGTTGCCGTGCAGCACCAGCTGGCCGAGCAGGCTGCTGCAATGAAGAACGCCACCGGCATCGAGAAGATCGTCGGCGACTTCTGGGCCGCCGGCATGGACGAAGCCAAGATCAACAGCCTTGGCATCACCCCGCTGAAGGCCGACCTGGCCGCGATTGACGGCCTGCAGGACACCGCCGCACTGGCCGACTACCTGCGCAGCACCGCTGCCAAGGGCGAGAACTTCCTGTTCGGCTTCGGCCCGGAGGCGGACTTCAAGAATTCGTCCATGAACATGGCCTACGCCAGCCAGGGCGGCCTGGGTCTGCCGGACACCACCTATTACACCGACGCCAGCAAGGCCGACAAGCTCAACGCCTACAAGGCCCACGTGGCCAAGGTACTGGAGCTGAGCGGCGTGGCCGCAGCCGACGCTGCCAAGCAGGCCGAGGACGTGATCAAGTTCGAAACCCGTCTTGCCAAGGCCTCCAAGTCCAGCGTCGAGCTGTCGCGCGACGTCTCGCTGTACTACAACCCGGTCACCGTGGCTGATGCCGACAAGCTGACCCCGAACTTCAGCTGGACTGCGTTCTTCCAGGCACAGGGCATTGCCGCACCGGCGACCTTCTCGCTGGCCATGCCGGCCTTCCACGCGGAAGTGAGCAAGATGCTGGCCGACACCGACCCGGCAGCCTGGCGCGCCTACCTGCGCTTCCACACCGTGGACGGCGCCGCGCCGTACCTGAGCAATGAGTTCGTGCAGGAGAACTACGCGTTCTACGGCAAGGAACTGAACGGCCAGAAGGAAATCAAGCCGCGTTGGAAGCAGGTGCTGGGCACGATCGAGAGCGATGCCGGCGACGCCTTCGGCCAGATGTACGTGAAGGTCGCCTTCTCTCCCGAGTCCAAGGCCAAGATGGAAGAGCTGGTCAAGAACCTGGCCAGCGCGCTGAAGGACCGCATCCAGAACCTGACCTGGATGAGCGACGAGACCAAGGCCAAGGCCATCGCCAAGTGGGAAACCTTCACCCCGAAGATCGGCTACCCGGACAAGTGGCGTGATTGGAGCGGCCTGAGCACCACCCACGATGACTACCTGGGCAACGTCCGCGCAGCCAATGCCTTCAACTACAAGTGGGCACTGGCCAAGATCGGCCAGCCGGTGGACAAGACCGAGTGGGGCATGACCCCGCAGACCGTCAACGCCTACTACAACCCGCTGCAGAACGAGATCGTGTTCCCGGCCGCTATCCTGCAGCCGCCGTTCTTCGATCCGAACGCCGACGACGCGCTGAACTACGGCGGCATCGGTGCGGTCATCGGCCACGAAATGACCCACGGCTACGACGACCAGGGCAGCCGTTTCGGCCCGACCGGCAACTTCGAGAACTGGTGGACTCCGGCGGATTCGAAGGGCTTTGCTGGCCTGACCGGCAAGCTGGTCAACCAGTTCAACGAGTACAAGGTGGGTGACCAGAGCGTCAACGGCTCGCTGACCCTGGGCGAGAACATCGCCGACCTGGGCGGCTTGGCCACGGCTTATGACGCCCTGCAGAAGGCTTCGGCCGGCAAGGAAGACGCCAAGGTTGACGGTTTCACCCGCGACCAGCGCTTCTTCTTCAACTGGGCAACCGTGTGGCGCACCAAGTACACCGCCGAGAACGCCAAGGTCCGCCTGGCTACCGATCCGCACGCCCCGGCGCAGTTCCGCGCCATGGGTGCGCCGTCGAACCTGCCGACCTTCGCCGCGGCGTTCCAGTGCAAGGCCGGTTCGCCGATGGTCCGTGCTGGCGACAAGCAGGTTGTGATCTGGTAATCGCTGCCCTGCAGTAAGAACCGAAGAAGGCCCGGCATTGCCGGGCCTTCTTCTTTCCAACGTTTTTGTAGGAGCGGCGTAAGCCGCGAAGCTCACCAGACCCAAAGCACCAGGAATCAACGCAATACCGACGGTGCTGACTGCTTCACTGCAGTGGCTTCGTGGCTTACGCCACTCCTACAAAATCGCGGGCTTCGCTGGTCGGAACGGCATCAGCCGCGAAACCCGCACGCCATCAGATTGCAACCACCAATAGCAGCCTCCGCACCACCAGCTTCGCGGCTCACACCGCTCCTACAACCACCGGTTTTGATGCAGTACCCAATTCCGTACCCTGCCCCGGCACCAATCCGCCGCCAGCTTGTTAAACTCCGCCCACTTTGTCCTTCTGCGGATATGCACCACATGCCCAACGTTCGCCCACTTACCCTGGCCCTGGCCTTCTCCCTGGTGACCGTGCTGTCCACCAACGATGCGCAGGCCGCCCGCAAGAAGCCTGCGGCACGGGCACCGGCAGTGAGCGCAGCCTGTACGGATTTCTACGAAACCACCAACGGCAACTGGCTCAAGGCCAATCCGGTGCCGCAGACCGGCGCGGTCAGCGCCCTCGGCACCCTGGCAGAGAACACCCGCACCCAGCAGCGCCAGTTGCTGGATCGCGCGATGACCGCGCCGCAAGGCAACGTGCAGAAGCTGCTCGGCGATTTCTGGGCCAGCGGCCTGGATGAGGCCGCGGTTGAAGCCGACGGCTCCAAGCCGATCGCACCGCTGCTGACCCGCATCAACGCCATCAAGAAGGCCAAGGACATCCCGGCCTCGATCGCTGCACTGCATCAGGTCGGCATCCCGGTAGCGTTCAACTTCGCCCCGGACGTGGACCTGAAGGCATTGGACCGCCATATCGGCTACTTCATGCAGGGCGGCACCGGCCTGCCGGACCCGGCGTTCTACACCCGTACCGATGCCGACACCGTCGCCCTGATGGGGCGTTACCGCGCCTATGTGAAGCAGATCCTGGCGCTGACGGGCACCCCGGCCGCACAGCTTGATGCCGAGTCTGCGCTGGTCATCCAGCTGGAAACCGAGCTGGCGCGCAGCGCGCACTCGGTTGCCGACATCAACAACCCGTTCAACAACTATGCGCCGGTCTCCACCAAGGACCTCAACAGCCGCTACCGCAACCTGCAGCTGGATGCCTTCCTGAAGGTGCAGGGCGTGAACGACGACCTGGTGTCGCTGGCCGACCCGGCGCTGTTCCAGCAGCTCAACGGCATGGTCAGCCGCCTGCCGGCCAACCAGTGGAAGGCCTACCTGCGCTGGCGCGTGGGCGATGCGATGGCGCCCTACCTGTCCAAGGCCTACCGCGACGCCGAATTCGAGTTCCGTGGCCGCCTGCTGCGTGGCCAGGCCATCGCCCCGGCGCGCCCGGACGCCGTGCTGGATGCCATCAACGTGGCCGCCGGTCCGATGCTGGGCCACGAATACGCCGCAACCTACCTCAACCGCGATACCCGCCGCCAGGCGGGCGTCATGGTCGACCAGATCCGCGAAGCACAGATCGCCGCGGTCAAGCGCAGCAGCTGGCTCAGCGCCGAGGCCAAGACCGAAGCCGAAGCCAAACTGGCCGCGATGAAGATCGAGATCGGCACACCGCTGCGCGATCTGGACTACACCGTGCAACCGATGGGCCGCGGCAGCTTTGGCGGCAACATCCTGATCGCTTCCACCTGGCGCCACGCCCAGGAAATGAAGCGCATCGGCAAGGGCAACGCCGACCGCCGTTGGGACGTGCTGCCGCAGCAGCCGTCGATCGCTTACGACATCGCCCAGAACCGCTTGATCGTGACGGCCGCAGCCCTGCAGGGGCCGATCTTTGCCGCCAACGCCAGCAATGCCGAGAAGTTCGGCGCTTTCGGTGGCCTGGTCGCGCATGAAGTCAGCCGCGCCATCGACGTCAAGGGCGCCATGATCGACGCCAAGGGCGAACTGCGCAGCTGGTGGACGCCGGCTGACAAGAGCGCCTGGACGCTGCTCGGCAACCGCGTCGCCGCGCAGTACAGCGCTTACCCGTTCCCGGGCGTCAAGGATGCCAAGGTCAACGGTGAGCTGACCCGCGACGAGAACATGGCGGATCTGTCGGGCATGGAGATCGCACTGGAGGCCTTCACTGCCGCCCAGGCTGATGCCAAGCCGGCCGACAAGCAGGACTTCTTCAAGGGCTGGACCAGCCTGTGGGCGCAGCAGTTGTCGCCGAACGAAGCCGTGCAGCGGCTGAGCACCGACGTGCGCGCACCGGGCCGCTGGCGCAGCAATGCACCGCTGTCCAACCTGCCGGAGTTCGGCGCCAGCTTCAGCTGCAAGCCGGGCCAGCCAATGCAGCGCACCGACGCCGAGCAGATCAGGATCTGGCGTTGATGCCTCGCTGAAGAAAAAAGCCGCGGATTCCGCGGCTTTTTTTTGTTTTTGTAGAGCCGAGCCATGCTCGGCTGAGGCTTTACCTGTGATGCCCCTTTGCCGAGCATGGCTCGGCACTACATCTTTGGGCTTTATCGGTGGCGCCTCTGCCGAGCATGGCTCGGCACTACATCGTCTAGGCTCTATCGGTAGAGCCTCTGCCGAGCATGGCTCGGCACTACGGTCTTGTTATTTGACGCGGCGCAGGTGCGGGCCACGCTTGTTGAACGGTGGCTGCCCACGCCAGTAGCGGATCAGCAACCAGCCAAACAGCATGCCGCCCAAGTGGGCGAAGTGGGCCACTCCGGGCTGCCAACCGGTGAAGCCCAGCAGCAGCTCAATCGCACCAAACACGATCACGAAAGTACGTGCCTTCATCGGGATCGGCGGGAACAACAGCACCACCCGTTGGTTCGGGAACAACATGCCGTAGGCCAGCAACAGGCCGAACACACCGCCAGAGGCGCCCAGCACCGGGTTGTACTCCCCGGCAAACGCAGCCACCAGCAACTGGCACAGGCCGGCGCCGACCACGCACACCATGTAATAGGTCAGGAAGCGCTTCTCGCCCCAGGTCGCTTCCAACGGCGCACCAAACATGAAAAGCGCCAGCATGTTGAAGAACAGATGGCCGAAGCTGCCATGCAGGAATCCATAGCTCAGCAGCTGCCACGGTTCGAATCCCGGTGAATCGCTGAAGACCTGCTGCGAACCCAGCGGCCACAGCATCAACTGGGTGAAGATGCCCGCCGTCTGCGGAAGCTGCTGCAGCAGGAACAGGACGACGTTGGCGATCAGCAATGTCTGGGTGATCTTGGGTAGGCGCGGGAACATGGTGGCATCCGGGGAAACTGGCTACATCATAGCCGCAGCGGCTAGCCCGGGCCCCAGATCGCCTCGTCCAGGCTGCGCGGCGGTTTGGGCCGCTTCACCCTGCCGTTCTCCACCGCCACGCCCTCGGCCCGCAGCCGCTGGCTCTGTTCACGCCAACCGCGCGAGCCCTCCGGCATTGCGATGCGACCGTCCGAGCGCAGCACCCGATGCCAGGGCAGCTCCGGGTCCTCATTGCTACCCAGCAGTCGCGCTACCAGCCTTGCCCTTCCGGGCAGCCCGGCCTTGGCCGCCACTTCGCCATAGCCCAGCACCTGCCCACGCGGAATGGCACGAATCGCCTCAAGGATGCGTGCATGCCCGGCAGCGGCACTGGCCTCCGGGCTCATCGCTTCTTCTTCGCCACGCCGCTGCCCACCAGCAGCACGCCCAGCAGCACCAGCACCGTCCCGGCGCTTTGCCAAATACCCATCGGTTCGTCGAGCAGCCATACGCTGAGCACAATCGTGGAAACCGGCCCCAGCATACTCACCTGCGCCGCCAGCGAAGAGCCAATCCGCTTGACCCCGATCATGATCGCCAGCACCGGCAAGACGGTACAGACCGTGCCGTTGAGCAGTGACAGCCAGTACACCGGCGGCGCGTACTCCCACAACGCATCCCAGGGCTGGAACAGCAGGTACTGACCGATGCACAGCACGCAGGCCACCATGCTCGCGTAGGCGGTCAGACGCACCGCGCCAATCCTCACCACCGCCTGGCCACTGCCGAACAGATACACCGCATAACTGAGCGCACTGGCGAACACCAGGGCCGAGCCGATCAAGGTACGCCGGCCTTCGAGCTGGATGTCATGGCCGAAAGCCAGCAATACGCCGAGGTAGCTGACCAGCAAGGCCGCTACCTGGATGCGGGTGGGCCGTTGTTTGAGCACCACCAAGGCAATCAACACCACCAACGTGGGGCTGAGATACAGGATCAGCCGTTCCAGCGTGGCGCTGATGTATTGCAGGCCAAGGAAATCCAGATAGCTCGACAGGTAATAACCACTGAAGCCGAGCAGCAGCACCCGCCAACGATCACCGACCGACAGCGGCTGCGCGCGCCGTGCCGCCCACATGCCCATGGCGATGAAGAACGGAAACGCGATCATCATCCGCAGCGCAAGCAAGGCGGTGGCATCGGCGCAATGCCGGTAGGCGAGCTTGACGATCACCGCCTTGCCGGAGGCGGCGATCGCACCGGTGGCGGCCAGCAACAGGCCGCTGATCAACAGCCGACGCGAACTGGTGGGCAGTGTTGGCGTGGCCATGGTGGCCTCGCGCTGGTTTGGAGCAGTCACGCTGTTACGGCATCCGGGGGAGATGGCTTTCCATTATGGGCGCTAAGGGATTTGTGCGGGCTGGCGGGTAGGACCAAGGCCTTTACCGGAGCAGAAGCAAGATCAACTACACCCCTCCCCAACCCGCCCGGCCCGAAGGGATGGCCTTCGGTCGTTCATCAGGCCGCGCGCCAGTGGCGCGCAAGCAGACCTTCTTCACCCCCTTGCCTGCGGCAAAGGGAGGGAGCAAACGCATTGCCCGCAACTGCAGGACCAGCCTCCTCCCTTGCGCGCAGCGCAGGGGAGGATTGAGGAGGGGTGCCTTTGCGCTGTCGCTGTTGCTGCCCACCAACCTCAACGCATCAGAACAACTTCCTCAGCCGAGGTCGGATGGATGGCCACCGTCTCCTCCATCTGCCTGCGCGTCACACCAGCCTTCACCGCCACCGCAAATCCCTGCAGGATTTCGTCGGCGCCCTCGCCCAGCAGATGGATGCCAACCACCTTCTCGTCCTCGCCAACACAAACCATCTTGAACAGACTGCGCACTTCACCCTGCCCCAGCGCCTGCAGCATCGGCCGGAAGCGGCTGTAATACGTGCTTACCTTGCCAAAGCGCCTGCTCGCCTCTTCCTCGCTAAGACCAACGCTGCCCAGCGGCGGATGCGCGAACACAACACTGGGAACATTCTCGTAATCGAGCCTGGCCTCCGGATGCCCGCCCAGCACGCGATCCATCAGCCTGCGCGCTGCTGCAATCGCAACCGGCGTCAAGGTGACCCGACCGGTAACGTCGCCAACCGCATAGATGCCCGGCACCGAGGTGTTCTGGTAGTCATCAACTTCGATCTGACCCTTCTCGCCCAGCTTCACGCCGGCCTGCTCCAAACCAAGTCCCTTCGTGTTCGGGCCACGGCCGGTTGCAAAAAGCACCGTATCGAACACAGCCTGCTCGGGGCCATTGTGCAGCTGCGCGCGGATCTGTTGCTGCTGCCGCTGCAGCGCCTCCACCTTGCAGCCGAAGTGCAGCTCCACACCCTGCAGGCGCAGGTTCTCCGCCAGCTGATCGGATACTTCCGCGTCAAACCTGTCCAGCAAGCGCTGCCCACGCACCAGCAAGGCAACCTCGCTACCCAAGGCACGTAGTACCCCGGCAAGCTCTACCGCGATATAGCCACCGCCCACCAGGGCAACGCGGCCCGGCCGCGCCCGCAGCGCAAAGAAATCATCCGAGACACCACCCAACTCTGCCCCCGGCAACTCCGGCTTGAGTGGATGCGCGCCGGTAGCGATGACGATGTGCTCGGCGCGGAACTGGGTGCCGTCCTCGCACTGAACCGTATGCGCATCGATCAGATGTCCACGATTGCTGACCCGCACCACGCCGGTTTCATCCAACCGCTTCTGATAACTGGCGTGGATATTGGCGATGTACTGCTGGCGTCGCTCCAACAGGGTTGACCACGTCAACGCCGGTTCGGCAGGCACGTCGAAACCGATCTTCCGTGCCAGCCCAATGCGCTCGGCGAGGTCCGCAACCAGCCACATCGCCTTCTTTGGCACGCAACCCACATTGACGCAGGTGCCACCCAGCGGCGCAGGCTCCAGCATCGCCACCTTGGCGCCGTAGGATGCTGCGCGGAACGCAGCAGCCAAGCCACCCGAACCACCACCCAACACCACCACGTCGTAATTGCGCGCACTCATTGGAAACGCTCCACGCGATACGGCGCAGGATCGATTGCAGGCGCTTGCCCGGTGATCAAATCAGCCATCAGTTGTCCGCTCCCACTGCTCATACTGATGCCGAGCATGCCATGACCCGCCGCTAGCCAGACGTGAGCATGCAAGGGTGAGCGCCCCAATATCGGCATGTCATCCCACGTCATCGGCCGCCAGCCATACCAGCGCTCATGGATGACCTCGCCGATTGGCTGGCGCAGATACTGCCGCGCGGCCTGCTCCAGTGCCAGCAGACGGGTTGCATTCAAACGCCGGTCCTGCCCGGAAAACTCCATCGTGCCGCCCAGACGCATCTGCTCAGCCCAGGCAATGACGAATACCGAACGATCCTTCAGCACCACCGGCCGGCTCGGCACCTGCACCGGGCAGCTGCCGGTGATGGAATAGCCCTTGCCTGCCTGGATCGGGGCGCGCAGCCCCAACTTGGCGGCCAGCCGTGGTGACCACGCGCCAGTCGCCAGCACCAGTTCACCGGCATTGCGGGCACCTCGATTGGTCTGCACGCGCACGCCCTGCTCGTGCGGCGCGAATGATTGCACCGCGCAGTATTCTTCGATCACCACGCCGCGCGCGCGCAATACCCGTCCCAGCTCGGCGGTGTAGCGGTCTGGGCGCAGACTGGCATCACCCGGGAAACGGATCGCACCGATCACACCGTCCTTGAAGGCGGGCTCAGCACGAACGTAATCGCTGCCATCGATGATCTCGGTAGCGATGCCAAGGTCTGCCAAAGCACCGCATTCGGCCGTATGCGTGTCGAAATTGCGTTGCTGGCGGAACACATAATCCAAACCCTTCTCAGCGAACTCGCAATCCAGCTGGTAGCGCTGCACCCAATCGGCCAGACGTTGCCGCGAATCGTTCAGCAATGCAGCGCGCCCCTGCGCGCTGTGCAGCCAGTCCTGTCGATTGCAACGTGCGGCAAACTTGAACAGCCAGCGCCACAGCGCTGGATCAGGACGCGGCGGGATATATAACGGCGCCTGCGGCGACAACATCCAACGCAGTGCACGCATTGGTACACCCGGCGCCGCCAGTGGCGGTGCATGACTGGGGGTGATGGTGCCGCAGTTGCCGTGCGAGGTCGCGCCGCCAAGTTTGCCAGCGTCAATCACCCGCACCTGCCGTCCCGCTTCGGAAAGCGCCAACGCAGTGGCCAGACCGGTGGCACCGGCACCAACAACAAGTACATCGTCTTCGGGGCAGTTCACCCGGTTATTTTATTGCCGCCAATGCCTCAGCGCCGCAGTGGTGGCAATTGCAAGTATGTGAACGCCCGCCACAGCCACTCCACAGGGCCGTACTGGAAACGCCGCAGCCATAGCTGGCTGAGCAGTACCTGCAAGGCGAACAGACCCACGGCAAACAGCAGCTGTGAAGCACGCCCAACCTGTTCAAACCAGCCCAGCCCATAGCCGTAGAAGACCAGGGTGCAGACCAGCGACTGCCCCAGGTAATTGCTCAAGGCCATGCGCCCGGCGGGCGCCAACCATTGCAGATGGCGACTCCAGCGCACGCCCCATGCGAGGTAGCCCAGGCACATCATCAATCCGGCGACTGCCGTCAGCGCGTAGGCGCCCGCGCTGCGCATGTTGAATTGCCCCGGAGCGTTGTACGGCAGCACCCAGGTACTCAGCAGCATCACCGCCAGACCGATAGGCAGCAGCAACCAGCGCAAGCCTGCCCACAACCGCGGATAGCAACCCGGCTTGGCAATGGCGCCACTGCGCGCGAACCATGCGCCGATCAGGAACATGCCCAGCACCTGCGGGCCGACAACCAGCAACGCCCCCAGGGAAGCGAAGACGTCACGCAGACGTTGCGCGACCGCCTGCAGGTAGCTGCCATGCCCGTACGCCTGGCGCTGCGCTTCGATAGCCTTTGCCGCCGCAGCTGCCTGCGCACTGGCAGCATCGGCCGGCACAAGCTGCATCAAGGCGCCCAGCATCAACATCAGCACAGCTGCGCCCAGATACGCCATCGTCCCCAGCGCGGGCAACCAGCTGCGCGGCGCCTCACGGAAGGCCAGCAATACGAAAGACAGCAGCGCGTAGGCGACCAGAATGTCACCGGACCACAGCAGTAGTCCATGCAGCACACCGATGACCAGCAGACCCAGGCTGCGGCGCAGATAGAAGCGGGTGAAGTCACGCCCCGCAACGGCAGCCCGCTGTGCCATCACCGCGAAGCCGGCGCCGAACAGCAGCGAGAACAGGGTAAAGAACTTGCCCTGCACGAAGACGTAGACAAAGGCATCGGCCCAGTAGTCCCAACCCTGCCAGTGCGGATCGATGCCGGTAAAGGACATGTCCATCGGCCCGCTGAAGGCCTCCATGTTCATCAGCAGGATGCCGAACAGGGCAAAGCCGCGCAGCACATCCAAAGTAGCGATGCGCTCACTGGTCGCAACAGGCTGGAAAGCAGAAGTAGACAACGACGACATCCTTCAGCAACAGGTGCGCGATTAGACCACGCCGGAACAATGTAGTGCCGAGCCATGCTCGGCAGGGCTCGGCAGGTAAAGCCTCTGCCGAGCATGGCTCGGCACTACATGGGATGGCCCCACAATGCAGAACGGCCCGCTTTCGCGGGCCGTTCCGATGCTGCATTGCCTTGCGGCAAACGCTTAGTGCTGGTGACCGCCGTCGCCGTGCACGTGGCCGTGCTGCACTTCTTCTTCGCTGGCTTCGCGCACTTCGACGATTTCCACGTCGAAATGCAGGTCCTTGCCGGCCATCGGGTGGTTCAGGTCGACGTCGACCACGGTCATGCCGACCTTCTCGACGGTGACCGCACGCGGGCCGAAGTTGGTCTGCAGGATCACCTGGGTGCCCGGGATCAGCGGGGTCTTGCCGAAGTGCTTCTTCGGCACGCGCTGGGTCATGCCCTCGCGACGCTCGCCGTAAGCATCGGCCGACGTCACGTCGACGCCGAAGCTTTCGCCGGCTTCCTTGTCCATCATCGCCGCTTCCAGGCCCGGGATGATGTTGCCGTGGCCGATCAGGATGGCCAACGGATCACGGTCCTTGGAGCTCTCGATCGGCTCCTGGCCGACTTCGGAGACGGTGTAGTGAAAACGGACGACGCGGTCTTTTTCGATCTTCATGCGCAACTCTGATAAATGGCTGCCCGCTGGCAGACGTTGGGACGGCTTGTCGGCCGCCGGGGACGCCGCCATGATGACGGCCTTCTAAGGTGGCGCATTATCCGGGCTCCATGCACATCACGCCAGTTCCCCGCTTCCGCTCGTGGCGCCTGCCGGCCACGCTCCTGACCGTCGCGCTACTGACCGCCTGCGGGCACAGCCCCCCGAAACGGGCCTCGGCACCCAATCCGGCCCGCAACTACTCGCCGGTCGCACCCGCCGACCCCGCCGCCGCCGCCTCGGTGCTGATGCGGGCCCTGGGCCTGGTTGGAACGCCGTACCGCTACGGCGGCAATACCCCGGAGTCAGGCTTCGACTGCAGCGGCTTGGTCACCTATGTATACCGGGACATGCTGGCACTGAACCTGCCACGCACTTCGCGCGAGCTCGCCACCATCCAGGGGCCAAAGATCGCCCCCGATCGCCTGACCGCCGGCGATCTCGTGTTCTTTGGGAACAAAGGCAACGTCTTCCACGTCGGCATTTATGTAGGTGAAGGCCGCTTCGTACACGCTCCCAGCACTGGTGGAACCGTCCGCCTGGACCACTTGGACGGGGCTTATTGGCGCGATCATTACACCGGTGCGAAGCGGGTATTACGATAAAACGAGACATTGCTCGCGAAAAATAACGATTATTTAACGAAATTTGTACCTATCCACACGTTTCACAGGGCATGATCGCCCATCGACTTTTTCAAGTGACTGCCGCGTGACGACTGACAACACGTCCCATCCGAGCCAGCCCAAGATTGTTACGCTCACCCTCCGCCGCCTGATCTGCGCCGCGGCACTGGCTCTGGCCAGCCTGCCCGCCCTCGCCCAGAGCGCCGATACTGCCCCGGCAGCCAAGCCGGCCGCGGCCAAGACCGAAGCACCGCGCAGCAAGGCTGACAGCGCTGCCACCGCCACACTGGCCGCACTGCTGCCGCATCTGGCCGCCAGCGACACCATTCCGCTGATGGACCGCTCGGCGATGTTTGCCGGCGATCTCAGCCGCCTTATCTCCGCCTACGACGCCTCCAAGGGTGTCTCCGCTGCCACCGAGGCAGCATTGGCCAACGACTCCGACGGCAAGGTGCAGTCCATCCTGCGCCGCGCCATGACCCTGCTGGGCACCCCGTACCGCTGGGGCGGCACCTCGCCGGACGCCGGCTTTGATTGCAGCGGCCTGGTCGGTTACGTGTTCCGTACCGCCCTGGGTGTCGAATTGCCACGCGTCTCGCGCGAGATGGCCAGCCAGGCCAATGCCGAACTGATCAATGACCGCGCCGCGTTGGCCGCTGGCGATCTGGTGTTCTTCGGCCGCAAGGGCCGCGTTGACCACGTCGGCATCTATGTCGGCGAAGGCCGCTTCCTGCATGCTCCGAGCACCGGCAAGGACGTCCGCACCGACACCCTGCTCACCGGTTACTGGGGTGACAAGTTCATGCAGGCACGCCGCATGGCGCTGTAAGCGCCCTGCTGGCAGCTACCTGCCAAGCCGCAACCTTCGGGTTGCGGCTTTTTTATTGCCCGTCCTTTCGACATCACTTGTCCTGCACAAAAGTTAATGCGAACAACGTTCCTGTCGCCTGCAACAAAGTGCCAAATACGATTGCGCATGCGTGAATGACAGGTATATGGTGACGCCGAATGGAGGAGTGACCAGGCATGGCCGCGACATCTGTGTCAAGTGCACGTTGTGTGATCTGGTTCGGAAATCCGGGGGCAAGAGAAAAAGTAATGCTGGCTGCGGATGGCTGGCAGGTGCGAACGGTACTTCCCCAACAGCCCGCCGACATTGGCATGCGCGGCGGCGATACGGTGGTTGGCCTGATCGATTTCCGCACCAGCTCGGAAAGTGAGCTGGAGCGCATCGGCAAGCTCACCGCCGAGCATCACCATATGCCGTTGTTTGCAATCACTCCGGCAACAGATGACATCGAATACTTGCCACGGCATCCCCTGCTTGCCGCCTGCCGCCAACAGTTCCCGCATCCACCGGATCTGAAGGAACTACTGCGCGGGCTGCAGGGCCTGAGCAATGAAGTGCCACGCGCGGCCAGTGAAGACGTGCTGGATACCCTGCTCGGCGAGAGCGAGGTGATGCTGGTCATGCGCGCCACCCTGCGCAAGTACGCGCCGGTGGACCTGCCGGTCCTTATCACCGGAGAGACCGGCACCGGCAAGGAAGTCGCCGCACATGCGCTGCACCGCCTGTCGGCGCGCAACGGCAAGCCCTTCCAGGCCATCAACTGCGGTGCCATTCCTTCCACCCTTGTCCAGTCGGAACTGTTCGGCCATGAGCGTGGAGCCTTCACCGGTGCCACCGGCCGTCGCCAGGGCCTGTTCGAAACCGCACACACTGGCAGCGTGTTCCTGGATGAAGTCGGCGACCTGCCGCTGGATGCGCAGACCAGCCTGTTGCGGGTATTGCAGGAAGGCACCATCGAGCGGGTTGGCAGCAATCAGCCCATCCCGGTGGATGTACGCATCCTCGCCGCCACCCACGTGGATCTGGAACGTGCGGTGGAAGAAGGCCGCTTCCGTCGCGATCTTTATTACCGCCTGAACGTACTACGCCTGGCGATGCCGCCACTGCGCAAGCGCGATGGCGACATTGAACTGCTTTCGCGCCAGTTCCTGTGCAACTTCCGTACCCGCCACCCCACCCGCGCCCGCGGCTATACCACTGAAGCGCGCCAGGCAATGGACCGCTTTCCGTGGCCCGGCAATGTCCGCGAACTGCTCAACCGGGTACAGCGCGCAGCCATCACCGCCGAAGGCGAACTGATCAGCTGCGCGGATCTGGAGCTCAACCAGGTTGCCAACGACGCCCAACTCGGCCAGGCACGAAGCCAGGCCGAACGCGAAACCCTGCTGTCCTGCCTGCAACAAAGCCAATACAACATCAGCGCCTGCGCGCGATTGATGAAAGTCTCACGGGTCACCATCTACCGCATGTGCCGCAAGCATCACCTGGAGCTGGAAGCGCTGCGTTGATCGACCGCACGCAGCGCCCTCCTCCACCAGAGCTCATCCCCCAATCATCCTCACAGCATGTAAGGCAGCTTGAACGCCAGGGTGAAATCCGGCGCATCCGGGGTAAGGCCAATTCCCAACATGCTCACAAAAGTGGCCTTGGATGTCAGCGCATAGGTCACGCCCAGATTGAGCGTACCCGCGTTGCCATCACTACCGATCACCTTCATCCACTTGCCGTTCTTGTAACGCGTGCTGGCACGTGCGCTCATGCGGTCGCTGAAGGAAATGCTCAAGCTGGTGCGCTCGTTGAATGCAAACGCCACGCCGGCACCGAAATAGTACGAATCGCCCAGCGTCACCTCACCGGGATTGACCGTATCCGGATTGGCATCGATGTCGTCGAAGCTACGCTTGAACGAACGCACATAACCAATATTGCCGAACAGGATCGCCGGGTCCGCACTCTTCACCGCCGACAGGCCGATGTTCGCCTGCCATAGGCCGTTGCCGGTCGGCTGCTTGGACGGCACCGCGAAACGGATGAAGTCATCGTCGTCGCGCTCGATCACCTTCCAATCCAGGCCATAGGGCTCGCGCCCCGTCGGCGCGGTGATACCGCCGGTCAGGACGGTCTCCGGGCGCCAGCCGCGCTCGCCAAACAGCTTGTAATTGGCACTGACGGTGACATCGCCAATCCCGGTGCCATGGGTTTCCTCCTGCGCGATGGCCGCCGCTGAACCACCCGCACCGCCCTTCTGGTAAATCGTCTTGCGGGCGATGTACGGCACATCCAGATTGAGGGTCAGCCGGGGATTGAGGCCCCAGCGTGCGGCAAAGTTGTAGGTGAGCGAATCGGACTCGACGTTCTCGATGGCGATGTTGCCGAGAAAGATCGCATCCAACGCCAGGAAGCCATTGAGGGTCAGCTGCTTTCGGTCGTAGCGCGCGTAGGTGATGCTGTTTTCCAACGTCAGCTTTTGATTGAACAGCGCCGACTGTTGTTGCTTCACGTCATCAACACTGCGCCGTGCCGCTTCCTTGGCCTGCTGCGCTTCAGCCGCGCTGCTTGCATACCCTTCGCCGGCCGGGGCCGCAGTTGCAGGCGGGGCTGTCGCTGCAACGGGAGCAGCCGCAGCCTCGCCGGCTGGCAGCTGCGGTGTTGGCAACACCTGTGCGGTCTTGCCACTGACCCGCGCCTGGATTGCCTGCACCTGCATATCCAATTCCCGCAGACGCCGTACCTCCTGGGCATAGCTGGCCTTGAGTGCTTCCAGCTGCGCCACCAGTGCCCTTACATCCTCTGCATCCTTGTTGCCGGTTGTCGCCTCCTGCGCCATCACCCGTGGTGAAGCAACAGTCAGACTCACCAGCGCCGCCATCGCCAGTCGTTTCATTGTGTCGTTCCTCTACGTTGGACTCGCCAAAAACACGGGCCTGCCCGTGCTCACTGCCCGCCTATCCCGCCAATCCCCCGATTGAGCGTGATGGCCTGTGCCACGTTCTGGGCCAACGGCAGGTTCCCCGCCATCGACTCCCTTACCAGATCAATCTGCAGCCGGTTGCTGACCAACTGCCCATCGCTGGTCAGCTGGACACTCTGGCCAACGCTGCCGCTGCGTAGCCACTGTTGCACAGCACCTTGCCCCTGGATGGTCAGCTGCAGGCGCGCAGCATTGCCGTCGAAGCTGGCCACCGCGCTTGCGTCACCCGACTGTGCCGTTGCATTGCCTGCTATCGATCCACTGACGCCGGGCACGACGCCATCGTTGCGTACATTCAGATGCATGACATTGCTCGCACGGTTACCATCGCCGGCGATCTGCACGCTCTGGCTGACACCGGCCACGTTGTTCAAACCGCTGCCATCGATGCTGCGTCCACTGGAATCAGGCAACGGCGCATTGACGTCGGTGATGCTGACGATCGGCGTGAACGTCACCTTCGGTACGTTGCCACCTTTGCTGAAGTCCATGCCAAGCGTCATGGCGCCCTGCAGGCTCTGCCCCGTCGCGGTTTGCCAGGTCGAGGTCATGGTCACCCCGAACCATGCCACCGCGTTGCCACCCACGGTATAGCGCCCACGCATCAGGTTGAGTTCGGGGTCGGGTATTTCATGCAGGCCCTTGCCTGGTTTCTGTGGTGTCTCAGCGCCAAACGCCGGCAGCGCGACACTCAGCGCCAGAGCCAGCAGGGCGAACTTGATTGTGCTCATCACAACACTCCTTCAGAACAGGTCAGCATGGCTGAAGCCAAAGTCGACCAGTTCCGCATCGGTAATGGGGCTGGCCCCCTGGCGTGCATACAGCGCGCGCGCACTGGGCCTCTCACTGGGTTGCAGCAGCACCGTATTGCGATCGAAGTCGCTACCTATGACCACGAACACCGCGCGCGAAGGCCAGGCTTCGAGAAACTCCGGTAACGGCACCACGCGATTGCCAAGGATCGGGTCAGCGACCTCGGCCATGCCATCACGTATCTGCTTGAGTACGACGAAGTGGCGAAAGCCACGTACATCCATCAGCACCAGGCTGGGGACGCGCAGGTTCATCAGCCGCTCTTCATCAATCCGATAACCGCGACCACGCATACCCAGGGATTCCACATAACGCTTGATATCCAGCAACGAGAATCCGCGTTGCTTCACCAGCTCCGGGTCAGCCACACCCATCATGCCCTCGATCACCATCGCCTCGTCGGTGTTGAGGTGGTACGCATGCTTGAGGATTGTCGCCAACGCCGCGGCACCGCAGCTGTAGTCGGTCTGCTGCCGCACCAGGTTACGGAAACGCCGCTCCTTCATGCTCTCGATCTTGCCGCTGTACAACGCACCATTGGGCAACACACTGCTGAATGCCACCTCTCCTGCGTGCAGCAGGCCAGGCGACAAGCTCAACGCACAAGCCAACAGCAGCGAGCGAACAAACATAAGCGTGTTACCTCCAGGTCGCCGGAAGGTGGGAGCCCCCTCCCGGGGGAGGGGAAAGGGGCTCCCGGAACCCGGTCATTGGCGGATGGCCGGGCTTGTTACGCGAAGCCAGTGCGTCATCCACCGGATGACGCAACAGGTTACGGCTCGTTACCGGTACCGCCGCCACCGGTTGACGGCTGTGCCACCGCCAGCGCGAGGCTGTTGGCCTGCAGGTTGCCGGTACCCGAGGACACGTTGACACCGATGTTGCCGGACGCGCCGGAGAACGCGCTGCCTGAGAGGCTGGCCGTGTTGGTCGCATCAACCGCGATCCAATCGATGTCGATCACCTTGCCGCTCAAGCTGGCAGTGAGATCGGCGGTACCCATCTCGGAGAAGCTCGAGGTGCCCTTCTCGTCGGTATCCCATGCCATGCCACCAACGCCCGGCTTGTACGGGTTTGCAACAGCACCCTGGGTCTGGTTATCCCAATCCGAGTGACCGGTCTGGTCGCCGGCCGGATGCGTATCGCCCGACCAGTTGTCTACGTAGAAGTTGCTCTTCTGGTAGGAATTGCCGGTGCCGGTATAGGTGCCGGTGCCGGTGCCCTTGGTGGTGCCGGTGACCTTGCCACTCATGCTGATCGAATAGCTGTTCACGAGGTAATCGTAATAGCCATCGTTGCTGACTTCATTGCCCGAGGACACCTGGTTCGAGCTGATGCTCGAGGTGGCATAGGCACTGGTGGCGACCGAGGCAGCCAGAGCGTTCTTCTGCTCGTTGTTGTTGCCCGAGGTCACGTTCACACCGATGTTGCCACTTGCGCCGGAGAAGGCATTGCCGCCCACGCCTGCGCTATTGGTCACACCGTAGTTCATCGTGGTGTTGTTCATGCCACTCTGGTTCACGAACACTTCTGCATCAGCCATGCCGAAGCTGAAGGATGCATCCGCTGCCGACAGTGCAGCCGCATTGTCCTGGGCGTTGTTGTCACCGGCGGCGACGTTGAAGCCCAGGTTGCCTGAAGCCTCGGAGCCGACATCATCGGCAATCGATGCATCGTTGTTCAGCAGGCCGTTCTCGGCATGGTTGTTGGAGATCGACTGGCGGTTGTCGATGATGGCAATCGCGGCCGAGTCCAGATCGATGCTACCGGTAATGGTCGGATCGCCGGAGAAGTTGACGTCCGAGCTCAGACGCATGTCCTTCTCAAGGTTCACGTCCACGCCATGGTTGTTCTTTTCTTTGCGCTCGTCGGCCGAGATGTTGGAGGTCTTCTGCACGTTCTCGGTTACATCACTGGACCAGGTGCTGGTCGTCTCGGTATTGGTCCGGGTGTCCGTGTTGTTGCGCGTTTCGTTGTAGCGCAGGCGGGCTGCCGCATCCAACTTCAGATCAATGTCGGTATCGACATTGGTATTGATGTTGGTATTGGTGTTGGTATTCGTCCGCGTCTCAGTCACAGCGTGCTGGTGATTGATGTTCGCAGTCGCGTTCTGGTCATCCGCCGCATTGGCTGCCGCGCTGAGGGTCAGCGCGGAAACCGCCATGGCGAGTACATTCCATTTGATCGCTTTCATGGTGCCCTCTTCAGATTTTCTGATGCATCGGGTGGATGGAACTGTGCTCACGGGGTGCCCTGCACGGAGATGCTGAATCTGTTCTCCGTTGCATTGCCTGATCCCGCGATCTGATTGAGTTGCAGTACGCCGTCAAACCCGCGCAATGCGGATGCCTCCACGCCAACCCTGCGGGTTGCGCGGGGGTCGGTGACGGTGGACTGCCCCCCTGCCGACGCGAGCACCTCGGATGAAGCCATGGCCTCATCACTTGCCTCGCGTATGCCCTGTGCGGCCAGTGTCGCGGTGACGGAGTTCAACTCCGCGTTGCCGCCGCCACTGGCCTGATTGATTGATGCGATGCCGCCAGCGCCTGCCAGCGCATTGCCGCCGATGGTGGCGGTGGCCTGCATCGGCGAATTGAAAAGGTTGGACTGACGCTGCTGCAGGCTGCGAACACTGGCCGACGCGTGTCCGCCATTGGCCATGCTGTGCAGGTTGGCCTGCAGGTTGAGATCACCCGCCGCCTGGTTGACCTTGATCGAGCCATTGGCACCGGCCAAGGCCCCACCGTCAATCCGCGTGTCGGTGGAAAGATAGGACAGCATGCCGCTGTAGCTGTCAGTGCCCGATTGCGCTTGTGCACTGCCCGCAAGGGCAAGCGCAACTACAAGCAGGGCAGCGGGAATGGGGGCGAAGGAAGCGTTCACTTGCCACCCGGCCCGGCCGGCTGGCCCAGCGGGAACTGCGCCAAGGCGCCACGTACCTGGTCGCCAATCCCGCGTGTCGCACCACCCACGGCGCCCATCGGGCCACCGATGGCACGTGACAGCTGGCCTCCGGACAACATGCCGTCATCGCCGACTACGCGTCCCAAGGTGCCACCTACCATGCCGGTGGTTACCCGCTCGACCGTGGTCTGGCCATGCCCGGCCAGCTGACTACCAGCCATGCCCGAACCCATTGCCGCATAGTCATCATCGCTGAGCTCGCTCATGCCACCAGCCCCCAGCGCGGAGCCCAGCTCCTTGCGTGGAGAGGGATCGGCAATCAAGGCCATGCCTGGCGGTGCCATGCGGTAGGCCGGCCGCGTCGATACATCGCGCAGCAACACGATCTCGCCCGGCTGTGCCTTTACGCCCTGACGTGCACCGGAAGCCATGGCGGCCTCACTAGCGGCAGTACTGACCAGCAGCAAACCGATCAGGGCGGCATAACGATGTAGGGTCCAGCTGTCCATTGCGTCGTCCACTCGTACCAACGCGAGTGATAGAGCAGCATCCGTGCCAAGCAAAAATTTCAACTAAAAACAACAACTTGTAGATATCACCCAGCACCCATGGGTGTATCCATGTCACAGCCATGCTGATATCAAAGCCGGCGCGTGGAAGCCCTGATGGAACCGCGAAAGGCATGCGCTGCCTGGCTTTCACGCAGCTGTATCAGTGCTGTTACAGACAGTTGTTACACCTGCTACAAGCAACAAGCATCGTGCATCAGACGAACCGGCATGACCTCTGCCGAGCATGGGCGGCGCAGAGGTCTGCCTGGTTTGCAGGAGCGGCGTCAGCCGCGAAGCCGGGGGCACAGAGTCGCCGGTATCTCTGCCAGCCGGTGGAATGCGGGTTTCGCGGCTTACGCCGCTCCCACAAAAAAAAACCGATGCCAGAGGTCTGGCATCGGTTTCCAGGTAACCCAGATACTTCAGCGAACGGCTCTGCAGGGACGCTGACAAACTTCCGCCCTTGCGGCTGCAAACCCGCTAGTCCGGATGGCGCCCACTCGCACCAGCGCCCATCGCAGGTGTACCCGCAGCGTCGTACACCCGCTGATCGAGCAGCCCGGTCTCCTTGGCCACGATCACCGGCACCACCATCTGCCCGGTGACATTGGTCATGGTGCGCATCATGTCGAGGATGCGGTCGATGGCGTACAGGTAACCGATCGCTTCCAGCGGCAGGTTGGCCGCGCTCAGCACCACCGTCGCCATCACCACCGCCGTGCCCGGTACGCCGGCCGTGCCGAAGCTGCCCAGCACCGATGCGATCAGCACGATCACGTATTGCTCCGGGGTCAGTGGCACGCCGGTGTATTGGGCAATGAACACTGCACACAAGGCCGGGTAGATCGCACCGCAGCCGTCCATCTTGATGCTGGCACCCAGCGGCACCGCGAACGATGCGTAATCCTTGTTCACGCCGAGGTTGTCGCTGATCGAACGCATCGCCACCGGCATCGCCGCGAAACTCGACGAAGCCACGAACGCCACCTGCATGCCTGGCGCCGCACCACGGAAGAATTTCCACGGATTCAAGCCATGCGCAAGCAACAAGCCGCTGTAGACGATGACGATGTGCAACGCACAGGCCACGTACAGGGCCAGCACGAAGTTGCCAAGCGGCAGCAGCTTCTCGAAGCCATAGCTGCCGACCAGCCCGGCGATCAGGCCGAAGGTACCCAGCGGCGTCATCTCAAGCACGAAGCGGGTCACCTGGATCATGATCTCGCTCATCTGCCCAACCAGCTTGCGTGCTTCGTTGACCTTCTCGCCCAGCTTGACCATCGCAAAACCGAGCAGGCCAGCGAAGAAGATCACCGGCAGGATCGAGCCACGTCCTGCCGCCAGCACCTGTTCGCCAGCCTCGTTGGCCTTGGTACCGATGCCAGCCAGTGCGTAGAACACATTGGACGGCACCACATCCATCAGCACCTTGGCGATCGAAGGCACGTCACGTTTGGTGTATGCCGCATCCACGGCCAGCTCCAGACCACCGGCGCCAGGCTGCATCACCGTGCCAACCAGCAGGCCGATGCCCACCGCGAATGCGGCGGTGATCACGAACCACAGGAAGGTGCGGCCACTCAGCGCGGCAACCGACTTCTGCCCGTGCAGCGAGCCGATGGCGTTGATCACCGCGAAGAACACCAACGGCACCGCGATCATCTTGATCAGGGTGACGTAGAGCTCACCCAGCGGGCCGAAGAAGGTCTCAGCCGCCGGTCCCAGCGCCCAGCCAGCCAGCGCGCCCAGCACGAAGCCGCCGACCACCCGCTGCCAGAAGGGGATCCGCAGCCAGGCAGAAACCACATTCATATCGTCAATCCGGGATAAAAATCGAAGGTTGCCACGATAGCGCAAGGCCTGCGCCAGAACGATGCCCACACAGAAAAGCTGCGTGTCATATGCATGCCTTCCACGCTTGACCATAATGGCGGTCTGTCTTCATCCAGCGGTAACAACCACGATGCACAAAGCCAGTTTCCTGTCCGCCGCCCTGTCCACCCTGCTGCTCGGCGCCTGCGCCAGCACCGGCCCGCAGTCCGGCCCGGCCAACGCAGTCAGCGTTGACGTCCCCCAGATCACCCGCCCGGACGGGGAAACCCCGCAGTGGTGGTACCGCGACGGCGCCGCCCGCGCCGCCGGTAATGGCGCCATGGCCGGCAAGGCCAAGAACGTGATCCTTTTCCTGGGCGACGGCATGAGCCTGACCACCGTGGCCGCCGCACGCATCCTCGAAGGCCAGCGCAAGGGCCAGCCAGGTGAAGAGAACCTGCTGTCCTGGGAACGCTTCCCGGCCACTGCGTTCAGCAAGACCTATAACACCGACTCGCAGACCCCCGATTCGGCCGGCACCATGACCGCCATCACCACCGGCGTGAAGAGCCATATGGGCGCCATCGGCGTCAGCGCCGGCAGCCGCAACAACTGCGCCGACAGCCTGCCCAAGGGCCTGCTGACCTGGCTGCAGCTGGCCGACAGCGCTGGCATGGCCACCGGCATCGTCTCGACCGCACGCCTGACCCACGCCACCCCGGCGGCAACCTACGCGCACTCGCCTGAGCGCAACTGGGAGAACGACACCGACCTGCCAGAAGCCGCCAAGGCAGCGGGTTGCATGGACATCGCCCAGCAGCTGATCTCCACCTCGCGTTTCGGCCAGGGCCCGCTGGTTGCACTGGGCGGCGGTCGTGGCCAGTTCACCACCATCAACGAGCAGGACCCGGAGTACGCCGACAAGGTCGGCCTGCGCCTGGACGGCCGCAACCTGGTCGCCGAATGGCAGGCCAAGCACCCGCAGGGTGCCTACGTCTGGAACGCCGACCAGCTCAAGGCGGCCGCCAACGCGCCGGCCCTGCTCGGCCTGTTCGAGCCGGACCACATGCAGTACGAGCAGGACCGCCCCAAGGACCGCGCCGGTGAACCGTCGCTGGCCGAACTGACCCGCGCCGCCATCGCCAACCTGTCCAAGCACCAGGAAGGTTTCGTGCTGATGGTCGAAGGCGCCCGCATCGACCACGCCAACCACAGCGGCAACGCAGCGCGAGCACTGGGTGACACCATCGCCATGTCGGATGCGGTCAAGGCTGCGGTGGACGCCACCTCGGCCGAAGACACCTTGATCATCGTCACCGCCGACCATTCGCACACCTTGAACTTCGTCGGTTACCCGGCGCGCGGCAATGCCATCCTCGGCAAGGTCAAGGACAAGGGCGGCGAAGACGGGATGGGCGCACTGGACCTGGCCCGCGACGGCATGGGCATGCCCTACACCACCCTGAGCTATGCCAATGGCCCGGGCTACACCGGTGCCAGCAACCAGCAGCCGGCCGGCCCGAAGCGCTTCCCGCATTCGCCGAGCAGCTTCGAGACCGCCAACGGCCGCCCCGACCTGACCCACGTCGACACCGAGCATCCGGACTACATGCAGGAAGCGCTGGTGCCGTCCAAGAGCGAATCGCACGGCGGTGAAGATGTCGGCATCTGGGCGCGTGGCCCGGGCAGCAAGGCCGTGCGTGGCACGATGGAACAGAACACCATCTACCACCTGATCGTGCAGTCCACCCCGCGCCTGCGTGAGCGCCTGTGCGCACTGGGCACCTGCGACGCGCAGGGAGTGCCGGTCGAACTGCCACAACCGGTCAAGTTCGAGCGCAAGGCGCAGTGAGCCCGCTCCGGCAACGTGCCGGATGGCCAGTGGCAGCAATGCTGTCACTGGTCTCACTGCCAGCGATCGCGCTGGCCGACGACGCCTGCTACCGGATGGACACCGATGCGTTCAAGATTCTGGAAGGCTGCAAGCGGACCGGCGATGGCAGGCTGATCGTCGCCGAAACGGCGCTGGCGCAGCTTGAGTACGATGCTGATGGACTGACCACCGTCATTGCCGGCAAACAGCATTACTACCTGCGTCGCGACGGCCGCCACCTGCCGGTGATCACCTACGACAACGGCGCGGATTACTTCGAGGAAGGCCTGACCCGATCCCTGGTCGATGGCCAGATCGGCTACTACGACCGCCAACTGCAACCGGCCTTTGCGGCCCGCTTCGACTGGGGCTGGCCGTTCAAGGACGGCATCGCCGAGGTCTGCCAGGGCTGCGCTCCGGGCAAACCCGACCCCGGCGGCCACACCGCCATCGAAGGCGGCAAGCATTACCGCATCGATCGCCACGGCAAAATCCTGCCTTGACCCGGCTCTGCACGACTTTGTAGGAGCGGCGTCAGCCGCGAAGCTGGCATCAATGGAATTGCCAGCCGGCCTGCAATCTGAAAGGCTATCTGCTTCGCTGACGCCGCGCCTACAAAACTGCAGACGTGCCCCAACACGAAAGCAGCGTAGTGCCGAGCCATGCTCGGCAGGGCCTCTACCGGTAATGCCCCCAGCGGAGCTTGGCTCCGCTCTACAAGGGCGGCCAGCCCATGACCTCCGAACTGTGGGAGCGGCGTCAGCCGCGAAGCTGGCATCAATGGAATTGCCAGCCAATCTGCAATCTGAAGGTTTATCTGCTTCGCGGCTGACGCCGCTCCTACAACTTCGGCAGCAACAATTGCAGCAGCCGCCGCCGCCGCCGATACTCGGCGCGGCCATGAACCCGCTCTCTCCTTCCCTGCTGCAGTCCGCAACCGACATCCCGGTGATGGTCGGCTTCAGCGGCGGCCTGGACTCCACCGTGCTGCTGCATCTGCTGGCCAGCGCCCCTGGACGCCAGCCCGGCAGCCTGCGCGCACTGCATGTGCACCACGGGTTGCAAAAGGATGCCGATGACTGGCAACAGCATTGCACCACCCTCTGTGCACAGTGGGACATCCCGCTGCAGGTAGTGCATGTCGATGTTGCGCGCGATGCGGGCCAAGGCCTGGAGGCTGCCGCCCGTGATGCCCGCCACGCGGCCTTCAAGGCCCATCTACGCGAAAGCGAATGGCTGGCGCTGGCCCACCATCAGGACGATCAGGCAGAAACCTTCCTGCTGCGCGCACTGCGCGGCGCCAGTGTCGACGGCCTGGCCGCGATGCAGGCAAAACGCAGTTTCGGGACCAATACCTTGTGGAGGCCACTGCTGCAGGTGGCGCGCAGCGCACTGGAGGCTTACGCCAGCCAGCATCAGCTGCACTGGATCGAGGATCCCAGCAACGGCAGCGTGGATTTCGACCGAAATTTCCTGCGCCTGCAGGTTCTACCGCTGCTGCGCCAGCGTTGGCCGCATGCGGGCGCAGCGATGGCACGCAGCGCCGAACTTGCGACACAGGCAGCAGCGCTGTTGCATGAGGATGATGCAGGCCTGCTGCAGCGCTGCCTGGGCACGGAGAACGCACTGCTGCTGAGCGAACTCGAGCAACTTGCTACATCACAGCAATCCCGCGTACTGCGTTTGTGGGCGAAGCAACAGGGTCTGCCAGCACTGCCGGCCAAGGGCGTACAGGCAATCCAGCAACAGCTGCTGGCCGCTGGCCATGACCAGCAAGCCGAGTTCCGCTGGCAGCAGGCCCGCATCGTGCGCTGGCGTGACCAGTTACATGCAACCGCCGTGATCCAGCCCTGGCCCGAGGGCTGGACGCGTCACTGGGACGGCGCCCAACCCGTGGATCTTCCCGACGGCGGCAAACTGCTGCTGCACGGCGCCAAGGCCTTCGATGAACCGCTGCAGTTGCGTCAACGCCACGGTGGTGAGCGTATCCAGCTGCCGGGCCGCAGCCACAGCCATCAACTCAAGCATTGCCTGCAACAGGTGGGCGTGCCCCCTTGGTTGCGCGCGCAGATGCCACTGCTCTGCGCCGACGGCAAGGTTCTGGCGGCGGCGGATCGGGTCATCTCAGCCCCGCTGCAGGCGTGGTTGCAGGCGCGTGGTGCCTCACTGCAATGGCTGCCGCCAGATCCGGTGAATTGACCCTTTCCCGCTGGCCGCTCACACTTGCGTCATGGCAAAGAAGTCCCCCAATGAAACCTCGCCGGTCGCCCACTTCGAGCAATCGCTCGAAGAACTGGAGCAGCTGGTAGAGAAGATGGAAGCTGGCGACCTGAGTCTGGACCAGTCGCTGACCGCATACGAACGTGGCGTAGGTCTCTATCGCCAGTGCCAACAGGCGCTGAAACAGGCCGAACTGCGCGTACGCCTTGTGACCGACCCGGCCCAGCCGGAGAAATCCGAACCCTTTGAAAGCAGTGGCAATGAAGACTGACGCCCTGCTCACCCGCTGGCTGGAACGCACCGAAGAACAGCTGCAGGACGCCCTGCCCGACCCGGAGCTTGCACCACAACGCCTGCACCAGGCCATGCGCTATGCGGCGCTTGGCGGTGGCAAGCGCATGCGGCCGATGCTGGTCTACGCCACCGGCTATCTGTTCGGCGCCGACGAAGCGCGCCTGGACGCTGCGGCGATCGCGGTCGAGTTCATCCACGCCTATTCGCTGGTGCATGACGACCTGCCCGCAATGGACGATGACGCCCTGCGCCGCGGCCGCCCGACCACCCATATCGCCTTTGACGAGGCCACCGCGATCCTTGCCGGTGATGCCTTGCAGACCCGCGCCTTTGAGATCCTCGCCGACGCCTGGATGCCACCGGCATTGGCGCTGAACTGCATGAAGACATTGGCCAGTGCCTCCGGCGCTGCCGGCATGTGTGGCGGCCAGGCGCTGGACATCGACGCCACCGGTCAGCAGCAGGCGCTGGACGACCTCAAGCGCATGCATGCGATGAAGACCGGTGCGCTGATCCGCGCCGCGGTGCGCATGGGCGCACTGTGTGGTGAGGCCAGCGACGCCCAGCTTGCACAACTGGACAGCTTCGCCGACACCCTGGGCCTGGCCTTCCAGATCCGCGACGACATCCTCGATGTCGAGGCCAGCTCCGAGCAGCTGGGCAAGACCGCCGGCAAGGATCAGGCGCAGGACAAGTCGACCTTCCCCTCATTGCTGGGCATGGACGGTGCCAAGGCCACCCTGGCCGAGCTGGCAACGGCAATGCAGGCAGCATTGGTACCGTTCGGTCAGCGTGCGGCGGCGTTGTCGGCATTGGCCGAGCTGACGGTGCGTCGCTCGCATTGATTCACCGCAGCGTTTGTAGGAGCGGCGTAAGCCGCGAAGCTCAAGAGCCAACAGCACAAGCCAACCCCTCCCCAACCCTCCCCTTCGCTGCGCGGAAGGGAGGGAGCGAAAACACGGCAGACAGCAAAAAGCCCGGGAATCCCGGGCTTTTTGTTTGACAACCATCGCGCCGATTACTTGATCAGGCGAATGGTCAGCGGGTAGCGATAGGTCTCGCCCTTGTTGGCAGCCAGGCCAGCAAGAATCGCGAACACCAGGCCACCGATCCATGCCACGGCATAGGTCAGGAAGCCGATCAACACGACCATCAGGATGCCGCTGATGAAGTAAGCGCCCAGCAGCGTCAGCTGGAAATTCAGCGCTTCCTTGGAGTTGGCGTTCAAGAAGGCCTTTTCCGGCTTGTCCTTGTTCACCAGCCAAACGATCAACGGCACGATGAAGCTGAAAAAGATGCCCGACAGGTGCACCAGCATTGCAATGCTGTTGTCATCGGAAGCGCCGGCGCTGGTCGGTGCCGGCGGCGGAGTGGTCTGGTAATCGCTCATTGTTTCCCCAAGATCCTTGTAAAGGGCTTATCCATGAAGGTAGTTAGCTATAGGAAGTACATCTACTTCCACATGAGAATAGTCCGCTGTTTGGCAAGACTGCGTCAATCATTACCTGCCACGGTCATCTTGCCGACCAGTATTGAGCCGGTGGAAACATGCGAGCGCGGGTCCACATCGGTGCCCACCGCCTCGATGCCGGCAAACATCTGCTTGAGGTTGCCGGCGATGGTGATGCCGTCCACCGGGTAGGCAATCTGCCCGTTCTCAACCCAGAAACCACCGGCTCCGCGTGAGTAATCACCGGTGATGCCATTCACGCCCTGCCCCATCAATTCAGTCACCAGCAGACCCGTGCCCATACCCGACAGCATGGATGCACGGTCGCCTGCATTGGCCTTCACTTTCAGGTTATGCACGCCACCGGCATTGGCCGTGGTCTGCAGGCCCAGCTTGCGCGCCGAGTAACTGCCCAGGATGTAGCGCTGCAGAACGCCGTCGGTGATCAAGGCCGAGTTGCGGGTTGCAACACCTTCCCCGTCGTAGGAACTGGAGCGCAGGCCGCGACGCAGCAGCGGCAGCTCATCAATCGCAAACCAGTCCGGGAACAGCTGGGTGTCCACACTGTCGAGCAGGAAGCTGGCACGGCGATACAGGGCGCCACCGGACACCGCACTGAGCAAGTGGCCGATGAGGGAGCGCGCCATTTCCGCCGCGAACAGCACCTGCACCTCGCCGGTCGGCAGCGATCGCGGTTGCAGTCGGGCGACAGTCCGCTCGGCTGCGCGCAGGCCCACCGCCGCCGGATCCTGCAGGTCTTCGCGGGCGATGGCGCTGGTGTACCAGCCATCACGCTGCATGCCGTCGCCCTGCCCTGCGATCAGCGCACAACCGATGGAATGGTGGCTGCTGCGATCACGGCCGATGAAACCATGCGAGTTGGCATACACCGACACGCTCTGCGCGGTGGAGGCCGAGGCGCCATCGGAGTTGCTGATGCGGCTGTCGCTGGCGCGGCCGGCCGACTCACAGGCCAGCGCCAGGTCCAGCGCCTGCTCGGCGCTCAGCTCCCAGGGGTGCCAGCTGTCCAGGTCCGGGAACTCGGTGGCCATCAGCGCCGGATCGGCAAGGCCGGAGGCCGGATCGTCCTCGGTATGGCGCGCGATGGCGCAGGCCTGCGCCACGGTGGCCTCTAGGCTGGCTTCCTGCAGGTCGGCAGTGCTGGCGCTGCCCTTGCGCTGGCCGAAGTACACGGTCACCGCAATGCCGCGGTCATGGGTGGCTTCCACCGTCTCCACCTCGCCCAGGCGCACATTCACATCCAACCCGCGGTCCTCGCTGCAGCTGACCTCGGCCTGGCTGGCGCCCATGGCGCGGGCCCGCTCCAGCAGGCGCTGGGAGATGCCGGTCAGGCGTTCCAGACGCTGCAGGCTGTCGTCGGCGGCAGGCTTATCGGTGCTAATGGCGTTCAATGCTTTATCCTTGGTGGCCAAATCCCTTCACATCTGCCCGGTCTTGCATGACTGGCGGCGGCGTGACGTGGATTTTTCGTGGAGCCCGGCGAGTGCCAGGCTTTCCTGTCATGAAGTTTAGTAGGTAGCAGTGCGATGCGCGGACGCGATCAAGAAACCGGTGAATTTTTGGGAGAAAGCCGTAGCCAGAACCGGCGCGAAGCGCTGGAAGTGCTGGCGCTGGGCGAAACCCTGGTGGAGCTGACCCCGGCGCAGCTGGCGCGCCTGCCGATCCCGGAAGGCCTGCTGGAACACATCGAGTACTCCAAGCGCATCACCTCGCACGGCGCGCGCAAGCGCCAGCTGGCCTTCCTGGCCAAGCAGATGCGCCGCGAGGAAGACGAGACGCTGGATGCGATCCGCAATGCACTGGACGCCAACAGCGAGACTTCGCGCCGCGAAGTGGCGATCATGCACCGCATGGAGCGCTGGCGTGAACGGCTGCTGGCCGAAGGCGATGTCGCCCTTGGCGAACTGCTGGACGAGCATCCGGAGGCCGACCGCCAGGCCCTGCGCACACTGGTGCGCAATGCGCTGGCGGAGAAGGCCAAGAACAAGCCGCCGCGCGCCTACCGCGAGATCTACCAGGTATTGCGCGAGCTGATACTGGTGCCGGTGCTGAGCGCGGCTGCGGAAGTAGGTGGCGATGATGACGATGCTGCTGATGATGTGGATGGCGACGACGAGCAGGATTGATCTGGGCTGAGGGGCGTTGCTGCTGGTTTGGTTCTGCAGCGAAAAGCTTCCCCTCATCCGCCCCTTGCGGGGCACCTTCTCCCGCAGGGGGGAGAAGGGATCGCAGAGCTGCAGTTCGAGCTGACTCCGCCAAATTCCAAATGCCAGCCTTCCCTTCTCCCGTTTACGGGAGAAGGTGCCCGGAGGGCGGATGAGGGGCTCTTCAGCCTTAACCGCACCCTCAGGCCTGCGTACCACCTACCGTCAGCCCATCAATCAGCAACGACGGCTGGCCAACACCGACCGGCACGCTCTGCCCGTCCTTGCCGCAGATACCCACGCCTTCATCCAGCGCCAGATCGTTGCCGATCATGCGCACCTTCTGCATGGTCTCCGGGCCATTGCCGATCAGCGTCGCGCCCTTCACCGGCGCGGTGATCCTGCCGTCTTCGATCAGGTAGGCCTCGGTCGCCGAGAACACGTACTTGCCGCTGGTGATGTCGACCTGGCCGCCGCCGAAGTTGACCGCGTACAAACCCTTCTTCACCGAACGGATCATCTCTTCCGGATCATGGTTGCCTGCGCGCATGTAGGTGTTGGTCATGCGCGGCATGGTCATGTGCGCGAAGGATTCGCGGCGGCCATTGCCGGTCGGCGCAACACCCATCAAACGCGCGTTGAGTGTGTCCTGCATGTAGCCAACCAGGATGCCGTCCTCGATCAGCGTGGTGCACTGGGTCGGGGTGCCCTCGTCATCGATATTGAGCGAACCGCGGCGCCCTTCCAGGGTGCCATCATCGACAATCGTCACGCCCGGCGAAGCCACACGCTCACCGATGCGACCGGCATAGACGCTGGTGCCCTTGCGGTTGAAATCACCTTCCAGGCCGTGGCCGACCGCTTCGTGCAGCAGCACGCCGGGCCAGCCCGGGCCGAGCACCACCGGCATCACCCCAGCCGGGGCTGGAATGGCTTCCAGATTCACCAACGCCTGGCGCAGCGCTTCGCGGGCGAAGGCTTCCGGGCGCTCACCGGCAAACAGTTCTTCATAGCTGTAGCGGCCACCGCCGCCGGCATAGCCGGACTCGCGGCGACCGTTCTGTTCGACGATGACCTGCACGTTCAAACGCACCAGCGGGCGCACGTCAGCGGCCAGCACGCCGTCGCTGCGCGCGATCAGCACCGTGTCGACGCCACCGGACAGGCTCACCATCACCTGCTGTACGCGGCTATCGGCCGCACGCAGGTAGCGATCCAGGCGCTTGAGCACTTCCACCTTGGTCTCGTTGCCGATGCTGTCCACCGGGTCCAGCGCCGGGTACAGCGCGCGACCAGCGCCACGCACCAGCGAGCGCACGTTCTGCTCACCGCCCTCGCGCGAGATGGCACGTGCCGACTGTGCAGCAGCCAGCAGGGCTGCCGGCTGGATATCATCCGAGTAGGCAAAGCCGGTCTTTTCGCCAGCAATCGCGCGTACGCCCACGCCCTGCTCGATCGAATGCGCACCGTCCTTGACGATGCCGTCCTCCACGCTCCAGCTCTCGCGGCGCGAATGCTGGAAGTACAGGTCACCAAAATCGATGCCCGGCCCCAGCAAGGTGCCGAAGGTGCGTTCGAGGCGATTGGCATCCAGTCCTGCAGGCAGCAGCAGGCGGGTTTCGGCGAGCGAGAGTGCGTTGTCGGTCATGACTATCCAGATGGGGGCAGGCCCGCTGCATGCAAGCCTGCACTGATTCAGGGGTTGCTGGCAGCGCCGGGGGTAACTACCGGAGGCGGCAGGCGGGCGGCATCACGGTCCAGCACTTCGACCTTGGGATCTTTCCATGGCCCGGTCACCTTATAGGTCTTGGAGCCGATCTCGCCCAGTGGCTTGCCCAGCACCGCGTTGGCTGCGGCGCCCACTGCCGCGCCTACCGGGCCACCGGCCACCGCACCAACCACCGTGAGCAGATTGCCCGAACGCGGGTTCACATCAATGGTCTGGTTGAACTGCTGGGCCACCAGGTCAGCCTGCCCGCGAATGGTGATCTCCGCCGCGGGTGCCTCGATCGCGATCTTGTCGGTGCTGGCCTGTCCGTTGCCAAAGCGCATCGCACCTTCGACGTGATTGAACGCCAGGCCCTTGGAGAACAGGTCACGGAAGTCGAACAGCAGGCGTCGCGGCAGCTGCGCCACGCTCAGCAGGCCGAGCACGCGGCCGGCGCCGGGGTCGACTTCCAGCAGTTGGCCATTGCGCAGGTTCATGTCCATGCCGCCCTCCAGCGTGGCCAGGTTGAAGGCCATCGGCCCACCCTGCCACCCCGCCTGCAGGTTCACCTTGCCCTGGCCGCCACGCAATTGCCCGGCATAGCCAAGACGCTGCAACAGGTCACCCAGGTCTTCGCTCTGTACCTGCACCGTTGCCTGGGTTCGAGCCTGCGCGCCCATGCCACGCCACTCACCGTGTACGTCGATGACCTGCTTGGGCGCGCGGATCGCCAGCTCCTGAACCTGCAGGCCATCACCGGTCGGGCGCGTGCGCAGACGGGTCTGACCAAGCTTGATCGCGGCGAACTGCAGGTCGTCGATATCCAATGCCAACGGCGGGATGTTGGCCGGGTTGATCGGTTCGGCCGGGGTGTCGCTGGATTCGGCCGTCGCCGCCTTTGCCGCCTGCCAGTAGACCCGCGAAAGCTGCCCGCTGACGGTGCCACCCTCGGCAGTAGGCACGCGCAGATTACCTGCCAGCGCCGGGCCATCCAGCTGCACCGCGACCGCATCGGCGCCGGGCCGCAGCTGCAGGCGGGTCTGCGCGAAGCGTCCGCCAACCATCAACAGCTGGTCAGCCAATACGTCCACCTGCTTGAGCGCAACGCCGCCATCGCCCGCGTCGTTGCCGTCACCACGCGCCAGGCTGATCCACTCCAACGCGTCCAGCGACGGGGTACGGCCGTTGACCACCAGCCCATCGGCTGGCGGCTCGTGATCGACCGTGTCGCTGCCCATCGTGACCTGTACGCCGGTCTTGCCGTTCTGGCTGCGCGCAGCCAAGGCCATCAACTTGCCGAAGGACACGTCTATGCGCCCGGCCCCCATCGGCAAAGCCGCCTGCACGGTCATCGCCAGCGCATCGGCGGCCGGCTTGTTCAACGGCGCCGGCAACTGCAGACGGGTACCCTGCAGATCCGAACGCAGGGTCAGCAGGGTCGGTGGGCCGCTGCGTACGCCAGCCTGCTCCTTGGGCAAGCTGACCCCGACCGTCCACGCAGAAGTGCCGTGCACGTAGGGTTTGAGCCAAGCCAGTTCCGGCGCACGGTCCAGCAGCTTGCCCGCATCCAGATCCGCACTCAGCTCGGCCTCGAAGGCATGCGCGGGGTCCTTCACCGGTTTGCCAGCGCGCAGCGCCAACACCCCATCGCGGTCCTGATGGCGTACCTGCAATGCCGGCGCGTCGAAGCCATCGCTGCTGTACTGGGCCTTGCCGCGCACACCCTCGAACTGCAGGTCCCAGCGCTTGTCAGCCATGCGCACATCGCGCAGATCGACGTCACCGAGCAGATGCCCGCCACCATCGTGGTGCAGCGGCAGCAGCAGATCGAAATTGACCGCCGCCGGCCCGGTCACGCTCAGATTGTCCAAGGTGTCGCCATAACTGGCCTGCAACGGACTCTGCCGCAGCATCGCCAGCAGGCGCGCGCTTTCATCGACGGTACTGGCCTGCACCACCAGCTTGGATTCGGCGAAGCTGGCGATGCCTGCCCGCAGGTGATCCACCTTGACCCCGGCCAAATCGCCGCGACCCGTCAAATCGAAACCGCCGCCGATGAAGTTGATGTCGGCATTGACGTGCTGCATCAGCGGCCAGTCCTGCTGGAAGCGAATCGAACCATTGTCGATATGCCCGCCCGCCTCGAAGCGCCCGTTATTGCCGGTGAACGGCCAGTCGTCCAGGTCGCCGACGGCCAAGCCGGTGCCGCCGCGCAGGGTGCCATCCACCAGTGCCGCATCCAGCCACCCGATCGCTGCGTCACTCATGCTCGAGCGCACCCAGAACTGCTTGGCAGCGGTCATCGGCACATCATCGATCTTGGCGGCCAGGCTGATCCATGGCCGGGTGCCGTCGCCCTGGAACCACAGTCCGCCACGCACGTCGGCAGCATAGTTCTGGCCCTGCACCCGCAAAGCCGGCGTCCCTATCTGCCAACCGGCACCTTCGCGCCAGCCGACCAGATCGCCGGAAAGCTGCAGCTCATGCAGCACCCCGAAGCCGGTCGGCCAATCGAAACGCACCACGTGATCCGGCTTCAGACCCAGCGAAAACGCCTGTGCGTCGCCTTCGAAATGCCCGCGCAGACCGGTGACGCCGGGGCTGCCACCAACCGTCGCAAAACTGGCGTCCAGCAGCTCGCCACTGGCATGCAAGGGGCCATCGGCAGTTCCGAGCAGACTGATATCGGCGAACTTCAACGATGGCTTGGACCGATGCAGCCAGTTCCGCAGGCTGGGCTCCAGGCGGTCGCTGAGCGCGAGTACCTGCAGCATCGGACCGGCATCGAGCTGCTTGCCCTGCACCACGTAGTGCTTGCCGCCGGCCAGCAGCAAGCCATCCAGTGACTGGGTGTTGCTGTCGGTAGCGATCCGCAGCCTGGGCGCGTCCAGCCGCCAGCCGCCGTCGATCGCTTTCCAGCGCGCGCGCAGCTGCAGCTTGCTGAAAGCCACGCTCGGTGCGGCGGAGCCCGGCAACGGCGCGCCAGCAAGCTGTACATCGTCCAGTTCGCCCACGGCGCTGACCGCCACCACGCGATGGTCCTGCAGCTGCACCCAGCCCTGCAGTTCCCCCTTGCCCTGGCGCAGCTGCACCCCGGCAAATTTCAACAACGAAGACCAGGCACCCAGTTCGGCCGGATCGGCCGAGAACCAGGCCTGGCCATCGCCACGCTGGCGCTGGAAATCCAACACCGCGGTAACCGGCGCAGCGGTGGTATCGATCCAGCCCTTGGCACCTACCCGCAGACGCTCGCCGTCCACGCGCAGGCGCAGGTCGATACGCGGAATGCGGGTCTGCAGGCCGATGGAGGGTGCCTGTATCTGCAACGCTCCACCAATCACCTGCAGCTCGCCGAGCCTGCGCAGGGCGTCCAGTGGATCGCCGCCAGCCCTGGACTCGGGCAGACCACGCACCGACCAACGGCCATCGTCAGCCCGTTGCAGGGTCAACGCCAGCCCGCGCAGGCGCAGCTCGGTCAGCGGCGCACCAGGCAGCAGACCCGAATACACCGCAACCAACACTTCGGCCTGGCCGATGCGCACACCTTCGCCCTGGCCAACCCGCAAACCATCGAGCTGCAGCAAGGGGCCGCGCCGGGTCCAGCGCGTGTCCAGACGATCGAAAGCAACCGGTTGCCCGGCACGTTCACTCAACCAGGCAGCAACCTTGTCCGGATGCGCCTCCACCATCGGCAGCAGCTGGCTGACCGTGCCGACCAGCAAGGCCACGCACACCAACGCGACCGCCAATGCCATCAAGGCATAGCGACGGAAGCGGCGCAGGCGGTGGCGCAACAGCGTGGTCATCAGCTCACTTCGTGCTTCCGTGCGACGAAGTGAGCTGGCTCAGAGCAGCACCACATCGAACTGCTCCTGCAGGTACTGGTCATCGGCCTGGAAGCGGATGCTCTTGCCGAGGAATTCCTCAAGCTCGGCCACCGCCGCAGATTCTTCGTCGGTGATGCGCGCGACCACCTTGCTCGATGCAATCACCAGCAGGCGCGCGGCTTCGAACTGGCGCACGGCACGGGTGATCTCGCGGAAGATCTCGTACGTCACGGTTTCAGCGGTCTTGATGCTGCCGCGGCCGCTGCACTGGGGGCAGGTTTCCGACAGCTGGCGCTCCAGGCTCTCGACGGTGCGCTTGCGGGTCATTTCGACCAGACCCAACGGCGAGAAGTCATACACCGTGGTCTTGGCATGGTCGCGGGCAAGCGCCTTTTCCAGCGTGCGCAGCACCTGGCGGCGATGCTCGGCGTCATCCATGTCGATGAAGTCGATGATGATGATGCCGCCGAGGTTGCGCAGCCGCAGCTGCCGCGCCACCGTCTGCGCCGCCTCCAGATTGGTGCGGAATACGGTTTCTTCCAGGTTGCGCTGGCCCACGAAGGAACCGGTATTGACGTCGATGGTGGTCATCGCTTCGGTCTGGTCGATGACCAGATAGCCACCGGACTTGAGCGGCACCTGCTTGTTCAGGGCGCGGACGATTTCATCCTCGACGCCGAACATGTCGAAGATCGGACGATCGCCCGTATACAACTCCAGCTTCTCGCCCAGCACCGGCATGTACTTGGCGACGAAGGCCTGCAGCTGGCCGAAGGTTTCCTTGGAGTCGACCTTGACCTTGTCCACGTCCTTGCGGATCAGGTCGCGTACCGAGCGCAATGGCAGGCTCAGGTCTTCATAGATGATGCTGCACGGCGGCGCTTCGCGACCACGCCGTTCCACCACCGCCCAGACCCGCGACAGGTAGGAGATATCTTCGGCCAGGGCCTCGGCCGGCTGGCCTTCGGCATTGGTACGCACGATATAGCCGTAACCACCATGCTGGGCCGAAATCTCGGTGACCAGCGACTTCAAGCGGGCGCGCTCGCCCTCATCCTCGATGCGGGCCGAAACCCCGACCATCTTGGACTGCGGCAGCAGCACCAGGTAACGCGAGGGAATGCTGATCTGCGTGGTCAGGCGAGCGCCCTTGGTGCTGATCGGGTCCTTGACTACCTGCACCACCACGTCCTGGCCATCGCGCAACAGCTCCACGATCGGCACCGAGGAAGGCAGCGGCAGGCTGGGCGCGGTTTCGTCGGTATCGGCAGCCACCGGCGCCGGACGCACCACGTCGTTGGCATGCAGGAACGCAGCACGGTCCAGGCCGACCTCGACGAAGGCCGCCTGCATGCCCGGCATCACCCGCTGCACCTTGCCCTTGTAGATATTGCCGACCACACCACGGCGCCAACCGCGCTCGATGTGCAGCTCCTGCAGCATGCCGTTTTCAATCACTGCCACGCGGGTTTCGCGCGGGGTGACGTTGACCAGAATTTCTTCAGACACGTCCTTCATTCCCCCTTGTCCATGGAATCGTCGCCCGCGCCGGCGGCAAATGCCGCCAGCAGTGCGGCGGTCTGTTGCAACGGCAGCCCCATCACCCCGGAGTAGCTGCCGGCCAAATGACTGATGAAACGCTCCGCCCCGCCCTGGATGGCGTAACCGCCCGCCTTGCCCATCGGCTCGCCAGTGGCGACGTAGGCCTGGATCTGCGCTGCACTCATCGGCGCAAAGCTCACTTCCGAGACGACCGTCTCCAACGCATGCCGCCCGGCCGCCGCCAGGGCCACCACGGTGATCACCCGGTGCGTGCGCCCGGCCAGCGAGGCCAGCATGGCTGCCGCATCGTCGGCATCGGCCGGCTTGCCATAGACCCGGTCATCCAGCACAACCTCGGTATCGGAGCCCAGCACCACCGCCTGCGGGTCGTCAGCGACCAGTGCCAGCCCTGCCCGGGCCTTGTCCAGCGCAACCCGGCGCACATAGGCCACGGCCGCCTCGCCCGGCGCACGCTGCTCCGGCACCTCCAGATCGAGGGCGCGGAAGGGCAGATCAAGGCGGGACAGCAGTTCGTTGCGACGGGGGGAGCGGGAGGCGAGATAAAGCATCGGGAAAGCATAACCTGCGCCAGCAACCTGAATGATGAGCATTGCTGGCAAAGTGACCGCGACCCCATCATGGCTCACCACCCGTTCATCGCCTTGTGTTCATTTTCACGATCCAGCCAAGGAGGATCACCATGCGCCGTACCGCCCTCGCCCCACTGCTGCTGTCCCTGTCTCTTGCTCTTGGAGTCTCGATGACCGCCAATGCCCAAACCGTCCCGGCCGTGGTTGCCAGCGACGCGACCTTGTTGAACGTTTCCGCCCAGGCCGAAGCCCACCGCGTGCCGGACGTGGCCACACTGTCTGCCGGGGTGGTCACCCAGGCCGCCGATGGCAACGCCGCCATGCGCGACAACGCCGTGCAGATGGACAAGGTGATGGCGGCGATCAAGGCTGCCGGCATTGCCGAGCGCGACATCCAGACCAGCGGCATCAACCTCAGCCCGCAGTACCGCTACGCCGAGAACGAAGCGCCGAAGATTACCGGCTACCAGGCCAGCAACACCGTCAGCCTGAAGGTGCGCGACATCAGCAAGCTGGGCAAGGTGCTGGACAGCCTGGCCGCACAGGGCGCAAACCAGATCAACGGCCCCAGCTTCGAGATCGACCAGCCGGAACCGGTCTATGACGAGGCCCGCCTGGCTGCGCTGAAGAAGGCCCAGGCCCGCGCCGAAACCTATGCCAAGTCGCTGGGCCTGCGCGTGCGCCGCATCGTCAGCATTTCCGAAGGCAGCCAGGGCGGCTTCCGACCGATGCCGATGATGGCCATGGCCGCCGGCCGCGCCAACAAGATGGAAATGGATACCGCGGTGTCGCCGGGCGAAACCACCGTCTCGGTCAACCTGGACGTGGTGTTCGAACTGGGCCGCTGAGCAACGCGGCCACCGCAATCGGAACGGCGCCTACGGGCGCCGTTTTGTTCTGGCCACTTCTCCTGCTGGCGTGGCCTGCATTCGCTTGTGGGATCGGCGCAAGCCGCGAAGCTGGCACTGCTGGACCCATCGACTGCCGTGCAACCCGATGATGCGCCTGCTTCGCGGCTTACGCCGCTCCCACAAGTGCCGGCCTTTGCTTCCCCTCAAGCTGTCCGCCAGCTGACCAGAAACAAGCACCCCGCTTGCCGAATGCCTGAATAAAGGGCGCACTGCAGTTACGGGACGCAGTCGAGCAACCCCGTCCCGTGTCATCGCGCGTTGTTCTCTGTCACACGCCCACGCATGGAGGTGGTACATGGTCCGCACGCAACAACGCAGTCCGTCCCTGCACGTAGAACCCTCGCGCATCCTTGCCTACAGCACGGCCCTGGCCCTGCACGCATTTACCCTGGGCTTGCTGTTGATTCCACTGTCACAGGTACCGATCCACAACGAAGCGGTGCGTGAGCGTTGGCTGGTCCCCGACGCCAAACCCATCGTCCCCAACCCGCCGACACCGCCGGTCGATGTACCAGTGACCAGCACGCCGTCACCGCCGCGGCAACCGGCGCTGGCAATACCGGTGGACAGCACACCAATGCCGATCTTCGCGACCGAGGCAGTCGTCAGCGCACCGGTGGATGTTGCGCCTGCCGTCGACACCACCCCGTCCATCGATCCAATCGGCCCCTCCACACCGCTGCAAGGCGTGCAGCTGCGTTACCTCAATGCTCCAGCGCCGGGCTATCCGCGTGATGCCCTGCTCGCCGGTGCACAGGGCACGGTGACGCTGCGGGTCCTGGTGGATGTGGACGGCTCCCCGCTGGAAGTCAGCATCGAACGCAGCAGCGGCAACCGCAGTCTGGACAACGCCGCCCGCAGCCAGGTGCTGCGTCGCTGGAAGTTCCAATCCGCTACCGACGGCGGTCGCCCGGTACAGGCTTATGGCCTGATCCCGGTTGACTTCAAACTTGGCTGAACAGGGCAATTGTTCGCTTATGGCAGCGTTTTCTAAACGCTGCCATAAGCAGCGCCAAACTGTCTGTGGCCATTAATGATTATTTCACTACCTCGTCACCCATGGGAAACCTAGATTCGCGGCCGTCGATGTTCTTGGCCGCGTGTTGGCGGCCTTCTTGCCGCTGTTCCCTGGAGAGAGACTGTGAAACATCTGACCTACCCACGCAGCAACCGTCTTAGCGACGCCATCAACGGCAACATTGGCCGCCTGCTCCTGGTTCCACTGACGTTGGCAGCGGGCGCACCGCTGGCCATGGCACAGGAACAACAAGCCACCAACCTGGACCGGGTAACGGTCACCGGCTCCAACATCCCCCGCGCCACAACTGAAACCGCGTCACCGGTACAGGTCATCACCCGGCAGGAAATCGACCGTACCGGCAAGGCCACCATCGCCGAATACCTGCAGACCCTGACCAGCGACGGCGCAGGCTCCATTCCCAAGAGCTTCGGCACCGGTTTCGCCGGCGGCGGCTCCGGTATCTCACTGCGCGGCCTGGGTGCGGCTTCGACCCTGGTCCTGCTCAACGGTCGTCGCATGGCGCCGTACGGTCTAGCCGATGACGGCCAGAAGGTCTTCACCGACCTGAGCGTCATCCCGATGGATGCGGTCGAGCGCGTTGAAGTCCTGAAAGATGGCGCCTCGGCCATCTACGGCTCCGACGCCATCGCCGGCGTGGTCAACATCATCCTGCGCCGCGACTTCACCGGTGCCATGCTCAAGGCCTCCTACGGCACTTCCGGCGACAGTGATGGCAACGCGCGCAAGGCCTCACTCACCGCCGGCGTGGGCGATCTGGATACCGATGGCTACAACGCCTTCATCAGCATCGACCTCAGCAAGACCGACGACATCCGTATCTCCGACCGTCGCAACCGCAAGTGGATCGGCAATGGCGACCTGAGCCCCTATGGCTTCGATCGCGTATCCGGCGGACAGTTCTTCCCGCTCAACGGCGCCATCACCTCCAACGGCACCGTAGCCGGCAGTTCGCCAGCAGGCAGCATCCGTGACCCTGCGACCGGCATCTACCAGTCCCTGCCCGGCTGCTCGCAGTTCTCCAATATCAGTCCAGTCGATGCTGGCGGCGGCTGCCTGTGGCAGACCCAGGACTTCCGCAGCCTGAGCCCGAGCGAAGAGTTCGGCAACCTGTTCGCGCGCGGCACCTTCGTGCTGTCGGACAACTTCGAAATGTACGGCGAGTTCGGCTACTCGAAGAAGAAGAACGTGTTCTACAACACCCCCAGTGGCGTTTCCGGCTCCTGGGGCTACCCGGGCGGCCCGGTCAATGCCAGCAGCGGCGCCGGCGCCACGGTGCTGGGTGCGGCGCACCCGGACAACCCGTTGGGCGTGGACGCCCGCCTGCGCTACGCCGCCTTTGACGTAGGCCCGCGCGTCACCACCAACACCAACGAGTTCACCCGCTTCCTGGTTGGCGTGAAGGGCACCGCAGGCGATTGGGATATCGATACCGCCTACCTGCATTCGGCAACCCAATTGGTCAACGAACGCACCGGTTTCCTGCGTTACAGCCACGTACGTACCGCACTGACCGACCCGAACAGCCCGGTGGGCTGGTGGCGTATCGGCGCCAATGCAGGACAGAACTCGCAAGCGCTTTACGACTACATTTCGCCGACCATCCACGCCAACGCCTCCACCACGTTGGACATGATCGACTTCAAGGCCTCGCGCAGCCTCGCCGATCTGGCCGGCGGTCCGCTGGGCTTTGCAATCGGCGCCGAGTACCGTCGCCAGAAAGCCAACCTCGACCCACAGACCTACACCGATCTGGGCGACATCATCGGCCTGGGCTATTCGGCCTATAAGGGCACCCAGGAAGTTGGCGTGCTCTATACGGAAATGGTCGCGCCGGTACTGGACTCGCTGGAGCTGTCCGGTGCCCTGCGCGTGGACAAATACAAGGGCGGCGATACTGCCACCACACCAAAAGTTGGCCTGAAATGGACGCCTGCGGAATGGATCGCCTTGCGTGCCACCTATGCCGAAGGCTTCCGCGCGCCAGGTCCGGCTGAAGCCGGTGACGGCGGCCTGGCCGCCTTCAGCACCGCACGTGATCCGGTGCGCTGCCCGGGTGGCACCCCGGCCCCCGGTGCCACCGCAGTGGACTGTGCCGTCAGCCTGGCTATCATCACCTCGGCCAATCCCGACCTGAAGCCGGAGAAGTCCAAGAGCTATACCGTCGGCCTGGTGCTGGACCCGACCTCCAGCACGACGATGACCTTCGACGCCTGGCAGATCAAACGCACCAACGAGATCAACCAGGGCGATACCGATCTGGCCTTGGCTGCCGGCCGTGGCATCCGCTCGGACAATGACCTGCCCGGCATTCCCAACAGTGGCAGCCTGCTTGCGGTCAGCGTCGACTACATCAACTCCGCCTCCACCACCATCCGCGGTTTTGATTTCGACATTCGTCAACGCGTGGCGCTGGGCAACTACGGCAAGCTGTTGATGGACCTGCAGTGGACCAGGATCAACTCCTTCGAGCGCGATGACGGTACGGGCACCGTGTACCAGTACGCCGGCACGCACGGCAATTGCGATGTCACCAACTGCATCGGCACGCCGAAGGATCGCCTCAACTTCGGCCTGACCTGGGACATGGACCGCTTCAGCATCAGCAGCATCGCAAACTACATCGGCAGCATGGACAACGTCGCCTTTGAAGGTGACAGCTGCGCCAATCACTTCACCGATGGCTCCGATGCACCACGTGGCTGCAAGCTGCGTTCGTTCTACACCATCGACCTGTCCGGTCGCTGGCGCGCCACCGATGCGTTCGAGATCTTCGGTTCGGTACAGAACCTCACCGATCGCATCGCACCGCTGGACCCGCTGACCTACGGTGCGGTCAACTACAACCCGCTGCATTACAGCGGTGCCGTTGGCCGTTACTACACGATTGGCGCCAAGTACACGTTCAATTGATATACATCGCCACGGCGTGAACCGCGCCGGGGCAACCTGGACCGTACCGAAGAAAAGCCGCGATCACTCGCGGCTTTTCTTTTGCCCGCTGCGCACGGAAGAGCCGGCAACCGCTCCTGTTTCAACGAGCAGCACGCCCAGCCATGCCTTGAAAGCTGTACCACCGCAATGCTGCTGCGGATGATGGCAAACTGCCACTTCTACACCGTGCAGTAGCGACCGATGCCTTCACCACCACCATCCAATGCGGCATTCCTGCAGGCGGCCAGGCATTTTCTTGTTGCATCGAATGCGACAGCAACCGAACAAGCCTTCGCCCCCGTAGTGCAGGCGTCGACCCCCATGCCATTGAGCAGCCTGGATGCACTGGAGAAACAGGTTCGTCATGAGCTTGGGCAGCATGCGCAGCAAACACGCACGTGGTGGCGGCCGCGGACGCGCACGCAGCGGCACCTGACCTGGTTGGATCTATGCAACGCCGATGGCTATGTGCGCGAACGGACGTTACGTTGCCTGCAAGCAGCACCCAGCGCACTTTTTCTGGCCCTGGCACTTCGCCGACTGAATGACTGGGTCCCCGAAGTACGCACCGCCGCACGCGAACACCTCCCTCGAATCGCAGCCGCATCAGCACCGCAGGACGTCACACAGGCGCTATGGGCCGTGCTGCCCACCCTGGACTCATGGGGCAGGTTCGGCGCCGCCGAACGGAAAACCCTCGAAGAACTGACCGCATCGGAGTCGGTTTCCCGCGGCCTGCTCGAACGAATCCTTGATGCTCCCGCCGGACCTGTCACGTCGATCCTGGTACAGGTCACACGCACGCCCCTCATCGACACATGGCTGAAAACCGTCGCCCACAACGCAATTCAACCCGCAGTGCGGGCCAGATCGTTCCGCTTCCTGATGGAGGGACGCGCAACCTGGGTTGCAGGCCGCACCTGGACCTGGACTGACCTGAAGTGGTGCAAAGGCAAATTCGAACCGGTGACCGGCGAACGCCGGTTGGAAGTGACCTATCCCTTGCAGGAACTGCTGGAGGCGGCGCTGCGCGATGCCTCACCCAGCGTCCGCTGCATTGCCGCGGAGATACTGATCAGACAGCCTGCCACCGTTGGCACGCAGGCAGCTGTGCTCGCCGCAACACTGGCATCGGACCGATCACCCCATCTTGCTGCACGCGGGCGTTTTGCGATGGCAAGGCTGTCAGAAGCAGGCGCCAGCACTTAGGTCACAGTGGGCAGTCACCGCACCGAAAAGCCGCGATATCCACCTTGGATTGGCCAATCGCCGACAAAAAAAGACCCGCATCTCGCGATGCGGGTCTTCAATCAAATCTTGGCGCCCGAAGTTGGACTCGAACCAACGACCCCCTGATTAACAGTCAAGTGCTCTAACCGGCTGAGCTATTCGGGCGGGGAGGCGCATTCTATACGTTAATCACGCGCGATGGTAGGGGTGATTGGCCAACATCGCCGCTGCGCGATACAACTGCTCGGCCACGACCAGCCGAACCAGCATATGCGGCAAAGTCAGCGGGCCTATCGACCACTTCTCGTCGGCCACCGCGGACACTTCCGCTGCGTGCCCTTCCGGGCCACCAATCAGGAACGCCAGGTCGCGCCCCTGCGTGCGCCAGTGTTCCAACCGCTGCGCCAACTGCTCGGAGCTGAGCTGGCGACCTGGTACGTCCAGCGCCACCACATAGGGATTCTTGGGCAGCGCGGCCAATACCCGCTTGCCCTCGTCCTCGATCGCGCGCTTGGGATCGCGCCCCTTGCCGCGCAGGCCCGGTTCGATTTCGACCAGCTCCAGCGGCAACCAATGCGACAGCCGCTTCTGGTACTCGGCAAACCCCTGCGCAACCCATGACGGCGCGCGTTCGCCGGTGGCGATCAATCTGGCTTTCATGCGCGGCCTCCTGGCAACCTGCACAAATGAAGACGGCGCCCTGCGGCGCCGTCACGGAAGCTGCGGCCGTCAGGCTCAGCCAGCATCCTGCTCGTCTTCGTCGTCGTAGGCCGAGCGCGGCTGGTCGCCGACGGTCCACAGACGCTCAAGCGCATACAGTTCGCGCACGCGCGGCAGCATGACGTGGACGATGACATCGCCCAGGTCGACCAGGACCCACTCGGCTTCGCGCTCACCTTCCACACCCAGCGGCATCACGCCCAGGTTCTTGGCAAAGCGCACCACTTCCTCGCCGATCGACTTGACGTGGCGGGTAGAGGTACCGGAGACCACCACCATGTAATCAGCCACGCTGGACTTGCCACGCACATCGAGCTCGACGGCATCCCGGGCCTTGATCTCCTCAAGGGCGGAGTGAACGGACGCCAGCAGGGCCGGGACGGAGGGTGCCGGGCTGGGCATTTGGGTCTTGATGACTTGGGCTTCGGTGGTCAAAGCAGCAGAACTCGATGAATTAAGGGGACGATTATAGAGAACATGCCCGCTGCCGGCATTCACACCGGCGCGGCACTGCCGTACAGGCCTTGCGCAAGGATGTACCCGGCCACCGCCGAAGGCAACAGATCCCGCCATGGCCCGCCACTGGCGATGGCCGCCCGTACCTCGGTGGCCGACTCGGCATGCAGCGGCTGGCGCAGCCGCCAGACGGCTCCTGCCGGACTGGCAATCAGGCATTCGGGCGAACTGACCCAGGCGCCTTTCAGTCGTTGCGCAAGTTCCGCTGGCAGATCGCCATCCAGACCACTGCCTGGGCGTTCAGCAACCACGATATGCGCCAGATCGAGCAGATGCTCCCATTGGTGCCAGCTTGGCAGGCCGAGCAGGCTGTCAGCGCCCATCAGCATGGCCAAAGAGCGCTGCGGGCCGATCTGGGCGCGGAGGTCGCGCAGGGTGTCCACGGTCCATGACGGCACGCCGGGCTGCTGCTGGGCACGCTGCAGTTCACGGGTATCCAACAGCAGGTTGGGCTCGTCGGCAACCGCCAGTGCCAGCATGTGCGCACGCTGGGTGGCATTGGCACCAGGCGGCGCACGGTGCGGCGGATCGGCGGCCGGCATCAGGTGCACCGGCACCCGCAGCTCGGCTGCCGCACAGCGCGCGATGGCCAGATGGCCGTTATGAACCGGATCGAAGGTACCGCCATACAGCAGCCACAGGCCGCCTTCGGCAGTAACTGCCGGCGACGGCCAGGCAGCGCTCATTCAGCGCACGCCACGGACGAGCAGACGCACCGCACGAGCTTCGGCCAGTGCAACCAGCAGTCGCTCGAGGGCAAGCCATGGATCGCCCTCGGCCCGCCCCTTGGCCATGCGGTCGACCTGCGAGGCCTCGGCGACAAAACGCTCCCAGCGGCGGGGATCGGGATGCCGCTGCAAGGCCCGCTTGAACGGCGCCTGGCGCGATTCCCAGATGCCCTTGGATTTCATTTCCGCGGCCAAGTTGCCGCCACTGGCCTGCACCCGGGCCAGCCCGGCGGTGATCAGCAGTTCGCGGATCAGGATCGGCATCAATGCAGCCACTGCCTCACCCTCGGCGCGCAAGCCGGCGACCATCCGCAGCACAGCCTGCGCCTGCCCGGAGAATGCCGCCTCACTCAGCCTGAAGACGTCGTAGCGTGCGGCATCGGCAACCAGCGACTCCATCCTGGCAGCATCCAGCGGCTGGCCATCGGCCAGCAGCGCCAGCTTGTCAATCTCCTGCGCGGCAGCGAGGAGATTGCCTTCAACGCGTTCGCTCAAGCGCTGCACGGCGGCAGGATCAGCGCGCAGGCCCTTGCTGCGCAGACGCCGCTCGATCCAATCCGCCAGCTCGTGTGGCTTGATCGCCCAGGCCACCGAAAGCACGCCAACCTTGTTGACGGCCTCGGCCCATTTGCCCTGGTGCGCCTTGCTCCACTCACCGGCAGTGATCAGCAGCACCACATCCGGTGCCGGCCGCGCGCAGAAGTCGCTGATGACCTCAGCCCCTTCCTTGCCCGGCTTGCCGTTGGGCAGGCGCACTTCGACCAGACGGCGCGCACTGAACAGGCTGGGCGCGTTGAAACTGGAGGCCAACTGCCCCCAATCAAAATCGCGACCGTCAGCGTCAAATACTTCGCGCTCGCCAATACCATCGGCACGCGCCTTGGCGCGCACCGCATCGGCGGCTTCAATGACCCGCAACAGCTCGGGGCCGGCGATCAGATACGCCGGCGCCAAGGCTTGGGAAGCGATCTGGCTGGCCAGCTGTTCCGGTCGCAGCTCCATTGCTCAGCCCCTATACGCCTGTTTAAAGCCAGAACGCGTCAACTCAGTGCGCTCCGCCCGCTGCGTCCTCCGCAGGCTTGGGGGCCTGCAGGGCTTTTTCCACATCGGCGCGGACCACGCTGTCGATGCGCCGCAGGATCGAGGCTGACATTTCGCGACGCAGCTCATCGGCAAGGATTTCGCGTTCGGTGGTGGTACCAGTGGAATCCTGCGGCGGCGACACATAGTCGCGCGACAGCTCCACCGCCTGTTCCGGCACGATCACGCTGCCGTCCGGACGCAGGAACGAGAACACCACCGCGTAGCGCAGGCTGTATTCCTGGGCACGGCCTTGGCCGTCGATGGCGATGGGCAGGTCACCCCAGCGTTCGGAGCGGATCAAGAGGCGGGCAACGCCTGGCGTCTTGCCAGCCACAGCAGGTGTGCCGCCGTCTTCCACCACGGTAGCGCCGGAAGAGCGCAGGCCGCGATTGAGGATCTTGACCAGTTCGCTGTAACGCACCGCTGAATCCACCTGCACCGCCGGCATATCGGCAGGCAGCGCGAGCTTGTTACGCAGATGGAAGCCGCACCCGGTGAGGGTGGCAGCGAGAATCAGGGCAGTCAGGTATCGAGTCATGCACACAGTCTGGAGGAGCCGGCCGGGAGCGGCAACAGGCAGCAAGCCTGCCTGATGCCGTGTGAACTGCACTTGAGATACCCGTTGCGGCTTACGCCGCAACGATATTGACAATCTTGCCCGGCACGATGATGACCTTGCGGATAGTCAGCCCGACCAGGAACTTGGCCGTGTTCGGCTCATCCTTGGCCAGGGCTTCGATCTGCTCGCGCGAGGTATCGGCGGCCACGTCGATGGTGCCACGCAGTTTGCCATTGACCTGCACGGCCAGGGTCAGCGAATCCTTGACCAGCGCAGCCGTGTCCACCTGCGGGAACGGCTGGTCTTCGAGCAGGGTCTGCGCGTGGCCCAACAGCTGCCACATCGCATGACAGGCATGCGGGGTGATCGGATTCAGCAGCAGCACCGCCGCCTGCAGGGCTTCCTGGCGCACCGCACGGCCCTGCGCGCTGGCATCGTCGAACTTGGCCAGGGTATTGAGCAGTTCCATCACCGCAGCGATGGCGGTATTGAAGGCGTGGCGGCGGCCGTAGTCGTCGCTGACCTTGGCGATGGTTTCGTGGGTCTTGCGGCGGATCGCCTTCTGCTCGGCACTCAGTGCAGCGACATCCAGCGCCGGCGCAACGCCGTCGGCAACGTGCTTGTGCACCATCGCCCACAGCCGGCGCAGGAAGCGCGCCATGCCGTCGACGCCGGCCTCGTTCCATTCCAGCGACTGTTCCGGCGGCGCAGCGAACATCGAGAACAGTCGCACGGTGTCAGCGCCGTACTTGGCGACCATGGTCTGTGGGTCGACACCGTTGTTCTTGGACTTGGACATCTTCTCGACGCCACCAATCACCACCGGCTGGCCGTCTTCACGCAGGGTCGCGCCGGTGATGCGGCCGCGCTCGTCGCGCACCGTGTCCACGTCGGCCGGGTTGAACCAATCCTTGGAACCGTCGCTGTTCTGGCGATAGAAGGTTTCGGCGATGACCATGCCCTGGCAGAGCAGGTTCTGCGCCGGCTCGTTGCTATCCACCATGCGTGCATCGCGCATCAGCTTGTGGAAGAAACGGAAATACATCAGGTGCAGGATGGCGTGCTCGATGCCACCGATGTACTGGTCGACCGGCAGCCAATAGTTGCCGCGCTTGTCCACCGCTTCGCGGGCACCTGGCGAGGTGTAGCGGGCGTAGTACCAGCTCGACTCCATGAAGGTATCGAAGGTATCGGTCTCGCGCTCGGCCGCGCCGCCGCAGTCCGGGCAGGTGGTCTTGCGCCATTCCAGGTCGGCCTTGATCGGCGAACCCGTACCGTTGAGCGTCACGTCTTCCGGCAGGATCACCGGCAGCTGGTCTTCCGGCACCGGCACCGCGCCACACTTGTCGCAGTAGATCACCGGAATCGGGCAACCCCAGTAACGCTGGCGGCTCACGCCCCAGTCGCGCAGGCGGTAATTGACCCGGCGCTGGCCCTGGGCCTTGCGCTCGAAACGCTCGGCCAGTGCCTCGAACGCGCCCTGGAAATCCAGGCCGTCGAATTCGGCGGAATTGACCAGCTCGGTTTCGCGGGTCTTGTCGCCGTACCAGTCCTGCCAGCGGCTGTCGTCGTAGCTGCGTTCGTCGTCATTCTTCGGCGACTTCAGCGCGATGACCTGCAACTTGGGCAGCTTGTACTTGGTAGCGAACTCGAAATCACGCTGGTCGTGGCCCGGAACGGCCATCACTGCGCCGGTGCCGTAGCCCATCAGCACGAAGTTGGCGACCCAGATCGGCACCTGCTCGCCACTGACCGGATGGATGGCCTTCAGGCCGGTGTCCATGCCGCGCTTTTCCTGGGTTTCCAGTTCGGCCTCGGAGACACCGCCCTGCTTCAGCTCGGCCAGCATGGCGGCCAACTGCGGGTTGTTCTTTGCGGCATGCACGGCCAGCGGATGTTCGCCGGCAATGGAGACGAAGCTCACGCCCATCACCGTGTCCGGGCGGGTGGTGAACACACGCAGCGGATCCAGCGCGGCACCATCCACGTCACGCACGTCGAACTGGATTTCCAGGCCTTCGGAGCGGCCGATCCAGTTGCGCTGCATGGTCTTGACCGATTCCGGCCAGCCCGGCAATTCATCCAGGCCGTCCAGCAGTTCCTGGGCGTAATCGGTGATGCGCAGGAACCACTGCGGGATCTCGCGCTTCTCCACCAGTGCGCCGGAACGCCAGCCGCGGCCATCGATGACCTGCTCGTTGGCCAGCACGGTGTTGTCGACCGGGTCCCAGTTCACCACCGAGTTGCGGCGGTAGGCCAGGCCCTTGCGCATCAGGCGGGTGAACATGCGCTGCTCGTGGACGTAGTAGTCCGGCGTGCAGGTGGCGAACTCACGCGACCAGTCGATCGCATAACCCAGCGACTTGAGCTGGCTGCGCATGTGGCCGATGTTGGCGTAGGTCCACTTGGCCGGCGCGGTCTTGTTCTTGATCGCGGCGTTTTCGGCCGGAAGACCGAAAGCATCCCAGCCCATCGGCTGCAGCACGTTATGGCCGGTCATGCGCTTGTAGCGGCTGATGACGTCGCCAATGGTGTAGTTGCGCACGTGGCCCATGTGCAGCGCACCGGACGGGTACGGAAGCATCGACAAGCAGTAGTACTTGGGCTTGTCCGAGGTTTCGTTCACCTCGAATGCTTTCTCGGCCTCCCAGAACTTCTGGGCGGCGGCTTCAACCTGCTGGGGATCGTAGATATTCGGTTCGACGCTGGACATGTCAACGCTGGGCAACGGCAAAGCGGCAAAGGGTACCGCAGTGCATCATTGCACTCCAATCCGGCCACAGGCCAGCACCCAGCAAGGCATGCAGGTCATTGAAATATAGGGGTTTTAAAAAACCGCCAATTTCCAGAGCCAGCGTCAGCCGCGTTGACTGCGCGTGCCCTACCCCGCCAGCGCGGTGATTGTGCCGCGCCGCTCAGCTGCGCGCCGGTGCCAGCCGGGCCGCGCCCACCAGCCATACCAGCCAACCCAGGAACGCCAGGCGCTGCGCCATTGCCACCGGCATGGCGATCTCGAACAGGAAGGCACTGCAGACGACCCAGAGCACACAGACCACGGTCAGCGTCGACAAGGACCGCCAGCCTTTGGCCTTGCCCGCCCCAAACCGCAGGGCGATGGCGGCGGCAGTGAACGCCAGCAACCACAGCAACCAGGCGCTGGCGTGGAACTGGCTGGCGCGGTTCTCGATGTCATCCACGTCGAGGGGAAACAGGCCCATCGCGGCAAAGGCGATGGCGGCCAGCAACAGCATCTGTCCACCAACCCGCAGCGGACGCGGCGCAGTGGTCGGCATGCGCAGGATCAAGTCCAGTGCCGCCACCGCAGCCAGCAGGCCCGGCACCACGAAGCCCAGCAAGCTGAAGGCGGTGCCGCTGGGGATGCCTCGCGCGCCGAGCAGCGACACCGGGTGGCGCATCTGGTCATAACCGTGCAGCTGCATGCCGAAACCCACGACTGCCGCCACGAAAACCACTGCCGCCAGTGGACCTGCCCAGACCACCGCATTGTTACGCTTCAACACAGCACACCTTGTCCCGCTCTGGCCGGGGCACAGCTGCCACGACTACCGGCCGCTATTGTGAGGGCTGCGACCGGTAATGACATCGGTCGCCAATCCCGGCAACCTCGGCTCAAGCACCGGCCACCACGATTTCGACCCGGCGGTTCGGCGCCAGGCAATCCAACAGTGCGGCGCCAGCAGCCTCATCGCATTGCACCAGCGGCGCACTGTTGCCGCGCCCCTCGGCGTGGATGGCAGCAGCAGGGATGCCTCGCTGCACCAGGTAGTTGCGCACGCTCTGCGCGCGCCGCCGCGACAAGTCCATGTTGTAGGCATCACTGCCGATGCGATCGGTGTAGCCGATGATGTTCAGCGTCTGCGCCGCGTTGCTGGCACGGAGGTCCTGGACGAATTCATCCAGTTTCGCCTGACCCGCCGCTGACAGGTTGGCACTGTCAAAGGCGAACAAGGCATCGGCCGACAACCGCAGCGGCGCCACCACCGGTGGTGGCGGAGGCGGTGCCGGCGCAACCGGGGCGGGAGCCGGTTCCAGCAGGGCGGCGCAACTGTCCGGCTTCCAGCGTTGACCGCTGGCTACCCCCTTGGAATCGAAATTGACCTGGAACTGGCATTGGATCGGCTCGGCTCCTACCGAACGACGGAAGTTGAATACGTAGTTCCAGTTGCGTACACCCCACAAGCCCTCATTGAACTGTGGCGTGCCCAGCAACTCCTGGACCTGGGATTTGTTCATGCCTGGCGCGTACTGGCGCAGGTTGTCCAGATTCACGTAGGTACCGCCTGCGGGATAGGCGCGAGCCGGGTCCGGGAACTCCTCTCGCACGTTGCCCTTGCCACAGGCGGTCAGCGTTGCCAGCAAGGCAAGTACGGTCCATTTCCTGTTCATAACGTCCTCGATGTGTAGCCAGGGTTGTATGCCTGCGGGTTCCCGTTGCACCGCTTACCACTGGAAACCAGCACCCACGGTCACCCCGCCATCGCCGCGGGTATTGGCCGAGCCACTGAGCTTGTAGATCCAGCGGCCGCCATCGGTGACCCCGGACACGCCCACCGCCATGCTCGACTCACCGTGGAACGTACTGGCCGCCATCGACGCCATGCGCTTTCCTGCCTCGGTGGGTTGCGGCAAGCCCGCCATCGCCATCGCCGAAGCGACGCCTGCAGAAGCACGGTCATCGATGCGTTTCATGTCACGGCTTACGTCATTGAAGCGTTGATCGGTGTAGTTCTTCGACCAGTCCATGACCTCCCCCATGCCCTTGTTGAGTTGCGCGACATTGACGGCATCGGTAGGCGCCACGCCGGTACCCACGTTGTGGATGACGGTACTGGTGCCTGGGCGACCCATCGTCACGCTGCCGTAATTGGTGCTGCCGTCGGTGTTCTGGTCATAGCGCACGGTGCCCTGCTGCGAAGCCTGCAGCTGGCGCACATTCACCGCGTCGGTGGCCTCGGTGCCATCACCTACGTTGGTGATCTGACGCTCGGCGCCGGCAGCACCCACCGACACGGTGTTGGCACGGGTGGCCACCGAGCCTGCGCCCAACGCCACGCTGCCGGCAGCAGACGCGTCGGCACCGTTGCCGATGGCAACCGCCTGGTTGCCGTCAGCCTTGGCTTGCGGGCCGGCAGCCACACTGTCCTGGCCGGAGGCCGAAGCAGCTGCCTTGGTGGAGTTGACGGCGAAGTACTGGTTGCCGGCACCACCGTTCTGGATGTTGTCGATGCGGTTGTTGACGTTGACGATGGAGCCATCCAACGCCGCCAGGGCGTCGGTGACATTGCCCAGCGTCTGCTGGGTACCAACACCGCTACTGTTGATCGAAGTAACGTTGAAGCTGGCTGCGCTCCATTGCCCGGTAGTGCTGTTGTACTGCAGCGTGCCACCGATGGCAGACGCAAGTGCCTGGTTGGTTGTGGCCAGTTGCCCACCGTTGATCGCATCCAGGCTGCCAGTGGCGACATTGCCCGCAGCCACGTTGCCCAAGGCCACCGCCGCACCGCTGCCATCGCCGGTCAAACGTACTGCGTTGGTGGGATTTCCGGCACCGTCGGCGATGTATTTCACCGCCAATGGATCGCTGCTGCCCGGGACATTGCCCGGCAACAGGTTGGTCAGGTTTGCCAACGAGTCGCTGATGGAGGTGAACGCGCTGCCGATGTTTGCGTATGACTGCAGTGAAACCGCCCCCAGCACACCGATGCTGTTGATCTGGTAGCTCGGCGCGCCAAGCACGCCACCGTTGAACGTCGCACCGCCACCCAGATAGGTCGCCATCGAGCCGCCCAGCCCGAACAGTTGCCCCCCGTTTACCGCCTCCATGCTGCCGGCTGCAACCGAGCCGGCCGCAAGATTGGCCAGCACCGTGCCACTGACTGCCTGACCGCTGCCCAGCGTCACCTTGCCATAGTTGACGACACCATTGGCGTCTTCGTCATAGACCACGGCGGCCAAGCCCAGGTCGTCAATCTGGTCCAGTGCACCGCGCAGCTGCTTGACGTTCACCGCATCGGTGTCCTGGCTGCCGGCGGCGACATGGGTGATCTGGCGCTCACGCCCCGCCGAACCCACCGCCACTTCGCCGATGGAGGTCTGGGTAGCAGTCAAACCGAACGCGATGTAATTGTCCTGGCCACCGCGGGCAGCATTGGACTTGAAGCCCAGCGCCACACTGTTGGCCTTGTCCGAGGTTGCACCGGCACCAAGCAGGGTCTGCGCGTTGGCAGTGCCCTTGGCGCTGTCGCCCACCACCACCGAGTGACCCAGCCGCGCATCGTAGTCAGCCGTCGGCACACCGGTCTTGCCACCCGCGGCATCGATGAACACCTGGTCCGCCGTCTGCGTTGCCAGGCGATGCTCGGCGTTGCTGCCGATCACCACTTCCTTGGAGCCGTTTGCAAACGCGCCGTCACCGATCAGCACCTGGTAGTCCTGCGCTGCAGGCACCGCCCAGCATTTTGCAGTCACCGCTCCCAGCACATTGAGGCAGTCGGAGGCCCAGCCCGGGGCGCCGTCCGGCAACACCAGGCCAAGCAGTCCACCCGGGTCGCCATTGTTGATGTTGGTGATGTAGCTGTCGGAGGTAACCCCTCCGATCAGGGTCAAATGCGAGTTGCCGCCGGTGCTCAAACCACCCAGCCCGTCCAGCAGACTGCCTACCGGGCTCAGGTTGACCACCGGCAAACCCAGTACCGAAACCTCGGAATAGGTCTGCATCACGTTGGTGCTGTTGACCTTCAGGCTACCGCTGTTGATATAGCCATTACCGCCCAGGATGGAGGTAAGCGGCGAATCCACCAACTGGTTCACCGATCCAACCAGACCACCATTGCCGACGATCAGGCCCGACGGCCCTGAGGCCGGTGCCGCCGACGGTGCAGCGGGCACCACCGGATTGCCGGTGAGGCCACCAACAACGTTCGACAATCCACCGGTCACACCACCGATCACGCCACTCAGAGCGTCGGTCACACCACTCACACCCGACCCGGAGCCGGTGATGCCGCCCAGCGTATTGCCGGTCGCACCGAGCAGCGTGGAGGCGGTGTTGTCGACTGTTTCCAAAAGATTCTGCACCGTGCCGGTCACGTCGCCGTTGGCCAGCGCGCCGGTCGTGTCCTGCAGCCCGCCGGTCAGTGTGCCAACCGTGTTGGTGACACCTGTGCCCAGCGTATTCGAGCCGGTCACGCCACCCACCACCGCACCAAGAAGATCGCCTACGCCGTCCAGCACCGGCGCAGTGCCATCAACCACGCCATTCACAACACCCCCCAGGCCCGTCCCCTCGACCAGCCCGCCGGTCAAGTCTTCGACGGCGCCCACCGTGCCGGTCACGGCGCCAAGCACCGGATTGCCACCTTGCCCTGCACCTGGCAGCAACAGGTCACCCACACCCGCAACGCCACTGCCAAGTTGGCCGGTAACCGAGGTCACCGTGGTGCTGACGTGTGAGGTGAGCGTTTCCACCGCTGCCACCGGCTGGCCTGCCAGCACCTCGCCAGTGACTTCTTTGACCGCGCCGACCGTTGAAGCCAGCGTGCCCTGCAACGGGCTTCCACCCTGCTGGCCCGGCAGCAGTCCACCGACCAAACCTTCAACGCCGCCGGCCAGGTGCTGGCCAATCGGCGTCAACGTCGCCCCCACATGGGAGGTGAGCGTTTCCACCGCTGCCACCGGCTCGCCGGTCAGCACTTCGCCGGTGAGTTCCTTGACCGCGCCAGCCGTTGAAAGCAATGTTCCGTGCAACGGGCTTCCGCCCTCCTCCTTGCCAGGCAGCAGCACCGCGGCGATGCCTTGCAATCCCGTACCGGCTCCGGTCAGTGGGCCAACCGATGCAGTAACTGCAGCATTGGCCGAAGCCGCCAGCGGCTTCACTGCGAGCGCGGCATCCGTTACGACTGACAGGGCTGCAGCAGATGAACCTGCCCCACCATGTGGATGCAGCTTCGGCAGCGAGGCGCGCACACCCACCCGTGCGCGTACCGCGGCTGGCACAGTGGCAACATGCGGCTTGATCGCGGCTGCCGCCGACACGTCCACCTGCAGCAACGCCGGCAACGTCACCGAGGCGCTGAGCGCAGCACCGGCACCGGCTGTCGGCAGGGTGGTGGTGACAATCTGCTGCGCATCGGTGCTGCTGTACTTGGCGACCAGGTCCTGCAGGTCGCTCAGCTTGACGTCGGTTGCCGATGCGGGCCCGGCCATGGCCAGCGCGATGGCGCTGCCCAGGCCCGCCAGGCTCCACGACACCGACGGCGACAACCTTGCCGGACCAGAACGTTTCCCCTGTGCACTGGCCAGTTCGGAACCAACGACGAAGGCGTTGAGTGTACGGTTCCAGACCAAACGATAGATGCGGTTCATGTGGAGCCTCCGGTTCGACCCTTCCAGGAGCGGACAGGTCTTGGTTCGTGAGGCCAGTACAACGCTTTCAAGTCCGATGGTTTGCCCGCATCCGGCACATCCATACGGCAATTTGGCAAAGCGATACCCGTTAGCGGCACGCTAATGCACGTATTCGGCAACCACTGCGGTTAAGTGATGGGCATCACGCAGCTGCCCGACACCGCTCAGGCCGTGGAGTAAGTGCCGCGCATCAAGGTCTCACTCGGCAACTCGCCAAACACTTTTCGGTAGCTGTCGGCAAAGCGCGACAGGTCCCACAGGCCGCAGCTCAGCGCGATTGACTTGACCGACTTGCGGCCTGCATCTGCACTGGAAAGGCTGCGGCATGCCTCGCACAGGCGCAGCATCGACAGATAGCGTACCGGGGAGATCCCTACCAGCTCCTCGAATGCATAACGCAGCGCCCGCTCACTGACGCCTGCGGCGTCGCACAGCTCGTGCATGTAGATATGGCGTCGAAGATTGGCATACATCATGTCCTCGGCGCGGCGGAAAATAAGATAGCGGGCACGTCGGCTGCGGTTGCAGCCAGCGCGCTCGGGCAGGCCATTGGTTACTACTTCCTTGACGTGCGCATCGAGCATCGCATCGATCTCATCGCTACCGACTTCACCCTGGTGTATCCGCTCGTGCAAGCCTTGGTAATAAGCCTGCAGCGGCACGTGCGGGCGGTTGCTCAATACCGGTACGCCAGCCGCTTCTTCCAGAAGACCGCCCAGCCGCTGTGCTGCCGCACGCTCCTGGAAACGTTTGAGCGGAACCAACACAAAGGTCATCCGACTACCCGCGCCCAAGGCAAACTCGGTAACACCCTCAGGCATTACCGATACGATATTTCCTGACGCCAATGGCACGCCATGGCACCAGCTGGCTTCCGGGTCCACCGCCTGCAGGCATCCCAGCAGACACCAATCCAGCGGCAGCATGAAGCGGCCGCGTGTACGTGCACCGATTTCAAACGTGCACAACAAGGCCTGGTCGTGAACAAAGGAGGTGATTGATGCCGTAGGCGGCTGATCATCGAGCAACACCAGTTCAACGTGGCACACGCGAAGCGTGCCACTGAGCGAGGCCAGATCAAATGATCGCAAACCGTTTCCGCCGACTACCGCATCCATGTGAACGCCTTTGCACCCCCGAGTTGGGGATGCGCCTCAGAAGCCCGACCATCCATTGCAGGTAAACGCACAAAACCTGCAATCCCCTGCCGCACAGCCTGAAATCCGCATTACGGAACCGCCAGAAGAAGCGCATTCCTAATCCTCTGCGCCTCGGATACTGACAAAAAAAACTAGCCTTCACGCGGGCTCCGCCATTACCTAATCGCGAAGTCCATCACAGATATGAAAAACAATTCGTTCTTGCCGAATTTGCGCATCCGCGGCCGGGGCCGATTGCAATGATGTTTCCGGGCATGCCCTGCATGCCGACAGGGGACAACGGAAGCAAAGGTAGGGAACTGCCGGCACTACCCGGCAACCTGAGCGACCGTCGGCACACTCTTGCCGGTGTCATGTGCATCCCAATGACCTCAATCGGGCAGCAATGCCCATCGCCCGGCTTTCTGTCGGTGCAACACCGACACCGGGTCATCAGGGAGAACATCATGAACGCACAGCTGCGCAGGTTTTTCCGGGAAGAAGACGGTGTCACAGCACTTGAGTATGGGCTGCTGGCAGCCGTGGTGGCGGGCCTGATCATATTCTTCGCACGCGATGGCCTGAGAGTCGTATTCCAGACGGTCCTCACCAAACTTACCGAACTGGTTAGCGGCGCCGACACTGGCACCGGCACCACCTGAGCCGGGGCTGCGGCCATGACCATCGCCTATCTGACGGCGTTGCTGCTCGGCGCCCAGGTCGCGATCAGCGACCTGATGGCCCGGCGCGTTTCCAACCGGGCACTGCTGGCCGTGTTGGTGTGTGTCGTGGCGATGCAGCTGTTGCAGATTGGCAACCCGCCGTCACTTGCCAGCTGCCTGCTCGGTGGTGTGATCGGGCTGGCCGCATTGCTGCCTTTCTACGCCATCGGCTGGATGGGCGCCGGCGATGTGAAGCTGTTTTCGGTGATCGGGTTCCTGCTCGGCGGCAACGCGCTGCTACCGATCTGGATCATCGCCAGTCTGGCGGCCGGGGTGCACGCACTTGTCGCCATCAGTTGGCCGAGCGCGGCTTGTTGCGCACCACCGCGCCTGCAGCGGATGGTGCAATCCCTGCAGGGTTCCAGCCTGGTGCTGGATTGGCAGATGGATCTGCGCTCAGCGCGTCGCGGACGCCGTGGCATCCCTTATGCCGCGTACCTCGGCCTGGCGATGATCCTCGTCGTGGCGAATGGAGGTGGTCATGTCTAGGTGGAGAGCTCCCTCGCGAAAGCGCGCGCAAGGCGTGGTGACCATCGAGTTCGCATTGATGATGATGTTCGGCGTCCTGCCGTTGCTGTTCATCACTTTCACCGGCGTGATGATTTTTGCCGCCCAGCAATCACTCGCCTTGGCAGCAGGTGAAGGGGCGCGCGCGTCGCTGCGTTACGGCAGCACCGCCGAACGACGCGACAACGCCTGCCAGGCAGCAGCACGTTCGATGCAATGGTTGTTGAACTACTCCAAGACGGCGGCCGGCTGCAGCAGCGCTGATGCGGCACCGATCGCAGTGTCTCAACCTTATGCCTGCGCCGCCGATAGCAGTGTCAAGTGCATCAAGGTAACCACTTCGTACGACCATGACGCGCACCCCTTCATGCCGGGAACCGGCACGTTGATGGGCTGGACCATGGGCAAGTCATTGAGCAGTACCGCCGTTGTTCAACTGGATCTAGGCGACCGCTAAACGCGGACTCCAAGGGGGAGGAGCTTCAAGATGCCCAAGGCAATACGCATAGCTGCAATCCTGCTGTTGGCCGTCGCAGCGCTATTGATGGTGCTGGCCTTTGGAATTGGCCGGCGCGCAACGGCGCCCACCGACGTCAGCAGCGCGACGCCACCAACCAATCCATCCAAGCAGATGGTGGTAGTCGCCAGCAAGGATCTGCCTGCCGGCCAACCGATCACCGGCGCCGACCTCACCATTACCGAAATGGCCTTGCCACCGGCCAACGGCTACAGCGCCATCAGTGCAGTGGAAGGACGCACCCCGGCGAGGAAAATTGCCGCCGGCGCGATGGTCACAAGCGAACAATTGCTCCAGGGCATCGCCATTGGCATCAAACCCGGCGAGCGCGCCGTGGCGGTGCCAGTTGACGAGCTTGCCGGGGTCAGCAACCGGGTCGCGCCGGGCGACTACGTCGATGTATTCATGAGCTTGCAGGACCCGTCCAGCGCCGGCAGCGGCCAGAACAACACCCAGGCACGACTGCTGCTCTCGCGCCTGCAGGTACTGGGCTACGGCAGCGCCGATGTGGGCCAAGCAAGTGCCAACACCGACGAACAGAACAACGAGATCGGTGCTTCACCACCTGAGCCAGGCAGCCGCGCCGAAACCATTGCGTCCCGCGATGGGCGCCGCGATGGTTCTGCAAACGCTGATGCGGCGCAGGCGCGCAGTGCGATCCTGGCGGTTCCGGTACAGGATGCAGGTCGCCTGTTGCTTGCCGCGCATAGCGGCAAGTTATTCCTGGCGCTGCGTAATCCAGGTGATACAGGTTTGGCCGACGAGTCCATCTTTGCAACGCCGGCTGCGGTGCTTGCGCTGCGCGGCAACCTGGATGAATCAGCAGCCGAAGCCGCTGCGCGCCCGGAAAACCGGGCCTACGCTGGCATCGACCTGAATGCACTGGCCGGTGACAACAACCGCTCCCCCTCCGCCAACGCCGTTGCTTCGGCAGCACCGCAACGACGTCGTGGCGCACGTCCGGCCAGCCGCCAAGCCATCGAGATCATCCGCGGCACGACCCCATCCAACCAGCAGTCTTCGCCATGACCGGGGGAATCCTCTTGCACCAGCGTTCTTCCATCACCGCACCTGCGTTGTTCGTCCTGGCGCTGCTGAGTGTGAGTGGTTTCATGCCACCGTTGGCCCAGACCGCGCACGCACAGGCCAGCAGCAACAGCGTTGTGCTCGAACTCAACGAGCAGCGCCCCTGGAACCTGCCGGCAGGAGTCGAGCGGATCGCCATCGCCGACCCCTCCATTGCCGACATCACCCGCATCGGTCGTAACAGCGAGGCCTTGCTGGTTGGCAAATCCGCCGGTAGCACCACCTTGCTGCTGTGGCTGCAGAAACAGGCAGCACCGACGCGCATCCGTGTTGAAGTTCGCAACGCGGTACAGGGCGGACTGCTGGATGGCAGCGCCAATGGGCTCACAGTGCAGGCCGGCCAAGCCCTGCTCTCGGGCAGTGCAGGCTCCCTGCTTGAGCATGAGGCCCGTCGCAAAGCCGCGGCATCGGCTGTTGGCGAAAAAGGCATGATCAGTGACGCAACCACCATCAGTAGCGGCGGTGTGGTGCAGGTCGAAGTAAAAGTGGTGGAGTTCAACAAGAGCGTGCTGCGCCAGGTCGGTATCAGTTTCAAGAACATCAATGGCGGCTTCAGCTACGGCATCACCTCACCAAGCGGCAGCAATGACGGTGGCGCGCTTTCATCGGCATTCAAGCTGGTAGCCAAATCCATCCCGGGCGCCTGGGATGCGAACATCGATCTCCTGCAGGCCAACGGCATGGCGCGGGTGCTGGCGGAGCCCACGCTAGTGGCGCTGTCCGGCCAGAGTGCGAGCTTTCTTGCAGGCGGCGAACTGCCCATCCTTGAACCACAAGGGCTTGGTACCACCACGGTGAACTTCAAACCCTTCGGCATCGGCCTGACGGTTACCCCAACCGTACTGTCGGCAGACCGCATCGCGCTGAAGGTCGCACCGGAAGCCAGTGATCTCGACTACACCCGCGGCATCACCCTGGACGGCACCCAGATACCCGCCATCTCTACCCGTCGCGCCGACACCACGGTGGAACTGGGCGACGGCGAGAGCTTCGTCATCGGTGGCCTGGTCAGCAGCCAGCTGTCCTCGAACGTCAACAAGATCCCGCTGCTCGGCGACATCCCGGTGATTGGCTCGTTCTTCCGCAACCTCAGCTACAAGCGCGAGGACAAGGAGCTCGTCATCGTGGTGACACCGCGACTGGTCAAGCCTCTGGCACGTGGTACCGAGATCCCGTTGCCCGGCCAACGCGAAGCACAACCCAAACTTCCGGTCTGGGGCGCATGGTTGCTGCACCCGGCCAGCCCTGACCAACTCCCTGGCTTCTCACGCTGAAGTGTCCCCATGCCCCCGGTGATGCCCTTGCCCCAGACCCAGAGCCATCCCGAATTGAATCTGCTGCTGTACGCACCGGACAACCGCCACATGGCGCGTCTGGGTGCGGTATTGGCGGGGCAGGCCAATCTGCGCTGGGTCGATAGTCGCGAAACCAATCCGCGCCAGCTGCTGGATGCAGCAGCAGGCTCGGCATTCGTGTTGCTCGATTACTGCGGCGGCAATGCCGCCTACTCCACCGACCTCGCCCGCCAGCTGCACGCCCTGCCCGGCTGCCCTGCGATGATCGGATTGGGTACCACCGGCCCGGAGCAGGCTGCACACCTGTTGGCGGCAATGCGCGCAGGCGTTTGCGATTTTGTCGATATCGACAACAGCACGGCCCAAATGCTCGAGGTTTTCGAGCATGTTGGCGCGGCACCAAGCCCGATGCGTGCTGCGGCGACACCGGAGCTACGCCCGGACGGTCGCCTGATCGTGTTGTTGGGGGTCCGCCCAGGCGTGGGCACCAGCACCTTGGCCACCCATCTCGGCGTGAGCCTGGCCGAACAGAACCCTGTCTCGCCTGATGTCGCCGCCGTGCAGGGTTGGTTGCTGCTGATCGACCTGGGCCAACCCGCTGCCGATGCCGCGCTCTACCTGGGCATGGAAAGCCATTTCAGCTATGAAGAGTCACTACGCAGCGTCGAGCGGATGGACCGTACCTTCGTCGGCACCGCCTTCGCCCACCATGCCAGCGGCATGGCCCTGCTCGGCATTGCCAGCGGCAGCCTGCTGAAAAAGCATGAACCCATTTCCCTGCTCGATCGTCTGCGCAGCGTCTTCCCACTGAGCCTGTGCGATGTCGGTGGCCTGCCGGTGCAACTGCTGCCCACCACCCTGCTCAAGAGTGCGTCCGAGGTCTGGCTGGTCACCGACCAGGCAATTGGGTCACTGGTATCGCTGGACCAGACCATGCGCGAGCTCGAAAGCCGCGGCCTGCGCGATGACCGCCTGCAGCTGATCGTCAACCGCTTCGATGCCAACGGCGGACTGGCCGACACCCAGATCGCACAGCGCTTCAACCTGCCACTGCTGGCCACCCTTCCGGACCGTTCACGGGTGCTGCGCTCCAACGCAGGATTGGGCCGCTTGCTCACCGATGCAGCTCCACGCGACCCCTATCTCAAGGCACTGCAGCCGCTGTTGCAGCGCCTGGACCGGCGTCGACTGGCAACGCCACCAACCACCGCTCCGGCATCACCGCTGGCCCGTCTCGCCAATCTGCTGGGTAGATAACAATGGAAGACAAAGTCACCCCCTTGTCCCCGCGCATCGCCGCAGCAGCACTGTCGGTGGAACCAGTTCCGAACGTGCCGTTCGAACAGACCGAGCAGTTCCAGACCGTGCTGTCGGCGGCACACGAATACCTGTTGAACCATGTCGAGGACCAGCGCGTCGACATCGATTCCTGGTCGCCGGAAACCATCGGTAAGTTCGTGCGCACGCAGACCGCCGCGTTCGTCAAGGAGTGGAAGATCCCGGTCAACGCGCACGAGATGGAAGCCGTAGCCAGCGCCCTGCAGAAGGAGCTGACAGGCTTTGGACCGCTCGACGATCTGCTGCATGACCCGGAGATCGAAGACATTCTGATCAACGGTTACAAGGACGTACATGTGTCTGCCGGCGGCATATTGCGCCGCTCTACCCAGCGTTTCGGTGATGACCGCCACCTGCTGCGCATCCTGCGCCGCATCATCGCGCCACTCGGCCGCCGCCTGGACGACTCCAACCCCATGGTCGACGCGCGACTGCCCAATGGCGGCCGCCTCAATGCCATCATTTCGCCGTTGGCCGTTGACGGGCCGATGGTGTCCATCCGCAAGTTCCGCAAGGATCCATTCACCCCTGATGAGTTGCTGGGGCGCGGCGCCTTCGACAAGCCGATGTACGCACTGCTCAACGCGATGGTGCGTGGCCGCTGCAACATCCTGATCTCCGGCGGCACCAGCTCCGGCAAGACCTCCCTGCTCAATGCGCTGGCGACCTTCATCCCGCACAACGAGCGCGTCATCACCGTCGAGGACACCGCTGAGCTGGCCCTCAATCACCCGCATGTGGTGCGACTGGAATCACGCATGGGCGGGTTTGATGGCAGTGGCGCGGTCAGCATCCGCGAGCTGGTACGCAACAGCCTGCGCATGCGTCCGGACCGCATCGTGGTCGGCGAAGTGCGTGGCGCCGAGGTGCTGGAAATGCTGCAGGCGATGAATACCGGCCACGACGGCTCCATGGCTACGGTGCATGCCAACAACGCCCGCGACTGCCTGTATCGACTGGAAATGCTGGCAGGTTTTGCCGGCTTCCAGGGCAGCGAAGACAGCCTGCGTCGGCAGATTGCCGGCGCCATCGACTTCATCGTGCAGATCTCGCGCCTGGGCAGCGGCCGCCGGGTGATCGTCTCCATCACCGAGATCACTGGCGTCAGCGACAACGTCATCACCAGCCAGGAGCTGTTCAAGCATGAGACCTGGATCGACCAGGAAAGCCGCGAACGCGACCGCTGGATAGGCCTGGGTTTCCATCCGCACTGCCACAAGCTCGAACCTTTCCGGCAGGAACTGCGCGAGGCAAACATGGGGAGCTTTCCTTCATGATGCTGCCCCTGCTACTCGGAAGCTTTGCAGTGCTGTTGGTGGCGCTGGCCATGGGCCTGTGGTGGGGCGTCGCTACCCGCGTGCAGCAGCGCGCTGCCGCCAGCCACGCCGACACCCGTCTCTCGCAGCCTGATCCACAACGCGCCGCCGATGACGCCCGCAACAGCCGTCCACCGAGCAGACGCTGGGCCGAGCTGCTGCGTCGGGCAGGGTTGAAAGACTCGGTGCGCACGTTGATCCTGATCGCGCTGCCCGGCATCGTCGTCACCATCGGCGCTGGCCTGCGCCTGGGCAGCGCCTGGTTTGGCCTGTTCGTACTGGCGCTGTATCTGTTGGCCGTGGCGCTGTGGCTGTACCGGCGCATCGACAAGATCCAGCAGCGGCTGGTCGCGCAGATGCCCGACTTCCTGGAAAACATGGTGCGCATCGCTGGCATCGGCAACAGCTTGTCGATGGCCTTCCAGAGCGCCACCCAGAATGTCGATCCGCCACTGCGCCCCATCCTTGACAACGCACTGACCTATACCCGCGCAGGCATGGACCTGGATCGCGCCCTGCAACACGCCGCGCAGGCCTATCGCCTGCGCCCGCTGGAAATGCTGGCGGTGATCCTCGGTACCAGCATCCGCATCGGCGGCCGCAGCGACCAGATCCTGCAACGCATGAGTGACTTCATGCGCGATCTGGAAGAAGTCCAGCGCGAACTGCAGGCAACCACCTCCGAGACCCGCATGTCTGCCTGGGTACTTGCGCTGCTGCCAGTCGGCGCCGCCTTGTCGATGGCCTTGATGAGCCCGGATTTCTTCCAGCCCATGTTCCAGGAACCGCTCGGCAAGAAAATCCTGTTGATCGCGGTGCTGCTCGAACTATGCGGAGGCTTCCTGCTGTACCGGCTGGCCAAATCGCTATGACGCCATCAATCGCCCCTCACCTTCATCGGAGAGCCGCATGAACCAGCTGTACGCCATCGCCATGATGCTGGTCGTACTGGCCCTGGTCCTGGCCGCGGCCGGCCTGCTCTACCGTGGGCGGCGCAGCCAACAGGCAGGCGCGGCATTGCAGACCGCACTGGACACCGCCCAGCACCTGGAACACGACAAGGCGCCTAAAGCCGGTTGGTGGCGGCAGCGCCTGAGTGACCTTGCCGCCGTCGGCCAGCACTTCGACGGCAGCCGCGTGCAGAAAGCGCTGCTTGCACCCGAGGACAAGCTGCTGTTGGAACAGGTTGGCTGGAACCACAACACCGGCACCGCCGCCTTCCTTGCCACCCGCCTGCTGCTTGCCTTGCTGATGCCATTCATCGCCGTGCTGTTGTTGCGGCCGCATGGCGGCGACATGGTCATCATCGTGCTGGTCGGCTTTGCGCTTGGCATTCTGTTGCCGAAGCTGCTGCTGCGCAGCTGGGCCGCTCGCCTGCGCAGGAAAGTGGATGAAGAATTGCCCTTGCTGATCGACCTGCTGCGCCTGCTGCAAGGTGTTGGCTTCAGCATCGACCAAAGTCTGCAGATGGTTGGCGAGAAGCTGCACATTGCCATCCCGGTACTGGGCCACGAACTGCAGGTCGCCAATGCCAGCTACAGCCGCGGTCGCAGTCGCGCGCAATCGCTGCGACGGCTATCCGAGTCCTTCGACAACGACGACCTGCGCAGCCTCATGCAGATGATATTGCAGGTGCACCAACACGGCGGCGCCGTGCAGGAACCGCTCAAGCAGTTCGGCATGCGCCTGCGCGAACAGCGTCGAATGAAGATGAAGGAAAAGGTCGGCAAGCTCTCGGTGAAGATGACCGTGGTGATGATGATCACCTTGCTGCCGGCGCTGATGCTGGTGCTTGCCGGGCCGGCCATCATTTCGCTGGCTGCCGCAATCAAGGGAATGTGATGGGAGCCAACCTGATGAAGACCAAAGCGCTGCTGCTGATCGTACTGGCCCCTGCCCTGCTCGCTGGCTGTGGCGGCAATCATGCTGCCTACAAGCAACCACCGCTTGAACCGGCGTTGGTGGAAGCCGCACAGGACGATCGCGGCATGTACCTTGGCCTGCTCAAGCAGATGCAGGAGCAAGGTGCCTACTACGCTTCATTGGCCCATATCGACGCCTTCCGGCAGCGCTTCGGCGACAGCCCGGAGCTGCGCATCCTGCAGGCCAACGCATTGCGCGAAACCGGCGATGATGCAGCCGCAACCACCATTTACCGTGGTTTGACCAAAGGCGCACAAGCCGCACCGGCCTGGCACGGGCTTGGGCTTATCGCAGCAGCGGCGCATGACCACGCCGGCGCGCGACTTGCACTCGACAATGCGGTGCGCGCCGACCCGCTGAATGTCGCCTACCTCGGCGACCTTGGCTACGCACTGTTGCAGGCCGGCCAAGTCGAACCGGCACGGGCACCGCTGGCCAAGGCCGCTGAACTGGGCCCGGATAATATCCGCGCCATCTCCAATCTGGCGCTGTGGGCATTGCTGTCAGGCCAGGCATCTTCCGCGGAAAGCATGATGCAGCGCGCGAATCTTCCGCCTGTAACCCGGAGCGAAATCTATCGCCTGGCGCGGACCCTTCGACAGCCCGTAGCAGCGGCCATTCCCGCAGCAGCGGCAACAAGCAGTACGACTGCCTTGGCCGCGCAGCAGCCAGCAATCAGCGCAACGCATGCACCACTCCCACCCGGTTCGATGCTTGATCGTTTCAGTCCCTCGTCGCCCACTTCGCAGGAGGTAACGCCGTGATCCGAACCGCGTCCATTGCCGCAGCAATGTTGCTGGGCACATTCTGCAGCTGCGCATTGGCCGCGGCCCAGCACGCGCCGTTGATCGAACGCATGGCAGACAACAGTGCTGCCGCAAACACAAACGCGGTTACCGCGATTGATGCAGCAGCCGCTTCGACCGCAGCCACCACCGTATCGGCCACCTCCCTTGCCGACCTGCCACGCTCACAGATCGGCGATACCACCCGCGCCCTGCTGCAACTACAGGCTGACAGCAACCGGCCCGGCACAGCGCTGCCGTTGCTCGGCGAAGCAGCAAGCCGCAGCTACCAGCGCTATCTCAACAGCTTTGATCACCCCATCCCCGAGTACTTCGAAGCAGCGCTTCCCAATCCCAAGCAAGGCGGCGGCAGCCGCTGAGGCCCACCATGGACAGCCCGCGCCCGTCTTCACTTCCACCGTCACGCGCGCTACGCGACCTCCCCAACACCGCGCGCCAACGCGGTGGCGCGGGCCTGCCGATGCTGCTGCTGCTGCTCGGACTGGTGGTGATACTTGGCCTGGTCGAGGTTGGCTACCTGTATTGGAGCAAGCGTGATGTGCAGAAGACCGCCGACCTGGCTGCGTTGGCGGGCGCGCAACGCCTCGAGCTTTGCACTACCGACTACAAGGACAATCTGGCCGCGCGCAACAACGCACTTACCGACAATCAGTTTGCCGGTCAACTGGCCATCAACTGTGGCTACTGGGGCGCAGAACTGGCGCCAGGCGCCCGCTTTGTCGGCGTTGCCAACAACCGTCCGTTGAATGCAGTACAGGTCACCGCCTCACGGCAGGCCGTGCCGCTGCTGGGCCAGCTCACCACCCTGCCGCGCATCAGCGCCACCGCCGTTGCCAAACGCACCTCCCCGCAGGCGGCTTTCAGCGTCGGCTCGCGGCTGCTCAACACCAACAGCAATGCACCGCTGCAGGGAATGCTGCGATTGGTGGGCGTCGATCTGACCCAGACCCAGATCGCCAGCTACCAGGGCCTGGCCAATCTCAAGATCACCCCCCGAGGACTGCTGCAGGCATTGGGCATCCCGGTAGCCACCGACATCAACGTCGGTGAATTGAACAGCCTGCTTGCCGCCAATCAGGTCTCCGTCGGCAGGCTGCTGGAAGTGATGGCCAGCTTGGCCAGCCAGCAGGGACTGGCCGGCGTCGACCTGCGCCTGCTGCAGCAGAAACTGCTTGGCGCCGGTATCAGCAATGCGCTGGTGCAGTTGGGCTCCACCGCCAGCAGCGCGGGCCTGTTCGCCAAGATCGCCGGCGGTAGCGAAGCGGCCAACGGCGCGCTGGATGTGGACCTCAATGCGCTCGACCTGCTCGGCACCAGCATCTCCATCGCCAATTCCAAACATGCCGTCGAAATTCCGCAGCTGGATGTCCTTGGCCTGCTCAAAGCCAAGGCCAGCATTGTCGAGCCTGCCTCGATCGGCATCGGCCCGGTCGGCACCACCGCCTACAACAGCCAGGTGCGGCTGTTCCTGGATATCGACTCGCAACGGATTCCCGCACTCGGCACGGTACTGAACTGGTTGGGCACGCGCATCAAGCTACCCACCTACATCGACGTGATCGACGGCTTCGGCCAGCTCACCGCCATCGATTGTTCAACCCAACCGGCGACGGCCAAGGTCGACGTCACCAGCGCCATCGCCAACGTCTGCATCGGCAAGGCCACCACACCATGGGACTCCACCCGTGAGCTGTGCCGCACCGGGCTGGGCAACGAAACCCTGGTCAGCCTGCTCGGCCGCGATGTGCTCAACAAGAAAATTTCGCTGGAAGCACTGTCACAAAGCGATCAACTGACCTTGAGTGCAGGCCAGACCGGCACCGTCAAGCCCAATGACCTGAAGGTGGGCAAGCTGGTATCGGACCTCGTCGATGCCTTGCTCGGCACCGTGCAATCACTGTTCGCACCACAGGGAAACAGCAGCGATGCGGCCAAGGATCTGGCCGTGCAATATCTGGAAGCCACAAAGAAAAACGGCCTGTACCAGCCTGCTGTCGTGGTGCAGGCCCTGACCAACGGCAACAGCGACGCCAATCTCCCGGCACTTGGCAGTTGGACCACCGAGATCCCAACCTGCGACAGCTGGCTGCTGGGCTGCACGCCCAAGAAAGTGCAGGGCGACGTCTGGCAGGGCTTTCTCTACGAGACCACGATCAGCAAGCCCAGCGTGCTCGGCGGCCTGCTCGACGTACTCGGGCTGACATCCTGCCAGGGCCTGATCGCCGGCCTGGCCTTCAATGACTGCGTCAGCAATTCGCTGGCCAAGTACCTGCAGACCAAGCCCGGTGGCCTCAGCGGCAGCGGCGGTTACAACCCGGTGACCGGCAGCGGAAGCTGCGGCAGCGTGCTGTGCCTGTTGCTCAAACCCGTCATCGACAACACCTTGCGGCCGCTGCTCGATGGCGTCGGCAACCTGCTGTCAACGCTGCTGTCGGACGTCCTGGGCCTGCAGCTGGGCCGTACCGACGTGCACATGCAGTCGATCCAATGCGGCCGCAGCCAGCTGGTCGAATGAGCGCCTTCCCGAACAGTGCAGAGGCCCACGCCGCAATGCTTTCCAGCGCCAGATCGCGTGCTATGCTCGGCTACCAACAAGGCGCATTCATGAAATGCGACGGCCATCGCAATTCGGGGGAATTACGGGGACTTATGAGAAGGATCGAAATGCTTCCGAGCCGGTTTGGCTGTGCACTACTCCTGGTCATTGGCGTGCTCACGGCACCGGTCGCGATGGCTGGCCGTTGGCAGCGCGGTGAAGCCGAGGTACCGGCCGCCCCTGCCAACAGCGAAGACAGCGCGGTGGGGAATACCGTGGCCGAGCTGAAACGCTTGATGGGCAACCAGGAACTTACCGAGCTGCGCACCACCTACAACGGTAACTACGGTGCCAGCCTGCTGTTCCATGCCGATTCGCTGAACTACTACGTGGCGCTGTTCCACGAGAAGGAATTCTGGCGGGTTATCCGCACCGACTCCGTCGAGAACGCCGAGACGCTTTATCTCACCTTCGCCGACCAGACCAAGCAGCTGGCCCAGGTCTATCTGGACACGATCCGGTTGCAGGCCGGCAAGGCTTACAGCGAGAAACTGGTCGCCATGAATGAGCGACGCCTGCGCGGCCTGCAGCAGGAAGTGGAACAGCAACGCCAGCAGTCGCTGCAGGTCAGCAATGCCCTGCAGGAGCGCAAGCAGCAGGCGGTGGCGCTGAGCTCGGACCTGCGCGCCACCAACACCCAGCTGGAAGCCCTGAACCAGCAGATCAAGGCCTTGCAGGCGCAGCAGGTCAATCCCGAGTTGACCCTGCCCGCCACTCCCAGCGTCGCCCCGGCTACCGCGGCCACGCCGGTGATCCCCACCACCCAGGAGCCAGCCAGTCACCCCTGAGGCCCAGGCTTCAGCGCAAAAACACGAACGCCGCCTTCCCTCAGGAAAGGCGGCGTTTTCGTAGTGCCGAGCCATGCTCGGCAAGGGCTCGGCCAGCAACACTTCAGCCCCGGACCATCCGCAGGAGCGGTGCACGGTGCACGGTGCCCTCGACCCTAAGCCAAGATGCCACCACGGCATCAGCCCGCGAAGAACATACCCCTCCCCAACCCTCCCCTTCACTGCGCGAAAGGGAGGAGGCAGAGCATGGTGCCGACCCGTGCGCGGCAAGCGATTGCCCTGCAAAGCCTCTGCCGAGCATGGCTTGCCACTACCTGGCATTGTCGGTAAAGCCTCTGCCGAGCATGGCTCGGCACTATGGCACTATCGGTAAAGCCCGGTGGCTTATGCCCTGCAGCCTGCCTCGCCGGGTATTTGCCGCACCAGTCCCCACAGAGGTTGAGATCCCGCCCCGCCGTCGCCATAAAGGAAGCTCCTGACAGCAACGTAGCCAGCCATGAGCGATCTTCCCCACGTATTCGAGGCAACCACCGAAACCTTCGAGGCCGAAGTCCTGCAGAAATCGATGCAGACCCCGGTACTGGTCGATTTCTGGGCCACCTGGTGCGGGCCATGCAAGAGCCTGGGGCCGATCCTGGAGAAGCTCGCCGGCGAGTACAACGGTGCGTTCGAGCTGGCCAAGGTCGACGTCGACAAGGAGCAACAGGTTGCCGCCGCCTTCCAGATCCGCTCGGTACCCACCGTTTTCCTGATCAAGGATGGGCAGATTGTCGATGGTTTCCCCGGCGCGATGCCGGAGGGCCAGCTGCGTGAATTCCTGACCCAGCACGGTGTAGTGCCCGCTGAAGCGGCTGCGGCCGTCGATGCTGAGATCCAGGCCTTGCCACTGGACCCGCAGGCCGAAGTCGCCGCATTGCGCGAGGCCATCGCCGCCGAGCCGGACAAGGCCGAGCTCAAGCTCGATCTGGCCCTGGCACTGCTCAAGACCGGTGCAACCGCCGAGGCTGGGCAGTTGCTGGACGGCCTGCCGGCCAACCTCGCCACCGACGACCGTGCCATCCGCGCGCGGGCGCGCCTGGATTTTGCCGCCGCCTTGCAGGACGCACCCGCCGCCGATCTACTGGCAGCGCGCCTGCAGGCCGACGCGAACGACCTGGAAGCACGCTACCTGCTGGGCATTCAGCAGCTGTTGGCAGGCGAGGATGAAGCTGCGCTGGAGCAGTTCATCGAGATGCTGCGCATCGACCGCAGCTTCCGCGACAACCTGCCAAGGAAAGCACTGATCGACGCCTTCCGGGTGATCGAAGACGAAGACCTGGTGGGGCGCTACCGCCGCAAGATGTCTTCGCTACTGTTTTAACTTGGGGCCAGACAGTTCAATTTGCGTGTCAATTGCACGAAAATTGACACCCCATCGTGGATGATCCGGCCGTGGCCCTCACCACGGCGCCTTGGATCGCATGATGATGAAGTTGCAAGCAACACGATGTCAGCGTAACGGACACGCGTTTTTGGAGCCGAAGTGACCGTGAGTAACATCGACGTTCGCCCCCCCTTGTCGCAGCTGCTGGTCGCTGCTTTGCTGCTGTGTTGGGCAACACTGGCCAGCGCCCAGGACTGGAACTACCGCGCACGCCCCGGCGATACCCTGTGGGACCTAGGTGCACGCTACCTCAAGTCCGATGTGCAGTGGCAGCAGCTGCAGGCACATAACAGGATTGCCGATCCGTACCGGCTCGCGCCCGGCCAGACCCTGCGCTTCCCTATTGCCTGGTTGCGCGTACAGCCTGCACCGGCCCGGGTAGTCGCATTGCGCGGCCAGGTCCAGGTAAGCGATCCGGTCAACGGCACGCGCGCCTTGGAGGCCAACATGCTGCTGCCGATCGGCAGCCAGCTGCAGACCGGTGACGATGCCAGCGTCACCCTCAGCTTTGCCGATGATTCACGCCTGCAACTTCGCGAGAACTCGCTGCTGCAGCTGGACCAGCTCAGCAGCTATGGCGCCACCGGCATGGTGGATACCCGCATGCGCCTGCAGCGCGGACGCAGCAGCAACCAGGTGACGCCAGCGCGCGGGCCGGCATCGCGCTACATCATCACCGCTCCGACCGCGACCAGCAGCGTGCGCGGCACCTTGTTCCGGGTAAACGCCGGCGACGAGGACAGTCCGGCAGCCACCGAGGTCGTCGAGGGTCGTGTGCAGGTGGGTAATCGCGCCGGCCAGCGACTGATTGGTGGTGGCCATGCAACCCTGATCCGCGCAGCGGGTATCGCGCCGGCACAGCCACAGCCGTTGCTGCCTGCCCCGCAGCTGCTTGAATCACAATTGCGGCTGCAGCCACTGCCGTTGCTGGCTGCCTGGCAACCACTGGATGCGGCCAAGGGCTATCGGGTAGAAGTCGTGCTGGCAGCGACACCGGACGTTGTTCTGTTCGCCCGCGAGCTGGCTGAACCGCAGATCCGTATCGACAGCTTGCCGCCAGGCCAGCTGCGTCTGCTGGTCCGCGCCATCGACGCCGACGGCGTCGAAGGCCTGGATGCCGAACATGACTTCTCGGTGCCCGAAGGCCTGCCCGCGCCGTTGACAATCGCGCCACTGCATGGGCAGACCGTGCATCAGCTGCAGCCACGCTTCCAATGGGCCAAGGTTGCCGGCGCCACCGGCAGCGTGCTTCAGATCGCCGACAATCCGGACTTCCTGCACCCCTTGGTCGAACAACAGGCCAGCAACCAGCAATTGCGCATCCGCAGCCCTCTGCCGGCGGGGAACTATTTCTGGCGACTGGCCTCAATCGATGCTGACAACACTCCCGGCCGCTACGGTCAGGCATTGCCGCTGCAACTCAGTGATGTGCCCGTTGCGGCGCCATTGGACTCGACCAGGGGCCACAAGGGCCTGCTGACCCTGCGTTGGCCGGCCGACACCGCCGCCCAGTACTATCGCGTGCAGATCTCGCGCAAGGCAGACTTCTCCCGACTGCTGCTGGATGAACAAGTGGACACCCCCGAGATCGCATTCAAGCAACCCTGGCGTGGCGGCACCCTGCATGTGCGCGTGCAGAGCATCGAAGACGATGGCTATGCGAGCACCTTCTCCACGCCACAGCAGATCCAGCTGCCCTGCCGTCTCTGCTACGGCGTCGGCGCAGGCGCCTTGTTGCTGCTCGTCTTATGAGGCCGCTACGGCCGCGCTGGCAGGCAAGACTGCTGTTTGTACTCGGCTGCGCGCTGCTGGTCGGCTGGCTCAGCCATGCGCGGGTGTTCTGGCAACAGGATGTCGCCAGCTACGATCTATTGGTGGGCGACTGGGACTACCCGCCCGACCCCCGCCTGGCGATCATCGCCATCGATGACCACAGCCTGCAGCAGCTTGGACAATGGCCGTGGCCACGCAGCACCCATGCGCAGCTGTTGGATCGCCTGCACCAAGCCGGCGTGGAGCGTGTTGCGCTGGACCTGATGCTCCCCGACGCTGACCGCAAGGATGCCAGCCAGGACAAGGCCTTGGCCGCCGCGATTCACCGCAACGGGCGGGTCGTGCTGCCGGTACTGGCCGCACCCGCCAGTGACGAAGCGGTACCCGAGGAACTGCTGCCCGTACCCGCCATTGCCAAAGCGGCAGCAACGCTCGCACACACCGATATCGAAGTCGATGGCGACGGTATTGCACGCGGCGCCTACCTCAAGGCAGGTATCGGTTCGCCACATTGGCCCGCATTGGGTGCCGCACTTGCCGGGATCAACGAGCCGCTACCGGGCATGGCCGATCCTTCGCCGCAGACACTTTCCCCCTATCAATGGCATCGCGACCATTACGTGCGTCTGCGCTATGCCGGGCCGCCGGGCAGCTTTCCGCAGATGTCCTATGTCGACGTACTGGACGGCCGGATACCCGCTGACCTGCTGAAGGGCCGGCTGGTCATCGTCGGCATGACTGCCAGCGGCATCGCCCCACGCCTGCTCACCCCGACGTCACGCGACAATTGGATGAGCGGCAGCGAATATCAAGCCAATGTCGCCTCCATGCTGCTGGCCGGCAACGCCATCCGCCCGCTGCCACCGTTGCTGCAGCCCGCAATTACCATGGCGCTGGTGGCGCTGGGCGCGCTGGGCATCACTTCCGCCATCCGCCAACGCTGGCTGCTGGGCGCACTGGCCATCCCCGCTCCGATACTGCTGAGCCTGGCTCTGCTCCATGGCGCCAACCTGTGGTTCGCCCCCGTTGCAGCGACCGCGGGCTTCATCGGCATGTTGTTGTTCTGGACGCTATGGCAGATGCGTTACTGGCGCCACCAAGCCAACCGTGACCCGCTCACCGGCCTGGCCAACCGCATGCGCTTTGAAGAGACGCTGCGGCGGGAGACCGACGCCGCGCGCCGTAGCGGCCGCCCCTTGACCCTGCTGCTGATCGATGTCGATCACTTCAAGAGCTGCAACGACAGCCACGGGCATTACGTGGGCGATCGCCTGCTGCGTTACCTGGGCCGCACCATCGAGGACATGGCGCGGCGTCCGCGCGACCTTGCCGCGCGCTTCGGAGGTGACGAGTTCGCCCTGATCCTGCCCGACACCCCGCCGGCCGGTGCCGAGCAGCTGGTGCAGAGCTTGATCAACCGTGTACGCCAGCTCAGCATCCCGATCGACAAGGCCCAACACAGCAAGACCAGGGCCACCGTCACCATCGGCGTGTGCAGCGTGCTGCCCGGTCCCGACGATGGCCCTGCACGCCTGTTTGAAGCCGCCGACGCGGCCTTGTACCAGGCCAAGCAGGCTGGACGCGACGGTTACCGGATCGCCCCGGCCTGGCCGAACTGACTCTTTCCATACGCCTGCGAATGCTAGACTCCGATTCCCCTGTCAGTCCGCATCCGCAATGAAAGCCAGCCTGTTCCGCCGCGGCATCAACCTGTGGCCTCCGTTCCTGTTCGCCGGCATCCACGTCACCGCCATCAGCGCCGACTACCGCTACGTGCGGGTCGAGCTGCGGCAGCGGCCGTGGAACGTGAACTACGTGCGCACCCACTTCGGCGGCAGCCTGTTCGCGATGACCGACCCGTTCTGGATGTTGTGCCTGCTGCAGAACATGGGCAGCCGCTACTTCGTCTGGGACAAAGCCGGCACCATCGAGTTCCTGAAGCCCGGCCGTGGCGTGGTGTGGACCGAGTTCCGGCTCGATGACGCTACCCTGGACGAGGTCAAGGCCGCCACCGCCAATGGCGACAAGTACCTGCACTGGTTCGAGAACGACGTGCTCGATGCCAGCGGCGAAGTAGTAGCGCGCGTGCGCAAGCAGGTCTACGTGCGGCTCAAGCCGGAAGCTCGCGGCCAGGTCTGAATCACTGCCGGACGCGCGTTGCCGGCAGCGGCAGGCGCAACGGTCCTTCACTGCCGGCCTTTGCGTACAGCGCAACCTGCAGGTTCCGGCCGTCATCGCTCAGGTGCAGCGGCCGTTCACCGTCACGCAGGTGCGCCGGCATCGCCGCCAGTGCTTCGGCAGCATCGGCATGTGGATTGGCGCGCAACCATAACAGTGCTTCGGCCAGGCGCAGGCTCGCACCGGCATCCTGCAGGCGCAGCGCGTAAGACCGGTAAGCAGGCGCTGCGATGTCACCCAGGACACAGCCAACCATATTGGCAACGCATTCAAACCGCCACGACGACGGCACCGGCGGCTCGATGAACAAGGCTCGATCAGCAACCAGCACCTGCGAGGCCGCATCGGTACACGCTCCCTGCATCGCCAACGCGGTGCGGGCCTTGCTTTTGTCAGGGTCCCAGACCAGCACGGCCAGCGGCTGCTCCATCCGCGACAGCCCTTCGGTAACAAGGCGGAACTCACCCCGCATGGCCGGACACAGGCTCAGTGCAGAGGTTGGCGGGGTGGTGAAAACGCCATCGCAGGAGGCGGGCAGCGGATGCTCAGCGGGCAGTTCGGCCAGCACCTGCGCCAGCACACCCACATTGCCGCGGACCATGGATGCACCCATAACCGCCGACATCAGCCCATCGCCATGCGTCATCAACATCTTCGCCGTGCGGGTGTCGTTGCACAGGCCTGCCAGCGCATCGGCGCTGCGCCCCTGCACATGCGCCAAGGCGTGTGCGGTCAGCGAGCGCTGCAGCAATGCCCAGTTCGGCATTGGGGCCCGCGCATCAGGCGTGAACGGATTCTGGTAATGGTCGTAAGCCGACAATGCCGCTATCCGCGTCAGCAACGCCTGCTGGCCGGACAACGCTGCTTCGGCCGAGGCAGGATCCGCACGCAACTGGGCAACGCAGTCGTCACTGCTCCAACGGCATGCGGGCTGCAGCGGCGGCGCGCTGACATAGCGCTCCTGCGCCGCGCGCAGCATCGTAGGTTGCACCTGGTCATCGGTCAGTGACTGCTTGGCCAGGGCTGCGACGCGCTGGCGGTCTTCTTCGATCAAGCCCGGCCGCTCTGCCGCCGGAACATCGTCGAAGTCCAGCAACCAGAGGGCCTCGAAGGCATTGCGACCGGCAAAGTGGACGGGTTGCTGCATCAGCACCAGCGCGTCGCGCTCCCCCTTGGGCACCGGCATCAATCGCGAAGCACTCCACGCAGCAGCAACCACGAAGATGACCAGCAACATTCCACCCAACACCCAACGCAGTCCTTTCAACACAGTGTTCCTCCCCCACGCATTCGTCCCTTAACGTCGGGAGGTTAACCGGCTGCGCCATCCCGCTACAATTCGCGGATGTCGCCCGAAGCCGTCTCCCCCGCCCCCCGCCCCTCCCTGCAACGTCTTTTCCTCACCGGCCTGCTGACCCTGCTGCCGATCTGGTTGACCTGGGTGGTCGTCAAATTCGTGTTCGTCCTGCTCTCGGGCATCAGCAGCCCGTTGATCGTGCCGCTGTCCGAGCGCATTGCCGCCTTCTTCCCGGACTATCTGGGCTGGATCAAGGTCGAATGGATGCAGGACATCACCGCCCTGCTGGCGACCCTGCTGGTCATCCTGCTGGTCGGCATCCTCAGCCGCCGGGTGATCGGCCAACAGCTGCTGCGCTGGTTTGGCGCAGTAATCCGCCGCATCCCGCTGGCCAGCATCATCTATGACAGCGCCAAGAAGCTGCTGGACATCCTGCAGACCAAACCGGGCAGCACCCAGCGCGTGGTGCTGATCGACTTCCCGCACCGCGACATGAAGTCCATCGGTCTGGTCACCCGGGTGCTCAAGGAGCAGGGCACCGGCCGCGAACTGGCCGCTGTGTATGTGCCCACCACCCCCAACCCGACCTCCGGCTACCTGGAAATCGTCCCGGTGGAGTTGCTCACCCCCACCGACTGGACCGTGGACCAGGCCATGAGCTTCATCATTTCCGGCGGTGCGGTCGCCCCGGACAGCGTGCCATTCACCCGCTCCGCCGACCGCTGAGCCCTCTCCCATGCCTTGCGGCAGGCGCCGCAAGGCATGGGATATAACCGGACCTGTATCACCGGCGCGTGTTCATCCGCGCCACGGCTGGCCGTCACCGCTGATATCGGGCAAGCTCCCGGGTCGATGTATTTGCGGAACACCTGATGCCTTACAGCCCGTTGCGCCTGCTTGCGCTTGCTATTGCTTCGATCATGACGCTCTCCGTTGCGGCCCCGGCCGATGCGGCCAAGAAGAAAACCCAGCGCCAGTCAGCGCCGCAGAGCCGCGCCGCCAAGCCCCGCACCACGCCGCGCCCGGCCCCGCGCCGACCGGCCGCAGTGCCGCTGCCGATCAAGCAGGACAACGCGGCCAAGCTCAACCGCATCTACGACGAATACTGGGATGCCTCGATGCGGCTGAACCCGCTGCAGGCCACCTTCCAGGGCGATCCCCGCTACAACGACCAACTGCCCAACTTCCTGTCCGCGGCCTCGCGCCAGCAGTCGCACGATTTCATGGTCGAGTGGCTTGGCAAGGTCCAGGCCGTCGGCCCCACCGGCCTGCAGGGCCAGGACCTGTTGAGTTACGAAATCTTCGTGCGTGATGCGCAGGTCTCGCTGGCCGGCGAGCAGTACCCAACCTGGATGCTGCCGATCAACCAGTACTACAACCTGTCCAGCATCATCGCGGTACTGGGCTCGGGCGCTGGCGCGCAGCCGTTCCGCACGGTCAAGGACTATGAAAACTGGTCCAAACGTTCGCTTGGCATTCCGCCACTGTTCGACCAGGCCATTGCCAACATGCGCGAAGGCAAGGCCGCCGGCGTGGTGCAGCCGCGTGCGTTGATGGAGAAGGTGCTGCCGCAGTTGGATGCGGTGATCAAACCCACTGCGGAGGAGAGCCTGTTCTGGGGGCCGATCCGCAACATGCCGGAGGACTTTTCCGCCGAGGACAAGGCCAGGCTTACTGCCGAGTACAAGCGCATGATCGAGAACCGGATCATGCCGGCCTATCGTTCATTGCGCGGCTTCATCGCCACCGACTACATGGCCGCTGCACGCAGCACCGATGGCATGGCAGCCCTGCCCAATGGCAGCGCCTGGTATGCACACAATGTTGCCAGCAGCACCTCGCCGGCACGCACACCGGCCGAGATCCACGCACTGGGCGAACAGGAGGTCAAGGACCTGCAGGCACGCATCGATGCGGTGATGAAGCAGGCCAGGATCCGCGGCTCGCAGCAGAAGGCTTTCAACGCGATGCGCAACGACCGCCAGTTCGTGTTCCGCGATGCCAATGCCCTGCTTGCGCACTATGCCGAGACCGGTGTGCGGGTGAATGCCGCCGTGCCAGCACTGTTCAACGAGCGGCCCAAGGCCAGCCTGGAAATCAAAGCCGTGGAGGCCGAGCGCGCCGCCACCTCCAGCGCCGCCAGCTACCAGCCGGGCAGCGCCGATGGTCAACAACCCGGCGTGCTCTACGTCAATACCAGCGACCTCCCCTCACGCAAACGCTGGGCAGTGACCATGCAATACCTGCACGAAGCCATTCCCGGTCATCACTACCAGTTGGGCGCACAACAGGAACTGGCCGCCTTGCCACGCTTCCGCCGCCTGGGGGGCGATGTTGCCTATGTCGAAGGCTGGGGCCTGTATGCCGAGTCACTGGGCCAGGAACTGGGCCTGTACAACGACCCCTACGACCAGCTCGGCTATCTGCAGACCACCTTGCTGCGCACCGTGCGGCTGGTCGCCGACACTGGCCTGAATGCGGCCGGCTGGAGCCGCCAGCAGGCCACCGAGTACATGGTCAAGAACGCCGATATCCCGGCCGCCGATGCCGCCTCCGAGGTCGAGCGCTTCATGGCCTTGCCCGGCCAGACCCTGGCCTACCGCGTAGGCGAGATCAAGATCCGCCTGCTGCGTGACAAGGCCAAGGCCGAACTCGGTGATCGCTTCGACCCGCGCGAGTTCCATCATGAAATCCTCAAGGACGGTTCCATGCCGCTGGAGATCCTTGAAGCCAAGATCGACCGTTGGATCGCCAGCAAGAAAGCCTGATCACCTACCCAGGAGCCACCATGCCACGCTGGAAACCTCGACTCGCCCTGCTCTGCCTGTTCGCGTGCTCCAGCCTGGCCGCTGCCGCCCCCTTGGCGCCGCCCGATCCAGGCATCGATGGCTTGATGCAGCGCTACGACGGCCAGGTGCCCGGCGCTTCGGTGCTGGTATTGAAGGATGGCCAGCCCGCGTTCCGCCGTAGCTACGGGCTGGCCGTGGTCGAAGACGGCACTGCGGTTACTCCAGCCAGCAATTTCCGCCTGGCCTCGGTCAGCAAGCAGTTCACCGCCGCGGCAATCCTGCTGCTGGCCGAAGACGGCAAGCTGGGCATCAACGATCCGCTGAAGAAGTGGCTGCCCAGCCTGCCCGCCGTCGCCGACACGATGACGCTACGGCAGTTGCTCAGCCATACCAGTGGCTTGCTTGACTACGAGGAGCTGATGGACCCGGCCGACACCCGCCAGGTCCATGACGCCGACGTGCTGCAGTTGCTGCAGAAAGAGAACCGGACGTACTTCACGCCGGGCAGTGACTACCGCTACAGCAATAGCGGCTATGCCTTGCTGGCGCTGGTGGTGGGCAAGGCCTCGGGCAGCGACTTCGCCAGCTTCCTGCGCCAACGCATCTTCCTGCCGCTGGGCATGAGCAACACCTACGCGCATCAGGACGGCCTCGATGAGGTACCCAATCGCGCCTATGGCTACAGCCAGATCGATGGCCGCTGGCAGCGTACCGACCAGAGCACCACCAGCGCCGTGCTCGGCGATGGCGGCATCTATTCCTCAATCGACGACCTGGCCAAGTGGGATGCGGCGTTGTACGACGAGCGTCTGCTGAAAGCGACGTCGCTGAAGCTGGCCTTCAGCCCGGCAACGAAAACCACTGAACCCGATGTGCCGTTCTATGGCTTCGGTTGGCGCATCAATGGGGATGCCCTGTGGCATAGCGGCGAGAGCATCGGCTTCCGCAATGTCATCGTGCGTTATCCCAGGCAGAAGCTGACGGTGATCGTATTGAGCAACCGCAACGAACCCGAGCCTTATGCACTGGCCATCGACATCGCCCGCCGCTGGCTGGATGCTGCGCGATGAGTCTGCTTGGCATCCATCATGTTGCAGTGATCGCAGCCGACTACGCGCGTTCGCGTGACTTCTATGTGCGCATTCTCGGCCTGGAGGTTATCGCCGAGAACTACCGCAGCGAACGTGACTCCTGGAAGCTGGACCTGCGCCTGCCCGATGGCAGCCAGCTCGAGTTGTTTTCCTTCCCGAACCCTCCCGCACGCCCCAGCCGCCCGGAAGCCCGCGGACTGCGCCACCTCGCCTTCCGGGTTGCAGCCTTGGACGAGGTGGTCACCCATCTGCAAAGCGAAGGCGTGGCCTGCGAGCCGATACGCGTGGACGAGTTCACCGGGAGCCGCTTCACCTTCTTCGCCGACCCCGACGACCTGCCGCTGGAACTCTACGAGACGCCAGCCCGGTAGTGCCGAGCGACGCTCGGCAGAGGCTTTTCCGGCGAAAAGCAGCCCCCCAACCCCTCTCCCGCCAGCGGGAGAGGGGCAGAAGCAAGCGATGCCGTTATCCCGTAGTGCTGAGCCATGCTCGGCAGGAGCTTTCCTGGCAACACATCCGCGCAACGGATTGCAGGAACGGCGTAAGCCACGAAGCCAAAGCAAGATCAACAGCGATAGAGCCAACCCCTCCCCAACCCTCCCCTGCGCCTACGGCGCAAGAGAGGGAGCGTAGAACCATGCTCGACAGACGCATTCCCAGCAACACATCAGCGCCTCAGATTGTGGGAGCGGCGTAAGCCGCGAAGCTCGTACATCGCCAGATTGTGGATTGCGATCTCCGCCAGCATCGCCAGCTTCGCTGGCTTACGCCATTCCCACACTTGGTTTGGTCACATTCCGACCGTCACCACGTCCCTGGTCCTAATGACTTCCGGCGCATTGCCGTAATCCCGGCTGTAGCTGAATGTGACAGCCATCATCCAAGGAGAGGTTCGGTCCCCATGCTGCAGATCCGTGGTTTGTCGAAAACCTACGCCAATGGCGTACACGCACTGAAAAATGTCGATCTCGACATCCCCCGCGGCATGTTCGGACTGCTCGGCCCCAATGGCGCCGGCAAATCCTCGCTGATGCGTACTCTGGCCACGCTGCAGGAAGCCGACACCGGCAGCGCCACCTTGACCACCGCCGATGGCGCCAGCATCGACATCCTGCGCGACAAGGACGCACTGCGTCGCAAGCTTGGCTACCTGCCGCAGGATTTCGGCGTCTACCCGAAGGTCAGCGCACTGGATCTGCTCGACCATTTCGCCGTGCTCAAGGGCCTGACGGCGCGCAAGCAGCGCAAGGAAGTGGTCGAAGCGCTGCTGCAGCAGGTCAACCTGTGGGATGCACGCAAGCGCAAACTCGGCACCTACTCCGGCGGCATGCGCCAGCGTTTCGGCATCGCCCAGGCGCTGCTGGGCAATCCGCAGCTTGTGATCGTCGATGAGCCCACCGCGGGCCTGGACCCGGAAGAACGCAACCGCTTCCTCAACCTGCTCGCCGAGATCGGCGAGAACGTGGCGGTGATCCTGTCCACGCATATCGTCGAGGACGTCACCGACCTGTGCCCGACCATGGCCATCATGAACAAGGGTGAGGTGCTGCTGACCGGGCGCCCGGCCGATGCCATCAATGCCCTGCAGGCGCAGGTCTGGCGCAAGCAGGTGGCCAAGACCGCGCTGCCCGAGTACGAAAGCCGTTTCACCGTGCTGTCGACGCGACTGGTTGGCGGCCATCCGGTGATCCATGTATTCGCCGACAACTGCCCCGAAGCAGGCTTCGAACCGGTAGCGCCGGGTCTCGAGGACGTCTACTTCCAGCGCCTGCGCCTGCAGGCGCAGGCCGCCTGACGGAGACGACCATGACCCTCGCCTTCCTGCGCTTCGAGCTGCGCGAGCAGCTGCGTTCTCCCTTGTTGTGGCTGCTTGCGGTGCTGTTCGCCCTGCTCGCCTTCGGTGCCGCCTCCAGCGACGCCGTCCAGATCGGTGGCGGCATCGGCAATGTGCACCGCAATGCACCGTCGGTGATCGCCAGCTTCATGACCTCCTTCACCCTGATCGGGTTGCTGGTGGTCACCTTGTTCGTCAGCAACGCATTGCTGCGCGACTTCGAACTGGGCACCTCGGAACTGGTGTTCTCCAGCCCGATCAAACGCCGCGACTACCTGCTTGGGCGGCTTGGCGCGGCCCTGCTGGCCAGCCTGCTGATGTACGTGATCATCGGCATCGGGTTGTTCATCGCCCAGTTCATGCCGTGGATCGATGCCGCCCGGCTGGGGCCGGTATCACTGCGGCCTTATCTGTGGTCGTTCGCCTTCATGGTGCTGCCGAACGTGCTGTTCACCACCGCCCTGCTGTCCGTGCTGGCGGTTACCACCCGCAACATCCTGTGGGTCTATATCGGCGTCATCGTGTTCTTCGTGCTGTACGGCGTCAGCCGCGCCCTGCTGGCCGACATCGACAACATGCGCATCGCCTCGCTGCTCGATCCACTGGGCATGCGTGCGATGAGCCATGCAACGCGCTACTGGTCGGCCGAAGAGCGCAACACCGGCCTGCCCGCGTTCACCGGCTACCTGCTGGAGAACCGCATGCTGTGGCTGGCGGTGACCGGCGCCCTGTTCGCCGCGACGTTCGCCCTGTTCCGCACCGAGCGCAGCGGTACCGGCCGCAAGCGGGGCAAGAAGGTGGCCAGCGTCGCCACCACCGACGGCAAACGCAGCAATGTGGTTGCACCCAAGGTCACTCCCAGCTTCAACGCTGCAACCGGTTGGCGACAGCTACTGCGCCAGGTCGGCTTCGATGCGCTGGGCGTGTTCCGCAGTGCACCGTTCCTGGTGTTGCTGGTACTGGGCATGGCCAACTTCATTCCCAGCGCCCTGCACCGTCAGACCATGTACGGCACACCCAGCTGGCCAGTGACCTCGCAGATGCTGGAAGCGCTGCAGGGTAGCTACAGCTTCCTGTTGATCATCATCGTGCTGTTCTATGCCGGCGAGCTGGTCTGGCGGGAACGCAGCGCGCGCATCGCCGGCATCAGCGATGCCATGCCGGTGCCGAACTGGGTGCCGCTGCTGGGCAAGTTCCTCACCCTGATCGCGGTGGTGGTCGCGTTCCAGGCCATCGGCGGCCTTACCGCCATCGCCATCCAGCTGAGCAAGGGCTACACCCAGATCGAACCCTTGCTGTACGTCAAGACGCTGGCCTTGAACTCGGTGGTCTACATCCTGATGGGCGGCATGGCGCTGGTGCTGCAGGTGCTGAGCAACAACAAGTTCATGGGTTACGCGCTGCTGATCCTGCTGCTGATCGGGCAGTCGGTGCTGGGCATGCTCGACTACACCCAGAACCTGTACAACTTCGGCAGCTGGCCGAATGCGCCGTACTCGGACATGAATGGCTACGGTCACTTCCTGACCGGGCAACTGGCCTTCCAAGGCTACTGGGTGCTGTTCCTGCTGGTGTTGCTGCTGCTGTGCGCCGCCCTGTGGGTACGTGGCGTGGACTCAGGCTGGCGGCAGCGCCTGCGCCTGGCCAGGCAGCGCCTGCGCGGCCCGTTGGGTGCAGGCCTGGCGGCGGCGGTGCTGGCCTTCATCGCCTGCGGCGGCTGGCTGTACTGGAACACCAACATCCGCAATGAATTTGTCTCGCCGGACCAGCAACTCGACCTCCAGGCCCGCTACGAGCGCGACTATCGCAAGTACAAGGACCTGCCGCAGCCGCGCATCATCGCCATCGACAACAACGTCGACCTGCACCCGGAAACCCAGTCCGTGCGCATCGACGGCGTCTACCGCGTGCGCAATACCCATGCGACCGCCATCCCCGACATCCACGTCGCGATGGGCGATGACAAGACCCTGGCCAGCATCGAAATGGGCGGCGCCAAGCTGACCACCCACGATGAGGAACTGGGCTACCGCATCTATCACCTGGATGCACCGATGGCACCAGGCGAGGAACGCGATATCCGCTTCACTGTCGACATCCATCCCAACGGCATCACTTCCGACCAGGCACAGACCCAGATCGTCGACAACGGCAGCTTCTTCAACAGCCGTGTACTGCCGGCCTTTGGTTATGACAGCGGCGCGGAGATCAGTGACCGCAACGAACGCCGCAAGCGTGACCTCGGTGAACCGACGCGCATGCCCAAGCTGGAGGATGAGGCCGCGCGTGCCAATACCTACATCTCCAACGACTCGGACTGGCTGGATTTCCGCAGTACCGTCTGCACCGCACCGGACCAGATCGCTTTGGCACCGGGCTACCTGCAAAAGGAGTTTGAACGTGATGGCCGCCGCTGCTTCAGCTACGCCATGGACCGGCCGATGCTGAACTTCTACGCCTATCTGTCGGCACGCTGGCAGGTGAAGAAGGCCACATACAAGAACATCCCGATCGAGATCTATTACGACGCCAAGCATCCGTACAACGTGGACCGGATGATCGAAGGTGTGCAGAAGTCACTGGCTTATTACGAAGCCAACTTCAGCCCGTACCAGCACAAGCAGGTGCGCATCATCGAGTTCCCCGGCTACCAATCCTTCGCGCAGAGCTTTGCCAACACCATCCCGTACTCCGAGTCGATCGGCTTCATCGCCGACCTGCGTGACAAGGATGATGTTGACTACGTGTTCTATGTCACCGCACATGAAGTGGCGCACCAGTGGTGGGCACACCAGGTGATCGGCGCCAACGTGCAGGGCGCCACGGTGCTGTCCGAATCGCTGTCGCAATACTCTGCGTTGATGGTGATGGAGAAGGAATACGGACGCGGCCACATGCGCCAGTTCCTGAAGGATGAGCTGGACAGGTATCTATCTGGCCGCGGTGGCGAAGATGTCGAAGAACTGCCGCTGTACCGGGTGGAGAACCAGCAGTACATCCATTACCAGAAGGGTTCGCTGGTGTTCTATCGCCTGCGTGAGGAAATGGGCGAGGACGCGTTGAACCGCGCCCTGTCCCGCTTCATCCAGGCCAAGGCCTTCCAGCAACCACCGTATACCACCTCGGCCGAACTGCTGGAGTTCATCCGCGCCGAAGCCAAGCCCGAGCAGCAGGGTCTGATCACCGACCTGTTCGAGAAGATCAGCTTCTACGACAACCGCGTGGTCGAGGCCAACGCCAAGAAGCGGACGGACGGCCGCTACGACGTGACCCTGCAGCTGCATGCGGACAAGCGCTATGCCGACGGCATGGGCAAGGAGACCGCAGGCACGCTGGACGACTGGATCGAGGTCGGCGTGTTCGCCAAAGGCGCGTCTGGCAAGGAACGCGATGAAAAGGTGCTGTACCTGCAGCGCCACCACATCACCGCCGCTGCCCCGAGCATCACCGTTACCGTCGACCAGAAGCCCGATGAGGCCGGCTTCGACCCGTACAACAAGCTGATCGACCGTGTATCGGCCGACAACCGCAAGCGGGTGACGGTGCAGTAAGCGAGATGCGAGCGATGCCCGGCTTAAGCCCCTCTCCCGCTGGCGGGAGAGGGGTTGGGGTGAGGGCAGCTTTTGAGGCATTGCCGGGAAAGCCCCTGCCGAGCATGGCTCGGCACTACATCCTCCAAAATCTGCTGCACTGCGGATTCCGTACGGGACCGAATGCGGTTACATTCGGCCCGTAACAGCGCCGCCGGCAGCTGACCAAACCCACCCTGGGAGGGGACTCATGCGTACGACTTTCAAAACCCTGTTGCTGGCCCTGCCGCTGCTGGCCGCCGGCTTCTCCGCCAGCGCCAGTGACAGCGCCGCGGGCCGCTGGCGCACCATCGACGACGAAACCGGCCGGGTGAAGTCCATCGTCGAAATCAGCCAGGCCGCCAATGGCACCCTCAGCGGCAAAGTGCTGCAGGTATTGCAGTCCGAGCAGGGCCCGCACCCGGTCTGCAACAAGTGTGAAGGCGCCAACAAAGGCAAGCCGATCGAAGGCATGACCATCCTCTGGAACGTCCGCCCGGACGGCACCAACAAGTGGGCCAACGGCACCATCTTGGACCCGGCCAAGGGCAAGACCTACAGCTCCAAGGTCGCCCTGGTGGACAACGGCCGCAAGCTGGACGTGTCCGGCTGCATCGCCTTCATCTGCCGCACCCAGACCTGGCTGCGCGACCAGTAAGCCGCTCAAAGCCCCTCTCCCTCCGGGAGAGGGGTTGGGGTGAGGGCAAGCTTCTAGCTGAGCAAAGTCAAAGCCCCCTCATCCGCCCCTTCGGGGCACCTTCTCCCGTAAACGGGAGAAGGGAAGGCCCAGGTTTCGCTCCCTGTCTGGCGAGCCCCCAGCCCCGGTCCCCCGGGGCTGCTTCTTTCCGGCCATGCGATAATCCCCGGTCCCCTGCCGCAAATCATCGCCATGACCCGCAACGCCCTAGTCACCAATGCCCTGCCCTACGCCAACGGCCCGCTGCACCTCGGCCACCTGGTGGGTTACATCCAAGCCGACATCTGGGTGCGTGCGCGGCGAATGATGGGCGAGAAGGTCTGGTACGTCTGCGCCGATGACACCCACGGCACGCCGATCATGCTGGCTGCAGAGAAGGCCGGGGTGACCCCGGAAACCTTCATCGCCAATATCCAGGCTGGCCATGAGCGCGATTTCGCCGCCTTTGGCGTGGATTTCGACCACTACGACTCGACCAACTCGGCCACCAACCGCGAGCTGACCGAGGCGCTGTACGCCAAACTCGACGCCGCTGGCCATATCAGCCGTCGATCGGTGGCGCAGTTCTACGACCCGGCCAAGGGCATGTTCCTGCCCGACCGCTACATCAAGGGCACCTGCCCGAACTGCAAGTCGCCCGACCAATACGGCGACAACTGCGAAGTCTGTGGCGCCACCTACGGCCCGACCGACCTGATCGAGCCGAAGTCGGTGGTGTCCGGCGCCACCCCGGAAATGCGCGATTCGGAGCATTATTTCTTCGAAGTCGGCCGCTTCCAGGAGTTCCTGCGCGAATGGCTGGGCGGCGACGTGGCCCTGCCGGGCGTGAAGGCCAAGCTGGCCGAGTGGCTGGATGCCGAAGGCGGCCTGCGCGCGTGGGATATCTCGCGTGATGCGCCCTACTTCGGCTTCGAGATCCCGGGTGCACCGGGCAAGTACTTCTACGTGTGGCTGGACGCGCCGATCGGCTACCTGTCCAGCTTCAAGAACCTGTGCGCCAGGACCGGTGACGACTTCGACGCCGTGCTCGCCGCCGACAGCAATACCGAGCTGCACCACTTCCTCGGCAAGGACATCGTCAACTTCCACGGCCTGTTCTGGCCGGCGGTGCTGAAGGGCAGCGGCCTGCGCACGCCGACCAAGCTGCACGTCAACGGCTACCTGACCGTGGACGGCGCCAAGATGAGCAAGTCGCGCGGCACCTTCATCATGGCCCGCACCTATCTGGACGCCGGTTTGGCGCCGGAAGCACTGCGCTATTACTTCGCCGCCAAGTCCTCCGGCGGCGTCGACGATCTCGATCTGAACCTGAGCGACTTCACCGCCCGCGTGAACGCTGATCTGGTCGGCAAATTCGTCAACCTGGCCAGCCGCTGCGCCGGTTTCATCGCCAAGCGCTTCGACGGCAAGCTGGCCGACGCGCTGCCGGACCAGGCCCAGTACGATCGTTTCATCGCTGCGCTTGCACCGATTCGCGAAGCCTACGAGCGCAACGACGCGGCCGCCGCCATCCGCCTGACCATGGCGCTGGCCGATGAAGCCAACAAGTACATCGACGACACCAAGCCCTGGGTCATTGCCAAGCAAGAGGGTGCCGATGCCGAACTGCAGGCGGTCTGCACCCAGGGCCTGAATCTGTTCCGCGTGCTGGTCACCGCGCTCAAGCCGGTGCTGCCGGCCACGGCGCTGCAGGCCGAGAGCTTCCTCAACGCCCCGGTCCACGGCTGGGACGACATCACCTCCCCGCTGACCGCACACAGCATCGCCGCCTACGTGGCGCTGTTCACCCGTATCGACCCCAAGATGATTGACGCAATGACCGACGCCTCCAAGGACACCCTCACCGCCCAGCCTGCAGCAGAACCCAAGCCGGCCAAGGCTGAAAAGCCCGCCAAGGTTGAAGTGAAGACCGAAGCCAAGGCCGACGGTGAAGCTTCCGCGTACATCGGCATTGATGATTTCGCCAAGCTCGACCTGCGCATCGGCAAGGTGCTGGAATGCGGCTTCGTTGAAGGCTCGGACAAGCTGCTGCGCTTCCTGCTGGATGCCGGCGACCTCGGCCAGCGTCAGATCTTCTCCGGCATCCGCGGCAGCTACGCCGAGCCGGAAGCACTGGTCGGCCGCAACGTGGTGTTCATCGCCAACCTGGCCCCGCGCAAGATGCGCTTCGGCCTGAGCGAAGGCATGATCCTGTCGGCCGGCTTCGACGGCGGCGCGCTGGCGCTGCTGGATGCCGACGGCGGTGCGTTGCCGGGCATGCCGGTACGTTGATGGCAACGGGTGCGCCGCTGGGCGCACCCTTCCCGAACGGAGTGGACCATGCAACTCGCCCTCTTCGACTTCGACCACACCGTCACCGTCTGTGACACCTACAGCCGGTTCCTGCGTCGTGTGGCCACGCCGGAGCAGCGCGCGCAGGGATGGTGGCGGGTTGGGCCATGGGTATTGGCGTATCGACTGAAGCTGATCTCGGCCCAGCGCGTGCGTCGTCGTGTCACCGCCCAGGTCTTCACCGGCCGCCATGCCGGTGAAGTCAGCCAGATGGCACGCGACTATGCGCGCGAGCACCTGCCCGGCATGGTGCGTCCGGAGATGCTGGAGCAGATCCAGTGGCACAAGGCGCAGGGCCATACCGTGGCGGTCGTATCCGGCTCGCTCGACCTGTACCTGCAGCACTGGTGCGAGCAGCTCGGCCTGCAGATGATCTGCAATCGGCTCGAAGTGCAGGACAACCGCTTCACCGGCCGCTACGCCGAGGGCGATTGCGGCGCGCGCAAGGTGACCTTGATCCGCCAGCGCTTCGACCTGGGCACCTACCAGCGCATCCACGCTTACGGCGACAGCAGCGAAGACAAAGCCATGCTGGCGCTGGCGCACGAGCGCTGGTACCGCGGCAAATGCCTGACCTGAGCCCCACTCCCGCCGGGAGAGGGGTTGGGATAAGGGCAAACAGCAGGACTCTCCAATGAATACCCAACCCTCATCAGACGCTGCACGCCACCCACTCCCGCAGGGAGAAGGAAGGGTTGCGCTGGTCGAACGCATCGATCGGCTGCTGCCGCAGACCCAGTGTGGGCAGTGCGGTTATGACGGCTGCCGCCCTTATGCCGAAGCCATGGCCGCTGGCAACGCCGGAATTGATCACTGCCCGCCGGGTGGCGACGCTGGCGCGCGCGCACTGGCTCATCTGCTGGGTGTTCCGGCCCTTCCCTACGACCGCAGCCGTGGCGAGCACAAACTGGCGCAGGTCGCAGTGATCGTCGAAGCCGACTGCATCGGCTGCACCAAGTGCATTCAGGCCTGCCCGGTCGACGCCATCGTCGGCGGCGCCAAATACATGCATACCGTGCTGGCCGACCTGTGCACCGGATGCGAGCTGTGCATCCCGCCCTGCCCGGTGGATTGCATCGAGCTGCAGGCTGTCGCGCCCCCTGCCGTTGTAGGAGCGGCGTAAGCCGCGAAACTCGTACAGACCCAGCAGATAGCAATTCCGATATCTGGCATCAAACCGAACAAGCGCAACTGTTCCGGATCATGTTGAACGCTGCGACTCAAGCATTGCCAGCTTCGCGGCTTACGCCGCTCCTACAAACAGCTGCAGTGCTCCCTCAATACTCATCATCTTCGCCTTTCGGCGCCAGCGGCGGCACGGTGTACTGCCGTCCATGCGCCTGGCAATCCGCAATCACGGCCTCCGCATCGGCTCGCACTATCGCGCGCGTGCCCAGCGGATACCGGTTGTCCTCGACCAGATCCGTGCGCAGGTCGGTAACCGGTGAGAACGAGGCCGATACCGCGTAGCGCTCCTCCGAAGTAGCCAGCGCATCACCGCCCCACCAGCGGATCAACCAGTGCGCGTTGTCCCAGATCAGCACCGTTTCCACCGTGCCGCGGTCGAGCAGGTAACCAACCGCGCAGAAGCGGTTGGGGACGCTGCGGTCACCATGGCGCCGTACCGTGTTGCGCAGCTCCGCCTCGATCAGCTTGAACTGCGGGTACTCCAAGGGCTCGATGCGCTGCACCGGCGCTTGCGCGTAGATCAGCTTCGACAGCGGCGCCTGTGCTGCCGCCGACACACTGGCGGCCATGCCTGCCAGAACACAACACAGCGCGGACAACAGACGGCTTTTCATCCTTTCCCTTGCCTCCCTGCAAAGACATCACCAGCCTAAAGGCTGGATCTGCCTGGATGCGATCACACCCAGGGCAGACCAGCGGTAGATGCAGTCCGCTTACGGCACAGCCGCAGTGATCACGATCTCGATCTTCCATTCCGGATTGGCCAACTTGGCCTGCACGGTGGCGCGCGACGGCGTTGCGCCCTGCGGCACCCACTTGTCCCAGGCTTCATTCATGCCCGCGAAGTCAGCCAGGTCCGCCAGGAAGATCTCGGCGCGCAGGATCTTGGTCTTGTCGGTCGGGGCCAGGCGCAGCAGATCGTCGATGGCCTTCAGCACCTGCTCGGTCTGGCCAACGATATCGGCGCTGGTGTCTTCCGGCACCTGCCCGGCCAGATAGGCCACACCGTTGTGGATGGTCATTTCCGACATGCGTGGGCCGGTATCGAAGCGCTGGATCATGGGGGTGACTCCGTGTTGTGGATGTAGCCGCCATTGTGACGGCAAGTGGAAGTTTCAGGCGTTTCTTTGCGTGAACGACGCCACGATGCGAGCGCCACCAACAGCAGCCAGCCCACCACGACCGCAATCACCAGCTTCTGCCCCAGTCCACGCGGGCTGCCACGCCACAGCACATGCAACCAAAGCCCGGCGAAGGCCAGCCATGCCCAGCCCCAGGTCAGCCAATACAGTCGGCGCCAACGCGCGTCTCGGCCGAAGCACCAGGCCTGCAGCAGCATCGCCACGGTCACGCACAGGAAGGCGGTCTGGGCCGCCAGACCATGAATCAACGGCGCCAGCAATGGTGCGAACTGCGGCAGCCAGCTGTCGCCTATCGCCACCGTAGCCAAACCAAGCCCGGCCACGGCGAACAGACTTGGCGGCAAGCCGCGCCGTGCGCTGCCATGCGCTTGCCGGTACAGCACCAGGCCAAGCACGGCGATGGCCAGCGCCAGCAGGCAATAGACGCTGCGCAGTACAAGCCCATAAGGGCCGTGCAGATACAGACTGAGGGTCGCGCGCGCCCAGTCCAGATCATCACGCGCGAATTGCAGCCAGATGGCGACAATCGAAAACACCAGCAGTGCCAGCACAACGGCCAACGCCAGCGTTGCCGATTGCCAAACTCCCCTGTTCGAATCACCGCCCATGCCCACTCCCCAGCGTTTGAGCCGCCAAGTCTAGTCCGCTCCAGTCTCTGTGCCGACTGAAGGCGGTGACAACGCCGTAGCGCGTACATGCCGCCATCATCAACGCGCGCCAAGCGCAAGCCAGCTGTCAAAACCACTACAGCCGCCCAGGGAAGCGATGGCTGGTGTCGATATCAACCACCATCGCGCCGTCATCGCACAACGCCTGCAACCGCGCCTGATATCCCGCGGAGGCCGCAGCATCACAGAACCACACGACCACGTGCTGTACAGGCACACCAGGCAGCAACACCGGCACCTGCTCGAACCGACCATCGCTGATCTTCTCCGTCGCGCTTGCCGGTACCGCCAACAAGCCAAATGCCAGAACACACATCCACCACATCGCACCTGCCATTACAGGCGGCGACAACGGTGCCGCAAAGCCTACGCCCGTGGCAGGTGGAAAGGGGGCGGAAGCGCCGCCTCAGGCCTGCGCTTCAGGGTGACGCGCCAACCACTCGGCCAACTTCTGCCGGTAGAGCAGCAGCTCATCGGTATACAGATCCAGCACGCACAGTGGACAACCGCTGCCACAGCACTCGTTCGGGCCGGGGGCTTCCGGCGGCTGCGGGCGCGGATCGGGATCGGAGCTTGCGGGGACTTGGACAGGCAGTTCGTTCATTGCAGCGGCCGGCGCGGCCCTATCGACATCGGGACAAACCGCATTTTAGCCAAAGCGCACGCTCAGGCCGTGACCCGGCGCAGGTTGGCGCGTGCCGCAGCGTCATAACGTTCATGGAAGAAATCGCTGAAGAAGATACGCGGCTGCGCCAGCACCTTTTTCAGGAAACGCCGCCGGTTGAGCCGGAACAAGAAGCCCGGCACCTTGCCCCGATACTCCTCGGCAATGCCAAGGTCATAGGCATCAAACACCGCATCCGGCGCCCCCAGGATCGCCATGTCGCTGTCCAGGAACAGCGCGGCATCCGCATCCAGCCCGTCTCCGCTCAGGCTGCCATGACGCGCCGTCAGTTCGATCAGCTCGATCACCCGTGCCACATCCACTTCGGCATCCGGCAGCCAACGTTCAATACCGGACGCGGCAAGCTGGGCCGAACGCGCTTCGTTGTCACCACGCCCCGCCTCGTAGATCGCGTCGTGGTAGAGCACCGCCAGCAGCACTTCCAATGGCTGCTGCCAGCCGGGGCCAGCGGCGACATCGCGGTAGTGCTGCAACAGCGCCTGCACATGGGCGAAGTTGTGATACGCCCGCGGCGGCTGTGCGTAAGCGGTTTTCAGCTCGGCCAGCAGCGGCGGCGGCAGGGTCTGCAGCAGGTCGTTCATGCCTGCATCTTGTCACGAAGTGGCGGAACACGCGTGGCGGCAATCCAATGCAGGAGTCCGCCGAAAGGCGTTTGCGCAACTCATGCCACGCCGCGCTCAGCCCAGTTGCCAGCGGCCTTCGATCTGGTAACGGCCCTGGCCGAGGAAACTGCGCACCAGCACGAATTCGCGCACGAACCAGCGCAGCGGCTGTACGGGCTGGATCGGCAGACGGCGGCGATCGTACAACAGGGTCATATGCGGGGTGAAACGCGGGTCCAGCTTGCCCCCCACGCCCTGCAGGCAACGCGCCAGCTCCTCGTGCAGGCCGTTCAACAACTCGGCACCGTACTCGCTGCGCAGCACGAAGGGGTTCTTCACGCTGCCGGCAAAGCTGCCCACCTGATCAAAGCAGACCTCGAACTCGGGCATGCGCACCCGCGCTGCCGCTTGCCGCACCTTGGGCAGCAGGCTCGGAGGCAGGCCGGCGTAGTCCCCCAGATGATGCAGGGTGACGTGCAAGCGCTCCGGCGCCAACGGATGCCCGAGCAGGCCATGTTCCTCGCGCAGGCCACCGGCCAACTCGGCAACCCGCTCCGCCGTGAGCGCATCAGGCATCACCGCGAAGAACAGGCGCTCGGTTGGAATGTCGCTGCCCAGGCCCAGGGTCATCTGGGCCTCGGTGGAGGAAAGCTGCTTCGTCATGGTCTGGTATCGAAAGCCGGCTGCCGTACCCGCTCCGTTGCGGCGGCCACTACTGTCTGGGGCCGCGGATACTAGCAGACCCTGCCGGCCGCGGCCCGGCCATGGCGAAAATTTCACCAGCGCCCGGCGAGCCACGCCGCACAAGGGCTGCCAATGGTTATCCACATGTTTGCACAGGGCTGGTCCACACCCGCTGTGGATTTGTCCCCTGCCTGCTTCCATCCCCCCGCAACAGGCCTACACTGGGCAGGCCGCAGCAAACTCCGGGTGATCGCCATGATCGGTTGGAATGCATTGGTCCTGTACGCCGCCAGCAGCCTGGTCTTGGCCGCGCCGCCTCCGGCGCCCCCTCCGGCTGTGCCAAGTCCGGAGCAGGTGATGGCCATCCCCCCGGAAATACGCGCGCAGCTGCAGGAGCGGGTCATCAAGACCACTAACTCCCCGGAACAGCGCCTGCACCGGCTGGTTGAGCTGGTATTCCGGCCAGAGGGACTGGGCCTGGCTTACGACACCGAGGCCACCCTCACCGTGGCTGAGACCTGGCAGCAACGGCGTGCCAATTGCCTGTCCTTCACCCTGCTGTTTGTCGCCCTGGCCCGCGAGATCGGCCTTGAAGCACGCATGCAGGAGGTTGGCCAGGTGGTGTCCTGGTATGAAGACCAGGGGCTGATCTTCAACGCCGGCCACGTCAATGTCGGAATGCGCGTTGATGGTCGCCAGGCCACCTTGGATCTGGACAGCAACGTGCTGTACGACCGCCGCGGTCCGCAGCCGATCAGCGACAGCCGCGCGCTTGCCCATTTCTACAACAACCGAGGTGCCGAGCAGCTGGCTGCGCACGATTACGTCGGTGCACGGGCCTATTTCGACGCGGCATTGCGGATGGATCCGCGTTTTGTACCGGCGTGGAGCAACCTTGGTGTACTTGAGTCGCGCGAGGACGACCTCGACGCCGCCGCCAAAGACCTGGATACAGCGCTGTCCATCAACCGTTTCCACGCCCCGGCCCTGCACAATGCCACCAAGCTCTACCAGCGCATGGGCGACAGCCGCCGCGTGGCCCAGATGCAGTCGCGCCTGGAACAGGTACGCAAGCGTGATCCGTTCTACCAGTTCATGCAGGGCACCAGCGCCGAGCGGGACGGCGACTACGCCTTGGCCGCGCACTACTACCGTGAAGCAGTACGGCTATATGGCAAAGCCCATCAATTCCACTTCGGCCTGGCCCGCGCCTACTTTCTGGGCGGCAACAACCGGCTGGCGATGAAGGAGATGAAACGCGCCCGCGACCTCGGCGGCGACCCGATGCGGGCGGTCTACCAGAGCAAGCTGGACGGAATCCGCAGGCTGGAAGCGCGCCACGCGGCGCGCTGAACGCACACCGCGGGCGGCTGGGACGCGAGCCGGCTCAGGCCTTGCGCAGGAAACAGGTCTTCAACACCAGACCCTTGATTTTTTCCGAGTTGCCCTCGATGTGCTCGGCATCGTCCTCGACCAGACGGATATTGCGGATCACCGTGCCCTGCTTGAGTGGGATGGACGATCCCTTGACCTTCAGGTCCTTGATCACGGTGACGGTGTCGCCAGCCGCCAGCACATTGCCATTGCTGTCGCGTACCACCAACGTGGATTCGGCCGCTTCACCGGCGGTCCATTCATGGCCGCAATCGGCGCAGATCCACAGCGCGCCGTCGGCATAGACGTTCTCCAGCGAACATTGCGGGCAGGAAGTAACAGACATGGGGGACTCCCGTACATTGATTAACCATCCATTGTAGCCGTTCAGCTCACAGCCGCTCCCTGCAGCACCGGGCGCGTGCCAGGAACCCGAACGCGCGCATGCCCATCCCCGCAGGCGGCAAGCCACGATTCGCCACCCGCTGGGCTGGATCGACCATCCTGGCAGCGCGGTGAGCACCTTCATTCAGGTGGCGCGCACGCCGGAAAATCGTGACGCGATTCGTGGTAATGCAGCCCTCGTATCCGCGAACAGCCATTCACAACCCGCATGTGAAGCCAGTCGCGCGGCGGCGTAGTAAAGTGCGCGGCCGATTCAGCAGCAAGACGCGCAGCCATCATGAAACTCGGCATCGATTTTGGCACCAGCAACTCGGCCGCCGCCGCCCATATCGACGGCAAGGTGGTCCCGGTCAGCTTTGGTGAGGCCCAGCAGTTCCGCACCACGGTGTACTTCCCCGAGGTGATGCGCGACCCCAACGACTTTGAACTGACCCCGGCACTGGAAGCGCAGGTCGATGACCTGATCGAGTCCGGCCGCCGTGATGCCCGCGCGGTCGGCAACACCCGCAGCCATGAGCAGCTGCGCAGCGACGCCATCCGCGTCGTGCGCCGGCAGTGGATGGAAGAACGCATCCGCGAACCGCGCAGCTCCACCACCCTGCTGCAGAACGCGGTCTATGGCGACGAAGCACTGGAAGCCTATTTCGAGGAGAACGAAGGCAACCTGGTGCAGAGCCCTAAGTCGATGCTGGGCTACAACCTGCATCCGCGCGCCAAACAGACCATCACCGGCATCGCCACGCACATCCTCGAGCACATCCGCCTGACCGCCTCGCGCCAGCTGCAAAGCAACGTGCGCAGCGCCCTGCTCGGCCGGCCGGTGCAGTTCCGCAGTTCGATCGGCGCAGCCGGCAATGACCAGGCCCTGGATATCCTGCGCAGCGCTGCAATGGCCGCAGGCTTCGACGAAGTGGATTTCCTCGAAGAACCCGCTGCTGCGGCCATGCACTACCACGCAGTCAGCACTGACCGCCACGAAGCAGTGATCGTCGACGTTGGCGGCGGTACCACCGATATCGCCCATGCCAGCGTTGGTGGCAATGCGGCGCCGCAGATCCATCGCGCCTGGGGTATCGCCCGTGGCGGTACCGATATCGATCTGGCGCTGAGCCTGGCCGGCTACATGCCGCTGTTCGGCCGCGGCATCACCCGCGTGCCCGCACACCACTATGTGGAGGCCGCGATGGTGCAGGACATGACCCGCCAGCGTGATTTCCGCCAGCACAACTACGACGCGGTGGAACTTCCCTTTGGCCCGCGCCTGCAAGCGCTCCAGGACACCGGCAATACCGCACGTCTGTACCGCGCGGTGGAACACTGCAAGATCGCCTTGAGCAGCCAGCCCAGCCATCACAGCATGCTGGACTTCATCGAGGCAGGACTGTCGGTGGACATCGATGCACCACATCTGACCACGGCTGCCGGCGGCTATCTTGGCGAGTTGGAAGCGCTGCTGCAGCAGGTACGTACCGATATCGGCCACGACCCGGCGGCGGTGTTCCTGACCGGCGGCATGTCGCGCGCCGGTTACATCCAGCAGGCCGCAGCCGCCGCCTTCCCGACTGCCAAGCTGGTGCACGGCGACCCGTCGTTTGGTGTGGTGCAAGGCTTGGCGTTGGCAGCAACAACGAGTGGCGCTGCTGCAGGTCTGTAGGAGCGGCGTAAGCCGTGAGGCTGGGGATCCAGAAGCCCTAAAGCACTACCCCTCCCCAACCCTCCCCTTTGCTGTGCAAAAGGGAGGGAGTAGAAGCCTTACCTCCCCAGCCCTCCCCCTCCCCCTGCCCATGACACAGGGAGGGAGTGAATCAACGATCCAGACTCACCCGCACGCCACCGGAATGCGACTGGATGGAGATATCGCCATCGCCACCGCCAATCCGTGCATCCAGGTTCTTGCCCGGCCCATAGCGCGGGGTCTGCACCTGGCCGACGTCGGAGCGGATGCTGCCGCTGAAGGTGTTGACCTTCAGCTGTGCCGACGTGCTGGCCGGCAGGCTCAGTGAAACCGAGCCACTCACCGTCTCCAGATTGACCCGGCCACCCGGCTGCAGGCCCGCACTGCGGACGCCAAGGCTGCCGGACACCGACTCGGCGCTGAGCCGCTGCACCTTGGCCAGGTCCAGGGTGATGCCGCCAGACACGCTGTTGGCCGAGACCTCACCGCCGCTGCCACCGGCCGCATTGATGCCACCGCTGACCGTCCGGGTCTCCAGCCGCGAGGTCTGCAACTGCGAGCGGATCGCGCCGCTGACCGTGGTCAATTCCGCCTCACCAGCGCGTCCATTGGCAGTGATGCTGCCGCTGACGGTACTGCTCTGCAGACGACGCAGGTCAACATCAGCCACATCCACGCCCGCGCTGACGGTACTGGTCTGCAACTGCGCAGCGCGCGGCACCCGCAGTTCCAGCACCGCACCACGACTGCTGCGGCTGTTCTGCGGGTAGACCACCTTCAACGCCACGCGATTGGCGCTGCTTTCCACGTCAAGCCGCTGGCCCTCGCCGAGCGAGCCGGTCAGCTGTACTTCGTTGCGGTCCCAGCCACGCACGGTGACCGAACCGGCCACATTGCTCAGTTCCACGCGGCCGCCGCTGGACAAGGGCAGGTTGCGATTGACCGCGGTCTGCGCGAATGCGCTGGTCAATGGGGCCAACAGCAGTGCGGTGGCGATCAGATGGCGCATGCAAGCTTTCATCGGGTGCTCCTTCAAGTCGAAAGTCCGGTCGGGTTGACACCCTTGCGGGTGAGTTCAAGTCGCAGCGCGTAGGTGCGCTGCAACTGTCCAAGTAGAAAATCGGCGTCGGGGCTCTGCGCGATGGCGCTGCGGATGCTGCCCGCGCTTTCGTCCAGTTCACGCAGCGCCGGCTGCAGCTCGGCGGCAACCTCGTCCTGCGGAATCGTCGCCATCGCCTGCCGGTACTGGTAGGTGATGGTGTTGGCCTGATACTGCAATGACGATTCCTCGACGGCGACGGATGCCGCAGGCTGCTTCGGCAACAACAGCATGCTGACCACGCCAACCAGCGCAACAACCACCGCAGCAGCGGCATAACGTGACCAGTGACGATGTGCTCTGCGCCGCGCCGGCACGGCGTTCACTGATATCGCGGGAGCGGCAACTGCCGGCCCGGCACGCGGGCCCTGCTCCAGTTCCGCGGCGATGCGCTGCCACACCGCGGCAGGCGGCACCCGCTCGCCTGGCAGTCCACGCAAGCGCTGCGCCAATGCATCATCGTGATCGTTTTCGTAGTGACTCATCATGCTTCTCCAAGCCGCGTGCGCAACAAACTGCGTGCACGATGCAACTGGGCCTTGGAACTGCCGACAGCCATCTGCAGTTCCACGGCGATTTCCTGGTGTTTCCAGCCTTCAATGTCATGCAGCACCAGCACCGCGCGGGCGCGTGGCGGCAAGGTCAACAAGGCACGTTCCAGGTCCATGCCGGTGGCGTGGCAACGGGGGGTGTCAGCCATTTCGGCCAATAGATCCATCCCGGATTCGCCTATATCCAGCGATTCGAACGTTGTCGCGCGCAGCTCCATCAGCGCCGTGTTCACGGCCAGGCGATGCAACCACGTGGCCAAGGCGCTCTCGAAGCGGAACTGCGGCAGCTTGCGCCAGGCCTGGATGAAGGTCTCCTGCAGCACATCCTCGGCACGCGCCGCGTTGCCGCCGCACAAGCGCCACAACAGTGCGTACAGCCGCGGCGCGTGGCGCCGGTAGATCCGTTCATAGGCGCGGGTGTCGCCATCCGCGGCGGCACGGGCCAGCACGGCGTCGTCGACGACGGGCGATGAGGGGGCGGTGGCGGTCACGGTGGCGTTGAGCATATCCATTGGATGCGGCAGGCAGCAAAAAGGTTTAAAGCCGACGCGATTCTTTGCCGAAGCGGCCCACAGCAGCGTAGCGACTGGCAGCAATGGCCGCGCTGGCCGACAATCGGCGCTCGTCAAACCGTTGCGATCCCATGTTGCGTATCCCCGCTGTCCTGCTTTGCGCCGCCCTCGCCTTGGCCGGTTGCACCAGCGCTCCCGCCCCCATCAATACCCCGTCAGCCGCGGCCCGCATGCCGGAGCAGGCGCTGGCCCCGGTGATCCTGATTTCCATCGATGGCTTCCGCAATGACTATCTGGAGCGTGGCCTGACCCCGGCGCTGAGCACGATGGTGGCCGCTGGCGCACGCGCCGAGTACATGCGCCCGTCGTATCCCTCGATCACCTTCCCCAATCACTACACACTGATCACCGGCCTGCGCCCGGACCACCACGGGGTGATCGCCAACTTCATGACCGACCCGGCCATTCCCGACGTGCGCTTCAGCATGTTCGACCCGGCCACGGTCCGCGACGAGCGCTGGTGGGACGACGGCAAGCCGCTGTGGACCAGCGTGCGCGAACAGGGGGGGCGCGCCGCGGCGATGTTCTGGGTCGGCTCGGAAGCGCCGGTGCATGGCGCACGTCCCGAGTTCTGGCGGCCGTTCGACATCAAGGTGAGCTCGCAGCAGCGCGTGCAGCAGGTACTGGAATGGTTGGCACTGCCTGCCGCGCAACGCCCCCATTTCATCACCCTGTACTTCGACAAGGTCGACACGCAAGGCCATCGCTACGGTCCGGATTCCGCCGAACTGAACAATGCCTTGGGCGAAGTGGACAGCGCGATTGGCGAGCTGTTGGCGGGTATCCGTGCGCAGGGCCTGCAGCAGCAGGTCAACATCGTGGTCACCTCCGACCACGGCATGACCGCTACCAGCCCAGCCAGGCAGATCTTCCTGGATGACATCGTCGATGTAAGCAAGCTGGATTTTGGCTGGACCGGCGCCTACGCCTCGTTCAACGCCCTGCCCGGCGGCGAGATGGCCGCCAGGCAACTGCTGGCCGGCAGCCACCCGCATATCCAGTGCATGACCCGTGAGCAGATCCCGGCGCGCTTCGAGTATGGCCACCACCGCCGCGTGCCCGCCTACATCTGCACCGCCGAGCTTGGCTGGCAGGTCACCACTCGCCAGGCCGAAAAGCGCAAAGGCCACGAGCTGCTGGGTGAGCATGGCTACGACAATGCCCTGCCGGACATGTATTCCCCATTCATCGGTTATGGGCCAGCCTTCGCGCCAGGCGTGACCATCGCCCCCATCGACAATGTCGACGTCTATCCATTGCTGGCCCGCCTGTTGAACATCACCCCGGCCCGCAATGACGGCAATCCCCGCCATACCGACGCCGCACTGAAGCACTGACGCACCGCAAGGAATCCGCATGAAGCACTACCTCCCCGCCTCGATGCAGCAATGGATTGAACCCATCAACACCGGCCTGAGCATCCTGCTGATCCTGGTGGTGGCCTGGCTGCTGCGCCTGCTGACCCGGCGCCTGCTGGCCCGGCTTGGGCGCCATTACACGCTGCCGGCGCAGATCGAGATGGCGATCCGGCGGCTGTCCAATTTCGTCATCGGCACGGTGGCCCTGGTCGCCATCCTGCAGGCCCTGCACGTACAGGCCAGCGTGCTGTGGACGGCCTTCACGGGTTTTGCCGCAGTCGGCGCGGTGGCGTTCTTCGCCGCCTGGAGCGTGCTGTCCAACATCTTCTGCACCTTCCTGATCTTCACCACCCGGCCGTTCCGCCTGGGTGACCAGATCGAGTTGCTGGAGAACGGCGAAAAACCCGGCCTGAAGGGCGTGGTCACCGATATCAACCTGATCTACACCACCTTGCATGAGGTCGGTGGCCCGGTCGATGGCACCTTGATGCAGATTCCCAACAGCCTGTTCTTCCAGCGCGGCCTGCGCCGTTGGCGTGGTGGCGACGCCGGCACGATCAGCGTGCAGGGAGACGGCTGAGGAAGCCCGAACAGCAGCAAACAACACCCGAACATTGGGTCCGTGATCCCCGCCAAAGCGGGGATTGCCCTGGCTCCGGCCCACAGCGTTCCGCTCGCGTCCATGTCAGCCGTGCGAAAATTGCCGTCATTGAGCGACCGGCCCGGTCGCAAGCCCGCACGCAATGTCCGCCTCTCCCGATACCTCATGCCCTGCCCCGCAGGCAGGCGACGCTTTTGCCGTTGCCGAACGCCACGACCAGCGTTCCGACCGCCAACGCTGGCTCAGCGTCATCGCCTTGGCCCTGGCAGCCTTCATCTTCAATACCAGCGAGTTCGTCCCGGTCGGCCTGCTCAGCGACATCGGTGCCGACTTCGGCAAGCCGATCGAGCATGTCGGGCTGATGCTGACCATCTACGCCTGGGTAGTCGCACTGACCTCGCTGCCATGCATGCTGCTGACCCGCAGCATGGACCGCCGCAAGCTGCTGCTGGGCGTGTTCGCATTGTTCATCGCCAGCCATGTGCTGTCTGGCGTGGCCTGGAGCTACCCAGTGCTGATGGTCAGCCGCGTTGGCATTGCGCTGGCGCATGCGGTGTTCTGGTCGATCACCGCCTCTCTGGCCGTGCGCGTGGCGCCACAGGACAAGCGTCCGCAGGCCCTCGGCCTGCTCGCCACCGGCACTTCGGTGGCGATGGTGCTGGGCATTCCGCTGGGTCGCATCGTCGGTGAATTGCTGGGCTGGCGCATTACCTTCATGGCCATCGGTGGCGTCGCATTGCTGGTGATGCTGGTGCTGGCACGGCTGCTGCCGGCCCTGCCCAGCCAGAACAGCGGCTCGGCCAGCAGCATCCCGCTGCTATTGCGTAGGCCTGCCCTGATGGCCTTGTACCTGCTGGTGATGGTGGTGGTGTCCGCCCAGTTCACCGGTTACAGCTACATCGAACCGTTCGTGCAGAAGATCGGCGGCTTCGATGCACACGTGACCACGCTGGTGCTGCTGCTGTTCGGCGGCATGGGCTTCATCGGCAGCGTGCTGTTCTCGCGCTATGGCCTGCGCTGGCCGCGTGGTTTCCTGCTGGGCGCGATCGGCACCCTGGCTGCCAGCCTGTTGCTGCTGCGCACCGGCCTGCACAGCAGCTGGCTGCTGTATGCGCTGGTTTCGGTGTGGGGTGTGGCGATGATCAGCTTCGCGCTGTCGATGCAGTCCAAGGTGTTGAACCTGGCCTCCGACGCCACCGATGTGGCGATGGCCTTGTTCTCCGGCATCTTCAACATCGGCATTGGCGCAGGCGCATTGATCGGCAGCCAGGTCAGCCTGCAGCTGGGCATGCAGCACATTGGTCTTGTCGGCGGCCTGATCGCCACGGCGGGCTGGCTGTGGTGCCTGTTCGCGATGCTGCGCTGGAGCGGCAGCTTCCGGCTCGGCGGCGCGAACCACTGAGCTACTGAGCTGCGGCACCGCACCCGTTTACGAGCTGTGGACTGCAGGTATGCTTCCGCCCACGCCCCTGCTCCAGGGGGCGTGCAAGGGGAAGGATTTGGAACAAGACATCACTCTGCGCGACGCGGATGTCGCCGATGCAGAGGCGCTTAGCGCGCTTGTAACTCCGCTGGCTCGCCATCTGCTTGATGCCGACAGCGGCGCCAGTGCACATGCCTTCCTGGCCTCGCTGACTCCTGCCAGCTTCGCTGATCGGCTGGTCGACAAGGAGTTCGCGCACTACGTGATTGAAGATGCAGGTGCACTTGTCGGCATGATCGCGATGCGCGGCGACAGCCACATCCATCATCTGTTCGTGAGCCGCAGCAGCCGCCAGCGCGGCATCGCGCGGCGGCTATGGGAGCATGCACTGCGCGTACACGGCCGCCGCGAGTACACAGTCAACTCGTCCGAGATCGCAGTGCCGGTGTACGAGCGCTTTGGCTTTGCCAGCAAGGCCGCGCCGCAGACGGTGAAGGGTGTGCGCTTTGTGCTGATGGAGCGGCCGCGATTGGTAGCGCGCGTGGTGCAGAAGCAGTACTTGAATGATGTGCTGCCGGGACCCGGAAAAAGCTGAGGCTGTGGGCCCTGCTTGGGATCCCGGCTGTTCAATACCGTCATTCCCGCGCAGGCCGAGGTGACGAGCGGGTACAGATCCAAGCCAGGCTCCAATGCCAGAACGCCCCCGCATTCGCGAGGATGACAAGCAAGCGCGAAGCCACCGCGCCGGCCAAAGCCACAGCCCCTCAACGCAGCTGACTGTCCTTGCTGCCGCGCCGGTTATAGCCGGCAAACGCCTCGTCTTCGTCCTGCGCCTGCTGGCAGGCGATGCACAGCCTCACCCCGGGCACGGCCTTGCGCCGCGCCTCGGGAATCGGCGCATCACATTCTTCGCAATGTTCCAGCCCCGGGCCGCTGGGCATGCGGCTGCGCGCACGCTTGATCGCGTCCTCGACGGTGGCATCAATCTGATCCTGAACGGCGGTATCACCCGCCCAACCGGTAGCCATGTCCTGCCTCCACGTACAGCAACACAGGCAAATTGCCGCCTCCGTGGACACAATTCAAGGGCTGGCGGCCAGACGTACAGCTGCCTGAACAGGATCCGCCAGCGGATGGCTACCCGCTCACTGCAGGCGCCGGCCCGCGCCAAACCGCGCGAGCACAGCGTTCACCACATCAGGTCGTCAGGCACCTGGAACTGGGCGTAGTAGGCGTCGTCCTCGGCATTGCCGGTGGAAATCGGCGTGTCCGCACTCTGGCCGTGGTCAAGCACGATCAGGCTGGCGTCACGCTCGCGTACTTTCTCCGCAGCCATGCGCGGCAGCAACTCGAAACTGTCACCGTGACGGGCGATCACCAGCGCGCCATTGGCCAGCTGGGTACGCAGCGCCTCGGTGACCAGCATCGTGCGGATCACTGCGCCGTCGTTGAAACGGTATTCCAGCTCACCGGCACGCGGCAGCTTGCGGTCGGCGATGATCTGCCGGGCCTGCGCGCGCAGCTCGTCGGCACGGCGCTGGGCATTGCGCTCGGCGGCCAGTTGACGGTCTTTCTCGGCCTTCTCGGCACGGGCACGGTCGGCCTCGCGCTGGCTTTCGGTGGCGTTGACCGGACCTTTGCCGTGGCGCGCCTTGACCTGCTCACGCGCTACCTGCGAGACCTGCGATTTCTTCACCAGGCCAGCCTTGAGCAGCTGTTCCTGCAGTGGATTACCCTTTGCCATCGTCGTTGTTCATGGTTCTGTTGCCGAGGCTGCCATCATAGCGGCCTGCCCGGTCCCGCCCAAATGCCCATGCTTCCGCTGAAATACCTGAATGGCTATCCCGAACACCTGCAGCAGCGCGCCCGCGAGCTGCTGGACGCGGGCAAGCTGGGCGAAGCCGTCCGCAAGCGCTACGCCGAGCCCAATCCGGTGCGCAATGACCGCCAGCTCTACGACTACGTGCAGGCCATCAAGGAGCGGCACCTCCGCCAATCGGTGCCGCTGGGCAAGGTGCTGTATGACGGCAAGCTGCAGGTGGTGAAACACGCGCTGGGCACGCACACCGCCATTTCGCGCAACCATGGCGGCAAGCTCAAGGCCAGCCGCGAGATCCGCATTGCCAGCGTGTTCCGCGAGGCCCCGGCCGAGTTCCTGCGGATGATCGTGGTGCATGAGCTGGCGCATATCAAAGAAGCCGACCACAACAAGGCCTTCTACCAGCTGTGCCTGCACATGGAGCCGGATTACCACCAGCTGGAGTTCGACCTGCGCCTGTACCTGACCGCCTTGGAACATGAACCCGGCTGAGCCTGGCATCGCCGCGGTGCGCCCACAGCGCTACACTCCCCGCCCTTCGTAGAACCCCTAGCCGCCATGACCACCCTGATCCGTCTCGACAAGCGCGTTGCCGCGCAGCTGCAGTGCTCGCGCTCGCAGGCCCAGCAGTACATCGAAGGCGGCTGGATCAGCGTCAACGGCGTGGTCGTGGAAACCCCGCAGACCATGGTCAGCGAGGAAGTGATCACCCTGGCCGCCGAAGGCAGTACCGAAGCCGCTGAAGCCGCCACCTTCCTGATCAACAAGCCGGCTGGCTGTACCGCCGAGCAGCTGTTCGCGCTGCTGGCCGACGACAACCGCTTTGCCGACGACGCCTCCGGCATCCGTTCGCTGCGCCGTCACTTCCAGCGCCTGGACTACCTGATGCCGCTGGACGATGCCGCCAGCGGTCTGGTCGTGCTGACCCAGGATTGGCGTGTGCGCCGCCACCTGCAGGAATCCGGCGCCAGCCTGGAACAGGAGTTCGTGGTCGAAGTCAGCGGCGAACCCACCCCGTGGGCGATGCCCAGGCTCACCCATGGGCTGGTCTACGAAGGCCGCAGCCTGCCGCAGGCCAAGATCAGCTGGCAGAGCGAGCAGCGCCTGCGTTTTGCCATCAAGGACGTGCGCCCGGGCCAATTGCAGTTCATGTGCAGCCAGGTTGGCCTCAAGGCCGAACAGATTCGTCGCCTGCGCATCGGCCGCATCGGCCTGAGCAAGATGCCCGAAGGCCAGTGGCGCTACCTGGCAGCCGAGCAGAAGTTCTAGGCCAAGGCCAACCTTGGTTTTGTAGGAGCGGCGTAAGCCGCGAAGCTGGCAATGGCTCCGGTCAACACCAAACAAGGCATGCGGCGATCTGCAGTCGCAGGTAAACAGTGCACGGATGATGTATCGGCTTCGCGGCTTACGCCGCTCCTACAAACGCAAACCGCGCTCATAGCAGTCGGATTAGCGCCGCGGCCGTCGCCCCCACAATCACCACCAGCAGAAACGGCAACCTCAGCATCAAGGCGACCGCCGCAGCCAGCAACGCACCAATGCGCGCATCGAAGGCCAGCCCCTGCCCCGCCGACACGGTGTTCATCGCCGTCAACGAGGCCAGCAGACCTATCGTCAGGCAGCCTGCAACACGGTTCATGCGCGGTGATTCCAGCCAGCGCAGTGGCACCAGGTAGCCAGCGAACTTGATCGCCCACGCGGCAGCGCAGCCCAAGACGATCCACGCCCACAGCGTCATGGCGCCGACCCCTGCTCAACCTTGGTTGCGACGTCGACCTTGGGCGCGACATCAGGCTCCAGCCCCTCATCCGCCGGGCCATGCCCAAACCAGCCCCAAACCGCGGCTACTGCCGCAGCCAGGAGAATCGGCACCCCGGGCGGCACCCACGGCAGCGCCAGCACCGTCACCAAGGCACAGACCACGGCAATCGCCACCGGCTCGCGTGAACGCAGTCGCGGCCACAGCAATCCCAGGAAGGCCGCCACAGCCGCACCATCCAAGCCCCACTGGCGCGGGTCACCCAACGCATCGCCAAGCAATGCGCCGAGCAGGGTGAACAGGTTCCAGCACAGGTAAACGCCCAGCCCCGCTACCCAGAAGCCGCGACGCTGTTCCTGCGGCTCCGTCTGGCTTGCGGCGGTAGCCGCTGATTCATCAATGGTGACCTGCGCCGCCAGCGGCCTCAGCCAGCCCCGCGGGCGCAACATGCGGTTGATCTGCGCGCCATACACCGCGTTGCGGATACCCAGCAAGGTGGCGGCACCGAACGCCGCCGCGCCTGCGCCGCCAGCACCAATCACGCCGATGAAGGCGAACTGCGAGCCACCGGTGAACATCAACAAGCTCAGCGCGGCGGTCTGCGCCACGCTGAAACCCGACGCCACCGCCAACGCACCAAACGAGATGCCATACAGACCGGTCGCAACCGCTATCGAAACGCCGATGCGTACCGCTGGCGTGATGCGCCCGGCCATGGCCATCAGGCGCGCCCGCGCGCCTGCTCGGCCGCCGCGACAAACACCACGTCGGTGGACGAGTTCAAGGCGGTTTCAGCCGAATCCTGCACCACGCCGACAACAAAACCGACGCCGACCACCTGCATGGCAACTTCATTGGAGATACCGAACAGGCCACAGGCCAGCGGAATCAGCAGCAACGAGCCGCCCGGCACGCCGGAGGCGCCGCAGGCACCGATAGCCGCAACCACGCTGAGCAGCAGCGCGGTCGGCACATCCACCGCGTAGCCCAAGGTATTTACTGCGGCCAGGGTCAACACGGAAATAGTGATCGCCGCACCGGCCATGTTGATGGTCGCGCCCAGTGGCACCGCTACCGAATAAGTGTCCTCATGCAGGCCGAGCTTGCGGCACAGCTCCATGTTGACCGGAATATTGGCCGCCGACGAACGGGTGAAGAACGCAGTGATACCGCTCTCGCGCAGGCAGCGCAGCACCAAGGGATAAGGGTTACGGCGGGTCACCACGGCCACGATCAGCGGATTGCCAACGAAGGCCATGAACAGCATCGCGCCGATCAGCACCGCCAGCAGATGCAGGTAGTCCTTCAACGCGCCCAGACCGGACTCGGCCAACAATGAGGCAACGATACCGAACACGCCCAGCGGCGCCAGCTTGATCACCAACCGCACCACCCAGGTGATGGCATCGGAGAAATCACTGACCAGGTTGCGCGTGGTCTGGCTGGCGTGGCGCAGGGCCAGGCCCAGACCCACCGCCCAGGCCAGCAAGCCGATGTAGTTCGCGTTGAGCAGTGCATGCACCGGGTTGTCGACGATCTGCATCAGCAAGGTATTGAGCACCTCGCCTATGCCGCCCGGCGCGCTCATGGCGCTTTCGACCGTCTTCAAGGTCAACGTGCTGGGGAACAGGAAGCTGGCTGCCACGCCAACCATGGCCGCGGCCAGGGTGCCAATCATGTACAGCACCAGGATCATCCGGATATGAGTCTTCTGCCCTTGCTGATGATTGGCGATGGAGGCCGTGACCAGCACCAGCACCAGGATCGGTGCAACCGCCTTCAGCGCGGAAATGAATACCGTCCCGAGCAGGCCAACGGCGGTGGCACCGGCAGGCCAGACCATCGCCAGCACGATGCCGGCGATCAGGCCGATGACAATCTGCAGCACCAGACTGGGCGCTCGGAAGGAGGAAGAACGTTCGGTCATCACAGGGCTCGCGGCAAACGCAAACCCCGATTCTCGCCCAACGGGGGCGCTCCCCGCACCCCCGGAACGTCATGGAATCAGGACAAACTGCCGCCTGATCACGAACACCGCTAGGATGCGCCCATGGAAAACAAGCATCGCCCCAGACGCCTGCTGCGGTTCCTGGCCTATCTGCTGGCCTTTGTGCTGCTGTTGATAGGCAGCGGCCTGCTGCTGGGAGACCACCTCACCCCAAAGGCGGTCGGCGCGCCTTCGCAGACCCTGCCGCTGCAGCCACAACAAACCTTGATCGACCGCCAACTGCAACCGCTGCTGGCCGAACATCCGGGCAAAAGCGGCGCGGTTTACCTCTCCGACGGGCTCGAAGCCTACGCCGCACGCTCCATCATCACCCGCCAGGCCGGACGCAGCCTGGACCTGCAGTACTACATGTGGCACGACGACATGCTCGGCCACCTGCTTGCACATGACGTCTACCAGGCCGCCGACCGCGGCGTGCGCGTGCGTCTGTTGCTGGATGACATGAACGCCGCCGGCCTGGACCCACAGATGCTGGCGCTGGACAACCACCCCAACATCGAGATCCGTCTGTACAACCCCTTCCGCAACCGCGATGGCCTGTGGCGCCTGGTCGAAATGGTGCAGCGGGTTTTCAGCATCAACCACCGCATGCACAACAAGGCGTGGATCGCCGATGGCCGCGTCGCCATCGTCGGCGGCCGCAATATCGGCGCCGAATACTTCGATGCGCGCCCGGACGTGAATTTCCGCGACCTCGACCTGCTGCTCGCCGGTCCGGTCGCCAGCGAAGCCAGCACGGTATTCGATGACTTCTGGAACAGCGACGCCGTGGTGCCGATTGCAGCCCTGCATTACAGCACCGACCAGCAGATGGCCAACTTCATCAGCCAGGCCGAGCTGGACGCCCGCCAACAGGAAGCCGAACCCTATCTGCAGCGCGTGCGAACGCATTTCACCGATGCCTATCTCAGCAAGCAGCTGGACCTGCATTGGACCGATGGCGTGAGCATCCACTCCGATCCCCCTCGCAAGCCCGTTGGCGGCGACAGCAGCCAATGGCTGGTCACCCGGCTGGTCGAGGTACTGAGCAGCGCTGAACACAAATCACTGCTGATCTCGCCTTACTTCGTGCCCGGTGCGGTCGGCACCAAGGGCTTGATACAGCAGGCCGAGAACGGCGTGCAGGTCGGCATCATCACCAACTCGCTGGCGGCCAACGACGTAGCCGCCGTGCACAGCGGCTACATGCATTACCGCCGCCCGTTGCTGGCCGGCGGCGTGCAGCTGTACGAACTCAAGGCCCGTGGGCACATCGAGAAGGCATCCACCTTCGGCAGCAGTGGCGCCAGCCTGCACACCAAAGCCTTCGTGGTGGATGACCGCCGCGGCTTCGTCGGCTCGTTCAACCTCGACCCGCGCTCGGCCTACCTCAATACCGAAATGGGCGCGCTGTTCGATGACCCGGTGCTGGCCGCGCGGCTGCGCGAGGAATACCTGCGCCTGTCCAGTGCCGAGTTGAGTTACTGGGTGTACTTGAACAGGGACCACGAATTGCGTTGGCTGGATCGGGCCAACACGCCGCCGATCAGCCTGCGCACCGAACCGGACACCGGACTGATGCTACGCGCCAGCACCCAGATGATCAGCTGGCTGCCATTGGAGTCACAGCTCTAGCCTGCGCAGCCGGCATTTCGGGGCGGTATTTCATTGCCCTCCGGAAACAGACTCGGACCGCGCCGCATCCAGGCGCGGACAACCTCACTCCAATGCGCCGGCCGCCTGCGTCATCCGCTTCCACAACCACGCCGCCACATGTTCGGGCATCTGGCTGGCGAGCGCCGCATTGGCCTCCGCCTCGCTCATCAGCCCCTGCGCATGCAGCATCGCCGCGCTGGCGGCCAGTTGCCCAACCTGCAACGAACGCGCCAAACCACCAGCAGCCGGCACATCCACCTGTTCCAGTGCCTGCACGATCGGCGCCGACAACTTCCAATGTCCGGCAATCCGCACCGCGGTCGGCGCGCTGCAGCGCTCCAGCACCTCCAACAAGGTACCCGGCTCACGCACCCGCAGCGGCGGCCGGGCCAGGACATCGGCGGCGGCCTGCATCGCCATCGCAGCACTCAGGCCCAGCAGCAGGCCAGCCAACTGCGCAGCAAAGCCATCCTCGCGTTCCACGCTGCGCGCATGGTCGGCAGCGGCCAGCGATACCCGCAATGTGTAATCCCAGAGCAAGCGCGAAAACTCGGCATCAACGCCGCTGGCCGACTCCATGACCGGCTGCACCAACGCGGCGGAAATGATCTGACGAATGCCATCATTGCCTATCAGCGTCACCGCCCGCTCGATGCTTTGGATGTCCTGCCGCTGCAGGCGATACAGGGAACTGTTGGCGATACGCAGCAGCGTTGCCGCCAGTACCGCATCACTGCCGATGATGCGGGCGATGGAGCGAGACGAAGCAGCACTGTCATTCACGCTCTGGATCAGCTGCGGCAGCAGGTTTGGTCGGCGCGGCGTGTAGCGCGAGGACAGATCCGCGCGGCTCAGCGCCGTAACCACGTCATCCAGCACCGCACGCTGTACGCGCAGCGCATCGGCCGGCGTATCAGCAGCGCCCAGCGCGCTGAGCAGGAAGCGCCGCTGCAGATCATCCACGCTGACGGCGACCACAGCGTCCTCGTCGGTTGTCGCGCTCAGCGTCGGTGACACACGGAACTGGCGTTGTGGGCGTGTCGCATCGCCACTGCTCCGCTGCCAGAGCCAGACCAGGCCCCCGGCAAGCACTGCCGCAAAAACCGCCGAGATGATCACCATGACAAATACAGAAAGGTCCAAGCGGAGAGCTGCCAATCATATCGGCAGACACAGGGATTCCTTTAATTTTGTTCCGCAAGATCAGCACACACCTGGACCAAATCCCCCCGCCCCGGGAATGCCCCTGGGGAAACATGACGAAACCCAATGATTTCCAGATGGCATACAAACCGAGCATTCATTCAAACCAGAAAGCTCTCATGCAGCACACAAGCCCACATGGCATTCGACATCGAAATACTACGCACCTGCTACAGGCAATTCATCACCGCCTTCCACAAGCACAGGCAGGCGAATAACCCCCCAAAGTTTCACCAACTAAACGATTTCGAATCTCGGCAAGCAATCAGCATGCGAGCACGCCATTTCACTCAATCAACAAGTCGCTCCGAATGCCGGATCTGTGAATAACAGCACACGCGAATGGCAGCTTTCCTGATTGCCAGCCCCTTTGACGCTGCTATGTTTAATTGCAACTTCAAAAAATACTTTTAGTTTCAAACATAAAACCCCAACCTCACCAACCTTGAACGCAAAGGCGTCCATCAGAAAGCCATCTGCATAACCGAAGATACGTAACGAATGCATCTACACGGCCAAGGCGCCCGAAAAGGAGATCAGAAACTCTGCGATCGGTGCCACGTGCACTGAGCGCCAACGACCTCCGCACAACACAAATCACACGAGGCTGGCCCGGCAGCAAACCCCGAATCCGTCCCCGACGGCCGCCATGCTCCATATGACAACGCATGCCCTGTGCGGCGGGTGCAATCCCCTGCCGACATCGACGGCATCCGATACACCAGCGGTCAGCCCTTTCGTATCCCGCAGCGGGCTGCACCCGTCCGCCATCGACGGCCTTGCCTACAACCCAAGGGAGGACACATATGTCGACACCCCAAGCAACAACAGCAAAAGAACCCAATCGCTACATGGTGCCGGCATTGGAGAGGGGCCTGAACATGTTGCTGCTGTTTGGACGGCAACGTGGCGAACTGAGCTTCACCCAGGTCTGCCAGCGCACAGGCATGCCCAAGGCATCGGTCTACCGCGCCGTGCAGACGCTGGAACAGATGCGCTTCCTGGATCGCAACAGCGCAAGTGGTGGCTACAACCTCGGCATCAGCATTCTGCGACTGGGCTTTGACTACCTGTCATCGATGGACATCGTGCAGATCGGGCAACCCATCATTCAGCGGTTACGTGACATCACCAGCCACTCAGCCCAGCTGAGCGTGCTGGATGGACGCGAGGTCGTCTATGTGGCCCACGCCAGCGCCATCGGCGAACTCCCTTCAGGCGTCAGCGTCGGCACACGTCGACCCGCACATTGCACTGCGACAGGCCGCGTGCTGTTGATGACGATGCCCGAGCAGGAACTGGGTGCGCTGTATCCGGAATCGGCATTTGCGCTCACCTCCGAACAGGGGCCAAAAACACCAAAGGAGCTGGTCGAGCTGCTAGGCAACGACAGTGCACGCGGTCATGCCATCAGCGAATCGTTCTACCAATCCGGCGTCTCGACGGTGGCCTACCCGTTGCGTGACGGTGACGGCAAGGTGCTGGCCTCGATCAGCATCATGGTCCCGCGCTCGGTATTGCCAGCAGATATGAAAGCGTCGCTGAGCGCACAGGTAGCAAAAGCCGCGCGCGAGATCGAAGGCTTCCTGCAGGCCACATGAGCACGTTTCAGTACATTCCCGGGGCATCCACTGATGCCGGAAACGTCGCCCGCCGCGACCCTGAGGGCCCTATGTTTCCGGCTCAGCCACAGGCGCGCTGCTGAGCTGGGAACATCAGCGCAGATCAATCCGCCGGGGATGCCTCACTTCTTCTGCTTGTGCAGACGCACGCCCATCGGGCCTTGCAGCGAGCCATCCTCGTTGATGGTGAACTCCACCGACTGCGCTTCGCTGCCGGGCACTGCAACCTTCAAGGCATTGCCGTCACGGGTATAGCGGCTTTGCTGCGCCTTGCCCAGCGTTTCAACCGTGACCTTGCCGTCGGAGTCGAATGTGTAACTGACCATCCCCATGCCATCGTCCCAGGTGCCACTCAGGCCCTGGCTGCAGGCAGCCAGCAAGGTTGCCAACGCAACGATCAGCAACTTATTCATCCACAACCCCCAATAAAAGCACAGACCGCCACGGCGGTGTATCCACAAGCATTCTGACACACGCGAAATCAGGCTAGTCTGTGGGCTTCCGCCATGGAGCCGATTGCAATGGGCCGCATCCTGATGTCGCTATGTCTGCTGGGTATGCTCATGGGCTGCAACAGCCTGCCTTCAACCACCAGCACGGCGCCGGCCAAGGGGCAGTTCGTCGCGCGGCAGCTCGATTTCGAGGGTCGTCAGTTCCGCTACCAGGTGTTTGTGCCTGCCACTAGCGCCACACCACCCGGCCCGCGACCACTGGTGCTGTTCCTGCATGGCTCCGGCGAGCGTGGCGACGACGGATTCAAGCCTACCTTGGCCGGGATTGGCCCCTGGCTCACCCAGAACATGGACACCTTCCCGGCCCTGGTGGTGTTTCCCCAGGTGCCGGAGGACGAAGAATGGCGCGGACGCAACGCGCGCATGGCGCTGGCGGTCCTGGAGGCGGCCAGCAAGGAGTTCACTGCCGATCCACAGCGTATCTATCTGACGGGTATCTCGATGGGCGGCTATGGCAGCTGGGAACTGGCCCTGACCCGGCCGGACCAATTCGCCGCACTGGTGCCGATCTGCGGCGCGCTGCGAGCAGCGCGTGCCGACCGACCCGGACTGGTGGTGGACCAGGTAGCCAATGTCGCCGATCCCTATCAAAGCGTCGTCAGCCGCCTGCGCCATGTACCCACCTGGATATTCCATGGCGCCCTCGATGGACTGGTACCGACCACCGATGATCGCGCGATCGTTGCCGCCAGCCGGCAGATGGATGCAGGCTTCCGTTACACCGAGTACCCGGACGTCCAGCACAACGCCTGGGATGCCACCTATCGCAACCCCGCGATGTGGGAATGGATGTGGAGCCAGAAACGCCCCTGACAGCGGCGCCAATACCGCATGCAACTGGAACCGGGAACGACCCGGCCCGCATCGTTTGCAGCCTCGGCGGACGATGCGACAGCCTTCGGCTGCAAGAGCGATGCGATAGCGTGATCACAATCACGCATCCATCCCTGATGCCTACACCTGCCCTGCACGGCGGGAATTGGACAGTGGGGGGCCACTGCACAGCCCCCGCTTTGGGTTCCACGCGTACTTTCCAACCTTACCGGGTTCGTGCCATAACAGCGCCACGCCGCCCACGGCCGCCATTCGGGCTTGGCTGCCATCTGCACAACGCCACAACGGAAACCGGAGACTGAGGCTTGGCAACTACTGCATCGGCGGCGCAGCACACCTTGGCGCGTACCCGTGGCCTGCATTCCCGCCTGCACCTGCTGATCCTTGCGACCCTGCTGCCATTGCTGGTGATCGGTGCCTTCGCCGTCTGGAACGCCGCCCGCGATTACCGCCACAGCTCCGAACAACGCCTGCAGGAAACCGCCATCGCCCTTGCCCGTGGTGTTGACCAGGGTATCGAGGACAACATCAACCAGCTGCGTCTGCTGTCCTCGCTCGCACCACAGCTACAGGAAACAGCCCCAGAGCTGCAGGCATGGGCACGCGCCAACCCGGATATCCGCTTGATCCAGGATGACAGCGAGCAGGCCCGGACATTGCCATCAGGCCTGCTGTACGACGCACGCCGCGAAGGCAGGGCGCAGGTCTCGGATCTGTTCACCAATGCCATCACCAACACCCCGGAAGTCGCCATTGCCCTGCCCTTCGGTGATACCGGTAGCACCCGCGTCCTGACCATGGTGCAGCCCTCCAATCGCCTGATCGCCAGCATCATGGGCAGCGGCAACGACCAGCAGCTGCTGGCTGCGGTCGTCGATAACAATGGCGTCATTGCCGCTCGGTCGCTTTCGCCGGAACGTTACATCGGCAAGCAAGTGCCTGACTGGCAGACGCTGCAGCGCAGCAGCGGCCAACACGGGCTGATCGATGCCAGCAGCAAGGAGGGCACGCCGGTGATCTTCGCCTTCCACAGATTGCAGGCTGCACCGGGTTGGACGCTGGTCGTGGGAGAGCCACAGCAGAGCTTCCAGGCCCGCTGGCAACAACCGCTGCTCGGGATCATTCTCGGCGGCATCGTCGCAGCCCTGATCGCCTTGCTTTGGGCCAATGCCATCGCCCGCAGCATCCTGCTGCCCATCCGCGCCTTGGTCCAACGCAGCCATGGCGTCGTCGATAATCTCGCCACCCTGCCCGATCCACACCCGTCCAACATCCGCGAAGTGCGCAGCCTGCAGAGCAGCCTCAGCGGCACTGTCGATGCATTGAAGAAGAGCGCCGATGAAGCGCGCGCCCTGGCCCGTGACCTCAAGGCCAGCGAGCAGCGTTACCGCGCCGTCGCCGAGGCCGGCGCTCTGGTGCTGTGGCAATCCGATCGCAATGGAACGGTGCTCTCGGCCACCGGTTGGCGCGAGCTGACCGGCCAACCCGATGACCATGCGCTCGGCAAGGGCTGGCTGCGCCGGGTCAACGAAGACGACCTGCCACAGATAGAAATCGCATTGGAGCAGAGTTTCACCGCCACCAAAGCGGCCTCGCTGGACGTGGAGTTCCGGGTACTGGATCTGTACGGGAAGTGGCGCTGGTTACGCGCGCGCGGTGCCCGCATCGGCCACAGCCTGAGCAGTTGGGCCGGCGTGCTGGAGGACGTGGACGCGCGACGGCAGGCGCAGGCTCGCATTGCCTACCTGGCGCAGCACGATCCGCTGACCGCATTGCCAAATCGCACCATGCTGTTCGAGAAGCTCGACCAGGCCTTGATCGCCGCCCGTCGTGGACACCACAGCGCCTTGTTGCTGCTCGACCTGGACCGCTTCAAGGACGTCAACGACAGCCTCGGCCACCCCACCGGCGACCGCCTGCTGCAGGAAGTCGCCCAGCGCATCCTCGGCTGCGTACGCGGCAATGACCTGGTCGCGCGACTGGGGGGCGACGAGTTTGCCATCCTGATGGCATCGGAAAGCCGCATGCCTGAAGCCGCCGCCACGCTGGCTGCCCGTTTGGTGGAAGAACTGGGCCGCAGTGTCGAATTGGAGAACCACCAGTTCGCCATCAGCACCAGCATCGGCATCGTCCTGATCGACAACCAGGCCAACGCCGCCGACACCTTGATGCGCAACGCCGATCTGGCCCTGTACCGGGCCAAGGACGAGGGCCGCAGCTGCTACCGTTTCTTCGAGGCGGAAATGGATACGCGCATGCAGCGCCGCCGGCAGCTGGAGACCGAACTGCGCGCGGCCCTGCAGCAACAACAGTTTGAGCTGCACTACCAGCCGCTGGTGGACCTGCGCCTGCGCCAGGTCGCCGGTTTTGAAGCGCTGCTGCGCTGGAATCACCCGCAACGTGGCCTGCTTGAACCCAGTGAGTTCCTCGCCTTGGCTGAAGACATCGGCATGATGCTGCCGCTGGGCGCGTGGGTGCTGCGCCAGGCCGCCCGGGATGCCAGCCAGTGGCCGGAGCAGATGAAGATCGCGGTGAACCTGTCGGTATCGCAGCTGGCCCAGCCCGATCTGGCGCAGGGCGTCGAGCAGGTATTGGCAGAAACCGGGCTGGCACCGGCACGGCTGGAACTGGAGATCACCGAGAACGCACTGATCACCAACATCGAGGCCGCGTCTGCACAGCTGCTGCAGCTGAAGAAGGCCGGCGTGTCGATCGTGATGGACGACTTCGGCACCGGCTACTCCTCGCTCGGCTACCTGCGTGCCTTCCCGTTCGACAAGGTCAAGATCGACAAGTCCTTCGTCCGCGACCTAGGTGAACAAAGCCAGGGCAGCGCCATCATCGGCGCGGTATCGCACCTGTGCGAAAAGCTGGGCATCAGCACCACCATCGAAGGCGTCGAAACCCAGGCGCAACTGGACCAGCTGAAGCAAGAGCACTGTGCCGAGGGCCAGGGCTACGTGTTTGGACGACCAATGCCGTTGGCGAAGGTGGAAGACTTCATCCTTCAATGGCCGGCACGCTGGAACCCGGCTACCTAGCCACCAACGCATGCAAGGCCATAGCCCGGGTAAGCACAACGTACCCGGGCCTGTTGCCGGTCAGTCTGGAAGAACGGCAGGTTTCTGCTGCCGGGTGCGTTGCGCTTGCCCGGGCGATATTGACGCGACTACTAGAGCGTTGATCCGACCGGGTGCGGGCATGACCCGGCCGCACCCAATCCGGCCGGACGACGCCTGACCTCAGTTGACCCCGCGGATTGCCAGGGTCAAGGCCAGCACGCTGAGGATCACGGCGATGGTGCCGTCCAGAATGCGCCAGGTGGAGGGTTTGGTGAACAACGGCGCCAGCATCCGCGCGCCCAGGCCCTGCACCGTCAGCCACACGCCGCTGGCGGTCACCACGCCGATGGCGAACGCCATGCGCGACTCGCCGAAGTTGTCAGCGATCGAACCAATGACCATCATGTCCAGCCAGAAATGCGGGTTGATGATCGAGAAGCCGGCCGCTGCCATCAGCGCCGCGCGCAACGACTGCTCGCCGTTGTCATCCAGCTTCATGCCACCACCACCGGCCACCGCACGCCGCGCCGACTGCGCCGCATACCAAGTCAGGAAGGCGACACCGCCCCACAGCAGGACGGTGGTCAGCCACGGCAACTGTGCGGTCAGCTGCCGCAGGCCGGCCACGCTGGCCATGATGAACACCGCGTCGATGGCGAAGCAGGTGGCAATGATCGGAATCACGTGCTGGCGCATGATCCCCTGACGCAGGATGAACGCACTCTGCGCGCCGACGATGGCGAACAGACCGATACCGATACCGGCACCACTGAGCCAGGCACTGCCGGCAGCTTGGGCGGAAATAACCGAAAACATGAAGAAAAACCTTGCTACTTGGGGGAAGGACGCAGCGGGAGAACCCACCGGCACGTCTGGACGCGGCAATTGTCGCAATGCAACAAGAAAAAGTAGAGCTAAACTTCGTTAACCATCATTAGCAAAACTTAATATGCGCATCGATCATTCCCAGTTGCGGGCGCTGGCCGCCGTCATCCGCGAAGGCAGCTTCGAACGCGCGGCGCTATCGCTGAACGTCACCGCCTCGGCGGTATCGCAGCGGATCAAGGCGCTGGAGGACAGGGTCGGCAAACTGCTGATCAAGCGCACCATTCCCACCGAGGCAACACCGGAGGGCCAGGTGCTGGTACAGCTGGCCGAGCAGACTGCGCTGCTCGAGCGTGACGCCTTCGAGCGCATCGGCCTCAGCGACGCCGAGTTGCCACGCGCCAGCATCCCGGTCGCGGTCAACCACGACAGCATGGAAACCTGGTTCCCGGAGGCGGTGCAGGATTTCTCCCATAGCACCTCAACCACCCTGGACCTGCATACCGAAGACCAGGACCACACCGTTGCCCTGTTGCGCCAGGGCGCGGTGATGGGTGCGGTCACCACCCTGTCCGAACCGGTGCAGGGCTGCCAGATCCATGCACTGGGCAGCATGCGCTACGCCGCCACCTGTACCCCCGAGTTCCATGCCAGGCATTTCGCCAAGGGCGTGACCGCGCAGGCGCTGGCAAAGGCACCGGTGTTGGTATTCAACCGCAAGGACGACATGCAGGCCCGCTATGCACACCGTCTGGCCGGGGTCGAACAGCCGCACAATGCGCCGACCTGGTGGATCCCCTCCACCCGCGCCTTCGTCCACGCCAACCTCGGCGGACTGGGCTGGACCATGAACCCGCTGCCACTGGTGCGCCGGCACCTGGAGAGCGGGCGCCTGGTATACGTCAAGGCGCGCGCCTGGGAAGACGTGCCGTTGTACTGGCAGCACTGGAAGGGCGAGGTCAAAACCATGGCCTTGCTGACCCGCGCCATCCTGCAGGCCTCGGCCATGCTGATACGCAAGCGCAGATAACGCGGGGCCTGTGCTGCACTGCAAGTTTCCCTAAAGGACACTGCCTGCTCAGGCGGCCCGGGCGGATCCTGCATGGATCAACCCGCACACCTACCGGAGCCGCCAGATGTCGAGCAAGCGATCTGTCCCCGTCATTTCCTCGTGGCTGCTCAGCGCCTTGGCCGCGCCGTTGGCGGGCGCCATGCTGATGCTGGCACCCACCAACGCCAAGGCCCTGGAGTGCGGCAGCAACAACGGTTACACCTGCACCGGCACGGCGAACCAATACGCTGGCGGGTTCAATCCCGGTGTCGGCCAGGGCGGCTTTGGCGGCGGCAGCTGTACCGCCAGCAAGACTCCGGTGGTGTTCATTCACGGCAATGGTGACAGCGCCATCAGCTTCGACATGCCAGCCGGCGCAGTCGCCGGCTACAGCACCCCACCGCGCTCGATCTACGCCGAACTGAAGGCTGCCGGCTACAACGACTGCGAACTGTTCGGCATCACCTACCTCAGCGCCAGCGAGCGCGCGGCACCGCAGTACAACTACCACGCACCGGCCACCTATCAGACACTCAAGACCTTCATCGACAAGGTCAAGGCCTATACCGGCAAGAGCCAGGTCGACATCGTGACCCACTCGCTGGGCGCGACCATGGCCCTGGCCTCGATCAAGTACAACGCCAATCAAGGCAGCGTGCGCCGCTTCATCAACATCGCTGGCGGATTGCGCGGCCTGCAGACCTGCCGCAGCACCGGTTATCAATCGACCCTGGCGCCCACCTGCAACGCCGAGGCCTATGTCTTCCCGTACAACTACTACACCTTCGGCCTGTACCCGAGCACCGGCGTTGCCTACTACGGTTACAACCGCTGGACCGGCAGCGGCAGCGGCAGCCTGCGCACGTTCCCGGCCACGTACACCGGCATCCGCTTCTACACCATCACCGCCGGCGCCCGTGACCAGGTGCATTGCTTCACCACCAGCTACAGCGCCGGCTGCGCCGATGGCGCACTGTTCAACAGCGCCACCAATGTCTACGCGCAGGTCGACATCGGCGCAGGCAGCAGCGCCTACAGCTTCGACTGGGATTGGAGCGACGGCAGCCCTTACAACTTCGGCGGCGGCGACACCAGCAGCGGCGTCGGCCATTTCCGCTCGAAGAACAATGCCGGCCTGATCGTGCGCAACATGCTCACCAGCGACTGCACCAGCAACTGCGCAGCCGGCTACAGCGGCGTGTACGGCCCTGCGGTCAATCGCTGAAGCACGCTCTCAATCGAAATACATCGATACGCCGACGCCGCCTTGCCAATCGGTGGTGTCGGCATCCAGCCCGCGCAGGAACGATGCATCCAGTTGCACGCGCGGGCCCACCATCCACGTCACACCGGCACCGGCCGCACGCATGTACTGCGCGCCGGTGCCATAGCCGGCTTCGACATAGGCCGACAACTGCGGCCGCAAAGCGAAACCATAGCTGGGCGAGAACGCCCAGCCATTGCCACCATCGCCCCATTGCCGGTCGATGTAGAACGCCAGGCTGCTGTCGCGCGGCAGCGCCCATGCCACCGTCACGCCCAGGTCGTAGGCGTGCCCCGCATTACCCAGCGGCGCCCCGCCCCAAGGCAGGCTGGCCCCTGCTTTGAAAGCCATTGATAGCTGTTCGTTGGCCAGCGCTGGTGCCCACTTGAGTGCCGCGCTGCCGTCGCCGCCGCCGCTGTCCTGCACACGAATACCGGGGCCGCGCTGCCGCAGCCCGCTCCAGCTATCTGCGCCGAGCTGCAACTCCAGCGTATCGGCAAGCCCGACGCGCAACAGCGTGCCTGCGGTCCATGTGGTGGTGGTCAGGTCATCGCTGCGATCGCGGCTGGCATCGGGCAAGCCCTGCTCCCAGACAACGACGCGCTTGCCGACCGTACTGGTGGAAAAGCCGATGCCAGGACGGTCGAATTCCGGCGCGTCTTCGGCCAGGGCTTGGCCGCTGGCCAGGGCGAGCACTGCAAGCAGCAGGGGCGAGGTTCTCATGCTCGCCATGTTCCATACGCGGCTGGGTGGCGATGTGAAAGATCATGGGCGCTACCGGCATGCGCAGAAGGTGCAACGGTGCGCGATGGCCCGGGAAGCTCTTGCAGCGTGCCTCCCGGGTGCACTTCGCTTACCCGGGCTACGGATGCTCCGGGGACGCCACTTTGGTTGGTGGTGAGGCCACAGATGAAAAGCCCACCCGCTTGCGTCGGGTGGGCTTTCAGCAAATCTGCCGAGCCAAGACCTCAGCGATGCGCGAGCGCGTAATCCACGGCGCCGATCACCGCCGCCACCTGGGCGTCATTGCACTGCTGCGGGGTCGCCTTGGCACTGTCCGGATAGACTTCGGTGGTGGTCGTGTAGCGCGCACCGCTGACGCTGGCGCACAGGCCGAGGGCCTTGAGCGGGTACTCGATCACGCCTTCGGCCACCACCTTGGAACCGATGATCTCACCGCGCTCGTCGGCCGGGGCCAGATGGGTCACCTTGGCCACTTCGGCATTCACCGCCTGCTGGAACTGCGGCTGGCGGTTCTCGGTGTCATCCACCAGATAGAAGCCGTCAGGGATCTCGCCCGGCTCGAACGACTTGCCGTCGCGCGCGGCCAGCGCCGGACGGAACTCGGTTTCGTCGGTGTCGGTGGTTTCGTGCAGGTCGATATGCATCAGCACACGCCCCTGCACGGGGGCGACCAAGGCAATCAGCGCCGCCGATTCCTGTGCCGGGCTGTTGTCCACGAAAGAGCGGTTCGGGTCCAGCGCCAAGGCATTCCAGCGCTGGATACGCTCATACCCCCACGGACTGACGCAGGGGGCGACCAGCAGGTTGCAGCGGCCGGCATAGCTGTCCGCATGCTGGTCGACGAACTGCAGCGCGCCCTGCACACCACTGGTCTCATAGCCGTGTACGCCACCGGTGACCAACATCACCGGCAAGGCCTCGTCCCAGTTCTGGCTGCGGATCGCGAACAGCGGGTAGCGGCCCGACGGGTAATCCAGCTCGCCGTATTGCATCACCTCAAACCGATCACGCAGCGCGTCGATCTTGACCAACACTTCTTCGGCATAGCTGCGCTGCACTTTCTGCTGGGCCAGCCACTGTGCGCGCTCCGGTGCGCCCCAGGCCTGGCCAGGGGTACCAATGGGATAGAAAGCGGCATCAATGCTCATGCGCAGGTCTCTTCAATACGGATGTTGGCGCGCACTTTACACCGTAGGAGCGGCGTAAGCCGCGAAGCTGGAACAACCTCAGGTTGCATGAATGCCCTGCACCCCAGCAATGTCAGCTTCGCGGCTTACGCCGCTCCCACAACAGAAACCGAGAGTTTGCTGCAAAACCGATCGGTATCAATCAGGCGTTGTTCTCGAGCAGACGGGCGATGTCCTCATCCTTCTGCAACCACAAGCCGTTCATCCATTGCTGGAACTGGGCTCGGAAGTTGCGGTCTTCCTGGTAGTTGCGGCCGATGAACTCGGCGGGGATCGGCAGCTTGCGCACCAACACCTTCACCTCCGGCAAGCGGTTGGCCATCAGGTCCATCATCGAAGGAATGCCCTTCGGATAGACAATGGTCACGTCCAGCAAGGCATGCAGGCCCTTGCCCATCGCGTCCAGCACGAAGGCCACACCGCCGGACTTTGGCTTGAGCAGGTGCTTGAACGGCGAGGTCTGCGCGGCGTGCTTGGCAGCCGTGAAGCGGGTGCCTTCGACGAAGTTCATCACCGACACCGGAATGCTGGCGAACTTCTCGCAGGCCTTGCGCGTCACTTCCATGTCGCGCCGACCCAGCTCCGGGTTCTTGGCGATCTGCTTGCGGCTGTAGCGGCCCATGAAGGGGAAATCCAGCGCCCACCAGGCCAGGCCCAGCACCGGCACCCAGAACAGCGAGCGCTTCAGGAAGAAACGCAGCAGCGGGATGCGACGGTTGAATACTTTCTGCAGCACCAGGATGTCGACCCAGCTCTGGTGGTTGGCCAGCACCAGGTAATGCCCATCGCGCTCCAGGCCCTCGGTACCACTGACCGTAAACCGGGTCGCGGTGAACGCATGGATCATTGCACTGTTCACCGCGATCCAGCTTTCAGCCAGCCCGGTCAGCAGCGGATTGCAGGCGCGGCGCACCGACTTCAGCGGCAGTACCGCCTTGAACAACGCCACCACGAACAACGGCAGGCAATGGGCCAGCGTATTGACCACGATCAACGGAAAAATCAGAGCTACACGCAACCACACCATGGAGTAACCGCGGGGAGCAACCCCAGAACCCAAAGAAGCACAGGGTAGCAAAACAGTCGCGTCAGGTTTCATCTCGAACGGTTGGCAGGACCCGGCAACATCGCGCAATGCCCGGCAATCACCGCCATTTCCGGCCGCTGGAAGTTGCCGGTCCCGCACCGCTCGATGCCTTGGAGTCCGTCTCCAGCAGCTGCATCCGGTGGACTGCCACGGATGGGAATGCCCCAGACCCAGATGCCTGCAACGGCTGGCGGTGGATCGGCTGCCCCCTGCCGAAGCCGCATGCGCTTGCGGCAGTACGGATCGATGGCGGTCCCGCCCCAAGCGCCGTCAAAGCCGTGGCGAGTGCCTGACAGGAGAGCTTGGCAGCTGCCAGGCTTGGCCGCCCGGCGCATCGGTCAGCACGCCAGCGAATCGGACGGGGCAGGCAGCCATGCCATTTGCTCCGCGCATTCAGGATCTATCCGTCATCAACGGTCAGTCGCCTCCCCTGTCCTTGGAGTAGCTGCGTGCCGATCGGAGTGGGTCGCGCCCCGACATACGCAGTAATCTGGACGCGGCATAATCCCAGCCTTCGTATTTGTCGTATTGCCCATGCCCTTCAAGTTGCCGCCGCTCGGCGAAGTCCTGGATCTGCTACCCGACGCAGTGTGCATGGTTGCCCCCGATGGCGAGCTGCTGATGGTCAATGCTGCTTTCGAGACCATCTTCGGTTACACCCCTGCAGAGGCCAAAGGCCGACAGATCATGGATCTGGTACATCCGGAAGACCGCGCCGCCACCGAGCAGTCGGCACTGGACGTGATGGAAGGCCGGCCACGCTCCAACTTCCGCAACCGCTACATCCGCAAGGATGGCAGCGTGGTCGACATCCAATGGTCGGCCAAATGGCTGCCGGAATACGGCATCCGCATCGGCGTCGGCCATGAGGTAACCGCCCTGCGTGGGATCGAACGACAGCTGGAGCACCTGGCCAGCCACGACACATTGACCGGCCTGCCCAACCGCTACCACCTGCGGCGCGAGCTTGAAGCGGCGCTGGAGCGTGCGGGGCGTGATGGCAGCGGGCTGGCACTGCTCTACATCGACCTGGATGGCTTCAAGGCCGCCAACGACCGCTATGGGCATGAAGCTGGCGATCGCCTGCTGCGTGATGCCGCCCGCCAGCTACGCGATGGCCTGCGGCAGAACGACCTTATCGCCCGCGTCGGCGGCGACGAGTTCGTTGCCGTGCTGCCGGCCTGCGCCAGTCCCGGTGATGCCCTGAACATCGCTACTGCCCTGCGTGCGCGGCTGGCCTTGCTGCAGAGCCTGGGCAGCGACACGCCACAGATAGACGCCAGCGTGGGCGTGGCCTGCTTCCCAGCCGACGGCAATGACGCCGATGCCCTGCTGCGCCATGCCGATGCCGCCATGTATGCCGCCAAGGCGAAGAAGCGCCTTGCCAACTCTGCCGCGGATCGCGCCTCCAACCCGATTTCCTGATCCAGGCCGTTCTTCCAGGACCGACGCAGTGTGCGTGGAGCAGCGATGACATCGGCATCCCAACGGCCATCCGGCCGGGGGATGGCGAACCGGCTTGCAGCATGAACGCAACGTTCCCGGAACCCAAACTGTGCATGGAATGGGTTCCAGCTGCATACGTGACTGGACGCTACTCGACTGACTGGATCCGGACGCCGCCGCTGGAGGCCCGACCTCCCAACGCAATGATCTCATCAGCATCCAGCCCGGCGACCCTGTCCTTCACCCTGGCAATACCAAAGCGTTGCAATTCCGGATCGCCCACCACCTCGTGGGCAGAATTCACACCCTCCAGATTGATCTGAAGCATGGCGACCAGGAGCTTCTGCTTTTTCGCAGCACTGACTGACTCGACCATCCGTTCCCAACTGGACTCCGCCGCCGCATCGGAGGACGCGTCCAATCGAATGGCTTCCTTGGCCAAGGCGCTACCTGCAACCAGGACGCCGGTGATGAGAACAGCAAAAAATCGACTTTTCAAAATGATCTTCCATGAAGTTGATATCGCTCCCATTCTGCATCACGCCGTTACTTCCAGGGCATTTCGCCCTTGGCTACCTTGGCACTGAGTTCCAACGATGCTTCACCTGGCAGGCCCGGATAGCGCTGCTTCATCGCCGCAATCAGCGCGACCGAATCCTTGGCCTTTGCCGCTTCCTCGTCGAAGGCGCGGATGTAGTTGGCGGTGAACTCAACCGCTGCCAGGTCCTGTGGCGCACCTTCGGCATAGTGACCGGGAATCACCCGCGCCGGCGCCAGGTCCTTGATCTGCTGCAGCGCGGCCAGCCAATCCTGACGCGACTGCGGCGTCTGCGTGTCGGCCATGAACACGTGCGAACCGGCATCCACCAGCACACCGCCCATCACCGTACTGATCGATGGCACCCACAAGGCCGTGCGCTGCGGGCTGGCGCCGTCCAGGCCGATCACCTTCAACTCCTGCCCCTCCAACTGCAGGCTGTTGCCCTGCAGGGGGGAAGGCACCAGCAACTGTTTGGGCGCATTGGCACCCAGCTGTGGCCCCCAGATCTTCAGCTTCTCATCCTTGCTGGCCTGGATATGCGCGATGGTTTGCGGGGTGGCCAGGATCTGCGCATCGGGGAATGCAGCATGCAAGGTCTCCAGGCCGAAGTAGTAGTCCGGATCACCGTGGCTGATGTAGATCGTGGTCAGCTTCTTGCCTGACGCCTTGATCTTCTCCACCAGCTTGGCCGCATCGCCGGTGGAGAACTGCGCATCGACCAGCACCGCATCGCTGGCACCGGTCAGCAGTTCCGAGGACACCGCAAAGATGGCGTCCGCGCCGGGATTGAACACTTCCACCTTCAAGGATTGCTGGGTGCCTTGCGATGACGGATCCGTGGCCGGCGTCGGTGCCGGGGGGGCTGCGGTGGTCGCGCCACCTGGCGTTGCCGGCTTCCCGCAGCCGGTCGTTGCCAGCGCGATCGCCACCACCAATGTCATGTACTTCAAACCTTTGTCGTTCATTGCGCTGCTCCAGCAAGCCATGGATGAAAACCGCCACGCACGATACCGCCAACACTCAAAGCACGAACGCGCATTGCGGACGATGCTGGCAATACCGCTGTTATCCGCACGTTAAAGCGCGCAACTGCCGGTCGCATCCCGTACCCGCCTGCGCAGCATATGGCACGCATGCGATCATCCATCCTCCCAATACCACTGCCCGCAATGACTTCCGAACAGTCTGATCTTGAAAGCATCCACAACCGGGCCTACCTCGCCGTCGATGATGGCGAACTGCAAAGCGCTACCCGGGATTTCGATCTGTTGTTGCAGCACCATCCGGACAACCCGTTCTATCACTACATGCGCGGGCTGGTATTGAAGTACCAGATGGAATGGGCCGGTTCGTTGCGTGACAACCTGCAGGCAATCGCGTTGGCGGAAGAATTCAGCCAGGCCCAGCACTGGAACGCGGCCATCGCGGCGACCGGCCTTGGCCAATGGACGACAGTGCGCGAGCTATGGGCCGCCTGCGATATCACCCTGCCCGAAGGGGATGGCCCCATCGACGGCAACTTCGGCGTCGCCGTGGTGCGTTTGAATCCCTGGAGCACCGGCGAGACGGTGTTCATGCGCCGCATCGACCCGGTGCGCGCACGCATCCTCAACGTGCCACTGCCGGAAAGCGGCCACCGCTTCGGTGACATCGTGCTGCACGACGGCGCCCCCACCGGCGCGCGCTTCGATGGCGAGCGCGAGGTGCATGTATTCAACGAACTGGAGCGACTGGAGCCGTCAGGGTTCCAGACATTCGTGGCGTTCGTGCGCGCGGACAGCGTCGACGACATCGACGCGTTGCTGCGCGCCAGCGCCCCCGGCATTGGCTATGCCGAGGATTGGACCCGCAGCATCCGCCATTACTGCCTGCGTTGCAGTTACGGCGCGCCGCACAGCCATGCCGCGAAGCCGGATGAAGACACGGCATGGCAGCATGAGCGCAACCTCGGCGTTGCGGCACAGAGCCGGCTATCCGTCGAGAAGCTGTTGAAGGATTGGGTTGCCGGCGGCAGCGGCCGTCATCTGGACGCAATCGAAACCCGCGAGTGTCCGCAGCCGGTGCGCGAGGACGGCCATGCCTGGTGGTTGTCGCCCGAGGATGAGGATGACGACGAGGACACGCAGGGCGACGAAGAAGAATAAGGCCGGTGCAAGGACGACGTGCGCGCACCGCGCCACGTCGTCGCGCGCATCACGCCCCGCTCAGCACGGGCGCCAGCAGACGGAAGGTCCCGGCGTCGGCGTCCATCTCGACCTTGCCGCCGACCGGCACGATGAACTGCTCCTTGATGTGGCCGATCATCGCGCCGCGGTAGGCCGGAATCTTCAAGGGCAGGATGTAGTCATCGAAGATCTGGTCCAGGGTCAAGGACCCATAGCCGTCACCCGGCGAACAATCGGTGCACTCACCGAAGATGAAGCCGTTGATCTTGTCCAGCGCGCCCATCAGCTTCAAGGTGCTGAACATGCGGTCGATGCGATACGGCGCTTCGGCCACGTCCTCCAGGAACAGGATCTTGCCGGTGAAATCCGGCAGATAAGGCGAGCCCGCAAGTGCGGTGAGCACGGTCAGGTTGCCACCGATCAACTCTCCTTCCGCCTTGCCACCGCGGATGGTCAGCGTACGGTTGTCGCGCGGCACCAGTTCGTCATCGCTCTCGCTGCGGTTCTGGTACTGCATCAGCTCGCGCTTGAAGAACAGCCGATCGAACTGATCGACGTTGAAGCGATTCCAGCTGCCTGCGCCGATCTGGCCGTGGAAGGTCACCAGCCCGGTCTTGGCCTGGATCGCGCAATGCAGCGCGGTAATATCCGAATAGCCGAGCAACACCTTGGGATTGGCGCGGATCCGGTCGTAGTCGAGCAGCGGCAACAGCCGTGCGGCGCCAGAACCGCCGCGCACACAGATGATGGCCTTGACCTGCTTGTCGCCGAACATGGCATTGAGATCGCCGGCGCGTTCGGCATCGGTGCCAGCCAGATGGCCATGACGCGCGGCGTAATAAGCGCCGGTCTTGACCACAAAGCCCAGTGCTTCCATCGCCTCGCGCGCCAACTGCAGGCTCAGCCGCTCACTGCTGGCCGAGGACGGGCTGACCAGGCCCACCGTGTCGCCCTTGTTGAGCCCGGCTGCCAACAGCTGCCCACGCGTGGCCGCCAATGCGCCCTGCGTACCGATCAGCGGCAAGGCCGCCGCCAATGCCGTACCGCCAATGAAACGACGTCGATCCATGTTGCTACCTGTTACCGGGATGTCGCCCCAAGAGTAGCAGCGCGCCGCAGCGCCTGTAGAGCCGAGCCATGCTCGGCTGAGGCTCTACCGGTAAGGCCCCGGCCGAGCATGGCTCGGCACTACAGCTTGGGGTTCGCTTGGAAAGCCCCTGCCGAGCATGGCTCGGCACTACAAAAGCCCCGTACCGAGCATGGCTCGGCACTACAGCTGCGCCTTTGGCGCGCTTACATGTTGCGGCGGTACTCACCGCCCACGTCGTACAGGGCGTGACTGATCTGGCCGAGACTGTGGGTCTTCACCGCTTCGATCAGCGCTTCGAACACGTTGCGGCGGTCACGCGCGGTCTTCTGCAGATAGCCCAGACCGTGGCCGTCGTGCGCTTCGCCATCCGCCACTGCGCCTTCGACCTCATGCGAATGCGAGGTCTCGCCTGCCGGTGCCAAGGCGTTGCGATTGCGCTGCCAGGTATGCACGTTCTCGATCTGCTGGCCCTTCTCTTCCTCAGTCGAACGGATCAGTTCGATCTCGGTCGCCACTTCGCCGGCATGCTCCTTGGGCAGGAACATGTTGACGCCGACCAGCGGCAGGCTGCCGTCGTGCTTCTTGTGCTCGTAGTACAGCGACTCTTCCTGGATCTTGCCGCGCTGGTACATCGTATCCATCGCACCAAGCACGCCGCCGCGCTCACTGATCGCCTCGAACTCCTTGTAAACCGCCTCCTCGACGATATCGGTCAACTTGTCGACGATGAAGCTGCCCTGCCACGGGTTCTCGCAGAAGTTCAGCCCCAGCTCCTTGTTGATGATCATCTGGATCGCCACCGCGCGGCGCACGCTCTCCTCGGTCGGCGTGGTGATCGCCTCGTCATAGGCGTTGGTGTGCAGGCTGTTGCAGTTGTCGAACAGCGCGTACAAGGCCTGCAGCGTGGTGCGGATATCGTTGAACTGGATTTCCTGCGCGTGCAGCGAACGGCCCGAGGTCTGGATGTGGTACTTCATCATCTGCGAGCGCTCGTTGGCACCGTAGCGCTTACGCATTGCACGCGCCCAGATGCGGCGAGCCACGCGGCCGATCACCGTGTACTCCGGGTCCATGCCGTTGGAGAAGAAGAACGACAGGTTGGGCGCGAAGTCGTCGATCTTCATGCCACGCGCCAGGTAGTACTCGACGATGGTGAAGCCATTGGACAGGGTGAAGGCCAACTGGCTGATCGGGTTCGCACCGGCCTCGGCGATGTGATAACCGGAGATCGACACCGAATAGAAGTTGCGCACCTTGTGGTCGACGAAGTACTGCTGGATATCACCCATCATCCGCAGCGCGAACTCGGTGGAGAAGATGCAGGTGTTCTGCGCCTGGTCCTCCTTGAGGATGTCGGCCTGCACGGTACCGCGCACCGTGGACAGGGTCTCGGCCTTGATCCGCGCATAGGTCTCGGCGTCCACCAACTGGTCGCCGGTGACGCCCAACAGTGCCAGGCCCAGGCCACTATTGGTCGGCGGCAGGTCGCCGTGGTATTGCGGGCGTGAGCGGCCTTCGAAGAGCTTGGCGATCTTCTCTTCCGCCTCGGCCCAGCGCGCGGGATCTTCCTGCAGATACTTCTCGATCTGCTGATCGACAGCGGTATTCATGAACATCGCCAGGATCATCGGTGCCGGGCCATTGATGGTCATCGACACCGAGGTGGTCGGCGCGCACAGGTCAAAGCCGGAGTACAGCTTCTTCATGTCATCCAGCGTGGGGATGTTGACGCCGGAATTGCCGATCTTACCGTAGATATCCGGACGCGGCGCCGGATCTTCGCCGTACAGCGTAACGCTGTCGAAGGCGGTGGACAGACGCGCGGCCGGCTGGCCAACGCTCAGGTAGTGGAAGCGGCGGTTGGTGCGCTCGGGCGTGCCTTCACCGGCAAACATGCGGATCGGGTCTTCGCCGCTGCGGCGGTACGGGTAGACCCCGCCGGTATAAGGGTAGGAGCCGGGCAGGTTTTCCTTCTGCAGGAACACCAGCAGCTCGCCCCAGCTACGGTAGGTGGGCGCGGCGATCTTGGGGATTTGCTGATGACTGAGCGATTCGCGGTAGTTCTCGACGCGGATGGTCTTGCCGCGCACCTGGTACTCGTTGACCGGATCGGTGATCGACTTCAGCCGTGCCGGCCACTCGCGCAGCAGGCGCAGCGCATCGGAGTCCAGCGACTGCACTGCATCGTTGTAACGCTGGCGCAAGGTACGGATGCTGTTGTCGACACCCGCGTCAGTGAGTGCGTCGCCTGCGTACAGGTCCAGGGCACCCGGCTGCGCTGCATCCCCCAGCTCCTTCAGCGCCTGCCAAAGGCTCTGTGCACGCTCGGCTACTTCTGCCTGCGATTCGATGCGGGCGTTGATACTGCGGCCCTGCTCGGCGATCTCGGCCAGGTAACGCACGCGACTGCCCGGGATCAGCACCGTTGCGCGGGGCTCCTTGAGGGTCGTGTCGATGTTGGGGACAAGGTTGAAGCCGGGATCAAAACCGGGGTCAGAGTCCGGTTTTGCATGCAAAACCGGACTCTGACCCCGGTTTTGATCTCGCTTCTCACCCAACAAACGGCACAGGTTCACGAACATCCAGCTGATGCCCGGGTCATTGAACTGGCTGGCAATGGTCGGGTATACCGGCACGTCCTCGTCCTTCATGGTGAAGGCGACGCGGTTGCGCTTCCATTGTTTGCGCACATCGCGCAGCGCGTCTTCGGCGCCGCGCTTGTCGAACTTGTTCAGCACCACCAGCTCGGCGTAATCGAGCATGTCGATTTTTTCCAGCTGGCTGGGTGCGCCGAAGTCACTGGTCATCACATACATCGGGAAGTCGACCAGGTCGACGATCTCCGAATCGCTCTGGCCGATGCCGGCGGTCTCGACGATCACCAGATCGAAGTGCAGCGACTTCAGGAAACCAATGCAATCGCGCAGCACGGTATTGATCGCCGCATGCTGGCGACGGGTTGCCATCGAGCGCATATAAACACGCTTGGAGCGCAGCGAGTTCATGCGGATGCGGTCGCCCAGCAGCGCGCCACCGGTACGGCGACGGGTCGGGTCCACCGAGATCACTGCGATGCGCATCTGCGGGAAGCTGGCGAGGAAGCGGTTGAGCAGTTCGTCGGTAACCGAGGACTTGCCAGCGCCGCCGGTGCCGGTGATGCCGATGACCGGCGTCTTGCCGGCAGCCAGCTGCCACTGCTTGCGCAGCAAGCCCAGCTCGGCCTCGCTGTGGTTGCCATCCTCCAGCTGCGACAACACCCGGCCAATGCCGATCTCATCCTCGATCGAAGGCACATCTGCATGCGCATCGCGGGCGGCATCTTCGCGGGCCTTGCCTGCGCGCGCCACCACGTCCTCGATCATCTCCACCAGCCCCATCTTCATGCCGTCGTTGGGGTGGTAGATGCGCTCCACGCCATAGGCCTGCAGCTCGCGGATTTCTTCAGGGGTGATGGTGCCGCCACCACCGCCGAATACCTTGATATGGCCGGCGCCGCGTTCGCGCAGCATGTCGACCATGTACTTGAAGTACTCCACGTGTCCGCCCTGGTAGGACGACAGCGCGATGGCGTCGGCGTCTTCCTGCAATGCCGCGCGCACCACGTCTTCCACACTGCGGTTGTGCCCGAGGTGGATCACCTCCGCGCCCTGCGCCTGGATCAGGCGGCGCATGATGTTGATGGCGGCATCGTGGCCATCGAACAGGCTGGCGGCGGTGACGAAGCGCAGCGGGGTGGTTTCAGGCTGCGTCTGCGGGAGCTGGGAGGCGGGGGTACTCATGGCCGTGCAACATCCGGTTTCTATTGCAACCAATCATAGAACCGCCGCCCCCGCAGGTCAGGTTGCAGCGCAGCGTGACCTTTTGCGGGTTTGCGCTATCGATGGGCACGGCGGCCGCCGTTTCCGGCAAAGTGAGGGGCCACGGCGGGTAGCCCGACCTGAACATTCCCCTGACGGGAATGGATTAGAATGGCGCATCCGCGACCCGTCACCACCCCGACGAAGTCGCATTTTTTGTTTTCCGGCCAGCCATTTGGCTACACGATCACTGACGTTGTGGCAAACACGCCATCGGAGCCTGCATGTTGTTCGACACCCTCGAAACCTCCGGCCATGAGCAGGTCCTGTTCTGCCAGAACCGCGATGCCGGCCTGAAGGCCATCATCGCCATCCACAGCACCACCCTGGGTCCAGCCTTGGGCGGGGTGCGCATGCGCCCCTACGCCAACACCGACGACGCGCTGCGCGATGTCCTGCGCCTGAGCCGCACCATGACCTACAAGAACGCCCTGGCCGGGCTGAATGTCGGTGGCGGCAAGGCAGTGATCATCGGCGACCCCAGGACCACGAAGAGCGAGGTGCTGTTCCGCGCCTTCGGCCGCCAGGTCGAGGCCTTGGCCGGGCGCTACATCACCGCCGAGGACGTCGGCACCGACGTCAACGACATGGAAAACATCTACCTAGAGACCGGCTTCGTCACCGGTGTGCACCAGGTCCATGGCGGCTCCGGCGACCCGGCCCCGTTTACCGCCTACGGTGCGCTGCAGGCGTTGATGGCTTCGGTCAAGCGCAAGTTCGGCCACGAGGAAATCGGCAAGCTCAGCATCGCGGTGCAGGGCCTGGGCCATATCGGCATGGAGCTGGTGAAGCTGTTGCGCGAGCGCGGCGCCAAGCTTTACGTCACCGACCTGGACCCGGTGCTGGTGCAGAAGGCCGTTGCGGAATACGGCTGCGAAGCGGTCAAGCCCGACGCCATCTACGACGTTGCCGCCGATGTGTTCGCGCCCTGCGCGATGGAAGGCGCCATCGACATGAGCACGCTGGAGCGGCTCAAGGCCAAGGTCATCTGCGGCACCGCCAACAACCAGCTGGCCAGCCATGCAGTAGGCGATGAGCTGTACAAGCGTGGCGTGTTGTGGGCACCGGACTATGCAGTCAATGCCGGCGGCGTGATGAATGTGTCGCTGGAGATCGACGGCTACAACCGCGAGCGCGCGATGCGCCTGATCCGCAGCATTTACCACAACCTCGGCAAGATCTTCGACCAGTCCGAGCGCGATGACGTCTCGCCGCAGCGCGCGGCCGATCGCATCGCAGAAAGCCGGCTGGAAGCAATCGGCAAACTGAAGATGCCGATGGGCCGTTCGGTGCCGCGCATGAACCGCCTGCGCGGCGAGTAAACAACCACTGGAAAGCACAGAAGGCGGGCGATCATTTCGCCCGCCTTCTGCTTTTCAGCAACCCGACACCGCTGCCAGGTCAGAACGCCTGCTGCAGACGGAGCGATACCTGCCGGTTGTCACCACGCGGGCCGAAGCGCTGGTCATAGCCCAGCGACAAACGCGTATTGCGGGCCAGCCACGAATCCACCGACAGCCCAAACAAACCGCCTGAACGCGACGGCTGCAGGCCGGCTATCGGTGCCCAGGCATCAACCCCGACGAAGCTGGCATCCAGGCTCAGGCCATTACCGCCCAGCGTCTGCTGCCATTCGGCATAACCATTGAACGCCACCCGCTTCCACTGGTACTGGCCACGCAAGCCAGCCAAGGCCTGCACCCGGCTGCTGCTCCAGTCATCGGCGCGCAGGCCGAAGCCGTAACCGCCCTGCTCGTTGAACGCACCACCATCGATGCGGGTGTAGTCCGCGCCCAGGTACGGCGTCAGTTGCGCCGCACCGTGGCCCAAGCGATAACCGGCCTCGACGCTGCTGGACAGGAAGTTGCCGCTGTAACGCGCCTGCACCCCGGCGCGCTCGGAACCCAACAACAGCCCGCGATCCAGCTCGCGCTGGTACTGGCCAAATCCGGCCTGGCCCAGCGCATAGGCATCACCGCGCTGCCAACCGGCGTAGAGCTGCGACTGGGTCTGACGGTCACGGCTACGGTCCTGTGCCACACCGCCGCTGGCATTGGCGCGGGTTTCGCCGAACGCGAAACCCAGCACGGCATTGCTGGACAGCGCGGTTTCGCCGCCCATCATCCAACCGCCGACGCTATAGTCACTGCCCAGGTAACCGCCCTGCCCGCCGCCACCAAGGCTGCGCATCCAAACACCGTTGACTGCCGACCGCGCACCGCCCTCGGCAAACTGGCTGGACAGCGCACGCCGGTTCATATCGATGCTGTCGAAGGTCATCGCGGTGGCGGTGGCATGGGCTTGCCCGGACAGGCTCTCCAGACTCTGGGCCAGGCCGGCAAAGCCGCCACCCACACCCTGCACCGACGCCGCCGCTGCCCCGAACGCCGTGGCCTGCAGGCCACCATCGGAATCCAGCAGCTCGAACGCCTGCTCCACCCGCTGCGCTGCCGACATCGCGCGCAAGCCAACGCTGGCGGCACTTGCTGCCGCCGTGACGCTCACCCGGTCCAACTGCAACCAGGCGTTGTTGGCGTCATAGCCGTACTGGGTCTGCAGCAAAGTGACGCCACTGGCGCCGGTAGCGGGCGTTGCAAACTGCCCGCTGACGCCACCACCTGCATGCAGCAGGTCCTGCCGGCGGCCATCCTGTGGCACGTAGCCGGCGACCGCGCCATTTACCATCACCCCACCATCCAGGCTGGCAGTGCCGGTGACCTGCAAGGCATTGGAACCAAGCGCCACCATCAAGCGCGCGCCTGAGCGCTGCACGTAGTTGCCCTCGATCGTTGCCGAACCTTCATTGCTGAGCACGATCACGCTGGCGCCGTTGTCCACGTTGCCCACCACACGCGTGGTGCCTCCCATGAACTGCAGTGCCGCAGCCGAAGGATTGGACTGCGCATCGATGCTGACATTCGAACGGATCGAACCGCCGTCACGCAGCGCAAGCGTGCCCTGCTGGATACGAGTAGCACCGGCGTAGGTGTTGGCGGCGGACAAGCCCAATGATCCGCTGCCGGATTTCACCAGACCGCCGGCACCGCTGATCGGATTGCTCCACATCGAATTGAGCCCGAGCTGACTCACGTTGACCTTGATATCACCCCAGTCCGCCTTGCCCGGCCCCTGTACCGCCTTGCCGACATTGAGCAGGCCATAGCCGAACACCGCATCCGGCCCGGCTTCCCCCAGATCGGTCGCAGTCCCCAGCAGCGTCTGCCGGACCAGGTCATTGTTGAAGTAAGGGAATGCCTGCCACACCAATGCTGCTGCGCCCGACACCAAGGGCGCCGCGTAGGAGGTGCCGCTGCCGTAGTAATACGACAGATTGTTGGCCGTGCTGTCCTGTCCAAGGAACATCGATGTCCCCGGCGCCACCAGACAGTAATTCCTGGCGACGCCGCAGGCATTGGAGTAGTAGGCCAGCGCGGTCGGATTGGCCGTATCCAAGGCTGCCACCGCCAGCCAGCCACGTTCCAGGTCCGCCGCCGGATAACTGCCGGGATTGCCAACCTTGCTCGGCAACGCCGCCATGTCGGAAGGATTCGGCTTTGACTCGTTGCCGGTGGCGAACACCACCAGTCCATCATTGTTGTTGATGAAAGGACGGTACTCGTTGGCAATCTCGGCCGTCACGTTCGGCCGGGTCCAGTACAGGCCGCCCCAGGAGTTGTTCATGATGCGCATGCCATCGCGGATCAGGTCAGCATGCACCGAGGCCATGCCCAGCGCACCGGTCACTTCGTTGCCATTGCCGGAACCATCATCGGTAGGCGATTTGTCGGCGATGATGCGCGCGGAAAGGATCTGCGCACCCGGCGCGACACCACCCGGCCATCGCCCGGTCGGCGCGCCGGCGGCCAGCTGCGCAACCGTGGTGCCATGTCCAACCACATCGTCCACCGACAGGTTGTTCTGCGCCGGGTTCAGATAGTTGTAGTTGGCCAGCACGCGCCCTGCCAGCGCTGGATGGTTGCGCATCACCCCTGAGTCGATCACACCGATGCGGTAGCCGGTTCCGTCCAGGCCCATGGCGTGCGCGGCCTGCGTGTTCGTCAATGCCAGATGCGCATCAAACGCAGGCTGGGGGGTCACAGGTGGCGTTGTAGTAGGTGGTGGTGTTACCGGAGGTGTCACCGGCGGTGGATCGGATTTCGGGCCGCCACCACTCCCACACGCTGCCAGCGCCAATGCCAATGAACTGGCCAACACGCCGCGCGGCAAATTGCTGCTCACCATTGCACTGCTCATTCCCCTGCTCCCCTTCCGATGGATGATTCGCCAATTCAGGTATTACCTGATCCCGGTAGCACTCCGGCTACCTTCTATACTGCAACGACAATCCACTGTCTGTGGGGATGTGCCGTTGGTCCAATGTGCCCGGTCCCGCAGACGTTCGATAATTGCCGCAAGGTATAACCGAGATTGCTCATGTCTGACATTGTCATCGCCGCCGCCAAGCGTACCGCCATTGGCTCCTTCCTTGGCCAGTTCAACGGCGTCCCCACCCCAACCCTGGGCGCCACTGCCATCAGCGCTGCCATCGCGCAGTCCGGCATCCCCGCCGCGGATGTGTCCGAAGTCATCATGGGCTGCGTGCTGCCTGCCAACCTGGGCCAGGCACCGGCCCGTCAGGCCGCACTTGCCGCAGGCCTGCCGACCAGCGCCGGTGCCACCACGCTCAACAAGGTCTGCGGCTCGGGCATGAAAGCCATCATGCTCGGCCACGACCTGATCAAGGCCGGTTCGGCCAGCATCGTGGTTGCCGGCGGCATGGAGTCCATGTCCAACGCCCCGCACATGCTGCCCAACTCGCGTACCGGCAACCGCTACGGCAATTTCCAGGCGGTGGACCACATGGCATGGGATGGCCTGACCAACCCCTACGACGGCCAGTCCATGGGCGTGTTCGCCGAGGCCACCGTTGCCAAGTTCGGCTTCACCCGCGAAGAGCAGGACGCCTACGCCATTGAATCGGTGACCCGCGCACAGGCGGCACAGGCCAACGGCGCGTTCAACGATGAGATCGTTGCGGTCACGGTTGCCACCCGCAAGGGCGACGTCGAGTTCAACCAGGACGAGCAGCCTGGCAAGTCCGACATCAGCAAGATCCCGACCCTGCGCCCGGCCTTCAAGAAGGACGGCAGCGTCACCGCCGCCAGTTCCTCCAGCATTTCCGACGGTGCTGCCGCACTGGTGCTGCTGTCCGCCGACGATGCCGCCAAGCGCGGTGTGCAGCCGCTGGCCCGCATTGCCGCGCACGCCACCTTCTCGCAGGAACCGGAATGGTTCACCACCGCACCAATTGGTGCGATCAGCAAGGTCCTGGAAAAAGCCGACTGGAACATCGCCGACGTCGACCTGTTCGAAATCAATGAAGCCTTTGCCGTGGTGGCGATGGCGCCGATCCGTGAGCTCGGCATTCCGCATGCCAAGATCAACGTCAATGGTGGTGCCTGCGCACTGGGTCATCCCATCGGTGCATCGGGTGCCCGCTTGGTGGTTACGCTGGTAAATGCATTGCGCACGCGCGGCCTCAAGCGTGGCATTGCGTCGCTTTGCATCGGCGGCGGCGAAGCAACTGCCATCGCCATTGAATTGATTTGATTGAAAAATTTCAGATAATTCAAAACCTGAATGCGGGACCGCTTGACAGTCGAAATGGGCTTGTCATCATGTTCCCGGCGCGCAATGGCGCGTTGCCTAATTTCACGACGAGGATTCACAAATGAGCATCAACAAGCTGCTGATCGCAATGACCCTGGGTCTGGCCCTGACCGCCTGCTCGAAGCAGGAGCAGGCTGCTGACGCCGCCGCTGCCGCTGACACCGCTGCAACCGAAGCCCAGGGCGCTGCTGACGCTGCTGCCACCGCTGGCGCTGCTACCGCTGACGCTGCCCAGGCTGCTGCTGACACCGCCGCCACCGCTGCTGACGCTGCTGGTCAGGCTGCTGGCGAAGCCGCTGCTGCCACCACCGACGCTGCTGCTGGCGCCGCTGCTGACGCTGCCAAGGCTGCTGAAGACGTTGCTGCACAGGCCAAGGACGCTGCTGAAGAAGCCAAGAAGTAATAACTTCTGCTTCCAAGCTAGTATCGAAAAGCCGCTGGTTCGCCAGCGGCTTTTTTTTATGGCCGGGCGTACTCCGGCACTACCGCGGATCACTGCGAACAAGCCACAACTGGCCAGCGCTACCCTGCGCTGAGCACAACAGCTGGCCCGCAACCTGCAAGCCGTGATCAGCGCGTGCGGACCTGCGCAGCATTCGATCGCCGCATCGCGCCCGCGCCGATCCAGGGTTCCTTAACCGTGCGGCCGAGCCTTGACGTGATCTGAATACGCCAACCCCTAGGGTGAGCACATTGGCCCATCCCAGGAGAGTGCAATGAAGCTGTTTGTCCCCGTACTGACCGCAGGCCTGGTGCTGGCCCTGGCTGGCTGCAATGACCGTAACGCCGAGCAGGCCAAGCAGGACGCGGCAGCTGCCGCAGACCATGCCGCCGAAGCGGCCAGGAACGCAGCCGAATCCGCAGCCGGCGCAACCCGCGATGCCGCCGACCAGGCCGCAGCGGCCACCCGCAACGCCGCTGCCGAATCGCAACAGGCATTGGACAATGCCGCCGACGCCACCGCCAAGGCTGCCGACGAGGCCTCCATCGCAGCCAAGGACGCCGCTGCCGATGCCAGCGCAGCTACCGCCGACGCGGCGCAGAAGGTTGCCGACCACGCCCACGACGCCGCCAAGCAGGCGCGCGAGAAAGCAGACGCCGCCAAGCATTGATAGACTCGCCACGCAGCTGTCATGTCGATGACAGCTGCGTGGCGCTCGCGCAGGATGCGTGATGTCACGGGGCCGGATGCACACCATCCGGGTTGGCATGTGATCACGCGCGCGTGGGCAGCACGTGCGTATCACCTTGAACATGCAGTCAAGGACCGGATGCGGAAACACACGGGCAGTAAATTCGCGCTGATATTCTCGGCGCTGGTGTTCGTTGCCATTGGCGTTGGTGTATTCGTCGGTGCGCGCAGGTTCATCGCCGACGCACAACTCGTCGCCCACACCCACGAAGTCATCAGCCAGATCGATGAGATCCAGTCCATGGTGCTGGATGCAGAATCGGCCGAGCGCGGCTACCTGCTGACCGGCAGCCAGGCCTATCTGCTTGACTACCAGGTGAGCGTGGAACGACTTCCGCTGCTGCTGAGCAGTTTGTCCAGGTCGATCCCCGACAATCCCGATCAGGCGCGCAATGCGCTCATGCTCAACGAGCTGGTAAACCAGCGCCTGCAGCAGATCCAGCACGTCGTCGATATCTATGACGGCCAAGGCCTGGACGCCGCACGCGCGGCGATCAACCAGAGTGCATTCCGCACCACCAGCGCCATCCGCCAGCAGGTGCGGACCATGGTCGAGGAGGAACACAAGCTATTGGTGGACCGTGCCGCCAGCTCGCGCCGTAGCGCTGATCTGCTGCTCGGGCTCGCCTTTGCCGGCATCCCCTTCGGCCTGGCCGTGGTCGGATCGGTGTACGGCATCCTGCTGTCCGAACTGCGCCGCCGCAGCCGCGCCGAAAAGCGTGCAGCCAGCGCCAGCCAGCAACTGGCGGGCAACCTGGAACAGATCGAACGTTCCAGTGCCGACCTGCAGACCCTGGGCCGCTATACCGGCCTGCTGCAGAGCTGCGCCAACCCCGAAGAAGCCCTGGAAATCAGCGCGCGCACGCTGGAAGCGCTGATGCCCAATGTCGCCGGTTCGGTCTATCTGCTGCGCGCCTCCAATGACCGTGTCGAGAACATCGTCAGCTGGGGCACACCCCTGGTGGAAACCAGCGCCTTCCTGCCGCCCAGTGATTGCTGGGCGATCCGGCGTGGGCAACCGCATGTCATCGATGACCTGCTGCGCGATGCCAGTTGCCCGCATATCAGCCGGCCTGAGCACGGCCAAAGTGTTGCCACCGCCTGCATCCCGATGTCGGCACAAGGCGTACAGATTGGTTTTCTATTCCTTTCTGGTGCCGGCCCCGGCCCGCTACCGCGCTTGAACATCGCCGAATCGGCGGTGGAGCAGCTGTCGCTTGCGCTGAGCAACCTGCGCCTGCGCGAGTCGCTGCGCCTGCAGTCGATCCGCGATCCACTCACCGGGCTGTACAACCGGCGCTATCTGGAAGAATCACTGACCCGCGAGATCGCACGCTGCGGTCGCCGCGACTTCCCGCTGTCGGTGATCATGCTGGATGTGGATCACTTCAAGCAGTTCAACGACACCCACGGCCACGGCGGCGGCGATGCCTTGCTGGCAGCCATCGGCCAACTGTTGGTCTCGCGCCTGCGCGGCGAAGACATCGCCTGCCGCTATGGCGGCGAAGAGTTCACCGTGATCCTGCCCGAGTCGGACAGCAGCAATGCGCTGCGCCAGGCCGAGGAACTGCGTCTTGCGCTGTCGCAGATGAGCGTGCCGTTCTCCGGCAAGACGTTGCCACCGATCACCATTTCACTGGGCGTGGCCACGTATCCGGTCGATGGCGTGGCTGGCCTCACTCTCCTGCGCAAGGCCGATGCCGCGCTGTACCGTGCCAAGCGCAGCGGCCGCAACCAGGTGCTGCGCTTCGACCCGGCACTGGATGGCGCCGGCTGATCAGGCCTGCGGCAAGGCGCGCTGCAGGACGTCCGCAAACGGCGTTGCGGCCTGCAGCACGCCGTAGACACCGGCCGCGCGCGGCAGGCGTGATTGCGCGTACAGCGCCGCCAGCGGGCTGTCCGCGCGCAGCAACGCGGCTGCCTGCAGCAATACCGCGATATCACTGACCAGCGCGCGCGCATCTGCCTGGGTCAGTTCGGCGTCCTGCAGTTGGCGCAACGCAACCTCAAGCGCGCGGTCATAGTCGTCATTGCGACCGGCAACCTGTTGCAGCTCTGCCCGCAGGGCCACGCGTGTTTCCGGCTCACGCTGCAAGGCACGCAGCACATCCAGGCACTGCACGTTGCCGCTGCCTTCCCAGATCGAGTTCAACGGCGCCTGCCGGTACAACCGCGGCAGCATCGACTCTTCCACATAGCCGGCACCGCCAAGGCATTCCTGCGCCTCGTTGACGAAGCCTGGTGCGCGCTTGCATATCCAGAATTTGCCGATCGCCGTGCCGATCCGCGCGAAGGCGGCTTCATGTGCGTCCTGCGGCGCGCCATCGACGGCGCGCGCCACGCGCATCGCCAAGGTGGTCGCAGCCTCCGATTCGATTGCAAGATCGCTCAGCACATTCGCCATCAACGGATGCTCCACCAAAAGCTTGCCGAAGCTGCGCCGGTGCCGCGCATGATGCAGCGCCTGCGCCAAGGCCATGCGCATCTGCGCGGCCGAGCCCAGCATGCAATCCAGCCGGGTCAGCATCACCATCTCGATGATGGTGGCCACGCCGCGTCCTTCTTCGCCAACACGCCGCGCCCAGGCGCCGCAGAACTCCACCTCACTGGAGGCATTGGCCCAGTCGCCGAGCTTGTCCTTCAGCCGCATAAGATGGAAGTTGTTGCGCCGCCCGCAGGCCAGTCGGCGTGGCATCAGGAAACAGCTCAGTCCGCCCGGTGCCTGCGCCAGCACCAGCCAGCCATCGGACATCGGCGCGGAGAAGAACCACTTGTGCCCGACCAGGCTGTATTCGCCCTCGCCCGCCAACGGCGTTGCCAGGGTGGTATTGCTGCGTACATCGGAGCCGCCCTGCTTCTCGGTCATGCCCATGCCGACGGTGATGCCGGGCTTGTCGCCAATAGGCAGATCGCGGGCATCGTAGAAAGGTGCTGCCGCCTTGTTGGCCCATTCCACCAACGCAGGCTCCTGCCGCAACACCGGCACGGCGGCGTGGGTCATGGTCAACGGGCAACTGGTACCCGCTTCGGCCTGATGGTGCAGATAGCTCAAGGCCGCGCGCGCGACATGCGCGCCAGGCTGCGCCGAGCGCCAAGACAGCCCGGCAACACCGCGGGTCTTCGCCGTGGCCATCAAGCGGTGATACGCAGGATGGAAATCGACGGTATCGATCCGGTTGCCCTGCGCGTCGTGCGTGCGCAGCAGCGGCCGCTGGCGGTTGGCATCGAAGCCGATCCGGTACAGCTCGCCACCGGCCAGCACGCCGTAGTGCTGCACTGCCCCCGCGAAGGCTTGCGCACCCTCGCGCTGCAGGCTCTGCTGCAAGGCCAGATCGTCGTGCCACAGGTCACGTTCGGCAAACGGCGGCGGCTGGTTGTCGACGACGTGGGTTTCAAACGGCGGCGGCTGCGGCAGCATGGCGGCGACTCGGGGAGGACCGCCCTTGATTCTGCCGCAAGCGCCCGCCGTCCGCGCGTTGCTCAGCGTTTCTGCGCGACCTCGGCCAGCGCAGCGATGAATTCATCCTGCAGTGCGAGCTTGCCGAACAGGCCATGCTGGGTGCCACTCAGCACCCGCAGCATATGGCCACGACCGCCAGGCATGCGCCCCATCGGCTTGAACAGCAGGTCGCGGCCATTGGCGATCCAATCGTGATCGGATTGGAAGATCGGCGTCAGCCAGCGGCTCCAGAACTGATACAGCCACACATGCGCCTTGCGCTGGTGCTGGTAACGCGCCAATGCGGCATCAATGTTCTGCTCCGCGCGCAAGGCATCGCGCAGCGCCATCGCATCCATCAATGCCATGTTGACGCCCTGCCCCAGCTGCGGGCTCATCGAGTGCGCCGCGTCACCGGCCAATACCAGGCGGCCGCGGTACCAGCGCTGCATCACCGCATCGCGGTAGCTTGCGCGGGCCAGCTGCGCCTGCACGCTGACCCCGGCCAGGCGCTCGCGCGCTTCCGGCCACAGCGTGGCGATCTCATCCAGCCACGGTTCCAGCCCGTCGCGCTCCCAGGCCTGGAAACCGTCGCGCGGCAGGCTCCAGAAGAAGCTCAGGCGCTGTTCGTTGTCGCCCGGTCGTGTGCCCACCGGCAGCAGGCCGATCATCTTGCGCGCGGCCACGTAACGCTGGCGCAGCTCATCGCCATGCTGCCAATCACCACGCGGCAACAGGCACCACAGCGCGCCCCAGGGGTAAACGCGATCCAGCTTGGTGCCCTGCACCTGCGCGCGCAGGCCGGAGCCAGAACCGTCGGTGGCGATCACCAGGTCGAACGGACCGTGCCAACGCCCGTGCTGGTCCTGTACGCGCTGCAGGGATTCATCGATGGCGCTGATATGGCTGTCCACATGCAGCGACGGGCCGGCATCCCAGGCCGCATCCAGCAGCGAGAACAGCGCCCCGCGCTGCATGCCCACGCCGCACAGGCGCGCGTCCAGCCCGGCGTAAGTCATGTCCATCACCGCGCGTCCACACGGGGTCTCGCCGTACAGGCGGCGCACCACTGCGCCGTGCTCCAGCACCTGCGGCATCAACTGCATCTGCCACAACGCCTGCAAGCCACTGGGCTGCAGCAGGAAACCCGCGCCTACCGGCCCAGGGGTCGCCGCCTGCTCGAAAACCTGCACCCGGTGCCCGTCGCGCGACAGCAGCACCGCCAGTGCCTGACCGGCCGTGCCATAGCCGACGATGGCGATATCCAGTGTCTTGCTCATTGCAGTCCCTCCCTGGGCCGACTGCCATTGCTAAAAAAAAACCCCGCCGAAGCGGGGTTCTTCCGCACAACCGGGTGGATCACTCGGCCGGCGTGATGTTCGAAGCCTGGGCACCCTTCGGGCCCTGGGTCACGTCATAGCTGACGCGCTGGCCTTCCTGCAGGCTGCGGAAGCCCTTGGAATTGATCGCGGAGAAGTGCGCGAAGACATCGGCGCTGCCGTCCTCCGGTGAGATGAAGCCAAATCCCTTGGCGTCGTTGAACCACTTGACGGTACCGTTCGGCATGGTGATGCGAGACCTTGTTCGATGAATGGATTGATGCACGCTGAATGAGGCGTACTGGCGGAGTATGCAAACCTTAAGCCGGGATGACAATCACCCCCGGGCCAATTCACCCACCAAAGTCGGCAAACCGGAGGACGCGGCCTCCACATTGGCCAAAACCTCGGCCATGGTGATCTCCTCGGCATCGCCGCAGCCAGCGGCCCAGTTGGCGACGATCGCCAGACAGGCGTACTCCAGCCCCAATTCGCGCGCCAGCCCGGCTTCGGGCATGCCGGTCATGCCGACCAGATCGCAGCCATCACGGCGCATCCGCGCGATTTCCGCATTGGTCTCCAGGCGCGGGCCCTGGGTGGCGCCGTAACAGCCGCCGTCCTGGATGGCCACGCCCTTGGCCTTGGCCGCCGCCAGCACTTTGGCACGGAACGACGGCGTGTAGGGGTGGCCAAAGTCCACATGCAGGACCTCGCTGCCTTCCTCCTCGCTGAGGGTGGAAATCCGACCCCAGGTGTAGTCGATCAACTGGTCCGGGCAGGCCAGTACGCGCGGACCGAAGTCGTCGCCAATACCGCCCACCGTGTTCAACGCCAGCACCCGGCTTGCGCCCAGCTGCTTGAGCGCGGCCAGGTTGGCGCGGTAGTTGATCTTGTGCGGCGGAATCGAATGGCCTTCGCCATGCCGGGCCAGAAACGCCACTCGCTGGCCGTTCAACAGGCCAACCCGGACCGGGCCCGAGGGGGCACCGTAGACGGTTTCCACTTCATGGGTCTGGACATCGTCCAGCGCGGCCAGCTTGTACACGCCGGTGCCGCCAATAACGGCCAGGGCGATAGGTTCCATGCTCATTCCTGATGTTCTCGTTGGGCACGCGCAAGCCACGCCCTTGGCGTGGCCCAGCCGCGATCAGACCGAAAGCCGATGGCAAGCATCGGCCACCGGCATTACTGCTTCATTGCGTAGATGGCCGGCAGCGAACGCAGCGATTCGTTGACGTCCATGCCGAAGCCGAATACGAAGCGGTCCGGCAGGTCGATACCGGCGTAGTCAGCCTTGACGCCCGGCAGGCAACGGTCGTGCTTCTTCACGGTCAGCACGGCAATGCGCACGTCGGTCGCGCCCTGCTCCAGGCACCATTCGCGCACACCCTGCAGGGTGAAGCCTTCGTCCAGGATGTCGTCGACCAGGATCACCCGGCGGCCGAACAGGGCCGACACCGGGCGGTGCTTCCAGACCAGCTCGCCGCCGGTCTCGCCGTGGTAGCGCGAGGCCTGCATGTAGTCGAACTGCGCGTCCTGACCGCGTGCGCCGAGCTCCAATGCCAACTGGCCGGCGAACGGCAGCGCACCGTTCATGATCGAGATGAACACCGGCACTTCGCCCTTGTAGTCACGCGCGATGGCGTCGGCGATGCCGGCGATGGCGGTGTCGATGGTGGGACGGTCGACCAGCAGGTCGGCCTGGGCCACGGCTTGTTCAAGAGTGAGTTTGGACATCAGGCGGTTCTTCCAAGGTTTTCAAACAGATGATTACGGGTATCGGCGTGGCGGGCATCGGCCAGCAGGCCGCCCCAGCCCATCGCCCCGCGGCCGATCAGGCTCAACAGGGCGGCGGTATTCAAGCTGCGGCCGGTCACGGCCTGCAGTGATTCTTCGACCAGCTCCGGGTGGCAGACCAGCACCACGTCGCAGCCGGCATCCAGGTGCGCATCAACGCGGGCCTTGACCCCACCGGCGGCGAACGAGGCCGCCATGCCGATGTCGTCGGAGAACACCACGCCACGGAAGCCCATCTGCTCACGCAGGATCTGGTTGATCCAGCGCGGCGAGTAGCCTGCCGGCTCCGGCGCCACCTGCGGGTAGATGACGTGCGCCATCATCACCGCGTCGGCCCCAGCGGCAATGCCGGCCCGGAACGGTATCAGGTCGTGGGCTTCAATTTCGGCCAGGGGCCGCGGGTCCACCGCGGTGTCCACATGGGTGTCCTCACGGACCGTGCCATGGCCGGGAAAATGCTTGAGCGTGGCGGCCATGCCGGCCGAGTGCATGCCGCGCACATAGGCAGCGGTCAGGGTGGCAACGACCTGCGGGTCCTCGCCAAAGGCACGGTTGCCGATGGCCAGGTTGCCATGGCCAACGTCCACCACCGGCGCGAAGCTCAGGTCCAGGCCACTGGCGCGGATTTCACTGGCCATCAGCCAGGCGTGCTGCTCCGCCAGCGCCAGGGCAGCTTCCGGATCGGTCGCATAGAGCTTGCCGAAGCCTTCCAGCGGCGGCAGATCGGCATAGCCCTCGCGGAAGCGCTGCACGCGCCCGCCTTCCTGGTCCACGCTGATCAGCAGCGGACGCGCGGTGGCAGCGCGGATCGCCGCGGTCAGCTCGACCACCTGCGTCCGCGAGGCGAAGTTGCGCTTGAACAGCACCACCCCGGCCACGGCGTCGTGCTGCAACCAGTCACGCTCCTGGGCAGTCAGTTCGGTGCCGGCAACGCCGATCAAAAGCATGCAAGGACTCCAATCCACCGCAGACTGCGGCGTAGCGGAATATTGTCGCAGATGGCGCCCGCCGCGTCAGAGGCCGCGTTCAGACGCTGCAACCGTCCGGGCCGCAGGCCTGTTCATCCTGGCTGGCGGCCGCCGACGGCGCCTGTTCGGCGGCGATCTTGCGCAGCACATCGGCAAACACTTCTGCCGGCTGTCCGCCCTGCACTGCGTACTGGCCGTTGATGACGAAGGTCGGCACCGACTGGATACCCAACGCCTGGGCCTGGCCAATACCAGCCTGGACCTGGGCCAGACCCTCGTCGGACGCCAGCATCGCCTGCACACGCTCAGCCGGGATGTCGCCCGCCGCGGCGGCAGCAATCAGCACCTGCGGATCGGCCAGGTTGCGGCCTTCGGCGAAGTGCGCACGGAACAGCGCCTCACCGACCTGTTCCTGCACCCCGTACTGTCCGGCCAGCCACATCAGCCGGTGCGCCAGCACGGTGCTGACCTTGACCTGACCCTTGCCGAAATCCATCGGCAGGCCTTCGGCCTGGGCGGTGCCCTGGGTTTGCGCCAGCATCTGCCGGGTACGTTCGGCGCCGCCAAACTTGGCCGCGTAGGCTTCCAGCAGCGGCACCGGAGTGGTGTCGGCGTCAGGATCAAGCAGGAACGGATGCCAGCGCACCTCGATATCGGGCACGTCGGCGCCCAGCAGCTCAAGGCCGCGCTGGAAGCGGTGCTTGCCGATCCAGCACCAGGGGCAGACCACGTCGGACCAGATATCGATGCGCATGCGGGTTCCTAATATCAAAGTAGTGCCAAGCCATGCTCGGCTGAAGCTTTGCCGGTAGTGCCTCTGCCGAGCATGGCTCGGCACTACAGGGTTTGCTTGTGAAGGCCCTGCCGAGCATGGCTCGGCACTACAGGCACTTCACCATTGGGTGTACGGTCTGGATGCCAAGGCCAGATTGTAATAACGCAATTCGTCAGTGACTTCGGCACCGGCCCAGTCGGGCCTGGCGAACACCTGGTCGGCGCTCTCCAGTTCCACTTCGGCCACTACCAGTCCGGCATTGTCACCGAGGAATTCGTCCACTTCCCACAGCAGGCCGTCGTGCTGGACCAGATATCGGCGTTTGTCGATCAGGCCACCGACGCACAGCGCCAGCAGCTCACGCGCCTCGTTCACCGGCACCGGGTACTCGAACTCCTGGCGGGTGTGGCCGAGCTCACGTGACTTGATGTTCAGGTAGGCCTCGTCGCCCTGGATGCGGACACGCACCGAAGCCTTCTGCGCACCGCTCTCCATCGCCGCCGTATCGTTGATATAGCCCTGCGCCATCGGGATGACGGCGTGCGCGGCGGCCCGCCAGTCATCGCTGGTGACGAGGAACTTGCGTTCGATCTCGATACCCACCGCTTACCTCTTCTCGAAGACGGCAATGCTTTCCACGTGCGCGGTATGCGGGAACATGTCCATCGCGCCAGCCGATACCAGGGTGAAGCCGCGCTCGTTGACCAGGTAACCAGCGTCGCGCGCCAGCGACCCCGGATGGCAGCTGACGTAGACGATGCGTTTGAACTGGTCCAGCGGCAACTGCTTGAGCACATCGATCGCACCCGAACGCGGCGGGTCGAGCAGCAACTTGTCAAAGCCCTGCTTCATCCACGGCGCTTCGCTTTGATCCAGGGTCAGATCGGCGGCATGGAACTCGGCGTTGGCCAGACCGTTGCGCTCGGCGTTTTCCTTGGCGCGCGCGACCAGCCCGGCCTCGCCTTCCACGCCGACGACTTCGCGCACGCTGCGCGCCAGCGGCAGGGTGAAGTTGCCCAGGCCACAGAACAGGTCGAGCACGCGCTCGTCCGGTTGTGCATCCAACAAGGTCAGCGCATGCGCGATCATCTGCTGGTTGAGCTTGGCGTTGACCTGGATGAAATCCAGCGGACGGAACGCCAGGTCCACATCCCACTGCGGCAGCGCGAAGGACAGCGCCACGCCCTCGGCCGGCCACAACGGGGCCACGGTGTGCAGGCCACCGGACTGCAGGTAGATCGCAAAGCCATGTTCCTGGCCGAATGCGATCCACGCCTGCTTGTCGGCATCACTCAGCGGCTGCAGGTGGCGCACGGTCAGGGCGATCGCGGTATCGCCGGCGATGAATTCGATCTGCGGGATATCGCGCTTGCCGTCCAGCGTCTCGATGAACGCGGACAGCGCGCCGACCTTGCTGCCTATCTCCGGGATCACCGTCAGGCACTGCGACAGATCGGCGACGAAGCGCGGATCCAGTTCGCGGAAGCCAACCAGCGTCTTGTCCTTCTTCTCGACGCGGCGCACCGAGAAGCGCCCCTTGCGGCGGTAGCCCCAGCTGTCACCCACCAGCGCCGGCAACACCTCGCCCGGGCTGACGTGGCCGATGCGGGTCAGGTTGTCGGTCAGCACCTGCTGCTTGGCGACAATCTGCCGCGACTCTTCCAGGTGCTGCAGTACGCAGCCTGCGCACACCCCGAAATGCGGACAGCGCGGTTCGACGCGATGCGGCGAGGCCTTCAGCACTTCGACCGTCTTGGCCTCATCGAAATGACGGCTCTTGCCGGTCTGCTCGGCCATCACCGTTTCCTGCGGCAGCGCGCCGCTGATGAAGGTGACCTTGCCACCCTCACCTTCACGGCGTGCAACGCCACGGCCGTCGTGGCTCAGGTCGAGGATGTCGGTCTGGAACGGGGTCTTGTCTATGCGGGGGGATCTGGATCGGGCCACGTGGCAACAGGCTGCGGGCAAAAGGGCGGCCATTGTCGCAGATGCTTAACGTGAACACCCCGATGACTTGCAGATCACGGTGCCATCGCTAATATGCGGGCAGTAGCTGACATGGAGGCAGCAGATGAATACGCACCACCAAGGAAACCCGCCGCGTCTGTTGCTGGTCGAGGACGACATGACCAGCCAGGGCTTCTTCCAGTTTGTGCTGGAATCGCTACCGGCCAAGGTTGATATCGCTGATTCGTGCGCCAGCGCGTTGCGTTGGGCACAGAGCGTCAGTTATGACCTGTGGCTACTCGATGTGAACCTGCCTGACGGCAATGGCGCCGGTCTTCTGCGCAGTCTGCGTGAACGCCACCCGCACACCGTTGCGCTGGCGCATACCGCAGATACCAGTCAGGAAATGCAGATGACGCTGCAACAGGCCGGCTTTCAGGAAACGCTGGTCAAGCCGATCAGTCGCGATGCGCTGCTGAAGAGCGTGCGCCGTGCGCTGACCAGGTCCACTGCAAAGGCTGACGGCGCCGTTGCCGAAGCTCCGCTGGATTGGGACGAATCAGCCGCGATGAACGCCCTGAACGGGCAACAGGCGCACGTGCGTGCACTGCGCGAATTGTTCCTGTCGGAGTTGCCAGGCACCCGCGACGCGGTCAGTCATGCACTTGAAAAGCATGACGACAAAGCCCTGCATGCGCAGCTGCACAAGCTGCAGGCCAGCTGTGGTTTTGTTGGCGCCTCGCGCCTGGCATTTGCAGTGCGCCAGCTGAATCACGACCCCGCATCGATGCAGGCACGGCAACAATTCGGCAACGCTGTCAGCGCCTTGCTGCGCTGATCGGATGGTGTGCCGAGCATGGCTCGGCACTACAGGGGCTGGGTTCTGCAGACGGCCCCTGCCGAGCGTGGCTCGACACTACGGTTGTGGACGGGGTAGTTCACCCAGCATTTCCCAGGACTTGAGTCCGCGACCGCCAAGGTGGTGCAGCAGTACTGCACGCATCTGCAGGCGCAGACTGGCAACATCGCTGCTGTCGGGCTGTTGATCCTCGGCCAATGCCAGCAACGCACTACCGGTCGCCAACGCTCGGCGTTCGTTGTGGCGTTCACTGAGCAGCCGCAGCGGGCCCTGCAACGGATCCAACCGATAGCGCGCCGCCGGATCGATGGGCTCACCGTCGGCGCCACAACTCCAGTCGAAGCCAAAGCCCAATGCGTCAAGCAGATCACGTTCGAAGCGACGCAGTGACCACGCCAGCGTGTCCGGCTGATCCAGTCGCCCACGCAGCTCACCGTAAGCCACATACAGCTCGGGCAAGGGATCCTGCCGCGGTGTCAGCCGCATCACCAGTTCGTTGATATAGAACCCCGCAAGCATGGCGTGGCCATGCAGGCGCGGCGCCACATCCTGGCTTTCGGCCCGGCGCAGCTGCGCCAGCTCGCCAGTCTGCTGTGCATCAAAACGGATTGCCTGCAACGGCTGCAGGGCCGCGCGCAGTGCCTGCTTCTTTGGCCCCTGCACACCCCGCGCAAGCAGGCCCAGGCGGCCATGCTCCAGGCTCAACACCTCGACCAGCAGGCTGGTCTCGCGCCAAGGCCGGGCATGCAGCACGTAAGCGGGCTGGTCGTCGATGCGCATCTCAAGACTGGGAGTCGGGAATGGAGAATCGGGAGCCGGAACAGCCCGCGACCGTGATCCAGTCGGCCTTCGTCAGGCTCCCTGGCGGCCGGCTATCGCTACGACCTATCGTCGTCGCAGCATCGGTATTCATCACACAACCTGACCTGCCACGCGGCCAGAAAACAGCCGAAAACCGCATATCGCGGCAGAATCAGGCAGTTTCCATTGCCGATTCCCCACTCCCGATTCCCGGCTGAAAAGCTTACTGTTCGCCGTAGCCGAAGGCCTTCAGCGCGGCCTCGTCATCGGACCAGCCTTCACGCACGCGCACCCAGGTTTCCAGGAACACCTTGGCACCAAACAGACGCTCCATCTGCAGACGCGCCTTGGCGCCGATTTCCTTCAGGCGGGTGCCGCCCTTGCCGATGACAATCGCCTTCTGGCCTTCGCGCTCGACCCAGATCACCGCGCCGATGCGCAGCAGCGCACCGTCTTCGGCGAACCGCTCGATCTCCACCGTGGTGGCGTACGGCAGCTCTTCGCCAAGCTGGCGCATCAGCTGCTCGCGGACCAGCTCGCCGGCGAGGAAGCGCTGGCTGCGGTCGGTGATTTCATCTTCGCCGAACATCGGCGGGCCTTCCGGCACCAGCCCGATCAGGTCACGCACCAGCGCGTCCAGACCATTGCGCTTCAGCGCCGAGATCGGATGCACGGCGGCGAATTCGCGGCCGACGGTGATCTCCTGCAGGAACGGCAGCAGCGCGCCCTTGTCCTTCAGGCGATCAACCTTGTTGACGATCAGTACCACCGGCACGCCTGCATCGCTCAGCACGTTGAACGCGAGGGTGTCTTCTTCGTCCCAGCGACCGGCTTCGATCACCAGCAAGCCAACGTCCACGCCTTCCAGCGAGGCACGCGCGGCGCGGTTCATCACCCGGTTCATCGCGCGCTTCTGCTGGCGATGCAGTCCAGGGGTATCGACCAGCACCAGCTGCCCTTCCGGGTAGGTGGCGATACCGAGCAGACGGTGGCGGGTGGTCTGCGGACGGTTGGAGACGATGCTGACCTTGGCGCCGACCAGGGCGTTGGTCAGGGTCGACTTGCCAACGTTGGGGCGGCCAATGACCGCGACGCTGCCACAGCGATGAGAGGAGGTGTCGTTCACTTGGAATCCAATTGCTCTATTGCGGCGGCTGCCGCCTGTTGTTCGGCCAGCCGTCGCGAAGTGCCTTCGCCTTCGGTACTTACGGCGGGGTCAGCCACGCAACAGCGCACACGGAAGTGCTTGGCGTGGTCGTCGCCGGTCTCCGATACCAGCTCGTATACCGGCAGGGTCTTCTGCCGGGCCTGCAACCATTCCTGCAGGCGTGTCTTGGGGTCTTTCTCGGGCTTGCCTGCCGGCACCGCCGACAGCGAGGCCTCGAACCACGGCATTATCCGCTCGCGGCAGGCTTCGAAACCGGCGTCCAGATAAATGGCAGCAACCACGGCCTCGAAGGTGTCGGCGAGGATGGAGTCGCGGCGGTGGCCGCCCGACTTCATCTCGCCCGGGCCCAGCGTCAGCCGGTCGCCCAGCTGCAGCGCACGTGCGATCACCGCCAGCGCGCTTTCACAGACCAGCGCCGAGCGGGCGCGGGTCAGCGCGCCCTCGTCCGCCTTGGGCCAACGGGTGAACAATGCCTCGGCAATCAGCATGTTGACGATGCTGTCGCCCAGGAACTCCAGACGCTCGTTATGCGGCGCGCCGGCACTACGATGGGTCAGGGCCTGCTTCAGCAGACCCTGGTCCTTGAATGGATGACCGATCAGGTCACCCCGTTGGAACGTTTTATTGAGCACTGCCTGAGGTGAAATCCTGGGAATTTGTGAAATTGCCTACGATGTCCAGATTGCCGATCAGCGGCTTGCGCACCTCATAGGTCACGTTCATCCGCCAGCCACCGTCGGTGCGCTCGAACTTGATGTTGTCGCGCTTGACCGTGTCGGAGTAATTCATATCCATGCGCTTGAAAAAAGCCTGGGTCGCATTCGAAGGATTGAACTCTCCGGTTGACTCGTTGGCCATCGATTTCATCGCCACCTTGATCGAATAGAACTCCTGGTACATCGGGAAGAGCTTCATGCCGATGTAAAGCCCGAAGCCCACCACCGCCAACACCATCAGGAACGAGGTCAGCGTCATACCTGCTTGCTTGTGCTTCATTGCGATCTCCCCAGAAACGCGTTGTCCACTCACTGAATGCCCGCCCCGATACGCGACGGCTCGAAACTACCCTTGCAGAACCAGCCTTCACAGTTCAGCCAGATCAGGAACGCCTTGCCACGCAGATTCTCTTCCGGCAGGAAGTGGGTCTGGGTCCAGAAGCGACTGTCCTCGCTGTTGTCGCGATTGTCACCCATCACGAAGTACTGGCCTTCCGGCACCACCCAGTCACCCTGGCCGCGCGGGTCGGCACGGCCCAGCAGCTCCAGCACGGTGTGGCTGCGACCCGGCAGCTGTTCGGTCAGCAGCGAGGCACCGGTCATTTCCGCACCCGGGCCCTTGCCGACATACTCGCCGCGGTCTTCGTAGACCATCGGCACGCCGTTGATCGACAAGGTGTCACCGTGGAAGCCGATGCGGTCGCCCGGCAGGCCGATCACGCGCTTGATCCAGTTCTGGTCCGGCGCATGCGGCGGCTTGAACACCACCACATCACCGCGCTTGGGCTCGGCCACCGGGATGATCTTGGTATTGGTGATCGGCAAGCGGAAGCCGTAGGAGAACTTGTTGACCAGGATGAAGTCGCCGATCAGCAGGTTGGGCATCATCGAGCTGGAGGGGATCTTGTACGGCTCGGCCACGAAGCTGCGCAGGATCAACACCACCGCCAGCACCGGGAAGAACGCGCGCGAGTAATCCACCACCGCCGGCTCTTCGCTGTCCAGCAGGCTGGCCTTCTCGGCACGGCGCTTGCGCAGGTACAACTTGTCCAGCAGCACCACCAGGCCCGAGCCCAGGGTCAGCACAACCAGGATGATTTCAAACCATTTCATTCAAGTTCCTTCGGAATGGAAACGGGGAATGGGGAGCAGGGAATCGCGCAGACCAAAGCGTTTTCGCCCGGCCGTTACGACTCCCCATTCCCTACTCTCGATTCACTGTTACTTGTCCATCTGCAGCACAGCAAGGAAGGCTTCCTGTGGAATCTCCACGCGGCCAACCTGCTTCATGCGCTTCTTGCCTTCCTTCTGCTTCTCCAACAGCTTCTTCTTACGCGAAACGTCGCCACCATAGCACTTGGCCAGCACGTTCTTGCGCATGGCCTTGACCGTGGTACGGGCGATGATCTGCGCGCCGATCGCGGCCTGGATGGCCACGTCGAACATCTGCCGGGGAATCAGGTCCTTCATCTTCTCGCACAACTCGCGACCACGGCGGTCGGCGTGGCTGCGGTGGGCGATCAGCGACAGGGCGTCAACCTTGTCGCCGTTGATCAGCACGTCCAGGCGCACGAACGGGCCGGCGTCGAAGCGCACGAAGTGGTATTCCAGCGAGGCGTAGCCACGGCTGACCGACTTGAGCTTGTCGAAGAAGTCCAGCACCACTTCGGCCATCGGCAGCTCGTAGCTGATCTGCACCTGGCTGCCCATGTAGTTGATGCCGATCTGGCTGCCGCGCTTCTCTTCGCACAGCTTGATGATGCTGCCGATGTATTCCTCGGGGGTGAGGATGTTGGCGCGGATGATCGGCTCGCGGATCTCTTCCACCTGGTTGACCGGCGGCAGCTTGGCCGGGTTGTCCATCATCACGATGGTCCCGTCGCTCTTGAGCACCTCGTAGATCACCGTCGGTGCGGTGCTGATCAGGTCGAGGTTGTACTCGCGCTCCAGGCGCTCCTGCACGATTTCCATGTGCAGCATGCCGAGGAAGCCGCAGCGGAAGCCGAAGCCCATCGCCTCGGAGCTTTCCGGCTCGAAGCGCAGCGCAGCGTCGTTCAGGCGCAGCTTGTCGAGGGCTTCGCGCAGGTCCGGGTAGTCCTCGGCATCGACCGGGAACAGGCCGGCGAACACGCGCGGCTGCATTTCCTGAAAACCGGGCAACGGCTCGGACGCTGGATCGGCCTGCAGGGTCAGGGTGTCGCCGACCGGTGCACCGTGCACGTCCTTGATGCTGGCGTTGATCCAGCCCACTTCACCGGCACGCAGCGCAGGCATTTCCTTACGCTTGGGGGTGAAGACGCCGACCTTGTCGACCAGATGCCAACGGCCGGTGGACATGACCTGGATCTTGTCGCCGGCCTTGATCTGGCCCTGCATGACGCGCACCAGCGAGACCACGCCCAGGTAATTGTCGAACCAGGAATCGATGATCAGCGCCTGCAGCTTGTCGCTGCCACGGTCGGCCGGCGGCGGGATGCGGTGCACGATGGCCTCCAGCACCTCCTCCATGTTCAGGCCGGTCTTGGCGCTGACGGCAACCGCATCGGAGGCATCGATGCCGATCACCGCCTCGATCTCGGCCTTGGCGCGGTCGATGTCGGCGGTGGGCAGGTCGATCTTGTTCAGCACCGGCACCACTTCCAGGCCCTGTTCGATGGCCGTGTAGCAGTTGGCAACCGACTGCGCTTCCACGCCCTGGGCCGCATCGACCACCAGCAGCGCGCCTTCGCAGGCGGCCAGCGAACGGCTGACTTCATAGGAGAAGTCGACGTGGCCGGGGGTATCGATGAAGTTCAGGAAGTAGGTCTGGCCGTTGCGGGCCGTATACGGCACCGACACCGACTGCGACTTGATCGTGATGCCACGCTCGCGCTCGATCGGGTTGTTGTCCAGGACCTGCGCTTCCATTTCGCGCGCGGTCAAGCCGCCACACAACTGGATGATGCGGTCGGCCAGGGTGGACTTACCGTGGTCAACGTGGGCAATGATGGAGAAGTTGCGGATCATCCGCATCGAATCATGTGACATAGGTGGCGGCGGCGGCGCTGCGTCGTCAGGATAACGGGCCATTATCGCATGCCGGAGCCAAGCCCCGCACAGGGTTTGGCCGGCAGCTGAACGAAAGGAGCCGCCCGAAGGCGGCTCCCGTTGCTATCACAAGGTCTGGCGGGCTTATTCACCGGCGCGGACCGGGACGAAGGCGCTGTTGGCGCCGGCGCGGACCAGCAACATGACCACGTCACCCTTCTTGTAGCCGGCCAGCTCCCGGTTCAGGGCGGCAACGCTGCCCACCGGGGCGCGCCCGACCTGCAGCACCACCATGCCCGGGGCCAGACGCGCCTCACGGCCGGACCGGCTGTTGACGGCAGTGATACGCACGCCTTCGCCCGACTCCAGTCCGAGCTGACGACGCTCGGCGGCGGTGAGATCGGCCACTTCCAAGCCCAGCAGGGCGTTGGCGCCGGCCTGCGGCTTGGCATCATCGCCGGCCGCAGCAGTGTTACCCGGCCGCGCCGCATCTTCAGCCAGCTCACTCAAGGTCACGGTGATCTCACGCGGCTTGCCTTCACGGATGATCCCCATCCGTACCCTGCTACCTGGCGCCATTGCACCAATCATCGGCGGCAACTCGCTGGCATCATTGATCTGGGTGCCATTGACCGACCTGATGACATCACCCACCTCGATCCCGGCCTTGGCGGCAGCGCTATCGGCCACCATCTCATTGACCAGCGCACCACGACTATCCGGCAGCTTCAGGCCTTCGGCCGCATCGCCGGTCAACGGACCGACCATCACGCCCAACTGACCACGACTGACCTTGCCGGTTTTCTTGATCTGCTCGACCGCGCTCATCGCCAGGTCGATCGGGATCGCGAAGCTGATGCCCATATAGCCGCCAGAGGCGGAGAATATCTGCGAATTGATGCCGACGACCTCGCCGCGCGTATTCAGCAAGGGACCGCCAGAGTTGCCCTGGTTGATCGCCACGTCGGTCTGGATGAAGGGCACATAGCGCTGCTCGTTACCACCTGTATTGCGGCCAAGCGCACTGACGATGCCGGCAGTAACCGAGTGATCCAGGCCGAACGGCGAGCCGATCGCCACCACCCACTGGCCCGGCTTGAGGCTGTTAGAGTCGCCAACGCGCACGGTCGGCAGGTTCTTGGCCTCGACCTTCAACAACGCCACGTCGTACTGGGCATCGCTACCAACCACCTTGGCGGTGAACTCGCGGCGATCACTCAAGGTGATCTTGACCGACTCGGCACCGTCGATGACGTGGTGGTTGGTCAGCACATAGCCGTCATTGGAGATGATGAAGCCCGAACCCATGCTGCGACCACGCGGCCCGCTGTCCGGCCCTTGCTGGCCCGGCCCCGGCATCTGGAAATCCGGACCGAAGAAGCGGCGGAAGAACTCCGGCATCTGGTCCATGTCCGGGCCCTGCTGGGCAGCGCGCGGATTGCGGCGCGCGCCAATCACGGTATCGACCTTGACCACGCCCGGGCCAACCTGGTCGACCAACTGGGTGAAGTCAGGCAGGCCCTGCACCAGCTGCGGCGCGGGGGCGGCGCGGGTGGCGGTCGCCTGCGCGGCAGGCGCATCCGGTGCCGGGCTCTGCGCGCAGGCCACCAACGGCAGGGTCATCGCCAGCAGGCCAAACACCTTGTTTTGGATACGTGGGGTCATCAGCTTCGAGCCTCCAATTCAGTCAAAGCGGGAAAGAACAGCCAAGCCCGGTACGCCCAGCCACAGCGCACAAACCTGGAATCCGGGGAAAACCGGCCGCCCTGAGGCGGGCGACCGGCAAGCAACACTCATTGACGCGGCAACAGCCTGCGCGATTCGGCATCGTCGGCACCCTGTGCCGGCATGCGCGGTTCAAACGGGTAGAACGTCGCCCCGCCCTGCTCCTGCGCAGGAAAGCTGGCGTTGAGCGCCCCCTGCGACAGCGACGGCGCCACCGTCGAGCGTGGCCATGGCCGTGCATGCAGCACGCCATTGCCGGTGGCAAACGGGTCCTGGCGCAACGCCGGGGTTGCCGGCAGTACCGGCGCGGAAGCAATCGCCCGTTGCGGCTCGGCCATACGCGCGGTACCGGCCCGCGCTGCCTGCTGGGTACGGGTCGCGCTACCGCGGCGGGCATTGGCGTCCTGACGGCGGGTCACGGCTGCGGCAACCGCAGGTGCCGCCGCAACCAGACCAGCAACATTGCCGGCATCCGCTGCGGTAGGGGCCGACGGCTGCACTGGTGCCGGAGCAACTTCCGCCGTGGTCGCGATGACCGGCGTGGGTGCATTCGTTTCCGGCAATTGCTCACGAGCCATGAACAAGGCCACCGCAGCCACCGAGGCGGCCAGAGCGGCACCGCCGCCCCAACGCCGCCAACCAATACGCGTTGCCCGCTGTTGGGCAGGCGCGGCAACAACCGGCCCGTTCTGGCGGGCATCGGCGTCCACCGCCTGACGGACCCGCGCACTGAAGTCCAAGGGAGCCGGTGCGCAGGCCTGGCCGCGCATCACGTCACCCACTACCTGCCAGCGCTCCTGGCAGGCCGAAAGCTCGCTGTCGTGTTCCAAGCGGCGCAGCATGAAGCGCGCCTCGTCGGCAGCCAGCTCGCCATCCACCAGCGCCGACAGCTGCTGGCGGTAGTGCAATTCGAATTTGTCCGGCGCAGCACCGGCCGACACCGGGTTACGGTCTTGCGGGTTCATACGCGACTCCGTTCACGGGTAGCGCTGGGGCTGTCCAGCAAGGGACGCAGCTGTGTATCGATGGCCTCGCGGGCGCGGAAGATCCGCGACCGCACCGTGCCGATCGGGCATCCCATTTTCTGCGCGATATCCTCGTAACTCATGCCTTCCACCTCTCGCAACGTAATGGCTGAGCGCAGCTCTTCGGGCAACGCATCAACCGCCTTCATCACGGTCTGTTCCAGTTCCTGGCGCATCAACTCACGCTCGGGCGTGTCGTTGTCGCGCAAGCGGACCCCACTGTCGAACTGCTCGGCGTCGCCGATCTCGATGTCGTCGGTGGGGGGGCGCCGGTTGTGTGCTGCCAGGTAGTTTTTTGCGGTATTCACTGCGATCCGATGCAACCAGGTATAGAACTGGGCGTCGCCACGGAAATTCCCGAGCGCACGGTAAGCGCGCACGAAAGTGTCCTGGGCCACGTCCTGACATTCACTCCAGTCGGCGATGTAGCGCCCGATCAACGCGATGATCCGATGCTGGTACTTGCGCACCAACACATCGAACGCCGCGCTTTCGCCGCGCTGCACACGCCGGACCAGTTCCAGGTCCAGCTCCTGCGGTGTTTCAACCTCGGCCATAACGGGCCGCACTCCTGTCAGCCCAACCGACGTCGGGCAATAAGACCGCTGTTCGCGGCAAAAGTTCAGCACCCTGTCCCAGCGGCACCGCACCAGCTTTTAACTCCCGTTCGGCTAACCTCCAGGGGCGCTGACCAGATAAGCCCAACACACTTCCTGACATTGGGATTTGACGGCAGGGAAACAACCTCTGGATCATAGCGGTCTTCTCCATACACAACCGGATGGAACGTCCCATGCTCTCAGGCTTCGACGGGCTCCGCTTCAATCATTGGCAAACCGAGCTGCGCGAGGATGGCGTGGCAGTGCTCAGCCTCGACCGCAAGGACAGCCCGGTCAATGCCATGTCGCAGGACGTGCTGCTGGAACTGGGCGACATCGTCGAGCGCCTGGCCATCGACCCGCCCAAGGGCGTGGTGGTGCGCTCGACCAAGGCGGCCGGCTTCATCGCTGGCGCCGACCTGAAGGAATTCCAGGAATTCGACCGCCGCGGCACCGTCAATGACGCCATCCGCCGCGGCCAGAGCGTCTACCAGAAGCTGGCCGAACTGCCCTGCCCGACCGTCGCCGCGATCCACGGCCACTGTCTGGGCGGCGGCACCGAGCTGGCGCTGGCCTGCCGTTACCGCGTGGCCTCCAACGATCAATCCACCCGTATCGGCCTGCCCGAGACCCAGCTGGGCATCTTCCCGGGCTGGGGTGGCAGTGCACGCCTGCCACAGCTGGTTGGTGCGCCAGCGGCGATGGACATGATGCTGACCGGCCGCACCCTGTCAGCCTCGGCCGCGCGTGCGATCGGCCTGGTCGACAAGGTCGCCGCCCCGGCGGTGCTGGTCGACGCGGCCATCGCATTGCTGCAGACCGGCGTGACCCGCCCGTTCAAGCAGCGTGCCACTGCCTGGGCCACCAATACCTTCCTGGCCCGCAAGATCCTCGCCCCGCAGATGGCCAAGCAGGTCGCACGCAAGGCCAAGAAGGACCAGTACCCGGCGCCCTACGCGCTGATCAACACCTGGGAGCGTACCGGCGGCAGCCCGATCCAGAAGCGCCTGGATGCCGAGCGCCGCGCCGTGGTCAAGCTGGCCAGCAGCCCGACCGCACGCAACCTGATCCGCATCTTCTTCCTGACCGAACGGCTCAAGGGCCTGGGCGGCAAGGACTCGGGCATCAAGCACGTGCACGTGGTCGGTGCCGGCGTGATGGGCGGCGATATTGCTGCCTGGGCGGCCTACAAGGGCTTCAACGTGACCCTGCAGGACCGTGAGCAGCGCTTCATCGACCCGGCCATGGCCCGCGCGCAGGCGCTGTTCGACAAGAAGGTGCGCGATGAGAGCAAGCGCCCGGAAGTGGCCGCACGACTGAAGGCCGATCTCGCCGGTGACGGCGTTGCCGATGCCGATCTGGTGATCGAGGCCATCATCGAGAACCCGGAAGCCAAGCGTGCGCTGTACCAGACGCTGGAGCCAAAGATGAAGGCCGACGCGCTGCTGACCACCAACACCTCCTCGATCCCGCTGGTCGAGCTGCGTGATCACATCCAGCGTCCGGCACAGTTTGCCGGCCTGCACTACTTCAACCCGGTCGCGCAGATGCCGCTGGTGGAGATCATCCACCACGACGGCATGGCGCCGGAAACCGAGAAGCGTCTGGCTGCGTTCTGCAAGGCGCTGGGCAAGTTCCCGGTGCCGGTGGCCGGCACACCCGGCTTCCTGGTCAACCGCGTGCTGTTCCCGTACATGCTGGAAGCCGCCACCGCCTATGCCGAAGGCATCCCCGGCCCGGTGATCGACAAGGCGGCGGTCAAGTTCGGCATGCCGATGGGCCCGATCGAGCTGCTGGATACGGTGGGCCTGGACGTGGCCGCTGGCGTGGGCAAGGAGTTGGCCCCCTTCCTCGGCCTGCAGATCCCGGCCGCACTGGCGACCGTCGAGCCGAACAAGCGCGGCAAGAAGGACGGCCAGGGCATCTACAAGTGGGAGAACGGTCGCGCGGTGAAGCCGGAAGTCGTCAAGGACTACCAGGCGCCGTCGGATCTGGAAGACCGCTTGATCCTGCCGCTGCTCAACGAGGCCGTGGCCTGCCTGCATGACGGCGTGGTCGCCGATGCCGACCTGCTCGATGCCGGCGTGATCTTTGGCACCGGCTTTGCCCCGTTCCGTGGCGGCCCGATCCAGCATATCCGTGCCACCGGCGTGGATGTCCTGGTCGAGAAGCTGAAGACCTTGCAGGCACGCCATGGCGACCGCTTCGCACCGCGCACGGGCTGGGAGATGCCGGAACTGCGTGAGCCGGTGGTTTGAGCTTCTGCGGGTTGCTTGATTGAACGAAAAACGGAGCCGAAAGGCTCCGTTTTTCGTTCAATCTGTAGTGCCGAGCCATGCTCGGCAGTGGCCTTGCCGGCACGCGCCCCAGGTTGTGGGAGCGGCGTCAGCCGCGAAGCCACAGATCAATCAGATTGCAGTTGTACCGGTGATTTCAGCGATGCCAGCTTCGCGGCTTACGCCGCTCCTACAACGCCGAAAATCTACCGGTAAAGCCTCTGCCGAGCATGGCTCGGCACTACCTCAGCGATGCACATGCCCATGATGACCTTGATCATCCGGCCCGTGCGCATGACCTTCATGATCATGGTCGTGGTCACCGCCAGCCACCTTCTTGTCGGCACAGTCATCGCCACAGTGATCCGCCTCAACCTGCACCGTCACATGGTCGATATCAAACCGCTCATGCAGCAGGTCCGCCAGCTGTCGACGCAGCACATCCGGTGCCTGGCCATCCTGCATCACCACGTGCACGGTCAAGGCCGGCGTACTCGATGCCAGCGCCCAAACATGCAGATCATGGATACCGGCGACACCGGCATGCCCACGTAGCGCAGCCTCGATATCGGCCAGCACCACGCCCTTGGGCACACCTTCCAGCAAGACGTTGATCGCATCGCGCAGCAGCACCCAGGTGCGCGGCAGCACCCACAGGCCGATCAACACGGCCAGGATCGGATCCACCAGGGTCCAACCGGTGAAGTGGATGATCAGGCCGCCGGCAATAACAGCCACCGAACCGAGCATGTCGCTCCAAACTTCCAGATAAGCACCCTTGACGTTCAAGCTCTCGCCGCTGCCAGCACTGAGCAGGCGCATCGCGATCAGGTTCACCACCAGTCCAAACGCGGCCACCCACATCATGCCGGTGGAGGCGATGTCCTGCGGCTGCTGGAAGCGCTGCACAGCCTCGAACAGGATGTAGATGCCCACGCCGAACAACAGCAGGCCATTGGCTACCGCACCAAGCGCTTCCAACCGCGCATAGCCGTAGGTGCGCTTGGCATCAGGCGGACGCCGGCTCAGGCGAACAGCGGTCAACGCGATCATCAGGCCGATCGCATCGGTGGCCATGTGCGCGGCATCGGACAACAGCGCCAGGCTGTTGGTCCAGAACGCGCCAATGACTTCCACCACCAGATAGGCGGTGGTCAGGCCCAGCGCCCACCACAATGGTTTCTCGTGGCGGATTTCGCTCGGCAGATGGTTGTGGTCGTGACTCATGGCTGGCTCCTCATAGCGGGGCCAGCTTAGTCAGCCAGTGGCGGCGGAGACTATTACATCGCCGCCGCCCGGTTCAGTGATCAGCGCGGGCCGAGCACCGTCTGCATGTCATCGCCCTGCGGCATTCCCGAACGCATCTGCACCGTGCCGTCGGCATCCTTGAACAGGATGCCCGGCGTGCCCTGGAAGCCCAGATCGAGCATCAAGGCCTCGTTGGCACGCAGCTTGGCCTGCACCGCCGCCGGCACCGTCGCCAGCGGCTTGATGCCGCCCTTGGCGAAATCACGTTCATTCTGGATCAGCGCCTGCTCCGGCGAGGCAGCGCCCAGAATCGCAGCGGCCTTGTTGGCACTGTCCTCGCGGATCACGCCGACCAGGATCTGCCGGATCTGCACCTTGCCTGCGGCCACCCACGGCTGCGCCGCTTCCCAGAAACGGTTGCAGTACGGGCAGTTCGGATCGCTGAAGGAATAGATGACACGCGGCGCATCGGCCTTGCCATCGCGCACCCAATGGCTGGCTTCCACCTTGGCCCAGGCCTGCTGGCCCATCGGCCCGGATACCAGCTCCTTGAGCTTGGCGGCGCTGACATCCTCACCCTTGGCGTTGACCAGGGTACCAACCACCGCGTACTCACCATCCTTGGACACGTACACGCCCAGCGGCCGCTGGCCGGCGACACCGGCATAACCGGTCAGGCCAACCGGCGTTTCGAACGTCCCCATGAACTCCACGCCCTGCGAACGCAGGGTCTTCACTACCGCCGGCTCATTGGCCGCAGCCGGCTTTGCCGCAGTAGCCGCCGGGGCACTGGCAGTCTGTGCGCAGGCCAGCGGCGTCAGCGTCATGGCGGACAACAACAGCAACATCGAACGGGAACGCATCATCGTGTGTCTCTTTCAGGAAAGGGGTTATTGCATTTCGCGCAGGCGCGCTTCCAGCGTGGCGCGCGACAGCTCGCCCATGTGCACATTGCGCAGCCGCCCATCGGCGCCGAAGAACAACGTTGTCGGCAATGCGCGCGCACCGGTCTGCTGCATCACCCGCGATTCGGCATCCAGCAGCACATTGCTCAACTGCATGTTCTCGGCGCGCAGATAGCCGGCGACTTCGTCGCGGGTTTCACCTTGGTTTGCGAAGACGAACTGCACCTGCGGGTGCGCCTGCTGCGCCTGTGCCAGCACCGGCATCTCGCGTCGACACGGCCCACACCACGTCGCCCACAGATTGATCACGGTTGGCTTGCCGGCAAAGGCTGACAAGGGTGCAGGCTTGTCCTGCAGGTCAACCAGTACTGCGTCTGGCAATGGAATGGACGATCGCTGCACTGCGAACAATGCCATCCCGCCAATTGCCCAGAACGCCGCGCCGGCGGCCAGACCCAGTAGCACCGGCTTGCGCAGGATGCGTTGGCGGGTCTTCCACATTGCATAAGCCGCTGCGACCAGCAGGCCTGCCCAAATCGAATAACCACCATCGCCCAGACGAATGATGGACAGCGGCTGCGCGAGATAGTCGCCAGCATGCATCGCCACATGACCCAGACGTGCGCCCAGCAAGCCCAGCAGAAACGCATCCAGCACCATCGCACCGGCACGACTGCGCATTCCATCGGCAGCTGGTGCCAATGCACGCGCGAAGAACCAACCAATCGCCAGCGCCAACAGGGCAACCAGCGCCATCAACGGAAACGGGCCGGCACTGATCATCGCGCCATTCCGATAGTGGTGCCCAACACAAGTGAACTTGAACAAACAGTGAATCCAACCATCAACACAACGTCCTCAAAAACCTGTTGTTGCTGCCGATAATAGTCGGCTGCCTCTTGGCACTTTACCGGTCGTACGCATGAACATCGTCCCCGCACCACCCCCAGACACCGACAGCAGCGCGCTCGCAGATGCCTGGAAACACAGCCTCGATGCCGCCGGTGCCGAGGCGAGCCAGATCCTCGCAAGCCTGGCCGACGCGCATGCCGCTGAACTGGCCGCGCATTTTTACAAGGTCATGATGAACGACGCGCGTGCCTCACGCTCGATGTCACATGACCAGGTCCGGGTGCGACTGCAGCCGGCCATGCAGCGTTGGGTCAAGGACCTGCTGCGCGCAACACCCGACAACGTCGAGCAGCTGATCGCCAACCAACGCGTCATCGGCGATGTGCATGCGCGCGTGGGCATACCGGTAGACCTGGTTACCCGTGGCACCCGCGTGCTGAAGCAACGCCTGTTCCAGCTGATCGGCGAGCAGGCCGGGCATGGCGAGGCCGCACATGCCGCCATTGCCAGCCTCACCGCATCGTTCGACATCGCGCTGGAGGGTATGACACTGGCCTATTCCAACGCACGGGAACGTTCCTCACGCACGGATGCCGCCTACCGGCTGTTCTCGCTGGTACAGAACGTCAGCACCGAGCGCGAGCGCCAGCGTGCATTGCTGCTGGATTGGGAGAACACCCTCCTGTACGCGCTGGCGGCGCAGGGCGACCTGGGCAGTTTCCAGACCCTGGCGCGTTCGGAGTTCGGCCTCTGGTTCAACCACAAAGGCATTCCGAGTTTTGGCGAGAGCTCCGAAACCCGCCAGATCAGCGGTTTGATCCGTGACGTCGACCAGCTGCTGCAGCACACCCTGCAGCAGGACAGCGACCCTGCCGCGCGTACCGCGCAGCTGCAGGATGTGCGCTCCAAGGTCAGCCAGATCCGCACCTTGCTCGGCATGTTGTTCGAGCGCATCGGCGAACTGGATGCCGGTTGCGATGCCTTGACCAACCTGCTCAACCGTCGCTTCCTGCCCACCGTGTTGCGCCGCGAAATCGAGCTTGCGGAAAAGTCCGGCGACAGCTTCGCCGTGCTGCTGTTGGACCTGGATCACTTCAAGGCCATCAACGACGAGCACGGCCACGAAGCCGGCGATCGCGCCCTGCAACACGTCGCCGGCATCCTCAGTCAGTTCACCCGTGGCAGCGACTACGTATTCCGCTACGGCGGCGAAGAATTCGTGGTCGTGCTTGTGGCGGTGGAAGAACGCCAGGCCATGGTGATCGCCGAAGGCCTGTGCCGGCGCCTGGTCGATACGCCAGTCACCCTCGCAGATGGCCAGCTCCTGCCCATCAGCGCCAGCATCGGCGTCGCCCTGTATGACGGCCACCCGGACTACGAGCGGGTAATGGCACGTGCCGACGCCGCCATGTACCAGGCCAAGAAACAGGGCCGCAATCGCGTTGTACTGGGCAGCGATGCCTTGCCCACCGCACCGGGCCGTAGCGCGCTGCGCCGCGATTGAGCAGCAGGCAGCACCAACCGATAGCACATGCTGCCGGTGCAGCGAACGCATAGGCTGCAGGCGGGTGCAAACGGTCACCCGCCTCTGGAAGCCTGCAATGCCCATCCTCCGCGTCCTGCTCATCCTGCTGCTGTGCAGTGCCCTGCCCGCCCTGGATGCCAATGCCCGCGAGGTGCCGCAGCCAGCGGCGCATGTGCAGGCCGATGGCCCCTATGTGTTCCGCGACGGCAAGCGACTGCAGGCACAATGGATCTGCGACGACCGGGTGGTCTCGCGAAAGGTGAAAGCAAGGCGCGATATCACCCGTGCAATTGCACCGGAGTGTGGCTATCCGCACGCACTGCGCATCGCCCCGCTCGCCACGCCAGCTGCTGCAGCACTACCCGCGGTGTCGCGCATCGTTGCCGTCTCCGACATCCATGGCCAGTACGATCTGCTGCGCCGCTTGCTGCGCGCCAACAGCGTGATCGACGGCGACGACAACTGGGCATTGGGTCAGGACACGCTGGTCATCGCCGGCGACGTGTTCGACCGTGGCCCGCAGGTCACCGAAGCCTTCTGGTTGCTCTACAGCCTGCAGCAGCAGGCTGCGCAGGCGGGCGGTGCAGTGCACTTCGTGCTCGGCAACCATGAAACGATGGTGCTGTACGACGACCTGCGTTACGTCAATCCCAAGTACCTGCGCAGCGCCCAGCTGCTCGGCCGCAGCTATCCGCAGCTGTATGGTGCCGATTCTGTGATCGGGCAGTGGCTACGCACGCGCCCGGTGCTGCTGCGCATCGGCGACACCTTGTTCCTGCATGGCGGCATCTCACCCGACGCACTGCAACTCGCACTCGATCCAGCGGCCACCAACGCTGCATACCAGGCCTCGCTGGGCCGCCCCAAGGCGGACGTGAAGGCGGATCCAGCCACCGCACCGCTGTACGACGGCAAGACCAGCCCCATCTGGTACCGCGGCTATTTCAACGGCCAGCTGGATACCACCGGCGTGCAGACCGTGCTTGACCAGCTCGGGCTCAAGCGCATCGTGGTCGGCCACACCTCGATGCCGCACGTGAGCAGCTTCCACGGTGATCGCATCATCGCCATCGACAGCAGCATCAAGGACGGTGAGAACGGCGAATTGCTGTTCATCGAGGATGGCACGCTCAGTCGCGGGCTGCTGGATGGCAGCCGGGTTCCGCTGGAGATCGGGCGCACAGAAACGGAAAACTGAGCCTCCAGCAATCAGATTCTCACCATTTATGACAATAGGTTTCATCCCAAATTCACGTAGTCATAACCTGATTTCAACGATGGTAAATAGGCAGGTCTCACGCAGCCTGAGGGGGCAGTCAGCGTGTCGCCACGCAAGCGATAGGTGAATCGCGGCGGGGATGTGTTCCGGCCGTGAGTGACGTTTTCTTCTCCACGGAACAGGCGATGAAACCACTGACGCTGGCCACACTGTTGCCACTTGCGCTGCTGCCCGGCGCGGCAGGCGCGCAGGACTCCGTTTCCGCTTTACGGGCGGAGATCGCGCAGGCGCAGCAGCATCTGCAAACGCTCAACGCGCGGTTGGATGCACTGGAGCAGGGACAGGCAAGTCCCACCCCAAAACCTCCACCACTTCCACCGCCGCAAACCACGACATCCCCCTTGGACGCGGCAGTCCCTGGCACCGCCAAGACGACCGCCGCACAGAGCATACTGCCGGCGCGTGACTCGGTCGCAGACCCTTCCACCGCCGCCTCGCGCCTGGACAACGCACCGTCACCGACCGACCCGGAACTGAAGGGATTCATCGCAATCCCGGGCACCGAGACAATGATCCGGCTCGGCGGCTACGCAAAACTCGACGCCATTGCAGACCGGCGAGCCGCCGGTGACACCGAGCAGTTCATCACTTCGTCGATTCCGGTCGACAGCCCGCACCGCGATGTCTCGCACTTCGGCATGCATGCCAAGCAGACCCGCTTCAGCTTCGAAGCGCGGCGCCCTACCACACACGGCAAGCTGCGCTTCTACCTGGAGAACGATTTCTTCGGCAGCAGCGACAGCTACGAGTTCCGCCTGCGCCACGCCTACGGCCAGCTGGGCAACACCTATGCCGGCTACGGCTATTCCACCTTCATGGATGCCGACTCGCTACCGGACACGCTGGACTTTGCCGGCCCCGGCGCGGCCGGCTACCTGCTGGTGGCAGGCATCCACCACAGCTTCGCACTGGGCAAGGGCAACAGCCTGACCGTGGCGGCTGAAAACCCCGATTCGCAGCTCGCCAACACCGGCGACAACGACAGCAAGACCGAGCACCTGCCCGACATCAGCCTGGTCGCGCGCATGGAACGTGATTGGGGCCACCTGCAGTTGGGCGCGGTGCTGCGCAGCCTTGGCTACGACGGCGATGGCCGCAGCGACCGCACCGTCGGCGGCGGCCTGCAGCTGAGTGGTTCCTATGCGGTAGCCGAACGTGACCTGCTGCTGTTCGGCCTGATTGGCGGCAAGGGCATCAGCCGCTATACCGCCGACCTCACCGGCTCCAATCTCGATGCCGCCCTCGATACCGACGGCCGACTCAAGGCGCTGCCACTGCGTGGCGGCTTCTTCGGCTACACCCACTACTGGTCGGACCTGTGGCGCTCCAACCTGATCTACGGGCAACTGCAGATCGACAGCGCCGATGCCTTGGCCAGCGATGCATTCCGGCGCAGCCGTTACGCGGCATTGAACCTGCTGTGGAGCCCTGCACCGTCCTGGACCATGGGCATGGAACTGCTCTACGGCCAGCAGCAACTGCAGAACGGCCGCGATGCGGACACCCTGCGCCTGCAGGGCAGCCTGCAATACAACTTCATCAAGTAACAGGCAGCCGATAACCGCACCTCAAGTGCGGCTGGCCACCCAACGATTCACGCAATGTCCTTCCCATCGAATTACCCGGCAACGCCGGTGAGAGGAGATAGTCATGGCAGGTCAGAAGAAAATCGGGGTCGTTGGTGCGACCTTCCTGGTGGCAGGCAACATGATGGGCTCAGGCGTGTTCCTGCTGCCTTCCAGCCTCGCCAAGATCGGCACCGCCTCGATCTGGGGCTGGCTGATCACCACCGCCGGCGCATTGTTGCTGGCCTTCGTGTTCGCCAAGCTAGGCAAGCTGGCGCCACAAGCCGGCGGTCCGTATGCGTATGCACGTGACTGGTTCGGCCCATACATGGGCTTCCAGACCAACACCATTTACTGGTTCGCCAACTGGATCGGCAATGTTGCCATCCCGATCGCGGCAGTCGGCTACTTCAGCTATTTCTTCCCGGTCCTGTCCGATCCGGTACCGCGCTGTGTCGCGGTGCTGTTGCTGGTGTGGGCATTGAGTTTCGCCAATGTGATCGGGCCATCCTTCGTCACCCGCGTGCAGACGGTGACCACCAGCTTCGCCTTGGTACCCATCCTTGGCATCGCCGTCTTCGGCTGGTTCTACTTCGATCCGGCCATCTTCAAGGGTGCCTATAACGTTTCCGGCCAATCCAACTTCGGCGCCGTCTCCAGCGCGGCGGCACTGACGCTATGGGCCTTCATCGGCGTTGAATCCGCATCTGTGACTGCAGGTGTGGTCGAGAACCCGGAGAAGAACGTTGCCCGCGCCACCCTGGCCGGCGTGTTCCTCGCGGCCATCGCCTACATTGCCAGCTCGTCGGTGATCATGGGCATGGTTCCCAACGCCGACCTGCAGGTCTCCGACGCACCGTTCGCGCTGGCCGCAGCAAGCGCGGTTGGCGGTTGGGGCGGCGCGCTGGTCAGCTTGTGCGCCTTCGTTGGCGCAGCCGGTTCGCTCGGTGGCTGGATCCTGTTGACCGCACAGAGTGCCAAGGCCGCCTCGGACGATGGCTTGTTCCCGAGCATTTTCAGCAAGACCAACAAGGACGAGGTACCAGTCAAGGGCGTGCTCATCGTTGCCATCCTGATGACACTGGCGGTACTGGTCACTTCCACCTCGGCAACCGCATCCGCGCAGTTCGACGTGATCACCTCGGCGGCGGTGGTGCTGACCCTGCTGCCCTACATCTATTCCTGCGTGGCCTGCTACTTCGTGGTGGAACGCTCGCATACGCTGGCCCATACCGGCGCCTTCTGGGTGCTGACCAGCATCACCGTCGTCTACTGCCTGTGGGCCATCTACGGCTCGTCCGGCAGCATCGTGCAGTACGCCTTCCTGTTCGTGCTGTTCATCACCGTGTTCTATCCGTTCTTCAGCGAAGAGCGCCGCAAGCAGCGCCTGGCCCAATTCACTCCGAATGGCACCGCCCGTGCCAGCACGAACTGATCCCCCGCTCGGTAGATAGGAAAACATCATGTACTTCAAATCACTGGACTACCCTATCGTCATCATCGATGCCGATTACGAATCACCACGTATCGCCGGCATCCTGATCCGCGCCCTGGCCGAGGAACTACGCAAGAGCGAGCAGCGCGTGCTCACGGGCCTGAACCTGGATGATGCCCGCGCCGGCGCACGCACCTACGTGGCTGCATCGGCGGTATTGATCTCCATCGATGGCACCGAGGACGATGACGACCAGTTCCAGCGCCTGCTCGCCTTCCTGCGTGAGCAGAGCCAGCGTCGCGCCGACCTGCCGGTGTTCCTGTACGGCGAACGACGCACCATCGAGAAAGTACCGAGCAAGCTGCTCAAGTTCGTGCACGGCTACATCTTCCTGTTCGAGGACACCAAGAGCTTCATCGCCCGCCAGGTGATGCGCGCCGCCGACGACTACATGGCGAAACTGCTACCGCCGTTCTTCAAGGCATTGATCCACCATTCGGCACAATCCAACTATTCCTGGCATACGCCCGGACATGCTGGCGGCGTAGCCTTCACCAAGTCGCCGGTAGGCCGTGCACTGCACCAGTTCTACGGCGAGAACACCTTGCGCAGCGATCTGTCGATCTCGGTGCCGGAGCTGGGCTCCCTGCTCGACCACACCGGCCCGATCCGTGACGCCGAAGCCGAGGCCGCGCGCAACTTCGGCGCCGACCACACCTTCTTCGTCACCAATGGCACCTCCACTGCCAACAAGATCGTCTGGCATGGCACCGTGGCGCGTGGCGACATCGTGTTCGTCGACCGCAACTGTCACAAGTCGTTGCTGCACTCGCTGATCATGACCGGCGGCATCCCGGTGTACTTCACCCCGAGCCGGAACGCCCACGGCATCATTGGCCCGATCAGCCTGGACCAGTTCTCCGGTGAGGCCCTGCAGAAGATGATCCAGGCCAATCCCCTGGCCAGCAAGGCGGCCAAGCCCGGCGCCAAGCCGCGCATCGCGGTGGTCACCAACTCCACCTACGATGGGCTCTGCTACAACGCCGAGAAGATTGCCGACAATCTCGGCTCAGCGGTGGACTTCCTGCACTTCGATGAGGCTTGGTACGCCTATGCGGCGTTCCATCCCTTCTACGAAAACCACTATGGCATGGCCAAGGGCAAGCCGCGTGAGCAGGATGCGATCATCTTCACCACCCACTCCACGCACAAGCTGCTGGCTGCTTTCTCGCAGGCATCGATGATCCATGTACGCAATGCGGCAACACGCGAACTGGATGCGGAACGCTTCAACGAATCCTTCATGATGCACACCTCCACCAGCCCGCATTACGGCATCATTGCCTCCTGCGACGTGGCGTCGAAGATGATGGAAGGTGACGCGGGCAAATCGCTGGTGCAGGAAATGCACAATGAAGCCGTTGCCTTCCGCCGCGCGATGCTGCATGTCAGTGAGGACCTTGGCCGCGATGACTGGTGGTTCAAGGTCTGGCAGCCCGATGGCGTGGAACGCACCCTGGCCAAGGGCGACAGCAGCAAGCCGATGGTCGCTTCGCGCCCGGACTGGTATCTGCGCCCGGATGCGCATTGGCACGGCTTCGACAATCTCGCCGACGACTATGTACTGATCGATCCGATCAAGGTCACCCTGCTGACGCCCGGGCTGTCGATGGACGGCGAGATGGGCAAGCTGGGCATTCCGGCAGCGGTGCTGAGCAAGTTCCTGTGGTCACGCGGCATCACCGTGGAGAAGACCAACCTGTACTCGGTACTGTTCCTGTTCTCGATGGGCATCACCAAGGGCAAATGGAGCACGCTGGTCACCGAGTTGCTGGCGTTCAAAGACCTGTACGACGCCAATGCACCGCTGAGCCAGTCACTGCCCAGCCTGCTGGAAGACAATGCCAGCGCCTACGCTGGCTGGGGCCTGCGCGATCTGTGTGCCGCCCTGCACGAGTTCAACCGCGAGTTCCGCGTGGCAGAGGTAATGCGCGAGATGTACGTGGAACTGCCGGAGCCGGTGATCACGCCTGCAGAAGCCTATAACCATCTGGTGCGTGGCGAGATCGAACGGGTGGACATCGACCAGCTCAGCGGCCGCGTCGCCGGCACCATGCTGGTGCCCTACCCGCCCGGCATACCGACCATCATGCCGGGCGAGCGCTTTGGTGCCAGCGATGAGCCGATCATCCAGTCGCTGCGCATCGCCCGCGAACAGAACGCCCGCTTCCCCGGGTTTGAATCGGATGTGCATGGCTTGATCATCGACAACAGCGGGGAGAAGCCGAGTTATCGGGTGGAGGTTTTGAAAATTTGACCGCGGAGAAGAAGCAATACGTGCCTTCCCTTCTCCCGCTTGCGGGGTTAAGAACAGGCGTTTACGAGCCAAAGGCTCGTGCCTGTTCGTACGCCCCGCGTGCTGTGCGGGGCCGGGGCGCGGAGCGAGGTGCCCCGCAGGGGCGGATGAGGGGAGCTCTTGGCTCTTGGCTCTTGGCTCTTGGCTTTTAACTCTTAGCTTCTGGCTAAGGACTTTGACTCTGCATCTGTTTTGGCTCAGCGTCTGTTTTGGATACGCTCTACTGAAAATCTGCTCCACGTGCTTTCAAAGCGCCCTCACCCCAACCCCTCTCCCGTAAACGGGAGAGGGGCTTTTAAAGCCTAGCTCCCTCTTATGGCTACCGGGCCGCCGACCAACCAGATGACCAGCACCCGCCAGGAACAACGTGTATTGAAACTCTCCATCGCGGCAACCGTCATGGTCGCTGCGATCGGCTTCTTTGGCGGCATGCTCTCCCGCTCACAAGCGATCCTGTTCGATGGCATCTACAGCCTGGTGGATGTGGCACTGACACTGGTGGCACTTGCAGTGCTGCGCTTGATGGCCCGCGAACAGAGCCCGCGCTTCCAATATGGTTTCTGGCATCTGGAGCCCATGGTCGAAGCGCTGGGCGGTGCAATCCTCAGCCTGGCCTGCATCTACGCGTTGGCCAATGCAGTGATCGGCTTCAGCGACGGCGGCCACGAAACACGCCTGGGTCCCGGTCTGCTCTGGGCCGGCCTGCTGGCAGTGGTTGATCTGGCAATGGCGGTGTGGATCAGCCGTCACGCACGGCGACTGCAATCCGGTTTGCTGCGCCTGGACGCACGCGCCTGGCTGCTGACCGGATTGATGAGCCTTGCCGTGGTTCTGTCATTCGCCATCGCTCTGGCACTGCGCGGCGGTGCGCATGAGCACTGGATTCCCTACCTCGACCCTTTGGTGCTCGCCTGTATCGCCTTGGCGACGCTACCGGTACCGCTGCTTGGGGCATGGAAAGCCGCACGCGAAGTCCTGCAGGTAGCGCCAAGCGAACTGGACCAACTCGTGCAACAGGTGATGCAGGCGTTCGTCGCCAAGCACCAGTTCGAAGGCTTCACCAGCCACGTCGCCAAGATCGGGCGCATGCAGTTCGTGGAGATCCATATCCTGACAAGACCCGATACCCAGCTCGGCAGCATCGGTGATGTGGACCGCCTGCGCGATGAAATCGCATCGCAGCTGGATTCACGCTCTGGCCGCTTCTGGCTGACCATCGACTTCACCTCCGACCCGGCCTGGACATGAGCTCACCCACACCGAAGAAGATGGGCTTGACCATGGCGACCATGCTGGTTGCCGGCAACATGATCGGTACCGGTGTATTCCTGCTACCGGCCAATCTGGCCACCGTCGGCAGCATCTCATCGGTGGGCTGGCTGATCGCCACCGCTGGCGCCATCGCGCTGGGGCTGGTGTTCGCCCGCCTGTCACAACTCGATCCGCAGCCCGGCGGCCCTTACGCCTATGCGCGCGATGCCTTCGGCAACTACATCGGCTTCGTCAGCAACTACGCCTATTGGTTCGGCAACTGGATCGGCAACGTCGCCATCGCCCTGGTGGTGACCGGCTACCTGAGCCATCTCTGGCCCTGGCTGCAGGATGTGTATCCGCGCCTTGGCTTCACCCTGGCGGTGATCTGGCTGCTGAGCCTGGCCAACGCGCGCGGCGCCCGCTGGATCGGCGCGCTGGAGACCGGCACCTTGCTGCTGGCATTGATCCCGATACTGGGCATCGCCATCTTCGGCTGGTGGTGGTTCGACCCGGCATTATTCAGCGCCGGCTGGAACGTCAGCGGCATGGAAGACAGCGCCGCCATCTCACGCAGCGCATCCATTGCACTGTGGGCCTTCATGGGCGTGGAAAGCGCGGCGGTATCGGCCGATGTCATCGACAACCCAAAGCGCAATATTCCACTCGCCACCCTGCTCGGTCTGGCGCTGGCGGCGGTCATCTACATCAGCTGCTCGTTGGTGATCATGGGCATGGTGCCGATGGCGCAGCTGCGCGATTCCTCCGCACCGTTTGCAGATGTCGCACAGCTGATGATTGGCCCGTGGGGCGTGTTGGTTATCGCGCTGTGCGCGATCTTCAAGTCGGCCGGCGCATTGGGCGGCTGGATGCTGCTGGTCGGGCAATCGGCCAAGGCGGCAGCCGAGGACGGTTTGTTCCCGCGTGTGTTCTGCAAGCTCAACAAGCACGGCATGCCGGGTAACGGGTTGATGATCGTGGCGATACTGATGAGCGCATTGCTGCTGGTCACCTCCTCGCCCACCCTGGCCCGCCAGTTCGATCAACTCACCAATATCGCCGTACTGCTGACCATCATTCCCTACCTGTTCTCCGCCGGCGCGCTGATCTGCAGCACGCTCGAGCGCGGCGAACAAGGCATGATGCGCGCCGCCTGCCTGGTTACCGCTGCCGCAGCGGTTGCCTACTGCCTGTATGCGCTGCTTGGTGCTGATGCCAAACTGCTCGCCTACGCAACGGTGGCAGTCCTGTTCAGTGCGGCACTGTATCCATTCTTCCGCCAGCGGATGCTGGAGAGCGGTAAAGAGCGCGAATCCGGTCGTGCATAGCACGTGACGTCGATACCGATAATACGGCGGCGAAGTAGACCTCATTGCCAGGCCGGGGCATCAGAAGCTGACTATGCACAGGAACGACAGACGACTGATTCGACCGTAGAGCGCGGGCTTATAGTCCGGTTGTGCAGGCAATACGGTGATATCCGTTTGGCGCCTGTGCAACTCGGAAAGCATTGAGTCCCTACACGCGCGTTGCTGACCACGGGATTGCCAGCAGTGAATCGCCCAGGATTTCGTAGACACCTCGCAGCCATAAACTATGGCTTAGGCGGAGGTGGTTATGAGCACGAAGCGTTACACGGATGAGTTCAAGATCGAGGCGGTTCGACAGATTGTCGAGTA